>Ga0209810_1000159_pt1 | contig 197324 bp, 179 predicted proteins | sample Coa_R1_7_FD_187159 | JGI IMG/M metagenome (GOLD analysis project Ga0209810, IMG submission 187159) | Surface soil microbial communities from Centralia Pennsylvania, which are recovering from an underground coalmine fire - Coalmine... | ecosystem: Environmental > Terrestrial > Soil >...
GTTCCCCCGGTTTTGTCTCGGCAAGGCGGAAGATCGCCTCTTGCTCTAAGGCATGGGCGAGCGAACCGAGCGGTGTTTCGTACCAGGCATCGTAGCGAGCCGCCAGTTCCTTGAAGTTAATGACATCACGGGATTCGGATTGCGTCATTGTCGTCCCGCCTATGCGCAAGACCGTCCTGCGCTGGAAGAGGTTGGGTTTGGAAACCTAGCATCGAAAGAAACCTATGGTCGAGACCTCCTTCTTTTCCCCGCAGAATGTTAATAATCTCTACGCGCTGAATGCCGGCCAATGTACCGCAGCCCTCGCAGTGGAATCAGCGCCTCAGGCAACTTGGTTTTGCGGTGTCTCGCTGATGAAACCCGAAATATTCTCCATCGTCGTAATCAGAATCCGCTCCACCGCCTCCTGGCTGTTGAATGCGATGTGGGGTGTGATGATGACCTCCTCCCGTTTCAGGAGAACATGGTTTCGGAGGACCGCCCGCAGTTTTTCCGCATCAAAACGTTTCGTCAACAGCTCCCGCTCCTCCCGGATCATCTCCTCCTCTTCGAGGACATCAAGGCCCGCTCCCACGACGATTTTCTCATCCAGGGCCCAGAGCAGAGCTTCGGTGTCGATCAATCCGCCCCGGGCGGTGTTGATGATCCATACCCCTTTCTTCATTTTCTTGAAGGCCTCTCTTCCGATTAGATGCCGGGTCGCGGGCGTCAGTGGGCAGTGAAGGGACACGATATCGGAACGCGCGAGCAGTTCGTCCAAGCTCGTATATTCGAATCCGAGCAGCTCGCTCAGAGACGGATCGGGACGAGAGTCATAGGCCGCCACCCGCATCTGAAATCCCTTCGCGATCCGAATGACATGCCGGCCGATCTGTCCCGTCCCGATCACCCCCAAGGACTTCCCCATCAGGTCAAATCCCCTCAAGCCCGCCAATGAGAAATCCTCCCGAGCCGTCCGCTGGTAAGCCTGGATCACCTTGCGTGAGAGGGAGAGGAGGAGCGCGAAGGTGTATTCGGCCACGGTATTGGCGCCGTAGGTCGGGACATTGCTCACCACGATTCCCCGCTCCCGGCAGTACACCGTATCGATGTGATCGACCCCGGTCGATCGGGTGGCGATCATCCGGAGGCGCGGCAGCTTTTCCAGGAGCGCCGCGTCCAGATCGGAGTAGATGAAGACCGACAGAATCTCGACATCCCGGATCGTCTCCAGCGGCATACGGTCAGCCTCATCGGGATAGAATCGGGGCCGCCACTCCGGCGGAGCGCGCTTGGCGAGAAACTCCCGCTCCCACGGCTCTGCTTCCAGAAAAAACACCATCCTCTTATTTCCCCCGCCTGTCATGGATTCCCCTGTCATTTTCTCTTATACTGTCTCCCTTCTTCTTTCAAACCAGATTCCGCCGCAATCGCATTGACCGACCGCAAGGCGTTTAGGAACGTCTCATCCCCGATCGCCGAGAGGTGGCTTTTGAACCGGATGACGCCCGAAGAATCGAGAATCAGTAGATTGTAGAGCGGGCAGGTCCCGATCGGATGCGGAAGACCCAACGTCTTTCCCACCCAATCGTCCGGATCCAAAAGGAACGGAAAGGTCATCCGATGGGTCCGAAGAATCCGCTCCGGCGTGGCGTGATCCTTCCCCAGGGTAGAGAGGGCGAAGATCTCCAACCGATCGCGGTTCGCCTCGTAAATCCGCTCCAGCAATGGAATCCGCTCCTCGCAACTGGAGCAGAGGTTGGTGAGCCAGAGGACTACCGCCTTGTTCGGGAAAGAATCAGAGAGAGTGAACGATCGCCCGGAGAGATCTTGCAGCCTAAAGTCGGGCGTTCGAGCTCCGATCTCCGCTTCTTGTTTCCGAGAAAGTCCGAGAAACCAGCGGATACGGATGAAGATTTTCCAGAAGAGCGACCCTGCCAAAGCGGAGATATTTTTCATTGCTACACCTCTCAATTCTCCTTGCGCAGAATCGGCCGGCGCAAATTCTCCAAGCCGAGCAGCCGATTTCAGAACCAGAAGCGGACGCCGGTGACGAATGTCAGATCATCAACCTCTTCCCCTTTACGCCGCGCGAAATCGGCGGTGCGGCCGGCTTTACGCTCCCAGGAGACGCCGATGTATGGGGCGGCCTCCCGCACAATCTCATAACGGACCCGCAGGCCGAGCTCGACCCCGCTCAAGCCGGAACCGATATCAAGCTCTTTGACCTCTTGGGCGGCGAAATTCAGCTCCACGGACGGCCGGACGATCAGCCGTTGGGTCAGGAGCAGGTCATATCTCGCCTCGACGCGCGCGGAGGCATCCCCCTTGTTGCTCACAAACGCCGCAGCATCGACTTCGAAGAAGTAGGGGGCAAGTCCCTCGATTCCGAGGACGGCGTAGCCGCGCGAAGGATCGGGCCTCATATCGTACCGTCCCCCGATCTGCAGATCCCAGAACGCCGCAATCGCCCGGCTGTATAAAAGCTGAACTTCGGCGTTTTTCGTCTCTGCATCGATTGCGTGATCCCCCCGGGTCTTCAGCCAGACTTTGTTGTAGTCTCCGCCGAACCAGCCCTGGGCCTCCCAACTCAGAGTGTCTTCACTTCCAATCCGGTATTCGAATTGCTCGACCTCTAAAAACGTATAGAGCCGAGAGTCTTCCTCCGCGGCCATTTCCGGACTATCTGCAAGAGCGGCCGGAGCGAAAGCGATCAGAACGGCGAGGCAAACGCCGGTGATCATCGACCCGTTCAGGAATGTCATGGGTGGGTCTTCTCCTCGTCATCGGATACCATCACATCCAACATCATTCCCGAAGCCATATGGTAGGCGAGATGACAGTGGAAGGGCCACGCTCCCGGCGCATCCGCCGTCATGATAAAGGAGAGGCGCTCCCCCGGCTTCACATTGATCGTAAACTTCCGGGGATTGTACTCCCCGTTCCCGTTGTCGAGCTCCATCCACATCCCGTGCAGGTGAATCGGATGCTCCATCATCGTGTCGTTCACGAAGATGACGCGCAGCCGCTCCCCATGCCGAAGCCGGATCGGGTCGGCCTCCGAGTGCTTCTTCCCGTTAAATCCCCAGATGTACCGGTCCATATTGCCTGTGAGGTGAAGCTCGATCTCCCGTTCGGGCGGGCGGCGGTCGTAGCCCGGCTCCAGCGCGCGCAGGTCGGCGTAGGTCAGGACCCGCGTCCCTGGGTCCTCAAGGCCGGCGCCGGGCTCGCGAAGCCGACTCCTCGGCGCCATCGCGACCATCGCGTTCCCCGGTCCGTGGGCGCCGGGACCGTGCATTACCGGTGGTTCCTCGGAAGGCGTCTCAGAGCGGGCGTCCCCCTGCCCCATTGCTTCGTGATCCATCCCGGCCATCGCGCCTTCTTGTGCGGACGCTTTCCCGCCCGGCTTCATCTCGTGCGCCCCTTCCGCCATCCCCATATCGGCCATCGTGCGGATCGGCCGGGGCCGCATCTTGGGAATCGGAGCCGACATCCCCGGACGGGGCGCGAGCGTCCCTCTCGCATAGCCGCTCCGATCCATCGCCTCGGCGAAGAGGGTATAGGCCCGATCCTCCCGCGGCGTGACGATCACGTCGTAAGTTTCCGAGACGGCGATCCGGAACTCGTCGACCGTCACCGGCTGGATGTTCTGCCCATCGGCCTGCGCCACTTCCATCTTGAGGCCCGGGATGCGGAGGTCGAAGTAGGTCATCGAGGCCGCGTTGATGAATCGCAGGCGGACCCGCTCTCCCGGTTTGAAGAGGGCGGTCCAGTTCGCTTTGGAGGGCTGACCGTTGATGAGGAAGGTGTAGGTGACGCCGGTGACATCGGCGATGTCGGTCGGGTCCATCCGCATCCGGCCCCAGGCAAGGCGGTCGGAGAGTGTCGCTCCCCAGCCGTTCCGACGGGCATCCCGGAAGAAGTCAAAAAACGTTCGCTTGTGGAAGTTGTAGTAGCCGCTCTGCTTCTTGAGCTTGGCCAGGACCCGCTCCGGATTCTCATCGGTCCAATCGGAGAGCATGACGACATACTCCCTGTCGTATTGGAACGGCTCCGGCTTGGCCGGGTCGATGATCAGGGGGCTGTAGACCCCGGACTGCTCCTGCAGGCCGGAGTGGCTGTGATACCAGTAGGTCCCGCTCTGCTTGACGGTGAAGCGGTAGGTGAACGTCTCGCCCGGAGCGATGTTATCGAAACTGATCCCGGGAACGCCGTCCATCGTATTCGGCACGATCACGCCGTGCCAGTGGATCGAGGTCGGCTCTTTGAGCCGGTTAGTCACCTGAAGCGTCACCTCTTCCCCCTCGCGCCATCGCAGGACAGGACCGGGAATCGAACCATTGATCGTCATTGCCCTCCGCTCCCGGCCGGTGATGTTGACCGGCGTTTCATCGATGACCAGGCGGTACTCACCGGCCAGCGCTGTCGCTGAGACGAATAAGAGCGCTATGAATGCAAGGAGTCCTCTTTTAATTGGCGCTCCTTCCTCTTTCCTCATGCCGCTCGGCGCATCTGATGCGCTTTCTCGTGGCTCTTTTCTTCAGTCGATACGGCGGACGCTTTTCGAATCCCCGCAAGGCACGTCCACCTCAGCAACATGGCGTTCATCGCCACCAGGACCGTGCTTCCGGACATCGACAGCGCCGCCGCCTCCGGGCTGATCGTGATCGGATAGAATACTCCCGCCGCCAGCGGAAAGGCAATCACGTTGTAAGCAACCGCCCAAAAGAGATTCTGGCGCATCTTGCGCAGCGTCGCGCGGGAGAGCTCGATCGCGCCGACCACATCATACGGGTCGCTCTTCATCAACACCACATCGGCGCTCTCCATCGCCACATCGGTTCCGGCGCCGATCGCGAATCCGACATCGGCCTGCGTGAGCGCCGGAGCATCGTTGACCCCGTCCCCCACCATTCCGACCTTCTTCCCCTGCGACTGAAGCTCCTTGATCTTCTCCGCCTTCTGCCCCGGCAGGACGTCGGCCAGGACGATCTCGATCCCCAGCTCCGCGGCGATCCTCTCGGCCGTCGCGCGGTTATCGCCGGTCAGCATGGCGACATGGACCCCCCGCTCTCTCAATTTCTTCACCGCCTCGGCGGCGGTGGGACGGGAGGCGTCCGCGATCGCGATCAGACCGATCCGTTTTCGATCCTGAGCGACATGGGTCACCGTTCTCCCGGATCCTTGAAACTGGTTTGACGCCGCATCGAGGCCGCTCATGTCGATCCCTTCTTCCTCCATCAACCGCCGATTCCCGAGCAGCACCGACCGGCCGGAGACCTCGGCCCGCGCTCCTTTTCCCTCGATGGCGGTAAACCCTTTTGCCGGCTCCCGCTGGAGCCCTTCCGCCCGACGGAGGATCGCTTGGGCGAGCGGATGTTCCGATCCCTCTTCGACCGCGGCCGCCAAGGAGAGAACTTCGTCTACGCCTCTTCCGGCGACGGTCGCCACCTCCACCACCTCCGGCTGGCCCATCGTCAAGGTTCCGGTCTTATCGAAGACGACGATATCGAGCTTGGTCGCCTCCTCTAATGCGGCGGCGTTCTTGAAAAGAATCCCGTTCATCGCGCCGAGCCCGGTTCCAACCATTACCGCCATCGGGGTGGCCAATCCCAACGCGTCGGGGCAGGCAATGACGAAGACCGTGATCGTGAGGGTCATTGCAAAGAGAAGGGGGCGGTCCGCCCATCCGTACCAAAACGCGAATGTGATCAGACCGATTCCAATCGCGGAGGCAACGAGCCACTGGGCGGCGCGATCGGCGAGGAGCTGCGCCGGGGCCTTCGAGTTCTGCGCCTCCTGGACCAGCTTCACGATCTGGGCGAGCGCGGTGTCGGCCCCGACCTTGGTCGCGCGATAGCGGAAGCTACCGCTCTTGTTGATGGTGGCCCCGATCACCGTTTCGCCCGGCGCCTTGCTCACCGGCATCGATTCGCCGGTGAGCATCGATTCATCGACGAGCGACGCCCCCTCGATGACTTGACCGTCCACCGGGATCTTGTTCCCAGGACGGATCACGATCAAATCACCGACCTCCACCTCCGCCGTCGGAATCTCCACCTCGCGGTCGTTCCTGAGGACGGTGGCCATCGGTGGGGCAAGGTCCATCAGCGCCCGGATCGCGCTGGACGCCCCGGCGCGGGCCCGCATCTCCAGCCAGTGACCGAGCAGGATAAAGACCAGCAGAACGGAGGCCGCCTCGTAGAACTGCTCCCCTTGAAAAAAGAAGGTCGCGCCGAAGCTGAAGAGGTAGCCGGTTCCGACGCTCAGCACGACGAGGACCGCCATGTTCAACGCGCCGTTTCGAATCGCCCGGACGGCGGCGATCACGAAAGGCCAGCCGGGATAGAGGATCGCGGCGCTGGCCAAGAGAAAAAGCCAGACGTTGAGACTCAAACCAAAAGGGGGAGTCAGCCGGATGAAATCGATTCCCATCGGGGCATAGAGAAAAATCGGAACCGAAAAGAGCAAGGCGATCCAAAAGCGGTTGCGCATGTCGCGCGCCATCTCCGCTAAATCCATCCCGGGGCCATGCCCCATCTCGTGCGCCATCTCCGCCATCGCGGGAGCGGCTTTTCGAGCCGTCGCATGGGCGGCATGCTCCCGATGTCTCTCCATCGGGGCCGGCATCGCCGCCTCCATCTCCGGATCTTCCGGGGCGCAGATGTGCTTGGGAACCATCTCGCCGTGACAATGATGGCCGCACTCCTCCACCCGCTTCTTGATCGTTTTGAGATCGATCACCGCCTCGTCGTAGGTCACCGTGGCGGTATCCGAGACCGGATTGACCTCCACCCGCTTCACCCCCGGCAGACGCATCAACTGCTTTTCCACGCCGCGGGCGCTCAGCGGCGAGAGGATCTCCCCGACCTCGATAATGCTCGTCTTCATCGATGCCCTTTCGAAAGCGCTAAGCCGCCTCCGCCTTCTTCTTTTCAATTTGAAGAAATTCCTTCACCACCCCCAGCGCCCGGTCGGTCTTCTCGATCGACTTCATCGCATCTTTCTCGATCCCCGTCAGCGCCCGGATCGCGTCGATCGTCTCGGGAATGACGATCGCCTGATTGTCGACCTGGTAAGTGTAGTAGGCTTCGTTTCCGTCGACGGTGAGGACATCCTCCCAGAGGCCGACTTCATAAAGGTCGGCCCGGGGGCGCCCCAGATCCGACATCAGCTCCTTCGTGCTGTTGATCGCCGTCACGCCATCCCCCATCCGAACAAACGCAATCCGAGGCGCCGCGCGAAACGCGGCGAGGACCTCCTCCTTTGTGGAAGATCGGGTCAGCTCGACCCACCAGGTATGGAGATGGCTGATGGTTTCAGGGGCCTTCACGGCGATGGTGACGACATTCAGATCGGGGTCGACGGTCCGCGCGTCGGGTCCTTGATGACTGGGAATCACCCTCTCCGGAACGACCGTGTTCATGATGCCGTCGAGGTGCGACTCCCATGGATCGGAGGCCCGGCGGATCAGGGTCCCCCGTGCGCGCTTCAGCAGCCCCGCCTTCTTCAGCGCCGTGAGCGTGCGGACGATGGAGGTGGTGTTGCAGGAGACCACGCGGGTGATCTGCCGTCCGAGCGCTGTTTCGTAGTTCGCCTGCGCCACGAACGAGTGGCCGGTGAGCGAATGCGCCTCACCTCCCTGAAAGATCGCTTTGACGCCTGCCTTTTCGTAACGCGCTTTGTTTCCGGCGGCGATCTTCTTGGGGGTGCAATCGACCGCCATGTCGACCCGGGACAGAAGTTCGTCCACCGTCCCCGCGACCGGAATCCCGGAGGATCGCATCTCCGCCGCTTTCTCCGGCGCCGCCGCGAAGACGGGAATCCCCAAGATCGCCGCGGTTTTGATCCGGTAGTCGGTCACGATGTCGGCCACGCCGATCAGCTCCATATCCTCTTGTTTTCGGACGGCATCGGCCACCCGCTTTCCGATCACCCCATAACCGCTTACGGCAACCTTCACTTTATTCATGGCGCCCTCCATATCGAACTCTTCGGATAAAATCAAATAGATTATTTATAGACCATTCTCTATCCATTCTGGACAAAATGGGCGGAGAACACAACTCTCAGAAGGGGATCGTCTGCGATTCAGGCATCCGGTCCCTTTCTCAACCGTGTTAAAAAAGAAATGAACAGGACCGCCGACACGACGATGCCGAGGGTACTGAACGGAATCCCCCAGAGGCTTTCTTTCCCCTCAAGGTGAAGCAGGCCAAAAGTCGCAAGGACGACTGCCGTCAGAACCATCCCCAAGATCCGAAGATCGTTCTGACGGTCAAACTCCCGCTTCATGCCTTGAATTTCCTCGGTATCGATTTTAACGCCGATCTCTCCCTTTTCGATTTTGGCGAGCGCGTGTCTGATCTCTTCGGGAAGAGAGGCAAGAAAACCGACATGGTCCAGCAGATCGGCCTGAAGTTTTTGGAACATCTTCGTCGGGCTGAATTGATCTTTCAAGGCGCCCATCACATAGGGTTCGAGCTCCTTGTTGAAATCAAACTCCGGGTAGAGTTTTACGCCCATCCCCTCCGTGGTGGCGAGCGCCTTGCCGAAGAGCGCGAGATCGGCGGGAAACCGGATCCCGCTTCTCGCCCCCCGGTTGATCACCCGGAAGAAGGCCCAGGTAACGCTCGGCGGATGCTCCGTGAAGAAGAACTCACTTAAGATGCCGGCGATATCTCTCTGGAACCCGGCGAGGTCGCTCTCCTCATCGATTGTCGCGAGATGAAGAAGGTGGCGGGTGAACCCTTCAATATCTTTATTGACGAAGGAGATCAGACAGCTCAACAGCTCCCGGCGCGACGCTTCGTCCAGATATCCGACCATCCCGAAATCGTGCAGGCAGAGCCGCCCGTCGGGCATGGCGAAGAAGTTGCCGGGATGGGGATCGGCATGGAAAAATCCGACGACGAAAAACTGCTGGAAAAAGGCGTTCACGCCGATCGACGCAAGCTGTTTTCGATCGCCGCCGAACATCTCGATCTGGTCCAGGTCGGTCACCTTGACCCCGTGGGAGAACGAAGCGGTCAGGACCCGCTCGGTGGTCCGGTCCCAGAAGACCTTCGGAATGGTGATATCGGGATTGTCTCGAAAGATATAGCGGAATCGCTCCGCATTGCGGCCCTCCGCCCTGAAATCGAGCTCCCTCAAGGTCCAGTCGGCGAACTCCTTAATAACCCGCGTCGGCCGATAGGGCCGCAGCTCCGGGAGGAAGCGCTCGGCCAAGCCGGCGAGGAAGAAGAGAATGTGAATATCCTGGGTAATGATCTTCTGAATGCCGGGCCGCTGGATTTTGACGGCGACCTCGGTCCCCTCTTCCAAGAACGCCCGATGGACCTGGGCCAGCGAGGCGGCGGCGACCGGGTTCTCTTCAAATGACTTGAACCGCTCCTCGGGAGAGGCACCCCACTCCTCCCGGAGAATTTTTCTTGCCTCCTCATACGAAAAAGGAGGGGCATGGCTCTGCAGCTTGGAGAGCTCTTGCGAGAAGGTCTCGCCAATCAAATCGGCGCGCATGCTCAATATCTGCCCTAATTTGATGAAGGTCGGTCCCAACCGCTCCAGAAGGGTTCTCAAGGCGGGGGGCGAGAGAATCGGCTGGGCCCCTTCAACCTGGATCGGGTGTTCTTCGATGGCCCTCCCTCTGAAGAGATGCGCGATCCGATATCGAAGCGGAAGTAGATACCGGAGCCGGAGCCGATCGATGAGCATCCCTCCGCCCGATTCGACGACGATGACGAGAATCTTGCGCAGACGGTTCAGATCGGCAAGTCTCATCTTGTAAGGTCGAAGCGCCATCCGTTTTACCTTCTCAAAATTTTCTATGCGGGCGTCTTATCTGCCATGCTCCCCATAACATCACGGCCGGGCAGACCAATAAAAGCGCAATCAAAAAAGAGCTCCAGAGGGTCAGGCCAAAGAGCACCAGGACCCCCGTCGCCAACCCGATCATTATGTAAGGACAGAGCCAAGCGAAGTTACGCATGGGAACCTCCCTAAAATAGTTCTTCATCCTCCCTGTCAATGAACAGTTACCTTTTCTTCCAGGATCAGATCAGTCACCCGGTCGATGTTCTCCAGCCATTCGTCGGCGACGGCGGCGGCCCTCTGTTTTATCTCTTCGGTGAGCCCTCCTCTCGCCCGAACCTCTACGTCCGCGACCTGCGGCTGGTCCGTCCGCTCTCCGATCGCGGAGAGCAACTTAACACGGACCTCTTCCACCGCGTCGATCTCTTCGCAGATCGCGCGCGCGATAATCAGAGCGAGCACATTGTAAATCTTTCCGACATGCGAGATCGGATTCTTCCCCGCGGCGGCCTCCAACGACATCTCCCGTCCCGGCGTGATCAAGCCGTTGACCCGATTGCCCCGGCCGACCTGACCATCGTCCCCCATCTCCGCACTCAACCCCGAGACGGTCAGATAAACGTCCCGCTCATGCGTGGCTGATGGATTATCCAGCGTATTGATCCGGAGGACTGCCGGCGCGCCGAGGTGGTCGGAAAGGGTGTCATGGATCGCCTTTTTGATCGCGAAATAGTGATCCACCCCTTCAACATATCGATCGATGAAGGCGAGCGCGATCGTGAAGGAGGTCTCCCCGCCCACACGGTGGCCCATAATTTTGTAGTCATCCCCAGCGGCCGGGAACGATTCTCTGAATGCGGACGATTCAAACAGCCGGCAGAGCGTCAGGACCTGCCGCTCCAACCGGGAGTAGGGAGCGTAGCCGCACCCGAAGGAGGTGTCGTTCGCCAAGGGCGCCCCAACCCCGCGCCGGAACACCTCTTTCAAATCGGCGCTCCCTTCTTTGATCTCTGTCAGGATCTCAAAATGCCTCAGATCACACCGGATCGTTCTCTCCAGATACCCTCGCGCGGCATCGGTCACAATCCTTTTGATATTGATCTGAGGATCGGAGTTCGTGGCCCTGCCGCAGATGAAGATCTTGATCGGATCGATCCACACGCCGCCCCCGAATCGAGGGACGCTCTTTCCCGCCACGAGCAATCCCTTATCCAGATTGTGATGCAGAATGGACCCGTAAGTCTTTCGATACTCCAGCGACAATGCGCGGGAAGCGGCTTCGCAGACCCCATCGGTAATCGTATCGGGGTGCCCGATTCCTTTATGCTCGCACATCTCGACTTCATTCTCTTCGATTGAAGAATGAAACATCGGTGCGACGATGATCTTCCGGAGCACGATCGCTCACCCTCCTCTTTTTTGAGGTTTCTCGGTGGGATGCTGAACGCCGTCGGAGAGGCGAGGGAAAAACGCCGGCGTATTCGCCATGTAGCGGGCGTACGCCTCGCCGAATTCCGCCAGAACCTCCCGTTCTTCCCGGCGCGCCAGGCGAACATACATAAAGACCAAAATCGGAAACATCACGAGGGTGAGGATTGTCGGCCACTGAAGCAGGAACCCGAACAAGATCAGCACAAACGCGACGTACTGCGGATGGCGGATCTTTGCATAAGGACCCGAGGCCGCCAGGGTATGATCGCGCTGTGCTTCATAGAGGACTTTCCAGGCGGAGGAGAGGAGGATAAACCCGCCGAAGATCAAAAGATTGCTCAGAAGGTGAAACGGTCCGAAATGCGGGTTGGCGCGCCAGCCGAAGAGGATCTCCAGCAAGTGACCGGCGTCGTGTGAGAAGAAGTCGACCCCCGGATAGCGGCGCTGCAGCCAACCCGAGAGAAGGTAAATGGTCAGAGGGAAACCATACATTTCGGTGAACAGCGCGATGATAAATCCGGAGAAGGCGCCGAACGACCGCCAGTCCCGCTTTGTGCGGGGATGCGTAAAGCTAAAAGCAAAGATAATAAAAATCAGAGAATTAATTACGACCAGCGGCCAGAGGCCGTATGCGGATGATTCGCTCATGGCCTATCTCCTTTCGTGTGATCGGTTGAAGCGGCTCCGTCATGTCCTCCATGCATAAACAGGTGAAGAAACGGGCAGGCGAGCAACAACAGGTATGGGAGAATCCCAAAGAAGTGGGCTCGGTGCTCCGACAAAAGGAAGAAAGCGGCGATCAGCAGGAAGCCGATCAATGCCAGATTAAACCGAATGCTCCTACCTTCTTGTGAAGGATGTTGCGTCTCCATTTCTTTCCCCCCTGTTTCAGGATTTTAAGTTCTGTTCAATCCACGGAAATTTTTGCCCGCTTCAACATCGCCGAGTTTACAATGACCGAAAGCGAGCTGAGTGCCATCGCCGCCCCGGCGATGATCGGGTTGAGATATCCGAGCGCCGCCACCGGCACGCCGACGGAGTTGTAGATGAACGCCCAGAAAAGGTTTTGTTTGATCTTCCGCATGGTCGCTCGGGAGAGCCGAATTCCCGCGACGACATCCCGGACATCGTTTTTGACCAGGATGATCCCGCCGGTCTCCTTCGCCACATCGGAGCCGGATCCGATCGCGATTCCGATGTCGGCGGCGGCGAGCGCCGGGGCGTCGTTCACCCCATCTCCCACCATCGCCACCACCTTCCCCTTTTTCTGAAGCTCCTGCACGACCCGCGCTTTGTCGCCCGGGAGAACCTCGGCGATCACCTCCTGAATCCCGACTTCCTTTGCAATGGCCCGGGCGGTCTGCTGGTTATCGCCGGTGAGCAGAATCACCTCGACCTTCTCTCGAAGCAGGGCGGCGACCGCCTCCTTCGCTTCCGGCTTCAGCGTGTCGGCGACGGCGACGATCCCAGCAACTGTTCCGTCACACCCCACCAGCATGGCGGTCTTCCCCTCCGATTCCAAGCGGGTCATCGCCTCTTCCGCCCGAGAGGAATCGATTCCCTCCCGTTTGAAGAGACGGCGGGCGCCGAGCAGAATAACCCGGCCCTTGACGACGCCTCGGATCCCATAACCGGGAATCGCCTCAAACTGCATCACCTTGGAGAGTTCCAGGCTCCGATGCTTCGCCGCGCGGACGATCGCTTCTCCCAGCGGGTGCTCGGAGCCAACCTCGACCGCCGCCGCCATCCGCAACGTTTCCGTCTCGGTATGAGCGCCGAAGAAGAGGATGTCGGTCACATTCGGCTCCCCGCGCGTGAGGGTGCCGGTCTTGTCAAAGATCACGGCGGTCAGCTTCTCCGCGCGCTCCAAGACCTCCCCGCCGCGGATCAGGATCCCGGCTTCCGCCCCTTTCCCCACACCGACCATCAGCGCCGCCGGCGTCGCAATCCCCAGGGCGCAGGGACAGGCGATGATCAGCACGGCGATGAAGGCGAGCAGGCCCTGCGGAAAGTTTCCCGAAATCCACCAGAGGGCAAACGAGAGCGTTGCCACGCCGACCACGGCCGGGACAAAGTAGCCGGTGACCTGATCGGCGAGCCGCTGGATCGGCGCGCTGGTGGCCTGGGCCTCTTCGACCATCTTGATAATTTGCGCAAGCGCCGTCTCCGATCCGACCCGCGTCGCCTTGAATCGGAAAAGTCCCGTGCGATTGAGCGTCCCGCCGATCACCGACGCTCCCGGTCCTTTCTCCACCGGCATCGACTCGCCGGTGAGCATCGACTCGTCGACCGCCGAGCGCCCTTCCAGGACGACTCCATCCGTCGGAATCTTCTCCCCGGGCCGGACGATCACGATCTCATCGACCATCACCGTCTCGGCCGGGACTTCCATCTCCGCTCCAGCCCGGATGACATGAGCCCTTGCCGGTTTTAAATCCATCAACTTCCGGACCGCCGCGGACGAGCGCTTCTTGATCATCTCCTCCATGTACTTCCCAAGCAGAACAAAGGCGATGATGACGGCGGAAACCTCGAAGTAGACCGCCCGCTCTTCGACCGGAACCGGGAGGACCCAGGGGAAGAAGATCACCGCGACGCTGTAGAGATAGGCGACGCTGGTCCCGAGCGCGATCAGGAAATCCATGTTGATGGTTCGCGTCTTGATCGCGTTCCAGGAGCCGACGTAGAACGACCAGCCGCCGATGAACTGAACCGGGGTGACCAGAATGAAGAGCCACATCCCCCAGGTGAACCAGGGAAGTTGCGGGATCGGCGCCCAGGTGACAATGGTGGCGCCGGCGGCCAGGGCGATGAAAGCGGCGGCGCGAAGGACTGCCAGGGCCAACACGCCGGTGAGCGCGATCGTCACCCGGGTTTTCATCGACTTCAGCTCCGCCTCCGGGGACTCGAACGTCCGCTGGCAGCCGACGCTGCAGAAATAATAGGCCCGACCGCCCCGCTCCGAATGAAGCGCCGTTGCCTTGTCCACCACCATCCCGCAGATCGGGTCCTTCACCATCCCGGACGATTTGGGAGCGCGGGGACCGGACTGCGGAGCCTCTCCCGCGCCCCCTCCCTTGCTGTAGTCGGTGGGAGTCGCTTCGAACTTCTGCAGACAGGAAGACGAGCAGAAATAATAGGTCGTCCCTTTATAGACGGCCTTTCCTGCCGCGCTCTTCTCATCCACTTTCATTCCGCAGACCGGATCCGTTGTCATCGCGTCGCCTCGGCCCTTCGTTTAATCACTGACTTGGCCCGCTCATCACCGTCATGAAACAGATTGTTTAGCTGGGCATAGAGCGCTCCAACCAAAAAGCCCCAGACCGCAAAAACAAACAGGGGATAAACGAACATCAGAAAGGTGAAAGGCAAAGGTGGCCCGAGCTTGTTAAAATCAATTCCGTGAAACAGGGCATTCAAGAACGCGATGCCTTGTTCAGGAAACAACGCGTACAAGACCGCGCAGACTGTATATGTAATTGTCACGGTCAGCGCCAGGGTGACCCCGGCTCTCCAAGGATTTGTCTTCATCTCAATTCTCCTTTCTTTTCTTTATTGTATTCCACGCCTCAATGGCCATGAGGATCGGCGCCCTCAGGGGCGGCTTCTTCCGAGCCTTTCGGAGCAGCCTTCGGAGCCGCTTGAGCGCCTCCGTCCGCTTTACTTTTTCCGGGGGGGCCTCCCATCATCCCCATGCCCATCATCGGACCCATTTCCATCATCGTCGATTCCATCTTCTGCCGCTGCTCGGGGGTGAGAATTCCTTTCATCTGCTGCGTCAGAGCAAGATGGCTGACCTCCAGATCGGCCATCGCGGTGTATTTCTCCTTTACCTTCGTTTTAACTTTCTCTAAATCGACCGGATCAGCCAAGGTCAGCTCCTTGATTTCGACGTTGGCCATCTCGGTTTTGGAGAAGAGCGGGATCGCTTCTTTCTGATGTTTGAGTTTGAGCAATTCGATTTTCTTCTTTTGATCGGGGCTGAGATTGAGGCTGGACATCGACTGCATCATCTTCATCATTTCCATCATGCCGGCGTCCATGCCATGCATCCCCATCATTTTCTGCATTCCGCCGCCCATCATCCCCTCACCCATCATGCCCCCTTTTCCGCCCTGGCCTCCATCCATCTGAGCAAAAACGGTCCATGGAACAAAGATCAAGATCGAGATAAAAATGGGCGCCCATTGAATTGGTTTATACTTTTTCATTGTTTCCTCCTCTTGTGATATCCGGTTTATGGAATGCGCGCCGTAACGTTGCCATCCACGCTTTCACCTCTTGAATCAAACCACCATCAGGATCATTATCAACGCCATACCGATCCCACCCAAAATCACCCAAGGCGCGGTTGAACTGTTCATCATCGCGCCGCCCTGAGAATAGACCTCTTCCGTTGCGGAGAGGATCAGGGGCAGACCGCTCCGATCTTCACCGACCCACACTTTGATTGTGAACTCATAGAGACCGGATGTTTCAAAGGCATAATCGAGTTTGTAAATTCCCTTCTCCGATGTCTCCGAAGCGTCGCGTTCAGTCGACGCCGAAAGAGCTTCAACCCGCCTGATCGACGCAATCACTTTTGCTCCCGATATCGGTTTTCCGGTTGCCGTTTCATTGACCTTTACCGTCAGGGTCGAGATTCCATGCGTTCTTTGAGAAGGGACTTCCAGAGCGACCGAGGCTCCTTCTTTATCGAACTCCTTGACGAATGTTTCAGCCGACGAACGCATATGGCCGGCCGTATCCCAATGAGGACCGTGCGTCCCGATCATGCAGCCGCTTAATAATAAGGCGATTATCCCGACGCCGATCCAAAGCCGACTTCTGAACATTCTGGTTCTTTCAGAGAGATTCAGGATCTCTGACTTGAGCATGAGCTTTTATCCCCAGTCTCTTCGTTGTCTTTCTAGTCCATTGTCTGGCAATCCTAAAGTAAGGACAATCCCCCAAAAGGGGCATTGATGGAGATAAACTCACCTGATATTGTCTGAAGAGTAAGGTCCTTAAAGTTAACGAAGGAGGTGGTCACATGCCGTACGGATGCCCTTGGTGCGGGGGAATGATGGGGCCGGGAATGTTCTTCTGGGGGTTGATCTGGCTCTTTTTCTTGATCTTTGTGATCGTGGGAGGAATTTGGGTGATCCAGAGATCTGTGCGCCGGCGTGATTTTACCGGAAGAGCCGGGACTTCCGACCGGGCCATGGAGATTCTTAAGGAACGCTATGCCCGGGGGGAGATCAATAAGGAGGAATTCGAGGAGCGAAAGCGGGATTTGGCGGCGTGAAAGCTAAGAGAGGAATGCATGGAAGTCGGCTTCCTCCACGGAATAACTTGAAGCCGATTGGGAGCCGCAGGAGGATTGTTCTTCTTCGCGCGGGCAGTCAGGCGAAATCTTCGCGTCATCTTGGCCATAATCTGGTTCTGGCGCATCAGCCTAGCCACCCGATGGCGCCCATAGCGATCTGCTCCCTCATTGAGCGCTGCATGCACCCGAGGAGATCCGTAGGTCTGTCTGCTTTCAAGGTGAACCTGTCGGATGCGCTGAAGCAGAACGGCATTGGCTTGATCCGTGCACTCGGTCGTTTGCGCCGGCGGTTGTCTCGGGCAATTTTGGGTTGCTCCCATTTTCGGAAGCATTACCGGCGCTCAAGTTTATCGCCTTATTCGGAAAGAGGACAACAAATGAAAAAAGAAAATATCCTCATTCTATCTATGCACGGGAAATGCCGCGCGCAGTCGATGGCGGAGGCGTATTTTAGAAATTTATCGGAGAGAGGTTTAATATCTTGAGCGCCGACCTCGAACCGCAAGAGGTTTATCCGCTGGCAAAAGCAGTCATGAAAGAAGATGAAATCAATATCGATGATAAACGATCGAAAGGGGTGGAGCAGTTTCTCGGGAAACTCGCATTCCGTCACGTCATTATCGTCTGCGAAAAAACAGAGAAGAATTGTCCCAGACTCTTTCCACGAGTGATGAATCGATTGTTCCAGCCCTTTGAAGATCCAAGCGCATATAAGGAATCTGATATGAGAAATTAGAGAAATTTCGTGAAATAAGAAATCAGATCAAAGCCCGCATTCAAGAATTCGTGCAAGGGTAAATTTATTATCATAAAGCCGGCAGAAGGCACTGGTTTCGATCACGACCTACTAAGGGAACCCAAAGCATCTACGGGTAGTCACATGCTCCTTCGTCGACTGGCTATGAATTAACGCGACGGGCGGTTAGGAGAATCTCTTTCACCTCAGCAAGAAGCGACAACGCCAAATCCCTTTGGTCAGAATCTACCGGCATTTTATCCAGCGTATCCTGCATTTTGAAGATATACGCAAGTATCTCTGATCGATCTTTATCAGAAATTCTCTTTTCTCCATTAGGACCTTCTTTAAAACCCGACGCGACAAGGGCGCCTAATTTATTTTTATATTCACTGATCAAAGTAATCGGATCGCTGGGCATTTCGGTCGGCATCTAATTTGTCCGCGCCATTATAAGAAACTCGTACCTAATCGATGGATAGAAATCTAACACGCTAAAAATAAATATGTCAACGGCGGATGTTCTTATACACATTCAGATCCTAGATAAAACGTTTCCGGAAAAAAGGCAAAAAAAAAGAACCTCGCCCCAGGCGAGGGCCCTCCTCAAGGAAGAGACCTCGCCGATATTCCATATCTTAAAGGAATGATTCCCATTTTCACAGAGATTCAAATATTCCCGGACTCTTTACTTTACTTGTGGAGTCGGTCATCATACATAAAGCTCTCGACTTCGACAATGCCGACAGACTTCATATCGGGATGACTCGGGTTGATGAGGATATTGAATTCACGCGGTATGACCGCGGATGGTACGCGGAGTAAGAGGCTTTCCTGACCTGAAACCCACCTTGCGCCGATATCCCCCAAAGAGAAAGGCCCGGGGCTATTCCGCCAATCTTTCGGCAAACCGGATGCATCAATTTGTTTCGGGACAATCGTTTCCGGAATTTCGATCGTAACGATCTTGAATTCCGGAGGGATATTTACAAGGGATACATGGACCAAGAATTCCATCGCCGCAAGCGATCGACTTTCTGATGTATATATGACCGCTGTATCCTTGGGGTTCCATCGACCTCCCGTGAGCCGGGCGCCTTTTCCCGACAGGTCTCGAGCGTGCTTAGCGAGGGCGATCCGATAAACCCTCCTCATGCATACACACCATGCTCGATCCGACCGAGCTCGTCCATGACCATCTGGGCTCCTGTTTTAAGATTAACCAGATCGCTCGGAACCTTTCCTCCCAAAGCTTTGCTCGGCGTATTGAACCAGCTCATGAACTTCTCCCGGGATCCGAATACCTCGATGCCTTTTCCTGCGAGGAAAACGAGTTGGATAATATGTTCAGATACGCTTGGACTAAACTTCTGCTTGTTTGAGTACCTCTGGATTGTGCGGAGCGTGATAGGAAGCATCCGCGCGAACTGTTCCGGCGAGAAGTTCAAATAATGGACAAATTCCATGAGGGACGCCTTCGTGATCCCTTCCTTGCTCATCTCGATGACATCCATATAGGATTTCAGCCGTCTGTGGAAGACCTTTCGGAAGATTTCATCCGCTTGTTTATCACTGCTTTTAATCGTTAGAGTTTCCATGGTCACCTCTTGTTTATAAGAACATGAATGACATCTGTCTCTATTTTAGCGAAATATGTCGTAATAGTCAAGAATGATCCCTCGTGTCTGTTCGGATTGAGGGACATTATTTATCGAAAAATCATGGTGATATAGGGGGCCTTCGAGAGAAGGCCCCCTTAAACGTTTATTTCGGAGTGATTCACTCGTTGAAAGTACCAAGGATCGGAAAGTAACTTGATAGGGCGATGTTCTCCTTCGCGCGCGCCCGTATCTCCCCTTCCAACATGGCAACTAAATCGGCCACGGAAAGCTCCGTTTTCCCCTCCACCCTCCCTTTGAGCCACGCCATCGATTCCTCGACCGCGTTCTCGCAAAACCTCTCGACCGTTTTGGAGTTGAACACCAGTTCGCTGTCGACGTAATGAAGAACCTCCTCGTCCGGAAAGAGTTCGGGGAACGACCGCTGATGGATTTGCTGAAAGAGAAAGGTGTTGAGCATCAGCGCTTTCCCTGCCTGGATATCCGGGAAACCGCCAAGCAACTCAGCCGACACCACATCGAAGACCTTCACCTGCTGTTTCAGTCGTGAAAGATGTCGAAGAACGGGGGCTTGCGGCGTTGCTTTCTGAATCTCCTTTATGCACGCATCAATTTCCTCTAAGTGTTGAGGATAGAGCGGCCGGAGGCGACCCGCCATTTGAATCCGCTCTTCGGCGTTGTTCATGCCTTCGGACATATAGCCATATTGAGCGTTGAAAATATTGAATCCCTTGAGGATGGCCTTTGTGGTGACGACCAGGACCCGCCCCATCTTTTCACCCAGACCGTCAAACGCCTCAAGAATTCTGTATCGCTCTTCTTTTTTGACTGTTCCGTTTATCGCATATTCGGCGTCTGTTACGGCGACGACGCTATTTTGTGAAACCCGATAGTGGCAGGCGATCAATAGCGGGACCTCATGCCGCCTCGCCATTTGAGCCATACCGACCGAGAAGTTTTCAAAACTGGCCGCCCGCGCGATCACCCGTCTGAGCCGGTCCCCATCACCTGGACCGATCAAGAGCTTGATATTAATTTTGGCTAAAAGAGCGCAAAGACGGCTGAGCACCTGATCTCCAAACCGGAGCACCAGTGGGAAATTCAGAGTTTCTGACGCTTTGAAAATAACACCATATTCCGGCAACTGTGAATCGACGCTCGCCGATCCGATATCATTCTGGAGGCGCCACAGCTCCGACCTCTCATACTCGGTCCGGCATCCGATCGCTCCGTGAATCATGTCGTGGACCGCTTGTAGAAAAGCAGGGTAGCGGGCGAGGATCGATGGACGGAAATGAATAAGACCGTCCGCTTCGGGTTTAACCCCTCCCAGATCCTTCGCGAAATTTCGAGTCAAACGATCCCCTGTTTCCACTCGCGTCGGAAAACCTAAAGCGTCACTGAGAATTTCTATGATGGTCGTCCGCTTCTTTTCAATATCCTCTCGAAGGCGATCTCGCTCACGCAACGTGACCCCATCCGTTGGACATTCGAGCAATTCAGCCAGCTCGAAAAATCGAACGGGAGTGAAATACTGGGCCAGATCATCGAAGAGTCGGGGGCCCAAGATTCCTTCCCCTGCTTGTTCTTTAAGAATCCCAAGGAGCCTTTCCCGCTCGGAAGGCGCGATCGCCAGGTACGGGAAATAATCGGTTTTATTCGCGACGCTAAATCCTTGATGGACTTTCCGAGTCACCTCCTCCTGTTTGTGGACCACGGCAAGTCCCCGGACCGCGCCATAAGCGACCGCGAACTCCAACCGCAGTTTGGAAAACTCCTGCTCGATATCCGTTCTTAAAAGCCACCACCCTGTCTGATTCGCTCTTGCCTTACGCACCAAATTGGCGAACATCACCAGATTGAGAAACTGCCGAATCTTCTCTAACACCTCGAGCATCGTTACAGACTCTAAGAGATTCGCCTTCAACTGTTTTGCATTGATTTGAAAATGAACGTCACTTTCGGCGTTGAGGGCTCGGTCGTAGGTGATCGCGGAGGTCATCTCGTTTACAAGCAGCAGGCAGGGAATTAAACAGGAGAGCCTTCGTGAGCCGGGATGATCGATCGGTTGTTTAAGGCCGATAATGGCTTGAACCGGATCGCTCGTCGGCTGCGTGACCTGGAAACATCCGACTCCGAGATGATTCACGATCTCCTGGAGACCGACCTCTTCAGCCTCCTCAACGTCGATTGAAATATCGAACAATCCCAAACGATAAACCGCATAATAGAACAAAACTAAAACGGCTCCCGCGCAATCGGTGTAGTAGAGCGCTCGGTTCCGACGCTTCGATTCGCCCTGTTTGTTCTCCTTGTCCTTGTCGCCTCCTTCGTCCAGAATCTTCCCGAAAACAAGGATCCCGGTTCTTGCGCCGCCATATGCGAGAAGGGTGAGTAGCTGATCGAGCGAGATCGGCCGCCCCGTCATCGCTTCTCCCTGGTAAAGCTGAAGGGCTTGATTCATTCTCTCCGCGATGACCGGATACCTATGAAGAAACGCCGCGATATTGACGGAATTTGTATTCAACAGATATATGAAGTCTCCCGTGTCGTTATTGACCGGCGTCGCGGAGAGACGGTAATCGATCCAAAGCGCATGCCGTTTTTTAAGATGGGTATAGAGGAGGTCCATCGCGGTCGATATCCCACTCTCGGAATTCTTCAAAAAACTGGATTCATCGGCCACGATGATAAACCCGAAGCCGCGTCGAACGAGGATATCGAGCGGTTGGACGATCTGCCATTTCTCCTTCAGACCGAGTTCATGCCGGCTGATCACGACGCAATCTCCGTCTTTGAGAGGCAGGGTTGGAAGTGTTTTCATCTGGGAGATGTGCAGCGTCTCCCTCGAAACGCCGATATCGATCATCGATTGAACCACGTTTTGACAGAGGTTCGCCTCGGTGAAATAGAGGGTGATCCGCTTCGGCCTGGGTTTGCCCTTTCGGACGGCCTGTCCGCCAATGAGGTGCGAGAACAATCGCAGAAAGATCGGGGTGGTGTATGTTTTTCCAGCGCCGACCTGAGAGAAGTTATTCAGCCGAAAAGTATCTTTCGGCCGCCGACCGTCACGGAGGAAAGCGCCAAACGAGAGATACGCATAGAAGAGCGCCTTCATCTGCATCGCGGTCGGCGCGCCGTTTAGGCCCGATATCAGGGAAGCCATCAGCTCCTGGAACTGAATGAAGTCGAGACGGAAGATCGACGGGTCATCCGGAGGAACCAGCTTTCGTTCGATCGCCTTGACTGTCATCGAGACATAATTCGAGAGCGATGGCCAGGAGGCGATCGAGCAGACATAGATATTCTCACAAAGCGAGGCCATCCGCTCGTATTGCCGGAGACTCCTCGTCAGCTCTTTGCTCCCTGTTCCGCTTTTCCCGACAAGTCCAAGGGCTTCGACAATGCCTCCGGGAGGGACAGACCCCTCCATCGCCAACTTTCCGACTTCGGAAAGGAGCTCTCCGAGCTGGTTGTTATCGATCGTAAGGGTGAAGAGCAGCTTGAAGAAGTCATAGTCCTGCTTATACCGATTTGTGATCGGCTCTTTCTTCTTTTCTTTGCTCTGCTCCGCTTTGTCGTTTCTGCATGCCCTCTCCGCGTTCAGATAAAGACGCTCAAGCTCCCGCAACATTTTCATGATGGTTTGGAGGGGCTGGATCTCCTCCTTCAAGACCGTAATAAAGCGTTCGCGGAAGGAATCGGTGTAAGGGAGCAAGAATAGACCGGCCTCATGTGGCGCCGGATAGAGGATCTTATACTTCTTCTCGTTTTTTTCCGACGTAAAGAGCGCGTCCATCTGCGGAGCCGGCGGGATTTCCCCTCGGATCGACGGATCAATGATCTGTTCGAAACGTGAAATCTCGTTTTCAACGAGCTCCTCCACCTCCTCGGGAGAGCCTCGATACCGCGCGATTTTCTCCTTGAAACTTTTTAGGTCGACCCATTTTTTGTGAATCGCTTTCCGCTTTCCATCGATCATGAAATAGCTCCATTATTATTCTTGAAAAAAGAGGGTCCAGCTCTCGACTCGAAAAGCTGGACCCTCAATCTTCGCTCGCTTAGATCCACCGGTCGGCCATTGCTCGTTGAGACAGTTCGCCGCCGAGAGGTTTGTTACTTTCGTGTCGATTCGTTTTTCATTCTCTTCGGTCTCTTTGGGCCGATTCGATATCCAAATCGTTTCCAGACGTTGGGGTCGATCGGTAAAACCCGGGTGTTCCGCGGCTGCAGGCTCACATAAGCGACCGAGTAATCGATGTACCCGCGTCGGAAGGCAGACCAGAGAAGCTGGCTCGCCTCCAGCGCGACGAACTGGTTAATATAAAGGTCCTGTTGCTCGATCGCTTCAGCAAGAGAGCAGGAAGGTCCCGATTCTTTTTCTCCTTCGGGATCTCCGATCTCCGGGTAGAGATCTAAAACCGTTGGAAGCCGATCGATCGTGTCCTCGCGTTCCGGTTGATTCACTGCCCTGGATGTTCCTAAAATCACCTGGCCGTTCTGCTGACTGTTGCCGCAGTCGAGCCAATAGATACAATCGCGTCCCGACACCCGAAGCGCGTTTCCGATCGTTACGCGCGCCTTCCCGGTATCGACCGCGGTAATGACCAGGGCCGCTTCACGATCGCGGCTCGGCGGATACCGCCTGGGCTCAGCCGCCCACGAAAACCCGGTGCACTGATTGATCCGGGTGATCAGAATTGTGGCCTTTGGATGACCGATATCCTCCCGGTAAAAAAGCTGCCTTCCGACGTTCGCTTCGGTCACGTGGTCAGGATCGTAGACCGTCACCGAAATCCCTGGATGTCCGAGCGCCAAAAGGGTCTGGTTTAAGAAGACGAGCCTTCCGGCGAGGGCGCTGCCGGTTCCTCCGCAGCCGACCAGGTCCACGGCGACAGGTGAAAAGGCGCTCGCCAGGGGGAAATAGTGCCGCATTTAAAAACTCCTTTCTACATTTTCAAAGGAAACCTCTTCATCGAAGTAGAATGAGGCGATACAGAGTCTCAGCTCGCAATCGAGGTCGGCGCGGCTCATGCCGAGCCGACATTTACCGAGGACCATCGAAAAATGAGGATCCCCCTGGTCCGACCGGTCGTCGGTGGGGGAGAAAAAGGCTGCGAGCCGGCCGTGGCTGTGCATGTCCAAGACAAGTCGCCATTCCGGTTCAAGCCGGGGCCATCGATACGAAACTTTTACCCCGCTTCTTTCGAGGATCTCTAGTTTCTGATACCTCCAGCCGATCGTCGGATGCCAGATGATCCAGGCGGCCGCTTCACGACCGAGCTCCCCTTCCTCATTCGCCTCTTGCGCGAACCTTTCGAGATACCGATTGGGCACTCTTCCGCATCGCAACGCGATGAGCTCTTCCGTTGGGCCATACGGAAGAATCCGCGGACTGACCCAAAGCTGTTTTCTAAAATGTCCCCAAACCGCGTCCGCTTCGATCCAGAGCCCATCCTGCGCCATCAGCAGCCTCGCGACGCCCGGCGCGATCGGCGCGACCGGTTCATAAACCGGTATCATCATCGTCGGTAATTGCCGTTGCAGGAAGTTGTCTTTCTGATTCACTCAGACCGATCCTTTCCAGTAACCCGCCGACGGTGAAACCCGCCGGCTTCAAGAGGTGGTAGGGAAACCGTTGTCGTTTTCCGGAAATGAGATCGCCCCAAAGGGCTCTCATGGTTCCTTTCTTCAAAACCGCCGCGTCCTCGACGTTCGTGTGGGTAAACGCGCTCCGGTAGAAGGCGGCCGTCCAGCCGGGGATGGCGGCTGGCCAGCAATGATCGGGGATCCGACTCGAACCGCAGCAGACTTCGTGTTGGGCATTTACGTTGTAGAAAGGGCTCTTTAGAAGCGCCGTCTTCAACTCCGGTCTTCCGACCCTTTCGGAAACGAAAACTTGAAGTGAGTTCGGCCGGGCAACCAGGATTAAAGAAGGCCATTCGACGACGCCGCTCTTGAGGTCGGCCGATTTACCGAAATACATCGGTTTGCGGGCCGGAGGACACCAGAAAACCAACGGGCCGTCAACCCCCCACCCGTAAGCAAGGAGCGCCGGATCCACCCAGCCCAGGCTCGTGTTGATCACCGGAAGCATCGTCTGACAGAGCGCTTCCAGGGTTTTTCTCTTCACCGGTTCTCCCGCTTTCAGCTGCGGTATTCCCTCCTTGTCCATAAAGATCTGATGGATTTGCCAGTAATCGATCGCAGGCGAATCAAGTTGATCCGCCGTATAATAGAGTAACGCGACCTTCGGAATCAGCGGATTAACCATTCTTCTTCCCCCTTTTTTCATCCGGCGGTCTGTCGAGGCCGCAGGCCTTGACATGGAGGTCATAGATCTCCCCCAACCTTTCGAGAGTGAAAAGAATCTCTTTTAAGTCCTCGACGCTCGAAAGGCAGTAAGCCGCCGCTGACCGTCCATAATTACAGAACTCGTTCTGCATCATTTCATCGAACGCGTCCATGATCGGATCTGTTGGGGACCAGAGGATCGGCATCAGGTAGTTGGGATCTACGTTCTCGGAATCGAAGTCGCGAAATTCCAATTCATAAGAAACCGGAGCCTTCCAATCGGCGCTTCTTTTTTGGACCTCCTTCGACCACGACCACCATCCATGGAGCCAGGAGTTCTCAGGGGGCGCTTTCGGCGTGCGTGGGAATTCGGCCTTTTTCCCGTTGCGAAGAACGCTCCGGTACCGTTTTGGGATCCCTTCATTCAGCCATTTGATTTTTTCCTGAAGTTCTTTCTCCACTTCCTGACCCTGCTCGTCATTGATCTCTTGTTCCAACCAGTCGAGGACTCGTTCTCTTTCGTCCTCATAGGTGTAGCAAGGCTTTGCCCATGTAAGGGTTCTCAGCGCCGCCAGAACAAAGGCCTCCAAACGGCGATCCTCTTTCCCGATCAGCTCGAGAATATCGCAGAAAACAATTCCAACCTTGGCCGGATAGTCAACAACCAGGCAAACCTGAAGGCGGCCCGACACCGGATGCTGTTCAACGAGCATCTCGTGGCCGTACTTCCCAAAACACCGCTCCGCCCCCTTCTCTAGAATCGAGTTGATCCAGCCGCTTAATTCCTCATGAATGATCTGGGATCCGGTTTTCTTCTCCCAGGGTCCGGGAAGTCGCTCGCCTGATTTTCCGATCGCGGAAAAAAACCAGAGGCTGATCTGAGCGAGTCTCATATTGAGGATATCGGTCGCCATGTCCGGCAGCGTTACCAGTTGGCGGGGAAGTCGTGGAAGGGGGATTAAAGCAGGAGGGAGAGCCACTCCTTTCGGACCGAGATCACCGGTCCGTTCATTTGCCGGCGGGCGCCGACGCATTGCGTGAGCGCTTCGTGAACCCATACGACACCTCCTTTCCTGAAGTACTCGTCCCCTTTCTTGGCCAGTTGCTGGACGGTAATAAAATCGGGGGGCGATTGCTCGCCCCCCTTGGTTCCCACGGCCCGGGTGAATTTATAAACCTCCTTTTCACCCCGACGCTCCGGCTCCTCGATGACCGCCTGCGACAATTCCGGATAGGATGCCGCGTAGAAATCCTTCACCTGCTCCGGCGTCATCGTGCTGTCGGGATCCTCGAGCTTGATTTGGCCATGCATAAAGATTCGCTCAATCGGTTTCACTTCTACCATCTTTTCTCCTCCAAATCGTTGTCGTTAGTCGAACAAACTGAATCCTGGTTTCTTGGCCCCTTCGGTTTCGCCCTTTTCAACCTCTGAAACGGTGACGGACGCGGTTTGATCGGATTCGCCTTCGTTGCTCTCATCGAGCTCGTCTGCGCCGTCGCCTGAGGTGTCGGTCTCCTCTTTTTCCTGCGGGGCGCTGGCGGCCGTTGGATTGACGCTCTGTTCTTTCTTTGGTGAGGCTTTACCGGACGCCGAAATCGCTTTGTCCACCGCTTTTCGCTTTTCAGACATCGCCCTGTAGAGCCGTCCGTCCTCTTCGAAATTTTGCATGAGGAGCCCCAGGAACTTTTCATTGAGTTCGTCCGCGGTCGCCTTAATGGCGATCGGCACCCGGGCCTGGTCATAGCGGACCTTTTCGGCGCCCGACAATCCATCCACCGAAGGAAAGACCGGGTGGACGAGGACCATGAGATGATCCAGTTGAATCTTCGAAATGGTGAAGGTTACTTTTCCCTGAAGGGGAATCAGCTCCGCCAACTTGTTAAAATCGATCATGGACTTCTCCTTGATTGAGGTTCATTCCGCTATTGAGGATCTACGACACTTCCAGCGTCGTCTCGCGCTGGAGCCAGGCCGGCATCCGGTCCGCTTTAAAACCGGATGAGAGAAGGCCTTTGATGAATTCCTTTTTCGTCAGCGCGGCCAGCTTCGCAAGAGACTTTCCTTTTGCCTGAAGAAATCGATCGAGACCGATCTCTTTCGCCGTATCTTCAATCTCCCCTTTGGTCAGCAACTCCAAATACTCTTTATCGACCGAGAACAGCGCTTCGGCCGAGAGATGAAGGTTGCCGTAGAGTAATTCTTCCTCCAGATGGAGGGTAAGGTGGCTGCAGACCGGCCGAGCGATCTCCCCCGCGATCGAGATCAGCTCCTCTCGCCCGGCTTTATGGATCAGCGGGTAGGCTTTATCGGTGGAATGATTGCTCCACTTCACCGCATCACTGAACGCTTTTAACTTCGGATTTTCCGACCAGGAGCGGCTCCACCTCGTATCGATCAACCCGAGAATTACAACGCGGACCAGATTTTCCGGAGTTTCCACGAGGTGTTGGGTCAGGTACTCGCGATATCGCCGCCGCTTCATCTCTTTGACCCGTTGCGGAGCGTTTTGCGGAATCATCTTTTTCGGTCGAGACGGCGCCCCTCCGGTTGATTTTGATTTTCCGGCGCTTCCTTTTGCCCGGCCGGTCTTTTTCGCATTCTTCGATTTTACGTCCGGCTTTTCTTCTTTTTTATTGACCTCCCGGAACCGGCTTGCGCAATCGTCGTAGCATCCTTTATTCGCGCAGATTTTCTGCTGAAGGAGCCGTCCATTCTTCGAGACGAAGACGACCAAGAACTTGCAAGACGCGCACTCCTTAATCTGCTCTTCGCCGATTTCGGCCCGGTTGTGAAGGACCGCCGCCGACTGATCAATGTCGTTCGGAAGGTCTCCCAAACCGATCTGGACTGTTTCGGTAATGACCGCCCTTGGACCGCTTTCCTCGATGAGCCGGACGAGGTCGATGGCTTTTTCCTCCTCCTTCTTTCGCCAGCATGGGGACTGAAGGCATTTTCCAAGCCCCGACGCCACCCTCTCAAACAGATCCGGTTGGCCGGCGCTGTTATGAGGACACTGACGGCATTCCTGCGTATCGAACGGTGCCCGGGTGAGATCGAGATCGTTGTTCTCGCTCAAATAGTTTGAAAGCTGTCTTGTGTTAAGTTGCTCTGCCTCGACCTTTTCAAGAAGGAGCAGCTGCCGCTCCTGAGGAAGGCAGGCCAGGATTTTGGCGATCCCTACGTTCAGTTTCCCGGATCGGAGCTTTCCACGCACCTGGTCATGAAGTGACAAAAGCGAGAGGCGGTCCCGGATGTAGCTTTCGTCGTGGAACACCCTGTCCGCGATCTCTTTAATCGACCGGCTTTTCAGCTCTTGCTCGAAATCCTCCGCCTCATCGATCGGGGAGAGGTTCTCTCGCTGTAGGTTCTCGGAGCGGCGGATATCGCGAATCTGTTCAGGAGTGAGGTCGGTCTTAATAAACGCGGCAATCGTATCGAGATTCAGCAGCTGGTGCGCTCGAAACCGGCGCTCGCCGTAGACCAGGTGGTAGGTTCCATCGCCGATCGGGGCGACGGTGATCGGTCCCTGAAGCCCTCTCGCTTTGATATCGGCGGCCAACCCCGCCAGCCGCTCCGGATCGATGTATTGCCGGGTATTCTCGACCACCCGAATCGCATCCACCGGAACCAGGACGGCTTGATGAGCGGGACTCAGGGCGAGCGCTGCGCTCGAACTCGAATCGACCGTTGGTGAGATCTCCAAGGCGTCGAGGACCTCAGAGGGATCCGGCAGTGGCTCCCAGCCCCGGACGCGGACCCCCAGCGCATACCTCGGTCCGGTTAACTCTTTTCCTGATTTTTTAGAGTATCGCTGCCATACGGTTCCCGTCGGAGTATTCACCCCCGAGAGCCGGTCCCACTGCTCCTGGGTTGGCTCTTTCCAATAAGCCATCGCCAATTCTTCGAGCCCTGGTTCCATTTCTTCTTCCCGTTCCAGGCCGGCCCGTTCCCGGACTCGATTCCAGGAACTCAATGAAAGGTCCTCCTCTTTTCTAAGGAAACCCTTTTGTATCCACCGATCGGCAAGAATTCCCGCGAGGGCCGATCGGTGTACCGATTGGAGATCCTGGATTGCCAGGACCGGATCAAAAACCTCATCCCGACCGAGGTCCCGGTCGAAGGACTCCAGGTTATCGATCCACTGATCATCCTCTTCCTCCGGATAGGCTTCCCGATAGAGCGTTTTGAATCCGATCCCGGCCTGCTCGCAAAGCCTCTTCGCGATCAGATGAATCGGTCCGGCCGAATCGAAATCCGAACCCATCCCTTGTAAAAAGGGACGAAGGGCCCAGGAGAAAGCGGGCCATTCGGGATCTTTAGGAACCTGAAACAGAACATAGAAAGAGGACTCTTCTGACACGGCGCTCCATTTCGCGGCGACTTCCCTGATTTTGGTCCGAAGCCCCTCCTCAATTGCCGGTCCGTCATCGAACCGCTGGAGGTATGCGCGAACGCTCTCCCAGGCGCCGTCGATCGGCTCCCGGTAAACTATTAAGTTTTCAGAAACATCTGGTTGCATTTCTTGTCCTCAATGTTTATTGCCTATGAATCGGCCGATCGATTCCCATGGTTATCCAGAAGGCAAATCGCCGTTTCAACCGTTTCCGATTCGGCGGCGCTATTTTCCGATGAGAGTCCGGGGGCGATTTTTTGATATCCAGGCCTCTGCCTTTCGAATTGCGAACGCGGGGTCCGGATTCTCACGAACGGCCGTTCTGACGACCCTGCGATTGATTTCCGTCGCCGCGAACTTTCCATTTTCGATCGGTGAGATCAGGTAATATTTTCCTTTCCCATTCCTGGACCCGCTCTCTTTCGGCGTCCCTACCATGATCACCGCTTTTTTCCCGTCCCATCCAACGAAATCGAAAAGGGGAGAATCCTTATACCTGCCCTCATCGAATTCAGCGTCCGTACGTATGACGGACCCGATGAAAATCATCAGTCGAAACAGATAATGTCTCGTAATCTGAAACGCCGGCAGGTACAACACGTTCGTGAAGAATCTCCTGATGGGAATCGGGCGCGGAAAGTCATCCGTCTTAACCGTGATGATCAATTCTCCCTGGGATCCCCTAATCGGGCTGATATCAACGGTTAAGGTCTGCAGGTCAAGAATTCGCTTTTCGATCTTTCTTCGATGGGACGCCGCGGTCGTCAATTTCCGTCAACCGTCATTCTGCGTCAGTATCTTTTCCCTCTTCTCGTGTAACGCCAATAGACTCTTTGCCTTAATCCAACCCGGTTGACGGGATTTCACGATGGCGCGCTTGGAGTTAAGAAATTCTTCAAGAGAGTTCATTTCCTCTCCAATTCTTGGCTCCATTCTCTATGGCCGAACGGAGTCAATTTAACTGCAATCTTCATAAAAACGAAGCCCTCCCCGTTAAAAGCGAGAGGGCTTCGTTCGGTTTTCAGAATTCACCTTCAGCCCTTCTTGCGCCGCCTCCCCCTCTTTTTTTTTGTGTCGGGCCTTTCGATCTCTTCCGACCGGACCGCTAAGAAGACCTCCATCGATCGAACGGTTTTGTACGGCTTAGAAAAACGCATCGCTCTCCGGAGGATCATCCGGGTCACTTCCTCCAGCGCGGGAAACGCGTCTTTCTTGATACGGAAATTCGCGGCATGGACGAATTCCCGAACTTTCTTTTTAATCACCATTTCCGACCGCCCTTCAGTCAAGGGGAAACGCTATCCTTTCATTTAAACCTTTACTCGATTCGGTAGCGATCTTCGAATAAGGATCCGCGTCTCGATCCTCTCTCCATCCGCAAGACGCGCAGAAAAAGGTGTTAACCGACGCCGCCTCATGAAAGACCGCGCTTGGGCGATTCAATCTCGTCCCAATGTAGTTCTCCTTGCAGACCGGATCGCATGCGCGGAATATGACGACCTCCGGATCCGCTTCGGGAAGGTCGATCTCATGTGTGAATATTTTTAAAATCGGTTTGGTCTTATCCAATAAAAGCTCCTTTCCTCGTGATGACCCCTGCTTCTCTACCAAAAGAAAAGGGAGGCTCGGATTTATATCCGCCGGGCCTCCTCGCCGTGAGACTTAACGCTCGCGCTTACCCTTTCCACTCCTCGACGATAATCCCTTCTTGGAGTCCTTTCACCATGAACGTCAGTCCTTGAAGCGACGTCCGGTATCGCTCCAGCGCCCACGAAACGAGAATCGCGCGGTCGTTTTTCAATACGGCCAAAAGCGACCGGAATTCCAGGTGGTCCTCTTCATACATCGAGGCGTCGAAATCGTCATCTTCGTTTTGATAGCTGAACGCCTGATCGATTGGATAATTTTCGCGGTAAGGTCCGTCGATGATCCAGAAGGTATCCTGAAGAAACGCGTCCTCCCGGACCTCCTTTTTGCCGTAGCCGGCGAGGTGAAGGTGATATCGCTTGCAGATCACGACCCTCTTCCCACGCCACTCCCCTTCCGCCACAACCTCCTTCGGCTTTACGGAGACCGTCAGCTTTCGTAGAAAGAACGCCTCCAACTCTTCCGCTCCTTCGGCGGACTGAACCCAATGGTCCGGATCGTTCCATGTGGCCAGAATCGGAAGGGAAAAGAGATAAGCTGCGAAGTGATGGCCTATATCCTCCTCGCATGGCCAAAAACAAAAGTTGCCTCCGATCAGGAAACGTCGGCTGTCCTCTTTTAAGGGTCGATCATCCGGAGGAACAATTGCGACCGCGTGCCCCTGATCGTCCGACTCGAATTGCGGTAGATGCAACGGCTGAGAAATGACCCTCCATCTCTCAGCAGGGATTGGAAGGTTCCGCACGAGGTCCTTGCAACCCCATTCGATTAATTCGTCGAAGAATTCCTCGCCTTGACCGATAGAGACGACATGCTCCGCGACGGCCCGCTTCACGGCCGCATGAAGGGACCTCACTTTTCGATCGACTTCTTCGCTATCGTAAAGATAAATCCGGTCAGGGGCTTTGAGCCTCCAGGTATTACCGATCAAGTGAAGATAGACAACCATTCCTGCCGCGTGAAGGCTCGGCCACTGACCCTCACGACTTCCATAAGAGCCTAACGGCAGCCCTTGGTAGTAGGTGAGATCGAGCGGCCGGGTGGTCTGTCGATTTAAAATGACCTGCGCGATCCCATCGGAAAAATGAAATTGAAGGCCTTTCCAAACGTCGATCGCGTGGGGCCTTGAGAGAGGCTGCCCGTTCAAGAATACCGGGATAGGAAACCCCGAGACGAGATCGCCTAGAAAATCGCGGAAACTCTCCGTCACGCGATGGGTGACTTGAGAAAGGGTTTTTGTTAAATGGACCGTGATCGAAGTTCCCTCTTTAAAGTCATCCGGCTGAAGCGGGATCGCCTCACCATCCAGAAGCCGTTCCTTTTGAATGACCGCTCTCCAGCCTCGTGAGCGGACTTCGACCCTTCGGGCAATTTCGATCGCCGACCAAAAACCGACTCCGAAAGGAAGATCCCGCTCCATGACCTTGGGATCCCAGTCGGAAGAGCCCGGATCGAGTAATGCCTGGAATTTTTCGATTCCGTGGCCGTTATCTTCGATCCTGAAATAGTGAGGATCGGACTGGTCGGTCAGAATCGAAATGCGCGTGGCGCAAGCCCGCCTGGCGTTCTGCAACAGCTCCCCGATCCAGATCCGCTCGCCTGAGAAGACATCCCCGAACCGTCTCATCAACGGTATAAACTTTTCATCAAGACCAATCAAAGGTTGCTGCACTGTCTCCATGCTTTGATCTCCCCTGTGACTTCGGGTTTTAGTCCTTAAAACAACGGCCCTGAAGAGGATCGTTCCCCCTCAGAGCCGAAGTGATGTAATTGAGCTCTCGACAAGATCTTATAAAACAGCTTCGAGGGTGGCGGGTTTCACTCTTGGACTATTTGATCTGCCCGTAAGGATCCGCTCGACCTGCTCCATATTCGATATCAGCGCATCGGTTTTCTCGATCAGATTGTTGATTCTCCGCGTCGATATCGTCGACGACGAGAACTGCTTTAGGTATGCATAATAGCGCTCTTGTAGGGCCGCCGATTCCAGCGGAGAGAGCGCATGATTGACCGCATTGACCCGCGCTGGATTCTGTTGCGCCTGGTAGAGAAGAAGGCGACCGAGTTCTCGCGCTAACTGGTTTTGAGACCGGGTCAAAGGTAAAGCCTTCCCGGCCGCGGGAATCTCCCCGGCATAGAGAGAGTCCTTCCAATTGTCGCCGATCGCGGCCGCCATTTCAGTCGCCGCCTCCTCCGAGAATCGATTGAACCGAACAGCGGACCGCCGGACGATCCGCGATCGCTCTCCGATGTGAGAAATGACCGCTTTCTGTTCAGCCTCCGGAAAGGCCTCGATCAGGGATGTAAGCTCCCGGCCGTTTAGAAGGTAAAGTGAAAACGGGTACGGAACCGTTTTGAGAACGGGATGATGGCATTCAAAGCAAAATCCGTTGAACGGCCCGTAAACGTCTCTAATTTCCCTTCCGGCCGTTGAGAGAAAGATCGCGGAGAGAATGTAAAATCGTGAATAGAACCGGTTCGAAACCGCCAGGATCGCATCGAAGGCCCGCTTGATGCCGATGGAGACGACGGAGCTTCCCTTCGACGCGCGTTTCCGTTTTGAGAAGAGATCCCGAAGAGGGTTTCTCTTCAGATGAAGCAGGATTTCCTCCTGAAGTGGAATGTCCCATTTTGATTCGAGCTCTCGCACCCAGGACTGAAGGTCGGAGATCGTCCCGATCTGCTGAAACCGCTTTGAGCCGGTCTCGTCCCGCATCTTTCTGAATCGTTCCGCTTCCTGAATCTGAAACGAGCGCTTGGCTCTCTGAATCCGCTTATCGATCCTTGAGTGGATCGCTTCCTTCATTTGGATGAACAGCCGGAGAAGGTTCGCCAATCGCGCCATCCGCATGGAGGTTCCCAGATGCTGTTTCTCCAGCGGGCCCCAGCGCGCGGGGCTCAGGCAGAGCTCGACGAATCGGGGTATCAGACCATAATCCATCGCCAGAATATCGCATTCGGACCAGGCCGTTTGTTTTCCATTGGCTTCTCGGGCCGGAAGGTAGGCGCTCAGCGTGATAAAACATTGCGCTTCGACCTGCTCTTTTCCGACGAGTTTCTCTCCATCGAAGCGATATGCCGACATGGAGATCGGCGCCAGCTCCGCTCCGTTTGCCGCAAAGGGCTGACCGGAGAGCGCCAGGATCAGGATCGGGTGGCTGATATGGCCAGTAGCGTGCCGTACCCGCTTAAAACCGCGAGATCGCGCCGAAGAGACCAGGAAGGTGAAACCCCCGTCGCGCAATTTCATCGGAAGAACCTGACGGGTGAAGGAGGTGAGGGAAAAGCCATCGGCCAGCCTGGAGAGACCGAGGCCCCGGAATGTCTTCTCTAACCCCTTTTTCGGCATGTCGTTGATATAGGGTGGATTGGCCAACAAGAGATCAAATAGCCCGTTAGGGAGTTGATCGAACAGGTCAAAAACGTGACCCGAAAGCACGCCGCAGCGGCGCGAAAGGGGAAGGGGCTTCCCGTTGCGGCAGGCCTGCGCCACGGCGGCAGGATCGACCCAGTTGGTGACTTCCGTTATCTCGGCCGACAGAGGGTTCAGGTCGACCCCGAGGGTTAAAAATCCTGAATGTGCGGCGATCGGCCGGATCAAGGCCCCTTTACCGACGTTCGGCTCCAGGACATTGATTTCGCTCCCGAAGACAACGGGCATTTGAAGAAGACGAAGCAGGTGTTGAAAGAGCTCGGGGGAGTAATAGGCGCCGTTGCCCTCATCGCAACTGAGTTTTCGTCCCGCGCGGGGGCCCAATCCCCCGTCGGCGCTCTTCTCGAGCGTCGAGAGGCGCTCAAGGAAATGTTCGATCTGGACCGCGCTGATGTCCCCGGAGCAGAGCCGATCCAGATCGTGCAGGAGTGACTGCGCGACGATCTCGATCTTTCCGTTGGGAGGTGACGTCAGGACGGCCCGAACGCCGGCGAGGAGCAACCTGCGCTGCGCCATCGGAGGGAGGCGTTCACGAAGGTAGGTGAGCTGCGCCCGGACCAGGTCGGCCGAGACACGGAGGCCTCCCTCGCCCGAATAATCGCAGTAGACCTCTTTCAAAGCCCTTCTCATCTCCTCCCAGGCCTTCGCCAGTTCCGGACCGGGACGCTCTTTGCTTACGCGAACCAGTTCGCCCAGCCTCTTCCCTATTGTGGGAAGGCTATAAATCGCCTGGATATATTTTGACGCGCGATCGTCAGCGTTTTGAAATTGCGTGGTCCAATGATCCGGAAAAATCAGGTTGGATAGAAACCGGAGTTCAAAACCTCTTTTTGGGTCGGATTTATCCCCTATGACGCTGATCATCGGTGCGGGAATTGATTCGGTCGCGGTCGGACCGTGTTCAATCAGCGCGAAGAGGTCAAGCTGTCCTGATGTGTTCACGCTGGGCGGCATACTCTCCTTTCCTGTTAAAGGCGGGGTCCCTGGGAGGGGCTCCGGGACCCCGCTCAAACTTAATAAGGCGCCGTAGTTCTTAAGGCCACGCCGTTCTCTTCGTCTGGAGTCTCATCGCCTACCGACGAGACCGCTTCCTTTTTCTTCGTCAGTCGACCCGGCCCCAGACCTCCGGTCAGGAGATCAATAAAGCTATGGGGATCGACGCGCCTGAGATCGATTTCCATCGGAAATTTGATGACGAATTTTCGCAAATCGTTTGGAGAGATCCGATAGGGTTGGCCTCCTTGCGCCTCCGTTCGGTCGGTTGCATACCGTTTGGCCGCCAATAAATTCCGTTCGATCCACCGGACCACTTTCTTAGAGTCGCAACCGAGGATCGCCGCCGCTCCTCTCGCGGTGAGATTTCCATCGCATGTTTTCGTAAGACGAAGATGTTTCGCTTTGAGTTTCACCGCCGTGACCGAGCGCCTTAAATGCACGGCTAACGCCTGCCAGTTCTTTTTCGGCAAGTTTCGCTCAAGCCACGCTTCTTCCTCTTCAGACCATCGCGGCTCTTTTTGACGGGTAAGGCCCAAATCAGACGCCATGCGCTTGATGAACCACCTCGGGTAATGAAATCCCAATTCGCGCTCAATTTCGTCGATCGTCTCCTTCCGTCCGTCATATTTCCGTATAATCAGCTCTCGTTCTTCCTCGCGAAGATGATACTTTCTTCCACTCATCTTCCTGTTTCCTCCGATCGATTAGCATCGAATTACAGCACCGTTCGAGATACCTCTGAAAATAAAAGTGGGGCCCTGGATGACAAACCAGGGTCCCACTTTTATGACGGTTATCCCACTTCTTTTAGATACCGTCCTTGATCAATTTGCGCTTTATGCCGATTTTGCTTTTATAAACCTTATCTGATCGCCTGTTCCGACGGCCCTTCCGCTTCTTCGACCAGTTTCCCGCCCTTGACGGAGATCGGCATTAAAAACTTCACCTTGGGGATACCTCGTTTTTCTCCGGTCCAGAACAGGTGAGCGTGAGCCCTCCGGAGGTGGGGCCGGACCGATTTTCCGGCTCCCGAACCGTCTTTATTCAAATGTTCGACTTCCCAGCGCTCGATCGCAGCGCGAAAAGAGCCTCCGACATCGTACGATGTCGGAGAATGAAGATTGCGCCAGCGCTCAGGGTCAGACCTTCGCATCTTGGCTTCTTTTTCCGGCCGTTCTCCGGGATGGACCATCCGAACGAGATCGGGCTCTCCGGCTAAATAAAGTAAGATCGTCAGGACCAACCCGGCAATGGGAGACCGAAAAACCAGTGGATTAATCGATGCGTCCATTTGGACCATCACGGACATTCCAGCGGATCGTATACATTCCTGCAATGTATCCTCGACCAGGTGGAGAATGCTGATCGGAAGCCAGTGCTCTTGATCCAGACGGTATATCCGTAGCTCTAATTGACCAGACGGTTCATGATTGGTCCTCAAATCGTAATGTATGGCGATGTTTTCCGTTTCCCCGTTCCATGAGAACGAAAGAATCGGACATCGAGAGGGGAGCCGTAACGCCTCGGTCGGAACGTGATCCGGCCACTTGGTTTTTGAGAGGCACTCTACAAGATAAGAATCGACGCGGTAAAACGTTTTTGCTTCTCGATAAGCCGCCCAACAAGAAAGCGATCCGGCTAATACTTGACCCATCGGACTTAGTTTCCCGTTCGGTCCTTCCCCGCGCGCTTGGGCTTCACGCAGAGAGAGTAAATTCCAGCAGACCGCAATCGGGAGCGACACCTCCGTAGGCGGCTTCTGGAGTCCGATAAAGGAATAGTAATCTTGTTTCAGCGCCAAGACCTCTGCAAGATCGTGGGCGTGGTTTTTTCGGAAACTTCTCCAGGCAAGCTCTACTGCGTTCATCGGGTTCCTTTTAATTTGTTGAGGATAGCCCGGGCGCGTTGGACAGTCCCTGGGTTGTCTGTTTCTCAAGAAGAGACTATTCGACGACCGTCGATTTTTAAAATCGGACAGGATTATAGATGGCAATGCCATAATGTTCAAGGCGCCGGCCGCCAGATCCTTCCGACTTCCCGACCCGAAATGGTTTCTATCTTTATCTGATGAATTTCTTTGTTACCGCGAATGAGCCGAACGGCCGCCTCGTAGCATGCCTCGGCGGAGGGCCAGTAAAACGATCCGCTCCCTGGAAGCCTCGCCATCCGCTCCTCCATCATGGGATCCGAGTTCCATCCCTGATAGCCATAATTTCCCTGAAAGATATCCATTCTGCAGAGAGCCATATCAATACGACCTTCCTTGATTAGGACTGTTTAATTTAGAACCGTTCACTCGATTTCGAGAAAGACGGTTTCGCCGAACGGCGCTTCATCTTTTGTCGTGGACACCCAGAGGACCGGAAACTCCGGGGGACGCTCCGGGAAGGAGCCCTCCAGGTCGCTGAGATAAATCATGCAGGCGGGCGCGACGCCATTTTTGTCCACCCACGTAAACGCCGGCCGAAAGTCTGTGCCGCCTCCACCGATCGGTTCGAGTTCGATCAGGTCATCCGGTCCGAATTCTTCCGTCCGATGGACCTTGGCGTCGCAATAAAGAACGTGCGTGGTCTCCGGACGCGTTTCCGAAACGATGGCGGCGATTTCCGATGAGAAAGAGGAGAGCTCTTTTTTTCCGATACTTCCGGAGGTGTCGACCGCGACAATGATCGGAGGCATCTCCTCGGAACGAACCGCCGGCAGGTAAAGACCTTGCGCGAGATAACGGCGATTCGGGAGCGACCAGGAATAATCGCTTCGCGCGTTCTGTTGGACGAACCGCCGCAGGACCGACTTCCAATCAATCTTGGGGCGCAAGATCTCCTCGACGGCCCGCTCCAACCTCTCCGGAAGCTTTCCTCTTGCCTTGGCCAGGGTCGCCGCGTGGCGGACGGCGAATTCCCAGTTTGCCTGGGCCTCGGCCCGATCTTTCCCAGGGTCGTCGCGGACCTCTCCACATCCGGCCCCTGACCCGGAGCCGTTGTCCTTACCCCCGCCTCCGTCCGGGGGAGAATCCGGTAGCGCGGCGTAGATCTCCTCGGCCGACTTCCCACGGAATCTGGGGTCGTCGAGGGCCCCTTCCGGGAGGCGCATCTTGGCTTCGACCACAATCGGGTTGATGGCATAGTCGCAGGCCTTGTTCCACTTTTCAGAATCCCGCCGGCCGCGCCGCCAGCAATGACCGTTGGTAACGTGGAGGACCTCATGACAGAGGACCCCTTCGACTTCATGAACCGTCCATTTCTCTACGGCGCTCGGGTTGTAAGCGATCACCCGACTGTCGGTCCACATCGATTCGGCGGTACGGTCCTCGAGGAGCGGAAGCCTCAGAACAAGGGCGCCGAAGAAGGGTTGATTCATGATCAAATTCACCCTCGCTTGCATGAGCTTTCTTTTCGGATCGGGTTTCGTCATAGTAGGATCAGCCTCCCATGTAGGCGGCCATCGTCTGCTGAATCTTGGCCGCTTCGGCGGCGACTCGCGCCCGGACCGCCGCGTCATCCCGGAGGAGCTGCGGGTCGCAACCTGCCAACTTCTCTTCCACGGCCAGCCGTGTGTTTTCCAACTCCGGATCGTTGGTGAGATTCAGCCTCGGGAGGAGCGAGCAGAGATCCCTGAGATTGGTGATGAGGGTGTCCCGAAAGATCGCGTCCGGATCCCCAAGCCGCTGGACCAGTTTGGAGACTCCTTCGTGCAGTCGGCTCCAAAGATCCCGCATGGCGAGCACCTGCGCCGCCTGGGTCTGCTCCTCGATCCTCCGCCGGACGATCGCGACTTCGGCGTCCCCCAAGTCGACCCGGAAATCCTCGCCGGAAGGAAGGGGGTAGATCGACATTTTCATCGAAAAGCGCTCTCCGATTTCGTGGTCCATCGGATAGTCCGATTCGACATACAGGCCGTTGAGAAGCGTCTTGGAGTCTTCCTTCAGTCCGGGATATTCCGAAACGAAGATCGAACGGAGATCGTCTAATCGCTCCTTCCGATGTCGATACTCTTCCGAATAATGGGGGAAGTTCTGCGCGGTCAGAATCCGGGCGCCCGTGTCCGACCAGGGCAGGGTGTTGGCATAATGCCATTTTCTCGTGTCGCCGGCGTATTGAATGATCGACTCGTAGGATTTGGCTTTGTTCAGGAGCCTTTTGTTATATCGTCCCACGTCGGTGACCGTGTTGTGTTCTTTGGCGATCTTCTCCGAAATGTTACGGTCGTAGCTCCTCGCGTTCCAAACCGAGATCGACAATGCGACGAGCATGGCGCGTTCTTTCACATTCATCGTTTTATTCTCCATAGGCAAGCTTCCCCAGGTCCGAGGAAGCAAATTGAATAAAAGAGGTCGTATTCGCGACAGACGGGGTCCTCCGATGCGAATCAAGAAGGGTCAGGATGGCGAACTCCGCCTTACCGGTATTTTCAAGACGCTTGCAGTATTCGTAGACACGATCGAAATTGTTGTCGTTCGCCCGGCTTGCCAACGCGGTGGAGACGGCAAAGAGAGCCGACGGCTCTTCCGGGATGACGGCCTGATGAGGGTTGAGCAGGATGCTATCGATCGAGGGGAGCTGCCTGAACATCTTCAGGAACGCGACGAATTCGACCGCGGCGCCCTGGCCGACCGCGCCGGCGAACGCCGCGAATTCCAGTTCCTCTGGGATTCTCAAATTGAGAAGCCGTCCGACGGCCGCCCAGGTCCGCGGGGAGGGGGAGTTAGTGAGATCGGACGTCGCTTCGAACTTGTGAAGGAGCTCTTCCCGAAAACGTAGGAACGCGATGACCTCCGCCGGCACTTTGGCCGTGAACGCCCAGTTGCACCAGTCGGCGAGATTCACCGACAGCTCCACAATGGTCGCAAAGCGCGACTTCACCGGTTCCAGGATTCCCGACACGCCGGCTCGGTCGCTCCTGCGATTTGTGGCGGCCACGAATGTGACACAATCGGGAAGAATATGGTCGTTCACCCTCCTCGCCAGGATCAGCTGCATGAAGGAGGCCTGAACCGCCGGCGGCGCTTGGCCGAGATCGTCCAGAAACCAGACGGTCGGCCGATTCGCTTTCAACGCCCGCGCCAAATCACCGAAGGGAAGAAACGTCGCCGAATCTCCGCCCTTATCGAGCCAGGGCAATCCCTTTGCGTCTGTCGGATCGGAGACCACTGGATGGGAGAGGATCATGTCGGTCCGCGTGAACACCGCCGCCTGATGAACAATTTCCGTTTTGCCGCTACCCGGAGCTCCGGTGATCAAAACCGGCTCCCGCGCGGGGATGAGTCTCGACAGTAGTTCCGAGAGCTGACCGGGACGAACTGTCACGCTATCTGTCGCCATACGAATCTCCTTTTTTCTTCACGGTCGAAATTCTAGCGGCAAGAATGGCCGCTCGAAATGAAATCATTCCGTTCAGGATTTTGTTGCACAGTTCGAAAAACTCATTTTCACTTCCTGTCAGGATGATGGAAGGCGTCTTTCCCGATCGTTTCCCACGGACATCGACCTGCGTGCGATCTCCGACCCTCCTGACGTCGACGTCATCGACGACAAACCATCCGTTTTTCCCCTTAACCTCCATCGCCCTCCCCCTTACCAGTTCGGAAAGGAAGGTCCTCGTTCTTCGCGCTCACGCCGACGTGGATCAAGCCGCTCTCTCGGGAAGTGGAAACGGCTATTTTCAAAATCATCGTCCATCCTTTTTCCTGGCTATCAGGCCGCCTCTCCCTTTGCCTTTTTCTCTTTTCTCTCTTCCTCCCATTCTTCTTCCATCCGGGATCTCTGGAAGGCGAGTTGATGGTTAAAACAGTCGCTCGGATCAATTCCGTCGAGCGATTCGCAGAATGTTTTAAGACGCAAATAATAAGCAGGATCCATCTCCTCGAATATCGCGATGTCATCGCCGATGTCGCAGGGGAACAAATCATCGGGGTCGACTTCCCTCCCTTCGAATTCAAAAAGCTCCAGCCACCCTCCGCGGCCTCCCTGCCAGATGACATAATCCGATTTCTCAAGTCCCTCGAGTCCTTCGCACCAGCTCGTCTTCCAAGTATTAAAATCTTTAGATCTGGAATCCCCGACGAAGTAGAGAGCGTCCTCGCAGCACTGATTGAAGAGTTCGATATAATTGTCTTCATCATCGACGAATCTCTCCCACCTTCGATTCCACTTTCCCTTCAGACCATACTCCTCACGATATTTTTTGTTCTTGAGATATCGGTCGTCGTCGTAGACCTTGATCTTCCAAGCGACCTTGCCGCCGTGCTTGACGTGTTCCTCGATATATCTGAGGACTCCTCTCATATACACGCGCGCGATCGCTGCCCTAAAATCGGGTGGACTCTCTATCTCGGTGCTCATGCGGCGTCCCCATCATGAAATTCCGGAACAATCCCTCAATAGGCAAAAAGGCCCTGGACATCTCCATCCAGGGCCTTTTCTCGGTCTAACTCGTTTTTCCTTACTTTAAAATGGTCCCCCCAGAAACTTCTTCGCCTGGTGGATTTTTCGGAGATGGTCCTCCGTCCAACCCGCCTGCTTGATCTTGTAAATCTCTTCGGGAAGATATCCCACCTGGTTATCTGGCAGGCTTTTCCACGCATTCTCACTCCCGACAATCCAAACCGTGTCGCCTAACACCTTGCTGTCGGTCTTCACCTTGCCCCGATTGTCATGCGCGCCTTCTCTCGTCCCCGCTCGATGATCTCCGCCATTTTCGATCTCGCTCGCCTCTCTGCTTGCAGGCGGCCACTTCATAGGATCTGTCGTCATGATGGTAAAGCATACGGTTCGCTTCTTATCGTATTTCGTTTTCCTTCATGATCGATTTGACCTGCTTTCCTCCGACGACCAGGGAATCGATCAGATTCATCCCCATCAGTTCCCCGGCCTGCGCAAGCCTCCTCGTCAGTCTCCGGTCCTCCTCCGACGGAGTCGGATCATCGGAAGGATGGTTGTGGACGAAAATGAGCTGCGCCGCGTTGGCCATCAATGCGACCTTGAACACCTCCCGCGGATGGACCACGCAAAGGTTGATACTCCCGACCGCCAGCGAATGAATATGGGTCGGCGTATTCTTATTGTCCAAGCAAATGACCAACGCCTCTTCACGGTCATGATATCGGTAATAGCGCCTGAGCATCGCGTACACGTCCTCTTTGTCCCGAATTTGAGTTGCCCATGAGGGCCGTTTTTCTTTGAGGAGTTTCACCTTTACCCAACGCATTCAGGTTCCTTTATTTTTTGATCGTTTGGTCATGTTAGAAAACCGCCCGATAAACAAAAGAGGCCTTCCCGGAAAATTCCGGGAGGGCCTCTTTTGTTGTCTTATCCCTATTTATTCGATCGGCGGCATCCAAGCTATCGCCGGAAATAAGATATCGGAATCTGTTACATCAATTTACTCGAGCGCGCTCAGGGTTAGAAGCCGTGCGCCATGAATGACGCGGAGGATATAAACCGTGCTTTCTTGAACCCGAAAGATGGTGCGGTATTCCCCATAGAGGATATGGCGGTAGGAAACCCCAAGTTCCGAGACCTCGGGGAGAGTAGGACATCGTAGCGGAAACCGTTCCAAAGAAGAGATCTGGCGTTCCAACTCCGATATGAAATCCAACGCCGCCGAAGGATTCGCGCTATGAATGTACGTGTAGATCTCTTCGATATCTTTCTCCGCATGACGTGTGGTCTTAACGCGATATTTTTTTGGCATGCTTGAAAGACTTCAGGAACGTCCGCGCGGAACGGACTTCGCCGGAACGAACATCCGCCTCGGCTTCCGCCAGCAGAGGTAAGAGATTCAACGCCTTGAGCTTGTTCTCGAAAACAGCCGCGTCAATCAAAACGACATCCGGCCTTCCGTTGACAGTGACAACCACCGGCCGGCCGGTCTTGTGGGCATGGTCAAACACCTCCCTCATGTGATTCTTCAAATCCGACGCGGATTTAATATCTTCCGTAATGCTGACTGTCATTTCAGGCCCTCCTTTAGTACCTAATTAGGTATGAAATATCATACCATTCGAAGTACCACCTGTCAATTGTCCCCGTTTTAATTCCGAGCCATCCGGATCGTTTCACGTTCGTTTCTATTTCTTTCCGTTACATCCTCCTTTTCCCGACCAAATACCTTGGTCTCACCCAGGACTCTTCAGAAACCGGGCCCCTACTTCAGAATCGTCCCCCCGAAAAACTTCTTCGCCAGATGGACTTTTCGAAGATGGTTCTCCGTCCAACCCGCCTGCTTTATCTTGTAGATCTCCTCCGGAAGATATCCCACCTGATTATTGGGCAATCGTTTCAAGGCGCTCTCGCTCCCGACAATCCAAACCGTGTCGCCTAACACCTTGCTGTCGATCTTCATCTGGAGACTCTCGAGCTGGTCCAGGTAAATAAACACGTCCTCTCTTTGCCGTTCCATCCGGAGATAAAGGTCCTCCGTCTCCACTTTTCTCGCCTCCGCCGACCCCGGAGAACCGCCAACCAGATCGGTCAGCACGATCTTATCTTCTATAATCGACGGACGGAAGCCTTTTGTCCATGCCTCGACGATCAGGGGGTGGACCTTATTGAGAATTTCGATCTTCATCTTCCATTCTCCCAGAATGCCGCAACGCCGATTTCGGCCTTATCTCGGCTTGATCTTCGGATTGATGATCCTCCCCATCTCGTGAATGAAGAACGACGGTTCCCGGACTTCGTTCTGCACATACCGGGAATGCGTTATATACACTCGATCCTTCGCCCGCGTCAGGGCGACGTACATCAGCCGCCGCTCCTCTTCGATTTTTCCTTTGACATGAGGTAATGTTCCCTGAAGGACGCCGATCACAAAGACGACACGGAACTCCAAACCTTTCGCGCCATGCAATGTAATCAGTCTAATCCCCTTTTTCTCCTTCGGCACGCCCCCCTGGATCGCGGAGACCGCCATCTCGTTTAAGAAATTGATCAGATTCGGCCCGGCGCTCACCTCGAATTGATCGGCCATCGCGGCAAGCTCTTTGAGATAACCGATCCGCCGGTTGAAATCCTCCTTTCCCCTACAGAACTTCTGGAGGTAGCCGACGTAATTGAACTCGACGGCGGCCGCCCTCATCAGATCCGAGATACATAGCTCCGCCATTCTGCTCCTGAGCCGAGCCATCCGCTCAAAGAGCCGAAGGAGGCCTTCTCTTGTCTCTCCTTGTAAATATTCGTTTTCGACCGCCATTTCGGCGGCATGGTTTAAAGAGATCCCCTCCCGCTCGGCGAGGTCCTCCAAGAGATCGCCCACCCGGCCGCTGATCCCGGATTCCAATTTCAGAACCCGCTCGTACGCCGCCGTGTTCTCCGGGAGGGCCACCGCCGTGATCAATGCCAACATATCGCGGACCTCCCGATGATCGTAGAAGGAACGGTCACCCGCCTTTCGACAGGGGATATTCAGCCGGTTCAACGCCCCCTCCGCCTGGGCCAGTTGCACATGACGCCGGGCGAGAATAGCGATCTCCTCGGCGGGAACGCCCCGTTGAAGTTGGGTCTGTATCTCCCGCGCGACAAACTCTCCCTCCTCGATCTCCGATCCGAAGCCCCGGATCTCGATGATCCCTTCCTCCGCGCGGACGGCGCAGAGATCCTTTTGGAACCGCCCGAAATTATTCTTAATCAACGACGCCGCTGCGGCCACCACCGACCGGGGAAGACGGAAGGTCGCGCTCAACGTGATGACCTTCGGTGAAAAATCAGCGACGAAATGTTTTAGAACGTCCGGGGTCGCCGATCGGAAGGAGTAGATCGACTGATCGTCATCCCCCACGACGACGATCCCCCGGTCTTTTCCTAAAAGAGAGATCAGATGGTATTGCGCGAGATCGCAGTCTTGAAACTCGTCCACGATCAAATGGCTCCAGATCGCCCGGACTTCGCTCAAGACGGTCGGATCTTCCGTGAAGAGCCGAAGGGTCAGAAAGATCAGATCGTTGAAATCGATGCACCCTTGAAGGCGCATCCGGTCCTGGTAAAGATTGAAGATCTTTACGAATTCGCCCTCCTCCTGCAGTAGACTTTTCGCCGGATTGGCTTGCGCCTTCAACCGGCCGATCCGGGACGCGAGTTGGGCCAAATCCAACGTGGTTTCGTTCAGACCGAGTTCCCGGATCGTTTCTTTGAGAATTTTATTCGACTGTTCCGTGGAAGCGATGTTGAACGCCCCGTGATGGCCGGCGAGTTTATGGATATGCAGTCTTAAGATTTGCGCGCAGGCGCCGTGAATGGTCCGGATCCAGGAGAGGCGTTTTCCGGTCAGGAAGAGAATCCGATCCCGCATCTCCTGCGCTCCGCGGTTGGTGAAGGTAATGCCGAGAATCTTCTCGGGGTCTTCGCCCTCCTGAACCAAGGCGGCGATCCGGGTCGCGATCGTATGGGTCTTCCCCGTTCCAGGGCCCGCCAGCACCAGGAGCGGGCCGCCACGCGAAAGGGCCGCTTCTTTTTGTTCAGGGTTCAGTCGTTCCAGATTGAGCGCTTCCAACATACCCTCCCCTTTTGATGTAGTCGTTGATATCGCATCCCGCCGGCAGATGGATCTTCAGGCAGAGAATCCCCCTTCGGTGAAGCTCCTCTCCCAACCAGGACGCGGCTTTTTTCCCCGCGGGATCGGCGTCCAGGCAGAGGACCACCGTTTTATTCAAGAAGAGATCGAGCCACTGTTCGTCGAAACCCCAGGTGCCGGGGCTCCCGATCGCCGGAAAACCGGACTGAAGCATCGTGATCGTGTCGATCTCCCCCTCGCAGAGGAAGAGGACCTTCGCTCTCGAGATGTGGTCATGGTTGTAGAAGACCGCCGCCCGTTCGGTCATCGCGAAGCGCTTCACCCGCCGTGTTTCCGCTTCCTCTTTGGTCAGAAGACAGCGCGCCTGAATCGACCGAACCTTCTCGTCGAAATAATAGGGAAAGAGGAGGAAAGAGAGCTGCTGTTTCGCGAAGAGGTAAAAATGGGTCAGCCCCGCCGCCTTGATGATTTCCAGCCCATATCGGTCCCGAAACCTCCGATAGACGGACAGATACCGATCGGGGGAGAGGAATCCGACGTTCATCTTATCGAGGATCTCTTTGCGAATACCCCGAGACGCCAGATATTGAATTCCCGGATCCTCCATCGGCGCCGCTTGCATGAAGGCGTCGAGGAGAGCGCTCTTCCTCTCCGGAGGGAGGGCAACCGGGCGGACCGCGCGTTCCGCTCCCCTTCCATCCAAAAATCGGCGATCCCCGTCCTTCAGAAAAGCGATCGCCTCCTGAAAGTCGATCCCCAGGACCTGCATGACCAGGTCGATCACCGACCCTCCGACCCCCCGGCAGACGTAGCAGTGAAATTGATTTTTATTCAGATTCAGCCGCAAGGAGGGATTGCGGTCGGGCTTATGCGAGAAACAGCGCGCGAGCTGCCCTTGTACCTCGAGACCGAGCCGTCGCGCGACCTCCTGAATCGGAATCTCTTTTATCTCCTCCAGTGTGTTTGAGATCAATGGAACCTCCCGGGAGGCGGGCCCCCACGAAGCGCAAGGGCCGACCTCCCTCTTCTGTGTCAATTTAGAATCCCGCTCCCTGAACCTGTCCGGCCGTTTTTCTGACGACCGACCGTTGTGGAGGAAGGTTCGACGCCCCCTTCTCCTTCTTCTGACAATCCCGGCAGAGCCCTTTGTGAAAATGTTTTGTTGAGTACTCCTTCACCTCCGGGGCGAGGAGACCGCCGCAGGAGGCGCAGCGCTCCCAGGGAGAAATCCTAAACTCCCCGATCGCGCGCTCGATCTGTTTCAGCTCCTCCCAGGTCAGCTCGCTCATCCTCGTCTTCCGCATCCGGACCGTTTGAATGTTGATGAACTCCATCGGGACCGGCCCCCGCGGTTCGACCTCGCTCTGGATCTTCACCCGGAGCCGCTCCAATTCTTCCGCCGCCTGATTCGCCGGAACGAGCGCCGCCGTCCCCGAACCGTCGTTCATCACGGGTGCGGGAAGCTCCTCCTTCACCTCCGGGACGACTGTCTTGATCGTCTCGACATTCGAGAGAACCGGGATCTCTTTCCGGTCGGTTTGATCCACACCCTCGGGCATCGAAGAGACCACCGGGACATCGTTCTCCCGCGCCCCGACGGCGGGACCACTCGGCGGCGATTGAATGGTCTCGTCAACGTTGAAGCCGGCATGTTTCACCAGCAAATCCGACAGCGGAAGCTCCGGACAGTCGATCCCGAAGAGCCACTGCTTCAGTCGGACCTTCGACCGTTTGGTTGGGTCCCAACCTGCCACCTCCGACTCGAATTTGAAGAGCCAGAACGGAATCCCGACCAGGGAGCCGCCGATCTTCGACAGCGCTTTCTTAAACCGGAGAACCGTTTCCATGACTCCTCGGACGGAGTGCCAGGAGCTCGTCGGAAGCCTCCAGATGTCTGTTCCCGGCACGCCGACGATCAGAAAATTCAGCAGTCCGGAAAGTCGGCAGTATCCCTTTTGGTAGACATCACACTCATCCGGCACGCAGGGGAACCGCTTCAACCTCCTCCGGAACGGACGATTCGGGCCGCCCCCATTTTCGTCCGGCCCGTCCATGCTCGTGTCCCGCGTGGCGATCAGCGTCCCGTTGACCGGCTCGGAGGAGCAATAGAGCCCCCGTTTGCGAAACGCCATCAGCTTATGCGGGATGATCTGCCACCACTCGTTGTCGACGAAGGTGATCCGAAGGCGTTTGATCTCCCCGTTCTGATCGCCATAGAGCGATCGGATCTTTTCCGCCGATCGCGGGTTACTTTTGCATTCCGAGGCGTATACCGAAAAATAGCCCACATTCTTCGGATCGAGCTCTTTCCCGATGATCTTCTCGATCTCCCGCGGCGAGATATTCTCCTTCACCATTTTCTGATAGACCGAATGCTCTTCGGGGTTTAACGCGTTCGGCCCCTTCTCTCTCGGCACCTTGATGCCTGGGCGCAGGACGCCTGCGAATGATCCGGATGTGCGGTCTTCCAGAACCGATTCAGGCTCGCGAAACATCTCGATCTTTCCGTCCGCGGCCGCGTCGCTAAAATGGATAAAATCTTCTTTTGGTTTAGATGCGGCGACCGGTGATTTCATGTTTTCTCCTTTCATTCTTTATCAGCGAGCTGCATTTCTGACCAAACTTCTCGACCAAGCCGTTCGGAAGAGGCCCATCCGGATCAAGGCGGAGGCGCTGGACCATCTTCGAGAGACTCGCCCGTCGGTTCTTTCGGATCAAGCGGAAGAGCTCTTTTTTCGCGGCTTGCAAGTGCCCTCTCAACCGGTCGTGACTTTTCGGATCGGCGCGCTTTAGAGATTCGCAAAATACAATGCGGGTGATTACCTCTGAAAACAGCCGCTCCGGCGCAATATCTGTTCTTCGATCTGGCTCTATAGCTGATCTAATTTTGTACATAGAGCGCTCCTGATTAGAAAAGCAGACCCCCGGGAGGAACCGCACGCCAAGCGCGCGCCCGGTGGTTTTTCTATTATAAAAATGCCCCTGGAGGGATATTCGCCTCCAGGGGCATTAACGATTCATTCTTTAAACGAGACCCTTCTAAATAGTTATTTTGGAAAGTTGGCCTGCAGAAAACGTTTTAAAAACTAACGGCTCCAAAAAGAAATCGACGCTGGTTTCCCTGTATCTCATCTTCAGAACTCATAATGGAGCCGCCCCCGGCGATAAACACCGGACCCCGGTCCGCATTGTAAGCGGGATGGTTGACGTACTGTGTATCCGCCGTGATTTCAATCCTGGGCAACGGCTTCCACTGATAGTAGGCCTCGACGATCTGCTCTGGGGCGTAGGTCAACTGCCCATCACCTGATTGGGACCACGTTCTTCCAAACGCCGCGCCACCTCGGCAGGCGTGAGTCCACGGTCGTTGCTATCCAGTAGGCGCAGGGCGGAAGAGGGATTCTGGCCGGCGACCTCGAAGTATGATCCGTAAATCGATAGCGCCAGTCGCGTTCGCGAAACGGTTTCTTAAAACGGCTAAGCCATTTGAAGCGAATGTGGCTGATCATGCTCTTAAGTGGAGTAAACATGAGTCTGGCTCCTTCCGTAAATGGTCGGAACCCTAACCAAGGCGCGCAAAAGCGTTACCCGGTAGGATTTGTTATTGCTTCTTGGTCGGGAAGGAGCAGTAAAAGAGATGACGCTACCCCACTCGACGCTGATTTCCAGGCTCGCTAAGCGCTGGAAGCAACACCGAGAAGGGCCGAAAGGGGGCCTGATCTAATCGGGCTTCAAAGCGCGGGGGAGCCGACATTTTGGACTACTACCGTCTCCGTCCATAAAGGACGTTCCTCCTATCAGCGGTCTGACGGTCACATGGCCTTTACCAACAAAGGTCCGGTGTCACAGACCGAAAAAGAATACTTCTTATAAAAATGACTGTGTGGTTTGTTCTAAAGCGAAAACTACTCCACGAGATTGCGCCTGTCAAGAAGGAAAATAAACAGAGTCGATTTTTTTATATCTTTTTATACTGCTGTTTCCTGTCTCACGTCAAAGCCTACCGCGTTTTGCATGGACCTAGGTCGCCTGTAAAAACGTTAAGGCGCAATCGCTGACCGGGCGGAAAGTCGGGCTGAGTTGACGATAAAGGCGAACTCGGAGGCGACATGGATGAAAGCCGCCAGCAGCGGATCGAGGAGACCGAGAGCCGCAAGCCCAACACCGATCGTGTCTATAGCGAGCGTACCAATGAAATTCTGCAAAATGATCCGTTGCGTTCGGCGAGCCAGTACTAAAACCTCGGCAAAGCGGACGAGGTCATTACCGAGCAACACCACACCGGCGCTCTCAAGGGCCACGTCGGTGCCGGATCCCATGGCGATGCCCACACTGGCCTCCGCCAGTGCGGGTGCATCGTTCACGCCATCTCCGATCATTGCGACGATATGGCCTTCTGAGATAAGCTCGCGGATGCGAGAGAGCTTTTTCTCCGGCAGCAGTTCGGCTTCGAACTCTAGAATGCCAAGGTCTTTAGCCACTTTTTTTGCAACTGGGCGTGCATCTCCCGTCAACAGCAGGACGCGAAGCCTCAATTGCTTGAGCCGCTCAATCGCTTCTCTCGCCTCAGGCCGCACAGCGTCGGCTACGACGATTAAGCCGAGTAGTCGACTGTCGCGGGACACGAAGAGCTCGGAGGCCGGCTCATCCCCGTGGCCCAAAGTGGTTGGTAACCCGACTTCATGATCCTGCATCCAGGCGCCGTTTCCAACCAGAATAGACGAGCCATTTTCCCTGGCCGCGATGCCACGGCCCGGCGTGTACTCAAAATGCTCAGGTTCAATCACGCGTAAGCCTTCAGAGTGTGCGAAAGAGAGGATCGCTCTTCCCAGTGGATGCTCGGAGCGAACCTCGGCGGATGCTGCTGTGGCCAACACCTCTTTCGACGTGACTCCTTCCATCGGGATAATTCGGCGTACCTCGGGCTCTCCGAAGGTCAGCGTCCCTGTCTTGTCGAGCACCACGGTATCAACGCGTCCGAGCGTTTCTAGATGGACACCTCCTTTAATAATGGCACCCAAACGGGCGGCGCGTCCAATCCCGCCCAGGATCGCAAGGGGAGTCCCGGCGGCAATGCCGCAGGCGCCGGCCACGATGACCACCGCGATGGTAGAGTGCACGTCTCTCGTTATCAAGAATGTGAACGCCGCGGCGCCGAGCGCGAAATAAACCAGATAGCCTGCCAGCCGGTCGGCCAGGCGCTGAACCGGCGCTTCCGATCGATCAGCCTGTTCCACGATTTCAATAATCTGACCGTAGCTTGTATCGCGCCCGATTCGCTCGGCGCGTACTTCGAGCGCTCCGGATTGGTTAATGGAACCGGCGTAAACGCGCGCACCTTTGACCTTCTCCACCGGCATCGATTCACCAGTAATACGGGACTCATCCACGAAAGAGTGGCCCGCGAGCGCCACGCCATCGACCGGTACCCGCCCCCCGGGGTTCACAAGGACCGCCTCTCCGACGACCAGATCATCGACCGAAAGGGTCTGCACGACTCCGGCACGACGCACTGACACTTCTCGCGGCAACCATTCCATCAGATCGTTCACCGCGCGCCGGCCTCGATCCACAGCGAGGCCCTCCAATACTTCAGCGATGAGCACAAATAATGTGATGACGAGGGCCGTGAAAAACTCCCCGATTGCAGCCGCCGCAATGATGGCGATCGTCATGGACAGCTCCATCGTCATCCGGCGCTGAATAATATTTTCGGCTGCCTCTTTGAAAATAGGCCAACCTCCGACCACAACACCGATCACCCCGATCAGGCTGGCGACCGAGAATGGCTCCCACAACTGCCACCAAACGGCGCCGGCTGCCAACACGACAAGGCCAATACGCAGCATTTCAGGCCACTCGAAGGTATGATCTTCAGTATTGATTCCATTCTCATGGTCAGTTACCTGCGGCGTTACCGGTATTTTGGTCCGGCTATCGCGGCAGGAATATGTTGGGGGGTGGGATTTCATGGAAAAACACCGCTCACTTCAGATAAGAACGTAGAATGTCTATTAACTCCTTGGCTCCCTGGGCGCGGTCGGGATCTCGGTCACGGGTTGGATCGACCACGTGCATTCGGATATGATCTTCCATCACCTCGGCCATCAAGCCATTGATGGCGCCACGAGCGGATGCAATAAGGCGGAGGACTTCTGAGCAATCACTTTCTGTGCTCAGCGCACGCTCAACCGCTTCAATTTGCCCCCGGATCCGGCGGACTCGACCAATCAGTTTGGTCTTTTGTTTAGTTGTATGGGCCATCGTTATTGTCTCCTTTAGGGATTAATATTATAGTATACCCCACTATACTATTTGTCAACCGAGACAGGGTTTAGATGGAACTGATTTTCAATTCCTTCCTACTGGTTGTTACGGAGGCGCTTGTGGGAATGACTTTGAGTGCAAACTGGAAAAATATAAGCCGACTACGAGGGATACCGAGTTCATGCCACACTCGGCGGTCAGACACGGACTGGGGTTTTCTGGCGATTGCTCGTAATCAAAAGAGATCTACTTTTTCGACAAGAATGTTCAGTTTTTTCAGTCAAAAAGGAATTCCAATTGAAATCTACGATGCAGATTTATCTCGGTGTTCGTGTACTTCAGGAAGGATTTCTCGGCGGGATAACTCCACCTACGAGTCCTTGAAAACAGTAATTAGGGGAATTGATACTTTCTGATAGTTATCCTCAATAATCGCGCCATGCTTCCTTATTCAACTTTCTAAAGCAAAAAGTCAAAAGTAAAAATACAACCCCAAAACTCCGATATTAGTGGTAATAAAGAGAAGATTTCCGACTGCGTCGTAGTTGTAGTTGGCCACATTGCCTTGCTCGTCAATGACCTAAACCAAGCGGCCGAGGTCGTCGTAAAAATATTTCGCTTGGCCTGCACGTAAATCCGTAACCACAACAGACATGGCGAGCAGGATGAAGGCTGAAATAAGATAATGTAACAGTTTTTTTGCATGCTCTGCAGAAAAGTCTTCTTCAAAATTATAAAATTTATCAACCCAATTTGGCGCGATCCACAGCTTCTATCAGTTCTCGACTATAAGATTTCATCTTGGAGGGGCAGCGAGATTTCGCGTTTTCAACGATTTTATTGCCATAATCCAGTGGAATAGTCACATCAATATGGTAAAAAATAAATTGACGGAATTTCTTATCTTTGCTGACCAGCTCGTACAGCCTTCCGACGTGTTCCCAGTCTTTCGCGAGGAGGCGGCCTACTGTCTCGCTATATCCCTCTGAGATTGCTCCCGAATCGCAATGGCCAAACATTTGGAAAGATCTATATGTGCTATCCCAATCCGATAGCGTTCCTGATTCATTTTCTGCTTGTTCCGCTTGCTCTATTGAACAGTTTCTTGCTTCAACGGGGTAAACGTGTCGCGCCCACACTCCGATAAGCCCAACCCAAGCGATACAACGTTAATGACTGATGTGGTCTAATGTAGACGGACACCGAGATAAGCGCGATAATGCGCTGAAGGAGGTGTTCGATGACACGCAAGCAGAGGAAGCAGTATACAGCGGAATTCAAACGAGAAGCCGTCCGGTTGGTGAGCGAGCAGGGATATAAGATCTCACAGGCAGCTGGCAATTTGGGAATTCATGCAGGAATGCTCGGCCGTTGGGTTCGCAAAGCGAAAGAGGGCCACATGGGGGCTCCCTCAAACAGAGGGCCTCTGAGTCCGGAGCAAGAGGAGATCCAACGGCTTCGTGCTGAGAATAAGCGTCTTCTGATGGAGCGGGAGATCTTAAAAAAGGCAGCCTTCTTCGCCAAAGAGTCGAGTTGAGGTATCGGTTTATCACGGTGGAGAAGGCGAATTTTCCAGTTGTTCTGTTATGTGAGGTGATGCAGGTGAGTCGAAGCGGCTATTACGATTCTCTGAACCGGCAAGCAACATCGGCTGATCCCGCGCGACAGCGGCGGATTGCCAAAGTGCGCGCCATTCACTCTTCCAGCCGACAGACCTATGGGAGCCGTCGGATGTCCGAAGCGCTGAAAAAGGAAGGAGAAGAGGTGGGCCGCTATCAGGCCCGCACGCTGATGCGGCAGGCGGCTGTGGAAGTCAGAAGCAAGAAGCGCTATCGAGTCACCACGCAGAGCCGTCATCGTTATCCGGTCGGCTTCAATCATCTTGATCGACAATTCTCCGTCAGCGCTCCCAATCGTGTCTGGGCGGCCGATATCACCTATCTTTGGACAGAGCAGGGGTGGCTGTATTTGGCGGTGGTGTTGGATTTGTTCTCACGAAAAGTGGTGGGCTGGTCGATGTCCTCTCAGATGACAGTGGATCTGGTCCGCGATGCCTTGCGAATGGCCCTCTGGATCAGAAAACCGGAAAGTGGGCTCATCCACCACTCGGATCGAGGCAGCCAGTACGCCTGCCATGAGTATCAGGCATTGTTGTCTGAGCACCGGATGGTCTGCAGCATGAGCCGCAAAGGCAATTGCTGGGACAATGCCGTCGTGGAGCGCTTCTTCAGAAGTCTCAAGTGCGACCAAACGGATCATCGTCGCTATGCCACACGAGAAGAAGCAAAAAAGGAGGTGATCGATTATATCGAAATGTTCTACAACAGCCGGCGATTCCATTCTTACCTCGGCTATCTCTCTCCGGCTGATTATGAAAAATTAACCAAGCAATCTTAACCCAGTGTCCGTTTTTACTGGACCATTACATGACTTCAAATTTGTTCTGGGATAACGGGCAAGCAGCGACTCCCATAACTGAACGGCACTATCCGAGGCGCGATATCGTAAATCCTGTAACTCCAATGCGCTGGCCAGAGACTGAAAGGCGGGAAAATCGGTAATCGCAGCGGCCGCTTCAGCAAGATAGGATGCCATCCCTCGGGTAGGAGGCTCAAAGCGGTAGCGATAGAAGCTCTCTGCCTGAAGAAATAAAGTGCTCTCCAAAGGAGACGGTTTTAATTCCTCAATCACTTTGGCTGTTCGCTCCAAGCGTTGTTGAGCGTCGATAAAGACAGGATCATCCGGCCGTATGAGTACCGAGGTCGAGCAGGCTGCCAATAGAAGAGAGAGGACCATCTCAGCAAGGATGTAGGTCTTACTCGATGAAACCAAATCTCTAGTTTGCAGGATTGTAATCAATTTCGATCTGTGTGGCCTTACTTGGAGTGGATCTGGGATGAGTTCGTCTATGTTGCTGTTGAGCACACTTTTTTGCGAAGAGCTTCTGCGTTCGGTCATTTAGAGCGTTTGCAATTCCCTGCAGAGTCATCTAGAATGACCCGGTTTTAATAATCCCATGGGAGAGGATATCATAAATATGACACTTTTAGCTTGGTTCATCTTTCTCGCAGCAGCCGTTCTAGAGGTGGGCGGGGATGCCATTATCCGAAAGGGATTGCGCGGCAGCGGCTTTCTTTTCATTTGTATGGGGTTTGCTGCTCTGGGCTGTTACGGCTTAGTTGTTAACACCGTCCCGTGGGACTTCTCAAAGCTCCTGGGTGTCTATGTCGCGATCTTTGCATTCGTCAGTATTATCGCCGGTCAATTTGTCTTCAATGAGGCGATCCCAGTTTCGACGTGGGTTGGTCTGGGAATTATTATTGTCGGCGCTTTTGTGATTCAATTCGGGGGAGCGCGGTGAATCGGGACTCTGATCCGTTGAAAGCGAAAAGTGGAATGAACCCCAAAACCGAGACAATTCCATTAGTACAAGTTAGCTCACAAGGCAGACGGCTTTGGGAAGTAAGCCGAAGGCCTCAGCGGTTGCAGTAGTGACATGACATTCCTCCGCTGAACGTTCTATGTAGTTGGCAGCCGACCATATAAACTTACGTGAGAGGGTATTCGCATTGGCCAAGGGAATGATCACGTAATTTCTTGGTGAGGCTCAATTAACCGACCTCGATAATCTCAAACGGATTGTAGTCATCTTCTTGCTCTGCCCACGGCTTTTTAGATTGTGCTCCTCTTCCATATAAACTATTAATTATGAGGCATTGTGTGGGGCTCAAGCTTATAATCTCCGTCGTTGAGAATCATGATGCGGATCTTCTGCGGCTTGGGCTAAAGAACCTTGAAAATATTACTGTAGTTGTGTTGAGGCCAGACCAGTTGTGGAAACGTAAAGATATCGACGCTATTTTCTTATCTCTACCAGCCGCAGAGCGATGGGGGGCGGTTCCTATTATTCACCAAGCTCAGGTACTTAAAACAAAAGTAGAAGACCGAACCAAGGGATGGCCTCCGTATGCAGTTTCAGGAGTAGCAATGGCGAGGCAGGATCCCAGAGATCCTATTTTTGAGTTGCAGCTTATCTTGGATTCTGTCTTTAAAGCAGTGGAGTTATTTAACACCAACAGTGAGCAAATCCAGGCAATTGGTTTTTGGGCCGAGGATTTAGGATTGAGGAACCATCGTATAGAATGGACAGAGGCTGGGAGAATAATTCGGTCCTTTTATGAGGACTGGTATTCTGCAAGATCCTTGAATAGCACTTAAATGTTTAAAGAAATGATTGACGAAGAGACTGTAACTCTATTCAGGCCGACTGGCCCGGAAGAGCTTAAATTTGTATAACAAAGTGGATTTAAAAAATGGCCGCCACGGCTGCCTGAACAGCCTATTTTCTATCCCGTTACCAACGAGAAATATGCAATCGAAATAGCCTCAAGGTGGAATGTGAAAGAAAGTAAAGTAGGCTATGTAACCCGATTCAGGGTGAAGAAATCATTTCTGGAAAAATATGAGATTCACCAAGTGGGTGCATCCTATCATAAAGAATGGTGGATTCCTGCAGGGGATCTAGAAAAGCTCAATAAAAATATTATAGGCGTAATCGAGGTTATTAGGGAATATAGAGGCGGAAACTATGGTCCTTTGCAGAACCCCGATTGAAAATTTAATTATATTTCTATCATTTAAATGAAAAAAGGACTATATCATTCCGTTTTTGATCGATCAATTTTTTTTCTTTCAATTTCCTTAAGGCAAGGTAGGCATCAAGCAGCCGCAAGCTCGCCATTGAGAAATTCAGCTAATTTAGTCAGATATTTTTTTACAGACATATTCAATCATTCATTCTGAGCGTCGGATCATAATTTAATTAAATCTGTTTCCATTTTGGAAATAAATCTGTTGAGAAACAATGTGATTATCGATTTCTTAACTCATCCGAATTTTTCTTTCATGAAAGAACCAGTAAAAGAGACCACCGATTCCCCCAAGCAAAAAACCCAAAGGACCGGTGATGAAAATTCCAAGCAGTGGGCCTTGGTTTGCTCCGGGAGTAAAAATCATCGGCCCGAAGAAACCTGCCGAAAAGCCAATAGCACCGAGCGCAAGTGCTCCATAAGAAATGCAGGAAATTAAGCCTCTTGATACAAATCCGGATCTTAACCATACATACCGGCCAGCGCCTATCGCACAAATTAATGATACGCTACTCGAAATCCAGCGGTTTTCGGTAAAGGGGATAAGCGAAAACGGCACCCAATAAATGAAGTAATAAGTGGAGACGGATACAAACAACGAAATAAGAACACGGGAAATCTGCTTCATCTTCAAGAGTTCTCCATGGGTCTAATAATCAGAGAGCCGATGCCCGTTACCAGCTGTAATCTATAAAGCATACCAGAGTTTAAGTGTGAGTTATCAGTCAGGATCGATTTGCAGTAGAAATCTACTATACCGGAAGAGATTAGACAGCCGTTTGTTTCAGGAAGGATTTCTCGACTGAGAACTGAACCGATTGTTAGGCCGCCGTCACTGACGCACATAGCGCAAGTGTGTGGCGGCTGGACTATCAAGAACCTTGTCAATGCGAAACTGCGGCCCGGGCTCGCGTAGGTTCTCGAAGAGACGCCGTCCGCCGCCGAACAACACGGGTGCCAAGGCGATTTCCATCTCGTCGACGACACCCAGGTTCAGGTACTGCTGGATCACATCCGCTCCTCCCGCAATGCGAATATCACGACTGCCTGCGGATTCCCGAGCCAGCGCTAGGGCACGCTCCGGCCCCTCATTGATGAAGTAAAAGGTCGTCCCGCCGGGGCGCGCCCAGGGTTCGCGTTTCTCATGGGTAAGAACGTATACCGGTGTGTGAAACGGAGCCTCCTCTGGCCAGGCGACCTCGCCTTGGTCGAACATTCGCTTGCCCATGACGTTGGCACCGATGCGCTCCGTGGTGCTGCGAAGCAAGTCATTGACTGGGCCGGTCTCTCCCCCTGGTCCGAGCTTGAGGTTCTCGCGGAAGTACTGTTGATTGATGATCCAGGCCATCAGCGCACCCCACTTCGCGGCCCAATTCTTGTACTCAGGCTTGCCCATGGTCATTCCTTCCGGTGCCATGTAGCCATCGAGGCTCAGTCCAATGTTGACGAATACTTTGCTCATGATTCTCCTCTCGCATGTTCGGATGTCGGCCTAACCATTTATTGAGCAATTTTCCGGACTTTATCTGAACTTTACGGATAGTTCAAGGAAATTAAAGATTCAGGTTGACCCAACTATCTAGTTTAATTATATAAACTCAGCTGGATAATATCCCATTTTGTATGTTGGGCAGTTTTCTGCTCAACACGCATGTTTCTTACCCCGGGTTATGGATTCTTTAAAATGAGGAATGCAATTTGAACTGTTGATTTTGTAAAAGGCATCCAGGTTGTTTAGTACAGGAAGAAGTCCTGCTCAAAGCCTTTTCTGAATTGCTCGTTTGAAGTAATGCGTCAAGAAAGACATCCTAGACCTTTTGAATCCAGTGGTACCGCCCATCGATGATCTGATGCTCAACGAATTTATTTCCGCGATTCTCTCGGCCGTCGCGGCGCACCGCGTCGACCATCGCCGCTGGCAAGACGATCTGAAGGAACTCCAAAACCGCAAGATAGCCCTCGATCGTTTTTGGATGCGGCTCCTCCTGATCCAGATTGCTATACAGAAATCGCTCCTCTTCCTCTCCGCAGCCCGGCTTCTCGATAAACATGAAATATCCCTGGAGCGGTCGATCCCATCCCAAATAGACGTCGATCGCCTCTCCCTGATGAATCGTTTTGAAAAGATGTTTAGAAATAGCGCCCCTCCTTTTTAATTGTTCCTCCTTCCGATTCCTTTTTCATGAGATATCGATTAGGAGGGGTGAGCGGACCCGAACGGGTTCCGCTCACCCCCGCCGGCCATTCGCTTCTCATTCAGCGGGTGGCTAAAACAGCCATCCCCTCTTGCGAAACGAACGGAATCGCATTTAATCGCTCCCCGTATTCCTTGAACTTCGGATCCCCTTCCTTTTCCTTCAAAAACGACTGCAGAATCGAGCGATTGATCATCGCGACCAATCCCGCGTAGTCCTCTCCGGTCACATTCACGACCGAAACAGGGGCGCTCTTCTCTCGATCGACCAACGTCATGGAACCTTTCAGTCGGTCGCCAGCCAGGACCCGAACGACCCTCCCCGACCGGGCTTCCTCACGGAAGTGGACCACCATCAGTCTCCCATCCGAAGGGCAATCGTCGGAGCAGACGGTGACCCTCCTCTCCAAGCTCGCGGCGTATTCCCGCGCCGCGCGCGCGACCTCACGCTCAAACGCCGCTCTGATCGCCGCTTCCTGATCCTTGTTCGCAGGGGTGACCTCCGCCGCGACTCTGATCAGATCGTAGCCGGCGAACGCCGCTGTGACGCCACTCATCTCCTTGGCCATGGCGGCCCCTTCATACCCCGCGACACCCGCGCGCCCCGCGTAATAGACGTTTTTCGCCCCCGAGATAGCGTCGATGGCGCCGAAACATCCCTGCAGGCCGCCGGCCACCAGAAGAAACAACCCGACCCCAGCCACCTTTTGGAGAACCGTCCTTTTTCTCTTCATCCTTTTTCCTCCTCCATTAATAACAACATCCTGCCTCTCACCGCAGTAGACGCAACGAAAGGTCTTCTCGCTCTCCTCCCAGAAGAGCGCCACCACGAAACGTCTCCCCTCCGGACCGCCCGTCGCGCAATGAACGCACGCGCCGCGGGCCCGAAGCGTTTCAATTTCTTTATCACTTCGATTCAAATGCATCTTTCAAGGTCCTCAATTTTTAAACCCTCCGCTCGCTCGACCGGCAGAGAAGACTCCGGCCGGAGCGATATCCGGGCGGATCGATCAACACCGGCTATAACCGCACGCCGTGTTCGGACATTTCATGCACCCTTCCTCCATCCGCATCGTGTCTTCGCATTCAGGGCACGGCTCGGTGACGATGACCGGTTGACCGACCGATTCCATGACCTTCTGGATTCCCCCGTTGATCGCCACCAATGGGACCCGGATATCGCCGTACTCCCGGTGAACCTCGTGGAGATGATGCGCGATCCGCTCGATCGATCCCCCCAGCCTCAACACCTCGGACCCCAGCCGGCCGACGATCGCCACGGTGCTCTGATGCTGTCCCAAGGCCGGATTCGAGAAGATCTCCCGGGGTCTTCCATTCAGGAACGCGATGTGGATATAGGCGTTGCCGTCTTTCGTCCGAACGCGGACCCGTTTCTCATCGACGATATCCGGCAGCTCGAGGACATCGCCCCAGTGAAGGGCTCCGTTCGACGCTCCGGTCCCGTTTTCGTTTTCCTTCGTGGATACCTTTCCGACGTTCATCACCTGATCCGGCCGGCTGCCGTCCCGGTACACGGTGATTCCTTTGCAGCCCAAGCGGTAAGCCAAGAGATACGCCTCCTCGACCTCCTGAACGGTCGCCTCCGGCGGGAGATTGATTGTCTTGCTGACGGCCGAGTCGCTCGATTCCTGGAAGGCCGCCTGCATCAGAACATGCCATTTCGGCGAGATATCATGGGCCGTGACGAAGAGTTGTCGCCATTGCAGCGGGATTTGCTCCAGACCCCGGACCGAACCATGGTTCGCGACGATCTGATTCGGAAGATCGTCGCTCCAGAACCCCTCCCGCTTCGCCACCTCGACGAAGTGGTCGAGCGCGTAGGAGAGCTTCTCTCCCCCCATCACGTTCTTGTACCAGATCAGGGAGAATTCCGGCTCGCACCCTCCGGAGGTGTCGGCGATCATCGAGATCGTCCCGGTCGGCGCGACCGTGGTGATGTAGGAATTTCGGACCCGTTCCCCTCTTTCCTCATGAAGCGATCCGTTCCAATTCGGATAGACCCCTCTCTGCTCCGCCAGACGCTCCGACTCCTGGTACCCGGTGTCCCGAATGAAGCCCATCACCTGCCGGGCCGTCTCCAACCCCAGCTCCGAGTCATACGGAATGCCGAGCTTGAAGAGCATCCGCGCGAAGCCCATGACCCCCAATCCGATCTTCCGGTTGGCCTTCGTGACCTTCTCGATCTCCTTCAACGGATACCGGTTCACGTCGATCACGTTGTCGAGGAAATGAATCGCCGACCGGATCGTCCCTTCCAGCGCCGCCCAATCGAACCGATACTTTCCATCCTCCTCAATCAGGTGCCGCTCCAGATTGACGCTTCCCAGGTTGCAGCTCTCATAGGGAAGGAGCGGCTGCTCTCCGCACGGATTCGTCGCCTCGATCGTCCCGACCGCCGGCGTCGGATTACTTTTGTTGGCCCGATCGATGAAGAAGAGCCCCGGCTCGCCCGTTTTGTGCGCCTGCCGTGTGATCTGCGCCATCACCTCCCGCGCCGGAAGCCTCCCCGCCTCCTTTCCCGTCCGCGGGTTGATCAGCGGATAGTCTTCCCCCTTTTCGAGCGCCTCCATGAAGGGGGCCGTGATCGCGACCGAGATATTGAAGTTGACGACCTCGGCCGTATCTTCCTTACAGCGGATGAACTCCAGGATGTCCGGATGGTCGACCCGAAGGATCCCCATATTGGCGCCCCGCCGGGTCCCCCCCTGTTTCACCGCCTCGGTCGCGTGATTGAAGACCTTCATGAAGGAGATCGGTCCCGAGGCGACGCCGCCGGTGCTACGAACCTGGTCGTTCTTCGGCCGAAGCTGACTGAACGAGAATCCGGTTCCCCCGCCGGTTTTGTGAATGATCGCCGTCTGCTTGATCGCGTCGAAGATCTCTTCCATCGAATCTCCGATCGGCAGGACAAAACAGGCCGAGAGCTGCTGCAGATCGCGCCCGGCGTTCATCAGGGTCGGCGAGTTCGGAAGAAACCGAAGCTCCCACATCATCCGATGGAACGCTTCCGAAACCGCGTCGACGTCGGCCGCCGGATCGTACAGCTTGTCGGCCGCGGCGATGTTCGAGGCGACCCGCCGGAAGAGCATCTCCGGGCTCTCGACGATCCTCCCCTCTTCCTTCGACAGATACCGCTTTTCAAGGACATGAAGCGCGTTCGCCGTCAGCGAACCCTTCTCTTCTTTCGATTCTGATTTCATTGAATTCTCCTTTTGGATATACGGATCTTGGATGATCTCGGACCCTTCCTTAGCGCAACTTCCATGCCGGCGCGGATCCCGCCGCCCGATTTGAGGTCGATCTCACGAGTGGTCCAAAATCACCTTATTTCTATCGGAGTTAAGAGAGCCCTTTTTCAATCCGGCCTCCCTTTCCTCCACTTCCCGTTTTGTAAAACTGTCGGGATTCCCTTTTTAACTGTCAGGATTCCTGACAGTTCGACGCCATTTCAACGCAAGACGCGGGAAGAGGAGGCCTCTTCCCGCGTCCCCGGGCCTTACCGTCGATATCGCGTCTTCACGTATCGTACGACCTCCGCCCGAACGCTCCGGCAGCTTTGGACACGGCTCGGATCGATTCGGCAAACCTTGAGAATCAGGATCGCGTCAAGGATCTCCGCGACCGAGCCCTTCGCCAATGCGACCTCCCGCGCCCAGCTCTCCATGGCCGAGAGAAATCGGCCGTCCTCCTCCCCGAGGACCTGATAAATGAACGAGGAGATCTGGTGGGCCTCCTTCGGTTTCAATCCGAAGCTCTGAGCGTAATGTTTCGCCGAGATCCTCCAGGAGAGATACCTCCTATATCGGCCCCGATTAAACGGTCTGGCCAATTTCTCGACGGCCGGAGAGGCGCCCCCTGGATCGCCGCTTCCGCTGTTCGTTTTCTGATTTAAGATCGTCCGATTCATCTTCGTTCTCCTTTGTGGGTTTGGGGTTTGTCGGAGCGCTTCTTAGAAGCTCCAGACCCGGGCGCCGTCCGAGCCGATGGAATACCGAAGGCGCCGATCCTCCTCCCGCTGGCCCCTTTGATAGCAGAGCGGCGCGCTCTCCCGTCCTTTCGGGGCCTCTCCGTTCCAGCTCGCCAAAAACTTTCCTCCTCGGGATCGATTCGATTTCATGGGTGTTCCTCCTTGTCGTTTGAAATGGGTTGATTGCCGTTTTCGTTTGACAAGAAGGCCCCAAACCGGTAGACTGATCTCAGATAGACGAGAAGTGTCTCCCGATAAGGGGCCTTCAGAAGGGATCAATCAGTGAGCGCTGGTTGATCCCTTTTCATTTGTAAGAGCCTGCCGTTTGTCCTTTCCTCGGAAGGTCCTGACCGATCGCTCAGAGGGGCGAAAACATTCTGAGCCACCTGGTGGACCCAGCCGAAGAGAACGACGGCGAGGACCAGCATGAACACGGAGACCCCCAGGTTGGCCAGGGCCCCCGACGGGTATCCCAAGATCATCCCCGCGCCCGCCCAGAAAAAGAGCGCCAAGGTCGAAACCAAGGTCACCCCGCTGAACACCAACAGGGATAGAATGGTTCCATGAAAGATGGACTGATAGGTCTTCATTTGACCTCCTGTTTTGATTGTGAATTGAACCTACCTTCCCAGCGCCCGGTCGACCCGTATTTCGCGCCGGTGTTTCTTCAGATCGCTCCAATCGATTCCCCGCTCCATGTATGGGAGCGCTTTGTTCATTTCCCGATATAGAACTTCTTCCCTCGCCGGTTCGCTGATAATTCTCTTCATGGGTTCTCCTTTTTGGGTTGTATGGTGGATTCAATTGAGTCAAATTACAGGATCGAAAGCACGCGTCGCCGCAGGTGCGCTTCCTGTCGAAAGCTGCGGTGGGGAGCGCGTGTCGGCCGCCAGCCGCAGAGGATGCAGTAGGGCATAAAGCACTTCCCCTGCTCCGTCGCGACGAACTCTCTTCCGACCATTCCCTGGCATTTCGGACAACGCATCGAACACCTCCTTCGGAAATAAAAAAGCCCTTGAGAGATTCGCTTCTCCGAAGGGCTTTCACATTCACCCGGGCTTCGGGCTATTTAAAACGGATTCTATGATGGCGGATCAGACCCCACCGGCAGCGTTCCCCTTGCCGAATCCTCAGAAACAAAAAAAGCCTGGGGAGATTCTCCTCAGGCTCGATCAATTCGTTACACTCGTAACGAATATTTACTTGTACGGCTTCTTTCTAATTCTCCTTCCCTTGAGACGGCTCAATCGGAAGTTTTCTGACCCTGTAACGGGTATCTTCCACAACGATCAACGCCCCATCCAGAAGGTCCCTGCCGCGATCGGTAATAATCTCAATTAATTTCGGTTGAACCGACGCCGGCGTCTGATTGTGAAGGCGAAAGATGATCACGCTCGGGATCGCATGATTTCCGATCGCCAAAAGGTCTCCGAAATCCAAATCGAACGTGATGACGATCCGGTTTTCCTCTCTCCCCTTCTTCAAAATGTCACTGTCTGAAAGCCGATGCAACTTTTCCTCTCGCAGATGAATCGCCTCATGGCCACGATCCCGAAGCATCAGAACCGTGCTCATCGAAACACCCATGTCCGCCAAGAACCTCATTTCCGTGTCCCGATTAACGGATGTATCTCTTCGTTGGCCAACGACGCCGCGTATTGAAGAGATTGGCGGATGTCCTCTGTTTCGAGATCGGGATATTCTTTCAGAATCTCAGTGGTGGTCATTCCGTTTGCGACCAGATTGACGACCATTGAGACAGTGATGCGCATTCCCCGAATGCAAGCTCGCCCTCCCATTATTTTCGGATCTGACGTAATTCGGTCAAACATCTTATCCCCTCCTTTATCTCACAACGCCTTGGCCGCGGAGCACGGCATATCCTCATCGATAACAAGCTACACCATGTCAAATTCACGGCCCTAACCTCTTCGCTGGAAAGCGTCTTCGCCGCGTCATTGAGTACCGCTTATCCCCCATTCGTAGACCATATCAAACCCGATCTTGGACGTCAACGTCAACGACCTGAATCTCAAAAAATCCCTTGGGGTAAAGCGCTTTCCGAAGGGCGCCCTGCCAATCGACCGCCTGCCCCGACAGCTCTTTGACCCTCAATTCCAGCAGATCTCGTTAATAGGGCTCAACCCACGCCCAGGCGACCGAAGGATTAAGAGTGTCATTGTCGACGGGTCGAAACACCTCAACGCTTCTTTGAGACGCTTGCAACGGAGACAGACTTCGAATAAGTCGTCTAGGACTACCGGCTCCCCAGGTCGAGTCTTTCGCCGGGGACCACACTCTTCCATACACACCTGCGAACCTCGACACTCGGTGCACCAATGTCGGTGGCTTCGCGCTCGCTTCCCTTTTCTCTTCAACATATCCCTCCTCTTCAAATGGGTATTCGTTAAGAATATTCCTATCTGTCGCAAAGCCAATCATTACATTTATGTTCTGAGTGGCGTCTTTACTGTGCAGTCCGGGCGACAAGGGCTCAGCGGAAAGCGTCCCTGAGAGCCAAATTGAAATAGGATAAGATGTATTTAAAAGGTCAATTTATCAAATGATCCTGCGCAATCATCGCCTCGATCTCAGAATAAGATGGTCGCATTCAAAGTTATCCTCTATTCGCCGATTAAGGGAAGAACTTAAAAATGAAGCCTTCATACTGCGCTTGGAATGATCCTATAGAGGGGCCGCCGGACGATAAAACGAAGATCTGTAATACAGGATCACTCGGCCGGAAGGGACGATCTGGTGGAGAGTATATTGACTGAACTGGACGCATCCGGCCGCCATCACATGAGGAGCGCTGATGCGTCAATTAAGGAAAGAAGGTCCGGCGGAAGTATTGCCTTCTGGCGAATGAAAGAGAAATTTCGGCGACGCTGATGGACACGGTGCATCAACAGTCGGCTGTGATATTTAGCCCGGAAGGGGTCATGGGAGATAGAGATTAAGCGTTTATTTAGGGCGTTCGATGCGCCGGATTTCTCTCCTAAGAAGTCGTGGATGATTCTAATTATGGTCTCGTCGCAGTTCTGAATTACCGTATCGGAGGAAGAAAACGTTTCCTTGGATCGAACATGCACGACTGCCTAATACTGTCGATGCAGTCATTAATCGATAAAATTGTAACCATGATTGAGCGACCGAAAACGATTGGGACGACATGTATAAGTCCAATCGATGACTCTGATCGCGAGAAATTTCCAGAGAGAGTGGTCGACGATAGCCGATGACACCGCCGAAACCAGCCGCATTAGCTCATAATGCGGCAACCTACGAAACCAATAAACGAAAATAAAAGGAGTCTGCTGGATTAAAAGCCATTGAGTAGGAAATAGATCAAGATTTCGAGGGGTTCGATTAAAGGGAGAGAACATCGGAAAGTAGGCGCAAAAAAACCCTTCCGATTTTTCCTTTTTCTGAAAAACCTCGGAAAGGTCAAACGACTTGATATTTTGGACTTTCGTCCCAGGCGCCCACGATTTGGGCCATACACAAAACTCTTATGGGAGGAAAAATATCATAACCTACAAATCGAGTCAAGTAAAAAATGCTCTCAAAGCGCCCACACCCCTCGTAAATATACCTTTTCGGTGATACAACACGTCACATGCGAAAAGCAGGAACAAGGATAAGAGGGGTAGTACCACGAGAATCAGCAAATAATTCATAGATATGACTTATACCGATGCAACATGGAAGCAACGACAATAGCTACGGTCCTAGCAACGGCTTCTGAAATATGGTTTGCAACATGAAGTTGATTATTTTCAAAAAAAACAAAAAAAGATAAAAAGTTGATTTGTCATCTAAATTAAGGTCTGTGAAATTTTGGCAGCATCAGAGAATACAGGTGGGATTTTTAAATATTATCGCTGTTCTTTCGATTGGTACGATCGCCTTCGATACAAGAGATCATCTGACACACTCTTCGCTCATCAAAGGCAACAAAAGGATCACCACAGACACGGCATGTCCGGACTTTCCAGTTGCCGTTTTTGACTTCGGTCTCAAGAAAATGAAGGATGGTGACCGGCAGGTAATTAAAAATTCCGCTGATTGTAAAAATGTCAAGCTCCGCTTCGAGCAACAACTCAACGATCATACCCTTATGAGCGTGATGAACTTTAAGCTTCCTTGTATACTGGTGGACACGGACATAAGGGATCTTCTTCCATTTTTTTCGGAGGTACTCGGGCGAGATATTGAATACCGATGAAACCTGTTTGCAGGATATTCCCGCCTTTTTGGCGAGCGAAATAAACAAATCTCTTTGATCCAAAGAGAGGTTAATTTCTTGGTCTTTTGTTTCCCAATCGGAAGAAAGAAGCTCGCAGCTACGATCCAAGGTTCCTCCTGCCGGATAATTGAATTCTCATTTTTGCTATTTGGCCCCTTTGTGCGCGTATCAAATTCTCTTTCTCCGAGAGAAGCTGGCGTAGCTTCCCCAGCTCACCGCGTCGATCATTAGATCCTCTCCTAATTGACCTTTGAAGCTTCTCAGAGTGGGAATGAGTCTCCTTCCCGTTCTGATTTCCTGGACAAAGTAGATATCTGAGCTCTCTGTCTACCACGATAATATCGTCAGGCCTGGTAGGGAGCGAGAACGGTAAAGAGTCGTTTAACCCCGCTAGATATTGCAGTCCCTCCATTGAATAACCGGTGTACGGCTGAAGCAGGGAAAATAAATCGGGATACTGGGAAAAGGTCCGAATCGCTCCGATTAAGTGGATATTTTTATCAATACATTGCGAGACAATAAGATAATACTGCATTAGTAATTCCTCTCTCCTCGTTTGCGACAATGAGAGAATTCCTTTTAATATTTGAGTCTGGATCTTTCCATCTTTTTTCCCATCATTGAGAATTTGAATCACATGTTCACGCATGATTCACCCCCGATCTTACAATGATCCAAGTCATGTTTGTTACTCAATCCCGCCGCTTGCTCTTTTATTAAAGTTGGAGCAGCGCGAACTCTTGCAAATAATATGACCCGGAAACATGGCGATCTCAGTATCCGTTCCCTGAAGATTTTCCAATGATAACCTCCTGAGGATTGTTTCTGCGCCCTCATTCACCGGTAACGGCGTAACCGGGGTCGGTGTTCCTTTCCGGAGGAATTGGACGGTTTCGTCGAAGTCCGCATTTTCGGAAATGAAAATAGCGTCTATTCCAGGTTTCAAAAACGCGGGTAACGATTTATTAAAGATCCGCAGGATCAAGACGCCGGTGGCGCTCTTTCGAACCTCCAACAGAAACTCGTTCAGAGCCGGCTTAATAAGATATGCTTCCTCAGTCCGAAGCGTTTCGACGGGCGTGTCGCTCAGGCCCGGTATTAATTGTGGCTGATTCAAAATGAGGAGCTGTCCCTTCTCTACCCATTCGTTCAGCTGGTCTACCTTGCCTGAAGCGCATACTGATGCTAAGACCCAAAGAGAAACGTCTGGATCAATTACAACAAAATAGAGTCGCACTTGGCCGGCATATTTATATATTTGAGAGAGGTCGACGACGTCGATAGCGGCTTTATAATGTTCTGCTATTCGAGGTATATCAGCGGTTCCGAATGCATGTACGAGGGCTTCCGTCAAATCGACGGGGGTGTATGTGGACTCTTGATATCGATAAGTTCTGCCAGCTTCATCCAAATTTAGATAACATCTGGTGAAAATATGCTTGTACAAAAAGACCGATCTTTCTCCGATACACTTCTTTCCCATGAACATAAAATCGGGAAGATATCTCTCTCCGATAACATGTTTCAGGGGCTCCCAAATCGGCTGATCACTTTTCCTACTCTGATTCGGTAACATTAGTGGCTCCCATATTTGTTTATATATAACTCTTAGGCTGAACGGCTCAACGATCCTCAGATCGTTCCGCTCCACTTCTTTCCACAATAAGGGGATCGCCCGCTCCCGGTTGCAAACCATGTTTTTGGATATACCAAATGAGCGCCGTCCGACTAATTCGTAGCGTCCTAGCAGCTCGAGATCGATTCCACCCAACCTGTTCGAGCGCTCTCCGAAGAAGGTCCTTTTCGTATTTATTGACCTTAGATCTTCCGATTCGTTCGAAAACAAACAAAAGTCAAAATGGTGAGGCGCTAGGTGGCTTGATCGATGAATGGTCAGAGCCCGATGAAGCGTCTGGAAAAGTTCTCGAACGTTTCCTGGCCAATCATACTCTATAAGTTTTTTCATCGCTTCCGGAAGGATATTGGCTCTAAAACCAAGGCGAGACTCATGCTGTTTCAAGCAATAGTCGACGAGCAAAGGAATATCTTCTCGCCTCTGCTTTAGGTCAGGAAGAACGATTCTGATGACGTTTAGACGATGATAGAGGTCTTCCCGGAATTGGCCGACGCTGATCGCGTCGTCCAGATTGCTGTTGGTGGTAGCCACTATCTGTGCATGGAGCGATAGTGGCTTTTCAGCGCCCACCGGCCGGAACTCCCGCTCCTGAAGAACCCTTAAAAGAGAGGCCTGCAGATCGACCGGCATATTTCCGATCTCATCTAACAGAAGGGTGCCAGCACCGGCTGCTTCAAATTGACCCATCAACCTTTCTTTGTTGTGCATGCCCGGATAGTTCGCTACAACACCGAAGAGTTCGCTTTCCAAAAGTGTCTTTTGAATACATCCGCAATCGATCGATACGAAGGGTGACCGTCCCGTTTTTCCAGCATGGATGGCCTTAGCGACAAGTTCTTTCCCTGTCCCGCTCCCTCCAAGGACGAGGACTGTGGACTTATCCTCGGCGACCCTCCGAATCGTTCGATAGACCGGGAGCATCAGATGGGATTTTCCAACGATATTTTGGCCTGATCCGATCCTCAGACCTTCATTTCGGAGAACGTTTTCAGTAAGGCAAATCTCGCTTTCTAATTCCTTTATCAAGTTTCCGATCTTGAACTCAATTTCAGCGTGGGAGCTGTTCTGTTTAATAAGATAATCGATTACTCCCAGCTTTAGAGCGGCTTCTATGGTATTGGGGTCATCAATACTACTGATTACAACCAATGCCAGGTTCGGCCGTTCCATAATGGCCTGCTCGATAAATAAAAGGCCCTCCTTGGGACTTCCATCAATCTGGATCTCGATGAAAACGATCTCCGGGCTCTGTTTTTTTAATAGATACAGTGCGGCTCTTCTTCCCGGGGCAATTATTATATTTTTACCGAAACGATTTAGTGTATTCCGATAAATGCTGGAATAGAGTGGATTCTGTTCCATTACTAGAACTGGTTTGTCACGATTATTTTCCAGAAACATAATATTCGCCCCTTTTAATTGGACAGGTGATTGGTCTAAAAGTTCTACTACCATCAAAAGGGTTGAAGACAACTCCGTCGAAATTAGATATTCATCAGCATGCGTTACGACGATACCAATTCTTTTGGATTCTTAGATTCACAGATTAGTGAAGAGAATCCCAAGCTACTCACGATTTACAAGGGATTTTCAGATCTACGCAAATTCATTCCAATGATCCACGCACATCATTCCGTGCAGAAAGAAACCCACCTAAATACGATGAGCCAATTTGAATTTTCTGGCAACTGAGTCACTAGAGCCAACATAATATATTTCAGAACTTCTAACACAGTCGAATCAGGAAAACAGACGCTGCATTTTTTCCTGAATAAATCAGTTCTCACTCCGTACATGATTATAAACATTTTGCGCCGAGCTGATCACCAAGGAAGCTCCTCAGAATTCTTTTGAGATCTCTTTCCTCAATCGGCTTCTTCAATAGAGCGTCGATCCCATTTTGCGGACGCGCCGACAACGTAGCAATGAGGTCATGATCAGAAGACATCAGGATTGCGACGATATCATGACTATGTGCTTTGACAGTCCGAATTAATTCGAGACCTGTAATCCCGCGCATATGAAAATCTGTAATCAGGAGATCGACTACCCGCTTGGAGGTTATGGCGATAGCCTCTTCCCCGGATGATGCGGTATAGATTTCGACCGGAGTATTACAGAAGTCACGAATGGAGAGTTGGATTAGTTCGGAGGCTAAAAGGAGAATAGTTGTATTATCGTCGACAATGAGGATTTTTTTCATACAATTCCTGACAACATCATCAAAACATTAACGTCTTCCAATCTGTGATTTCGAGCCTTCCGATTTTCTGTAGAATATTTTTCACAAAATCCTATTAATTAATGTTTTAACGTTTTTCGGCCTGATCGGCTTTTGAATGAATCCTTCAATTCCGAGTTCGGCGGCTTTGATTCGAAGTTCTAAAGATGGCGAACCCTCAGTGATTAAAATTTTTTTTATTTCTAAACGGTGGCTGATCAGGTCGATCAGCTGCAGTCCATTGATTCCCGGCAACTCGTAGTCGACGATGATTATTTTGAAGTCTTCGGTAGTAAAGACTCCAATTGCCTCCTCCCCAGAACCGGCGTTGCTTAGATCGATCCGGCTTCCCCGCGCGTCGGATCGCATCGCTGTGATGATCTCACTCATTGTTCTAAGAGTTGGAGTGTCGCTGCTGACGATCAGAAGTCTTATCATTTACGCACTCTTCATCAGGGATCAATCTAGAACGCGACCGAGCTTCCTGGGCACGTGTTCCAGTTAGAAGTCGGTTAAGTACTCTCAATATCGTGGTTTGCTAAACGTCTTTTTAACATTCGTTTTACTTCTTCCCTGTCTAGGGGCTTTGGAAGGACATGGTCGATTACATTTTTTTTGGCGACTCTTCTTTTAAGATTCTTTATGAAAGAAGATTTCGTCATTAATACACATGCGATGGAGGTTCCGAGATCTGATTTCAGTAGACTCAGCTCGTTTAAGTTGAATAGTTCCTCGTCGATAATGATCAACGCGCTGCCACATTGATAAATCAGCTCCCTGATCTCTTCCAATGAGCCTAAAGAGAGTACTTCGGTGGAGAGATGAATCTCTTCCAATATCCCGAGAAGCATTTCTTGTAACGCCGCCCCGATTCGTCCATCTCGATGAGCAACAACGATTAATTTCATCTTCACCACTCCCGATTAGAATCAATACGTCTGTGGTATAGGCAACTATCGTGCCGGTGAATTGTCGATTGAGAAAAGCAGACGGGTTAAGGCGGGATTCTTCTGTATTTTCAAAAAATTAGAACAATCTTTGGATCAGAACCGATAGTGCTGGAATTCACGGACGGGATTTGGAAAAGAGAATTTCGTAAACGAGTGGCAACACCGCTGTCGCCGCCGGTTTACGATGAATCTATGCTTGATGCTTTTATGGCTAGATTACTCTTTGGTTGGATTGGGTGATTGGGGGATCTTACTCTTCTGAAATGCCGAGTCTTCGCATTATTTTATGCAGACCGGCTCGGCTTAAACCAAGAATCTCTGCTGCTTTCGTCCGGTTGCCCGCTGATTCTTCCAGAACACTCAGGAGGATATCCCTCATCTGTGAATCCAATCGTTCTCGATAGGTGCCACTTGATCGTTTCTGAGTGCGATCGCTGAAGTGGAGAGGCGAGATACCGCACATTCCCAATGCTTTATTCGTGATGACGCCATCCTGGCAAAATTGAATTCCTCTGTCGATGACATTTTTAAGTTCGCGGATATTCCCTGGCCAGTGATATTCCATCAAACCCTTCATCGCCTCGGGAGTGAGCTGATAGTCGAGAGTCGTCCTCGTTACGTGCTTATGCTCAGATATGAAATGATCGGAGAGCTCCGGAATATCTTCTAACCTCTCCCGAAGAGGTGGAAGTGTGATTTGCATTGCATTAAGCCGGTAGAACAAATCCTCCCTAAAGGTCCCTTTACTGATGTCGTTCTGTAAATCCCGATTTGTGGCTGCGATGATCCGAACATCCGCGATCATCTCCTCGGTCCCGCCAACACGGTAAAATTTGTTTGTCTCCAGGAAACGAAGGAATTTAACCTGCAGCCCGAGAGAAATCTCTCCGATTTCATCTAGAAAAAGTGTCCCTCTTTGGGCCAGCTCGACCTTTCCGTACTTCAGCTTATCGGCGCCGGTGAACGCACCGGCGACATGCCCGAATAATTCATCTTCCAGTAAAGATTCGGATAGATTCGTACAATTGATCGCTACGAACGGCCCTCCTTTTCTTCTGCTCTTTGCGTGGATGTACCGGGCAAGTACTTCTTTGCCTGTCCCTGTTTCGCCCAGAATCAGAACTTTCTTGTCAGATTCCGCAAGGCGTTCAGCCATCTCAAGACAGTCGAGCATCTTCTTGCTCTTGCCGACGATCATAACCTGGCGAGCACGTTCGATCTCCATTTCACGGGCATGGGAGAGCACTGCGTCCTTTTTTACTTGGACGTATTTCTGAGCCCAATCAACGATTCTCTCAAGGTCTTGCAGAGAGAAATCCTTCGCAACAAAATGCCAGGCACCTCTCTTTCTTGCCTCACTCGCCTTTTCGAAAGAGGCATGGGCTGTGATCATAATCACCTCTGTAAAATCGTTCACCCGCTTTATCTCATCGAGAATGTCTATGCCATTCCCATCGGGCAAATGGATATCCAACAACATCACATCGACCTCATGCTGTTTTAGTTTCTTGCGCATTTCGGCGCAGGAAGTAGCCTCCAGCACACGATACCCCTTCGGGGAAAAGCGGTCGCTTAGGCCGAGTCGGTAGAGTTCGTCATCATCAACGATCAGTAAGGTTCCTGCGTGGTGTTTCTCCACCATCTTAAATTCCAGCCTTTATTTGGAATGGGTGTTTCGGAAGAGTGAAGAAAAATGTAGTCCCTTTCCCATCTTCCGTCTCGAACCAGATCCGCCCGTTATGAAGCTCTACTAAAAAGCGAGTGATATAGAGACCCAACCCACTACCTTCTGTGCCCTCGTTGATGAACTGTTCCTGGAGAATTCTCGGTTTCAACTCTTCTGGGATCCCGAACCCAGAATCCCGTATGTTGATTTCAAGTTGAGATCCATCGTCCCTGGCATCAATCACCACGGTCGCGCCCGGCGGGCTCGCTTTGATCGCGTTATGCAACAGATTTAACAGGATCTGTTCCACGTGATCAGGGTCCGCTTCAGCATATTTGCCACAAACTTTGTCGCTGATCGTACATCTCACCTTCATTTCGTCCTGCATTGACTCAAGTAAAAATAAGACCTGGCTGATCATCTCGCCTAGAGGTACTTTGCGTCGTTTCAATTCAATCTTTCCAGTCTCTTTGACGAGAAATTCGAGTACCTCGCTGAGAAGACGGCTAACGCGTTCTGACACGTTTTTCATACGGAAGAGACGGTCTTTTTGAACATCTGTTAACTCTCCGTGGTAGGCATCGCAAAAATTAGATATATGTGCAGACAAAGACGCCAGCGGTGTTTTAACCTCATGTCTCAATTGAACGATCAAATCATTCTTAAGCCTCAAGATCTCGCTTAATTCTTTATTCCTCTGCTGTAGGTCAGCGGTATGGTTTCGGAGCTGGTCATCGAAGAGGTGGCGGAGCCGATCGAACTCCTGCTCTTTTTCAGACAGATGCTGCTTAAGACTGGTCAGCTTTAAGCGGATGAATTCGATCTCATCATCGGGCTCGACCGACTTCTTTGGATCTCTGGAAACCGTTGCTGCAATCGTTGAGACCTGGGCCGCCAGCTGGCGAAGCGGCGAAACTACTTCTCCAGAGACAAACCAACCAAGTAGTAAACCAGACGCAAGGATAACGATGAGAATGAATATGGCCCTATGCGCCAATAAATTTAATTGTTTGAAGATCGGTTCAAGATCAAGAAATACGATCGCTTGGATCGCTCCCCTTCCTGGAGAACCATTATCTTCGCCATGTAGATATGTAGAATTCGTCACTTTGGAGTTGCGAACCACTGTGCATTCGATCGCCTGGTGACCGTTGAACAGAACCAAGCGGGTATTCTTGGATGCGAAAAAACTTGAAGAAGGGAGCACCGTAAGACCACCTGTTGAGTCTCCGAAACTTTTTCCGCCTTGTTCTACACGTGCGGCAAGGACATAGGGTTGGTTTTTGATCTCTTTGATCAGACTTCCAAGGGCCTCTTTATCACCAGAATGAAAATGAATTCCCGCTTCTTCGGAAAAACGAGTAGCAATCTCTTGTGTCGTCTGAATCGCACCTTCCAGCAGGGACCGCTTTGCCTCGGAGACTAAATAGTACGTCAACAGGACACTGCAGATCGTCAACCATACTGTCCCAAAGATAAGTAAACGCTTTCTTATGCTCATTTTTGGAATCAAGGAAGCCTCATATCAGGGTCGGTTGGATAAATGCGGTCGGCGAGCGCAAGCAAGGAATCACCGACCTTAAGATTTAAGATACGAGCGACTCGGACGTTGATGTAGGTGCTGACCATCTTCGGATGCTGAATGCGAGGGGGACTCTCCCCTTCGATCACGTGTGTCGCGATTTCCGCAGCCTGTCTGCCCATCTCCTCATAATTCGCTGAGATCGATAATACGGCACCGCTTTTTGAAAGTGCCTCCGAATATCCTAAAAGTGGAAGACGTTCATGAAATCCAAAAAGAAGGAGATACTTGATTGTCAGATCATCGACGAAGCTGGGATCAGGCAAGACCCACAGAGCATCTATTTCGGAACGAACTTTCTTCAATCCAGGACCGAGTTCCTCTGGACTTCGTACGATAAAGGGAACAAGTCTGATCGGAGTATTTTTAAAATATTCCACGAAGGCGTTAACCAAGGAACCTGTTCGGTCAGGATTGTATGGGATTCCGATCGTGCGTTTAGGGAGAACCTGACTTATCCTCTGATAGGCTTCCCTCGCCGCGAGATTCATTGTTACCCCCCAGGACCTTGGGATCTGGAGCGCTTCCGTCTCATTGAAGGCGAGACAAAACACGACCGGTGCATCGATTGGATTTGCTTTAATCGTTGAGATCGCGAGGCTTCCAACAGCAATAACGACTTTCGGTGAAGAAAGTGAAACTTTATCCATAATATGTGCAACTTGATTGGGGTCTCCATTCAAAACGAAAGTGATCGTTTTCGTCGTACCAAAGCTTGAAATCGCTCCGTCAACCGCCCGATTATACGGTTCGATCTCGGCACTTTTCAAAATGACAACTGGATGTTCGGCCGCTTGAAGGGACGTGCAGAAAGCGAGACCGATTATTAGTGCAGAAACAACCGCAATCCATGGCTTTGAGGTCTTCATATTCACATCTTATAGGTTAGTATTAGAATGATCTCTCTTGAGAGTTCCTCGCCGACTTCCGGTAGCTCAGTGTGTTTGTTGTTTGAGAGGTTGTATGCATTTAGCCGAGCGATTAAATTCTCGGTAAAGGAATAGCCAATTGACGTATTGATTGTATAATATGAAGGGAGCTTTGCTGATTGGTTCGGAGCGCCGGGCACGAAGAACGGCCATGCTGTACGATCAACGAAATGATAAGTAAGGGCGCCACTGAATTTTGAAACGTCAATAAAGAGAAGCCCTACGTTTATCTTGTTGCGCGGACTTGTGGTAAGGTGTGTTGATGCTTCTCTGAACTGTTCATTGGCGTAGTTGGCGAGCAGCCGAACAGAACTTGAGACCTCATATTGTCCCCAGAGCTCACCCCCTTCTCCCCTAACTTTCGTACTCGCATTAATAAGCGACGAGGTATCAGGTGGAACAAATTGAGATCGGATTAGATTGTCCGTGCTCACACTATAAAGATCAATACCCATCGTTAGCCGATGGATGAATTCACCAACATATCCGACCTGATACCATACTGATCGTTCGGGATCCAAGTCTCGATTCCCCTTTATGAAAAATGGACTCGGTCCCTGATCAATCCTCAAATCCAAAAAATTATCTGAAATAGTCGGATTCCGATATCCGACTGCGGTGGAAACTTTGAGGATTTGTTTAGGGTAGAACTGGTAAGCGATACCCGCTTCTGGGGAAAAATGATACCCGGCCAATTCGTGGTAGTCGATCCGGCCTGCTAAACGGACGACCAGATTCGGGTTGATGTTATATTGGTCGTCGGCAAAGATACCGCCGGTAGATTCGCCAACCCGGCCATTCGTACTGCCGGCATTCACTGTTGTATATCGCACGTTCACTCCAACCGTGAAGGCGTTTTCGCCGGCATTAATGACTCGCTTCACCACTTCGAAGTCGTATAGATTTTGATGCCTTTCCACATCAAATTGTCCAAATACAGGATCAAACGATTCGACATGTTTGTAATTCCAGAACGTCCGAACGGAAAGGAAAGGCGATTCGTATTCAAGCTGAACATGATCCGTGGACTGGTGCCGATCTTCTAATACCGCTGAGGAGTTATGCACCAGCATCTGCCCTGTATTCGATCCCACATTTAATCTAAGCTCCGCGTTGTTCGGCAGCTCCTTCGCCACGACGCTGTTAAACCGCCAGGTATGAAGACCGTTATCGTCCGATAGAGTCACGTCTGGAAACCGGTTCCACACATTAATATCATCGTAGCCGCCGGTGATTTTCCATTTGTATCGACCTGACAAGTAGCTGCCAGCAAGTCGCTCTCTAAATCCTCCGTCCGACAGTGATGTATCCGTTTCAAAGGTCGGCACCGCATCAGGCGGTTTTGTAATTATATTGATTACACCCCTAGACGCATTCGCGCCGTGGATGGCGGAGTCAGCCCCACGGATTACTTCGATTTTTCCGATGTCCCTCGGATACACATCCAGAGTGTCCCAATCCACCCCCCCTGAAAAATCGTCATACACGGTTCGCCCATCCACTAAAACCAGAAGATCTCGCGGGATGAAGTTGCTTCGGTTCGAAAATCCCCGAATGCTGACAGTGAACTCCGTCCTGGAAATTTGGATCACATCCAAACCAGGGTACAGGCGCAGCACCTGAGGGATAAACTGTGGGTCAATCGCTTCCAAGTGCTCTCTATTAATCACCGTTATAGGCATGGGATTTGTACGAAGAGCTTCTAGCCGCTTGGAGGCAGAATAAACCACCTCTTCAGAAGCTAGGAGTTTGAGATCATTATATAGATATGCGCCAGTCAGTTTTAAATTCGCGTCGGGCGACTCGCTTGCCCCAGACTCCTTTTGGTCTGATTTATCCTTTGCTGAAGTTTCAAAATCCTGCGAGGTTCGTGACACCTCATTATTTGGCGATTCCTCAGCGGAAGCTCCAGGAACTTGTATGATACATGAGAGCGCCAGGACTACCAGCGGACCGTAACCGAGAGTTTTAATAAAAACGCATTGTATAGATAATTTAAGAGCGTTCACATCGATCCTTACGGAGGCGCCTTCCGGATTACGATCGACATCTCCAATTCTGATTCAAAAGACTCTCGCGTTATATTTAGGAATTTTCGTGTAGTATATACCAGCTATTAATATAATCAACTATTTTCTATCCCGTGCCGTGCCCGTGAGAAGGTCGCTTAGCCTATCGTTCTACCGCGGTTGCCTTCACCGTTTGTTCTTTTCCATCTCGAATAAACGTGACCGAGAGACTGTCTCCGGGTTGAACCTTTTTTAAAGCCTCCGAATAGGCCCTCAAATCCTCGATGTTCTGGTCATTGAGCTTCGTGATAATATCTCCCTCTTTTAGCCCCGCAGAAGCGGCGGGAGATGTCGGATTAACGCCACCGATTCGAACTCCCTTGCCTGAATAGTTAAAGTCAGGAATCGTACCCAAACTCGCTTTTCGGACTGGACCCTGAACGGGTGGCGCAGGCACAGCTTCTTTTGATCCCGTGATCGTTGAATGAAGCGGCTCCGGCCGACTCGAGAGATACTCGACCGCTTCCTTTACAACACTGCCGACCTTTACCAAGCCGGCCCGGTCGATTTTGTCCGGCGTGTCTGTAGGTTTGTGGTAATCCAGATTGGCACCACTGAAAAATTGAACCCCAGGCACGCCGGCGTCAACAAAACTCTTATGATCGCTCGCTCCGATATCATTCGTCACCTGCTCAATCTGAACTCCCGTGACAAACCCCGCTCCCCGGAAAATATGCACCCACTCCCGTGCCGTCCCCGTACCGAAGATAGTTAGCTTATTGTTCCCAAGCCGGCCGACCGTATCCATATTGAGCATGCCGATGATTTTCTCGGGAGGATATATTTTTTGATGCGTCACATAATATCTGGAGCCAAGCGCACCGAGTTCTTCGCCGCTGAATGCAACAAAGATAATCGTACGATCCGGCTGCGTTTTCCCCATCAATCGAGCTATTTCAAGGAGAATCGCGATGCCGCTGGCATTATCGTCCGCACCGGGGTGAATCTTCCCTTTTTCTTTGTTGGACACATTTGGCCACCCCAATCCTAAGTGATCATAATGTGCGCCCACTACGACACTCTGGCCAGACAGCTCCGGTTTTGATCCGGGCAGAATAGCGATAACATTTTCCAAAACTGCCTCTCTTTCCGGTTCGCCGCCCTTCGCTTTGAACGTTTGGAAATAACTCTCAGGTAGATCTCCTCCAGGTTTCAGACCGGCCGTTTTAAATTGTAGGGCAATGTATTCGGCCGCTTCATGAAGCTCCTTCGTTCCAAAGCCGCGTCCTTTGAATTTCTCGTTTGACAGAAACTCTATATCCTGAATCATCCGATCTTCTGAAAAAATCGGTGGCAGAGAAGCAAGTGCGGCCCTAGAGGCGAGCTTTCCGTTCACGATGCCGGGATCACTTTGAGGCTCTTTTACCAGTTGAACCGACATGGGAGAGTTGTTCACAGACCACTCTCCTTTTTCGACATTCACTGGCTCTTCACCCTCAAATGCCAAATATCCGTATCGACCATAGTGCGGCAATTTACGACCCAACCCCGGCACGGCAACCGACATATCGGTCGCCACCCAGGCGAGCGTCGCAGCGGAATTTCGTGGATTCTTCGCCGCCATAGCAATAGAATGGTTAGGACGTACAATCTCCTTGTTGTTTATTCGGATTGCTTTTGTGGAAATATCGGTATTAAACCCATTGAGCGCAGCTCGAACTTCGGGTTGGAACCTGTTCTCCCATCCGAAAAGCCAGACGGCCCCATCCGAAGGAAGCTCCTTTATCTCTTTGTCCCATTTAATTTCGATTTTCTGGGACTGTCCTTTCTTCCACTCCTCGGCCATCTCTTGATAGCTGTGGCGAATGGGTTCCGGTGCGGCCGCAGGTAAAACGATGAGGGCTTTCTCAGCCCCGAGCGCGCCGGATAGAGCGGGAGGAATTTCGTTCACATCGAGTTTACGAAAGAGGTCAAATTCGGGATCGACTTCAAGACGCTTCGGCTTTCCAGGAAGCTGTAAATGAAGCTGGTATTGCTTGCTCGATATTTCCAGGACGGTCTGGTAAGCCTTCTCTTGGCCTTCGAGGTACGCCGCCACAGGCACGTACAAATGATACGCCGGGCCCTTCTGTTTCTGCTCGATTGTCGCAGAAAGGGAATATCCGGCGTCCGTTTTTTGGATCACTGGATCGCTGACATTCAATACCGGCGCACCCGCTTTTGTGATCCATTGACGAAACTCCGTCCGGAGATCTCTACCAGATACGCTTGAGAAGACTCTCTCCAGATCATCAAACGTCGCTCTCTTAAATTTACTCTGGCGATAAAATGTCTGAAGAGCACGGACAAAAGCCTCATCCCCGAGTTGCTGGCGGAGCATATGAAATACCATCAACGTTTTGCCGTAACCCACAGCCTCCGTGGCTGCGCTATGACGTCCATGAAATTCCACGATGGGAAAGTCCCGTCCTTCAGAGACATAATCAGCATACTTTTGAAGAATCGCTCTGCGGGAATCCCTACCTGTCCCTCTCTGCTCTTGTACTAATTGATCGGCAAGATAGGCGGTGAGCCCTTCACTCCAATTTCCGGATTCGGCATCCACGAACACACCATTGCCCCACCAGTTATGGAGAATTTCGTGTGGAAAAGATGAATGAAGAATGAAAGGAAACCGGATGATCCGCGATCCAAGAAGGGTAAACGAAGGCATCCCGTAGCCGGTGTCCCAAAAATTCTCGACCAGCGCAAATTTGCCGTATGGATAGGGCCCGATAAGGTTGCGATACATCTCCAAATATTGCCCGGCCGTCTCCAGGTATTTTTCGGCGAGGTCTTTGTCTGGCTCGCGCAAAAAGGCCATTACAGAGACGCTACCGGCGGTCCGGTCATACTCCGTGAGCGGTCCTCCAACGAGAAAAATCTCTTCCTGGGGCTGAGGGGAGTTCCAACTGACGACGCGCTGTCCTTCATTGAAATCATGGGCTAGACGATCGCCCTGGCTTACAACATCCCATCCTTTCGGGATTTTAGCCTCGAGGGAAAATGACAAAAATTCATCATTAAACAAGGGATACCATAGAGATGATGATGAAAGAAAAACTCCCTCGGCCGAGATGATTCCCGGTGTCTCACTGAAGCTTCGAGCGTATTCCTCTCCTTGAATCTGGATCGGGTGAGAAATATTACCGGAATATTCTAGAGAGAATGTGTGTACTCCTTTAGGAAGGTTGACCGAATAATGGTTTGCAGGGACGCGCGGATCAGTTCTGATCGACTTCTCCATTCCAAAATCGCTGGGCTTTGCTTTCTCTTTTTCAAGAATTACGGTTACTCCATCAGTTTTTGAGATGGGATTCAACCCTCCATGGAGGAGAAAATGGAGTCTTTCCCCTGAAGGCGGTAACATCGTCTCAGGAAGGTTGATCGTGTCTTGTATTTTTACAAACTGTTTTTCTGGATCAATGCTGGTTTTAATATCGTGGTGAACGATCGTAAGTTGATCCGCAAAAATCAATCTCGTTCCCAGTACGAAAGGTCCGAATAGTATCGAAAGGGAAAGAAGCAAAAAGAAAAAAGGAATCGGCGTTAATACAAATTGCATTAACCTTCTAGGCAATCCAGAATTTCCACAAACTGCTGACCCACGCAGCTGCCCTCTTCTCATCATTATCCCCCCGATTCGTTTGACAATAGCAACTATCATACCGTAAAGGCTCCTTAGATTCACCTTCCGGATAGAAGCTGACTATTTTCGATAAAGCAAAGTAATTTAATATCTTATGTTAATAATAATCACCGAACATTTTTTTATAATACATAATCACAATTGCTGGACTGTCGCCGAAGGTTTACAGTTTCAAGGTTGGGATTTCAGTAAATTGAAAAAAACTGTTTAAAACCAATTTGATCCATCGTTATCATAAGATATGACGCCGGGCGTTTACAGTGTCGCCAAATGATGACACTTTCAATCCGCCAAAGTCACATAATCTGCCTCGAATTCATTTTATTCAGGAATCTGCGTTTTTCTGCTGAATTTATCCGTGATCGCTTTTAATTCTTCCGTCGAATGATACTTAATTCTGAGCTGAAAAATTCCCTTCTTATGTTTCATAGCCACTTGTGTTTCGAGAACTCTGATGAGAGATTCCTGTATATATATAATTCTATTCGACAAGAGATCTTTTTCAATGGACTTTTGGTCATGTAGAACATGTTTTGTGCGCCGCACGTTTGCTTCTGCTTGTCGAACGTTCCATCCATGGGCCTTAATCATCTCAGCAAAGATAATCTGCTTCTCCTCTCCTTGGAACGAGAGAATGACCTTAGCATGGCCCGTACTTAAGCTCCCTTCGGAAATCTCTCTCTGAATTACTTCCGGGAGATTAAGAAGACGAAGAATATTTGCGACCGTTGATCGATCGACTCCGATCTTGGTTGCGATTTCATCCTGGGTTAAAGAAAAATCGGTGACCAGCCGAGAGAAGGCCTGGGCTTTCTCAATTGGATTGAGGTCCTCCCGTTGTACGTTCTCCAGAAGGGCCCATTCCATCAGATCTTGTTCTTTGGCATCCTTAACTAAGGCAGAAATTTCGGTAAAGCCAGCCAACTGGGCTGCGCGCCATCGGCGCTCTCCGGCGATTAATTCGAACCGGCCGTTTTCCTCTCTTCGGACGATAATCGGCTGTAGGATTCCATTATCCTTTAATGAAGCCGCTAATGAGGAGAGCGTTTCAGGATCAAAGGATTTTCTCGGTTGATACCTATTCGGGATTATAAGATCGACGGGTATCTGGCGAAAACCGTTCTTACCGGATTCCGCCGGGGGGATGAGCATCCGTAATCCTTTCCCGAGGGCAGTTTTTATCTTCGAGGATTTGCCATCCGCGGGAACTGAATTATCCATGCTATCCTTAATTCAGGAAGACTTTGGTTTGGCTTAATCGAAAAGTGGAATGTCTGCTTCCTCTGCAAAGCGCTTTATCTTGGTGGTAAAAAGTCCAATTTTAGAGTGAACGCTCCCCTCCCGAGCTTCTTCTTTCAACTCGGAGATTGCCCGATAGATAATTTGCGGAGGAAGTCTTTCGCAGACTCTACGATAGAACCTTTCAGACCGCTCTTCTACACCGACATATCGTACAATAGCTTCGAAAAGAGAATCAGCAAGGGCTTTGACCTCAGGATCGACTTCGTCTTCTTTTTTCACTTTCACTGTAAGGATCTCACCGCGGCCACCTGGCGGTTTCGAAAAAGAGAATTCAGTCAGATACCCGCGGTCTTTAAGTAACTGGAGTCCGGGACGGATGCTTTGCTTGATTTTCGAGGGAGGCCGTTTACTCAAAGGAATAATCTTTCCCAGTTCGATGAGGTCAAAAACCAATGTGGGAGAGGTGTAACTTCGTTTATCAAAGAGGGCGTAAAGACGCTTTGGGAGCGGATCTCCGAGGGACCAATAAAAACCAAAATCAAACGGTTTGATGTAGTGTCCCTTGAGACTCTCCAGGTAATATTTCGAGAACCTAACCTCGCAGGTACAATTCTGGGAGCGATCTTTGTCGTTTATCTGATAGAATCGTACTCTGTCAATATACGAAAATACATCGTCGACATAAACGTTTTTTCCTTTGAGATAAAATGATTGTTTCGAATGGATGTTGGTCGTCTTCATTCGCTCAAGCGCTTTTCGTATCCTCTGCCACGTCCATCCGCCATGATCGAGGCCTAGAATTTCTCCGATCTTATAAATGGAAAATCTGATCGCTCCAGTCTCAATAACATTCTGAAAGCCCAGATCATATACGATTTTATCGAGCGCTCGTTTTACATCAGCCTCAAACGATCCCGGCAAATGATCGCCATGCTCGGCCCTGACGATCCATTCTTGGCGAAATGACTCCCCTTGTAAATTACGGACCGTTCTTACGAAAGTGATCTCGCATTGATTTTTTAGATTTTTTGTCGATGGGATGAAATAGGGAAATTCTTCCAGGTTGCACTCGACCTTCCCTTTTAAGTCTTTTGGGTTCGTTAAATCCATAATCGCTCGATTTTTGTTATAAGTGAGCTATTAAACATTAAAAGGGTTATACTTATTATAGAGTATGGATTTATTAATAATATCAGTAACATATGAGATTTAATTTCCTTTGAACTACCCTGGTAGTTCCTTCCAGCTACCCTTCCCTTTCCTTTGAACTACCCTCTCCCTTCTTTCCGACTACCCCCCGTCTTCCTTTGAACAACCCTAAGCTTCCTTTGAACTACCTTCCTCGTTTTTAAATCAGGAGCTGACTGAACGGTCTTTTAGGGTGCCGTTCAGGAGTAGTAGCGCCCTAAAATATAGGGAAAATTTCCTTTCAACTACCCTGTTCTTCCTTTCAACTACCCTCTTTTCTGCTGAAGAGATCTCTGTGCTTCCTCTCAACTACCCTAAAAATCCCCCCTTCCGAGGAGAGCCGATTTCATTTGCAGATGAGCAGACCACTAATTTCCTAAGTTTTCGTTTTTGAAAGCGCCTCCAGCTTTTGAATGGTTTGCTTCAGTGTGCTAATCACCTGTTGAAGATCTGCCTTTTTGATTGTGGGTCGGACATGTATTCCTAAATCAAACCAGTCATTCCGTTTTTCTTTCAGATCCACGTGATTCGATCGCTGTGAAGGGAAATAGGTGTCGGTCACGTGCTGACGGGTCTGTTGTACCGACCAGCTCTCAGCCTTTATCTTTGCCAAAACATTTTTCTGATTTGCAAGCGGCGCCCTCATAGCGGCGTGGAGATGGCCCTCGGATAAGTGATCATAATTCTCGAGATAAAAGTGAATCGCATCCTCATGGAGCCTTTCCAAAAGACGTAGCGTCTTGACGATATTGGTCCGGGAGATCCCCAACTGCGAAGCCATTTCGGATTGGCTTGGAAAGATCTTTTTGCTTAATAAATCCCGAAACGCCAGCGCCTTCTCGATGGGATTGAGTTGTTCCCGGAGGATGTTTTCCGTCATCGAGATCTTGTATGCGACAAGATCGGAGACCTCCATTACGATCGCTTTAATCGTTGTATGTTTTAACGATTTACACGCCCTGAGACGACGCTCTCCCGCCATCAGCTCAAATGTACCGGCTGGCTCAGCGCGACGAACGAGAATAGGCTCCAGCAGCCCGACTTCGGATATTGATTTGGCTAAATCATCAAGAGATTTTTGGCTAAAGACCCGTCGAGGCTGTTGAGGGCCAGGAACGATCTTCTCAATCTTGATCTCCTGAAAAGGGAGATCCGAATGTCCGGGGATCGGGGTCCCCTCTACTGGTCCACCAATTCCGATACTCCAGGATCGGGGAGGGTTTTTCTTCTTTTCAAGACTGTCCCATCCGGCTCCGACCGCTTTCTTCGTCCTCAAACCAGTCGAATCCTTCGAATCATTCTTCATCGGCTAACCCCCTGTTGGTACTACCGGTGATCTCGTTTGCCAGCGCGAGAATATCTTTTGCCCCATTCGTATGAGGAGCAAAAGTGAAGACTGGTTTCATGTTCTTCGCGGATTCCGATAAGGCAGTACTTAGGCGAATCACCGTTTTCAGGAGGTGGGGAGCGAACTCGCCTGTCTTGAGTTTTCCTAAGGACTCCTGGCACAGGTTGTTCCGGATATCGAAGTGGTTCGCAAGAAGACGAATGGTCGGGAGCTTGAACCCGGTGTGGGTAAACGTTTCGGAGAGCGAATGAATCGTATCATAGAGGAGGGACAATGAATGATGCGAGAGAAAATCGGTCAGCATCGGAGCAATGATTTCATCCGCGCAAAAAAACGCGTTGATGTTTAGAAGATTAATGTTCGGCGGCGCATCTAAGATAATGAAATCATAATTTGGCTTCAGAGAGGCAACGAGCTCTCTCAGGCGGTAAAATCGTTTGTTGATATCAGTTTCGTTAATCAGGAAAAGGTCGATCGCGGCCGTATCGAGGGAGGACGGAATCAGGTGTAGCGTCGGTGATAATTTCACAATGGCTTCATTGACCGTGGCGGCGTCCTCATTTTCTCCATAAAAAATATTGTAAAGAGTTTTGAGATTTTCTTGGTCCGCATAAGGAATCCCGAAGCAGGTAGTCAGGTGGGACTGCCCGTCGAGGTCGATCGCCAGGACCCGATACCCCATTCGCGAAAGAGCTCCGGCAAGATTGAAACTGACGGTGGTCTTGCCGACACCGCCTTTGAGTAACCAGAAAAGAATCGTCATCGGATCCCGCCGGGCGAGGGGACGGAATCTTTTCCTCGCTTCGAGAACATGATTTATGTTATATCTTCGCCGAATTGAGCTGCCCCATTGAACCTTATCCGGAGTGAGTCCTGACTTTTCCCACTTGATGATCGTGCTTTGGGAGACTCCAAGGACTTCAGCAAACTCAGGACGAGACATCGTGTAGTTCTGGCTATATTCGTCATCAGACATGTGAATACCCTTGGTGTAGGTAGAATTTAATTAAATTCATTTTTACCTACATACCAGAATAAAAACCACAAGTCAAACAAATAAACATCGCTGGTATCCATGCACCCATATCCAGGTCTTGTCGTGAGGTATGGGAAGGTACGCTTAAAGAATCCAATTCAGGTTTTTGTGTTTTTATGGGATTTCGAATTGATTGGGTGTGGGACGTCCCACACCCAATCGAAAACGATCAAACTACTCGATGGGAGACTGTTGGATGATGTAGGAGAGAGCCCGTGTCGTCTAAAGCGCGGAACTGCCGTCGACGTCTTAACGAGTCGTAGTGTTTTCACCATATTCTCACCGATTCCAAATTTGCGATAATATCCTATCCTAAATCCTTTTTTGTTAGGCCTGTCACCGTCCAGGACGTGCGGCGCCCACTGACCTGAGTAAGCCTATCGAACAGGGATCGTTGCCACTATTGACTTCGCCTCGTGGACACGGAATGCCAAGGTGACGATTCCGTCCCGCCCGAAATGGTTTCCGCCAGAGATATCAGAAAGCCTTTTAAATGTAAATCACGCACACGTTATTATATGGATAGCCGCGTTTATTGAATTAACCTAAGAGGGTGTGGGACGTCCCACACCCCCCCCCTCAGTGGGAAAACCGGCCAGGCGAATTGAAAGGCATATAGATGCATATAAATGAAGTTTCGTGACAGTGAGGCGGGGAATGTCGTTCAGATGTTTGCACCATTTTAGAAATTATTGGAGGTGCAGTATAAGAACCCTCATGATTAGAGGGAGTGGGAATATCAGAAGGGCGGCCTCTTATTGATACGAGGCGGGTTTTAATTATAGAAACTCTTCGCACCATAAGTCTGGCGGAGAACCGATTTTTTTGGGGGGGGGTGTGGGATGTCCCACACCCCCCGTGCTACGTTAAACAATATTTACAAGGAGAACTTATTATTGGGCCGGTTCTTTATTTTGAAGCCGGGGAAGATCGCTCAAACTTTTTAACCCAAACTGTTTTAGGAATTGTTGAGTCGTACTATAAAGATATGCCCCGCCCGATAATTCGCCGACGCTTTGCACGAGACCTTTAGCGAAGAGCGTGTTTAACACGCTCTCGCAGTCGACTCCTCGAAGCTCTTCGATTTCTGAACGGGTGATCGGTTGTTTGTACGCGATAATGGCGAGAGACACTCTCGCCTCCTCGGTGAGCGGGGTCGGAACCGTTTTGCGGAGAAGGCGGATCCATTTTGCGTAGTCAGCCTGTGTCGCCAACTGATAGCCTCCCGCGACTTCTAAGAGCTGCAGACCGCGATTCTGATATTCCTTGGACAGCCTTTCGAGGGAGGTTTTCAGGCCCTCGATTTCTTCTGGTGAGTCGAGTTGAAGGATCTGACTCAGCTGGCGGATCGTTAACGGCTCGGTCGCTGCGAAGAATAAATTCTCGAGAATCTTATCCATCGATTCGTCCGGGGCCAAAATATTTTCTGATCAGAATAAGATCGACCGATTGGCCGGCAAATCCCGATTCTCTTTTTATCTCATCCCAAGTCATCGGTGAGAGACTTTTCTTAATGGCGGCCAGGCGGAGTTGATTGTCTGTAGTCAACGCGGGAGTTGTTTCCGAAACTTCCGAAGAGACGCCGGCCGATTTTCCTGAGATGCAAAGTTGGTAGATCGCCGGTGCTCTTTCCCGAGAAGGATGAAGGACTTTGACCATACCGCGCTCGATTAGCTCGCGAATCCCTTTCTTCACTGTGTTCGGGCTCTGGATTCCGGTCCAGGAAGTGACATCGGATTGTGCAGCCGTTACTTGGCCGGTTGGATCCGCGTGAGCTGCAAGCTGAAGGAGAATTGTATGGGTGGTCGACCCAAGCTCGGGAAGGAAATCGAGTAGGGTGGGGAGGTGTTGAAGAAGATACGCGGAAATTTCCATGAAGACTCCCTGGAAAAGGAGTTTTCGTGCCCTTCCTTTTCAGCCCATCAAAAATTGATGGGCTTATTATAAATACCTTAAAAACGGAAAGCAAGGGTCTTATTGCCTATAAGAAGCCTTATAGGCAATAAACTTCTTGACCCAAGGGACCAACTCATATATCGTAGGCGGAATATTCGAGCGCTTATCCCCTGGGCCCGATCCGATGAAAGACGACACCCCCGGACTAAAAGGATCAAACAGCGCGATCGCCGAAGACAATTCCGAGATTCTCTCCGGCCGGCGGCCTCCCTTCAAAGGACAGGACCTCTCCGACAACGTCTCTTTCTGGCTCATGGAAAAAGAAGGACAATTTGCCAGGCTGACGGTCGACAGCTACCGCCACTCTCTCAAGCAATTCGTCGCGTTTTGGAATCAGCACAAACGCCCTGGATTAACCCCTCTTTTCATTCGTCAATACGCCCGGGAGCTCGATCGCTTTCGGAAGCTCTCGCCGGCGACGGTCCAGGCCTTCCTCTCCGCGCTGAGATCCTTCTTTTCCTGGGGGCTGGAGCAGGGGTGGTTGCTCAGCAATCCGGCGGTCCAGGTCAAGCTGCCGAAAATCTCCAGACGATATCGGCGGGACTCTCTTACATATGAGGAGAGCGAGGAGCTCCTCGGAACCGTCGAGCAGGTGAAGGATCTCCGAGGCCTCCGCGATTACCTATTGGTCGCTCTGGCGGTCCGGATCGGGCTGCGCGAAAGTGAGATGCATCTGGCTAACGTCGGGGATTACAGTAGGCGGGGGGCGATTGGTATTTTATATTTGAAGCGAAAAGGAAGACGGGCGAAGGACCTCTCGGTTGTTTTGGTGGAGGACCTGGCTGATTCGATGGATCTATATCTTCGTCTTCGTGGAAAGCAGAAAGCGAACGATTGTCTTTTCTTCTCCGAGCGGCCGGACCGGAAGGGGGCCCGTCTCTCGATTCGAGGGATCAGGGCGATCCTCTCTTCCTATATGAAGGCGGCGGGGATCGATCGGCCGCGGGTGACGCCCCACTCCGCCCGACACCATGCCGCCACGAACGCTCTGGCCAACGGCGCCAGTCTCAAAGACGTACAGGAGATGCTCGGCCATGCAACGCTGGGAACTACGGAAGGCTATATTCATATGGCCAAAAAATTGAACGACGGCGCCGAGCATCGGGTGCAGGTTGGGAAGAAGGCGAATCTCTCGGCCGTCACGCCGGCGGAGTAGAAACAAAGGACCGAATGAATTCCAGTGACGAAGAGGAAGAAGGCGAATTAAAGAAAGCTCCCGATCTCAGGAGGAGACGTTGGCGGTCACGGAGTGCTTTCCATCCTTGCGCAGAAAGCTGGGTGTGCGCCGGTGCATTCCTATATGAAGCTCAATTTATTCTGTTTGTTTGGGATGTGGATGCCAAGTGGAAATGTCGTGAATGCAACTTGAATGGATCGCCGATTCCTGGTAGCCTAGCAATCATTTATTTTAGAAAATTTAAATGAGGAAAACCTATGATTGAGCCCGGAACGAAGATACGTGAGAAAACCTCGGCGTTTGCAGAGACCTTCCCGGGGTTGTCGAATGCCCCTGGAATTCGCCCCTGGGATGCAAGCGCATTGGATGATTGGGCCGCTTCTGGTGAGCCGGGTCACGGGGCATTGTGCGCGGCACAATTTGTTCTCTCCGTATGGAATCCCAAAATCAGCTGGAGCTCCGGGAAATTTGATATTCACGAGGCCCTCGCCGTCTGGGATAAATCACACTGTGAAGCATTCCTGGTTTGGGTTGCCAAACCGTGGTGGCCTTAAAACACAAATATCTGCGGGTAGACTATCGATTCATCCATTAAAGATCATTTAAAGATCACTTAGAGTTATAGTTATTTTCCGACGTCTAATCGATATCATTATGAACGAAAAATCCTTCCGTTGAAACTGGAACTGTGGTTTTGGTAGCTTCCCTATTTTCCGGCGTCTCTTTGTGAAATGGATCCGCCTCATGCGCCGTTCGTTGGGTGGCTTCAGTTGGCCCAATAAGTTAAATCTTTTATAAATCTTATATTGGTAATTTAATGATTGATCGCAAAGGATCTCCGAAAGCGGATTTCGTTGTCAGTTTATCATCAAAGCTCCTGCTTTCAGCACTGAATATTCAACTCGAACCAGAAACATTTGAAGCGGTCTCCTTTCCTTACGAATCAGATGAAAAGTTTAGCGAATTGAAGGAACTGTATAAAGGAAAGTGGTTTCTCTACCGCCGAAGCGCGGAAGGAGAGGCAAAACACATCATCGCTGTTCCCATTGTTCCAGATGTTGAATTGAAAGGGGAACGGGTTCAGCTCAAGGTCCAAGATCATCTCCTGCTCTTTGCAGCCCTGATCCGATACCGTCTTCCCATCCTTATCCCGGATTTGAATCTGAAACTTCGAAAACACGGGCTTTATCAAGTTCGGACTGAGCGAGACTTGGTCGTCTATGCTTTTACCAGAATGAAGAAAGAATTTCCTATTCCGCTTCGCTCCTTCCATAAATATCTTAAAATCGAATATGAGGTGCGGCTCGTCTCGCTTCGTTCTGACTCCTCATGTCTGGTTCTCTGCGTCGAATTTGGTAAAAAGCACATGATTGATGGTTCGATTGCCGACCTTGTTAAGAAAAAGATAGACGTCAGCGGCCTGTGGGCTGTTGATTTAAAAAAGAGGTGGGACGAGCGACTAATCGGAAAAATTGTAAGAGTTGATGGCACAAAGGTATTCTTTGATGATGAAGCCCGATTGGATTCCGACGATACGGATGGATGTACCATCGAGGCATCTCAGGCGACCTTCAGCGAGGTCTTCGGACAGGTATTAGGATCCAGAAAAGCGGATTATGACGCAGCGGAATGGGAAGAACAGGCAAAATACATGGCATCTCCAGGATATCTAGAGTTACTAAAAAAAGTATCCGCTCGCCTATCGTCTCTTCCTCCTATGCAGCTCGGGCGTGATCTGCGAATGCAATTTTCAGGTATCACTGAGATAGTCAATTCAGCCGGCCATACCACCATTACCCAGTTTGATCCAATTCAGTTTTGTTTTGACTCCGATCGAAGTAAAAAGGATCGCATACCCTCATTCGGATTGGCTCGATTTGGGCCTTTTGATCACGATTATTTCGATAAAAAAACGCCTCGAATTCTGGTAGTCGGCCCTGCAAGTGTTCAGGGTCGGGTAGAGGCTTTTATTAAACGCTTTAGAGATGGACTTGGATCAGAGGGCCAAAAGCGCTTTGTAAATGGTTTCCGAGGTCTTTACCGCCTGACGAATCCGCAGTTTACAACGATCGGGGTCGACCTGGTCACAAAATCTGGCGATTCTATCGGCGAAAGATACCGAAAGAAAATCGAAGAGCATCTCTCGAAAGTACCTCAATCCTATGATGCAGCCGTGGTCGTTCTAAGTGATGAACATGCTTTCCTTGAGGCGGGTAACCCCTATCTCTTCAGCAAAGCATTCCTTCTCGGGCAGGGAATCCCGGTTCAGCAGGTTCGACTGAGTAAAATAAGCAAGAGTCCATATGATCTGCAATTTATTTTCGAAGATCTCTCCCTTGCATTGTATGCAAAATTGGGAGGTACTCCCTGGACGGTTATGCCGGCCAAAACCATCGCACATGAGGTTGTCATTGGTATTGGGAGCTCTGAGGTAGGGGGGCGTACTAAGGAAAAGCGTCGCTATGTTGGAATTACCACCGTATTTAAAAGTGACGGGAATTATCTGCTATCCGCGGCGACCAAACGATGTCAGTATGACGAATATCCGGAAGTCCTCAAAGAAACGGTGGAAGGGGTTCTGGAGGACCTGAAACGAGAGCAGAATTGGCGAGCGGGCGAGACAGTGCGGCTGGTCTTTCATAGTTTTAAGCAACTTCGAAATACAGATATTGCTAAAATCACAACAGCCGCCATGAAGAAAATTGGGGAAGGGATCATTTTTGAGAGCGCCTTTTTGACTATAGAGGAAGAAACGCCCTTTCTGGTACTGAACGAAATGCAGGCAGGAAAGGAGCGGGCAGCCGAAGATGTTCATGGGAAAATGAAGAAAGGAATTGTCGGGCAACATGTTCCTGCCCGCGGAACATCAATCGAAATTGGGTACCGTCATCGACTCCTCTGTTTAAATGGACCCGAATTGGTAAAGCGTCATAAAGAGCCCTTGCCCTACCCCTTAAAAATTACCCTCCACCCAGAATCAACCTTTACCGATTTAACCGCGCTCACACGGCAAGTCTTCTACTTCACGGGCCTATCGTGGCGCTCCGTGCGACCCGTTTCGATTCCAGTGACCATCCTGTATTCGGATCTGATCGCTCAGCTGCTCAACAAGCTCAGTGCCATACCGGAATGGTCGCCCGCGATGCTCAATACCAAATTGCGAAGGAGCCGGTGGTTTTTATGAGCGATGAATTCACCCGCACCCTCTCATCCCTTTTTACTGCCATTCGGGAAGCGAATATCGCCTGGCTGGAAAGTGAACGACCCAGCTGCAGAGAAGGGATCTTCGTTTGGTTTGCTTCTCAATTAAAATTAACACAAAGCCTCGGCCTCATCCCACCCTGCGACCCCACCGGCCTCGATTCCACGCGGTTTACCGAAGCGCCCTATCTGGCCGCGCTTGCCTTTTACATTGATTCTGGGAAGCTTCCCGAACAGGAATTTAAAATGGATTGGCGACAGAGCCTTTCCGCAATCCTAGATCGCGAGCCCTTCACGGGGGATCGGCGCTCCTTCGGATATCAGTCCTTTGTATTGCTCGGATTAACGTTCGCGGTGCTGAAGTTTTTGCCCTCAGGCGCAGAGAGGGCCAAGTTGCAGCAAATTGTGGCTGACAGGCGGGCATATGAGACCTCAGATTTGCATCACTGGATTTGTGTACGATTGGCTGCCCATCGACTGGGAGTAACAATTCCCGCGTCAAGGATCGATGATAACGCGATATCCCAAACTGATCGGGCGATGGTTCTTTCAGTTGGGGCGCTTTATCCTGATCAGATCGCCAGCTGGATACCGATGATTGATATCCAAAAAATGAGGAATGAATTTCTCATCCACGCGTGTCTCGACGATCCCAGGGTTCAGCCGGGGCTTGAATCCCTTCTCGTTTATGCTGCGCTTGAGTGGACGACACGTCAAAAATTCGCGGCGGATGTCGACCCTTTGGGAACGGTTCATAAGGTCCTTGAGGGTTTTGAGGCGGCACTTGAGCGCTGGCCCATACGGTGGGATATTGGAAATGAAGCCGATGTCCAAGGGATCCTCTATCTCATGTTAAAGCCTCTCTTTCCGGATCTTGTATATGAAGATCCGCTCCCAAAAAGCGGCATTCGTTCTACTCGGCCTGACTTCGGAATTCGATCATTGCGGCTCGCGATAGAAGCGAAATATATCTATAAAGCCACAGATTTTGGTAAAGTTCAGGCTGATATCGAGTCGGATTCAGTCAGCTATTTCGCGAATCACGGACTCTACGATAGATTCGTTGTCTTCGTATATGACGCGTCCCGAACCGTTGAGCGACATCAGACCTTTCGAAGCGGTATTGAGAAATTATCTCGCGTGGCTGGAGTTTACATCGTTTCCGCGCCTGGCCGACTAGTAGAGGAAGAAGAGAGCGGCGGAAAGACTAAAACAAAAAGAAAAGTGAAAAAATAATGGTGCACTTTGTAGTTGCTTAGGTCATTAAAGGGTCACTGAACCGCTTGCAGGAGAAGCCTCAAGGAGAGAAGCCGCTGCCATTTCCTATGAGATAAAGTCGAATCGAAGAAAACGGTCTTCAACAATCGGGTAGTGGTGATCCGTCAAATTACGTGAGGGGATGCCGGCGAGATGATGGATACCCACGTTGTCGATAAATTGGTAGGTCATTTTGTTTTCACACGTAGCCCACGGAGTGCGGTAGGAAATGAAATTATCGGAAAGGTATCATCCTGAGCGGTATCGAATGTCCCGACCTTTCTCGAGGCAGGCAACCGCCATTTATGAAAGCCGTGAAGGAACAGCAGGCGTTCCGAGCATGAGGACGCTTGATGCAATGTCGGACATGGTCATTGCATCATATAATCGAGAAGTCGAAAATCTCCCCTTCGAGCAGCGACCACAAAATACATCCGCAGTGATGCGTGAATGCTCTCTGATCACACATTATGCCGCTTTTTGCGCTACTGGTCAGCAGATTTTCCACTTCACAGACGAAATTGCGGAACAATTCAGGAAAACGGATGTTGATGACATCCCAATAGAGACTCTGAAATTTCCATACGATGTCTTCTATATGAGTTTCGGAAGGCAGCCCGATCTCAATCTTTATAACGAAGGGCGCTATGTTGATGGCGCCTATATCAATGTGATCGAGAATAACCGACTACAGATCCTTCTAACCACGGTAGGAGCGGAACCCCTGTTTTCCGCCGGCCGATTTGACTGGGTTTTAAGGCCGGATCGTTATTATTATCTCGCGATCCCACTCTCAATCCGGTCTCAATCCATCGCCGCCCTAGCCGAGAGCACCCTTCAAGAGGACCTTCAGCGGAAGAGGGAGGCGCTACCGGAAGGTAATCCAACAAATGTGTTTGGCAGGATGCCGGATGCGAGTCGACATAAGAGTGGTCTTTATTTTGACTTGAAAGACCTTCAGTCGGGATATTCTACCTTTAAAGAAGCGCTTCGCCTTATTATTAACGGCTTGTGTTATCTCTCCACTTACCAAGAAGATATAGAGGTGTCCTGGCCGAAGGATACTCCTTCATCCCTCCTGGATAAGATTCGTATTGAGGTTAAACCGAAGGAGGTTCGCCGCGCGATCTCCAAACTCGTATCCATGGGGTTTACGAAGATCCACTATTGCGGAAGAGAGTTTGAGCGCTTGAGAAGATCGAATAATCTGAACGGAATCGAGATCAGACCCCATTGGAGAAGAGGCCATTGGCGCAATCAGCCTTTCGGTCCAGCTCTTTCTCAAAGAAAGCTTGTATGGATCATGCCCGTTTTGGTCAGGAAAGATATGGAAGAGTCGGTTGATAAGCCTGGCCATATCTACCTCGTAGAATATAAAATTACGAACTGAATAAAAAAAGACTGTGGAGTGAGGATGTTTCTGAATGCGCCGGTATGGCCAATGCCGGTGGAGGAAACATTATTGTCGGGGTTCACGAACGAACAGATGTTGAAGGCTTCCCCGGGGCATTAACAGGGTTAGAGGGAGGAGATGCGCTCAGCCAGATGTGGGAAAATATTTCGAAGGGCTGCATCGACCCTCGCATTCCAGGTTTCTTCACAAAGCTCATTCCTCTATCTGGAGGAAGAAGCGCGATCATTGTTTATATCCCGCCTAGTCTACGTAAGCCGCATCTTGTGATAATTGAAAAGCACCGCGGCTTTTATATCCGACACGGGAAGGACTCCGTTCCGGATGAGTGTGGATGGAATTCGCCACGCCGTTCTTTCGATCAAGGCGGGGCGGGTCTCCGCTTCAACGATCTTGAGAAAGCTCGGCACCTACAGTTTTGCCTTTCGAGAACTCGGCCGAGTCGTCAGAACGGTGTTCCTTCTGCGGTATCTTGCTGACCCGAACTGCGACGCACCATTCAGGCGGCGATTAATAAGAGTGAGCAGTTCAACGGCTTTCCAAGTGGGTTTCTTTTGACGGCCAGGGAGTGATTCCCGAAAACGATCGAATCGAACAACGAAAGCTCATCAAATATAATAATCTGATCGCCAACTGTATTATTTTTCACAACGTCTACTCGGTGACACAACGCGTTCTACGCGACCTGGCGGCAGAGGGTCGGGAAGTCTCCGATGAGGCACTTGCCAGTATGAGCCTTACCTACGAGCATATCAATCGCTTCGGGGATTATGTTTTGAATCTTAATCGGCAAACTTCAGAGAGTGATTTTGCCTTTACGCTGATATCAGTGCGACAACCGGTCACGCTTAAGAGGTTTTTTGCGAGCAGGAGATGCTCCGTCATGCGACCATCGCGACGACGGAGAACTATATTCGTATGTCGAAAAAATTGGACGACGGCGCTGAGCATCGGGTGCAGCTTGGGAAGAAGGCGGATCTCTTGGCGGTCAGGCCGGCGGAGTAGGAAAGCGCAAGACAGTCCTGCGAAAGAAGAAAGGGTAACGAACAGAGGAATGAAAACCCGCTACGTTACTGCAATAAATCATGTAGAACTGATTGAGTAGTAAGATTCGGGGGAACCTTTGTAACGAGTGCGCGCAGAACTTTTGACCTGGCACCCGTCCCGAGCCCTTCATAAGGGAAGCTATTAAGCCCGAAAGAGTTCGCAAAATAAAGCGCCAGTTTCAACATACCCTCGGTGACATCTAATTGTTGGCGCAATGGACCGGTGAGCGAGGCCAGCTTCTTTGGATTGAAGCTGGTACTGAACCGATTCGCTCCGTCGAACGCTTTAAACATATCGTAGTTCACTTCGTTGCGAGCTGCTATCTGCCAGACTGGATCACTGTTTACCGGCTGAATTGCTGGCTGGAGTTCGGCACGGACCCACGGAGAAATTGTGTGGCATCCCTCATAGAAAAAGTCCCAAAAGACTTTGTGACTTCCGCTATATCCAGACGGTGATCGAACTTTTTTTCTAATCCGGAGGACCTGATTATGCACAGTTCCATTATCGACGTCTACCAAACGTTCGAAATGAACCCAGGCACCAAACATGCCGAGTATTGCGTTCGCTGCGAAGAATGACGAATAGTATAGGGTTACATGAGCCCATGGGGCACTGCTGGGTATAAACATATCAAGTGCTCGCCTATAACCGGCTATGCCAAATAGGATCCATCGCTCTACCGCATTCAGCAGGCTTACACGATGAACTTCAAAATAGGGGCTCCCCTCCGTCAGCCGTGCTGTTCGCAGGGTGTTGTGAAATGTCACCAAAGACTGCCCTCTGCCAGGTACGTGCGCCGGTAAGGGTTTGCAAAAGTGATGAGCTTCCGCAATATCAAACAGTCGCATTATTGAAAAACCTGCTTCTTCATCTCTCGATAGAGGTTGATAACGCCTACAGCACCTTGCGCATTGCGAACTTTCTCTTCGGACAGGGTCGCAGGGTTAATCTTCTGCAACTTTTGAAGCAAAAAATCAGCCGTTAATTCATCCAGAGATTTAGCATTCTCAGCGATATCTACTAGCACCCGAAGGAGAGCACGCAGAACTCGCGCTTTGTAGAAGGTGCTGTTGGGGTCCCCCCAGCCTTGAGGATTTAACGAACGGATCGCCGAAAAGAATCGAATGAGAAGGGTCGTATATTGGTCGAACGTAGGGTCAAGGACTTTCTTTATTCTTCCAACTAGGGTTTTAATTTCAGGGGCGAGCGAGCCTTGTTTTATGCTAACATCCTTCTGCTCTCCAGTCAGGTCGATTGAGATATAAAATGGACTATCCTTTCGAATTGACAGTTCAAACACGAGTTCCGCTGCCGTGAGAGCGCTCTCGTCTTCTTTCGGTCTCACCAACCTGACCAGATCCCAGCGAAGCGAAGAAGGTACGCGCCTCTGATTGTCATTGATTTCAAGAAACAGTTCCGCCATCTCCTGCTCGGTTTTGTTCAAATGAATAATGCAAGCATATTGCCCATCTTTCTCTGAGTAGTTCTGCGCCCAAAGACGGTGCTGGCCATCTACGACCAAGAACTTTGCTCTTTCGGGAAGCGCTACTTCGTTATCAGATCGCTTGAAATCTTTGAGATTGGTAGCCAGGGTGATGGCGTTCGGAAACGCCCGGTCGCGGTCCAGGACCGTACGGGCTATCTGCTTGGCACGATCTTTGTTTACAATTCGTTGAAAGCCTTTGAGTCGATCTTCGCTGCGCCAGGAGGTAGTCGTATGTTCCAATAGCCATCGACCTGAAATAACGATGATATAAACAGGAGGAGATGTCTGAAGTCGGAGCGCTGGTACCATCTTTTCTGCAGTTTTCGCCGTATTCTTTTTTGGTGCCAAATGAAGCATCCTTTCAGTGCACTCAAACGAGAAAACTATAATTTGCGATCTGCGGTAGCCGCGAAGTACATTTGGCCGTGACCTGTGAAAGCACCGTTTTGGCGATCGTCAAGGCTTTTTGGACTTCTTCGTCACTTTCCTGAGTGAGGTGCGTTTCCGGCTCAACCTAGAGACGATTTTGTCAACCAAGCCTTGCGCCCTTCGGAGGTCATCAGTCGACTCATATATGGCGTTGAATACTTCAGTCAAGATGATCCGCTGGGTTGGTGTGAAGCTTTCAAAAATGGCTTTACAGCGTTGAGCTACATTGAGTTGTAACATGCGTTGCCGAAGATGTTTAATTTGTCCTTGATAGCGAAGTCGCTGATCGGTAGTGATACCAGTGCGGGAAGACATTTGCTGCAAGTGGTCAAGCGAGTCTGTCAGTTCGGCTGTCAGTTTCGATGCGGCGGTATTACCCATGACTGCTTTTTTAATGACTCGCAGGTTCTGCCGACACTCATTCAAGCGCTCTTCGATAGATCGAACTAGATTCCGAGTGATTGAACTGGTTCGACAACGTTGTGCAATGACTCGGGCGTGTGGGGCTAAGTGGTTTGTGAGGTCAAAAAAGTACGTGTTTTGTTCAAAATGGTCTCGACGACCGTTTGGCCGTATGCGTGGGTCGAGAACGTGGGTTTCTGCTACGCACCAAGAATTAAATCTAGGTTCAGGAAATAGAGTTTGCAACAGGCTGTTATCTCCAACCTGAATATCCCCACAACGAAAGCGCCATCCTTCTACTAAGGACTTAGAAGGAAGCGCCCCGCAATAATCATGATGGAGAATCCAAGTGGCTGCGGCCACGTTACCATCGCGCCCCGGTGAGTATATCGTCGTTAGTTCCTGGAAGTGAGTCTCTCTTGATTTCCCCATAGCCACACTGTTTCGATGAGGACGATAAATTTTCCCCCTACCTCCCACTTCGACTTCAATGGTGCCTAACCGGATGCCGTGAGTCTCCAAAAATGATCGAATCTGATCTCCAAATTGGAAATCGGGAGAAAACGGAACAGGGGCCACCTGGGTAAGATACTTGACTACGTGGTCTTCGTTCAAGAGTCGGTCATCACGATGGCGAACTACTCCTTGCAGCTCCACTTCAAAAAATCGTGCTGGCCAATTGTGCCCAGGAACTTCACGGGTTTGAATCGTCTTGGCAACGACTTCACGCAGGTCGGGCGAACTGTCAGCGGACCGTATTAGCGACCTAACTTCGCGGGAATCCCAGCGCAATTCATGAACAGTGTTTTCCCCGTCTTGTCGTGAACGGAATATAAGTTCTTGACAGAAAGCGAGCCCGGCCAGCCTGCCGACCCCCCGGAAGCCTCTGGCTCCTGTACCGCGTTTTTTGCTCCCTCCTAAAGCAGTTAGTTGATGAATGAATTGTTCCTTTCCAAGTCCAGAGCCATTGTCGCGGATGAAGACTGCGCGGGCTAGTTGATCTATCCGAATTTCTATGTGTCCTGGCCCATGTAATAATCCATCTGAATGAGCTAGGTCGATTGCATCAGCAGAATTCTGAATGTACTCTCTATACATGGACATCGAGTCAACGTACATAGAGGTGCTGAGCAGTTCGAGGATGTCTTTGCCAACGAGGAGCGGCTGTTCGGGGCGCGACCAGTTAATTTCAAATTGCAGGCGAGAAACCAATTCAGTTGTCATGAGATAGGGGCCTTCGCCTGATCGATATCCGTTTTTGCGGCATGCACTTCGTCTGAAATATCTACGATACCCGCATCTTCTACGCGCTCATCTTCTGGTACGGGTGAGTTATCGATATCTTTTTGACGGGCCCAGATTCTCTCCTCTTCTCTTTTAGATAGTGGCTTATAGAAATGAAGAATCCTACGGACTTTAGAGTTTGACGTTTGCATTGGAAGCCGACCGATATCTCGGGGCTCAACTGACGAGAGTTGGGAAAGAAGTTCACTTTTGTCGGATACAGAAAGTCGTCTAAATTCATTCGTGAATTCGTCGAATTCAGGTTTTCCTGTCAACCGTTCGTACCAATCCCGGTTGAAGATGAAATGATGCGGACGCAACAGAATGTTGTCAAATTCCTGGTAAGAGTCGCCAAACGCTCTCTTAAAGAAGATCGGGGCCCCGCTAACAACTCCATGAGTTGCTTGAAGCACAAGTTGCATTGAGCGCAACTGATATCTAGTCCAATTCTCCCCAACGTGAGACCGGTCCGGAAGATCTGTCGGTTGAAAGCGCATGGGAAAAGACCAAATGCGAATTCCTAATTCCTCATTCAAGGCGACATTTAGTCGCATGCGCTCGAAAAGGTCAGCGGGTGAATCATGGAAGTTGTAGAGCATGTAGTTAGATAATTCGGTTAATCCAAATTCGTGAGCGAAACGAATTGCTTGCTCATAGGGTTCTTTCAAACCGATGTGATCGAAAGCAATTCTCAAGGGCTTCAGGCAAATGGTTGATAGTTCACGCAAATACATCTTGGCCTTGCAAAGTATACGTGCATCCACGCCCTGATTGAAATCCACTCGCCTCTGCACTGGCGTTCGTCCACGATTGAGCTTGGCTCCGGGGAGGAAGCCAAGGTCGCGGATCTCGGCGATGATCTCCCTAAAACTTGCAGACGCAACCACATTGTTGTCCATTAACGTTAAGTCTTTTTTGGGCCCGTATAGGTTATCGACACCTTTTACAATGGCGCTAATAGATTCCGTATCCCGTTGATCGCCTTCGAGCTTGGGTACTCCGCAAAAACCGCATTTCCTTATGCATCCACGGGACGCGTAGGCGAAATAAGCGTCCCAAACAGGATATTTGTATGGAATCTGATCCAATATGCTGTAATCGGGAATCAGGTCTTCAATTGGCGTTCCAGAAACGTCTTCGGAGTATAGCTCTTCTGAGAAATCATCTAACTGCAGGGAGACGGATGGCGCTGCACCGAGCAGACCTTTTATAAAACGTATTCCGCGCCAGCGCGACTCTGACAGAAATCTATCATGCATCAGTGATGCCGCGATACCGCCAACGAATACTTTGTCCCTATGACCATTTGCTGCCAGCAATGCGAAATCGATACTTTTTGCGATTCGAGAAAATTCGAAAGAAAATAATGTGGTTACATAGATCCGGTCCCAGGCTGTTCCGAATACTGAGTTATCCTCGCCCTTGACGAATCGTACGTGGTCCCTCTTTCCCCGTGGCCCATGGTATTGCGCTATTTTCATCAGGCCAAGAGGAGGGTACTTATTTTTATAACCGGGTTCAATGAGCAGAATGTTTTTGTCAGCCATTCGAAAATACCACCTTAAGTTGGGTTTTCTTGCGTTTTTCTCTGATCAAAGCTAGGACCGAGCTGACTCCCCCCTCGCCTCCAAACCCTTTCAACGGGCCTTGGCTACTCCAATCTAAATCCGAAATAAACTCCGCCAACTTCGTTACAAAATAACGCTTGTCGCATCCTTGGCCCATATTTTCAATATAAAGGTCAGCAGCAACGGACATCAGTGCGTATACTCCCACACCCTTATTGATCAGATAGTGACGTGGCCTATCCCATGCTTCTTGGAGAAGAACCGCAACTGCAGACCAAAAATCGAGAACGATCTGAGCAGCCGTTTCAGGACTATGAAGTCGCAGAACTTTGGTATGGCCCAAGAATTTTTTAACCGCCTTTTGCATTGTACGGAGTGAAGCTCGGCGCATGAGACCTGATGTGCTTGTTCCGCCTAGGTCCAGCTGACGGTACCAGGGAGACTCGGCATTGTTGTTGAGATGTAGCGCGATAAAAAGCTCTGGTCTCTCGCTTGCCAGATCAGCTGCTAAAGTCGCGTCATGAAAATCTAAGAGGCTGGTGCTCAGTCCCTTCGCCTTGCTATTAATAATGTTGAATACTTCCATCTCTTCACGCTCTGTTAATCCAATAAAGCACATGAAAGGTAGATAGATGTTGACATCATTAAGGTACCCGAGGCGGTGTTGACAGTCGACTTGCGTTAGGACTTTGCCAGCTCCTTCCTTAATTTCTAGAGTGGCGGTAGAACCTGTCCCTTCAATTTTCCAGGCACCGTCCGGGCTGGGGCGTAAATTAAAGGTCAAAGGGATTGTGGAACTGTTTTCTTGCTGAATATATTTTCTAAAATCCAAACTGTGCTTTGGGTTAAATCGGCGCTGGTAGCCTCGTCCGGTATTCTCATCAAGAACATCAGCGAAGCTCAGGCTATAGAGAAGGCTTGCAGGTGCGAATCCAAGGAAAACCTTTTTGTATGCCGAAGAACCTACTTGACCTGCAATTTTGATTTCTTTTGGCAAATCAGCACCTAAAATTATTCAATGTTGCAGTAGATCAGTGCAATAATGTTATTTTTTTTACCACATGTCAAGCCGAATCGTCTATTAGGGCCTTCGTTCGGTAGCCAGAGGTGAGTCGTGTGCTAGTATGAGTCTGCAGCCTATTCTCTTCAATTGTTAATAATTCCGTGATAGAATCCGTTAACTCAGCGCTGCAAGCTACTTTTCTCATTTGCTACCCAAGGGAGGGGACATGGCAGATACCGCTCTAGGTCCGAGCAATCTTCAGCTCATACCAATCAAAGATATTCACCTGGACCGCAATAATCCACGCATCCGGAAATTTCTGGAGATGTATGGACAAGACCCTACACCGGACCAGTTTTATATGGCGCTCGGCGCGGCAGGCGATGAGGAAGGGGACCACAGCGCCACTTTCGAAAAGCTCAAGAACTCGATACAGACGAACGGCGGAATTATTCAGCCCATCATTCTGAGTCGTAACAATGGCAAGTTTGTATGTGTTGAGGGAAACACTCGTGTAGCGCTTTACAAGAAATTTCACGCTGAAAAAACGAAGGGCAACTGGACACATATTCCAGCCCTAGTCTACGAAAATATGGATGATCTTCAGATCGATTCGATTCGACTGCAAGTCCACCTCGTGGGCACTCGGCCATGGGACCCTTACTCAAAAGCAAAATACCTCTATCATCTTCGAAATGAAAAAAACATGCCCCTGGCGATGATCGTGGAATTCTGCGGAGGCCGTGAAAACGAAGTGTTGATGAGCATTAACGCTTTTTCAGACATGGAGACCTACTATCGTCCAATCGTTGAAGAAGGGAATTTCGATACCAGTCGATTCAGTGGCTTCATTGAGTTGCAGAAACAGCCAAATCTTAAACAGGCCATAGCAGAAGCGGGTTTTACATTGACTGACTTCGCTATTTGGATACGCGACGAAAAACTCTATCCTTTGTCGACGGTGCGCCAGCTTGCTCGGATCTTGCAAAACCCGAAGGCGAAGGATGAGTTCTTGAAAAACGGAGCGTACCGGGCCGCAGATTTGCTGGAAAAGCCGGCACTCTCCAAGGCATTATCAGACGCGAATCTTCCGCAACTTGCACACGCGTTCACTCAAGCCATTTATCAACTGCCTTGGCTTGAAGCTGAGAAGTTACATAAGGACCCGAGCGGAGGAACAGCGCAATTGCTACATGAGGCCCTGGATGCATTGCGGGGTTTACTCAAATCAACAGAGGACGGAAACTGAGTGGGAGAATCCTCGAAACATTTGGGGTTGGTTCGCTGTATTCTGAGCTATATCCGAGGAAATTATGTGGGAGTGGACCATGTGGCAACACTTCATGATCTGCCGGGAATTATAGGCTGTGACAAGCCCCCAAAAATTGGGACGTTCCGGCCAGATGTCTATGCGATCGATGCACCCCTTACAAAAACGCTTATAGGTGAAGCGAAGACACAAGCGGATTTGGAAACTGATCACACTAGAAATCAGTTTCGTGCATTTATACGCTTCCTGAGACTCCAAGATAATGCTGTTTTTGTGTTGGCGGTCCCGTGGCAGGCTAAGGCAAGAGCTCGCATAGTAATACAAGCGGTAGTACGCGAGACTGAAGCTGCGAACGTACAAATTGTCGTAATTGACGAAATACAAGAGAACAAATGAGCATTCGAGCAATTCGTGAGCCGGATCTTACCGCAAAACACGCAGCGTTCGTTTATCAAGTCCAAGCGGTCGAAGCGACAAAGGATTTGCCGTATGCCGCAATCTTTCATGAGCAAGGTCTGGGAAAAACAAAAATTGGTATTGACATCTCCTTGTATTGGCTTGGAAAAGAGATTGTTGACTCAGTGCTTATAGTAACTAAAAGAGGCCTGATTCAGAACTGGTGCGATGAACTTGCAGTACATACGCATGTTCGGCCCCGGTTGCTCAGCCAGGACCGGCGAGCGAACTTCTTGGCTTTCAATAGTCCGGCGCGTATATATCTGGCACATTATGAAGTCTTAAAATCTGAACGTAGTCGTTTCGTGCTCTTCCTCAAGACACGTCGGGTCGGCATAGTGCTCGACGAGGCCCACAAAATCAAAAATCCAGATTCTGCATTGACACACGTATTGTTCGAGCTCAGGCCGCACTTTGTCAGAAAGGTGATCATGACAGGAACGCCGGTTGCAAACCGACCGTACGACCTTTGGGCGCAAATCTTTTTCTTGGATGGAGGAGCCAGCCTCGGAAAAGATTTTGGCAGTTTTCGAGGTGATTTGGATCTTTCAAATGATCTGAGCGCAAACTTGGAAAAAGCATCTCGCTTTGAGGATGCATTGGCAGGGCTCTTCAAAAAGATTCAGTTTTTCTCCGTGCGAGAAACGAAAAGGGCGGCGGATATTCAGCTTCCAGAAAAGCAGCTAAAGAACATATCCGCGCAACTTGAATCTCGACAGGCTGAGATATATGAACGGTTTCGCAACGAATTTGCAGCGATTATCGTCCGAAATGGTGTGCCACAATTGGACAATGCAGACGATGTTCTCAAGAGGCTCCTGCGACTCGTTCAGGTCGCCTCCAACCCAAAACTGGTAGACGATTCATATCACGCTGTACCTGGCAAGTTCCCTATTTTGCTAACTTGCCTTGATGAAATATTTGATCGAGGCGAGAAGGTGATTGTCTGGACGTCTTTCACTGACAACGTCGATTGGCTTGCACGTGAACTTCAGAAATTCAACGCAGTGCGAGTGCATGGGAAAATGTCCTATGAGGATAGGAATCGGTCCCTCAAACTTTTCAAATCAGATCCCGAGTGTAGGATATTGATAGCGACTCCCGCCGCGGCTAAGGAGGGTCTCACACTCACCGTCGCCAACAATACGATTTTTTTTGATCGTTCGTTCAGTTTAGATGATTATCTACAAGCCCAGGATCGGATACACAGAATTTCACAGCAAAAGCCGTGTACTGTCACCAATTTAGTGGCAATGGGGACGGTAGACGAATGGGTTGACGTGCTGCTTGCAGCGAAGCAGCTGGCCGCACAGCTAGGTCAAGGCGATATTACGCTTGAACAGTATAAAGCCGAGGCGACATACGCGTTCGGTGAAATGATCAAGGATGTTCTTGGCTCTGCGAGGATGAACCATGAACAATAAGGGTACAGCCGCTTCGCCAGCCGTTACGAATTCGATTCTGATTCGAGGAACCGAAATCCCAGCAGTCACGCTGCAGCTTGAACAGCAAAAATTACGCTTTTATGCGGACAATCCCAGAGTCTATTCGGTGCTACGCGGAGATGGCAAGGTCCCAAGCCAAGAGGAAATTCAGAAACGGCTCCTCGAGATGGAGCATGTTAAGGAGCTGATTCAGGATATTCGTTTAAATAAGGGATTGATCGAGCCCTTGATTGTCAGAGATGGCACGTTTGAGGTTCTCGAAGGTAACAGTCGGTTGGCGGCATACCGCTTTCTAGCGAAATCAGATCCTGTAAAATGGGGCCATGTGAAATGCATGGTACTCCCTACCAAGATCGACGAAGCACTCATTTTTGCACTGCTAGGCCAATATCATATTAAAGGCAAGAAGGATTGGGCTCCTTACGAGCAAGCTGGATTCCTTTATCGTCGATATAAGAAACACAATGCGGACTTGAAAGCACTGGCCATAGAAATTGGCATGTCAGAAAAGCGAGTAAAACACCTAGTTGATACATTTCAGTTCATGATTGACAACGATGAAGAGGATATCAATCGCTGGAGTTATTATGACGAGTATTTGAAGTCAAATAAAATTAAACGTGCACGAGAGAAGAATCCAAAACTTGACTCGATAGTAATTGAGAAAATCCGGAATGCAGAAATTGCGCGGGCAGTCGACTTGCGTGATTGCCTTCCTGCCATTTGCGCTACGCCTAAGGTTCTTATGAAATTCGTTGCTGAAAACTATGATTTCTCGGAGGCCTACGATGCTGCCGTCCAGTCTGGTAGCGATAGCGCGCACTTGAAGACGGTGAAGAAATTTAGGGAATGGGTAACTCGTCCGAAGGTAGAACAGCACCTTCTCGACTACAAAGGAAAGATTCGGAATAGCGTTTTATTCGAACTGAAAAAGATTGAATTGAGAGTGCGGCATCTATTAAAGAAGATTGAGTGAAGAAGATTGAGCCTAAATGGAGACCGGATAAAACCGGGGGAAATCACTACGCGACCTTATCAAGCGTTGGATGTAACTTGCACATAAGGGGACCAAACTTCTCACAGGTCCGAAGTCGCCACGCTGAGGCATTTTGGTTTACACGGTAACAGTGTTCTCGCAGCACTCTGGGAAATGTTTATTGCGTGGAATCCAACTTTCGCATATTTATCCCATATCATGTGGCAATGTCTTATTTTCAATGCTTCTATAAAAAAGAACAGGGATGGCGTGCTGTACTTTATCGGAATAGTCCTTTTTTAATATAAGGAGAGAGAATAAGTGACGTCATCCGCTCGGGTTATTATATCATTGACATCTTTTTTGAAGTTATGGTAGCGTTTATGCCAAGGTTGTATTAGTTATTCGTCACGCCGGGATATTGGTCAGGAGGCCAATATGATGTGGACTTTGAGGCGGAAGGTCTCAGGTGTTCCACCTTTTCGGACCCAGGGTTTTGTAATCCCCTGGGTTTTTATTTTTTCCAGGAATATACTACCGTAACGAAATACCCTATCGAACGCGACCTTGCTGTATTCGGAACCCTCAGCTACGGATCCTTCATCATGCGATTCATCCATACTTCAGACTGGCATCTTGGCCACGAACTGCATGGGTTTGACCGCGGCGTTGAGCACGACGCTTTTCTTCATTGGCTGGCCCGCCAGCTGGTCGACCTTAATGCCGATGCGCTGATCGTCACCGGCGACGTTTACGACACCGTCAATCCATCCGTTCCGACTCAGCAGCGGTTTTACCGATTCCTGAGCAAGATACTTGCCGAGAACCCTCATCTGCAGATCGTGATCATCGGCGGCAACCACGACTCAGCAGCGCGATTGGACCTGCCGAAGGAGATCCTCAATATCGAGCGCGTTCACCTGTACGGTGGAATCCCGCGGGTTCAGGGCCGTCCACTGCCGACCTCCACGCTCGTCCAACTTCACGATAAAAACGGAACGCCTCGCGCGATTTGCGCCGCGATCCCCTACCTCCGTCCGGGCGACCTACCCGCGGCTGCGAATGGCGAGGGCCCGGTCCGGATGCTTTACCACGAGGTCATCGACGCCGCCAATCGCATCAAGGGAGCCCTTCCGCTGATCGTCACCGGTCATTTATACATCAGCGGCGGGGAGGTTTCGGAGCTGAGTGAGCGGCGAATCGTCATCGGAGGAGAGGAGGCGGTCTCGTCGGAGGTCTTTCCTTCAACGATTGCCTATGTTGCCCTGGGGCATCTTCACAAGCCGCAATCCGTACAAGGTCGGACCAACATCCGATATGCCGGCTCTCCCTTTCCGATGTCGGTGACCGAGAAGGACTATCCCCACAGTGTCGTCGTCGTTGACCTCGACGAGGCCGGGAGTGCGAGGGTCAATCTTCTGCCGGCGCCCCGGTCGGTCGCCTTCTATCGTGTGCCGTCGTCGGGGGCCGCCTCATTAGAAGAAGTCGAGGAACTCTTGCACCGCCTTGAGCTCGAAGATCCCGGTGAGGACCGCAGGCCCTACTTGGAGGTCGCGGTGAGGCTGAGCGGCCCGGAACCTGAACTAAGACGGCGCATCGAGGCAGCCCTTGAAGGAAAACCAATTCGGCTCACCCGTATTGTGCGGCAGATGGCGGGACAGGGAGGCGCCCTGTCGGGTTCCGTTGACGAAACAGTTACGTTGAGCGATTTGGAGCCTAGCCACGTCTTCGCTCGCCGACATGCCATCGAGTATGGGTCGGAACCGCCGGATGATCTTAGAAATGCCTTTAACGAGGTCCTCGCCGAAGCTCTCTCTCCGGAGGATTCGCCGGAGGGGGTCGCATGAGAATCCTTGCGATCCGGGGGGAGAACCTCGCCAGCCTTGCGGGACCCTTTGAGGTCGATTTGGAAGCGGAACCGATTCGCAGCGCCGGTATCTTCGCGATCACCGGCCCCACGGGCGCCGGCAAGACGACGCTTTTTGACGCCGTTTGCCTTGCCCTTTTCGACAGACTTCCGAGAATGGATTCCGCAGAAAGGGGAGCCTCGGTCGGCGGAGCCGAGGGCGCGAAGCAGATTCAGTATGATGATGTGCGTGGCATTCTTAGGCACGGTATGGGAAGCGGTTTCGCGGAGGTCGACTTCGTGGGGCAGGATCACCGCCGCTACCGAGCTCGGTGGGAAGTCAAACGAGCGCGCATTAAAGCGAGCGGTAATCTCCAGCCCCAAAAAATCATGCTGACCGACCTCGAAGCGGACCTGGTGATCGGCGATAAGAAGACCGAGACGCTTCAGCAGATTGAGAAGCGGGTCGGCCTGACCTTCGATCAGTTCCGTCGTTCGGTTCTTCTGGCCCAGGGCGACTTCGACACTTTTATCAATTCAGGGGCAAAGGACCGAGCCGCGCTCCTGGAGAAGATCACTGGGACTGAGATCTACGCTCAGATCTCCCAGGTTGCCTTCTCCCGTGCGAAACAAAAAAGCGAAGCACTCGCCCAGCTCGAGAGGCGGCTTGGCGAATACCATCCTCTCAGTGATGAGGAGCGCGCGTCGGCCGAAAAACAGGTCGAGGTGGTAAAGGCCGAGGTCGGGAGAATCGAGATATTGAAGGTCATTCTCGTGAAAGGGGGAGAGTGGTACGACAGGAGGTCGAAGCTCTTAGTCCGCGTCGCCGAAAGCGAGGCTGATCTTGAAAAAGCCGAAACGATTAGCCGCGCCTCCGAACCCGATCGGTCCGTCCTTTTAGAAACGAGAAAAGCGTTCTCTCTTCGAGCGGAGCTTGAAGCGGCCCAAGGCAGCCGGAAAAAACGGGAACTCGCCGACGAGAGGTTAAAAGAGTCCCTTGCTGCTGAAAGCGGCGCCATCGTTGAACGGGACCGGATCATTGCCGACAGTGAGGTGAAGAAGGCTACCCGAGACGAGGCGAAAAAGGCTTATTACGAGATCGGACTTGAACTCGATAAGGCGCAACGGCTTGATGCCTTCATTGAGAGCGCCTATGGGGAACTGATCAGACGGCAAGAGATTTTCGACCGGTGTCTGACGAATAAAAATAAGGCGCTGGGGACCGTAAAAGCCACCGAGCTATCTCTGCAAGTTCTGACAGAGCAGTGCGCTGGCGACAATCAGTGGCTTGCGGAGCAGACGGCCGCCGAAGAACTTGCCCGCCGAATCGAGGAGGTCGTCCATGATCTTAAAGAGTGGTGTTCGCTCGAAAATGAGATTAAAGCCGCCCGAAAGAAGATCGAAACACTCGGCGAGGAGGTCACAATCGCCTCTTCGGCCCGCCAAGAAAAGGAGAGACTTCTCGAAGCGCTGCAGCTTCAGGAGAAGGGTTTTGCGGATCAGATCGCCGCGAGAAGAGCCGACGTCTCCGGGATTGATAAGCCAACCGTTGAAGCGAAGCGGGACGCGATTGCCACTGTCGGTCCTATTCTCGATCAGGGAATACGCGCGGTCGAAGATGCCCTAAAGGCCAGAGCCAACCTCTTAGCGGCGGAAGAGGAAAAACGAGCGCAGGAACTACTCCTTCATGAGGCGAATAATCTGATTGTGAAAATTAATGGCGTCTTGCCGGGGAATATCGCTCGCCTGGAAGAAGCCCGCCGTAGCTTAGCGCTCTCGGAAGCCGCGGGGAGTGAGGCGGCTGAACATTTACGCCTCAAACTTCAGGAGGGAGAGCCCTGCCCGGTCTGTGGTTCCGCGGAACATCTGATGACCGAGGTCGACCGCGTGCTCAAGGAGCGAGTGGAGGGGGATCGAAGGCGCGTGGCCGATCTGGACGAGGCGGTCTCAAGCAACGAAAAAAGCCGTATCCAAGCGGAGTCTCGAATAAGCGCCGCCAACATAGCGATTGAGGGAATCACGAAGCGAAGAGCGGGTCACCAATCCGATTTTGAAGCGGCACAGCGGATCTGGAAAAAGACGACCCTCGCGATCCCCGAATACTGCAAAGTCATCGGGGTGGCTACCCCTCACTTCGTGGATGACCTCACCTTTGCGGGCGCCGCGGCCCCGATGATCTTGCTCAAGAATCGACTGGATCAGATTTTGATCGGGGTAAAGGGATTCCTGAAGCAGATTTCCGACGCGGAAGCGAGGGTTGCAAAGTTATCTTCCGAGCGAGAAGGAGCGCGAGCCCAGATGGCGACGGCCGCCAACGAGATGACCGAGATGAAAGAGAAAGAGCAGGCGAAGTCCTCAGAGATCAAGCAGCTGGATTTCAAACTTGAGGGTTTCGATCGCGCTTTCGTTACTGTATCCGCTCGTATCGACAGAGCGGTGAGTTCTGTCTTTCCAGATTGGAAGGACCAGGCGCCTGCGCCGGGAGAGAAATTCTCGAAGAACTGCCGTTCTCTGGCGGAGCAATGGCAGAGGAGGAAGAGGAGCGTAGACGAAGCGATCGAGAAGATCGCACGCCACGAAGCGGATCTGAAGGGTTATCGTGCAACGCTGAGCGCGGCCGACATCGCGCTGACTGAGGCGGAAAAGCGACGTTCTGAGAAAGAGACCGAGTTGGCGGGCCTTAGAGAAGAGCGGGCTGGCGTGATTGGAGGCCGGCCGGCGAAAGAGGTCAGAACGGAATATCGGCGTAGATCGGATGGGGCGGACGCGGCTTTCAACGAAGTGGAAGCCTTGAAATCCCCGGCCGAGAAGTTTGCCGCCGCGAAATCGTCCGAAGTGATGAGCGCCCGCCAAGCGGCCGAGATTGTGCGGGCGGATCACGAATCGGCCGAGCGCTTCCTCTCAGAGAAGCTCCATTCCGTCGAAATTAGCCGGGAGACGGCTGAAGGTGCCATCGCGAAGGGCGAGAATTGGATGCAGGCGGAGCAGATCCGCCTAGACACCCTTCGAGAATCGGTGACCACCGCGACGGGAGTTTTAAAAGAAGCGAAGGCTGGCGTCTTAGCGCACGACGCGACTGATCGACCCGAGCAGGGACGCGAAGAGATCGAGGCGGCACTTCTGGAGATCGAGAATCGTCAAAAGGAGGTTTCAGAAGATTTGCTCGAGAAAACGTCGATCCTCCGAAACGACGATCAGGCTCGCTCTCGGGTTGCGGAGATCAAAAACGAGCTGGATCAGCTACGTGAGAAGGCGCGCGTATGGGCTCAGCTCAATGACCTCATCGGCTCCGTTGACGGCTCTAAATTTCGCCGTTTTGCCCAATCGCTCACCCTCAGCCACCTCATCCTTCTTGCAAATCGGCACCTCTCCAATCTTCAGCCCCGTTATGAACTCCAGTGCGCATCCGGCGCCGATCTTGCCCTTCAGGTTGTTGATCACAACATGGCCGATGAGATGCGCGGCGTTCATAACCTTTCAGGGGGAGAGAGATTTCTCGTTAGTCTCGCTTTGGCGCTAGGCCTTGCCAGCATGTCCTCAGGGAGAGGCGTCAGAGTGGAGTGCCTCTTTATTGACGAGGGCTTTGGCGCGCTCGACAGCAGTAGCCTGGCGATGGCGATTTCGGTCCTGGAGCAGTTACAGGCGACCGGTCGGCGCGTCGGGGTCATCAGTCACGTGGAGGAATTGAAGGAGCGGATCGCGGTTAGAGTCGAGATTATGCCTTTGGGCGGTGGACGCAGTTCTATAAAAGTTCTGACGGCCTAATTCCAAACCAAGATACTTACTACGGTCGGAAGAAGATATGTTCTTTTCTGTGTATTTTTTCTGTTTTGCTGAATCGAGGCTATGATCAGATCGAATGATTAAAGGCCGATATCGGATGATTCCATCATGGGGGTCATGACACCAAAACGGCAAAATAGTACGCTAAGGAATTTTCAACGCATTTTTTAGGTTCTGTCGCAAATTCCAATTTATGATCTAATACTGAAAAGGCTTACACAATAGAATCGATGGTTTATGGAACTCCCATAGGACGTAAAATACCGATTATTTATTTTTGCGACAGAACCGATCTGGTCCTTGCCGCCTGAGGATGTGGAGCGGAGCATCCGCCTCAACCTGCAGGACCTACTGGCAAAGCGGGGCGGCCAGACGTCATTCTCGCCCCGTCCTTGAATTCGCGGTGAGGGGATGGGTCGATCTCCACTGAGGAGCGGATTGAGCTTGGACCGACGGTGGCCATCGTTCGTATCGGTGGACAGATGATACCTGGGGTGGAGTAGATGAGCAATGACGCAAATTTATTTACCGCTAATTTAGAATTTCTTTCTATAGAAGATGTTCAGAGTTTTTGTGAACTTGATTTGCCAATGGATCAGAGGCCAAAAGAAGGTCAAAGGATCGACTATAAATTGGATTTTCCCAAAGATCTTGGAAAAGATATCTCAGCGATGGGTAATGCATCTGGTGGACTGCTTATCTTGGGGGTCGAAGAAGAACAGGGCATCCCGAACCGAATGCCCGGCATCGACTTGGGGAAAAGCGACGTGAAGACAAGAGTGATAAATATCGCTCATAGTACTATCGATCCGCCGCTAATACCTGAGGTCGGGTTTTGTACTTTATCAGATAATTCCAGCCGATGTGTCGTTGTCATCAGAACGCCGATAAGTCTCATTGCTCCACATATGTATATAAAGGAACAAGATAACAGAGTTTATATCAGGGTGGGAGACAAGACTGTTAAAGCGGATCTAAGAGCTATTGAGATGCTGTTTCACAGAAAGGACGCAGCATTAGAAGAATCGGAAGCTAGGGTAAGCGCCGAATGGGATCGCGTCGGCCTCGATAATTTCGAAAGCGGTTTTCGCGCATTGGCTATTATCCCGGAAATCTCTCTTCAGGAGCCGATTCAATTCAATGCGGAAATAGATAGCTTTATTGAGAGAACAAAACCTGCTGATTTGGTGTGGGTAAGCGCAGTACGTCTTGAAAGGGATAAAATAATTTTGAAAGATAAAGCAGAAAAGGCCCCCTTCGGACACTCAGAACAATATTTCTCGGTTTCTAATAATGGAGTCGTTCACTTTAGCGAGACACTATGGGATTTCGAAAAAGGGATTCAGCTCGATCAAACAATTGAAGTGGTCAAAGTAATTCTTACTTTCGCGAAAGGGTTTTTGAACCACTTTGGATATTTTGGGAGAGTTCATGTTTTCTATCGGTTTGGTCGGGTGAAAGACAAGCCCTTAACCAGCAGGAACACCACCATACCTTCTCCGATTTCGTTTGGCCTAAAGCAGGCAAGGGACGACGATTTTTACGTCAATAGATTAATCGCCCTGGATGCAGACTTGGAGAGAGAAATTGCCTGCATCATTAAAGACTTGTGCAGAGCGTATTTTGGTTTTAATCTCGTAGATGGCCAAATACAAAACGTTTTCGATAATCTTAAAAAGTAATTAATGTTTATCGGAAGTCGGCCTCCGGAAAGAATTTGCGAGATAAGCCGCCAAAGTGACAAATTAAAATCAGCTCGAATAATAGGGCTAAGATGAAGTGTACAAATTCAACCCGAACCCATTTACGGCTGTCAATTATTCCTTGTTGCCCATTTTTACACGAACAGTTGCCATAGGCCCAGACTCAGAATGCATAAAGTATGAAAATCTACAAATATCGAGATCTCTCAAAACGACGCGAAGAAAACTTTGTGCGCCTTGGGACGCTGCTTCACACGCGAGCCTTCTGGTGTTCGCGTCCCGACACACTGAACGACCGAGCGGAATTAAAGTGGACTTGTGACTTTTCGATCACCGATGATACCAGTGATCTGCTGGCAGAATTCCTCTTCCGCTTCGGCAATCTCGGCCGCTCGCGTGTAGATGCTCAGATGCTTGCCACTCTCGAGGTTGCATCCGGGCGAGTGAAGGCATCGGCTGAACCAATTCTGTCGGCCATGATTGATAGAACCAGGAATGAGATCGGCCTCGTTTCCTTTGGGAATGCACCAGACAACGAAATCCTATGGGAACGATATGGTGGCCGAGGCGCTGGTGTTTGCATCGAGTTGGACGTTCCCGATAACCTTTTATGTGTACAACTCTTTCCCGTTCAATATAGAGATTCGAAGAAGCTCTCAATCGGCGAACTTCTCCGCATAGTACTCGGCAATAATAATCGCGAGATCTTTTCGCTGTCCTTACTTACGAAATATTCCTCTTGGGCACCGGAAGCCGAGATCCGCTTTGTTTCGAAGATGCAAGCGGTTACTGTAGCGATTGAAGGATCCCGCATCACGCGACTCATCCTTGGCGATAGACTTTCTCCGAGTCTGCGGAAGAGAATAGAAGATCTTGCAACTGCCCTTTCGATTACCTGTCAAGATCGAGCCAATCAACCAATGGTCGCTGACAAGGCATTCTGAAATCGACCAATCAGACCAGATGGGGACCCAAATTACTAGAACTCATTTCATAAATACCTTCGAAGCAGGATCATGGAGCAAGCGAGATAAACAAGAGCGGTGTAGCGTTTCTCACAGCGATCATAACGGGCGATGACCCGCTTGAATTTATTGAGCCAAGCAAATAGTCGCTCGACCTTCCAACGGCGTCTGTATCGGCGTAAGCGCCGACCATCCTGAGTAGGGGCTCGGCTTCGGTTGTTTCGGTGCGGCGAGATCAGCTCAACGCCTTGGGCAGCAAGTTTCTGATCGAGTGGATCAGGGTCATAGGGGGGGTCATTCTGTTTTGGGACATAATCGCCTCGACAATCGCCGCGGGAAATCGCATTATCGGGGCCCGTTCCAAACACCAATGGAAGCATACTTATGAATTCGCCAGGCACAGGTCTTTCCGTAAAGAAGCTAACCATCATCTTGTTTTTCCATTTCTTTAAGATGAAAATTCAGACGGATATCTGTTCATACTCGATAGGCAAAGAGAATCTCTCCTTGAGGCGTTTAATATACTCCTCGCCTTCCTTGTCAATGGCCGTTTCTCCAGCAACAACGAGGCGGTTTGCTTCTTGAGCCCCTGGCCAAAACGAATATTCGAGCAATTGGCCCAGCGCTTCGCGAAGACATGCGCGCGGGGATTTTGAAGTCTTTATTTCGTAGTACCAGTATCCATTGTTCCTCTTTACTACCACGTCAACACTTGTTGCGTATTTCGGACCAAAAGTACCACCGTTTCGGCGGCAAATGTACCAGCGTTTCGGTTCAAATGTACCAGCGTTTCGGGGGATCTGTACCACCTCTATTCTTGATCTGGGGGAGAGGGTTTCCCTGAGTTGAGCGAAGATCGACGCTGGATAACCTGGACGGGTAACATGTCTCCTTTTCATTTAAAGGAGGCAGTTGCATGTCACGAGAGAGGTTGTCCATGCGTCAGATCAAAGAAGTGCTTCGCCTTGCCTTGGATGTCGGACTTGGCGCCCGCGAGATTGCTCGCAGTTTATCGATTGCCCACCCCACCGTTTTACGCTACCTCTCCCGCGCCCGCGAGCAGGGTCTCTCCTGGCCCCTTCCGGAGGGGCTCTCTGATACCGCCTTGGAGAAGTTGCTCTGCGGCCCGCCGTTTTTTTCTGCTGCTTCCCGCCGCCCCTTGCCCGATTGTGCCGAAATCCATCAGGAACTCAAAAGAAAGGGGGTCACCCTGCAGTTGCTCTGGCAGGAGTACAAAGAGGCCCATCCTTCCGGTTACCAGTACACGCAGTTCTGCGACTACTACAGAAAGTTCGTCAAAAAACTCGATCTCTCTCTGCGCCAGACCCACAAGGCGGGGGAGCGGCTCTTCGTCGATTATGCAGGACACACGGTCCCCGTCATCGATCCTTTGACCGGGGAGATCCGGCACGCCCAGATCTTCGTTGCCGTCCTGGGGGCCTCCAATTACACCTATGCCGAGGCGGCCTACTCTCAAGATCTCCCATCGTGGATCGGCGCCCACATCCGCGCCTTCGAATATCTGCAGGGAGTTCCATCGATCGTAGTGCCCGACAATCTGAGATCGGCGGTGACCCGCTCCTGCCGGTATGAGCCGGAGATCAATCCGACCTATCACGCGATGGCCGTCCACTATGGGGTTGCGATTCTCCCGGCGCGCGCAAGAGCCCCGAAAGATAAATCAAAAGCGGAAGTCGGTGTTTTGATCGTCGAGCGGTGGATCCTCGCGCGGCTTCGCAACCGCACCTTCTTCAGTCTTGCCGAGCTGAACGCCGCTATCTTGGAATTGCTTCGGCGACTCAATGACCGCCCCTTCAAGAAGATGGAAGGCTCACGGCGCAGCCTCTTTTTGGCCCTCGATTCTCCCGCGCTAAAGCCGCTGCCGGAACATCGGTATGAGTATGCCGAATGGAGGAAGGCCCGGGTGAACATCGACTACCACATCGAAGTGGCGGGCCACTACTACAGCGTCCCGTACGCTCTGGTCCGGGAGCAGGTCGAGGTGCGGATCACGGCCGCCACCGTGGAGTGCTTCCATCAGGGAGAGAGGGTTGCCAGCCATCCGCGCAGCGCGCAAAAGGGGAACCATACCACACAGAAGGAGCATATGCCGCTCTCCCATCAGAGACATCTGGAGTGGACCCCCTCCCGAATCGTCGATTGGGCCGGGAAGATCGGCCCCGCCACCTCCCGCGTCATCGAAGAGATCCTCTCCCGACGGTTGCATCCGGAGCAGGGCTTTCGATCCTGCCTGGGAGTCTTGCGCCTGGCCAAAAGTTACAGCGACAGCCGTTTGGAAGCGGCCTGTGAGCGGGCCATGGCCATCCGGGGGTTCTCTTACAAAAGCATCGCCTCGATCTTAAAGCACGGCCTCGATGGCAGACCGATTGCGACAGAAACCAAGACGCACTTGCCCGTGGAGCACCCGAATATCCGGGGCGCCCACTATTACCAAACACAAACAAAGGAGGAAGAGAAATGCTCACCCATCCCACACGAGACAAACTGATGACCCTAAAACTCTTCGGCATGGCCAAAGCGCTTCAGGAACAGACGGTACTGCCGGAAGCCGATGGCCTCCACTTCGAGGAACGCCTCGGGCTGCTGGTCGACCGGGAGATGACCGAGCGAGAGAATCGAAGACTCTCCTCTCGGTTGAAGAAGGCGAAGCTTAGACAGGCTGCCTGCATCGAGGATATCGATTATCGACATGCCCGAGGGCTCGACAAATCCCTGATCCAGCAGCTGGCGACTTGTCAGTGGATCCGATCCCATCACAATGCACTGATCAGCGGCCCCACCGGCACCGGCAAAAGCTATCTTGCCTCTGCGCTTGCACACCAGGCCTGTCGCAGCGGCTTCTCTGCCCTCTACCTGAGAGTCCCCAGACTCTTCGATGATCTGGCCCTGGCCAAGGGCATCGGCCGCTATAACAAGCTGCTTGTCTGCATTGCCAAGTATGATCTGCTCGTGCTCGATGACTGGGGCCTCTCTTCCCTCACCGAGGAGCACAGACGCGACCTCCTGGAAATCCTCGAAGACCGTCACGGCTGCCGCTCCACCCTGGTGGCCGGCCAGCTTCCCGTCGAACACTGGCACAAAATGATCGGAGATCCGACACTGGCCGACGCGATCCTCGATCGGCTGGTTCACAATGCGCACAAAATAAATCTCAAAGGTGAATCGATGAGAAAGAAACGTTCTTCATTGACACAAAAGGACCCGATAGAGTAAAAACAGACCACCAGCGTCGCTTCGCTCCGACCGGTACATTTGACCGAAACGCTGGTACAGTCCAGACCGAAACAGCTGGTACATTTGACCGAAATACGCACTTGTACCAATGCCAGTGTCGTTTTCGGTGCCGACGTTTTCTGTTCCAAATTTGGATATCAGTAGGCGGTATAGCGCTGCCTGAAGCTCGTTATGTCTCAGATTGATGTCGAGCTGCCTTTGAGCCTGCGTCGCCGTAGTTGAGGTCGCCTTGGCCGAGCATCCCTCTTTAAATAAAAACCGACCGTTGAATGTCATTGAAATCCGGGTCCGAAAACGATTCCTGTAAAATGGGCCATAAGGCGCAAAAGAGTATTGATTTTATTCAGATTTTGAGAGCAGGAAGTCATGACCTCGGTTAACTTCTGAACTGCGAAAACATCGTGAAAGCTTCGCTCCCAGGACAGAGAGGCCATTGTGTGAAAATCCCTTTAAATTTGGGTCGATCTGAAGAGCTGAGTAAATACGTACATTCCAAAATAGAGTAATTGTCAATTTCTTCTGGCCCCTTTTTACATCAATCGTTGCCGTAGGTCGAAATGAGTTCTTTTGGAACTAACGTATGATCCTCGGCCCAGAGGGCTCCGGACCCTGCAATTCGATAGAAGCCAGCGCCGCTAAATACTTTGATAAAATGTCGGTATTCTAAGTCAGTTACGGCTCGTTCGAATAAATTCTCATCGCAACCTTTTTCGGCTCGAATATCATCAAGCCGGCGGACTGTACGCGAGACGTACCAGTCGTTATAGAGCCTTCCTAGTATTTCATTCCGCTCCCAATCCACATCGATCAGAGAAGCTGCCACGGAAAACCCTTTCTTCTCGCACTTATCTTGCTCTCCAATGCCTCTTGCAGGCTCTTTGCATAGGGGATGGCCGTCAGAAGCGCGCTCGCTGGCACCTGCTCTTTCTTCGCAACTTTGTCGAGCACATTCACGATCCGATGATTTCAATAGCGCTGCTCTTGGGATATCGGCGTGGATGAAGGTGGGTTCCTGTTTTCCAGATGCCTCTTCACTTCGAGTAGGACGACAGCCGGCTCTACCGGCTTCAACAGATAGTCGGCCGCGCCGAGGTTCAGTCCCCGTTCCTTGGACGCGGGATCTGTTTTGGCGGAGACCATCAGAATCGGAATATGATTTAATTTGGGATTCCTTTTGACCGCCTGGCAGACCTCATAGCCGTCCATTCTCGGCATCATCACATCCAGAAGAATCAAAGATGGACTTTCAGTCGTAAGCTTTTGCATCGCCTCTAAGCCATCTTTGGCTGAGACAACCGGATATCCCGCTTCGCTTAAAAGGGTCTCCAAAATAGTGATCACATCCCGGTTATCATCAACGATAAGGATCTTATCCGACAACGGTTATCCTCTGTTCCAAGGTAAAAGATAACGAGTCATTATAGTCAATTAAGAGAATAACTTCAAATAAAAACTTCCAGAACCACCCGATACGAGTCGTGAATTTCCTGGAGAACCCAGCCGGTAAAGCGACAAAATGTTCGTTCCGCTGGCCTTGGCGCGTAGTTTCCTGGCCCGGCGCGAAGATAGATCGGAGGCTTCCCCTCGCTACTTAAACTATATGCCATACAGAGCGAAGTCTTCTGTATGTTTTGGAGCCCTGTCGCAGGAAATCAGGTAGAATGTGCACGTTTATCCTGATGGAAAAGTGCGGTATACTTCGTGTCAGGTTGAGCGTAGCCTAGTACTAACTAAGCTGTCAAGGGTTTTTGAATCCACGCGGCTGCTGGGATCGGGACACCTCGTATGATTCGACGCTTTTAGGAGAGAGTTGCCAGATGGTTTTTTTGATGAGAATCGTTTTCTTTTTTCCCTTGACGCGGCCTTTCCTGACCGCGAGGAGGACCGATTCCGGGGTAATACCGATTTGCTTGGATGCTTCCAAGGTAGCTTAGCCTATCGTAGGCCAGATCTCGACGGCAAGGGGATTTCACGTTCAACTGCGGATAGATTCCTGTTGAACTCAGCGCCGAGGAAAAACATTATTAACGGGTGTTTTATAAGGTCTCTGTCGTTTTAGCCTTATTATCTGTAGGGTAGAAAAATAGTGAAGATGGACCCTTCTCCATAGAGGCTCTCTACGGCTATTTCTCCTTTGAGCAGACGAAGGAGGTCTTTGACGATTTTCAACCCAAGGCCCACTCCTCCGTATTCTCGGGTGTAAGAGGCATCGGCTTGATGAAAGGCGGTAAATATTTTATCCAGCTCTTCGGCGCGGATACCAACCCCGGTATCCTGAATCGCAATCTCGACCCCTCCTTTCTCAGGCCGATTCCTACCGGTAATTCTAATGCTTCCTCTTTGCGTGAATTTAATGGCGTTGCAGATAAGATTTGTGAGGATCTGCTTGATCTTTACCCTGTCTGATACGATCGGGGGAAGATCGTCGATTTGATTTCGGTGGAGTTCAAGCGATTTATTTTCGATAAATAATTTCATGGTTTTTGAGACTTCTTCAACCAACACAGAGAGATCGAGTTCTTCTAAAAAAACTGAGAGTTTCCCCGCCTCTAATTTCGATAAATCCAGGATATTGTTTACAAGCTTAAGAAGGTCGTTGGCGTTTCGGTAAATTCCTTCCAGAGGAGTCTTCAGATTCTCATCAATCGGGGTGAAAGTTCCATCCAGCAGGAGGGCGGTGTAACCCAGGATAGCGTTGAGGGGTGTTCTCAATTCATGGGAGACGTTCGAAACGAATTCTGACTTAATGCGGCTCGATTCTTCGGCTTCAGTGCGCGCTTTTTGCTCCTGCACTAATTGCCGGGACTTTTTATATAAGTCTACAAAGACCGCGACTTTGGATTTTAGAACATCGATATTATAGGGTTTGAGAATATAATCGACCGCCCCGACCGAGTAGCCTTTAAAAATATGCTCCTCGTCCTGACTGAGGGCCGTTAAAAAGATGATCGGAATGTGCTTGGACTGATCGCGTTTTTTGATGAGCTCGGCCGTCTCAAATCCGTCGAGGTCCGGCATCTGGACATCAAGAAGAATAACGGCAAAATCTTCTTTGAGAAGACATTTTAAGGCGTCCTCCCCGGAAACCGCTTTGATTAAATGATAATGAGGCGAGTCCAGAATCGCCTCCAAAGCCAGAAGGTTTTCGGGCCGGTCATCGACGAGCAAGAGATTAATTTTATCTTCAGTCATTTATATGCGCTTGGTTATTCGGGGATACAAAGATACCTGGATCTTAATAGGATTTAGAAGAAAAGACAACAAGGGAATATGGCGTTCAGAGATCATTAAAGATCACAAGGTCATGACGAATAAGTAAAGAGTCGCTTTGAATGCGAGTCATCCTGCACCTGGATTTACACGTTTTGACCGTGACCAGTCGAGCTCACATTGGGGGGCTTGTTGAAAACGTCAATGGCAGCATACGTGTAGCCGGCGACAAGCTGAAATCAATCCCATATGGGTAAATATTCATGTGACCTTTCCATAATAATACTTTAGAGATCGATCGGACCCATCTCTCCGCAAAAGCATTCAAATTCGGACTTCGAGGAGGTAGAGCAATCCCTTGATCCCAACCGATTCGATGATCTGCTGAAAGGATGAGCAGACTTTGCGATCCCGATCATGGAGCAAGAAGTCTCCCGATTTCAGAAAGCCAAACCCTTTCATGCTCACATTGCGCGCAATCTGGGCCATCCAATCCTCGTTCGGATGAGGGGTGATTCCTGCGATATGAATCTCCCGACTCCTGACCCGAATGAAAAAATGGACATAAAAAGTGACGAGTCCGTGAAGGGTCCGCACCTCGGTGGTTAAGAAATCCGTCCCAAATAGAAGATCTCGCTGAGACGGTGGAATCAAAATGTACGAAAAGTAGAAGTAAGTTTTTTACAGTAAGCAAGCGTAGCGCATTTTGTGGCAGTTCGCAAGACTGATTTCGAACTCAATTTTCGGGCGAATTAGGATTTCGCTACCCACAGCCGCGCACCGCTCCAGGTCGGTTTCTAATTAGACATTCCCGAATTTCAATCATCCATATTCCTCGGAGCTGACTTATCATGAGGCTCACTCGTCGGGTCCGGATCCCCCGCTGTCGCTTTGGTCATTTCTCCTCATTTGCTTTTCATAGCAGTAGAAGAGCCCCTTCCTCAATTGAACCGTGCCGGCCCTCCTGTAGTGGAGATGCTCATACAGAGCGGTCGCGCCTGGGTGTCGGGTAAAGGCGTCAAGCCGAATCGCGTGATATCCTCTCACCGTCGCGGTTCTTTCCGCAAATTCCACCAAGCGAATCGCCAGACCCTGTCTCTGATACTCAGGAATGACCGCCAATCGATGGATCACCAAAACGGGTGTGGAATATTTCCATGAAACGGCGGCATATTCCGGCAATTCCTCTTCGTTCAGGACGATCATACCGGCGATCCGCTCTTCGACGGCAATCACGTGCAGGTCCCCTTTCCGGAGATCCTCCCGCAAGATCGCTTCTGTGGGGTAGACCTCGTCCCACTGGTCGATTCCCTGGGACGCCAAGCTCCGCCTGACTGCCCGGATCATCGTGAACAGCTCCCTCAACTCTTCGGCAGCCCCAGCTCTGATGTTGATCATATCCTCTCTTACAAGGCTGTTCCGGACAGAAAAGTATAGATCTCGCTGAACTCCTCAATCCATATCGAAAGAGGCTTGCCGGGACCATGACCCGCTTTTCGCTCAACACGCAGCAGGATCGGATGCGGTCTCCTCTGAGCGGCCTGCAGCGCCGCTGCAAACTTATATCCGTGAGAGGAAAACTTTGCCCGGCATTACTCGATGAATCCCCGCTTTCTGGCGTCCTCTTAGTTTGGCATGATGGAAATGTTATCGAAGGCTCGACTGGGAGTCAATTAAAAAAGCCGCGTTTCTAGCGCGACACACCGCAGGAGTATCTTTACTCCGCTTCAATCGTAGGTGACTAAGTGCGTGCTGTGTCCTCAATGGCTGTCCAACCTGAATCCAGATCTTCAAACCATCGATTTGTAGTCGCTTCATAACGCAGCTGTCGCCAATCCGCTCTTGCAGGTTTAAGTCAGGCTGATAGGGCGACAGGTATTCTATATGGAGCCTTGAATGTTTTTTAAGAAACTGACCCACAGGATCATCTCGATGCCAACGCGCTCGGTCCACATAAGCCAGATCTTCAAGCCCTTGAGCCGCCGATAAAGATGTCTGGGTTCCGTCGCAAATTTCAATTTATGCCCTAATACTGAAAAGGCATACACAATAGAATCAACGGCTTATAGAGCTCCTATAGGACGTAAAATACCGATTATTTATTTTTCGACAGAACCAATTTTCAAAGCAATCCTGTCGAAAATGTAAATAATACCCTTGCGATTAGAATGAAGACGAGAGACAGGCAGGATGGTCGATTTCGAAACCGCAAGCGAGATTCTGTCGAGGCCGACAGCGTCTGTTTACAACGCGGTTCGCCTTAGCACATCCTTTGCGGGTTATTTCCCAGATCCACACCAAGAAAAGATTTTTTGACATGAAGTAACCTGACCTGCCTACCTTGATCATTTCCGGCTTAAATATTACAATGCGAATGACCTGAAGCAAAGTAAGGTACCGCATCAATAAGAGTCTGCGAGAGAAATGGATGGAACAGGAATTAGAAGATAACTTTGAGAAGGTTGAAAGCATTCTGAACAGCGATCGTTTCACCGCGGGTGAAAAAGAGTACCTGAAATTCCAATTGGGGATGTCGGATGGCTTTTATGCCAATCTCTGGGAAGCAATCGCTCACGCCGACGATGACAACCTGGCCCGTATCTCAAAAGCTTATCCAGAAGAGGTCGCGGCCTATAAAGCTTTCAAACGGGGGGAGCTTCGGCGGCGCTTGCAGGACGAGGGATTAAGCATTTGATCATTTCGATCGTTCGATGAGAGATGCTCTTTTGGTCGGGATTGTCATTTGGCGGGGAACAGTCGTCTGGGTTATCGCTACCGCGCGCAAGAACCGTGAAGGCGGTCGGTCCCTCGCGGAGGGAAGAGGACGGACCGAATTTTCGCAAAGGTCGTAACAGAATCCAGAGGAATGAGAAAGAGAACCGATGGTCAATCCGGAGCGCGGGGGAAATCGGTTCAGGAAAGACTACCATCGCGTCCCCTCCAACGAAAGCGGAGCACATCGAGGATTCAAAAACGCTCTTAGATAATGATAGCGTGCTTCGACGGACACGACTGGCTAATGCGTCGATTTCTCATTGCCCTATTGGATCAAGAGCAAGAAAATTTAACTTCGTTTGCAAGAATGACCTTTCGTGATCCTATGGGCAGAATAATTCATTAACAGAGAGGAGGAGAATGAGCGTCCCACTTCGTGTCTTAATTGTGGATGATTCGCCAGAAGATGTCGCCTCGCTGTTATGTGAGATTCGCCGGGGTGGCTATGAAGTGACCTCCCGGCGGGTGGGTGACACCGCCACCATGAAAACCGCGCTGGAAGAGATGGACTGGGACTTTGTTTTTTTTAATTCCTCTACCGCGAATCTCCCCGGCTCCAAGGCGCTCAGACTGTTGAAGAAAAGCGGACTCGGCGCACCCTTCATCATTATATGCAACAAAGCGGATGAAGATCGTGCCGCGGCGATTATGATGGAAGGAGCCGACGACTACTTCATTCATGGCGAGTTCAAGCGGCTCCTTCCTTTGCTTGCACACGAACAATGCGCGCATGAGATGCGCCGCGAGAGAAAACGGGTGGAAGAAAGGCTCCTCAGAAGCGAGGAGCGCTTTCGCAGCTGGTTCGATCTCGGGTTGATCGGCATGGCGATCACTTCCCCCACCAAGGGCTGTATGGAGGTGAATGACAAACTCTGCGAAATCTTAGGATATGACCGGAGCGAGCTGCTGAAAATGAAATGGACGGAGCTCACACACCCCGACGATCTGGCCGTCGATGTCGCCCATTTCAATCGGGTACTGGCCGGCGAGATCGACGGCTATTCGATTGATAAGCGATTTATCCGAAAAGACGGCCAGATCATCAATGGCACCATTTCGGTAAAATGCCTGCGCCGTGCAGACGGTTCAGTCGATTATTTCGTTGTCCTGTTGCAAGACATTACCGAGCGCAAACAGGCGGAAGGGGCTTTACGGGCTTCCAAGGAATTTTCTGAGAACCTGATCCAGACGGCGAATGTGATTATTCTCAGCTTGGATTGCGATGGGAATATTGAAATCTTCAATCAAGCAGCTGAAAAGATTACCGGCTACACCCTCTCAGAGCTAAAGGGTAAAAACTGGTTTGAGACGCTGGTCCCCAAAGATCGATACCTTTATGTCTGGGAAGAATTTCAACGACTCCTCGCCGGAGGCATTCCAGAGAGTTTTGAAAATCCGATCCTTACTAAAACTGGAGAAGAGCGCTACATTATCTGGCAGAACAATCAGGTTTGGATCGATGGGAGAGTCGTCGCCACCATTTCGTTCGGCAACGACATTACCGATCGCAAGAGAACGGAAGAGGAACTCCGAAGTTCGCGCCAGCAACTGCGGGACCTCTCCACGCGCCTTCAAGCGATTCTCGAGGAACAACGAGGGCGGATTTCCCGCGAAATCCACGATGACTTGGGACAACAGCTGACGATGCTCAAAATCGACCTCTCCCTGCTTAGGAAGAAGCTGCCGAGAAATCTCGACTCGCTCCGGGAGCAGGCCAAATCGATGACAATACTGGTCGATACCATCATCCACAGCATTCGGAGAATTTCCGCAGAGCTGCGCCCCTGGGTGCTCGATGATCTCGGATTGACCGCCGCCATCGAATGGCAGGTCATGGAATTCAAGGTCCGAACAGGAATACAATGCCGATTTGAATCTATTCCTGAAGAGATCACCATCGACCCGGACCGTTCAATCACCCTCTTTCGAATCTTTCAGGAAACCCTTACCAATATTATTCGGCATGCCCATGCCGATGAGATTTATATCCGGCTGGAAAAATTAAAAGAGCAGATCGTATTGGAAGTTCGTGATAACGGCCGAGGCATTCGGGAAAGTCAGATCACCGACTCAAAATCCTTGGGACTGCTCGGCATAAGGGAGCGCGTCTTCCTGTTGGGAGGGACCGTTCAGATTCAAGGAAGCAGCAGAAGAGGAACCACGGTGACGGTTAGAATCCCTCTGATCGAAGAAATTCGATGCAGCGCGGATAAAGCAATGAATTGAAGAGACTTTAAAGTCCTCAATAACAACCTTCATCTCTTCGGAACTCGCCGGTCGCGATGAATAATGTCGGACCAAGACAGAGCCGTGAGATTTGGATCCCAATTCGTTTCGGGAAAAATCTGAGTCCACCAGGCCGAGAAAATAGCTCCTGGCAATTCTCAGCGCCATTCGACGATTTGTTTTTCAAAATTATCCAATCGTTTGCACGAAGAAAGATCTCCCTCTTCCGGAAACGCCGCACGATTTCTTTTCTTTAGTCCCGCAAAGCATCTCGTAGCAGGTCGCTTTGTCTGGCAAAGGCTTCTGTCAATTGAAGCCGGCCTTGAATTTGACTTCGAAGAATTCTGTTTTCATCCAGCAAATATTCGTTTTGGAGGCGAAGTTCCTCCTCCAGAGGACAAGTTTGGTTCCAAAAAGAAGATGGATTCCTTTACGAAATTTCCCAAAGTATGACCATTCTTGATTACAAATTCAACAACGAAACGAAAACCTTCCACTCTGGAATCGCTTGAAAAATAACTCGTTTGAGTTTTGTCCCATTCGGGAGAGGGATTCCTCGTTAGCCTCGCTTTAGCGCTAGGCCTTGCCAGCATGTCCTCAGGCAGAGGTGTCAGAGTAGAAAGCCTCTTTATTGACGAGGGCTTCGGCGCATTCGACACCAACAGCCTGGCGATGGTAATCTCGGTCCTGGAGCAGCTACAGGCGACCGGTCGGCGCGTCGGGGCCATCAGTCACGTAGAGGAGTGAAGGAGCGGATAACAGTCAGAGTCGAGATTATGTCTTTGGGCGGTGGACGCAGTTCTATAAAAGTTGTTACGGCCTAATTCCGAACCGAGATACTTTCTACGGTCGGAAGAAGATAGGTTTTTTCTGGGTGTTTTTCTGTTTTACTGAATTGAGGCCATGAGCAGATCGGATGATTAGAGGCCGATATCGGATGAATATCGGATGATTCCATCATGGGGCTCCGCCCTCCTTAGGCGCGTACTTTGCCCCTCGCCCCGATCCCTTGCGGATCATGAGATTCAGTTCGACGAGACCGACCAGGTCGCGATGTGCGGTGTCTCTGACGACACCGAGGGTCTCGATGCACCACCCGGTTGTCACGGAGCCGGTTTCCAACGCATGCGCCAAGATTTGTCGCTGCCGTTCGTTCAATTGCGCCTCCACCGCGGGTGTCACCAAAAGCCGCTCCTCCGGCGCCCGCAGGCGCTCGATGTTCTCGCCCGGCCCCGGGAAAGTAATCTGGAAATAACCCGTGTCGGCGCCGAGGATCGGCTGATCGAGTCCGTGGCCGCGCATCTGGTCGCGCATCCGTCTAAAGCCGCTTCCGCGCTCCTCGATCCGGTGGAAGTAGGAAAGACACTGGGCCAAGACCGGATTACGTGAACAAGGCCGGTACTTTCCTTTGCGCAGGCTGGCGAGCGTGATCGGCTTGGGAGGGAGGCCCGGGCTGGAAAGCGCCACCCGGTCCGCGAAGACTTCGAGGAGGATCTTGCGGCCGGCATCGTCATACTGCCGGTGCGCCACCGCATTGACCAGGGCTTCGCGCAGGCCTGCGGTGGGGTATTCGTCCAGCCTTACCCGGTTAAGACCGACGACGCGCATCGGGTGGCGGGTATTGCGATCGATGAAGTCGATGGCGCGCTCGATCGCGAGCGGCATCGGTCCACGGATGTCTTCGTGATCGCGCGGGTCTCCGTCGGGCTCGGCCCCGCGATAGGCGTCCGCGAGGATGCGGCATTGTGGAAAGACTGCCGAAGGGTCCTTCGCCAGCAGCACGATCCCCGCGGCGGTCGCATAGTGTTGGCCTGAGGCCGGATCATGCCATACCAATCCGCGCAACGCGGCGCCGGAAAGTAGATCTTCCTCCGAGAGGTCCTCCGGCTTGCGCTGCTCGGCCGCGGCGATCAACCGGCGCGCCACATCCAGGTCGACCTCTTGCCAGCGGATCCGATTCAGCGGCTGGGATTCGAAGACCGATGTGGCCTCGATGGTCTGCTCGGCGATCTCGTTCTCGTCGCTCGTCGGCGCGATGCCAAACCGATCCCGCAGCAACCTCACCAGAGCCTCACGAACTTCTTTTTGGAGCTCGATGACGTTGCCGAAGCGTTTGTACTTGGGACCGTCCGATTCAAGTTCGGCGAGCAGGGTCGCCATCCCTTTCTCCCGCTTCACATTCCGGTCGCCTTTGATGAAGGCGAGAACGGGCAGTTTGTTCTTCTTCGCCCGGCGGTATTCGGCGTGAGTGATGGATAGCTTGCCCACCGACATGCCGTACTGAAGGCCTGCGATAAGGAGATAGACCTGGCAGCCGTCGAGGGATTTGAGACATCCCTCCAATGCCTTCTCCGGAGACGCCGGCTCGAATTCATAGAGCACCGGGATGCAATGCGCCGATAGGAACGGGTCCGTATTGACGAGGTTCTGCACGACGAGACGCTCATCCTCGAGCTCCTTCTGCACCGAGCTGACGAATATGCGGAGCGTTGCGGTCATTGTGGCGCTTTCGATTTTTGCAACCCGTTCATATGTGATCTGTAAGGCTCAAATCTTTAGGTACTTCATCGGTTTTTTCGATGAGAAGAATCACGAACCAGAGGATTAATCTCGCGGAAAAGTCGTGTCAATTGTAGTCCGCGTCGCGATACAAATCAAGAACAGAGATTTCCATGCTAAACAAGGAACTTGAATTAAGATTTAAATCGGCTTGCTCTGAAATATAGCCTATGTTAGGCTAAGCCGCTAATATGACACGTCGGCGGCCATATGGACTTTCTGAAGCAGCGAAGCGATTGGGAATCACTCCCGAATCGGTTCTCGAGGCTGTCCGAAAAGGCCGTATTAAAGGAACAAAGAAAACCGTTCTCGTCAAAAAAACGATCTGGCAACTCTCTCCTCAAAGCGTCGAAACCTATGAAGTCTCAGCGTCCCACCAAGAGCGCGGTTTAAAAAACCCTTGACAGCTTAGGCATGCCTAGGCTACGCTTTATAGCGTAAACGAAAGTATACCGATTTGCTATTGGGGGAAACGTGCAAATACTTCCCGCTCCCTTCCGGTCCGCCCTTCAGACAATCGAATATGGAAAACTGGCGGTGATCGGTTACGAAGGGCAGATTCACGCGCTCTTTAAGACGCCACAAGAAGCCATCAGAGTCGTTAGCCGCCCCCCTCGAATTCGTCATTTTCTGTTTTTAGCTCCCATGCCGACTGCCCCCGTGGTCGGATGGTTCTTTGAGATCCAAGATGAGGATCCGATTCAAGTAAACGCCTTCTTCAACGTGGAGGATCCTATCCAAGAGGCGATCTTAGCTCAGCTTGCCGAGACGGAGGTCCATTTCCATATCGTCGATGGAGACAGTCTCACGATTGCCGATTCGGCGCGGATTCCTTCTCCATTCAACGCTTCCAAAATCCATGCGGGCGCCCTTTCCTTCGCCGCTAAAATTGCATTAGGTCGTTATGACTACGATTCTGCAAGAGCCAAATTTGAAGTGGACTATTCTCTGGAGAAAATTGCAACTTGGCTTCCGACCTCATTCTGAGGATTCGTGGAAGTGTTAAGGTTCTTCTTTGTGCGAGCTTGCCGTTGCTGAGTGGAAGACGACTAAAGGTTAAAAAAATCGTCTTTCGGTATGAGGGTCACGAATAGCCGGATCTTTGAAATCCTAGATTTTTATTGACCTATTTTAAGAAAATATATAGAGTTAAAGAGTGTGCTAGGGCATCCAAACCGAAGGGAAATGCCATCCGCGGCGACAGAACTTTGCCTGCGTTGCCAATTTTTAACATCCTGCCTATTTCTTTTTTCCTTCTAATCTTACCAAGATTGCGTTCCTTTATCTTATGTCATCCGAACAGAATTTCATCGAACATTTCTTTTCTGGGATATTGATCGGCTACACCGTTTCTGTAGATACTCGGTTCTTTCGCTTCTACAAAAAATTGGTATACTAACCTAGGGAGGAGTCTATGAATGGCGATTCGGTAGCGTTCCTGGAAAGGCGAAAGCAGAGCGCTCCAATTGGTTTTACCGAGCGAAGGATCGCTGAGCGCCGGCGGCAACGCGACGCTTCTTTTTTTCCGGAGCGTCGCGGTCTGGCCGCGCAGGCAACAGCCCATCCGCGGATATCGATTGACCAGCGACCGACGCCAATTCCAGGATCCAATCGTAACAGACGGAACGGTCAGCGATTAACCCCTCATCCCCCTTGGATCGCCAAGTTCCAAGAGGCTGTGGCCCCCTATTGGCAGGCGGTTCTGGATTGCCCGATCCTTCACGAAGCCTCTGCCGGGACACTTTCGGTGCACCAGATGCGGGGCTGGATGCTCGAGCTCTATCCGTTTATCGAGACCTTTCCGAAGTGGCTGGCCCTCAATCTGACCAAAGCGGACGACACCGCCTCGCGATCCTTCTTTATTGATAATATTCGGGTTGAAAAGCGCCATGCGGAGCAGTGGGTCTATATGGCGAAAGGGTTCGGTATCGATTCCGCGGAGCTGGCGCGTGTCCGGCCCTTGCCGGAGGTCGAGGCGATGACACACTGGCTCTGGTCGATCAACTCGCGGGGAAGTCTCGCCGAGGGAGTCGCGGCGACCAGTTATGCCATTGAAGGGGTTACCCAGGGGATCGCCAAGCGAACGATTCAGGGCTTTCCCCATTACGAGGGTCGCGAGGGAATCTCTCTCGACGAGAAGGCCTATTGGTGGATGGAGGCGCACGTCTCCTACGACGATCTGCATCCGGTGGAAGCGCTCGAGGTGATTAAGCGGTCGGCGCTGACAGAGGAGTCGCAGGATCGGGTTCGGCTGGCTGCCCAGCGGAGTCTGGAGTATATGCGGCTTGCGCTCCAAACTTGTTATACCGCCTATAAAGGCGGTCCTCCCAACTCAGGATAATCGTTCGCATGAATGCGTTTGCCCTCTCCGGGTTCCTCACCGGCGTCAGCTCTTTGGCCTTCGGCTTTTTGGTTTATTTCCGGGAGCGGGGACGCACTCTCAATCAACTCTGGTGTATCTTCACGGTTTCGGTCGCGCTCTGGGGTTTCGGCGGCATGTGGGTTGCGCTGGTGATGACTCGGGAGGCGGCGTTGTTGGCATGGCGCGTTTCTTTCTCCTGCGGAGTCCTCTGGATTCCGATCCTTTTCTACCATTTTGTCTCCGTCTTCTGCGACATCCGTCGACGGCGTTTTCTCATCCTCAATTACGCCCTCGGCGTCATCTTTTTCCCTTTGATCTATACCGATCTCTTTTATCCCTCCGTCCGGTATGTCTTCTCCTCTTTCTACTACTCTACCCCCGGACCGATTCTGTACCTCTTTGTTCCCTGGTGGATCGGCCTGGTCGCCTACAGTCACTGGGAAATGCTGCGCGTCTATCATTCCGTCGGCGCCCAGAAGCAGCTCCAGATTAAATATTTCTTTCTGGCGACCTTCATCGGATATACCGGGGGGAGTCTCGATTACCTGCCGATCTTCGGAATCGATCTCTATCCGTGGGGGAATTTCGCGATCGTTCTCTACCCGATCATCATGACCTACGCGATTGCCCGATATCGTCTGATGGACGTGACCCTGGTTCTGAACAAGGGTCTCGCGTATCTGACGATTCTCGTCCTGATCGCCATCCCTACGTCTCTTGCGATCCTTATGACGCGGCGGGCGACCCCCTATTCGACGCCTCCGCTCCTCGCGGCAACATTTGTTTTCAGCTGCGGCCTTTGGATCGCGGCGAAGAATCCGCGCCGTCTTCCCAACCTGACCTTCGGCCTCATCTGTTTGGCGGTCTCGGATTGGCTCTTCGGTCTTTTTATGGGCTATTCCACCTCCGATCCTCAAGAAGCGCTTTTTTGGATGAAACTGATCTATGTCGGTGTCCTTTTTGTCCCTCCCCTATTTTTCCATTTTGTCGAGAGCTTTCTCGAACGGAAGACCCGTCCGGAATGGTTTTATCTGACCTACTCGATGAGCGCGCTCTTTCTCCTGTTCCTCCCGACCGATTATTTTATCAGCGGCCTGTACCATTATCCCTGGGGATATCACGCCAAAGCCGGCGCGCTCCATACCGTCTTCCTTGTCTATTTCGTCGCCGTGAGTGGCATCTCGCTCAAGCGGCTCTATGACGGCTACTGGATCGCGAAGGAGAGGGATCCGGTCCAGGCGATCCGGATAAAATATGTTTTCTGGGCTTTTGTGGTCGGCTATTGCGCGTCGATCGATTTCGCGCAGGTCTATGGTTTCGGTTTTTATCCGACCGGCTATCTTTTTGTCATATTGTGGACCGTCATTGTCACTTATGCGATCGCGAAATACCGGGTGATGGATGTCTCCGTTATTTTCGGCCGGACCAAGTTGATCCCGGCCGTTCAGGCCATCGGTTTGGTCGCGTTATATTTTGTGATTCTCGGGCTCATTCGATTATTGGCCGGCGCGATGCTTTATTCGCTCGCGGGGTTGTTGCTAGCCGTTTTTGTCCTGGTGGCGGGGGCGCTCCATGCTGCGCGCCAGCGGGTGGAGGATGTGATCCTCCGGACGCTCTGGAAAGGAACCTACGAGGCGTATGAACGGTTGGACCGAATGAGTCAGACGCTCATCACCCTTCTTGATCCAAACGAGCTCACCTATCAAATCGTCCTATCGCTCTCGGAGGCGTTTTCCCTAGGCGGCGGGTCACTCTATCTTCAAGATGAGAAGGGAAACTATCTTCTCTCCTCGGCCGTTCCAAGCGTTACTGTCGGAGAGACTTTGATCCGCGCCGAAGACGATCGGGCGTTCTTTTCGTGGCTCGAACAACGGCACGAGGCGGTGGAGTTGGAAGAGCTGGCGCACGCCTCCCGGTATGATCGGGTCCTTCCGGGCGCCGAGCGGTACTTCGCCCGGGTTGACGCCGTGGTTTGCCTGCCGCTTGTCCACAACCGCCGGCTCATCGGTATTATTAATCTCTCGCAAAAGCCCGGAAAAGCCGGCTATACCCAGACCGACATCGAGGTTTTGGACCGCTTCTCGGCCAAGGCCTCCGTTGCTCTTTCCAACGCCCTGGTCTATCGGGGGGCGGAGCAGATCTCCCAAGAATTGCAATTTATGGTGGAGCAGCGGACCGAGGAACTCGCCGACAGCAAGAAAGAACTCGAGCGATCTTATCGGAAACTCCAGGAACTCGACCAACTTAAATCGCAATTTCTGGCCAACACCTCCCATGAGTTACGCACCCCCCTCACGCTCATTCTCGCTCCGCTCCAGTCGATTCTAGACCATTCTGTGATCACGGGGGAGGAACGCCGTCAACTCGACATGATTTACCAAAATGGCCTTCGCCTTCTTCGCCTGATCAATAACCTCCTCGATTTTGCGAAGATCGACGCCGAAAAAATGGAATTGGCCTACGCGCGAGTCGATTTCGGACGTTTCGCCGGCGGGATCGTCGCCTCTGTGGTTCCGCTCGCAGAGAAAAAGCAGATCACCTTGAAATTAGCGCCGTCAGACAAACCGATCTTCCTTTACATGGACGCCGATAAGATCGAGAAAGTCCTCCTGAATCTGATCTTCAACGCCATCAAGTTTACCCCCTCCGGAGGGACGGTGACTGTTTCCTTCCGGGCGGAGGAAAGGGACCTGCGTGTGTCGATCGAGGATACCGGTATCGGGATTGCCAAAGAAGATCTTCCGAGGCTCTTCAGCCGATTTTCCCAAGTCGACGCCTCTTCCAGCCGGCGATATGAAGGAACCGGTTTAGGCCTGGCTCTTGTGAAAGATTTCGTAGAACTACATCGCGGCAAGATTCAGGTAGACAGCGAGCCTGGGAAGGGAACAAACATGTCCTTCACGATACCCATTTTGGAAGAGTGGCCGGGCGGCGGCGAAGAGAAGGAGATGACCTCGAAGGATGAAATGGACTGGACCCGATCATTGCAGCGCTCCGCGGAATACTCCTCCTATGGTATACTTAAGGAATCACCGACACCATCCGCTTCCACCTTTGTCGAAGAGCGAGGGTCTACGATTCTTCTGGTTGAAGACAACCCGGATATGCGGGAGTTTCTATCGAGTCAACTCCAAGACTCGCATCGCGTGATCGCGGCGCAGGACGGCGTAGAGGGGCTTGCTCGGGCGCGGGCGGAACGGCCGGCGCTGATCGTTTCCGACGTCATGATGCCTCGGATGGATGGATACCAGCTTTGCCGAGAACTCAAGAAGGATCCCGCCACGATGCAGATTCCGGTAATCCTCCTGACGGCGAAGGCGGAGCTCTCGATGAAGATCGAGGGACTGGAATCCGGAGCGGACGACTATCTCAGCAAGCCTTTCTCTTCGGAGGAATTGCGAGCGCGAATCAAGTCGCTTCTCACTCTGCGCGAAATGGAAGCTCAGCTGCTCCAATCTGAAAAAATGGCTTCATTGGGGATGCTCGCCGCCGGTGTGGCGCATGAGGTGAATAACCCGGTCAATTTCGCGCGAAGCAATCTCGGCAATCTGCGCCGAGCGATCGAAGAGATTTACGTGAAACTTAAGCGCGGAGCGACCTTGGAGACGGACGCGGAGCTCCGGGAACTCCTCGAAGAGGTTCCGGACGACGCTCAGATCGTAAACAGCGGGCTCGATCGGATCGCGCGCATCGTACAGGATATGCGCGTATTTATCCGAAAGGAGTCCGAAACGCTCACCCCGACCGACTTGCATCAGGGAATCGATTCGACACTCACCTTGATTCGGTCGGAGTTGGGCCATCGGGCCGAAATCATCAAAGACTATGGCGACATCGGCTTGGTGGACGTTATTGCAGGACAGATGAATCAGGTTTTTATGAACCTGATTCAGAATGCGGTCCACGCCATCCCCCATGACCGCCCGGGGGAAATCCGGGTCCGGACCCGGCGGGAAAATGGAAATGTCCGAATCTCCATCCTCGATAACGGGGAGGGCATTCCGCAGAAAAATCTCAGACGAATCTTCGATCCTTTTTTTACCACCAAGGAAGTAGGCAAGGGAACCGGGTTGGGGCTGTGGATATGTGATCGGATTGTCCGAAAGCACGGCGGTATGATTGAAGTTCAAAGCCGGGCGAATGTCGGGACGGAGATGACGATCGTCATCCCCGATCGCCAAGCAGGTTAGGAGGCGGCAATGTCAGAAGGGACCATTTATAAGAATTATCCCGTTTTATTCGTTGATGATGAAAAGGGAGCGGTCGTCGGATTCAGTCGGCATTTCAGCCGAGACTTCACGGTTTATACCGCGATGAATGGGCAAGAGGGGCTCCAGGCGATCCAGCAACATCCCGAAATCGCGGTCATACTCAGCGATCAACGCATGCCTGGAATGACCGGAATCGATATGCTTCGGATGGCCAGGGAAATGGCACCGACCTCCATCCGAATGTTGCTCACGGCCTATTCCGATATCGATGTCGTTGTAGAAGCGATCAACAAGGGAAATGTTTATCAATATGTGACCAAGCCTTATAATGACGTTGATCTGCGCTATTCGATTATACAGGCAATCGAATACTACCGCGTGGTGGCCGAGCGAGATCGGCTCTGTGCCGAGAAGATCGAGACCTTAAAGAAAATGGCCAGACTGAATCGGCTCTCTTCGATCGGAATATTGGCCGCTGGGATGGCGCATGAGATTAATAATCCATTGGTTGCGGTGTCAACTTTCTTGCAGATGCTTCCGGAAAAGAAAAAAGAGCCTAGAGATGACGAATACTGGAATGAGTTCTATGGTGTCGCAACGACCGAAATTAAGCGGATCAGAGACTTAATCGCTCAACTTCTCAACTATTCAAAGGATACTCAATCTGCACAGATCTACGCCAAGGAAGCCGACTTCAGCAACGAGGCTGACCTCAACCGCATTATTCAGGAAGTTGTCATCTTCCTTAAGAGCGAGGTAAAACAAAAAGAAATCCGATTCGAAGTCATTTTGGAACCGAATCTTCCTAGGACAGTGATGGATGAGGAGAAAATTAGACAGTTGCTCATCAATCTGACTCTGAATGCGATCCAAGCGACGACATCGGGGAAAATTACCCTGCGCACTTCATTCAACGTGGACCAAAAATATGTAGAGTTTGACGTGAGCGATACCGGTGTTGGAATTTCAGACCAAAACCTGGAGCAATTATTTAGTCCGTTCTTTACAACTAAAAGTCCTAAGGGAGGAACGGGCCTGGGTCTAATGACCTGCCATCACATCGTGGATGAGCACCGGGGGAATATCGATGTTCGGTCCAAGCTTGGAGTCGGTACGACCGTAACCGTCCAACTTCCTATTGACCCGCGAGATCATGATCGACGAAGGAGCAACAGAAGAATTTAGCCATTGTAAGCAGCCGCACTTGGCAGCAGTCATCCTCCGATCCAGACGGTAACCTTCCGCGGCCCGAGGAGCTGAAGTTACTGATCCGGTTTTGATGAAGAGCCATTTTTGAACCGGATCTCTACGGTTTCCTGAATAAAGAATCGGATCCCATCGGTCATGAATTCTGAGATCGTTTGGTTCTTCTTATCTGCGCCCAATGTAATCAGGGCCTGCTCTTGAGGTGTAAAGGCCTCGAACGAAACAGCGTTTTCCACCTTAGATTTTCTTGACCGTGTTTTTTTTGTCGGCTGGTCCATCTGAATTCTCCTAAGGTTAATAGAATTATGTTTAACGTATTATTTTTCCGTTCTACTTTTCGCGATAGCATCTCCGTTCACAATCTCCCGTATACCTCCGAGAGATCCTAAGATCGCTGTTGCCTCATATGGAATATAGATGGTTTTATTATCCTTGCCAGCGACCATCGCTTTGAGTGTTTCGATATATCTCATTGCGATGAGGTACTGGGCGGGGTTCCCCGTTTCCGCCGAAATGACCTCTTTGATTTTCTTTAGGGCGCCCGCTTCGGCGTCGGCGACTTTCGTGCGGGCTTCGGCCTCCCCTTCCGCCATTAAAATCTTCGCCCTCTTCTCTCCTTCGGCTCTATTGATCTCAGATTCCTTGAATCCTTCCGATTCCAGTATTTTCGATTGTTTCATTCCCTCGGCTTCTAGGATCGCGGCGCGTTTGTCCCGTTCCGCGCGCATTTGTTTTTCCATGGCGCCGATGATGTCGCGGGGCGGATGGATATCCTGCAGTTCCACCCGATTAACCTGGACCCCCCATTTTTCGGTTGCGCCATCAAGAATTTCCTTCAGCCTGCTATTGATCTTGTCCCTGGAGGCGAGGGTGGAATCGAGGTCCATATCGCCGATGACATTTCTCAACGTAGTCTGAGACAGTTTCTCGATAGCATCGGGAAGATTGATAACGGAATAGACGGCTTTTACCGGATCGGTAATTTGGAAATACAGTATGGCGTTGATCTCGATCAGCACGTTATCTTTTGTTATGACATTCTGCCGTGGGAAATCATAAACGGTTTCTCTGAGATCGATCCTGCTGATTTTTTCCTTCCTGATGAATGTTTTCCCCTCTCCATCCGTTTTTATATATTTCCATTCGATCTCTCGCGCTTTGTCAATCAACGGAGAGATGAAATTTACTCCGCTCTTCAGTGTCCGGTTATAAGTTCCTAGCCGTTCGATTACCATGGTTTCGGACTGTTGAATTATCCGAAAGCCCTGTGAAGCGATGAGTGCAAGTACAATGATAACCATTGCGATTAAGATGGCCGTGCCCATTACCGTCCTCCTTCCCGGTTCTTTGCACTACCCGATCCCTATCATCAGGACCGGTTCTTTTTTCATTCAAAAGTCAATCCCACATCCTTACCGTCACAGACAGTTTCAAGCTTGTTGTTGAATATGCAGGCGCGTCCAGTCGTAACGTATTTACCTGGGGTTGGGATAACTTCTTGTCCGGTGGCCGTTCCTGAAAGAGAACAAATAACGGATGGTTGTCCGCTGCTATTATTCCTGTATTCGCAGGGGATCTCTCCGCTATTGGAACACGGCTGCGTCGCGGGGCCGTAGTTGAGTGTGAAGACGGTGCTATCCGATGACGTCGATGGTTGGGGGCTCACGCGCCATTCAAACGTGTAGAGGGAGCTTGGAGATGAGAAGGCGGTATTCCAGGTAATTTTGAAGCCCTTGCCGAGCGAGACGGATGAGTTATCAATTGAGTATTGGTCTAACCGAACAAAATCCGGGGTTGCTTCCTGCGGGCTCGGCGCGGACCCACAACCAGATAGATAGATGGCCGACCCCAACAGGAAAATAATGAGGAGAGAAAAATGTTTATTTATTTTCCTTTGTCCTAACGATCCTCGCTCTGGCACCTTCATCGACTATCTCCTTTCGGTAGAGAGAGAAAGATCTTCCAGGCGTAGGCGACCTTCTTCTCGCCGCTCGATGCGTTATAACAGCCGATCCCTTCCCAAGAATAGCCGAACCTCTTCATGCATTGGGAGAGTACCCACGCGCCGATTTTTACGTTCTGGCATGGGTCCGAAAGCGTGACCCATCGATCTCGGCCAAGGATGCTTGCCCAGGCAGAATTAATTTGCATCACGCCGAAATCGTAACTGCCGTCAGCATTCTTGTTAATGGCATTGGGATTAAAATTTGATTCCACCTTGGCGATTGTCCACAACAGTCGAGGTGAAATGCTATAAAGGGCGCCTGCTTCTTCGAAGCAGAAACCGTTGCTCGAAATCGGAAGAGCGAGATCGAACAAAAACAAAGAAATCAGGAAAGCGATAAACGGAACTGCTCCCTTTGGCGACAGTTGACTTATCGACGTTGACATTCGGATGATCCCTTGCTACCCTTAAGAGAAAAGGAACCTTCATCTATTTTGGAAATAAAGACAATGAATGTCTTCTTATTAATTCTCACTTTGATTGTTGTGCTTGGTACGCTTTATCGTTTTTTTACTGGTCAAAAGGTCGAACCTCCTCCAAAGCTTCCCCACCGTGGTCCATTCGATATGCTGAATCCACGTAACCACGGTCTTTTACCGGGAGATCTTGGCTACGAAGAAAAGCATGATAAGAGGCCTACTTCATGAGTCGTTCCGCGGCGCCGATGAGTGTATCCGCGCCGTAATCTTTCGAAGTAGAAGTTCTCGCCTGGTCATAAAGTAGTTTTGTAAAGTCGCCCACCTGATCCGCCACATATTTTTGCGTCTCCTGCTGGCCAAGCCCTTTCTCGCTCGCGTCGCCAACCGATTTTCTTAGGACCCGGTCGTATTCGGATGTTAAGAGATTCACGGTCTCCGATTCCCGAGAGGATGTTCCTACCCCGATGGAGGTTCCAGAACCGCCGATTCTAATGCCGCCTGAGGCGTCACCTTCCATATGACCTGCGTGAAGTCCTTGGCGCGAAATGAACCCTCCGACGTCGGCTGCTAAATCCTTTGCCGTTTCGGCGAGATTAGCTGCAAATCGACCGGGATTGTATTTGTTCATCGTATGATCCGAGATCAAAGAAGCAAGGGCTGGATCTTTTTTCAAGGCCATCTGCATCATCGAGCCAAACGTTGTCCCATGATCAATTGTGCTTCTGTCAATGTCTTCAGAAACATCCCGCGTCCCGCTGAGGCGACTGCTGTGCGCCTTCGTCACCGATTCCCATCCGCTCTGGCTCATCGAAAAATCCATTGTTCGCCCGCTTTTCTCATTGGTCACCGATAGTTGCCCCATCTCCCCACCTTGAGCTGGATAGCTGTACTGCACCATGGCCGATCGGCCGCTCTCCGCAAGATACTCTAATGTATTCACAGCCTGATTCGAAACACCCTCGGACCGGAGCGTCTTTGCGAGACCCCCGAGTTGTCCTGAATTGAGGGTCTCATATCCTTGAACCCCTCCTTCGATATTTGCCTTTGAGAGGTTTAATCCGACGCTCGTGATGTCCCCGTTCCGATCTTTCACCACGCTCGACCTTAAAGCGCCGTCTCCTCCGTGATCGACCGGTTTCATCTGAAGCTCATACATCGCCGCGTTGGAATCAGCGCTGTAATGGGATGTTCCATCGGCGTTGGTTTTGCGTCCCGGGATGACGCGGTAAGCGTCGCGTAAAGATCCTTCGAGCGAAATCTTTTTTCCGTCTTCGGAGGTTCCATTGACGTAGACCTGGCCGCCGACTTGCTGAACCTTTCCCGAACTGAGCTTGTAACTCCCATAAGGAGTGTCTACTGTAAGTCCCTTCCCATCGCGGAAGGTCTTCTCGGCAAAGTCTTCACTTTTCACCGAGGTGGTGTCGGAGGCGTTAAAGGTCCCTTTACCGCTCGCAGGATCGATCGAATAGCTCGCCATCATTCCGGTCTTGATCATCGAGGTCGCTTGATTGTGTCCCGCATTCGATGAAACCTCTCTCAGCGAATCGATATTCCCTTCCGTCACCGGGCCTGCAAACGACATCGAGCCTGCCCTTCCGGTCTTCGGATCCGATCCGATGTCTGTGAGCCGCATTCCGGGGATGACTCCCTTATAACCTTGTTTGGAGGCGGCCGCGGCCATATCCGGCGTAATCAAGTGTCCCGTCGATTCGAACGCCGCGGCCTCCGCCGGCGTCTGAATTCCGAAAATCTCGTGTGCCTGATCGAAACGCCCCTTCGCACCCCCATATAGAGAACTTTGTCTTAAATGCTGTGATTGCTCGCTCGCCGCGACAATGTTTCCATCGGCGATGTCCGAAGCAAAGTGCTTTGTTCCGGTCGCGTTCCCGCGCGAAGATTTTCCCTGGACCTCGCCGACGTCGAACGACGAATCGATATCTTGAAGTCCCAACCCCTCTCCGACCCCTCTGGCCATCGTATTGCTCCTAGCGTGAGTCCTTTGCCCAAAGTCAAACCTATAGGCGTTGGACATGACCGGAGGAGCGTTCTCCAGCGCGCCGATCAGACTGGCCGAGCCTTCGGGAGTCGCAACCCTGCCGGCCGCCTGGGCAGCGTGCTGTGGCGAGCCGGTGATCTCTTCGGCCAGCATACCCAGAGAATGTCCTCCGATCCGAACGAGCATGGTGGTGATAACCGTAGCGAGCATCAAGCCGGACCAGCGAATCGCGCCGAACGCCGCCAGCGTCTTTAGAGAGGCCGTACCGAATGTCGAGATCGCGGTGAGGCCGAGCTGATATTGGCGTACTTCGGAAAAAGCTTTCACCGCGTAATCCATCGCGAATTGATGGGCGATCGCGTCGGTGACCCCCCATGCGGTCAGCCAGATAAAGAAGCCTGCGATGAGGGTCACTGCCTTGCTAAATAGCGGGGTCGGGATGAAGACGACTAAAAAAGGGAGCAGGCCGATCGCGATCGCCGTGGCGACGGCCCGAATGATCGGGATCCACTCGTTGGCCATGACCCCCGTGGAGAGGAGCGAGGTTCCCGTATCCCTCCCCGCTAAAACGGCGATCGCCGTATCGGGGCTCGCCGATTGCGCCACGGAGGAGAGCGCTTCCGCCATCGCCTGCTGGCGGTAGATCTGTGTGGTGTCGAATACGGCCCCCTCGAACCAGCTGACCAGGTTTCCAAACATCGTCCTGCATTGATTGTACTCAGCGGGAATAGAAGGGTCGAAGCCCGCGTCGGCGCATCTCGCCTGCGAGGTATTGTCGAACTGGTTGGGATTGGTGATTTTCGCCTCAATCGCCGGCATCGCGTCCGAGCACTTGAGGGTCTGCCCTTCCGGCTTTGCGTCCTCATAAAAGGTTGTGTAGATCGCCGGACTGGCCGCCTTCCGAAATAGCGGGATAAAGTCGGTATTGTTCGCCAATCCGTTGATGCTGAGCGTGGTTCCGGGACGCGCAAGCTCAAAATAGAGACAATCCTCGATATATTTTCTCAGGGACAGATGGATATATTGGTCTGACAGCAAGGTCCCCTTTGAATGGACGTTGAGCAGCATATCGAACCCGACCCCTCCAGCCTGTTGCTGATAGCCGACCGGATCGGCCGCGGTGGAAACAATATCGATCAGCCCGCGCTCGATCTTGTTGAGGGTGCCGACCACCGCTACCAGGCCGTCCGGAATTCCGCCGACCGCCTGGAACTGATTCTTAACCGGATCGTAAATGTTCAAGGTCCCTTTTGGGACGACCAACGCCAAATAAATGGTAATCCCCATGCCGACAGGCCAGGTCCAGGCAAGGGGAGAGAGCCGAACCCCCGAGAAAGCCATGAAATAGACCGCCATCCCTCCGAGGAGAATACCGAGCGCGACGACTGTAAAAAAGAGCCCTTTGTAATCGGCGTCACTAAAAATGAGCGCGATCTTCGTAAAGGCGCTGACCACCGCGTTAAATCCGTTGTAGGTGTAATACTCCATCGTGAGCGCATAAGCCGGCGCTTCTGCCAGGACCAGCAGAATAACGGAAAAAGAAAAAGTTTTCGCCGTTCGGTTCCGGAACATTTCCTATCTCCCCATCGCTCGGCTTGCCAAGGAGGGCCTGAATACTTGGGAGAGTGTCGCCCGGGAGGTCTCGTTGAACTGCTCGAGCCGCGCGGACATCTCCATGATCGTGGTGATCTCACCGGCCATCGCGGCGTAAGCTCGTTGAATTGCTTCCACGGAGGCATGAATTTGCACCGCCAGCTTCTGCGTCTGCGCGATCGCCGGAGCCATCAAATCGATCTGACAGTCGGTTTGCCCGGTCTGCCCCTGGGCGGCTAAAACGGACTGCGCGGTATAGAGGCTTTGCAGAGCGACGTGATAAAGATCCGACATCATGTTGAAGGCGTATGCGCGGGCGGTGATGTTCGAAAGAATCGCGATCGTGCTGCCCGGCTGATTGGAGATCACCGCTACCCTTAGTGCGGAGTAGGCTGGAAGAGGGAGGGTATTGATAAAGCCTTCTTCGTCGGCGCTGAGGGTTTGACTCAGCTGCATTTTCGTCGCGATCGCCTGCAGCTTGGTTCCAGCCCATTGATTGAGGTTCGCATTTGCATCGGTAATCAGCTGACAGGCGCTTCCGTCGCCGGGTCTAAGGTACGCTTGGCCGGTGAAGAAGTTGTCGATCCCCTCGGACTTATTCTGCTCGCAGGGGGGGATGAGGATCGGCTCGATCTGGGTGCTTCCGTTCGCCGAAGTCAGTTGTGTGATGCCGATATCCCCGACAAATCCTCGAGCCAGATCGAGGTAGGTCGCGGGGTAACCTTTTTTCTCGGCGATCGCCTGAAGCACCGTCTTCCCCGGGGTCGCGAAGATCTCTTTGAGTCCGGTGGGGCATCCGGCGATCTGGGCGCTATCGTTGACCGTCTGCTGGTTGTTATTGCTCTTCCAGGTGTCTGTCAGTTTGGCGCGCAAGCTTTGCAGTCCGCTGTTGAGCGAATAATCGCTTTCCGACATCGCTCGGATCTTGGCGTTATCCTGGCCGAATCCTTCGAAGGTTTTCGCCACCAGGACCTGAGAAGCCTGGCAGTCGTTGAACTGGAGCTGGTTTAAGGTATCGGTGATCGCCTCGAACGATTTAATACTTTTCGCGCACGGCTCGCACAAGGTGTTGAAGGCCAGATCAAACGCCACGGCCGGCGCGTTGGTCAGCATCGCCTGGAGCTTTTGAACCAAGCGGTCGAAATCGAGAAACGACACCGCTCCGCCGAAGACGTCGATGCCGCCGCAGCCGGTCTTGACCCGCGGCGGGTTGAGGCTCGCGAGATAATCGTTGCTATTGAACCATCGGGCGGAAAAGCTCCCGGCCTGGTAGTAACCGCGCTTCTGGCCTTCGAAGTATCCGGGTGCGGTTTCTGTCTTTTGGGAAATCCAGTCGTCGACCCAGCCGGCATAGCAAACAATCGGAATCGATAGTAGGACCAACGCGATGATCATTTTCTTGAACATTTCGTTTCTCCTCTGAGGTCTAACGTCGAAGTACCCTTCCAAGCTTTCCCCCGATCCAAAATTTATTGAGCCGACCCAATCGATGGACGATCTCTAAAAAAAAGAGCGACGCATTCGAATCGAGGCGAACGACCTCCGAAGAGCGATCGTTGACGACCAGGAGGCCGACATCAAAATGTTGTTTGATCCCTTCGTCCGTCTCTTCGGTATCGAGGATTTTTCGATCGGCGTTGATTCGGATATGGTCCAAGCCTTTTTCCTTTAAGAGGTCCTTGATCCCTTGGTACCTTCGAAAAACGTCTTTCGCGATCTGATACTCCCGGATCTCCACTCCGTGAAGATGAGTCCTGATTGCGAAATAAAAAAGAAATTTGGCGATACAGGCGCGGTGAACTCCATCTTTATCGATATAAAGCCTTCCGTCCGTTTTAATGAATGACATCTTCGGCTCTTTCTTTTTCGTTTCATGGTAATAATGAGGGTTTGTCTCAACCAGGGAGAGGTGTTCGGGCATCCTGAGGCCGAACCGGAGAAGATTCATCCAAGTCTTACCTTGGTAGCTTGGGTCCGTCGTTCCGACGACGTCGGAGATGTTGATGCTGTCATTCGGCCGCCAGGATTCCTCGAAGGCAAAGTCCTTCATTTTCTCAAAGGCCGCCTGATCGAGTATTTCTATCTTCCTGTGGGCAAACTCCGGCGTCAGCCACAAAGCTTTTTTCAGGAGACTACTTTCGATCTCGGGATTTGTCGCCTCCGTCATGGGGTCCTCTCTTTCACCCGGAGTGTCTCCGCCGGATCGAAGCCCCCTCCCCGCTGAAACTCGTACATCGAAAACTCTTCCGGGGTGATTTCTTTGCCCAGCACGCGAATGCCGCGATAGAGACGCTCTTCCATGTCTGTCAACGCGACAACCCCGATCGAGACCGGCATGAAGTCCTTGCTGTTCTTATGAATCAGCATCAGGAAAGGAACGGCCCGGACCTTGAACTCCTCCGCCAGGTCGGCGTTCCGGGAAATGTCGATCTTTCGAATCTGCCAGCCGCGGTATTTTTCCAAAAAGAATCTTAAGATGTCGTTTTGCTCCGCGCAAAAATGGCATGTCGGGGAGAAGAAGTAGAGGAGCGCGAAGTCCTCTTTGGATTGTTCGATCTTTTGACTGATCTCGATGGCCTGCTGTCTGACCTTTGCCGCCTTTCCGGGGAGCGCGTTCGGGAAGTCTCCTTCCAAAGACAGCTCCGGGTATTTTTGGACTACCAGCGCCGCGACGTTTGCGAAGGCGAGCGCTTTCCTGCGCGCGATATCTTGAATGGTGTAATACTCCTTCACATTCTCGATCGTGGGCGACCTCACCGCCTTTTTCTGGAGGGACATCAGGAGCGCCTGAAACTCGTCCGGATGCATATTCCAGAGCTCCTCGGTCGTATGGTCGGACAGCGATGGAGCGGGATTCGGCGCCTTCTCCGGTTCCTTTTTCTCTTCTTTTTTTTCGGGTTCTCTTTCGTACCACCACCAGCCCTGTTTGGGACCCAAATCCTCCGGCCCTCCGGTGGGAAGGTCAGCGCTATGGCCGAGGTCCGTAACCAGAAATACGCTAAAAAATAGGATGAGCGATCGCGATAACATTTTCTTTCCTCACAAATCCGAAATATCTGGAATCAAAACTGTCGATGTGGTTTGAGAAGACAAATAGGCTGTCTTTTGGAATTTGCCCCTCGAATTTAAAATTCTGAAGGGTCTCCCCTTTTAGGGAGTAATCTTTCGCCTGGCCCAAATAGGTTTCGTTGCAGTAATAATATTTTTCCCGGACGCTGAGGGTATCCCCTTCGGAGCACGCGACCTGCTTTAAGACCTTGTTGGTTTTAGCGCCTTCCAAATATTTGGAGTTCAATTCAAAAAGAACAAAGGCGCCGTTCTCCATCTGGTTAAAGGAGGGAGCGCGGTCAAGGAGATAGATTCGATTCTTTAATGAGGGGGTGATCGTCACCGTAATTCTCTCCGGGATCCAGGCTCCGGCCAGGAGCAGCGCCGCCAAAAACACGGTCAATCTAAGGGGTGAGGGTTTCTGTTTGGCTGACAACGACATCCCCCATAATGATGGTTTTGTTCTTCGGCATCCCGGCGATCTTTTGTTGAAGTTCATTCAGATTCTTTTTCAAGATCGCGTCATCGATTTTCCCTGACAGGTAGAGCGCCCTCTGATCAGCCATATAGCCCTTGATGTCGAAGGCGACGATCTTCGGAGCGTAAAAATGGTCATAGATAAAAAGCGAGAACGCTGAAATGACCAGCGAGATGACCACCGTCTGGATCCACGGACTCCGAGTTCGATCGATCACCTTTTTCCCTATCTCTACTGGTGTGTTACTTTCCTCCATCGGTTCACCTCGTGTTTGGAGCCTCTTTTTATTTCTTATTATTGCTGGATCTTGGACAAAACCTTTTTTAACGAGAGACTCCTCGTCTCCTTTTGAATCCGTTCGAGAACGTAAGAGAGCGACGCGTCTCCGTAGACGGCATAATATGGAGGGGGATCGCCGACGCCTTCGCTGCCACCCGGCTCCCCGGAGTTGACGGAGGGGACATAGACCACCGCCGGAACCTGACGAATCCGATACATTCGGAAAAGTAAAGGATCGACCACAAGATTGATTTTAAGCGCGGCGCACTGCCTCTCCGTTTTCTTGCAGGCGGGGTCTTTGACGATGACGTCCGAGACGAGCTTTAAGGTCGGCTGAGCGTATTTCATGCCGCCGACGAACCCTCTCATCACCATGGTCACGTTTCGGTCCGAGAGCTTCGCGACCTCGGCCGCATAGTTGCGAAGCGTCTCCAGGGGGATAGAGGATGAGATAAAGACGTAGATCCTCTCCGAAGAGGAGAGCGACCCAATGGTCTGGCCGGCCTCCGTTTGATCCGAGGGTTCTCTAACGACCTCACCGTCGAGCCTTTTGTCTCTTCCGGCGAAGTGGAAAACATCCTTCCGGATTCGATCTGTTTCTTCCTGGACTTTCCTCTGAAACTCGTCGGAGGCGAAATGGCGGGCGGCTCCGTCGGCCGAGGGGCTTCCCCTTTGATTGATCACGCCCTTTGGAACTCGGATTGTTTCTTCGATCGCCTTACTTCTCTCAAGGGACTCTTGAATCGCATTTAAATCGAGAACCTGCTGTTCCCGCCAGAAGACCCCGTCGACGAAGAGACGAGCCTTCTTAACGGATGCGTCGATTTCAACCGAGATCGGATTCACCCCGTCCGGGCAGGGCAAGCCGCGAGTGATCAGGTATATCTTTTCGAGATCGACCTTCTCCACGATATGGCACGGGGTCGGTTTTTGGATGATCGCCTTCTTTTTTCCGGGGGCGGTGTGTCCCTTTACCGCGACGAAAGCGGCTGCGATGGAAATAAAAATGATGAAAACGGCCGTTCTTGTTTTGCATCGGGATTCCCATCCTCTCTTGACCGGTTTCTTTTTCGACTTATCCCGCACAGCACACCCGCTTTCTGAAAATAATCCAAAGGAAGTTATCGCTCGAATTCCCTCCGGCCGAAAAGGGAGGATTTTTTCGTTCTCCCCAAATCATGCTCGAGCGGCCGATCGGATGACAGGTCAAATCGCGGACCGGATGGGCGATCTGGATCCGGTAGTTTTGCTTGACCCAAATCGGAGTCGGCACACAGGAGCACAGATCGACGCCGGTGTCGCACACCAGAAGCTCCCGGGAAAGTTTATAAATCAGACGGGCGGCGATCGCCGCGTTCGCCTGAACGTAGGAGTCATCGTTGACATGGCCGGTGAGAGGATAGGCCGAGCCCCAGGAGCCCATGCACCAATAGAGCGCGCTCAGTGGAAGGCCGGCGTTCGCCGCGACGCTGTCTGCGATGCAAGACATCTGGGAGATCGGATTCGCGAACAGCAAGGCCTCCGGATTGATGGTGAAGGCGAGCATATCGTTGTTCCAGAGTGGATCGACCTCGGTGATGTAGGCGAGATCAAATCCGCTATGCTCGACACAGGCATAGTCGACCAGCAGTTCCAGAATGGCCCAGACGGGAAAGATGAAGTAGTGCGCTTGCGCGAACGTGGAGGTGTCGACCAGATTGTGGGCGCCGATTTCCGAGTGCGTTCCGCCCAAGAAGCCTTGGTTCGGGTTCGTCATCTGGACCCCCAGACTTGGAAAATAATAGGGGTCCTTGACCGTCTCGATAAAGCGCGCGGGCTCCCAAAAACTGACCGGAATACCCGGTCTGAAGAAAAGAGGCGGTGGCGCGGGACAGACGCAGACCGGGAATTGAGCGGCGTCCGGCGTGTCGATCACGTCGCCTGGAACGAGCGTGATTCCTCCCATCTTGATGGGGAAAATGCAATTCCAGCAGACGTCGGAGATCGGATCGATCGGCGCCCCAAAACCGGCTGCGTCGGCGCGGGCCGCAAGCGAAGCGATCAGAACGATCAGGAGGAAGCCGAGAATCTCTCCTCGTTTATTGTTTTTCAGGAATGGCAATTTCCAAAACCTCCATCATCTGCCCTTTTTGGCGGGCGACGGCCGGCGTGGACCGGACCTGCAATCGTCCGAGGAAAGCCGCGTCGGCGTAGTAAGCCGGCCGCTTGAGATTTTCCATGACGGACTGATAGGACCCTCCGGTGAGAAGAAGAAATACCTTCGGATCGAGCGCGTACTCAGACCCTAGAAACCATGCGACTTGTTCCCTGTCCTCTCCATCGATGATAACCAGCGTATTCGGAAGAGCGAGGAACTGAAGCGGATTGAAGGTATAGCCGCGGGGGTATAGGACGCCCCCCTTCCCGTCCGGGATGTCGGCCCCAAGGGTATAGGTCATGTCCACGGTGTTGTTTCTATTGATAGTCGCCCGGGGGAGACGCTTTAACCCTGTCGGGTGGTAGGCCGCGATCGCCCGCTTCATTTTTTTCTCGTTGAAATACTTTTTCCAGTCCACTTCTTTGGCTCGGTTTTCGATCTCCGTCATGGAATCGGGCTCCGCGATGTCGTAGACGGCGCCGACGACGCCGAGGTTTCGGCCCGCTTCCTCCGGATGAGCCATCGCATAGGATCCTCCGAGGAGGAGCGCCGCGCTAAGGATGAAGGTTTTGATAAAATCCATTGATCTTGTTCCCCAGATCATTATTGATTTGCGACTGTGACTTCGTCGAGATGTTGGCGAAATACTCCGATAGGTCCATCTGACCGAAATCGAGCATCTGCAGCTCCGAGGGAGCGAATCCGACGCAATTCGGGCCGGCGCTGCTTCCCCACTGTCCATCGGGGGCGAATTTCTTCAGCTGTCCCCTCCCCTGCTCCTGGATCATCCGGCCGAGCTTCGAGTTAAAGCAGCAGTAGACCTGCGATTTCTGAACGCAACCGATCAACGGCCAGGAGGTTTTGCAGTAGTCCCCGACATAATGGCAGGAGGCGGCGTCGCGGGCGGTATTTGTATCTTTTTCGTTCGGCGTGCAGTACCGCAGAAAATCGAGGGGCGACCCCGAGCTATTCGAGCAGCAATTGAAAAACGAAGTGCCGGCGCCGGCGGGTCTGCACTCGGAACCCTTACCGTTGAAGATGTACACCGACCCCATGCACATGCCGGTATTCGGGTTCGTCTGTCCGTTGTTCTGGTAGCCGGTTAAATCCGCTCCGGTGGATCCCGGCGGCGTCGCGTCGAGATCGATGCAGGTATTGGGGGAGCATTGATAGGTTCCGTTGCTGTTCATACAGGCGAACTCAGGGCCCAGGGGGCAGGTGCTGTTTCCTTGATAGCACGCATGTTTTGCCGTGTCGTACGTTCCTGAAGGGCAGGTGGTCGGCGCCTGGCAGATTCCTCCGACGAGGTTATAGCCGGCGGGACAGCCGGGGTAGGATCGCTCCCAGGTTGCCGAGTAACACCGGTCCTGACCCAAACCAAAACAGGTTCCGTCCACAAACACCTCCGACCCGGCTTGTAGCCGGACTTCCTGCGATGGGATGGACATCGCGCCGCGTGTCATCTCCTCGATATAGCCGGCCGCGGCCTGCCGATTCTGAAAAGGACTCGATCGGTTCACCTGCCATAAATCTGACGCAGGCGACACGCTACCCCAGTTCAGGAGGGTGATGGTTGTAAAAGGGGTCCGGATGGTCTGCAGGGCCAGGCCCCAATAATAGGAACAGACCGAAAAAATACCTGTCGGACAGGTCTTCCGTTCCGCGACCTGATGATTGTCAAAGGCGTAAACGTCTTGAAACTTGGAGGGGCTGGTGACGACCTGATCGTAAATTCCGTCTCGGCCCAGGTCGACCGAAAGGTTAAAGTTCCAAACACCGTTCGCCCCGACCAGTTGGATGAAAAGCCAGTTGCGCCATAACGGGATGGTGGGACCTTCGCATTGGTTGGTCGCCGGGTTTAGGGCGCCTCCCGCGGGACAGGAGGAAGGGGTATAGGTGGCGCTGCAGGCGACGGCACCCACGGGGCAAAAGGTCCCCTGAGGTGTCGTCGGACACGAGGCGGTTTCCCCCGACCCGGTCGCCGTTCCATCCCCATTTAAATCCTGGCCGCAAACAAGATTGACGGCGTACGACGGCTGAGAAAGGAACAGGAGAGCGAATATGGCGGCGAAGAAAGTCTTATACATCGTTCATCTCATCATGAATAAAATGAAGGCCGTCGCCGCGGTCAATACCAAAAAAGAGGCGACGATCGCCGATAAGAGGACCGTCAACAAAACCAGACTTCTCTCCGGGCTTCTTTTTTTTGACAGATAGAGGAGGATCATCTTGACGAAAATATTTACCTTTTCTTCTTCCTGAATTCGACGTAACCGGGTGGCGAATGGGGCGATCCGGTTGGCCACATAGAGAAAATTGATTCCGGAGAGGACGACGGTTGAAATGAAAACCAGGGGAGAATAAAAAGGGCCGAAAAGCCGGGTTGCAAGACCCGCTGTAAATGAGGAGATGCACAATATCCTCAGGGCAAAGAAAAAAAAGTCTTCCCATTCCGGGTTCGTGAGCCGGCGGTTGCGAAGCGCCAGGAAGATCAGGCCAGCCAAGAGCCAGAGTCCTTCGATCTTTGAGATCCCAAGTGGCATTCATGCGCCTACACGTTGCTTACTGTTTTGAGCCGTTGCTGCAAATCATGTCTTTCCCGGCGTTTTGGAGCACCTGCATTAGGGAAGCCGCTTCCGCGAAATCGGATAAGCACTGGCAGGTCTTGACGACCTCTTCCCCCGCCGCGAGCGGACAGGCGCTATTCGTGCATTTCTTGTAAAAAAAGTTATAGCTGTTCGTCGTGTTCCTGAACTCTCCGGTGGTCCCGGCAACGGACGCTTCGGTATCGGTGGCAGGGACCCTTGTTTTGCATGCCATATCACAACTTGGGTTGTTATCCCGGCCCGGGAGCGTTGTGTCTTTCTGCTCGGAGACCCAATTCCCGTTTTCATCTTTACGAAGGTCCTGGTAATGCATCGTCGTAATATTGTCGGCGACGCTGCTCCGGACCGCGCCGGCCCGGCGCTTCGCGTCGGTAAAGTCAAACACCTGGTTCGTCTGGCACATATAGGTCCGGTCCTTTTTCCACCATCCTCTGCAGATGTCATAATTTTGGATCTGCCCGATAAGGGTGGCGCAGGAGGTGAGGGGCTCAAGCCCGGTCGGATTAAAGCCGCTATAGGTGCTCACGGCGTCGACGTTCTCGGCCCGAAGCCGGCAGTTTGGGTCGGAGTCCAGGGCGCCGCAATTATCTGTAACTGATTCCGCGAAGATGTCGGAGGTCCGGGTGCAAAGGGAGTAGTAATCATAGGCGTCGTAGGTACAATCGTCCTTGCCGCTTTTCTTTGAGCGGTCCCGAAAATTCTCGGCGGAGGTTCCGAGAGAAATGGCGCCGACCGGAGGTGTCCCAAATACCGTCGCCGCCGGCGGTGAACAATATCCAGTGACATTGTTACAGTTGCAGTCATTCCGGTTTCTAAAAGTACCTGCCAGCACTTTTAGGTAAATTGTATTTTCTCTGGAGGCGACTTCGCCGGCCGGGGCGGGGTCCTGGCAGAACGTCTGTTGTGTGGTGATCCCTACAGTTCTTTGAATCGAGCATAACCGGTTGGTGGAACTCGACTGGGTCGCCGGCGGCGTCGTGGTCATCAGGTTGTAATAACTCGCGGGATCGGTCGACTGGAGCGCGATCTGGGAACTCACCGCTCCCGACATACCGCTTGGATTGGAATAGTACTGCTCCGGAGAGACCGACGGCCCCGCCGTACAGGCCCCTTCGTTCTGTCCGTAATAAGTGATCGACAGTCCGTCCGTCTTTACGTCGGTGATCGCGAATTTCGGATTGTTCCCCTGAACGGCGCCGACGACCCCTCCGCCCAGGTTTCTGAGGATGGAGTCGAGGTTTGTGACGGCGAGATTGGACCCGCAGCTAGTATTGATGCAGTAACACCCACCGAGGCTCATCTGTGATGCCCCCTGGAGCGAGGCCCTTCCCGCCGGATCGGCAGTCCATTGGAAGAAGTTGCAGTTAGCCCACTGTCCGGGTATACAGGAGACGACTCCGTTGGCGCAGATTCCAGAGACCGGAAAGGGCGGCTGATAGCTGTAGTCGATCACGCCGTCAAGATTGATGTCCTGACCGATCAGCAGCTGCGACAGGTCGCCCGTGGCCGAGGGGGCGATCAAGACGTTGAGGAATTTTGTCGACGACGGGCAGGTCATCGCGGCGTTAAACAATTTGGCGCCGTCGATGGTCGTCATGAGAGCGCCCTGACCGGTCAGAGGAATCGAAGCGTTGTCCCGAATTCCAGAGGGAGATCCGAACCTGGAGAGCGCTTGATTGGCGGAATCTTGCGCCGCCTGCTTCGGATCGTTTTGCGCCGACGCCGATTCCGCGCCAAGAATCGACAAGATGAAAAAGAGCGCGGCGATCTTAGCTGCGATATTTCCGGACCATTTCATGGATCGCATCCTCATAGGTCATTCCCGTTGAGACCATCGCCTCCATCTCGGCGACCTCTTTCGCATCCGAGGTGTAGAGGTAATAGGAGAAGCCATCGAGCGCCAGGCGCACGACCCCCACGCCGAAGGGGGTATCCATGAAGATCTCCGAATATTTCGGCCGGTTGCTTTTGACGCTCTTTAGCAGCCTCATCGTGAACGGATCATAGTCGATCAGCTTTTCTTCTTTCGCTTTTTCAAAATCGGGCGACTCCAGAAAGAATTTGAAGGCGGAATTTCCCCGAATGACGTCTCCCACGGCGCCGAACATTTTGGAGTCCAAGAGAGACTGGGTGATGATTGTAAAGCTCCCTCCATATTTTCTCGCCCGCCGATACCCCTCTTTGATCACCTCTTTTAAGGCAACGCTGTCGGAGCCGCTCTCTAAGAACTGCCACGCCTCATCGAAGACCGCCATCCGCGGCCGCGCCCGGTCCGACAGATACAGATCACGGGTCACCTCGTTGATCACCTGCAGTGTCACGACTTTGAAGAGCTCCTTCTGCGGCTTCAGATACTCCAGCTCCAGGACCACCCACTCATCTTTCGAGATATCGAACGTCGATTTTCCGTTGAACCATCGTCCATAGGTATTGCCGGTGGTGAATTCGGTTAAGTTGAATGCGAGTGTTTGTGCCAGCTGTTTGAAGACCTGGTTTTCCTTAAAGTCTTCATCTATGTATTTCGGATAGACCCGCAGGTAGTGATAGACGGTATCGATCTTTGCATCATTCCCTTCCGTATCCCACGCCCATTTCACCGCTGATTTAATCAGTGTCATCGCGGTTTCTCCCGATTCGGCCGGGGCCGACCCTGTTCCCGAATAGATCATCTGCAAGATGATCGATGCGATCACGGAGAGATCATCTTTAATTTCCCGTACATTGGAAAAGGGATTAATACAAATGCAGGAATCTTCCCGGAAATCTAGAAACCGCACATTGATATGGATCGCAGAGAGTATTCGGGTCAGTCTCTTATAGGATCCTCCGATATCGATCAGCCGGATAATCGTTCCACTTCCATAATGGGATATGCAGAGGTCACAGACGCAGACCGATTTTCCACCGCCGCTCCCACCGGTGATGAGACCGTTATGATTACTGGCACGCGGGCTGAAGAAATCGATTCCGACCGACTGTCCTTTCCTTCCGACATAGACCGCGATCGGATTTCCTCCTCCGGCGAAATCCGACTGGATGGGAAGGATGGACGAAACGGAATCAAGGGGGGCAATGAAGTCGCGGTCGAGCAGGTTGATGTTTCCACCCCGGTCATAGAGCCCAAATGGGAGGGAGGAGATCAGCAGGATGGGAAGGATACCTCGATCCTCCTGCATGATATATCCCTGGCCTTCCCAGATTCGCTTCGCGCGGGTAATGGCCTCTCCCGCGCTCTTCTCATCCCGATCCCAGACCCATAGGATCGGCATGATCCTTAAAAATCGGTTTCCTTTCTCCAACTCGTCGGTCGCCCACTCGAATTCGTCTTTCTTTCGGTAAACCGAACGGGCGAAACTACCGAATCCCTTTTGCATGAGGATCATATTGCACTTCTTATGCAACGCCGCTTTCATATCGCTGAAAATGATATTGAGCGAATAGAGAAAGGGCGTTTTCATCTGATCTCCATCCGAGACCAAGCCCCAACAACCGCCAAATAGCTGGTTGGTCTGGAAGGGATCGACTTCTTTCGGGAAGACCTTGGGAGTGGCGCAACGGAATGAACGACCGGCGATTCGCATGGTCGACTGCTCTTTTTTTATTTCCGTCTCCGCGCGGATCACCTGTTTTCGGATCGGTATCCCATCCGCGTAGTAGTCGTTGTTACCGGCCGGTCTCCCGTTGAAAAAGCGCCTCATCCAATCGAGCAGGATGTCGGGACCCACCGCGTTGGGGCAAAGCGACGCCCCCCGAAGTGTTTCCTGGATCGTCGTCTGGATCTCCTCCAGTTTTCGTGGCGTGAGTCCCTTATCCGACCGGGGCATCTTGACCGACATGAAGAGTCTGAAATTTCGGATCGGAATCCCGGAGAGCGAAGCCATCCCGGTTGTTCCTTTCGCGAAGAATTCACAGAGGGCCTGGGTCTTATTCCGGATGATGGGGCTTTCTCTCGTTTTGTACCTGCGGAAGTCGGAGAGAAAGGGCTCAATATTATCGTCGGCGTATAGAATGAATTGAAGAATCGATCCCTCGGGAAAATCTATCCGAAAGAGCGCTTCCAGCGTCGTTTGCGTACGGCTGCCTGCGAAGGCGAGTGGCGCGCACTCCCAGATCGCCCCGACCGTTTCGTCGCTGTTGTAATAGAGGTTCGTCTTTTCGTCATAGGCGACCCAAGGGAGATAGTCGGAAAATTTGTTTCGATGGGTCATCGATTGAAGTTCGGCGGTCGTAAGCCCGCCGTTCATACCGAAGAGATTTAAGATGTTAGGAAGGACCATGAACCCCTCTTTTAGTAACCCCGGACTTCTTGATTGCGAACCGAACCCCGTCTTATTTGGTGGAAGGCATCGCAGTCTCCCGGGCCGATGACTCCTCATTGAGCCACTGATTGCCCAATACCCATTTCGGCGCATCTACGATGATGTAAACGTATCGCGGCATATAGAGCCGAGAGTCTTCTCCTCGATAAGGGAGGATTAATACACGCATAATCTGCGGGGGGGCGATCATCGGGGTGGTCGGTTCCTTTAGGAGGCCCGTCAGCTTCTCGTAGAGCGCGTTTTGATAGCTCGCCTCAGAGATAAAGGCCCCCCCCTTTTTCTTATCCTCGCCGCCATTCTTCGACGGTTTCAGCCCTTCGTCCTCCTTCTCCTTTGGATTGCCGTCGACCGATTCCTGATAAGCGGAAGTAGGAGAAACACATTTCCCGTTGAAAGTCTTTGGACAGGTAAACTCTCCGTTGTAGGGGTTAAACACCGAACAGCCGGAAAGGAAGAGACACAAAACTCCGAAAAGGGTTACCGGTCGCATTGTTGTCCTCCGACACAGATTTCTTTGATGATCAGGTCGACCCCTTCCGTCACCACGAGGGTCACCGTCTTCGTCGCCCCCACCTCAATGATCGGAGTCGCTTGACGCGCAAGCTCGATATAGAGCCGCTCCAGTTCGTGCGAGGCGCTCGAGAGTCCCCCTCCCAACGCCGCCTTCCCGACGTCTTCCGGCTTGATGAGCTGGGTCGCCCCCAGCGGGCTGATCGCGGTGGTACTGGAAGCGGCCCGAAACGCGTCGCCCGCCCCGCCGAAGAAACCGGCGATCGCCGCCCGGGCGACCGCCGACCCCATTCGAGAGACGACATTGCCCCTTAATCCATTTTTCCCGTCCTCGTCAGCGACATATCCCTTCACCGCTTGGTCGATAACCGCCTGGCCGTTCTTCGCGAGGCAGGAGAGGGTGACGAGCCGAAGCTCCACCCGCTCTTTAGAGAGCTTTCCAAATCCGTGAGCGATGACGAAGCAACCCTTCAGGTTCGTCTTGATCTGGTTCGGGAGGACGGCGAGATCCCGGATCCGAAGGAGGACCGGTTCGGGGTTCCCTTTGGCCGATTCCACCGTTTCAGCGTCAAGTCCGGTCAGTAAGGTCGCCTCCATGAACGAAGGTGGAAGATAGATCGTCTTTTTCTCTTTCTTTGTGTCGCCTGCCTCCCCTGCTTTTTCCGCCTTGGCGTAGGGATTGGAGACCACGGAGATCTCACCGATCACCTCCTGTTCCGGCGCTTTGGGTTCCGCCATCCGACTCGCCTCCCGTCCTAACGGCGGCGGAGGAGGAGGGATCCGGACGTCGGTCGGAGGGGGGAGCGGCGAACGTGGGAACCCGCTATTTGTTGGAGGAGGGGCCATGTCCATTTTTCCCGGAGGGACGGGAGCGATCCTCTCTTCCTTTTCCTTTTTTAGGTCTTCGATCTCTTGGCGCATCTGATCGATGCTGTCTTTCTGACTCTTTAGCTCCTTTTGGGACTCCATCACGAGCGATTTCTCAAGCATCTTCGGCTCAAGCGAGATCTCTTTTTTCGCTTCGACCGGAGCGGCCGCCGTGGACCTTCCTCGCGTCATCTTGTATCCAAGAGTCCCGAGCGCCAAAACTACGACGATCAGAATACTTAAGACCCATTTACGCTTCTGTTCTGAGGTGAGTCCGCTCCAAAAAGCCTTTACGCGTTGCATCAGTTCCCCTCCCCGCGTTGCTCAACGATCAGAACGCGCGCCGACTGGCCGGTGGTCAATGTGAGCCGATCGACCGTAATCGCGACAGGCCGGAGCGCGAGGTCGACCTTGAGAAAATCTTTCTCGTGTAACTCGACACGGGACGCCCGGGGTTGGACCATGAATTCTTTCACCATCAGACCTTCTCCCTCGACCGAAACCGTCCGGGTGAGGGTGACGTCGATATCTCGAAAAACGTCGACTACTTTTCTTACGGGGGTAACGGTGAAGCTTTCCGGAATCTGATCGGTATACACCGCACGAAGCAGACTGAGGAGTTTCTCCTCGTACGGAAGGCCGCGCATGAGCGTGAGATTGGTTTTGATCTGATCGGCCCCGCCTGAAGTCAATCGCACCGTCTTCGACGGAACGTGTTTTGGGATCGCGATGATCCGAAACACATGATCACCGCAGACGACGAAGACCTCCGCGGGGGTCGTGGAATAGGTGAGCTGACCGTTCTCTTTTAAAATCTGAAATTTCAAGAAGGCGTCCCGTTTCGTAAAATGAACCGAGAGGCCCTTTTCTTTCGAGAAAATGACGTCCTCGATCGGTGACGGGCAGACGATCCGGTTTGCGTCCGAATTGCTCATCTCCACCGGCGTGGTTACTTCGGGGAGAATGGTAATATCCCCGGAGGTCGGATCCTGCGGGAAAGCCGGGCCCGAAAAACAGAAAAAGAAAAAAGCCGTTAGAAGATAGAGAGGATAGAACATCGGATTACTCCTGTTTTTCGGAAATGTGTAATAACGTAAATCGGCCATCGATGATGCGATATTGGAGAAAATAAGACTTCACCACTTCGTCAACTCGGGTGGTTTCGACAAATTGCTTGCGAACACCTTTCACTTCGATCGCGGAGGGAGTGAAGAAAATCTGCTGAATGTAAAAGGCGCTGGTGATATGGGCGGTTTCAACCCGGTCGGCCAGATCATAGAAGCTCTTTTTCGCCTCCGGATAGGATTCGGGCGCGTATAAGCCGATGAGCTCCTCGAACTGACCTCGGGCCGAGGCCTGCGTGTAGCTCCCGGCCAAACTCATGACATACCGGGCGTAGGCGCGAAGACTCTCTTCGGAGGCGCTCTCTTGAGTCAACTCCAGTCGTGAGTTCAGCGCGGGGGGGACAAGGATCGTGCGCGCGGTATTCATCGCGCGGGAAAGAAGGACGGTGTTAAAAAGAACGGCCCCTCCGATCACGAGCACGATCAGTTTCAGGATCCGATTCTCGGCCACCTTGTTTGATGACCCCTGTAAAAATGTCTCGAGCTTCATGGCGCCTCTTCTCTACTCCTGGAATTCGTCCTCGAAAAAAGTCGGATACCCTTTCAGCCTGACCAAACCGATAAAATAGAAGCAATGTTTGAGAAATCCCCTCGGATAACGCTTCTTCTGGGTAGAGTAAAGATAGGGTCCCCCCACGATCATCAACCAGAAGATACTGCCGAATAAGAGCGCAATAATATAAAAGATCAATGCGATGATCAGTTCGTCTGACTCCAGCCACAGGACCTGGAATGGCTGGGAGAGATATTGCGGAAATCGTTTCTTTTCCATCGATCCGCCTTCGCTTCAAGTAACGTCCTCTCTCCCCCGAGAATGAAGGTGGCCATCTCGGGAGAGAGAGAGCGCCCGGGGATCAAATCAGCGCGCCGAGACTTGTAACCACGGTGTCGGCTTTCATCAGGATCGCCCCTCCGAGAATAGACGCGATCGCATACCAAATCTCGGCTTGAATCCCCATGTAGGCCCCAAACGCGATCGCAATGACCCCTCCGACGAAACCGATGGGGCCCTTCAGGATTTTGTTGACGCCGATATCATAGGCGTCGTACGCGAAGGACCCGGCTACCGGCGCGACGAACGCCTGCGCCAACGGGGCGATCGCAAGCACCAGGAGCAAGGCCAAGAAGGCCAATTGAACCTCCTTCCGGCTGAAAATGCTGTTATTAAAATCACCTCCTTTTGAGAACTTTCCTTTCAAAATCCTGCGCAGTGTTTTCATGTTCCCTCCTCGTTTTGATACACCCCCGCTTTCTGCAGGGGATCCCGTTAAGAATGTGGCTCCAGGATCTGGACAATCTTCTTGATGTCGGCGCCGGAGACGAATTCGCCATTGATCCAAAGCGATGGCGTCCCTCGAACGCCCAACTTCTGGCCGATTTGTTGGTGCTCCGCGAGAAGCGCCTCTGTTTTATCGTCGTCGCACAGTTTGATCTCTTCGTCGTCGAGCTGTCCCGACAGCGCTTCGTCATAGGCGGCGGTCCGATCCTTCGCGCAGAGGATGTATTGCGCATGCCGTTCCGCCTCCGGGTGAAGCTCTTTGATCGGAAAGAGAAAGATATATTGGGTCACATCCTTTCTTTTCTTAAAGAACGCCGCCGTTTTCCGACAGAATGGACAATCGGGGTCGACCATCTCGATGATCGTGTTTTTTCCATTGCCGATCTTGATTGCTTTTTCGAGCGGCAGCGCTCTGATCCGGGCCGCCGAGACCTCCGCCTTTTTCTGGGCGGTCAAACTGACCCCGTCTTTGTTCAGGATTTCTCCGACCAGGGTCAAACCGGTTTTCGGATGGAAGTAAACGATCTTTCCATCGAAGGAGATTTCATAGAGGCCATCGATCTCCGTTTTTCGAACGGTGTCGATTTTCAACGTTGCGAATTCATGCCGGATCGCCTCCTCGATCGTCTGCTCCGTTCCCGTCTCTGCGTGAACAAGGCGCGCTGAAGAAATCAGCGCGATCAGGATAAAGATCAAAACGTTATTTCTCATGGTCCCCTCCCTTCTTGATGACAACAATCTCGACTCTCCGATTTAATTTCCGATCGGTCGAGAGCGGGCAGCAACTTCCCTTTCCCTCGATTTCGGCCACATCAACCCCTTGCTCCTTGAAAATCGCGGCGACCCGCTTAGCGCGATCACGAGAGATTTCAACATTTCGATCGGTCGTTCCAAGATCGCACGTGTGACCCAGGACTCGGACCTTTCCCCCGTCCTTCTTTACCCGCCAAGCGATATTGGCGATCTCCGATTCCTGAACGGGAGTGAGGTTCACCTGATTGAAACCGAACCGGATGATAGCGGGTGAGACCGTCCCAAGCTGAAGACCGGCCGTGATGGGGCCGGGGACCGGTGCGCGATCGCTGTTTCCGAGTCTCATGACTTCAGGACTCTTCCCGATCGATTCCTCGCGCGGCGGTGGTGGAACGCTAAAATGAAACGGCTCATTCGCCCGGACCGAAATTGGCTCCTGCTGCGGTTTTACCGACAGGGGGGGCGCGGGCTTACAGTCACACAGGACAAATGTTTCATCGAAGGGGAGAATGATACTCATGTCCGAAGAATACTGGTATGGCATCTTTTGGATGTCGGCGGAGAGCGCCCGGTCTTGAGACAGCGCCGATAAGAGAACGATGGCGGCGAATGTCAAAGAGGCCCGATGGGAAACAAACCTGCGGTGGGGGTTACCCGAAACTTTTGGTTTGATGTTTTTCTCTTTTTCTGAAAGGTCCAAGTCCATCTTCCGCCCCGGTCCTTAATGCGTGATGAGCGGGACTATACCAGACCGGTTCGACTGCAGATCTTCCTAAAATGGGACCCTAAAAGGTCCCAAAATCGCCATTTTTTACACCGGGACGCCGTTGTAGTATGGAGGGCCGGGGTATCGGGAAAGCTCAAGAGGTTTTCTCAAGGTCGCCCCCCTGATGTTGATAACAGCGGACAGCGCGAAAGGAGAGATCAGATGACTCAAGTAGAATCGATCCGGAACAGCTCCCTCTTCTCAAACAACTCTTTTTTTATATTTCTTGTCATTGCGATTCTCATCCTCGTGTTCATTAAAGCGAAAAGTGGATTCCTCGGACGGGGAAGCGGCCGATATGCGACTTCATGGGAAATCTACTCGTACCTCGGAAACTGGGCGCGATTTCCCCTTTCCATGTATGCGGTCACGGCTCTATATGTGGGGTTGACGGCGGGCGTTATTATATGGTGCTGGGATCGAGACGGCTGGTCGGTCTTAGGTCATCCCGATCAAATCGTCATTATCCTCACAGCCGCGCTGGTCGGCGCGCTTCTGATATATGGGATGCTCCTGACTCTTCTCTTCAACCGGCGAGATCGGAATCGATTCATTTTAGGAAAGAAGACGCTTTTCTTCCCGATTCTAATTTCGCTTCCGGAGAAAGATCGTTTCGAGCACGTTCGTATCCAGGGGCGAGCCGGCACCGGAAAAACTGACGGGTATATGTTCCCCCAGCTGATCGAGGACGCCTCGGGCGACTGTTCCGCGGTCGTTCTCGACGTGAAATCGCCGGAAGCGTTTGAGGCGATCGGCGGAGCGTGGCATGCAAAGGGTAAGAAGGTGATCCTTTTCGATCCCTATTCGGAAAGCTGTCCCGGGTTCGAGCCGCTCGCCGGCGCGTCCGTTGAAATGCTCTCTCAGATCGAACAGACCGTGTATGGAAAGAGGAACACCGACGCCAATGACACGTCGATCTGGTTTGACCTCCAGGAACGTCGGCTCTTCCGCCTCTATTGCCAATTGGTCATGGGGTATAAAGATCCAAGGCAGTGCAGCTTGTCGATGGTCTATCAGCTGGCTTTGCGGGGTGCGCCGGCCTTGGAAGCCGCGGTGACCTATTGCCAGAATCCGGTGCTTCAGTCCGAATTCGAGCATCAATTCCAAAACAAAAATAGATTGCCCGATGTGATCAGCGGGATACTCAACAAATTGGATCTCTTCGCCGATCCAAAGATAGCGGCCGCTTTCTCGCGCTCCGATTTGGATCTGGATCTTCTTTTTCGCGAGCCTACCTTGTTGATTATCGCGAGCCCGCATTCCAATCCAAAGGCCAGACTCGCGGCCTCGATCCTGCTCCGAGCTCTGATGCAGAAAGTTTATGAAAAACCTGTTCGAAAGGAAGGCGATGGATGCTCTCTCTTTTTCTATCTTGACGAATTCTACGCGCTCCATCTTCCCGACATGGCCGATTTTGCAAACACCGCCAGATCGGCAAGGGTCGGAATTGTGACCTATCTCCAAGCGGAAGGACAGCTGACCCGATATAAACCGCACGAGGTCGTATCGATCGCGGTGAATACAAAAACAGAGGTCTGTTTACAGGGTTGCGACCCGATCACCTGCGAGCGTCTATCGGATCTCTTTGGGAAAAAGGCGATCCGGGATAAACGGATTGCGCGGTCCAGAAGGGGAGCGGTGACGACCACGGGATTCCTGGAAAGACCCCTTTTAACAAAAGATGAGATCTATAACATGGCGATTGGCGTGGCGCTTCTCCACATTGGAGGATTACACCCCATCTGGGTAAAGCAAATCTCCTCGTATAAAAATCGACCATTTAAAAGTAAAAGAGGGCTGCCGGTCGAAGCGTATCGTCCTAACACCGAACCCCTGGTTGCGCCATCCTATAAAGACCTCGACCTACCGGGACCGGATGCGCTTCCTTCCTCCCCGCTCCTCCCGCCTTCTCCATCTACGCCTCCGGGTGGAGGAGAAATTATTAATTGGTGAATAAATAATCCGGGAGGTACGCAATGAAGCAGGAAGGAGTGAATTCGTTTGAGGAAGTGAAGAGAAAGGTCGATATTCTCAATTACATCGAGAAGTGGACACGACAGGCCGCGCGGAGAACCGGAAAAGGTTACACCCTGCCGGAATGCCCATTCTGTCACGGTCACGGATGTTTTTCGATCAGCCCTGAAAAACAACTCTACAATTGCTTCCAATGCTCCGGGAAAAGCGGAGGAGACGTATTCGATTTTTTATGTAAGCTGAGAGGTTGCGACAAGCGAGGCGCCCTGGAGGAGCTGGCCAAAGAGGCGGGCTATAACCTTTCCGGTTCGCGATCGTTGAAGCGGGATATCCGCGAAGAGATCATGTCCCAAGCAAAGGAAGACTGGAAACTTCCCGAGGCGAAAGACGCCTGGGACTATCTCGTCAACGCGCGCCACCTTTCACCAGAGGTCTTGAAGTCCCACGATGTCGGTTTTATCGGGGACCGGTCCAGGCTGATAGGGATACTGAAGAAGAAAGGGTTCACCTATGACGAAATCAGGAGCTCCGGGATCCTGACCAGAGGATATGGGACCTTCTACGAAATTCTTTTCGGATGGCGGTCACTCAACGGTAAATTATCAGGATTCGTCGCCGGGGCGACCCGAGCTCGCCTGAAAACATTAAAACCCGAGGACGAAGACATCCATCCGAAATATAAGAACGCGAACGATCTTCAGGTCGACTCTCCCTATAATCTCTATTATGCAAAACGACGGGTTCCTGAGGATGCGAGCCTGGTCATCGTGGAGGGTATTCTCGACTGCCTTCAGATGCAATCGCATGGCCTGTTCAACACGGTCTCGCTGGGAGGAACAACCTTCAGGGATGGGTATGGGAAGGCCTTGCAGGCGACGCGGTTCGTTCGTCTCATTTTGCTCCTGGATAGCGATAAGGCCGGAAGGCAGGGAACGGCGCAGTTGATTCGGCTTCTCATCCAGGAATATCCCAAATTCTCGGTTTATGTTACCGAGATCACCGCGGCCGATCCCGCGGACCAGAATCGGAAGATTAAGGATCCGGACGAATTGATTATCAAGCTGGGCCCCGAGGTTCTTAAGAAAGTCATTCGCTATCCCGCCAAGGCGGGTCCCTGGCTGGTCCTCGCCATGCGGGACCAGTACGATATGAAAAACACCCTTGATCGCGATCGAGCGTTCGAGGAGGTCGCCTCTCTGTGGGTTTACATATCCGACGAGGTTGAGCGAAAGGAAATACTCCGATATCTTGCCGATGGTTCGGAAATGCCGCAGGAAGATATTCGGAAGACCATCGAGAAATACGCTCAACGGAGTCCGGCCGGCGTCCCTCCGGACCGGCCTGAGGCCGCAGAGTTGGATCGAAAGTCGCTTGAAAAAGAAGGATCCATGCAAACCTCTTTAACTGAGCTTCAAAGTAAGATCAAAGAAGTCATCGCAGGGAATAAAGACCTCAAAAAAAGAAATAGGATTCTGCTTCAAGCTTACGGCGCCTTTGTCCTGCAGACTCGAGAGCTGGCGAAAGCCGGCCTGCTGTGGCATGTCAATCGACTTTCGGAGGGTCATGTCAGCCTTCTACGGGCGCTCCGGAAAGATCCGCTGAGAGCGCAAGGAATGATTGAGAAGGTTCATCAGGTTTTTACGGCCGCGAAACTTACGGAGCTCGAGCGGATTAACAGCGAGATTGAGGAGTTGTGCAAACAGAGCAACTCGAACATAGGAGGCGGATAGATGCCGAGATCGGAAGGTCTCATTCTCACCGACCGCGATATTGAGTTAATGAAATATCTCGCATTCGGGCCAGCGTTTTCCGATGATCTGCATGCCAGGTTTTTCGTGGGGAAGGGCAAATTGGTCAGTCGCCAGGCCTATGAGAGGCGGATGCGGAAATTGATGGACGCCAAGTGTCTTGAGCGGATGGAGCCTCAAAGAATTCGTGGACGTCGAACGATTCTGCATAAGCCTGTTTATACCCTCGCCGAAGGGGGCATTGAAGTTTTGACCTCTCAAGGGGTCCTTCAGATCGATCGGATCCGGCGGGTCCGGCCGAATCGGCAAAATCTTTTTCATGAAATCACGTTAACCAGGTTGATACGAAGGATTTATGAAGGAGACCCGAGGCGGTATGAGGTTATTCGGTTGTATGATCATGACATGCTGGCGAAACAGGTGCAAAGGGTCAGGATTAGAAGAATTCCGGATTTACGATTCACGCTGAAGTTTAAGCATGGCGCCTTCTATAGCTATCTCGTCGAGATCGACGCCGGAACCACTCATACTCCGGAGTTTCTTCAAAAGCTGGTCGCTTTCATCCAGCTCAATCGCCGTCTAGCCCCGGTCAATTCGAGAGACCCTGTCGGAATTTTGATCGTCTGTCACACTGCGGACCGGATGGAAACGCTTCAGCGGGCGGTCGTTGAAAGCCATCTCACTTTGAAAGTGGCAAATCGATTTCTCTTCAGTACGATTCAATCGATCGACAACAGTCTTGGTCTGTATAACCCTTGGTATAAAGCCGATGGAACGAAGATAGATCTGATATTCAAAGACAACAATCGGACTACGGAGCCGCAGGCTCTAAAAGCGAGGAACACCCAATAAACAACCCTCCGCAACGGTTCTTCGGGATCCAAAGGGTAAGGCCTCAATTGTAGAAAGCGCGATTTTCTGCTAAATTGCTGTCCATGCAAATCCGCCCCGCGAAAACCTTTTTATATTTTGCTGTATTTATCTCACTTATCCTATCCCCTGTCGCTTCCTCGCCATGGGCCCAGACCCCGACTATTGAAGCCTGTTTTACCCCGGGAGAGAACTGCACAGAGAAAATCGTCAAAGCTTTAGGCCAGGGTCATTTATCCGTTTTTGTTCAGGCTTACTCCTTTACGTCCGGTCCCATTGCCAAGGCGTTGGTCGACGCGCACAAGCGAGGCGTGCAAGTAGAGGTAATTTTGGATAGGAGTCAGCAACGTGAAAAGTATTCCTCGGCCGACTTTATTGCCCATGCGGGCATTCCGACTTATATCGATTCGCAGCATTCGATCGCGCATAACAAGGTGATCGTAATCGATGGTCAAATCGTCATCACCGGATCGTTCAACTTTACGAAAGCGGCGCAAGAAAAGAACGCGGAGAATCTGATCGTGATCCACGACAGGATTTTAGCAAATCGGTATCTCACGAACTGGGAATTTCATAGAAAGCATTCTAACATTTACAGGGGGAAATAGTTCTTAGACAAGAGAGAAATCAAGGAGAAAACCATGAACAGGAAGGGTGGATCGACCGCCAAATCGAATTCAAAACGCGGTCGGAGCAAGGGAGCGGCCTATGAAATTATCTCGGATCGGGAGACTATTTTTCGAAGGAATCCTACCCGGAGGGAGACAGAGGTAATCCGCTTCGTTTGCGAAGGATATAAAAATAAAGAGGTCGCTGAGAAGATGGGTATCTCAATCAAAACTGTGGAGACCCACCGGTCCAATATCATGAATAAACTTGCACTTCGGAACATTGCCGCTCTGATGCGTTATGCAATCCAAAAAGGAATAATATCTATTGAGCGATAATGAAGGCGGGTATAATCTTAGGCCTCTTTCAATCGTATCCCGAGACGTCGTTCCTCGGCCGCTATCTTTTCATCGATCGCACTTCGCACCAAATCAACCGCCGGGTCATGAGTCTTTTTGTGCCAGCGTTTAAGCGCCTCGGCCTGATCCCTCCGAAGTAAATATTGCTTTCGCACAAAATGAAGATCCTCGGCCTCAGCGTATTGGCGCTTTTTCTTTTTCAAAAGAGTCTATCCTGCTGACCAGAATTCTTATTCAGCCGGCTGGCCGCGATCGCCTGTGCAGCGTCCCATTCGTATCCTTTTTTGTGCAAAGCAACCATCATCGAGACGAGGGTCGTCTCCTCTTTGGCATACCGTACAGTGGCGCGTTGCCGGCCGGGTTTCGCGATCGCGCTTATTTTCCCGCGGCTCAACAGGTATTGGATCGCATTACTGTATGTTTTCGTCTCAGTGAGTGGCGCATGACACGCGAAGAGAAACTGCCGAAGCCGAAGGAAGCGTCCGTCGTTCGGCAATTGGTCGACTTTTTTAACGTGCCTCATCTCCGCGGTTCTTCGGATCCATTTTCTTTGCTGCATATCGATCCCCTATAAGCCATTTTGACACATTCCCTAAATCCCCAGAGGTCCGCTCCATCAAAAAGAACGACGACCCCTTTATTAAGATCACGCTGCGTGTCCGCTTTAGAAACTGAAGCAACCGCCACTTCCTGCGCCTTAAGGAAATAGCGATCGGGACCGTCCATAGTGATCTGAAGCTGCTTGTTCTTTTCGCCATAGTGATGAAACAATTCCACCAAGATCCCTTTCTGAGGCGCTTCGAGCCGGCTACCGATCTGGGAAAGATCTTTTTCGGAAAGCCGGAAGACCAGTTTCTCCTCCCAGTTGTATTTGCGTTCTCCTTTGTGCGGTATCTTTTTCTCCATCCCATTCATCGCGCGGCACACCTCTAACCAGACCCCCCATTCGCCGCGATGCCGCTTGGCGCTGAGCCGCAGCGCGGAGGATCCCTTCGACCACATCTCTTCGAACGCGTAGGTTTCCATATCTGCTTTTATGATACATAGAATCTATGTAGATCTCAATAAAAAAAATGCCGCCGCCGATCGGCGACAGTCATCATGGGTTCGGATTTCGTGCTGAATGTTCAGTAAGCGGAATGGAAGTCATTCGCTTCTCCCTTCCAGGAAACAAAAAAAGAATCCTTTCCCTCTCCCGATCGAATTTAACTGAACATTCAGTAAGCCCTGTGCAAGTCTTACGATTTCCCGCCGCGCCCTGAGCTCTCCCCGCCGGCGCCGGCCGTCTCGCCCCACCCCCTAACCCGCCCTCCTTTCCGGCCGCCCCCTCCGCGGGGATTCCGCGCGCGCTGAAACTCTCTCGAAAACCTCGAAAACTCGAATGAAGGGCGGTTAGGAAGGGACGGGCCCGATCGTCGGCGCGGCGGCCGCCCGAGTGGATTTCGTGGAGGGCGGCCGCGTGTGACGGCTGGCGCTGGGAAGAGAGAGGGCCTGCCAGGGGTGGTGCGAAAGAAACAGGAGAGATATTTGGAATGGGACTTCCATTCCGCTTACTGAATGTTCAGCTAAAAACCTCCTTCAATAAATGTCAAATTGCCGATAGGTCCGAACGTCATCATATAGAATTTCACGGGCTGGTTACTGTAACCGGTTATTTCGATTCTCATCAAGTCTTTTCAAAAAGCTGTTGCTTCATAAAGCCGAATCCATTATTGTGCAATTTAAATGCAATATCTCAGGCTCTATCTATTAAGTAAGAGTCGCTCTCGGATTTGTACGAAACGCTAACATAGATAATTAGGGAGGAAGCCATGGCTTCATTGCTGAATTCGGAATCCACTTCATTCACCTTCGACAATATGGGACGGTTTCTCTGCAACACCTTGCAGGAAGCCCGCGACAGCGCCCAGGAATCCGTCGGAGGGCGAAAGCGCGACTTCGACGTGATCGTCATCGGGGGAGGTACCTTCGGTTCGGTCATCGCAGAGCATCTTTTCGTCACCGATGCAACGCGCAGCCGCCGCATTCTCGTTCTGGAAGCCGGACCTTTCGTCCTTCCCGAGCATGTCCAGAATATGCCCTTTCTCGGCGGCGCGCCCGACATGCGCGCGCCGTGGGTCAACCACCCGGCGCTCAATTACGCCGGTCTGCTCTTCGCCATCGGCGGCCGCTCGCTGACCTGGGGAGGATGGTCTCCCGAGCTTCTTGATGAGGAGATGGCCGCGTGGCCTCAGACGGTTCAAAGCGCGCTGCGCACCCGCTATTTCGCCGAATCGAGCCGCGTCACCGGAGTCGATGAAACCAATGACTTTATCTATGGGCCGCTTCATGCCGCGTTGCGGAAGCAGCTCCACGCCGGACTGAAAGCTGCGGGGAACCTCACCGGGTTTAAGTTTACCGATCTCCTTGATCATCCCGCAATCAGATACTCCGATTCGGGAACGACGATAGACGAAAAGGTTCTCCGCGATTGGCTTAATCTGCCCACGTCGGATAAAACGCCCTTGCCGGAGCTGCGCGAGCTGTTCAAACTTGAAGCGCCGCTTGCAGTGCAATCGATCACCCTTCCCGGATTTTTCCCGACGAATAAATTCAGCGCCGTACCCTCCCTGATCCGAGCCGCGCGGCTCGCGGGGAGCGACGCCGACGGGATCGGCTCCATCTCCGATGCGCGCAAGCGACTGATGGTCGTTCCAAACTGCCATGTACAGGAGCTCATAACCGAGACGCAATCCGACAACTGGGTGCGGGTCACCGGAGTGCGGGTTTGGCAAAATGGAAGTTCCCTCGATATTGCGCTGGCGCCGCCGCGAAACGACGGGCAGAGCGCCGTCATCCTTGCGATGGGGACGATCGAGACCACGCGTCTGGCGCTCACCACATTTCGGCAGTCGCTGGGCGGTCGCGCCGCCGATCGGATGGGAAAGAATCTTGTTGCGCACCTGCGCTCCAACCTCACGATTCGAGTGCCGCGCAAGGCCATTGAGGCGAACCTGCCTGCGGACGCAATAAATAGCCTTCAGTGCTCCGCATTGCTAGTAAAAGGCAAAGCGTCCAACGGACGGACGTTTCATTTTCAAATCACCGCTTCCGGATTGAATAAGCTGGGGACCGATTCTGAAACGGAGCTGTTCAAGAAACTCCCCACGCTTGAGCAAATGAACGACATGATGCGCGCCAGTGACGATTCTGTCGTGATCACCATCCGAGGAATCGGCGACATGACGCCGCGTAACCCCGACAGCTTCGTGACCTTATCGACAACTGACGTCGATTTCGACCGTCCGAAGGCCGTCGTCACCCTCGGCAATGCAAAAGCGGACCCCAAAGATTTTCCCGGCAGCGCCGAGACCAACAACGACCGGACCACTTGGGACGAGATGGATGTCGTCTCCGATAAAATCGCCCTCATCTTCGCCGGCGCCGAACCGTTTGAGATCCTCGCCGGCACCCGCGTCATCCCAGTGCCCGCCGGTACAGCCGCGCAACGCCTTTCCGTGCTTGCGGCCTTTAAAAACCGGCGCGACGATCTGGGAACGACACACCACGATGCAGGGACCATGCGGATGGGAAACAACGTCGCCGACGCCGTCACCAATGACTTCGGCCGAATTCATGACACGACGAACTGTTACATCGCCGGCCCCGCGCTCTTCCCGACAATCGGATCGCCGAACCCGATGCTGACCGGCGTCGCGCTCGCCCGCCGAACTGGCGATTTATTGAACGCCGGTGTCCTCGTCGGGCCCGATCCGATCGTCAGCATCAAACCGGAGGCCGGGTTCCGTCCTCTTTTCGACGGCACCGCCGGGACGTTCAAGAATTGGCGACTCACAGGGCCGGGGGGAGGAGGGATGCTCCACGTCAACGGCGAGATGGTCAGTTATGGCGACGGAGGTTTGCGGCTGTTCTACTACGCCACGGAGACTTTCAGTGACTTCACCTTGCGCCTGCAGTTTCGAATCTTCGATCCCGCAAAACACAACAGCGGTGTTTTCCTTCGCTTCCCGCGCCCAACACTCGACCTTGCCACCGATGAGCTGAAAAAGCGCGCGGCAAAAGAACCGGCGTTCGATCCGAGCAACCCCGCCTGGAAGCCAACCCTAGCCGGTTTCGAAGTGCAGGTCGACGACAACGCGATTGGCGACTCAACCAAGGACTTCTACGGCATCCGTCCGGAGCCGAATGGACTCTACAAGAATCGGACCGGCGCAATCTATAAAATCCAGGCAGGTGACAGGATCTGGCACTTGAACAGAAACGAGCCCGCCGTACAGAAATATACGCCGGGTCCGGCGCTTGCGCCCGGCGTTTGGTTTGAATATGAGATTATTGTTCAAGGAAACGACTACACTGTTTTTTTAACCAATACCCAGACCGGAGAACGCAAGCAGACGACCTCCTTCACCAACACGGACCCCCAGCGCGGACTTGCGCCCGGATTCATCGGAGTGCAGGCGTATTCAGGCAATACGGTTGCCTGGCGTCATATCCGCATCAAAACGCAATAATAGAAGGAGATCTAGCGGTCTTGACCATTTGATGGTTTCCTCTCTATCGTGGAGGTGAGTCAAGGACGATCCTCCCTTTTTGGGGAAAACGAAGGTCTCATCACGCGAAGGACCGGACGGCCATTCAGATTTTGAATCGGCAGGTAGACACGATGACTCTCAGGGTCGACAGAGACCGAATGTGCCTTAGGAGCGATGAAGAGATCTCCCTCTTTTCTCATCTGAGACTCTTCTTGCTGAAAGATAGAAAGCGTGCCGGACTCAGATGCGACATATAGTCGGCCTAAACCGGCGTCAAAGGCAAGGACATCCGGCTCCTTTCCGGTCGGGAAAACCTGAAGAATTCGTTCTGTTTTCAAATCAAAGACCAGCAGTTTTGAATCTCCATCGCAGGCGATAAAGGCTAGCGGATGGAAAGGATCGATCAGAAAACCATGGGGGTGATCTCCCCCTTTAAGGTCGAACTTGCTCACGACGCGGTGGGTGGAAGGATCGATGGAAACCAGCTGATTGCGCGATTGGACGTTCGAGAAAATCCGATGCGACTTTGGATCATATTGCGTGTTCCCTACCTCACCTCCTAAGCGAATCAATGCAATCTGCTTGTTTGTCCGGACGTCGATGACGACCACTTGTTCCCCTCTTTCATCGGAGACGAATAGCTTCTGATGTTCCGGATCATATGCGATTCCATCGGGGAAGGTACCCCCAGCCACCCGCGCCACAATCTTCTTCGCCTCTTCATCGATGACGGCGATTTCGCCGGTTCCGGTCACACTGACATAGACCCGATTTAAGTCAGGAACCGCCAAGACACCCGTCGCTCCCGGGACCTGATCGACAATGCCCACGACGTTCTGCTGTTTCATGTCGAAGACGATCAGTTGGCCATCCCCCATGTGCGAGATAAAGAGAAGACCTCTCTTCGGATCGATGCTTTGGTAGTCGAAACGGGCCGTGCCTCCCGGAAGGGGAATATCTGCAACTGTTTCTAAAAGAGGAGCGGCCGCGAATCCTGTTTTAGAAAGAGTGAACAGAATCAGCGGCACCAAAAGGACTCTCTTTAGCAAGGCCATCGTATTTCTCCTGATTTATTCTTCCATCTCCCGGCCAATAGAATGAGCCGATATTGCGCTTCTTTCAACGTCCCACAGTCGAGCGGTCCAGGTCAAGCCGGCGCGCACTTCGAACACCTGGAGGTGGTCCTCCCGCGCCCGGCGCACGCCGATGTCGAACGAAAGATTCTTCCCTGCCTGCCAAATGACCCCCAAGAGTCCTGAAATCGCCGAGCCGATCCCAAATTCTCGAGCAGCCCAGAATTCGGCGACGGGGCGAGCAGGCCAATGAAAAGGTCCCTCCAGGATCATGCTGGCGAAGAGGTTGACGCGCTGGGCGCGGGTCAGTGAGAGAGCCCCATTGAAATGTATTGTCCCCATCGATCCCCTCTGGGACAAGATCCCCGTCCCTATGGCGCCGACGCCCTGCTCCCCATCGACAGTTGGCAGAAGCAGGCCCAACTCCGTCGCGACGCTCGGCCCCTTTTTATCTTGAAGGTTCCCTTCCCGGAGTACCCCTTTAAGAGAGAGACCCGTATCGAGCAGCTGAGCGTGATGTCCATCCGATAGACCATGGACGGAGAGGAAACGCTTCCCCTCGAGCACGATTTCCCAATCTCGACCGACTCCCAGGTTCAAAACCGTCGCCGGCATCACAAGGAATCGCTCCTCTGCCTTAGCAAGATATCCTGCAGGCCCGAACTCCACCTCAAACTCTCCTGCATCTGCGACACTGGCGTCGGTGGAGTCAAAGGGTCGATAGGCCATCGCGGCCCGTGAGCAGGTCATCGCACAGAGGGCAAAGGAGACGACCAGCGCGAGTTTCATTGAGCGATCGCCCTTTCTTGAATGACGCTTTATCCCCGAGTATTCTCTTTGTATAGACCGGCGACGGTTTCCCAGCGAATATTCCGCATAAACGCATCCACATAGGCCGCCGCCTTGGCACCATAGTCGATATGATAAGCATGTTCATACATATCAAGCGCCAAAATGGGACTTCCCCCCGCCAGAGAGCAGGTGTGATCGGAAGCCCATTGATTCACCAGTTTTTTATCTCGAGGGGAATAGGTCAACAGCACCCACCCCGAGCCTCCTCCCAGCGCCTTGCCCATGGCGATAAACTCAGCCTTCCATCTATTCACGCTTCCGAAATCACGCGCCAGCGCATCTTCCAACGCACTAGGGAGCGCTCCACTCGGTTCCCCTTCTCCTCCCAGGCCGTCAAAATAGATCTCGTGCAGAATCATGGAGTTTCGGGCGATCAGTTCCTCACGCTTCAGACCATTGATGACAAAAACCGGCGTGTTGGCAAAGTCGAGCGATGCCAGTTGCGTCAGAATGGCGTTTAAGCGTTTGACGGCGCCGCCGTAATTATTCTCATAATGGCTGACGATCAGTTTTTCAGACAGCCCATTGAGTTTGGAAGGATTGCAGGAGAGGGATTTCATCTCATAGACCATTTTATTCCTCCATTGAGGTCATTCAAAACTGCTTCGGCCAAGCTTCGCGCCAGTTTCAAAAGATAGGCCCTCCAAAGAGGCCTGGGACAAAGGCGCGCAGAAGACCGAGCGCGCCGCCGGCCAGGACGACGACCACCACATTCAACCGCCATTTCCAGAAGGTGAGCGCGGCAAAGGCGGTCAGACCGAGGACCACCGTAATCCAGTCAATCTTCCCCCTCGGCATGAACGCCACCCGGGCGAGCGGAATTGAAATGGAAAACATCAGCCCAACCACACCGCTGGTGACCCCCTTGAGGAACTCCTTGACGCCAGGCCGGGAGGTTATCCAGTCCATGTATCGGGCGGCCCCAAGCACAAAGGCGAATGAGGACAAGAAGAGCCAAAAGGTCGCCGCCGTGGCGCCCCAAAGGGGGACACCGCTCCCTTCTCCAGCGAGATACCCGACGAAAATGCCGATCGAGATAAGCGGCCCCGGCGTCGTTTCCCCCAAGGCCAGCGCATCGATCATTTGGGAGTCGGTCATCCAGCCATACGTCGAGACCGCACCCTCTCGCAGGTAGGGAAGGACGGCGTAGGCCCCGCCGAAGGAGAAGAGACCGACTTTGAGGAAGAACCAGGAGATGTCAAAAAGGCGGCTGGCGACTGACTCCGCCGCCTCGGCGCGCATCGGAAGAAGCATCGACCCGCCGAAAATCGCCATCATGCGAGCGCTGGGACCCAGTTTTCTCCATGCGATAAAAATAAGACCGCAGCCGAGCAGAACAGGAATGAATGAGATCTCTCCGAAGTAGAAGGCGACAAACGCGGCGATCGCCAGCACAACCGGAAATATGCCTTTCAACGCGGCCCGCGAAATCCGCACCAGCGCGGCGAGCAGGAGCGCAAGTCCGACCGGGCGAAAGCCCCAGAGAACACCCATCACCTGCGGTGTCTTGCCGTAGTGGACATAGATCCAGGCGAGCGCGGAGAGCGTGATATAACCTGGAAGGATGAAGAGAATTCCGGCGAGGATACCGGCGAGATACCCGTGTTTCTTATAGCCGATGTAGATGGCAAGCTGCGTCGCCTCGGGACCCGGAAGCACGTGGCAGAAGTTCAAGACACGGACGAACTCCTCCTCGGAGATCCACTTTCGCCTCTCGACGATCTGCAGATGCATCAGGCCGATCTGGCCGACCGGTCCGCCGAAGGCAAGCCAGCCTAGCTTAAGGAAATACCAGAAGATCTCGTGCATGGAAACCTTCTGCGCTGCCTCTTCAGAGGGTCCTCTCTCGGCCGATTTCCTCGAATTCATTCCATTTGAAGTCATATTCGGTCGATTTCTCTTAATGCCGGAGTCAAGAGGTTTCCAGTATCTTGTCCTCCAACTTTCACTTGTAAAAGTCCTGTATTTAGAAGGTTACTTGTCAGGTTCAACAACAACGGCCGTTCCATAACATAAGACTTCTGTGACTCCCTGCATCACCTCTGTGGCGTCATATCGCACCCCAATAATCGCATTGGCGCCGTGTTCCCGGGCATGTTCGATCATTAAATCAAAAGCCTCTTCCCGTGTTTGTTCGCAAAGTTCAGTATACAAGGAGATATTTCCTCCAAAAAAAGTTTGTATGCTGGCTCCGAGGTTCCCGACGATAGAGCGGGAACGGACTGTAATTCCCCGAATAACTCCTAAGGTTTTTACAATCTGATAGCCGTCGAGATTAAAAGCAGTCGTGATCATGGATGGCTGCATAAGTACCTCCGAATTAAAAAACATCAGCAATTTTTAAAAGACCCAGCGGTTCAGCAGGTTTAATCGTCATCTTCCCTCTCCTGTTCCCGGTCCTCCATCGGAAGGATCTTACCGTCCTCGGAAACGTATATTTCTTGTTCCTTACCATTTTTGGCAATCCTGGCTGCATAAACAGTTTTTCCATTTTCGGTAAGCCTTTTAATCTTCATGGGTACTTTGTCCGGGTTCTCTTGTTGAATCGTTGCTTTGACTGCTGCTGGGGCTTCGTTAACCGTTAACTCCTGTCCAGTCTCTTTTTCATCTCCTTCCTTTTCGCATCCTACAAATAGCAGCCCCATCATGAACATGACCAAGGAACAGATAAACAATTTATGAGTTTTCATCTTCACCTCCTATAACAAATGTGACTTAGCGCACAGAGACCGAGCGCACCGCTGACCTCTCACGCCTGAAGAGACTTACGTTCTTCTTGCCGCAGATATTTCCGCTTCGGATCGGCCGGGGCCTGCAGGAAGAAAAATCAGCGACCAGGCCACTCCGGCGATACCCAAAATCGTTGCCGCATAGAAAGTCCACGAAGGATTGATCGTCCAGAGGGCTCCACCGATGGCGGCGGCGCCCGCGACGGAGAAGCCGCGAATCATATAGTAGTAGCCTACTGTTCTCCCCCGAGCGCCGAACGTCGAGAAATCGACAATCAATGCCTTTCTCGCAGGCTCGCCGATCTCGCGCAGTCCGCCTACCACAAAAGCTCCGATCAGGTAAACGAAGGAATGAGAAAAGACAACCGCAAGAGGAAAAAGGGTGAAGAAGAGATAGGTCAATACGATAAATGGTTTTTTCTCGACCCGCTCCGCCAGGAATGCCGCAGGAAAATACGAGAGAATCGTGGTCGCCATCAGAACCGAGTTCAATAGGCCAAACTGAGCTGGGGAGATCTTGACAATCTCCACAGCCCAGATGACCAGGAATACCTCCGGAAGCCCTTCGCACAGACGGATCAGACAATCGGCGATCAACAACTGGCGAAGCGAAGGGTGGAGTTGAGCTTTTATCCGCGGGCGGTCGGAGGCCGAGGGAGAAAGGTCGATCTTTGGAGCAGGCCGGGGGGACTCTCTAAAAGAGCGCCATAATCCAAACAGCATTCCCAGGGAGAGGACGACCGAGACGAAGAAGCCGGCCCGCATTCCTTCGATCGTCCCGAATCGTTCGATGAGGAGACCGCCGATCGGCGGCGCAACGAGGATCGGTAACCTCTTTAGGACCGCTTGAATGGTGAAACCGACGATCCTCTTTCCACCTCGGAGTTCTTCTCCAATGAGAGAAAACGTCGCCGGAAGTCCAAGGGATTGCCAGGCCATCACAAGCACCATTCCACTAAAGACAGCAATGATCGAAGGCCACGCCAGATAAAGGAAGAATCCCACCGTCGTGAGGGCGCCGAAGAGAAGCAAGGAGCGCCGGGTTCCGATGCGGTCGGTGAGGATACCTCCTGGATAAGCATAAGCCGCATCCAGCAGATCTTTAACCGTGCCGAACGCACCGATGAGCAACGCCGAGCCTCCCAGCGCTCTCAAATAGGCCGGGAGGTACCGGAACCAGAGCTCTTCACCGAAACCATAGATGAAAAGGCCGACCGCGAGCGCGGCCACCCCAGGCGTAAGGCCCAACCTCTGTCTCCAAGACTGCGCCTCTTCAATGCGCTTAGACAAAAACATCTCCATACTCACAGAGGAGGTTACGTATATGCCGACTCCCCTTTTATCTGGTGTCATGCTCCGTGTTTCCGCTTTTTGGGCCGACCGGTTCCTCATCGTGGGTGTGCCCGTCCTCTTCATGTTCGTGTTGATGAAGCTGAGGGGTCGCAAGCCAGCCATGAAGGGTCAGCGCGATAACGGAGAACGCAACCACGCCACCCAATATGAGTATCCCTTTTCGAGCTTTCCATTTCCGTTCTTGTTTTCGATCAATCAGGGGAACAAGCGCCAGAAAAAGAAATAAGACGGAGGTCGCATAAATAACCGCTTTAATCCCCCAGATATTTTCGAAGCCATACATCCAGAGAAATGGCCAAGGAGGTTTGGCCGTGCTCATGGCGCCGCTGGGAGCTTCCACCAAGGGGGGCACGAAAAAAAAGGCCAAAGTCGCCAAAAAACCGTAATACATGATGGAAAAAATGAAAATACTTTGAGCGTGCTCGTTAAACTTCCCCTTAAGTTCACTTCGAGGGATCTCGGGCTCGTTTGAAAAACGGTCCCAAGGGGTAGGAGAAAGATTAAAGGCATGGATAAGGTAAAAATGTAAAACGATCAAAACAACGATCAAAACCGGAAAAACGGTAATATGTTGGATATAAACACGAAGGTTCATCGGGCTGCTGCCGGGAAGGGATTCCGACAAAGCCGCGCCGATCGGGCCGAGTTCGCGTAAACTTTCTTTATAGTGATCAAGGGCATCGAACCCTCCTTGATCCCACTTTAAGACTGTCCCTGAAAAATAAGATCCCATCAGCATTGTGCCCAAAAGGGCGACACCAAGCCACCAGGTTACCTGACGGGGATGCTTATAAGCGCCGGTAATGAAAACGCGGCCGACGTGAAGAAGGATCGCAACAATCACACCTTGCGCCGTCCAGTAATGTAGCGCCCGAAAATAGGTCGCCCACTTAATCGATTGGATCTTTTCAAGACTTTGGTAGGCGTGTTCTGGAAGGGGATTGTAGAACTGCGCCAGGATCATTCCGGTTGCAATCATTAAAAGAAAGCCGGCAAAAACGACTCCACCCAAGGAGAAGAAAAAGGAGCGTCCATGCTCGGGAACGCCATATGTCAAACGGCTAAGCTGAAGCCACGTGTCGAGCCGCCTGAAAAGCGATTTTTCACCTACGGCTTCTTGTGTTTGCTCAGTCGCCATGATTCCCCTTTATAATAAAGTGGCTCGTCGCATAGTCGGTGCCCTACGGATAACCCAGAAGCTCAGAATCAAGATCCATCTCACCCCTATCCTTGGCGGGTCTTTAGCGAAGCGTAAAAGGCGTCATAAAGAAACCTTGCCTTATCAACCGTCTTCTAATCATCCTTGGCGACCTGGGGGAAGCCACGTGAGATCGCCCGCAGGCCGGCCGATTCGGGTCTAAGATGGATCTCGTCAGGGAAATCGGCCCCCCGGACAATGCGCGCCATCTCTCGTAACGTAGTATCGTCGGGACAATTCTCTTCGACCAGCGCCTCGAACGAGCAGCGCCCCTTCGCATCTTTGTGCGGATAGGTTGCGCCGGGCGCATCGAAGCCGATGGCCCCTTCTTGCTGCTGGACCCCGGCGACTTCGCTTGGCTCGACGAATAGAAAGATCGCCTGTGGGTCGATAAAACGACGAATGAGCCGCCACGCGGTGGCGGTCCGGTTCACACGGATCTGCCGGCGGGTGATCCACTTCATCTTCCCATGACTCCCTTTAAAATCATCTGAAAATCCCTGCCGCAAGAATAATGAATGCTCTCAGTGATACTTCAGTGTGATCGTGCCGATGACGCCTGAATTTTTCCTGCCGAAAATATCCCCTGTCCGGATCTCTGCAAGGTTGCTTACATAGGCGAGGTCCAGTTTCAAAGGCGCTGCCTGAACGGTGATGCCTCCTGTCCAGGTGGTTTCATCGCGTCCGGCCCGAACCCAAAATCGCTCTGGGAGGACCGCCTGCTCGACGCCGAACGTCGGCTCCACGTGAGATAAGGAGGTCCCATCCAGCCCGCTGTGGCGGGAGAGCGCCACGACGCCGAGATCGAGCAGCCCTCCTCGCCACGGGAGAAGAGAGACCCCGGCGCGATATTCGTCGCTTCTGAGTTCCCCCTTTTTGTCGATCCCGCCGGAGGAGTGGATCTCTGAATCGCGATTGAACAGGGCCCGCACTCCGACCAGCACCGCCCGGTCCGGCTGCCAGGTGACCCCCACTCCGCCGGAGGGGCGCCACTCGGTCTGAAATCGGATCGCCGGGGAGCCGTCAAAGGGAAGAAGGGTCATCTGAGAGATCTCGTATGATCCGAGCAGGCCGAGGCTGACGGTCGAGAAGATCGGCTTCGCAAATTTCACGAAGACCGCCTGATCGGAGCCGTCCCCGAGAGAGGGGGGTCTCGTGGGGCTCGGAGAGGTGAGCGTCCAGAGGTGCAGATCGGTTGCCTGCTGTGAGAGGCCGATCACATAAAAAGCGGCGTCCCCCCAAAAAGATGGACTGGTCGCACCGACCGCAGTAAAACCAAAGGTATTGCCGGTGTCGGAAAAGTGGACTTCTCCCGCGTCGAAGAGGGCCGTGTCGGCGTCCCGGTAGACCAAGGCATAATTGCCCCAGGTCGCCCCATCGCCACCCATCCCAATAGATCGGACCCCTTTTTTGATCTGCGCACTGGCGAACTCCCGCATGGCGGTCTCCGGCCCCGCGTGGACCGGAGACCAAAAGAGGAAGAGTATGAGCAGTTGCAGCGCACCGATTCAGATCGGGTTTCCTATTAAGATCCTCCAATCACTCCGATTTCTTTTTCCTCGTTTCACCCGAATCTGTCGGCGGGTAACCCATTTCATCTTCCGATGACTCCTTTCAAGATGAGCCCGATCATCGCGGCGGCAAGAATAATGAGCGGCTCCGGAATCTTTTTAACCTTCATCATCAAGAAGAGGGTGCTCAGACAGATCAGCATCGTCGGGAGATCGATCAAGGCCCGCCGTCCAAGCACAAAAGCCGCCCCGGCGATGGCGCCGGTCGCGGCGGCGGTCACCCCATCGACAAAGGCCTTGATCTGTCTGTTCTGCGCGAAGCGGCGGTAGTACGGCGCCGGAACGATCACGAAGAGATAGCAGGGAAGAAAGACGCCGATCGCCGCGGCCGTTGCGCCGAGAAATCCCGCGACCAGGTAGCCGATAAACGCGACGGTGATCACGACCGGCCCCGGCGTGATCATCGCGACGGCGACCGCGTCGAGGAACTGACGCTCGGTCAACCACTGGAATTGGTTCACGACCCCTCCGTGAAGAAAGGGGACGATCGCCAATCCGCTGCCGAAGACAAACGCCCCCGCTTCGGCAAAGTAACCGAGGATCTTCCAGAGGACCTCGGCCGAAGCCGGCCCATGGAGGCCCGCGATCAGCCATGGCGCGGCGCCGAGCATGTTTAATCGGGGAGAAAAGCCGGGCGGCGCTTTGATGAAGAGCGCGATGGCGCCGCAAAGGAGAAATAGCCAGATGATTTCGGATTCGGTCCAGGCGGTCACCAGGGCGCTGACCGCAAAGAGCAGCCAGAGGAGCCGGTCTTTCGCGAGGGTGATCCGGACCAGCTTCAAGGCGCTCCGAGCGATAATCGCGATCACGGCGGCTCCGATTCCGTAAAAAGCCCCTTGCATCCAGGAGAGGCCGCCGAAACTCAGATAGAGCCCGGAGAGGGCGAGAACCATGATAAAAGAGGGAAGGATGAAGGCGAGGCTGACCAGCGTCGCCCCGAGCACGCGGGCGCGGACCCACCCCAGGTAGATCGCAAGCTGAGCGGCCAGCGGCCCGGGCGCAAGCTGCGCCAGCGCCAGCCCCTCCAGATAATCCTGTTTGGAGATCCAGCGCCGCTCCTCCACCAGATCGCGCTGCATGTATCCGGTGAGCGCGATCGGCCCCCCGAAACCGAAGGTTCCCAGGCGGACAAAGTAACCGAGTAGCTCCCTGAGCGTACAGGGACGGAGATCGGGACTATGTGTGGCCTCAGGGGAGGCGATTCCGGTAGCGCGGATTGGTTTGTTTTCTATTTCTTCCATATTTCCTCCGTTCTCTTTCAGAGGGAGGCTGCTATCATGCGGGAGGAAACACCCGCTCCAGCGCTTTCTTCAGGACATTCGCCAGCCTAATCGCGGACCGATTCCCCAAAAGTTGCCGCCAGCCGCATGAACAGAGGGATATTCACCTGTTGCCGTGATAGTTTCTTTCAAACCAGAGACCTTTACAGGACTCTAGCGGATATCTACCTCCATGTCACTTCCTCCCACAAGAGATGAATAAAAGTCTCAAAGGGCGGAAAGTTCTTTTGGTTTGATTCCTTCGAGCGGACCCAGAGATCGATCTCCATCCCTGCAGGATCGGTCTCCCCGCCTGGAAGCAGCCGCTTGGTGGGATAGTGGACTTCATGGGTCTTGGCATCGCGGGAGCGCTCCATGATCATGAAGTGAGCGGAGTAGTCCTTATACAAGGGGCGATCGTTTTTGAACACATCCGCCTTTCCCCATCCGGCGAGGTAAAGCCAAGTCTTGGGGTAGAGGGGATCCCCGTTGCCGGAATCGCCATGCTCGTACACCCGCGTGGCAATGCCCCCATCCTGGTAGGGCGCTGCCCCTGCAAAGCGATTGAAGAGAATCCGATAGTGGTCTTTGCCTTCCGTAAATTCCGCGGTAACAACGCCGGTGTTCGCGCGTTCATCTATATTAATTTCGATGCGGCCTGAAACCGACTGGAGGTGACGGCCGGCGTAGTCCATATGATCCCAGGGCGAAACATCCTGCATGCTCCCGATTAGAAACGTCTGTTGACCCGCGAGGCGAAACTGTCCGCTATAGAAGGGATGCTCGTCGGCCTTGAAGATTCGGGTTCCTTCGTCTCCCTTCGGTGTGCCGAACTGTTTCGGCTCTTCGCCCGCCGATGTCCCTGCCGTCAAGGCAAGAAGCAACACACCTAAAATAGAACTGAACCACATGCCTCTACAACTTCGCATGATCTGTCTCCTTCTTCTCAATTTGCTGGACATCTCTCCTGCCGCACATGGAACGGACATTTACCATCCCAAAGCTTGAAATTTTCCCGAAGTCATCTGGCTCATTCGCGCCTTCTCCTGAAATATTCATAGAGATCATCAAAGATCATCATGCCGCGCGTCAGGCGCATCTCATCTTCTTTCTGGGCCAGGATCATGCCGTTGATGAGGCGTTCAATTCCCAGGACCTCCTGCCGGCCGAACCTTTCATCTTTAAGATCGATATCGTGAACGATTTCAGCGATCGGGCGAAGGGCTGGTTCCTTGAGACCCGTTCGCTCAATCAAAACTTCGAACGTGCAACGGTTTCCATGATGGGTAAATTCCGCGTCGAACATATCGAATCGAAGTTCTCCCTCTTTGGGATGGTATCCCTTGCTGAGGACGAATTTGAATTTTGCCTTTGGATCGATAAAGCGGCAAATCAACCAGGCGCTGGCGATCCGATCAATATGAATCCCCTTTCGAGTCACCCAAGTCCGACCTTGAAGCGCTTTAAGGGAAAAAGAGGGGACGATGGCGTCGGAAGGTCCACGTCGTATTTGAATCAAATGCGCCTCCAGCCCCGAGATCGCCCGCTGGGCCGCCTCCCGTTTAGGCGTGTCGAAGAAATCGATCCGAATCACTTCGGCGAGCTGACGATGGAGTCTCCCCAGGTTGCCCTCGGCCTCCGCGATCCGGTCGACAGGGAGCTTCCTCTCCAAGGGAAGGTTTTTGAGGAGGACCCGCGCCTCTTCGGCCAGCTGGTCATAATCGGCCTCTCGTGCGGTCCGGAAGAGCGCTTCGACCTGTGGATTCGAGAGGCCGTCGATAAACCGCGCCTCACAAATGGAAGCGTCTCCTCCTCCTTCCACGATCTCTTGAAGGATCCACTGAAAATCCTCATAAGTGGAATCGCTTTTTGGCAGGACATAGACCGAGTTCTTGATGGCGACGGAGCCCAGGCGCTGCAGCCGCCGCCAGATTTTCACGCGAAAGTAGTTCGGCTTGGGCGGAATCTGATGAATAAGGAGAAGCCAGCGTCCTTCGTTTGCGTCGTCCATAAAATTCCTATAGCAGTTGAATATATTCTATAGAACAATTGTTCTATAAGTCAATCCCAAAGTCAATCCCAACGCAATTGGAGTCTTTGCGAAAAAGCTCCAGTTCAGGTGTATTGACTTACATAGGAGTTTAAGGGGACTCCCCCAGTTTACATTGATCACATCAGGGTGTATGGCGTGGCACCAAAACTAGGCTGCCGTGGCCACCTCCCGCCGGGATTGCGCGCGCGCTGAAACTCTCTCGAAAATCTCGAAAACTCAAATGAAGGGCGGTAGAGATGAGCGCCGGCGCGGCGGGTGGGCAGGTTGATTCAGCGAAGGGCTGGCCTGTGCGAATGCTGGGGCTCGGCCCGGGGGTTGGACGAGAGAAAAAGGAGGATATAAGAAAAGCGGACGACGCGTTCCAGGAGCATCAATTACTCTCACGCAGCGTAGTGATGGGGTGGATTAAGCAGGAAATGAAGGGAAAGCCTGGGTGAGCGGATGCCCGTTTATCTTTTCTTGAGAACCGTCTATCTACAGAATCGGGGCGGCGCGGCATTCTTTCTCAAAATGGCATCCTTTGAAACTCAGCATCAGAGCTCTAAAAATTATTTGCTCGAAGCCATGAATGTTACGATGAAGCCTCTTGATGAAGCAATACAAATTTTGCGACAGAACCCAAACGAAGGGCGCTGTTGCAACCTCATTCACGGCAGCGCTCTTTTTCAGTCTATCGCTTCTCCTGTCGATTGCATCGATTGTCAAGAAATCCAGATCCAGCCTTTACTCATCTGTATTCCTAAATTCAATCTACAAGAAAGTCGACCGCTTTACTTATACGATTCCAGCCTTCATTTTCAATGGCAGTAGTTCGGGCTGGCCGCGCCCAGAATGGTGACCGCCCAAGGAAAGCGGCCGACATCGGCGATTCGCTTCACCCGGTCCGACGCCGAATCGATCACATAGACCGAATCGTCCGTCGACGAAGCGACATAGATTTTTGTCCCATCCGCCGTGGTGGCGGCGGTCTCAAGAGAGAGGTTGCCCCCGATCTTCAGCCGGTTCACCTGCTTGAACGTCTGCATGTCATAGACAAAAACTGCGCTGTCCCCCTGGCTGATGGCGTATGCTTTTTTCCCACCCTGGGTGAAGTTGATCCCGGTCATCTTCGATCCCCCCTGCAGCGTGGTGACCACCTCTTGCGTCTTCACGCTCATGACGGAGATCGTCTCGTCTCCGTTGTTGGGAATCAGCATATAGAGGCCGTCCGGGGAAGCATAGGCGCGCCACGGTGATTCTCCGACTTTCACCGTCTTTACGACCCGGTCGGTCTGGGTGTTGATGATGCCGACGACGCCGGCGTCACCGTCCGCGGCGTAGATAAACTTCCCATCGATCGTCGGGGTGGGGTTGGCAATCCCCTTCAGATCGCTCATGTAGCGCTCCGGTTCCCGGATGGCGGCATGGTGGACATCGCCGATCGCCAGCCTTTTGACCATTTGCTGGGAGGAGATGTCGATCGACCGGACCTCATGCGCTCCGATGTTGGAGACGTAGAGCTTCGCATCTCCCGGGAGGACGGAGAAGCCGTGGGGCTCAAAAAAACCGGCCAGCCGCTTGACCTCTTTTCCCTCCTTGATGTCTATCACCGAGACGGTCGCTCCCTCGATGGCGCCGACATAAGCGAACCGGTCGTCCCCTGTCAGATCGAAGTGCTCCGGAGAGGAGCCGATCCGGACACTCTTCTCGACCTTCTGGCTGGCGAGATCGACAATAAGAAATCGATCGCGGCCGGTGGCGGTGACCAGGAGTTTTTTGCCGTCGTTGGTCAACATTCCCATATGGGGATTTGTAAAATCGCCGAGGGCGATCCGGCTGATGACCTGATCGCTCTTCGTGTCGATCACCGCAACGTCGCTGGAGTCTTTGTTTGCCACAAAAACAAGCGTTTTGGGATCATAAGCGGAGAGGTCGACTTTTAGCTCACCCGCCCATCCGGTGGAGAGATTGAAAAGTGCCACAGAGAGGCACCCGACGATCATCCAAATATTTTTCTTCAACATGCTCTTCTCCTTTACTGAATGCTGGGGTTTAAAAGTTAACGGTTGTTCGCAATCCGGGGATTACGATGTTTCTATTCTTCTCTCCGGTGATCTCATTTGTTCCCGTGAAGAGCCATTGCAGGTCGAATGCGACCGCCAGCCGGTCGGTTAGATAGTGATGATAATATCCCTCACCGAGGTTTTCCGAGATCCCTGCGTCTACCTGACAACTGAAGGCCAATCCGATTCGGTCTCGGATCGCCGATTCAAAAAGAGATCGGAGCTCCAATCCGACCGACCCCGCATAGGCCTTTTTCTCTTCTCCCTCCGTCTTTCCGATACCGGCACGGACAAAGGCGGTCGCGCGCGGGTGGACCTCCTGATCGAAACTGATTCCCACTCCCCAGGACCTCTTTTCTAGAGTAGCGCCGTCCCTTGCGGATCGTCCCCAGAGCCGATAATTTCCTTCCCGACTGGAAAAGGGATGGGTATGATAATCGAGTTCGGCGACGGCATAAACTTTCTCGGCAATCGTGGCGCCCGAATTGTTCGAGGATTGAACGCCGACCCCCATTCCGAAGTCTTTTCCAGGCTCGTACCGGAGCGCCGCCCCCGGGCCGTTCGGAGGCTGTTTGAGCAGAGGATTGTTTACCAACGCCGTATTCAGGAACTTGGTCGTTTCATCATTGGCGACGGCGTTTCGATCGAAATAGTTCGTTAGATCGACTTTCCCCCCAAATACCTTCACCTGATCGCCGAGTAACCGCATGTAGAGCCAGGCCTCCCTTACCTTCACCTGATCGGTCGCCCCGGCGCCGAGCGTTTCGGCGTCGGTATTGAGACGGGAAAGGCTTCCGACGACCTCATCCGGTCCTCTCCCCCCGATCGATTCCAGGTCGACAAAAAAAATGGAAGCGGTCATCGGCTTCGAGAGGAAAAAGAGATCGACCGAGCCGGTCCCGAAAAGCTTTTCGTCCATTCGGCTCCCCAAGGGCTGCTGCAAGATCCCCCGGGCCGACCCTCCAATCGTGACCCGCTTGGACTCGGCCTCCTCCAGAGCCGCGCTGATTTTTTCGGAGAGCGACTCTCTCCTCGAAAAGGGAATCTTTCTAAATGTCTGCCGATCCTCCGGAAGAGAGCCGTCCGGGCAGCGCCCCCCAGCGGGAAGCGAATCATAAAGCTCGCCGTCCGGACAGACATATTCGTTCACCTTTTTGATCACGTCTACCCGATCGAGCTTGTCGAGGCGTTCCTCAATCGCCTTGACCCGTTCGCTTAAGACCGGTTCGGACTCTTCTCGCTCTTCAGCGACCACGGCATCCGCCCCGAAAGTTCCGATAACGATTCCAATAAACAAGATCAGAACACCGATCCACCAATTCACCACCGATTCACCACAGGTCTTCACCTTCCCCTAAAAAGTTTTCTTTTTGTGGAACCGCGGTTGAAGCCTGATGGAAGATATGCTCTTGCACCGGCCTTCCCTCTTTGACGTGCTCTTTTAAAATTCGATCCAATACCTCCGGGGTGACCCCGTAATACCAGGTGCCGTCGGGATGAACCACCACGATCGGCCCCCCTTTGCATACGGCGAAGCAGCTGCAGCGGGTTCGCTTCACCCGAAATTCCCCCCCTTCCAGGCCGTTCACCGCCAGCTTCTCCCCAATCATCTTAAAGAGGCTCTCCGCTTCTCCCGAGGTGCAGCGGGGACCGGTGCAGACGAGCAGGTGTTTGTTGTAAGACTTGATCGACGGCTTCTCCGTTTTCAAAATGGGTTCCATGGGACCCTCCTTATAAATCGCGCTATTTTTTTGCTCCACTCGAACCGATCCGGCGTCGAAACGCCTCGCACAAAGAGACCCACCGCTCCGGGATGTTCGGATTTGAAGTGAAATGAAGGTGAACATAACTGGCCAAGAGGTGATCACAATAAAACCCTTCCTCTCTCCCTTCGGAAGAGTCTCCCCCCCGGAAAAGACGATAGGGTTTCTTCAATCCGTTCATCGAATTAGGGGAGGGGCTTTCTATCCACTCCGAATAGTGGAACTCATGCCCCCTCGCCTTCCCTCCCTTTTCTAAAAGAAGGGACGGCTCTTGCGCTTCGATCGCGCGATATCCCAACGCCTTTAATTTCTTTCCCATCCGGACCTGACCCGGCAGAAGCCCGACCATCGGGAAGGCGCCTCCCTCGGCCGTTTCGATCCGGTTTGCCAAATACATCAGGCCGCCGCATTCGGCATAGATCGGGCCGCCCCCGGTTGCAAATCTCCGGATCGACGCGAGCATTGACTCATTCTTCGACAACCGCTCTGCATACACCTCCGGGTATCCTCCGCCAAAATAAAGTCCGTCTAGATCGGCCGGGATCTCTACCTCATTGAGCGGTGAGAAGAAGACCAGCTCGGCACCAGCCCTCTCCAACAGATCAAAATTGTCCTGATAATAAAAATGAAAGGCCGCATCCAGGGCAACTCCGATCCTACACCGGACCGGTTTCTTCTCCTCGCGAACGGACAGGGAAGGGGAAACCACTTCTATCAAATATTCCATTTTCGCGATCTGATCGAGATCTAAAAATGTCTCGGCCATCTTCGCCAGGCGTTCGCGGATCTCAGGGGTAAGACTCCCCGCCGCATGCACCAGACCAAGATGACGCTCAGGAAGAGTGATCGCTTCCTCTTTCGGAAATCCCCCTAAAACCGGAACCCCGCAGGTCGACTCAACCGCTTCCCTTAAAATATCGAGGTGGTTCTTACTTCCGATCCGATTAAAAATCACGCCGCTGATCTTCAGCTCCGAGTCGAGCGCCTGGCAACCGCCCACGATCGCCGCCGCGGTTCGGGCCAGCCCCCCCGCATCGATCACCAGGATCACCGGCATGGAGAGCCACTTCGCAATCTGGGCGGAGCTCCCCTCTTCCGATCGGCCTCGGAGCCCATCGAATAAACCCATCACCCCTTCGATGACCGAGAAATCGGCGTCATCCGATGCGCGCGCGAAACTTTTCAGAACCTCCGAGCGCCCCATCATCCAGCCGTCGAGATTTCTGGAAGGACGCCCCGTTGCCACCCGATGAAAGGTCGGATCGAGGTAGTCCGGCCCGACTTTAAATGCCTGCACCTTCATGCCTCTCCGGGTGAGCGCCTCCAGGAAGGCCAGCGTCATCGTTGTTTTTCCGACGCCGCTATGCGTCCCGGCTATCAAAATTCCACTTCGCTGCTTCATCAGAATCTTTTCCTAGGCTCTGTTAAAACTCAATTCCCTTCTGCGCCTTGATCCCTTTCTTGAATGGATGTTTGATCTCCCGCATCTCCGTGACCAGATCGGCGATCTCGATCAGTTGTTCATGAGCGTCGCGCCCAGTCAGGAAGATATGGAGCGCCGGCGGCTTCGTATTCAGAAACGCAACGACCTTTTCGACTTCGAGATAGTTGTAGCGGATGACGTAATTGATTTCGTCGAAAATGATCATCTGATAGTTTCCGGTGCGCGCCTCTTTCACCCCGAACTCCCACGCTTCTTGCGCTTTCTGCCGATCCCGTTCGGGATTTTTGGTGTCCCAGGTGAAGCCCTCTCCCATCGGGAGGATCTGGAGTTGATCGCCGAACTTCTTCGCAGAATCGAGCTCGCCGTAATGCCAATTCCCCTTGATAAACTGAACCACCAGGATCTTCCAGCCGTAGCCGAGCGCTCGGAAAGCGGTCCCCAGGGCCGCCGTGGTTTTACCCTTCCCGGCGCCGGTGTTGATCATGATCAATCCCTTGGTCGGCATGTGTGCTCTATCCTTGACTATAGGGAGCGGCGTTAAAATCTGCCTTCGATTTTAGATATTCTCCTTCGGTACGCCATCCCCCACACCCTACTCCGACGCTTTCCGGTACCCGTGGCTGAACGTCGCATCGTAAAGCCGGGAGCGGGTCCCTTCTGAAGCGAGGAATTCACCGACATAGATCAAGGCGGTTTTGGTGATCTGATTCTCTTTGATTAAGACGTGAAGTTCGCTCAAGCGGCCTCGGACGATCTTCTCATCCTCCCAACTCGCCCGGTAGACCACCGCCACCGGCGTCTCCGCCGGATAAACAGATAAGAGCTCTCTCTCGATCTTGCCGGCCAGATGCGCGCTTAAAAAGATCACCATCGTCGACCGATGCCGGGCCAGCTCGACCAGCTTCTCCAGATCGGGCATCGGGGTTCGTCCCTCGCAGCGAGTCAAGATCACCGTCTGGCTCACCTCCGGCACCGTCAGCTCTCTTTTGAGGGAAGCCGCGCCGGCCAGAAACGAGCTCACCCCCGGGACGACTTCGAATTCCAAGCCTGCCTTGAGAGCCGGCTCGGTCATCTCCCCCATCGCTCCGAAGAGGGAGGGATCGCCGCTCGCCAGCCGGACCACCTTTTTTCCGGTCCGGGCCGCCTCGATGAGGATTCGGACGATCTCTTCTAATACCATCCCGGCGCTGTCGTAAAGGGCCGCATCGGGACGGGCGAATTGAAGAACGACCGGGTTCACCAGAGATCCTGCATAAAGAATCAGGTCGGCCTCCTGCAGCAGCCGCATCCCCTTCACCGTCAACAGCTCCGGATCGCCCGGCCCCGCGCCGACGAGATAAATTTTGCCTGGAGTCATCACCGCTTTTTCTTTCATGCTTTGAAATCGGGCGGCCGGTTCAACGACCTCCCCGGCCGGTCAATTCCTTTGTGGAGAATCTCTCCCGATTCCAGATCGTATTTTCCGGAATAGCCGCGCGGCGTCACGAGAAAATCGAGATATCGGAACGTTGATGCGTTCCCGATCAGAATCGTCGTCAGCATTCCGACCTCTGCCTCCGCCATGCGGTCCAGCGTCGTCAGAACGATCCGCTCTCCCTCGCGATAGGCGCTCTTGACGACCGCCACCGGGGTGTCCGGGACCTTATACTGAAGCAAAATTTCCTGAGCCCTTTTGAGCTGCCAGTCCCGCCGCTTGCTCTGCGGATTGTAGAGGGCGATCACAAAATCCCCCTCCCCGACCGCATGGAGCCGCTTCTCGATGACGGCCCAGGGAGTCAGCAAATCGCTTAAGCTCACCGCGGCGAAGTCGTGCGTCAGCGGCGCGCCGACGAGGGAGGCGACGGCGGAGAGGGCGGTGATGCCGGGAATCACCTCCACCGAAAAATCGCCCCCCGGCTTCCATCCGATCTCCGCGAGGATCTCGAAGATCAGCCCCCCCATCCCATAAATTCCGACGTCGCCGCTGGAGACGATCGCGACCCGCTCCCCTTTCTGCGCCCGATCGACGGCAGTGCGGGCCCGGTCGATCTCCTCGGTCATCCCGGTCGCGACGATCTCTTTCCCTTGCAGAAGATCGGCGACCAAATCGATATACGTTCGATATCCGACCACCACGTCGGCCCGGCCAATCACTTCCCGCGCCCGAAACGTCAGGTGGTTGAAGTGTCCCGGTCCGAACCCCACCAGGTAGAGCTCCCCTTTCTTCTCCATCGATCCACTCCTTTTATATGTAGGGGCCTGTGCGGCAAAGGCGAAGCAACGTCCTCCAATGCCCCCACACCCCGCGTTCGCATGGGCCGCCAAGCCCAATGCTCGCTTTTCTCATGAAAAGACGACCCGGGCTACGGCGAGTGTGGCCCGCTTCGCTTTGACCTTCGGGACCAACAACGCCGATGCCCCGCTCGATCTGAGCGCCGCGGCCTCCGAGACACTCGGCGTGCCGACCCACTTCTCGACCACGGCGGATGGGGTCAGAATCCCCTCGACCTGCTGCAATTCCTCTTTGGAAAATGCCACCAACTTCCAACCGTTTTTCTCGCAGAGCTGAAGGAAGGCCGGCTCGTCCGATTTCTGATCGAGCGTGGCAAGCGCCCGGACCGACGCCATCGAGAGACCATTCTTCTCCAGCGTCGTCCCGATCAATTCTTCGATCTCTTCGAGGGGCGTCCCCCGGTCACACCCCATCCCGAGATCGAGGCTCTTGGGACGGTAGAGGACGATCCGATCTTGCATCGACCCCGGAAAAGAATTCCGGTTTCGGTCTGTTACGACCAGATAGGCCCCATACCGCTTGCCAAATCCCTCCTTCTCCACGGGTGGCCGCCCTATTTCCTGGGCCATCAGCGCCTCCAAAGAGGTGAAGCATTCAATATTGGATGGAAGCTGGGTTGGTCGGGTCCACCATTGCTTCTCCCCGGTCTCCTGAAGGAAGGCAATCGGCTCCTCGTTGACGACGGAGGCCGAAACCCGGGTGACATGTTCCTCCCCTTCCAGGGTCCATCCCAGTTCCCGGCCGAGGATATCGACCGGGATCGTCTTCCCCACGTCCGATGCCGTCGTGATCACCGGCGCGGCCCCCAGCGCCTTCGCCACCGTCTCGGTAAAGGCATTCGCCCCGCCGACATGACCCGAGAGGACGGAGATCACAAACTGCGCCCGATCATCGATGACTAATACCGCCGGATCGATATGCTTGTCCTTTAAATGCGGCGCGATCAGCCGGACCACCGCCCCGAGAGAAACCAGAAAGACGATCTTATCGTAGACATGAAAGAACTCGCCGACGTTCTTGCTCAGAGGTCCCTTCAGTGGGATCACCCCTTCTCCCGCCCCAGCGGCGAACTTCTCCGAAATGAGGAAGTCCGCCTTGGAGAAATGGTCTCGAAGCCGCCGGGTGATCTCCACCCCCCCTTTGGTGATGGCGACAATCGCCAGATCTTTGCTCATCTGTGTTCTCCCTTCCTCACAATCACCAGTGAAAGATAATTCAACCGCGTTTCGCGCAACGTGGTCAGGTCATAGACCAGCCGCTCCTCGGCGCTTCCGCAACGCTCGACCATCACCGCCCGGTCGATCAGCTTTATCCGTTCAAGCAGCGCGATCAGTTTCGGAAGGACGCTGCTGACCTTGATGAAGACCACCGTGTCGAATCGATCAAGCGCCTCCTCGAGGTAGTCATCTTCATAGGTCGCCGGGAGAACCGCCATCCGCTCATCGGCCATCGCGAGCGGAACCCCGGCCCGGACAGAAGCGGCCATGACCGAGGAGATCCCCGGGATCACCTCAATCGCGACCTCGGGGTGAAGCTGCCGCATCAGATCATAAAGGTAGACGAAGGTGCTGTAGAAGAAGGGATCCCCCTCAGTAATGAAGGCGACCTCCCGCCCAGCGGAGAGGTCGCCGTAAATCGCGGCGACCGACTCCTTCCAGATCGGGACCAGCCGCTCCATCTCCCGCTCCATCGGAAAGAGGAGTCCTTTGAGTTCGGCCCGCTCTCCAACCAGTCTCTGCACGATCCGTAGGGCATAGCTTCCCGCCCCCGGCCGGCAGGCGGGGTAACAGATCACATCAACCGACCGGAGCCGATTGAGTGCTTTAACCGTCAAGAGTTCCGGATCGCCCGGCCCAACCCCGATCCCATAGAATGCTCCCAGCTTCATCCTTCTCCTTTTCTTTTCGCGACGGCGATGGTGATCGGATTGAGCGCCTCGTACCGCACCATCTCCAGGATCGGTTTGGATCGGGAAACCTGGACCAGGGTATAGGTGACCTCCCACGGAACCTCTTTAAAGAAGTGACTGAAGTGGTGGAGGTTTTCTAGGGTGATCAGATTCGCCACGATCCGCCCGCCGGGCCGAAGCCGCGCGATGCAGACGGAGAGGATCTCCGCCATTTCTCCGCCCGATCCTCCAATGAAAACCGCATCGGGATCTGGAAAGTGCTCCAACCCGGCCGGCGCTTGCTCGCAGACCGCGGTGATATTTTTAATTCCAAACCGGCGCATGTTCCGCTCGATCAGCTCGAAATCCTCCCGGTTCTTCTCGATGGCGAAGACCTCTCCCTCCGGGCAGAGACGGGCCAGCTCGATCGAAACCGATCCGGAACCGGCGCCGACGTCCCACGTAATGCCGTCGCGCCGAAGCCCCATCTCGGCGAGGCTCATCACGCGGATCTCCTTCTTCGTGATCAGCCCCGCTTTGGGCCTTCGGTAGATAAAAAGATAATCCGGAATGCCAAAGGCCCCCTCCCACCGGACCGGCCGGTCGGCCCCGGCGGCGTCGGTCGGCATCTCCCGCTTCAGGATCACCACATTCAGGGGGGCGAATTGTCCCCGCGCCATCTCATCTAGCGTCATCGCGCCGACCCGCTCTTCTATCCCGCCCAAACTTTCGCAGACCCACCCGGCCCAACCGGCCTCGCCCCGGCGCAAGAGAAAACGGGCGATCGCATCGGGGGTATTGGTCTCGTCGGTGAAGAGCCCGATCAGCCCTTTCTCCTCCAGGGCGGGGAGGAGATTTTCGATCGGCTTCGCATGAAGACTGACCAGCGCCGCCTCCTGCCACGGCTCCTTCACCCGCGCGAAGGCGAGCTGCATGGCGCTGACGGCGGGATGAATCTCCACCCGCTCTTTTCCAATCCGCTTGATTAAAAACGCGCCGATCCCGTAGAAGAGGGGATCGCCCGAGGCGAGGACCACCACCCGCTTCCCATCCTTCAGCCCCGACAAGGCCCGCTCGGCAATCTCCTTCAGATTCGATCCGATGACGATCCGCTCCGCCGAAGAACCGGGCAACCGGGCGAGATGCCGCTCCCCTCCCATCAGCAGATCGGCGGCGGCGATCCGTCGTTGACTCTCCGGGGTCAGATGGTCAATCCCGTCCCCCTCTATCCCGATCACGGCGACTTTATCTTCCGGTGCTTCCTTTTCCAATGACATTCCCCTCAAAATCGGTCAGAAGACATTCGATTTCCAATTTCCCCTTTACGTGACGGCGGCCTGCTTCGCAGACCATCCCGGCCAGCCGGTCGAAGAAAAAGGTAATCCCCTCTGCCTGGACGATTTCCGCCACCTGCCGCGCCGTGTTGGCGTCTTTGATTGCTGCAAGGACCTCGGCCTGCGCGCCGCACTCCCCGGCAATCTGTGAGAGAAAGAGCGTATCGACATCGGAGCCGGCGGCATGCGTCATCATCTTCCCCTTCGCCATTTTCGAAAGCTTCCCGATCATTCCGGAGATCGTCACCCGCTCGATCTGCCGCTTGGCGCACTGATCGAGGGCATAACCGACGAAGTCGCCCATCTGAATAAAGGCCCCTTCCGGAAGATCGATCGTGCGGCGGGCGAATTTCTCACTCATCCCGCCGGTCGTGAGAACGAGATGTCGGTATCCCCGCGTCGCGGCGGAGGCGACCGCGATCCCGATCCCGGCCCGGAAAGCAGCGGTCGAATAAGGCCGAACGATCCCGGTGGTTCCCAAAATCCCGATTCCGCCGATGATGCCGAGCCGGATCAGCTCCGTCTTCTTCGCCATCTCCTCTCCACCGGGAACAGAGAGGACCACCTTGACCCCTCTCTCCTGTAATTGCACCGCGGCAAGCTCCTCCACCACTTCCGTCATCATCTTCCGGGGAACCCGCGTAATATCAGGCGCTCCGACCGGAAGTCCGAGACCCGGCTGGGTCACCCGCCCAACCCCTTCCCCCGCCTCCAGCAGGACTGCTCCCGGTTTCTCGATGAAGGAGACGGTCGCGCGGATTGTCGCTCCGTGGGTGACATCCGGGTCATCTCCCGCATCTTTGATCACGCCGCAAGTCGCCTCTATCGGTCCGATTTCACATTGAACGATGGAGAAGCGCGCCGGCTGTCCCAATGGGAGCGTTATCTCAACCTCGCCGACCGGCTGCCGATGAAGCAGCGCAAGCAGCGCCCCCTTCGTCGCTGCCGTCGCGCAGGCCCCGGTGGAATAGCCGGTACGGCTCCCTTTTTTTTCTTCCGTCACCGAGCTAATCGCAGCAGGGCGTTGACGATGGCCACGGCCACCGGTGTTCCCCCCTTTCTTCCCAAGGCCGTAATGAAGGGTGTTTTAATCCCAAGCAGCGCCTCCTTCGATTCGACGGCGGAAACGAACCCGACCGGAACCCCGACGATCAATGCCGGGGAGATCGCCCCCTCCTGCACAAGGCGAATCAGCTCAAAAAGCGCGGTGGGGGCATTTCCGACGGCGTAAATGGCGGCATCGGTTTTCGCCGCCTTCCTCATCGCGCAGATTGCCCGGGTGATGCCGAGCGATTTTGCCGAAGCGATAACGTCCTCATCGGAAATATAGCAATGCACGGCCCCTCCGAACGGTTTGAGCCCGACTTTGCTGATTCCCGATTGGATCATCTCCACATCGGCGACAATCGACGCGCCGCTTCGCAACGCATCGATCCCGCTGGCGATCGCATCCGGATGGAATCGGATTGTCTTTACAAACTCAAAGTCGGCCGTCGCATGGACAACCCTTCGAGCGACTTGGAATTCCAGATCGGAGAAAGCGTGCGGTCCGACCTCCGCCTCGATGATTCGGAAGCTCTCCTCCTCGATTTTTTCCGGGTCGATGATTTTCGGAAACATCAGTGATTCCTCCCCTGAAAATCGGTTTGCGTGACCAGATCGTGGACGCGATATTTGCAAAGATCGCAATTCATCAAAACCGGTCCTCTCCGAATCGCCTCGAAGCGCTCCTCAATCAGGGTCAGTAGGGCAGGGTGCCGGCCCAAGTAATCGCCGGCAACCATCTCCACCTCGGGATGACTCGCTTGCTCTTCCGAAATGATCCGGTGAATCCGCTTGATCAAAACGCCCGTGAAGATAAAATAAGGAATAGCGATGATTCGCTTTGCTCCCAACCGGATGCAGCGTTTCAAGCCAGTGGGAAGATCGGGATGCGTCACCCCGATGAAGCAGCTCTCCACCCAACCATAGGGATACCGCTCCCAATAAAGCCGTGCGATCTTGTGCAGGTCGCCGTTGGCGTCGGGGTCGGAGCTGCCGCGGCCGATCAGCAGGATCGCCGTCTCCTCCATGGAAGAAGGAGGAGACGTCTTCTCCGCCGCAACGACACGCTCGTGGACGATATCGAGCAGGATCGGATGAATTCCGAGCGGGGCGCCATAGTGAAACGTGACATGAGGAAGCCGGTGCCGGGCCTCATTGACGATCTCGGGGATCTCGACTTTGGAATGCCCGGCGGCAAAGAACAAGACCGGCATGATCCAGACCGTTTTCGGTGCGGGATCGGCGTAGCGGTCGAGCACCGTTTTGATGCCGGGCTCGGCCAGCTCCACGAAGGCGGCATCGATCCGCTGCCGAGGATTCTTCTCCTTGAGCTGCCGGACCATCTCCAGGAACTCTTCGTTCCCTTCCGCGTCCCGGCTTCCGTGTCCGATCAGAAGCAAAATCTCCTGCGTCATCATTCCCCTTGCGAGCCTCCCCAATAGTTCCAGTAAAGGACCTTCTCCAACGGAAACCGCTTCTCCCATCCAATCTTTTCCAGCACCGGGATTTCCGGAAACGACTCGACATACCCCAAACAGAGATAGGCGACCAGGATGATCGGATCGGGAATCGAAAGAGCGGCTTTCACCTCTTTCGGGTCGAGAATGCTGACCCACCCCATCCCGATTCCCTCGGCCCGCGCGGCGAGCCAGAGGTTCTGGATCGCGCAGACGGTCGAATAAAGCGCCGTCTCCGGCATCGTGCGGCG
>Ga0209810_1000162_pt1 | contig 196534 bp, 160 predicted proteins | sample Coa_R1_7_FD_187159 | JGI IMG/M metagenome (GOLD analysis project Ga0209810, IMG submission 187159) | Surface soil microbial communities from Centralia Pennsylvania, which are recovering from an underground coalmine fire - Coalmine... | ecosystem: Environmental > Terrestrial > Soil >...
CAGCGGGCTATCCTCTAAAGCAGGCTGAACCGACTTGTTGCTCGCCTTATGGGTAGCTGTTGTCGCTAGAGGCTGGTGAAAAGTGCATAACACGCTCTAGGCCGACAGGCGTATCACTTGCGACCGGGGCACCAGCAGCCCCTCATCGCTGACGTCAAAGCGACGGCGCACATAGGCTCGGCCTGCCAGCATCGCCCGCAGTCGGTTGAGGCCCAGATGTCGGCGTCGGCCCCGCAGCAGGTTGAGCAGCACCTGCCGAAAGAGCCGACCGTATAGCTGCTTCAGATAGGAGCGCGCGCCCGCTCCATAGGGAGCCAGCAGCAGCTTCTCATGGACGGCGCCCACCGCGAAGTTGCCCTGCTGTTGGAGCCGCTTGCCTGCCTCCCCGGGACGCACTCCATAGGTATGCACGACGGAGGCAATGGGCGCCGAGAGCAGGTACAGGCCGTGGGCTAATACCCGTAACTGGTAATCGGTTTCCTCACCACTGGGTATCAGGGGCGAGCCGGCGCCCAGCGTGGTATCAAACGGCCCCACGACCTCAAAGGCCCTTCGTCGCAGGCTCATGTTGGCTCCAATGCCCACCCCCTGGTCGGCGGCCAACGCCTGCCAGGTATACCGCTGCACACGCTCTACCGGATGGGTCGGGCAAAACCCCGTTCCCGGATCGTAACCGGCAGGAGCCACCACCGGGCCAAACACCATATCGGCTTCCCCGCCGGCAAACACCGCCTGGAGGTCGGCCAGCCAGTCAGGGGTCGGCTGACAGTCGTCGTCGGTAAAGGCGACAATCTCCGCCCGACTGGCCTCCAGACCGGCATTCCTGGCCTGGCTGAGCCCACGCGTGGAGAGGGGCAGGTGGCGCAGGCGGGGGTCGTGCAGGGAGGCTAGCAAGTCGGCGATGGCGTTGTCGTGGCTCTGATCCACCACGATCAGTTCCCAATCCTGATAAGTCTGCTCAAGCAGGCTCTGGAGGGTATCCGGTAGGGTCTGGGCACGGGTGGCCCCGATAACGACGGAAATCCCAGGCATGATCAACTCCTCTCCTTACTCCTGTGGAGCGCTGGCAGGCGCGGGCGGGCTGTCGGCGGGCGTGCTCTGGGGCATCCTGGCCTCACCCGATGAGAGCAGCGCCTGGGCAGTATGGGGCCAATAGATCTGGGCGTAGCGCTCCACCATGCGCCTGTCGCTAAACTCCTCATAAGCGCGGGCGCGGGCCGCTTCGCCCAGACGCCGGCGCAGGGCCGGATCGTCGCGCAAGCGCCGGATCGCTTCTGCCAGTGCATCCGGCGCACGCACGGGAACCAGCAGGCCGGTCTTGCCGTCGGCTACCGTGTCGGGAATGCCGCCGACTGCCGTGCCGATGCTGGGCACGCCATACAAAGCGGCTTCAATAAAGACCAGCCCGAAGCTCTCCATGTGGGAAGGCAGAGCAAACACGTCCGACGCTGCATAAATGACGCCGATATCCAGAACGCGGCCCAGGAAGCAGGCACGGTCCCCGAGCTGGCGGCGTGCCTGCGCTTCTAGATCGGCCTGCGCCGGTCCCTCTCCGGCGAGGACAAGGCGGATCTCGTGGCGCGGGTCGGGGATACGGGCTACGGCCTCGATCAGCTCGGCAAGGCCCTTTTCAGGGATGAGCCGCGCGACGGCGCTGAGGACAAACGCATCCGGCGGCAAGCCCAGGCGCGATCTCGCCTCGGCACGGGACGGAGGCGCCTGGGGAACCGGCACGCCGTTGGGTACAAGGTATACTTTGGAGGCGGGAACGCCGGCCTCCACTAAAACTTGACGGAGCGCGTCGCTGGGAACGGTCACGGCATGGCTGAGCCAGGCACTGAGGCGCATTGCCTGCCGCTGGCGCGCATCGGTGAGCGGACTGGCGTTGTGGAGGGTCAGGATACAGCGCTTGCGGCCCGCCGCGCGCACCGCCATCACGTCCTTAAAGGAAGCGTAGTTGCCGCCATAATGCAGGTGGACCACGCCGGCGCTGCTGGCACGAACCAACCGGCGCAGCGACGCCATGTCCTGCCGGGTGCGCGGCGCCTCCAGGGGCCGCATCGCCGCGCTGGCTTCAGCCTGGACGCCCTCCTGCCGGAACCACTCCAGGGTCTGCTCAACGCCGGGCACGGCGGCCAGAACGGTCTGAACGGCTATGCCCCGGCGGATCAGCCCCCGCGCCAGCGTCAGCAGGATTCGCTCCGAACCCCCGATGCCGTGCTGCGGGCTCAATAAGAGGACTTTGGGCTCCAGTCGTTGTGTGTTCACGGGCACTATTTCCGGTAAAGCCAGCCTCGCCGACGTTACAGCCGGTTGTTGCTATGGCATTGTTGCAGGAACGCAAGCAAATCTATTAAATATAGGCTAAAAAAGCCCTGCCTTTGGACTTCGATTCCCCAGGCATCTTCTCCTGCCCGTTGCCGCTAACAGCCAACGCAGGGGAAAGCGGCGACGGAATCGAAACAGCAGGGCGCTAAGCAGATTTTGGAAGGAAGAAGTAGCCATGAAACTGGTTCGTTTTGAGCATGAGCAGCGCATTGCGCTGGGCACGGTCGCAGACGAGGGCGCGGCGGTCGTGGATTTGCCGCGGGCGGCGGCGCTATCCGGTGGGGCGGAGGCAGTCATGCGCTTCCCGGCTTCCATGACGGCGTTTCTGGCGCGCGGCGCCGAGGGAATGGCCGACGCCGCGAAGATGCTGGCTCAGGCCCCGCAGGAAGCGCGGCTGCCGCTATCGGCGGTACGCCTGCTCGCTCCGGTGGGCGATCCGCCCAAGATCATTTGCATCGGCCAGAACTATCGCGATCACTGTGAAGAGCAGAATCAGCCCATCCCGGAGCGCGCCATTCTCTTTTCAAAGTACGCGACCGCTCTGAACAACCCCGGCGGCGCCATCGTTCTGCCCCGCCTCTCCACGCAGGTAGACTACGAGGCGGAGCTTGCGTTTGCCATCGGCGGGCCGGGCGGCGGCGGGCGCGACATCCCGCAAGCCGAGGCGATGCGGCACGTGGCCGGCTATATGTGCGCCAACGATGTTTCCGCCCGCGATATTCAGTATGGCGACAAGCAGTGGGTACGCGGCAAGACCTTCGATACCTTCTTTCCTACCGGGCCCTACCTGGTCACTGCCGACGAAATCCCCGACCCGCACGCCCTGGACATCTCCCTGACCCTCAACGGCCAGACCATGCAGCGCTCCAACACCTCCAACCTGATCTTCAATGTCCCGTTCCTGGTTTCCTACCTGTCCCAGGTAATGACTCTCCAGCCCGGCGACATTGTTTCGACGGGGACGCCGGGGGGCGTGGGTGTCTTCCGCAAGCCGCCCGTGTTCCTCAAGCCGGGCGACCTCGTTTCCGTGACGATCTCCGGGCTCGGCACGCTGACCAATCCGGTTATCGCGTCCTAGCCGCCTGCGCGGTAATTGTATGGTCTGCCGGCGCTCCCAGACTTTAGGGGCGAACAGCCCTGCCGGGGATCTGCTTGCCGATTTGCGGTACCGTATGGTTTATCAGCGTATCCAAACTTTGGGAGGCAAGTTTGCAGGGCAATGCGTCTTTTAGGTAAATCTCGGAGCAAGGGAGTCTGCGGATTCCTGGCTTTGATAATGCTTATCATTGGAGGTATTGCCATGCGTTTCCTGCCTCCCGGAACGAAAGAACGCCTGGATGCTATCGGCCCGACCGCCGGGCTGCCGGAGCCGGTGCGGCGTGCGCTGGAGCCACGCGAGGCGTTTGCGCCCCTGCCGCCGCCCGGCCCGCACGACTGGCTGGCCAACCACCCGGAGCCAGGCCAGTCCTTTGAGGATTTCCTGCGCTCCCGACCGAACCGGCCAGACGCCCGCCGGCACAAGCTCTATCTGCAGCCGCTCGGCCAGTTCGCGCCCGGAGATAGCCCGCCTCTGGAGAAGCTGCGGCAGTTTGCCGCCGCCTTCTTTAGGATGGAGGTCGAGGTCTTGCCGCCGCTGGATCTGGCCTCCAGCCACATCACCACGCGGCGCAATTCCGCCACCGGCAAAACCCAGCTTTTGACTGGCGACATCCTGGCGCTGCTACAGCGGCGGCTGCCCGACGATGCCTTCGCTCTGCTGGGCATCACGATGGAAGACCTCTACCCGGACCCGGCGTGGAACTTTGTGTTCGGGCAGGCGTCGCTGCGCTACCGCGTCGGGGTCTACAGCTTTGCCCGCTACGATCCGCGCTTCTTTAACGAGAAGCCCCCCGCCAATTGGCGGCAGATCCTGCTGCGGCGCAGTTGCAAGGTGCTGGCCCATGAGACCGGGCATATGTTCGGCATCGCCCACTGCGTCTACTTCCACTGCCTGATGAACGGGTCCAACCACCTGGCCGAGAGCGACGCCCGTCCGATGCATCTGTGTCCGGTGGACCTGCACAAGCTCTACTACAGCGTGGGCTTTGATGTGGTGGAGCGATACCGCCGCCTGCGCGATTTCTGCCAGAATGCTGGCTTTGAGGAGGAGGCGCGCTGGCTGAATGGACAACTCCATTATATCGCCGCAGGCCCTCCGGTAACTCATACCCCGGTACGATAAAGCTGCTTGCACAGGAGAGGCTATGGCCCACATTGATGTCAGAAGGAAACCACGATATGCTACAATGACACGCCATGCAGGAGCTTCCTCGTCCAAAATGGAATGAGAACAGAGCTGCGCAGATATATCTTCGGAAGGGACAAGAGGCAATGACGCAAGAGGCGGTTGCGCCGGAATATGAGTTGGGACAGGTGGCGATTTTGCTGCGCGAGGGCGATGATGTGGCCGTCGCCAAGCAGAAGCTCAAAGGCGGGACGATTATTCTAAATGACGGCAGAGCCGTGCGCCTGCGGGCGGACGTGCCTCCCGGCCATAAGTTCGCGCTGCGCGAGGTGGCGGAGGGCGAGCCGGTGCGCAAGTTCGGGCAGATTATCGGCTACGCGACGGCGGGCATCCGTCCTGGCGACTGGGTGCACACGCGCAACCTGGGCTTCGGCAAGGGTGAGGGAGAGGGCGAAGGCGCGCTGCACCTGGAGTATGAATACAGCACCGACGTTCCCACGGTGGACTACTACGGCCCCGAACAGCAGCGCACCTTCCCCGGCTACGCTCGTCCCGATGGGCGCGTCGGCACGCGCAATTACGTCGCCCTTATCTCTACGGTCAACTGCTCCGCCTCCACCGTCCAGGCCATCGCCGACAGGTTCCGCAGCCCGGAGGCCCTGCGCGACTTTCCCGGCGTGGACGGCGTCATGGCCGTGACGCACAAGAGCGGCTGCGGGCAGCATCTCGGCGGGCCGGACTACGTTCAGCTTCAGCGCACGCTGGCGGGCATGGCCGACCATCCCAACGTCGCTGGCTATCTGCTGGCGGGCCTGGGCTGCGAGGTCAATCAATCGCTGGCGCTGGCGCAGAACCAGGGGCTAATCAAAGCCGAGCAGATACGCGCTGGACGCCCGCAACTGCCGCCGGTCGTCGTCATTCAGGAGGCAGGCGGCATCCGCAAGGCCATCAATCGTGGCGTCGAGGAGACGCTGAAGCTGCTCAAAAAGGCCAGCGAGGCCAGGCGGACGCCGCAGCCGCTCTCCGGCCTGATTGTCGGCACCAACTGCGGCGGCAGCGACGGCAACTCCGGCATCACTGCTAACCCGGCGCTTGGCATGGCGGGCGACGAGTTCGTGCGGCACGGCGCGGGTTGGGTGCTGGCCGAAACCACCGAGACCTACGGCGCAGAACACCTCCTCACGCGCCGCGCCGTCTCCCGCGCGGTCGGCGAGAAGCTGGTGGCGCTGATGCGCTGGTGGGAGTGGTACACCGGCATCTTCGGGGCGACCATTGACGCCAACCCGGCTCCCGGCAACAAAGAGGGCGGCCTGACGACCATCTATGAGAAGTCGCTAGGCGCGGTCGCCAAAGGCGGCACGATGCCGCTGGTGGAGGTCTACAAATACGCCGAGCGTATTGATAAGAAGGGCTTCACCTTCATGGATACGCCGGGCCACGATCCGGTTTCGGTGACGGGCCTGGTGGCGGGCGGCTGCAACCTCGTCGCCTTCACGACCGGGCGCGGCTCCTGCCTGGGCTTTAAGCCCGCGCCCGTCCTCAAGATCGCCACCAACTCCGCGCTCTATGCCCGCATGGAGGACGACATGGACATAGACGCGGGCGTTATCTTGAGCGGCGTGCCGATTGCCGACGTGGGCCGCCAGATTTTCGAGGCGCTGGTAGCGGTCGCCGGAGGGCAAAAGACCAAAAGCGAGGCGCAGGGCCTGGGCGAGGCGGAGTTTGCGCCCTGGATGCTCGGCCCCGTGATGTGAAAACTTCAACAGGATTAACGGGATTTCTCAGGATTTACAGGATTACGGACACAGACAAGAGACAGGAGTCTTCTAGTCAAAAGTTAAAAGAAGCTCGGAAGGTCCTCTTTATGGGCGGCGGCTTTGATGGCGGGTACGGAAGCCTTGACTAGGCAGGGGAGCAGCGCGAACGTCTGTATCCTGGGGGCAGGAAGCTGGGGGACGGCGCTGGCCACGCTGCTGGCCGATAATGGGCACGCCGTGCGGCTGTGGGCGCGGGATGCGGCGCTGGCGGAGGCGCTTTCGGCGGCACGGGAGAACCGGCGCTACCTGCCCGGCATTCCGCTGCCAGAGGCCGTCGCGCCAACCGCCGATATAGAGACGGCGCTGGCGGGCGCGGAGGTCGTCGTCTTTGCCGTGCCGAGCGGGGCCGTGCGGCAGGTAGCGCGGGAAGCGGCCCGCCACATCGCCTCCGAAGCGCTGCTTATCTCCGCCGCCAAAGGGCTGGAGGAAGGCACCGGGGCACGGATGAGCCAGGTGCTCGCGGCGGAACTGCCGGGGTCGGAAGGGCGCACCATCGCGCTTTCCGGGCCGAACCTGGCCCTGGAGGTGGCGCGCGGCGTCCCGACGGCCAGCGTGGCAGCCTCGACCAACCCGGAGGCGGCGCGTGCGGCACAGCGTCTCTTTATCGGGCAGCCGACGCCTACCTTCCGGGTCTATAGCGGGCGCGACGTGATCGGCGTGGAGTTTGGAGGAGCGATCAAGAACGTCATCGCCATCGGCGCCGGCATCTGCGACGGCCTGGGCTACGGCGATAACTCCAAAGCGGCCCTGATGACGCGTGGGCTGACGGAGGCGATCCGGCTGGGCGTGGCGCAGGGTGCGGAGGCGGCGACGTTCCTGGGGCTGTCCGGCGTTGGCGACCTGATCGCGACCGGGGCCAGCCGCCTCTCGCGCAACTACCGCGTCGGCTTCGCGCTGGGACAGGGCCGCGCGCTACCCGACATCCTTGCTGAGTTGGGCCAGGTAGCCGAGGGCGTGCCGACTACGCGCGTCCTCTGCGATCTGGCCGCGCGCTCCGGCGTGGAGATGCCTCTCTGCGCCGCCCTGCACGCCGTACTCTTTGCCCGTCGCGCTCCCCTCGCCGTGATCCGCGAACTTATGCTCCGCCCGCCCAAAGCCGAGCATCCTGACGTGTGAAAGGCGACTAAAGACCTCACCCCCCGGCCCCTCTCCTTCTCAAGGAGAGGGGAGGGGAGCAGCCCTCACCCCCTATCCCCCTCTCCCACGCTGCGGGAGAGGGGAGACCTGACTTCTCCTCTCCCTTCTCCCTAGCAGGGAGAAGGGCCGGGGAGGAGGGGAGAACAAGGCTTCTGGGTTCCCCCTCTCCTAGAATTGGGACAGGGGTGAGGGCCACATGGAAAAACGGAACGGCCCTGGCTACTTCTTGCCGTTGCCGCGTTTGGGCCGGGCGTAGAGGCTATCTCCGTTGCCGGCCTTTGTGGCCGCCTTGCCCTCCTTGCCGGGGGCGGCGCTGGCCGGGGCCAGTTTGCGCAACTCATTAATTTCATCACGCAGCTCGGCAGCGTACTCGAAGTTGAGGGCGCGGGCCGCCTCCTTCATCTCCTTCTCTAACTCCTTGATGACCTCCTCGATCTGCGAGAGCGACATCGTGGCCGGGTCGGCTTTGAGACGGGAGACCGCGTTCTGGGCGCTATAAGCCGCCTTTTCCTCGGCGACGTGCTCGGCCTGGAGAAGCTCGCGAATCGCCTTCCTGACCGTCTGCGGCGTGATGCCATGCTCCTGGTTAAAGGCGACCTGCTTCTCGCGGCGGCGATTGGTTTCAGCAATGGCCCGCTCCATGCTGCCGGTGATGTTGTCGGCATACATGATGACCTGGCCCTCCACGTTGCGGGCCGCGCGTCCGATGGTCTGAATCAGGGAGGTTTCTGAGCGCAGGAAGCCCTCTTTGTCGGCGTCGAGGATGGCGACCAGCGATACCTCCGGCAGGTCCAGACCTTCGCGCAGCAGGTTGATGCCCACGATCACATCATGGACGCCCAGGCGCAGGTTGCGCAGGATCTCGGTGCGCTCCAGGGTCTTGATGTCCGAGTGCAGGTAGTTAACCTTGATGTGCAGGTCTTCCAGGTACTCGGTCAAGTCCTCGGCCATCTTCTTGGTCAGCGTCGTCACCAGCACGCGCTCGCCCTTCTCCACACGCTGACGTATCTCGCCGATGAGGTCGTCAATCTGGCCTCTGGTCGGCTTGACGACAACCTCCGGGTCTACCAGGCCGGTGGGCCGGATGATCTGCTCGACGATCTGCTGGCTGTGCTCGCGCTCGTAGGGGCCGGGCGTGGCCGAGATAAAGAGGGTCTGGCCGATGCGCTCCTCGAACTCGTGCCACTTGAGCGGGCGGTTGTCAGCGGCAGAGGGCAGGCGAAAGCCGTACTGGATGAGCGTGTCCTTGCGGGACTTGTCGCCGTTGTACATGCCGCGCAATTGCGGGATCGTCTGGTGGCTCTCGTCAATGACGACCAGGAAGTCCTTCGGGAAGTAATCGAGCAGTGTGTTAGGCGGCGTGCCCGGCGCGCGCCCATCCAGGAAGCGCGAGTAGTTCTCGATGCCGGAGCAGTAGCCCAGCTCCTTCATCATCTCAAGGTCGAAATTAGTGCGCTGCTCAATACGCTGCGCCTCCAACAGCTCGCCCCGGCTCTTGAAGTAGGCGATGCGCTCTGCCAGCTCCTCCTCGATCTCGACGATGGCACGCTTCAAGCGCTCCTCGGAGGTGACGAAGTGGCTGGCCGGGAAGACAGTGATGGTGTCACGCGCGCCCAGGACCTCGCCGGTGAGCGGGTCAGCCAGGGTGATCTTCTCGACCTCATCGCCGAAGAACTCGACGCGGATGATGATCTCCTCATCGGCGGGCTGTATCTCCAGGACGTCGCCGCGCACGCGGAACGTGCCCCGCGTCAGTTCCAGGTTGTTGCGCGTAAACTGCATCTCGATCAGGCGGCGCAAGGTCTCCTCGCGGTCGTACTGTCCGCCGCGCTGGAAGGAGAGGATGATATTGCGGTACTCCTCCGGCGAGCCCAGGCCGTAGATGCAGGAGACGGAGGCGACAATGATCACGTCCCGACGCTCCAGCACGGACTGCGTGGCCGAGTGGCGCAGGCGGTTGATCTCGTCATTGATGCTGCTGTCCTTCTCAATATAGGTATCGGTCTGCGGGATGTAGGCTTCGGGCTGGTAGTAGTCGTAGTAGGAGACGAAGAACTCGACGGCGTTCTCCGGGAAGAACTCGCGGAACTCGGAGCAGAGCTGGGCGGCCAGCGTCTTGTTGTGGGCGATGACCAGCGTGGGCCGCTGTACCTTCTCGATGACCTGGGCAACGGTATAGGTGTTATGCACAAAGACGCCGCCGCGCCCCGTCAGGAAGGTCTCGTACTCCTCTACGCTAAAGTCGTAGACGTATTCGCCGGGAGCGGGAACTGCCTCGATGGTTTCCAGAGGCGACCAGTGGACGCGGGCCAGGCCGACGAAGGCGGCATCCTCAATGGCAAGCGCCTGGCACAGCCGCGCAAAGAGCGCCCGCGAGGGATGTCGTCTCCCTTTCTCAATCGCCGACATCATGCTCCGGGAGCAGCCCGCCCGCGCTGCGACCTCGCGCTGAGGCAGGCCCGCTCGCAGGCGCTCTGCAAGCAGGCGCGGGCCGACGCCATAGACAAGGTCCACGTTCGTGTTGGCGTGATGCAGGCTGCCTGCCAGGGCTTCGGATTTGCGGCGGCTCAGAAAGCCTATCTCAGCGGCGAATCGCTCCAGGTTCTCCGCGCCGGAGATGGTAAGTTTATAGTAGTGCCCGTATTCACCGTTAGGTTTTCGTTTGCGCACTTGCCGCAGGCGCGCCCAGATACCGAAACGCAGCAGCGCCTCGGCCAGGTCGGCAGCCAATTCCCGGCTGAGCGTTACGGCGGTGACAGCTCCTCGATCCATTCCGCCGTCGCCTTCGAAATAGCCGCGCAGTATAGAAGCCAGTATCCCATTGGAGAGTGCCGGCCAGCAGGCAGGCAGCCGCTTGGCCTGAGCATGACCGCCCATCCACGTCTGGAAGAGGTCGCGCCAGGCACGCACGGCGACCACAAAATCGCCGTCTGCGCGACGATAGAAGGCTATGTTGCAGGCTCTCAGGCAGCGCTCCAGTTCAGCCTGAACTTCGCTTTCGCGCACCGAGAACAGGAAATACCGGGCGGAGGCGTGGCCCTCCGCAAGATATTGGCCCCAAAGGAAGCCTAGTTCTGTCGTTATCTCCAGTTGCGCCGGGACGGAATAGCGTTTGCCACACAGACGTGTTCGCTGGAGCGTCGTGGTGCCGCGTTCCAGGAGGGCGGCGGCAGAGGCCAGGCTCACGCTTTCGCCATAGCGCTGCATACGCCGGACCTTCTCTTGCACGTGGGGATAGAATGGAGAGAGCGCTGCTTTTACTTCGTCGGCAGGGAACACGATGCCGATATGCACCGCAACGGAAGAGCCGGTAGATTTCAGCAGTTCAAGCAGGTTCAGATGCGACTGTGGGGCGGTTGGTTCCGGGATATGCAGGGGAACGGGAAGCGCATCTCCTGGCTGAAGCGCGTCGCCGGGCAGGAGGCAAAGGTGGCTGCCGCGCAGTACCCACACGCTATGATCCCCGGTAACGGTGACTTCACGCCCGCAGGTCGTTTGCAGGCGATAGAGGCGTTCAGGGCTGCGATGGCGGCTCAGACCGGTGATGCGCTGCCAGGCGGTCTGGCCGGTAGAGGCATCCCAGGCCAGAATCCGCCACTCGTCTGGCGGGGGGGCCTCTAGCGAGTCGGTAGACTGTGAGGAACCGAACGCCTGATCGAGCAGTTTCCCAATAGGGCCGCGATAGTAGTGTCCCGTGCCCAGTTGCACGGTGACCGGTTCATCCCAGGCGACGCTCTTGCCCGTGCCTGTGGCCCCTAGCAGCGTCTGATAGCGATGGCCCTTGTTCAGGCCCTCCACCAACTGCGCAATCGCCTGCGGCTGGTCGCCGCCAGGCTGGTACTCCGAAACCAGCTTAAACCTCGACACGTTGCGCCTCCTCACCCCTGCAATAACTAGAAAGCGAACCCGCCCGCGAGTCCGCTTTCTAGTTATAATCACTACACTATAGTATACCACATTGACGTCTCATCTGCGGTTTTTGACGGGCAGGAATTCCTCACTTTCAGGCAGAAGCAGTCTCCAATATGGACGGGATGTCTTCGATACCGAGTTGGGCTATGAGCAGGCTCCTTCTGTTCTTGGTTGCGGGCGAATGAATTCGCTGCAACTAAGGCACCAAGTCCGCCTTTACAGACTCTTGCGGTTTGTGGTATATCGTTACCTCTGAGCAAATCTGATGCTGCAACTAAGGCACCAAGTCCGCCTTTGCAGACTCCTCTCTCCCCTCTCCCGCAGCGTGAGGGTCGCTAGGCGGAGGCGCGAACCGTTGAGCGCCGACCCTAGCAGTGGGCCGGGGGGGAGGGCAGTCGCCTGCGGGGGCCGGACGGAACTCCGGAGTGGGACGACCCTGCTGCAAGGCCAGCATGATCTCCCGCAGGCGTTCCGCGCCCAGTTTGTGGGCTTCGCCGCCCTTAGCGCCCTCCGTCAGCTCCGCGACGGTCACCGGCCGTCCGAAGCGCACGATAATGCGTCGGTGCGCGTGGCCTGGGATGAGCTTGCCATAGGGCAGCAGGCTGTCCGTGCCCTCGATGATGGTGGGAATGATGGGCACGCCGGCACGCTGCGCTACCAGCAGCACACCCGGCAGCAGCGGCTGCAACTGGCCGTTCTGGCTCAGCTTGCCTTCCGGGAAGATGACGACCGCCTCGCCCTGCTTTAACAGCTCCTCGGTATAGCGCAGTGCGGCGCGGTCGGCGGAATAGCGTTTGATCGGAAATCCGTGCATCACGCGCATAATCAGGCCGAGGATGGGAATCCGGAACAACTCCTCTTTGGCCATAAAGTAGCAGGGACGCGGTAAGGCCACGCCCACCGCCGGGGGATCTGCATCGCTGATGTGGTTGGGGGCGATGAGCACCCCGCCCTGTTTGGGTACGTTCGTCCGGCCTTCATACCGGATGCCGCCCAGCAGGGCAAAAAGCACGCGAAAGGTTATCCAGAAAATAGGCCGTATCAGTCTATAGAGCACCGGTTCCACTCCTCTCCTGCGCGTCTGGCGGCTCTGCCCGTCCTCGGCGCTTGTTGCAGGATTATAGCATATATGCGGGCGGGCTGGCATGAGCCGAAAGACCCGATTTCTGCTCGGCGCGCATGGGCCGAAAGGTTCAAATTTCTGTCCTACGCGCTTAGCCGCCGATTCTCAGAAAAAAACCTATCGCATCAAGATACGCAGAGCAGCCGATTTGGTGCCTTCGTGGACTGGCAGAAAGAGCGCTTTCCCTGCTCGGTTGGGAATCAAGCACCCTCCGCTAAGGTTCCGCTTTGCCGGGTCATTCATGGCCCGGTTGCCCCCGTTTTGACAGGGAAAGCCGGAGGTGCTATAATGTGCTTTCCAGGAGGTAAGGCTTTGAAAAGGATAGACACCCCCCCTTATGATTGCAGTCAGAGGCCCGCATCCCTATCGTCGCCGGCTCCGCGGAGGCAGCATCTAGCCTATGCGGGCGGCCTGATAGTGGCAGGCGGCCTGCTCGCCCTGGGCGGAGCCGCTCTGCGCGCCGATACGCCCCGCCCTGCAAAGACAGGCCAAACTGCGGCGACCTCGGCAGCTTCTCGCCCCGCCCAACTGGCCTACGATTTCAAGCCGGGAGCGACGTACCACTATAAAGTCACCGGCTTTTTTACCGGTCATTTTCCGCCTTTTTCTCAACCGGGCAGCCCGCCCATCAACCTGAAAGCGCAACTGGAGTACAGCGCCACCGTCAAGAAGCGCGACGACAAGGGCGCCGAGGTAGACTTTGTCGTGGATGCCGCCGATGTCAGCCTGCTGGAAAAGGAGCCGGGGCCGGATGGCAAAATTGATCCCAACTCCGAGATTCCGTTCCCGCTGCCGCTGGCGCAGGTGCAGCAGACCCTCAACGTCACGGCGGTACTGCGCCCGGACGGCTCCGTTGCCAGCGTTCAGGGCGGCAACGCGCCCCCCGTTCGGATTGACCTGGGCCTGGACCTGCGCAAGCTCTTCCTGCTGATCATGCCCGTCACCTTCCCGGACAGGCCCCTCCACGTCAATGATAGCTGGAATTTCCAGGATGGAGTGCTCGGCAACAAACCCGGCAAAGTGAGCTACACTGCGCACCTGCTCGATGTCCGCCCGACAGCCAGGAACCTGGCCTTCCGCATCGGCCAGAACGCCGAGGCCGCCATTGACGATAAACGCAACAAGGAGGGCAAATCCACCGACAATCCCTCCGAGGCCGTGGAGGCGCTCAACGGCAAAGTTACCGTCAGCGGCGACCTGCTCTTTGTCACGCCAGCGGTACGCACAGGCAACCAGGGAGACAAGGGCGCCGCCGCCAACCCCGATCTGCGCCTGGGACGGGTGGAGAAAGGGCAGCTTGTCATGAGCGCACTGCTGACCCGCAAGCGCGCCGCCGCCGACCCGGAGCATCCCGAGGAGCCGCTGGAAAGCAAGATAGATGTCAGGGCGCGCCTGTTTGTGCAGGTGGAAGCCGGCCCCGGCAAACCTGCCGGGGCCATCTCGCAAACTCCCTCCGCTCCCGTCGTTGCCGACAAGAGAAAGGATAAGAAGAATCCATGAAAGTCCTGAACCAATCGAGCCTGCTGCGCCTCTGCCTGGCGGGGGCGCTCGTCGCCGCGCTGCCTCTCGCCGTTCCCCAGTTCGTCCGCGCCCAGGATGCGCAGGACACCACGCCCTACACCTGGCAGTTCAACTATAAGAAGGGCGATGTCTCCCGATACCGGGTGACGGGCAGCCTATCCGGACAACTGCCCAACGACTCCGGCGACCTGAGTATCGTCCTCAAGAGCGTGATGAAGGAGGAAGTCAAGAACACTACCGATGTCGGAGAGGCAGACCTGGGCAACACCATGGAATCCATGGAAATAAGCGTCAACGGCCAGCCTTTCCCGAGTAATTCCGATAACCAGCCTACGGTCACGATGACGGTGAACCGCAATGGCCTGGTGCTCAAGCGCAGCGCGGAGAACAACCAGCCCGGCCTGGAGCAAATCATCGCGCTGGGTACGCTGCTGTCGAACATGCCAGTTCCGCCGATGCCGGTCAAGATCGGCGATACCTGGAAGACGGAATTGGATAATCCCCTCGTCGAGGGCAAGAAAGTCACGCTGACCTCGAAACTGGTCGGCAAGGAGAAGGTCGCCGGAATAGACACCCTCAAGGTGCGCGTGGAGACCTCCGTTCCCACTAAGGACGGGGCGGAGGCGAAAGATACCATCAAGGCGGAGGGCGTCTATAACGTCGACCCGCAGGCGGGCCGCCTGGTGCGCTCCTCCTACGACGTTACGAACCTGGATATGCAGGCTCCGTTCGGCACCCTCAAAAATATGAGCCAGAAGCTCACCCTGATCGTTCCCGGAGTCAACGACAAGGAAGAGACGGCCAAGCCGTAGCCGATGGAGGACACCCGCTCTCCGGACGGGTGACAGATGGAAAGAAACAAAGAAATCCCGATGAAGTTCATGTCTCGTTTCTGCTCTCCGGGCGCGCGGGGCCGACAAGCGCGCCGCAGCGTATGGATTGGGACCGGGATGCTGGCGCTGGCGTGCGCAGCGGCTCTTCCCGCCGCGCGTGCCCAGCAGACGGCGCCGTCGCCGCAATCCCCTGCCGCCGATAATCGCACCTTTACGCTGGCCTCCCACTTTGAGAAAGGGCAGATCAGCCGCTACCAGACCCAGGGCGCAATGACGCTCTCGTTCAACCAGAACCCGGAGGGCGGCGGCCTCAACTCCGGCCTGACCACAGGGTTTGATATTACCTTTCGGTATAAGGTGCTGGAGACGCAGCCCAATGGCTCTACGCTGCTCTCCATCATCTCCGAGGGCGGCAAGCAGATGAACCCGCCCGACCCGCCAATATCGCTTCCCAAAGAGCCGGACAACTATCCCCGCACCGCTACGCTGGATAGGCAGGACAAGGTTCTGGAGCTCAAAGATCCGCCCCGCGCCGCTGCGGGCGGAGCCCTGGAGGGATTGTTCGGCCAGCAATCTAACATCTTGATACAACTGCACTTTCTGCCGCTGCCGGAGAAGCCGATTAAGGTCGGCGATACCTGGTCGGTGCGCTATTCACGGGCCGGCGCTCGCCAGGAACAGGCCCACAATGCCAGCACCTCGGAAAACGCCGACGCCCCGGGCACGGTTCAGGAGCGCCTGACGCTGCTGGGCACGGAAAAAGTGGGCGATCAGGAGACGCTTAAGATCAAGCAGGAGATCACCCTTCCCTTTGAAGGGCTCATGGATGCAGAAGGCAAGCCTACCACCGATGCAAAGAAAGCTGCCGGGCATGTCACGGCTCATATTGAGTTCACCCAGATGGTCAATGCCCTGCCGACCGATGGGCAAGTGCTGCGCAGCCAGGGCGATATCGGGGGGTGGGTTAAGTTCGAGGGAGAGGTGGCCAAGCAGCTCCCCAACGACACCGTGCATCTTGGCGGCAAGCTCTCCGCCGTTCGCCTCCCGGATAAGGGGCCAGTAGCAGCGCCGCCGGGCAAATAAGACCTACCCCCCTGGCTCTAGTGGCCCTCACCCCCAACCCCTCTCCCGGCGCTGCGGGAGAGGGGAGAGGCCCCACCCCCAACCCCTCCCCCAAGAACAGGGGAGGGGAGAGTCAGCGTTGGCTTCTGCTCCCCCTTCTCCCTTGTAGGGAGAAGGGCCGGGGAGGAGGGGAGATAAAAGGGAACGGAAGAACCTAAGAGTGAAGCCCTCTCCCCTCTCCTTGCGAAGGAGAGGGGCCGGGGGTGAGGTCTTTCCCCTCTCCCGCAGCGTCGGGGGTCGCAAGGTGTCGCTAGGCGGAGGGCTGTCGCGAGGCGGAGGCAAGGGCCGTAACCCTGCCGACCCTGGCAGTGGCCCGAACCGTTGTAGCGCCGACCCTAGCAGTGGGGGACGGGGGGTTAGGTCCAGAAGGGCCGGCAGTGAGGCTTGCCAGGGGCGCAAAGTCCAACCCAAAACGTGGAGAATGAAGTATGCGGCTATCCAATATGGAGGTTTCGAGAACAACCCGTTCCGCGGGCCGGCGCAATGTAGTCCGCTGGGGCCTGTGCGCGCTGCTGTTGCTGCCTCTAATGGCCTATGCCGGGCAGGGAGCGAACGGGCCGTTCCTGCTGCGCATGCGGTTCAAACAGGGCGAGATCAATAAGTACCGAACGATGGTGCAGGCCACGATGACAATGACTCAGCCCAACCAGCCCCAGCCGATGACTATCCCCATCACCATGAATATGGTGCAGGAGCAGAAGGTGCTCAGGGCCGATCCCAACGGCGGCGGGGAGGTCATAGTGACGCTGATGGACCAGCATAACACGCTAGGCACGCAGCCTATGGTCGGGCAGAACATTCCGCCCCTCACGCTGCGCTTTGATCCCCTGGGTCGGGCGACCTCAATCAAGGGCATACCCGCCAATAATCCGGCATCGAATATGCTCAATGGGCCCATGAATGTGAGCGGGCTAATCGGCGTGGGTGTATCCCTGCCCGCCAGAGCCGTCAAACCGGGCGATAAGTGGACGCAGCCGATCAGCCTGCCGGGCATCACCGGCGTCGGGAAGGCCACGTCCACCTTCTTGCGGGTCGAAAACGTCGGCCACTTTCGCACCGCCCGTATCCGCACGCGCGTCTCGATCCCGATGAACATGCTGATGGATGCCAGGGGCCAGCCGACGCGCTCGGCCAGCCAGGCGATCCTGACCATGGCCGGCTCGACTGCGATGACGGTGGACAATAACCTGGCCATTGCCGAGGGCAAGCTGATCAAAGCGGGTGGGAACGGCGTGATCACGCTGGCGATGAAGCCTAACCGGCCTGCCCGCAGCGGCCCGCGCCCGGGTGTGCCCAACAACATGAAGATGCGGATTTCGATGAACGTGGCAACGGAGCTGGTGCAGTAGTCTCTGTGCTGTCAGAAGAGGAGGAAGAAGGACCATGTCTGTCGCAGTAGAGCTAGAGCGGCGGTTAAGCGCGGCGACCGCAGACTTCCTGGACTACCTGGAGAACTGGATGGAGAGCCTGGCCCCGATGACGCTGGAGAGCCTGCTGGCCGAGGCGGGCGGGCCGCAGCATGTCGGCCTCTTCAGCGTGGACGTCATCAACGGCTTCTGCCATGAGGGGCCGCTCTACAGCCCGCGCGTCCAGCGTATCGTCCGGCCCATCGTGCAGCTGTTCACCGCTGCGCACGCTGCCGGCGTCGAGCACTTTGTGCTGACCCAGGACACGCACGACCCCAATGCTGCCGAGTTCGCCTCCTACCCGCCCCACTGCATTCGCGACACCAGCGAGTCGCAGACCGTGCCGGAACTGGCCGTGCTGCCCTTCGCCGCGCAGTTTACGGTGCTGCCCAAAAACTCTATCCACTCCGCCATCGGCACGGGGCTGGATGCCTGGTTGGCGGCCCATCCACAGGTCACGCACCGCATCGTCGTCGGCGATTGCACCGACCTATGCACCTACCACCTGGCCCTGCATCTTCAGTTTAGCGCTAATGCCGCCAACAAGATTGCCCCGGTCTATGTCCCAGCCGATTGCGTGGATACCTACGATGTGCCGGTGGAGACTGCCAGGGAACTCGGCATTCCCCCGCATCCGGCGGACCTCTTCCATCCGTTGTTCCTCTACAGCATGCGCCTCAACGGCGTCCACGTCCTCCGTACCCTTCAGTAGCGCCCGGCCAGGGTCTGGCGGAAATCGCTGACGGCCAGAAGAAAACCATCCGTTCGCAAATGGCATGAGCCATGAGCGCGGCGGGTGGTTTTTTATGCTGCCTTCAGGCGAGAACGTAGTGCGTTAGCACATGCGTAGCTTGAGAACATGAAGCCCCCGAATTTATCCGAGAGGAGCCGTCACCGCAGATGGTAGATGTGCAGACCGTAGGGACCGCCGGCAGAGTAGGCAAGATCAAACCACTGTGGGCGGGCAACGACGAGGTTCGGCGCACCAAACTCCCGGTTGGTTCCAAGTAGGCCCGTGGTCACAAACCACCGTATGTTCATCTGGCGAAAGAGTTCCCGCTGTGCCTGCGGGTTCGGGCAGTAGCCCGGGCGTCCGAGCCAGTTGACGACCAGCCCTTCCCGATGCAGGCTTATCCAGCAGCGATCCGAGATGGCCGGATGCCCGGTTGCCAGAAAGATAACCGGATCGATCTCGGCACAGACGCCCTCGCCAGTTGGAACATTGTCCCTGACCCAGGACGTCGTCGCCGTCCAGGGATCAGGCTGCCATGGGGGCGTCAGGTAGGGCGCCGCCGCGCTGGCAATATCACTCCAGGCGCCACAAAGCAGCAGCAGCCCGGTCAACGCCGAGAGGGCAATGGCGCGGCGTCCCAGCCGGGCATAGAGGTCCTGCCATCCCCGAACGGCCAGGACAAGGCAGGGCGCCCCGAGAGGAAACATATAACGGTCGATCCCGGAGGGCATCGCGCAGACCGGCAGGGCGGCGGTGAGCACGAATAGAGGAAAGAGGGGACGATCCTCTCGCCAGAGCAGCACGCCGCCCCAGACTATCAGGCCGGTGGTCGCCAGGCCCAGGATCGCCACGAGCCAGGCCAGGGAAGGCGGGAGGATCGTGACGACCAGATCATGCGTGAGAAAGGGCAGGACGTGGTTGGGCAGGGCAAAGATCACCAGTGTGAGCAGGTTGGCGGCGAAGATGAGCGGCAGCGGGGTAAGAGCGTACTGATGGAGTATCCATCCCAGGTAGTCCACGTAGTAGCTGCGCGGGTCCCAGCCCGGAAGCCGAGGTATCCGGCGCGTCCAGAGCGCCCAGCCGGCATAGGCGGGCAGGGCGGCCAGCGTCATCGCAGCGAAGCCGCGACGGGTGCGCCGCAGCAGGCTCCAGGCAAGGGCAATCCAGACGAACAGGAAGGAGGTGCGCGTAAGGAAGGCCAGCCCCAGTGTCAGGCCGCAGGCGAGGGCCGGGAGCACTGCCCGGCGGTTCGGGGCCGCTTCTAGGGCCGTTTCGCAAAACCAGAGGCTGGCCGTCAGCAAAAACGTTCCCAGGCACTCGGTCAGCACCATCCCGGTAAACCGGCCGGCACGGTCGGAGAGCCCCAGCCAGGCGATGATGAACAGGGCCACGAGGGGCGTCGTATAGCGAAAGCGCACCAGCAGTCGGTAGGTGAGCGCCATCGTGCCCAGCCAGAGCACCAGGTTGACCGCACGGAAGACGACGGTGTTATCCGGGTAAGTCGGGTCAAGATGCCAGAGCAGGGCCAGCAGTGCCGGGTAAAGGATGGGGTACTTGGTTTGCAGCAGAGCGCCGGGAATGGAAATGAGGCGATAGCCCTGCCCTTCGGCCAGCGCCCGCCCGGTCAAGAGATAGATGCCGTCGTCATGGTAGAGACCGATGGCGTTGCTGAACAGGGAGGGCAGGTAGCGCACGAAACAGAGCAATAGCAGCAGCGGCAAGGCAAAGCGCGATATAGCCGCAGTACGGGCGATTGACTTGGGTATGATCATCGAATTTCCAGGCCAGGCGGTCCCTCTTGCCGGAACGGTACGGGAATCAATCCAGATGGGATCCTCGGCTTTCTGTTGGCAGGTGATGCGCGGGCAGGCTTCAGGGCAAGGTTGCGGGTCTACTAGCATTATAGCAAATGCCTGCGGTCCCTGCAACGCCTCAGCATGAGTTCACTTTTGAATGTCTACCCGCACGTAGTTAAGAGCGTCTAACAAACCCGTTCTCCCTCTGCCTTGCAGGGTTCAGGGGCGGACAGATCGGTTGTAGCGACGGAATAGAATGCCTTCGCTGGGTGGCGTTCCGCCCAGTGACTGCCAGGGTCGTCGCTGCAATGGTTCGCGCCTCCGCCTTGCCACAGCCCTCCGCCTCGCGACACCTAGCGACCTCTACGGGGACACCACAGAGCTTATCGCAAGGGAGTGCCCGCGTAGGCGGGCACTGGGCCGGAGGCCACCCAGCGAAGGGCTTTAGCCCGTCGAAAACAAAAGCCCGCCCGTGAACCTTGCAGGGAGAGGGTTGGGGTGAGGGTTGGGCCTTACAGCCAAGTTGTGTTAGGGACTCTAAACACTCCCGCAGAATCAACGCCTGAAATCGTATGGCGTCCATCGCCGACACAAACCAGGGAACTCTACGCTTGATTCCGCAGTCAATCAGGTTGTTGAACGCCCGTTTAATGGCCTTTGCCGGGTTCTTTTGCAAGATCGGCAACGTGGCAGGTCACATTGGGGGAGCGTGCACGTATCTGTAGGATCCTGGAGATCAATGATAACGTGCTATAGACTTCTTGCCTCTGTCCTCTGAGACAATCCGAATCCTATCTCATCGGAACCGTTAAGGCAAGAGGTCGAATAGATTTTGCGCCGCTTCCGGCGCGCCCAGGCGAACGGCCCATCGCCTATCGGATAATCCTAATTGAAATGGGGACGTGCGCTCCGCGTATTTCCGGCCGTGAGGAGGACGAGGGAATTCCCGACGCCTCCGACCTTGAAAGAGACGGAGAGGACCCATGGATCGTCATAACCGTATTTGGATTCTATCCTTAGGTCTGGGCCTTCTGGTTGGAGGGGTGCTGATCGCCGGCTGCGCCCAGGAGCGTTCGGCACCGCCCACGACGCCGCCCGCAACCCCGACGGCGGCCGCGCCACCGCCCACGTCAGCGCCGCCTGCCACGGCCCCTGCCGCCCCGGCTGCGCCCGCAGCCCAAACGGCGGCTGCGCCCACGACGCCCACGACGCCCGCCGCCGTTCATGCGCCGCAGACGTTTCGGCCCTATATCGTGGTGAATCAGCCGCCGCCCAAACCGGCGCATGTGACGCACCGGCATCGGCGGCTGCACCTGACCCGCTATCACCGGCGCTACTATCTGGCCGATGATACGGGCCGCTACTACGACATCGGCCGCGACCGCCGGGGGAATCTCTACCCGGCCTATCGCGACCCGGACAGCGGAGCCTATCTGCCGCTCCATTACGACCCGGATCGCGACCGCTACTATCGCCTTGCGCGTGACGACGAGGGCCACTACTACCGCAACTATACGGATGAGCCCGACGACCGCTACTACCCGGACGAGGACGACTACTATTACCATCGCCGACGCTACTATCATGCCGAGGACGACTATTACGATCAGGACGACCGGCCCGTCATTACCGCGCCGCATCACTCCAGCAATCGGGACGCCTGGCTGCTGGCCATCCCGGTGCTGATCGCCGCCTACTTTCTGCTGCGGCCCCGGCACCACAATCCGCCCACGCCGGTCACGCAAACGCGCACTGTGATCGTGCGGCCCGCCCCGCAGCCGACGCCGCCTCCGGTGAACGTGATCGTGATGCCGCCGTCGCCACAGCCTTCCAGGCCGCCGGTGGTTGTCAGGCCCGTGCAGCCGACACCGCGCCCGACGACGGTAGTCGTGGTTCCGCCCACACGCGCCGCCGCTCCGCCTGTGCGTCGGCTCGCGGTGGCGCCGCGTCCGGTTGTGCGTGCGCCCGCGCGGCCCATTGTGCGCCCGGCCCCGCCACATCCGGCGATAGCGGCTCCTCCGCCTACGCGGGTGGTCCGGCGCTCTGTCCCGCCGCTACCTCACCCGGCTCCGGCCCTCCATCCGGCAGCGCCGCCGCCGGTAGCCCATGCAGTGGCGCCTCATCTCCCGACGCGCGCCCCGGCACCGCCCGCCGTACATCCGGCCCCGCCACATCCTATCGCGCGCACTGTCCCGGCACATCCTGCACCGGCGCATGTGGTCGTGCGTCCGCCCATGCATCCTGCGCCGATAGTTCCGCGCGCGCAGCCAGCGCCCGTGCGGTCTGTAGCGCCTCCTCACCCGGCGGTTCGTTTCAGGGCTCATCGGACGCGGCGCCCCGTCGTGCGCGCCCCGGCGCGGCCCGTGCGGCCTATGGCGCCCCCAAAACCCGTACACCGCGCGGTGCCGGCGCATCCTCGCCCGCGCCCGGTAGTGCCTCCCCCACCGCGCAGGGTGGTCCGACCGGTTCCTCCGCCAGCTAGGGTGCTGCATCGCGCACCAGCCGCGCCGCGCGCCGTGCGTATCCATCCGGCAAAGCGTGCGCCTGTACGCCCGGCGCATGTTTACCGGACGCATCCCACGGTGGTGCGCCGATCTGTGCCGCAGATCGTGCGGCGCAAGCCGATAGTGACGGCGCGAACGCGTATCGTGGCCCATCCGACTCGCCCGGCGCCTCCCGTGCGGCTGCATGTCACGCGGCCCCCTGTCTCGTATCCAGGGCCGCCGGCCTATGGCGCCCGACGCAAATTCGGCCAGGCCCCGCCCATAGCCCGCGGACACTCTAAGGGGGAGAAGGAGGCAAGAAAAGCCGAGAAACACAACGAAAAACACTAAAAGTGGATTCCACCGCTTGACAAGCAAGCCGTCCGGCGTGTATAATCTGCGCACGTCACCATTGCTTGCAAGCGCTCTGTAGGGCGCAGAAGAAGCAACAGATTTATTCTCACCCCGCGCGGGAGAAACCGGGCGAGACGCGATCTCACTTCCGGGGTAGTCCTTCTCTCTGCGCGGGGTGAACCGAGAACAACGTACAGCGTCGAGAAGGTGGAGTAAGCGGGCGGCGCGGTCCCAGCGAGCCGGGTTGGTGAGAGCCGGTACGAGCGAACCTGCCGAAATGGCCTTTGAGCTGCGTCCGTGAAAGGCTTGGGCCGAGTAAGGGACGCCGGGGGGCTCCCGTTACAGGGTTAGGGTGTCAGGCGGCGCTGCCGTACGCAGATGGACCGCTGGCGCACCCGCTGAGGTCGCGTCCGCGAGGGCGCGGCGAAGACAGGTGGAACCACGAAGGCCTCAGCCTCTCGTCCTGTGCCGGGGACGAGAGGCTTTCTTGGTTTGGCGTAGAGGAGAATACAAGCGGACGTGGGGCGAGCGGTTACGCCCGCAGGAGGAAGGGGAATGGCCAAAGTACTCGGATTGCGATGCCGGGAGTGCGGGGAGGAGTATCCCATCAGCCCGGTGCATGTGTGCGAGCTCTGTTTCGGGCCACTGGAGGTGGTGCTCAACTGGGAGGAGGTCGCGCCCAAAGTCTCGCGCGAAACCATCGCCGCCGGCCCGCCGTCCATGTGGCGCTATCACGATCTGCTGCCCGTCGAAGGCCCGCCCACCGTCGGCAAAAATGTCGGGTGGACGCCGCTGATCCGGGCGGAGCGGCTGGGCCGCGCGCTGGGCCTGAATAATCTCTATATCAAGAATGATGCCGTCAACCATCCGACCCTCTCCTTCAAAGATCGCGTGGTGGCCGTCGCGCTGACCAAAGCGCGCGAGTTCGGCTACGATACCGTCGCCTGCGCCTCCACCGGCAATCTTGCCAACTCCGTCGCCGCTCACGCTGCCGAGGGCGGCTTCCGCTCTTATGTCTTCATTCCGGCCAACCTGGAGCAGGGCAAGGTGCTGGGCACGCTCATCTATGGCACGAACGTGCTGGCCGTCAGCGGCAACTACGACGAGGTCAACCGCCTGTGCGCGGAGGCCGCCGGCAAGTACGGCTGGGGCTTCGTCAACATCAACCTGCGGCCCTTCTACGGCGACGGCTCCAAGACCTTCGGCTACGAGATCGCCGAGCAGCTGGGCTGGCGCGCGCCCGACCATGTCATCGTGCCGTGCGCGGGCGGCTCGCTCATCAGCAAGATCTACAAGGGCCTCAACGAGTTGAACCGGCTGGACCTGCTGGAAAACGGCGTGCCGACCCGGATGTATGCGGCGCAGGCAAAGGGTTGCTCGCCCATCACCACCGCCATCAAGACCTGCGCCGACGTGTTCCGCCCCCAGAAGCCCGACACCATCGCCAAATCTATCGCTATTGGCAACCCGGCGGACGGCTACCTGGCAATGGAGACCGTGCGCAAGTCCGGCGGCTGGGCCGAGGACGTCACCGATGAGGAAGTCATCGAGGGCATCCGCCTGCTGGGCCGCACCGAAGGCATCTTCACCGAGACCGCCGGCGGCGTGACCGTCTCCGTAACCAAGAAGCTGGCCGAGCAGGGCCGCTTCCAGCCCGATGATGTCGTCGTCATCGCCATCACTGGCAACGGCCTCAAGACCCAGGAGGTCGTTGTTGGGCAGCTGGGCCGTCCTGTCGCCATCGAGCCGAACCTGGCTTCCCTGGATTCGGCGCTCAAGACCGAGAAATTGCTTGCAAGCGTGAATGCTTAACCTCACCCCTGGCGGCAGGCTAAACCCTGCCGCTGTGGGGCCTGCGGCCCGCTGCCCACCTACGTGGGCAGAAAAACCCTGGCTTCTCTTCTCCCCTCCCCTGTTGTTGGGGATCGCTAGGCGGAGGGCTGTGGCCAGGTGTGGCTAGGCGGAGGCGCGAACCATTGCAGCGCCGACCCGAGCAGGGGCCCGAGCCCTTGCAGGGCCGACCCTTGCAGTGGGTCGGAGGTGGGGGCCTTAACCGGGGTGAGAGCCAAAATGGAGAAAGAAAATGGCTGTTAACGTGCTGATTCCTACGCCGCTGCGGAAATATACCGATAATCAAGAGATGGTCACGGCCTCCGGGGACACCGTGGCCGCGCTGATCGCCGACCTGGAGCGCCAATATTCCGGCATCGCCGCGCGCCTGACCGATGAGCAGGGCGAGCTGCGCCGTTTCGTGAATATCTACGTCAACGAGGAGGATATTCGCTTCCTGGAAGGGAAAGATACCCCCGTCAAGGACGGAGACACTGTTTCCATCGTCCCCGCCATCGCAGGAGGCTGATTTCCGCGCCGCACGCCGTTGCTGGCCCCGGATCGCCGCCTCCGGGCTTGCACGGCATGGCTGACGGTTTCCTGTGAGTTCGGCCCTTCTAATGTTTGCCTATCGAATGGGGTACTTCCAGGGCTAAGACCTGCCGAAATAAAGAATGAAAGGACATTCAGAGGCTTGCCGCCGGCAGCCTCGTCCTTTAGGGCCGGGCAGAAACCGATGGATGCTCCTCAGGAGGAGGCGCCCTCGAATGCCTGTTGTTACCGTTGAATTGACCGCTGACAGCGATAGCGTAGGCCAGCCGATCATCTGGCGGCTCGGCAAGCTGTTTAACGTCGTCACCAATATCCGCCGCGCCCGCGTGACCGAAGACTACGGCCACGTGGCGCTCACCCTGGAAGGCTCCACCGGCGAAGTCGAGCAGGCCGCCAACTACCTGCGCTCTCTTGGCCTGCTCAAAGACACCGACGCTTCCGCTCCCTCTGCGCCGAGCAGCGCCGCTCCCCCGGAAGAGGCCATCCCGCGCCCCAGCAGCATCTACGTGCGCCTCAGCACGGTCAACGCCGCGCAGGGGCAGACGCCGTTGCTGTACCGGGTGGGCAAGGATTTTAATGTCGTCGTCAACCTGGAGCGCGCCGCTTTCGACGACGAAGAGGGGGGATGGGTGGAAATCACCATCTCCGGGCCGCTATCGGAGGTGCAGCGTGCCATCGCCTTCCTGCATACCACCGGCCTCCACGTCAACCCACGCCAGCGCTCCGTGACCGATTACGGAAACTTGTGACGAGTCTGACAGCCCCGCCGGAAACTGTGGTCCGACATTGAGCCTTCGAGAGGCAGCCACGTTTTCATGGGGCGCTACCGATCAATCTTTCCCAGCGAGCAAAACGGAGCAAGTGTCCACCCGCACGATTACGGAAACTTGTGACCAATCTCTCCGGCGAGAGTAGTAAGGGCTGTAATCACCTATGCATGTCTCCTTCCTTCCCTACCTGGTAGACCCGGCGACGCAGGAACCGCTGCAATTGGCGGTCGAAAAGCGTGAGGGGGATATTATCCTGGAGGGAACCCTGTATTCCTCCTCCCATCGCTATCCTATTGTGCGCGGCATCCCGCGCTTTGCTGGCTACAACGAGTCGGCCAACTACGCCCGTTCCTTTGGCTATCAGTGGCAGAAGTGGTCCCGCGTACAGTTTGAAAGCGAGAATCGGGGCAGGCACATGGAGGGTCATACGCTGCGCATGTGGGAAAGAATCACCGGCATCGAAACCCAGGACTTGCACGGGGCCGTGATCGCCGATTTTGGCTGTGGGCCGGGTCGGTTTATCGAGATCGTCCGGATGAAGAACGGCAAGGCAATTGGGCTGGACCTGAGCGAGGCTGTGGAAGCGGCGGCAGAAAACTTCCAGGGCGACCCCAACGTGCTCATCTGCCAGGCCGACGTCTTGAATCCTCCGATTCGTACCCGCTCGGTAGACGGCGCATTTTCTATCGGGGTTTTCCACCATACGCCCGATCCGGCGGGAGGCTTTGCGGCCATGGCCCGGACGGTGCGGCCCGGCGGATGGACGGCGGTGTGCGTCTATGGCAAGGGAGGTTACTACGATTTCCCGACCGTGACGCTCTACCGCAAGCTGTTCAAGCTGCTCTGGCCGATCTGCAAGCACTATGCTCCGCTGATCTACGCCCACCTGACCGTCTATCTGCTCAGTCCCATCGCCCGCATCCCGCTGGTGGGCAAGCTGGTGAAAGGGTTCTTTCCCTTCATCTGCCTGCCGGATGTGCGCTGGTCCATCCTGGATACCTTCGATAGCGTCACGCCCTCCTACCAATCGGCCCACGAGGCTTACGAAGTCTTCCAGTGGCTGAAAACGAACGGCCTGGTGGAGATAGAAACGAGCAACTGGGGCTTTGCCACCTATAACGGCCGCATACCGGAATGCGAAGTCGCTGTGGTTCCCTGTGCGGAACAGACGGCCACAGCAGCCCGCGCCGGCGCCCGATAACCTATCCGAAGCCTGACCCTCCGCTTTGTCCTGCTTGGCGCTCCACCGCATTTGCGGTGGAGCGCCCTATCTTTGGGGCCAGAGCCTAGCACAGCGCGTTCTTGAGGATAATGCGAATGAACTGCGGCGGGCGGGTGGCATTAGGGGGCAACGAAACATTGCGGTACGCGCTCCTCGACTTGCCGGACGTGCCGCTCTGTATGGGCCGTCATTATCTCCAGGCAGTCCGCTAGGTTCATGCGGATCACCCGGACGAACGGGTTGCGTACCGGCGCGCTACTGAGGTCTACGCCGGCAGCCTGATCCAGCAGCGAGAGCAGTTGGGTCTGCTGCTGCTGCCACTCCGCAAGCACCTCAAGCCAGGTCGGCACAGGGCGAGGGTGCAGAATCTTGGGGGCGGGCGCGTTGCCTCTGGGGCCGGCGGCCTTGATAAGCAGCCTACCGAAGAAGCTGTGGCGGATCGGAGGGTCGCCTGTGCACCGCCCTGCGCCCGCCAGGCCGCCCTGTATCGTCTGAAGGTAGGGTCGGTTGGCAAGCACCATATGTTCGACGACCTGCGCAGGACTCCACGTGCGCGGGTCAGGATGCCGGTTCAGCGACTCGTCGTCGAGGTCGCGCGTGGCGCGGACGAGGCGGCCCAGCAGCGCTTCGTTCCGTGTTCTCCAATCTACAAGGCTCTCTGAGCACTTCATCTGTTTATCCCACGCACTCCTGCTTGCCGGCCCTGTTTTTTACAGCGTGAGACGGAGCGAGGGCCTAGCGAAGCGCATTCTTGAGAATAACGCCGTCGCAGGCACTCGGCAGCTCCACTCCCAGCAGGGCGGAGAGCGTCGGGGCGATGTCAGCGGGCGAGACTGGGTCCGTCCAGACGCCCGCGCGGATGCCCGGCCCCGCAATCAGGATCGGAACGTGCAGGTCGTAGGCGTAGGGCATACCGTGCGTGGTGTAGTAGGGGCCGAGCTCGTTGACGATGTGCATCTGCTCGTTGACCACCACCACATCCCCGGAGATTTTCGGGTAGTAGCCGTTGACGATCCGCTTTGCTATCTCCGTCGCGGGCAGTTGGCCGTCCATGATCTGCGAGCGCGTGTAGCAGGCGTAGATGCCCGGCAGCGCGGCGACGGCGCGGGCCGCGACCTCCTCGATCTGGGCGCGAGAGGCCGTCTTGCCGCTGGATAGCGCCTGGCTGATCGCCGCCTCATTCAGGTAGATGTACGGCTCCACATAGCCGCCGACCACCTTGCCCTCTGCATCCTTGCCGACCCAGGTCCCCCCTCCAAACGCCTCCGCCAGCGCCTTCTGCGCCGCGTTATTAATATCCTCGTCCAGAATGCGGCCCGCGTTGATGTCGCGGGCTTGCAGGTTCTCCGGGATGGGCACGACGCCGTGATCCGCAGTCACGACAAAGACGACCTCGCGCAGCCCGCCGGGCACCGTCGTATTCAGAAAGTTGAGGAAGTCGGCGATCATGCGATCCGTCTGGACGGTAATATCCAGGGCCTCCGGGCTCAGCGGGCCGAACGCATGACCGATGTAGTCGTTGGTGGCCAGGTTGATGGCGAGCAGGTCCGGCGTATTGCCATGCTGCCCCAGCTTCTCCGCCGTGACCGCGCGCTTGGCCGTCTCAAAGACGTAGGCGTTGGCGGCGGGCGTCAGAGTAAACGCCCGATAGTTGGCGCGCGTCTTCTCCGGGCCGATATGGTGCGGGAAGCTCACTCCCAGGCCGTAGGGGTTGCGCTCCGGGGGCAGATCGGGGGGAACGGCCCGCGCCAGGGCCTCCGGCGGCACGGAGAGCGCCCAGGTCGTGCCGAGCGCCTTATCGGGCAAACCTTCGGCGTTCACCTCCTCGACCCAGGACGGCAGCCGGCCATCCCGGCAATAGGCGGTGCTGCTGATCCAGCGGCCCGTGCTGTCGTCGAACCAGATGCTGACATCCTGCGTGTGCCCGCCCAGCAGGATGGCGGCGCGATCCTTGAGCGAGAGGGTCACCACCTTCGCCGCGCCGTTGGTCGCCAGCTTGAGCTCATCGCCGACCGTCGTGGTGCGTAGGTTGAGCGGGCCCATCGGCGTAGCCTTGCTGTCCGGCCCTGCGCCGACCACCTTCTGCCGGGGATCGTCCACGCAGTAGACCACCGCATTGGTTGCTTTGTCCCACCAGGAGTTGCTGATGATGCCGGTCTTGTAGGGGTAGCCGCCGGTGAGGATGATGGAGTGGCCGGGGCCGGTGAACAGGGGAAAGTGCCCGTAGCGCGCATCCACGTAGTAGGAGCCCGCCGTCATCAGGTAGCGGAACCCGCCGACTTTGCCGTTGCCCTGCGTGGCCGGCAGGAACAGGTCGGTCAGACGGCGCAGGTAGTCGGCGCGAAACTGGTCAATGGAGATCACTACCGTCAGATGGGGGTGCTTGAACTGGCGGACGCTGGCGGCGAACTCGCCGTTGCCGTTGCTCTCGGCGCGCTGGGCTGGCACGGGCGCTGCCGCCAGGCTTAGCCCTATCGCCAGCCACAGCAAGAGCAGCCAGCAGCGCGTCAACGCACGGGGACGCAAAATCATGGAGTACCTCCTCATCAGTTCTGTCGGACGTGGCGCATCCAGGCGTGGTTAATAGCAGAGCGAACCCAGGCGGCATCGGGGGCTTCGGGCGCTCGCTCCAGGTAGCGCGTCAGCCATTCCACGCCGCGCGATAGGGCGTTCTCCTGTAGAAAGAGCAGGCCCCGGTCGCGCACGTCGGCATGGGAATCCGGGGCGACGATCAGCATCTGCTCCACCACGCGCCCGGCGCGGCCCGGCTCCTCGCGGCGCAGGTAGATCTGCTTGAGGTTGTTGAGCAGGCGGTAGAGGATCCGGCGCTTGGGCGTGGCGTTGAGGCAGGCCGGGTCGAAGACGATGGGCTGTCCGGCGATCTGTTCGATGCGCGCGCGGCAGTCCTCCGGGGTCAGCATCTCGCCGCCGTAGAAGGGGTCAATGAAAATCTCCTGCCCCGGCGCTATATACTTAACGATAAAGTGCAGCGGCATACCGACGCCGTAGAGGGGCAGTCGCAGACGGTGCGCGAGGGCCAGGTAAAGAACGCTGAGCGTGATGGGCAGGCCGGTTCGCCTGTCCAGCACCTCATTGAGAAAGCTGTTGGCGGGGTTGTAATAGTCCTCGCGGTTGCCGTGAAAGCCCAACTCGTCGAACAGAAAGGCGTTGAGCGCGCTCACGACACGCAGGGGGCGGCGCGTGCGCCCAATGCGCTGCCGAGCCTCCTTCGCCAGAGCATCCAGCCGTGCCAGATACCCCGCCATATCAAAGTCTACATAGTGGGCGGCGGCGATGGCGAGCGCGGCGCGTCCGAGATCGAGGGCGGCCTCGTCGCACCCAACGGCCTGCGTCAGCATTGCCAGCGGGTCGGAGGAGGACGAATTCGGGGACGGCTCCGGAGAGGGAAAAGAACGTCGGGCATTCACGCTCCCATTATGACAAGCTGGAGCCCGACTGTCAAGCGTAAATTCAACGCTTTACGCCAGTCGTGTTATAATAGATCAACCGTAATCGGAGGAATACAGCATGGCACCGCCACAAGTGATCGAAGGCACAGGCGAGGAGTTGCAGCGTCATCTTGCACAGTTTCCTAACGAGCGCTTCTTGCTTGTTCCCCTTTCCTCTTCTGGCGTAGATACGGCCCAGGAAAAGACGCAGGAGGCAGAGCTATCGCCGGTCGCGGAGGGAGAGATCCTGGCAGATTTCTTGGGTGACTTCATCGGCTGCATTCAAGGAAGCGGTGCGAACAATTCCGAGAACACCGGGCAGAAGTTTACGGAGTATCTTGTGAAGAAGCACAAAGAGGGCCACCTGTGACACTTACGGATACCGGCCCGCTCGTGGCGATGCTGGATAAGAACGACCCGAATCACGCGCGCTGTTTTGCTGCTGCACAGAAACTTCCAAAAGGCCGCGTAGGCTATTCGGCGAACAGGGAATAGAGACGGTATTCCAGGCGGGGCAGGAAGGGAATACGAGCAAATTCTGACAGGGAAGGCGCATCCCAACCTGCGGCGGTGCGGCGGTGCAGTTGCCGATGGGCATAGCGTACCCGGCGCTGAGCCTCCAGGCAGACAGCAAGCTGGCGTGCCGTGTATAAGCCCCGTGCAGGCGCGCAGGTTCGTAGCGCGCGGCGCTCCCAGGCTTCTAGCCCCACCTCGCAGGGATGTATCCGTTTGTTCCTCTCTTTCCTCATAGGAACCTCACTCCAAAACGCCCGACTTGATTTGTGCTCCTCTGTGACCTCTATAGAGTCTGCGTTCAGGGAAGCCTCAAGGCTGTGGCTCAGAGGATGCCCCGCCAGCCTCCTCTTCGGCGCTTTCGGCGGCGCGGATGATCTGCTCCAACGCCAGCAGGTAGCGGTGAAACGCGGCCCGTCCGGCCTCCGTGGGTGTATAGGTTGTACGGGGCTTGCGGCGCACGAACTCCTTATGCGCCTCCACATAGCCCCGCTCTTCCAGCAGCGTCAGGTGCGTGCTCAGGTTGCCGTCCGAGAGCGCCAGAGTCTCCTTGAGCAGCTTAAAATCGGCTTCGCCCAGAGCGAGCAGCGTGGACATGATCCCCAGGCGCACTTTCTGATGGATAGTCTCATCCAGAGTGCCCAGCGCCTCCAGTGCGGCGACCGCTTGGGGCGCTCTGGGATGGGAAGCAAGTATATCTATCATCGTCATACGTCCTCATTGAGAGAAGCAGGAGAAGTAACCTCCTCCACCTTTTTGTTCCTCTCTCCTGCTTTTCCTACCAGCCATCTTTCCCGGAAATCCCCAGGCCGTAGAGAATATGGAACCCGCCAAAACTAACGGCCATCATGATCAGGCCCCATTGCGGCGGCAGCAGCAGCGTCATCGCTCCTGCCCAGAGAAAGGCCGCGCCCAGGTAGGAGACTTCGCGCTGGGAGAACTGGCCGACGGCGCAGACTGCGATGCCGTAGCATAACATCCAGACCGAATAGATATATCCAAGCAGGTGATGCTGAAGGAAAAACAGCGTCAGCAGCACGCCGGTTCCAAGCCCCGGCGCCGAGCCCAGGAGCATCTGCCGGCCCAGGCGCGAGACAATGCGCTTGCCGACCTGCGCCGCGCGCCGCTTGGTCAGCAGGTAGTCGGCCCCGAGGGCAAAGGCGATCACCAGCGACCAGATCGTCAGAAACGCGGCCTGGAAGTCAGTCGGGGGTGGCGCTGCCAACTCCAGGCGGCGCGTCAGCAGACAGCCGACGATAGAAGCGATCCCGGCCAGCACGCCGGAGAGGCCGGAGAACGTCGAATACTTGGTCGAGCGCTCCATCAGGTCACGGATGACGCGCAGATTCTCTTCCGCTTCGCGCGCCTCGCGCCGGCGGTCTTCCTGCAACATAGCCATAGATTGTCTCCAGGGAAAGGATGAAGCCTGCCGCTTTGTATTGCAAAGTGCTTTGCACCTTTAGTATAAAGCCCTTTGCGATACCCTGTCAAGTGGTTGGCCAATGCAAATGGAGAGGAAAAGAGTCGCATAGTTCGAAAGTTAGCCCACGCCGTAGTCAGCCAATGCAAATGAGGTAGAAAAGGAAAGAATGGGAGAATGGGCCGCTCAATAGCGCCGAAGGCTGCATCCTTCAACGGGAGCAGCCTTCGGGAGGTGGGTTCGGCTCGTTGGGAGCCTCCGATTGAGATTGGTCGCTATGCATTGGGCTGGTTGTCAGATCTCCAATACAGACGGAGAGAGCAAATTACCAGGCGCAAAGGAGGCGCCGGGCATGAGTGAGTCAGGACGATCACGCTTTCCAACTGCCGCGTATCGTCCATTGCCGCCGACGACGGAAAGAGTGCCGGAAAGCCTGCCAGGAAAGGCTGGCCTCATGGCATACACGTAACACCGGCGGACTGATGACGCTCCAGAGGATGGGCAGCGCACTGCACGCCACCATCCAGGCGATACTGGGCTTGCGTTCCATACCAGCGCTCCTAGAAACCGCGCGGGCCGATGCTCAGCATCACGCCCAGCAAAATAGAGCCACCAACAATGATGACGCCGATGAGCAGCACAATCGCCTCTACCGGGTCGAAGCCTTTCTTATCTTCCATCGAGTTCACCTCCTCGGAGTTTTGCTATGGGAACAAAAGTCAGGCGAGAGCGCGGTTAGAGTCAAGCCCATATCGGATCGCCTGCCAGCAATGGCAGGCAAAAATTGTAGGATTAATCCGTAATTATCTGGTCTGTAACCTTCCGTGCGAGCGAACGATGCAGGAAATTCCTGCGGTAGGAGATGGGCGCCTCTCTTGAGGCTCCAATCGCCCGTATTGTCGTCTAGGATAGTACTTAGTATAGGACAACAATTGGTTCCTGTCAATACGTCCGTTGAATTTGCACCGACTTGCCTTCAAGGGCTATAGTGGCAAATCGCTAACCTGAGCCTCTCCTGAGCCCAAAGCGAAATCCCGGCATTTGCCTGTGTGAGAAAGTTAACAGGGGAGATGTGGAAAAGTTCCTATCCCTTGCATAAAGCTTCTGTTATTATACCCGCGTTACGAGGAATCGTTTGGTTGCTTCAAGAAGGAGGCAGTACCATGCTGACGCGCCAGCAGCTCAAAGAGAGACGCCAACAGGGGCAAGTGCTCAAGCAGGCCGGTTTCTCCCGGCATTGGGCCGTTCGCTATATCCCCTGGCTACTCATTTCAATCACCGTAGTGGCCGCTATAGTGGTCGGCATCCTGATGCAGAGTCAGACAGGCCGGGATGGCGTGCAGGCTGCCGCAGGATTGGTCGCTTTTGGCGCCGTCATTGCCGGTTACTGGCAGTGGATGCAGGCACGCCATGAGATCGCCTTCGACAAATTTTACGAGCGGTTGAACCTGGCCAACCAGAGACTGGACACCTGGCCTGCCGCCCGCGGCCTGATCAATCCTCTGTGGTCCGGAGACGCAGGCAGGGATCAATTCCACCGTGAAATGTATGTCTTTACCGAGCTGGATAACCTGGAGTATGCCATCGAGAAGTACAAACTGGGCTACATGAGCACCACCAACGCTTACCGGGCTTTGGAAACCTTCATGGCGCGCTGCCGGCCCTCCCGCGATTTCTGCGAAGCGGCTTTGCGACTCGTTCGCGGGAACAACGGCTATACGGAGACAACGATCAAGGTCGTCGAGGCCGTCGTAGAGCAGGCGCTTCAAGATTTACACGAGCCGAACGTTGGGGAAGGCGGAGGGTTACCCTGCGAGGCCGTCGTAGGGAAGGCGCCTCAAGACGTAAACGGCCAGCCGGCAGCGGCCCAGGAACCAGACCCGAATCTGGAGGCGAACCGCCATCAGCCGGCAGCTTAACAGCCTGAGATCCCGTACAAAAACACCCTCTCGCGCTGTGCCGGGCACGGAAAGTACCCGGCTAGAGGGCGGCTCTGCCGCCAACCGTCCTGCCGGACGGAACAACCCGGCTTGGCTTTGCGTCCGCCAGGACGCCTGGCCGTAGGCCCTCCAGACGGGGGTTTTCACCCCCCGACGTGCCGGGGCGGCTATGCCTGCGGACGGAACCACCTGCCTATCGGGAGGTTGCTCTCTGCGTAGAGCAGGAAGAACCTGCCGCAATGGGGCGTCCAAAGGACGCTTGGCCGCTGGCCCCCAAGACGGGGGTTTTTCACCCCCGGCGCCGCTACCGGGCGGAAAGCGGTAAACACGCCTGGGCGCGCTTACCGAGGAGAGGTTGCCGGCCCGCTGGAGGCAAGATCTCTCTGGAAGCGATCTGTTTTCTCCAGGTAGTCGTCCTGGGAGTAATAGTAGAGGTAGCCCCCATCCCCGCGCGAGGCGTGGCGATTCGAGTAGGCATTCCCCCAATTAGGCTGCGAATAGCTGTCTTCCTGGCCCTCCTGGTCGTTCCCTTGCGCGACAGGTCCTCTATCGCCGCGGGCATCGGAGGACATGCCCTCCGAATCGGCAGGCTGATCGACCTCTTCGGAATCGTCAGGGGGCGGGGCTGCCGCAAACGATTTAGGCTGATAGTTGTCCGGCTGCGGCTCTATCTCCGTGCCGGTGCCAAACACCTCGTCGTGCTCCTCTTCCGTGCGCGCCAGCCCCTGCTGCTGCTGCTGCTGCAATGTCTTCTGCAACTGGGCCAGCGTGGGAACCGGCAGTGGGCCGGGCGCAATGCCGCGCTTGCGATTGTATTTCTGCTGGAGGGGCAGCGCCGCCGCCATAAAGCGCCGCCAGATTGGAGCGCAGAGGTGTCCGCCCGTCGCGCCGGGCATCGGCAGATAGCGTGTCACGATGAGGGACTTGCCTCCGGCGGCGTGCTTTTTGACTTTGTGGGCGTTGGCTACCCAGACGGCGGTCGCCAGGTCGCCCGTGTAGCCGACAAACCAGGCGTCGCGTCGGCTGTCGGTCGTTCCTGTCTTGCCGCGTGCGTCCGGGATGAAGGCGGCGGCCGCGCCCGTGCCGTCCAAAACCACATGGCGCAGGGCGGCGTTGAGTTGATCGAGCGCGAGCGGCCGTATAAAATTGGGATGCAGCCGCGCCTCGGGATTGTCCTTGAAAACCTCCTGGCCCTCCGGCCCGTTGATCCGCACCACAAAAGCCGGGTCGTAGCGGTAGCCGCCGTTGGCAAAGGCGCTGTAGGCCGAGCAGATATCCAGTGGATGCACGCCGGAGGCGCCCAATGCCAACGGCAGGCCCGCCTGAAGCGGCGTGGTGATCCCCAGGTTGTAGGCATAGCTGGCGATGGTGCCCGGATCGGTCTTTTCCGCCACCTGCACCGCAACCGTATTGATCGAGAAGCGCAGCGCGTCCAGCACCGAGACGGGGCCGCTGTAGCCGCCGGAATAGTTGTGCACCACCCAGGTCTTGGGCGGCACGGAGTAGACCAGCTTCTGGTCCTTCACCGTCGTCCACAGGTCGCAGATGTCGTTATCGAACGCGGTCAGGTAGACAAAGGGCTTGAAGGCCGAACCGGGCTGGCGCACGCCCTGCGTGGCCGCGTTGAACTGGTCGCGCCGGAAATCAGCCCCGCCGACCAGCGCGCGGACATAGCCGGTACGCGGGTCAATGGAGACCAGAGCGCCCGTGGTCGCGCCCCATTCGCCGTGCAGCGCGGAGCGCAGCGCCCGTTCCGCCGCCTGCTGCATCCTCCAGTCCAGCGTGGTCTCTATCGTCACGCCGGCATAGAGCATCTCCTCGCCATAGGATTGGCGCACCTGCTTGAGCACCTGGGTCACGAAGTAGGGAGCTTTCCAGTCGGCTGCCGTCTCCACATGCGGGCGCAGGATATGCAGCCGTTGGGCTTCCGCCTTAGCTTTCTGGCCCGGCGTGATCATACCCAGCGCGGCCATACGCTCCAGCACCTCGGCACGGCGCTGCAAGGCGGCGTCGCGATGCTGCACGGGCGAATAGGCGCTGGGACGCTGGGGCAGCCCGGCCAGCAGCGCGGCCTCGCCCAGCGTGAGCTTGCTGGCCGGCTTGCCGAAGTAGGCGCGCGATGCCGCCTCCGCGCCGTAGTTGCCCTCGCCGTAGTAGACCAGGTTCAGGTACATCTCCAGGATTTCGGGCTTGCTGTAGGCCGCCTCGATCTTGCGGGCCAGCAGTATCTCCTGGAGCTTACGGTTTAGCGTCTTCTCCGGAGTCAGGAACACGTTGCGCGCCAACTGTTGCGTAATGGTGCTGGCTCCCTGCCCGACCGGATCCCGGTCGCGCAGATTGCTCCAGAGCGCGCGAGCGATGCCCCGGTAGTCCACGCCATGATGCGTATAGAAGCGGCTATCCTCAATGGCCAGAGTAGCGTTGATCAGATTAGGTGAAATTTGCGAGAGAGGCACAGGCCGACGATGCTGCGTCTCCAGCGTCGCCAGAACCACGCCGTCGCTGGAGACGACCCGCGTGATGGCCACCTGGCGCAGATCGGCGAGATTTGCGATGGAAGGCAGGTTCGCGCTTAGCGCGCGAATCAGCCAGACGCCATAGAGCAGCACGACGGCGACCGCTGTCAGCGCAAACAACAGCACAACGGCCGCAATACGCTTGAGGATGGCCTTGCGTGACCGTACAGTACGAGGGCGCACCATCCCTGTGGTGCGCCCTCGCCGTGCGGTTCCTGGATAAACGGAACCCATTGCCATTTGGATATGCTCCCCTCTTTCGGCCCCACACGGGACATGGGATGAGGCATAGCAAACGAAAAGCGCCTGCACGCGGCGAGGGATATAAGTCGCCGGTTCAGACGCACAGGGCCTCTTCCAACTATCCTCAAACAGGGAGGACGCTGGAGACGATATTCAATTCTCCTCTGCCGACCGCATAGAGGCCGCCGGCAATTGACGAGGATAGAGTATTCTAGGGTTGTAGTGCAGCGCTTGGTAGCATAGCGCTTGGTATTCAAATTTCAAACTTCACGCATATAGACGCAGAGAAACAGACTATGTTCCCAAAGTTTGCCTTCGGTACCCGAAGGCAAACTAGCCCTGTTCCTCCCCGCCAATTCGTGATATAATCTTGATGGCTTCACGACCGAACTTTACCCGGCCTTTCCGTACCCTTGATCTAAGGACATTTTGGTGAGACAGTCACTCCAATCCGCCGTCCATGCCTATCACCCTGAAACGAATACCAACCGAAGCGGCAGGCCCTCCAGCAGCGTCTTTCGCCGCCTGTTGCCCTACCTGCACCCCTATCGCTGGAAGATCGCGCTGGGCGTTTGCCTGCTGCTGCTCTCCACGCCGCTCGGCTCGGCCCATCCGCTGATCTGGAAGCAGATCGTGGACGACGTGATCGGGCATCATCACCCGAATCTGCTGGCGATGTGGCTGCTGATCATGTTCGTCCTCCAGGCCATAGCGACCCTGCTCGACGCCGGCAAGAGCATTCTCCTGGAGCGCGTCGGGCAGCGGTTCGTTTTCGATCTACGCAATGCCATCTATGCCAAACTACAGCGGCAATCCCTGGCGTACATGCATGAGCACCGCATCGGCGACCTGATCGCCCGCGCCATGAGCGATGTGGACGTGCTGCAAGAGGTGGCCTTCCAGAGCATTGACGCCGTGATCGGCAATACGCTCAGCTTCCTGGTCGTGGTCGGCATTCTCATCGGCTTGAACTGGAAGCTGGGCCTGGCGACCCTTTTGCCGATTGTCGCCGTCTTCTTCCTGACCCGCTTCTTTAATGCGCGCGTCAAAGCGCTCTATCGGCAGGCGCGCGACAGGTTGGGCGAGGTCAACGCGCGCCTCCAGGAGAACTTGACCGGGCTGACGCTCATCAAAGCCTTCGCCAAAGAGCGCTACGAAGCCAGCCGCTTTCGCGCGGTCTGCGAACGGTACTTACAGACCAATTACCGCGCTATCGCGGCGCGCAACACCTTCTTTCCCGCCGTCCGATTCATCGGCTTTTTCAGCAACGTGATCTCAATTGGGTACGGCGGATGGCTGGTGCTTCACGGCCAATTCACTATCGGCGGCCTGCTTGCCTATCGTGGTTACTGGTGGCAGCTTTTCAGCCCTATCAACAGCCTGGCGACCATCAACGAGCTTCTCCAGCGGGCCAATGCGGCGGGCGCCCGCGTCTTTGAGCTGCTGGACGCGCCGGAAAGCCTCACCGATGCGCCCGACGCAAAGACGCTCCAGTTGAGCAAGGGCGAAAGCCGGGTTGAGTTCCAGCACGTCTCTTTCGCTTATGGCGCCAAGCCGACGCTGCGCGATGTGTCGTTTGTCGCCGAGCCGGGGCAGATGGTGGCCCTGGTCGGGCCAAGCGGCGCCGGCAAAACGACCGTCCTCAACCTCATTCCCCGCTTCTGGGATGTGACTGCAGGGCGCATCCTGATCAACGGGCAGGATGTCCGGCAGGTCACCCAGGAGAGCCTGCGCCAGCATATGGCGATGGTGCTGCAGGAGACGTTCCTGTTCAACGGCACCATCCTGGACAATATCCGCTACGGCAGGCCGGACGCGGGGATGGATCAGGTGGAAAGCGCCGCCCGCGCGGCCAACGCGCACGACTTCATCTGCGAGCTGCCCAAAGGCTACGAGACGGAGATCGGCGAGCGCGGCGTCAAGCTCTCAGGCGGACAGCGGCAGCGGCTCTCCATTGCCCGCGCCTTCCTTGCCAACCCCGAAATTCTCATCCTCGACGAGCCGACTTCCAGCGTCGAGCCGGAGAGCGAGGCCATCATCACCCAGGCGCTGGAGCGGCTGATGCAGGGCCGGACGACCTTCGTCACCTCGCACCGGTTCTCCATCGTGCGCAATGCCGATCAGATCCTCGTGTTTGAGAGCGGCAGGCTCGTGGAGAAAGGCCGCCATGCTGAGCTGCTTGCGCAGGGCGGCCTGTACGCGCAAATGTACACGCTGCAAATGGGCTATGAGGCCGAGATGATGGAGGACGCCCGCGTCTAATGCTGTGCGCTTTATTGGGCAGCAATCGTGGGAGGCTCCTCTGCCGGCAGGATTTCCAGATGGCAATGGGGCGGCGTTCCTCGCTCGCACTGCTGCTGGACAGGCACTCCCATGATCGCGCTCACGAGAGCTTGAGCCAGTTCGCAGATAGTGGGGTTTCTGGCCGCAATGGTGGAGAATGGGCAGCGATGGCCCTCAATGAAGAGCCTGCCATCCTCCCTGGCCTCTAACTCTACCAGGCCCCCCAGGCTGGTCAGCGCCTCCAATGCCTTCCCGATCCGCTCCTCTAGGGCCGCTCCCTCTCCCGCCCGGAGATATTCTTGCGCTATCCCTTGCCCTGCTGTATGGAGAAGCCCAATAAAAGCCTCGGATGGCAGGCGGGCTGCAAGCGCCCGCAGCAGATGATCGAGTACCGGATCGCACGCTTCAAGAAACAGCGCCTCTCCGGCGTCTGTCAGGTTATAGGCATAGTGCGGCTTTCTCAGGCCAGGACGAAGACCCCGCTGCTCTACCAATCCATCACGTTCCAGAGTGGCCAGGTGGGCGCGCACCGTGTTATCTGCCAGCTCCAACGCTTCCGCCAGTTCCGTGACCGTACGACTTTGACGACGAAGCAGCGCCAGAATGCGCCCGCGTGTGCTCGCAAAAAAGCGTCGGTTGCGCTCAAAAGGCCCCATGCGTTTCTCTCCCCCTTATCCTATCTATACGCGCCTGAAGAATAAATTGCACAATGAGCTAAAAGTTAGGAATTTTTGGGACTTATTCGACTCCTTTGCGTATACGCGGTTATCGAAGCCCGCTTGTGGCCCTAGCTTGGGAACAAGCCAAGTGCGAGTTCGACTTTGGGAGGCAAACGATGCGTTATTACAAGGTATCTCTCCTCGCTGCCGCTTTGGGCCTGGGCCTCCTGCCGGTCTCGGCAAGGGGACAGGGCATCGGCGATGTCTTGCGTCTCTTGCGGCCCGAAGTGCTGCGCCAACTGAACGGGGACGTGGTACGGCTGGTCAACTTTCTCCCCCAGGTAGACGGCCAGAACAGAGCCATTGTGGGTCGGCTGTTCGCCCATGGCGGGCTGGGACATGCCAAGTTAGGCAAGGATGGGGTCTATCGCCTGCTCATCCGCGTTCCTTCGGGCCAGTTTATCTGGCGGCCCGCTATCATCGTCATGGGCCATGCCGGAGACCTGGAGCTAGATTTCAGCAATGAGGACGAGTTCAGCCACCATGCGGCCATTCTGCCTAGCAACGGCGGGCGGGTTTTCATGATACTGCCCCAGTACGAGCGGAGGCGAGCGCGCCTGCATCTGGATGCCCCTGGCTACTACTGGTTTGGCTGCCCGGTAGCCAACCATGCGGGTCGGGGAATGCTGGGCCTCATTCTTGTGCTTGGGGATGTTCCTGACGAAGCCAAGCTGGATCGTCCCAAGAATCTTCGTCTGCCGACTCCTAGCGCCCGTTCCTCACGGGAGGACACAAGCCATGGACGCCTCACGTCGTTGCCTGCTGCCTACGGCAGCACTGCTTTTGCTTTTGGCTCCTTCACTCCAGGCACAGAAGCCTGGCAACCCGCGGGAATATCCCTTAACCCAGACGGCGCAGCCCTTAGCTGCCTCTTCTGCCGCCAAGGGGAGCGCGCCGCCCGTCGCGCAAAACCTCACCGCAGAGCGGCTCGTTAACGCCCGCGCAGAGCCGCAGAACTGGCTCACCTACTATGGGGCCTATGATGGGCAGCGCTATAGCGCCCTCGATCAGATTAACGTAGACAACGTTAAAAACCTCAAGCCGGCCTGGATTTTCCAGTACGGAAACATCGGCTTACTTGCCACGCCCGCCACGTTCTCCTTTGAGGCCGCGCCTATCGTCGTGGACGGGGTGATGTATGTGTCCGGCTGGGATGGCTACGTCTGGGCGCTGGACGCCGCCACCGGTCAACTGCTCTGGGTCTATCAGCACGCCATACCGCTGGACACGCCCATCTGCTGCGGCAACGTCAATCGCGGCGTGGCCGTTGCTAAGGGAAAAGTCTTTGTCGCCACGATCAACGGCTACCTGCTCGCCCTGGATGCAGCCACGGGAAAGCTCGTCTGGAGCCAGCCTTTCTGCAATGTCCGCTCCGGAGAAAGCGCCACCGCCGCGCCCCTGATCGTCAAGAACCTGGTCATCGCGGGCAGTTCAGGAGCGGAATACGGGGTGAGAGGCCATCTCGATGCCTTCGACATGGATACCGGCAGGCGAGTCTGGAGGCGATACACCGTGCCCAGGCCGGGAGAAGCGGGCTCTGAGACCTGGGGCAAAACCAACGATGGCTGGGCCGTCGGCGGGGGCAGCACGTGGATTACCGGCGCCTACGATCCCGCGCTCAACACCCTCTATTGGGGAACCGGCAACCCCGGCCCGGACTTTGATGACCGCCTCCGCCCTGGCGATAACCTCTACACCTGCTCGGTCCTGGCCCTCAACCCGGACGATGGCTCCATCAAGTGGCACTACCAGTGGACGCCTCATGATGTCTGGGACTATGACGGCATTGGTGAGAACATCCTCCTCGACCAGGGAGACCGGAAACTGCTCGCCCACTTCGACAAGAACGGCTTTCTCTTCCTTCTGGATCGCGTGAGCGGCCAGTTTGTCCGAGCCATCCGGTTCGGCAAAGTCACCTGGGGAGATATTGACCCGAGCACAGGCAAGGTGTCCGTCCTGCGCACTCCCACGCCGGAAGGCCAGGAGATATGGCCGGGGCCTGCCGGAGCCAAGGAGTGGCCGCACGCGGCTTACAATCCCACAACCGGCCTGCTCTACACGCCGGTCATCGAGGCCGGAGCGATTTTCAAGGTCCGGCCAATGCAGTTCCGCGAAAGCATGCCCTACTGGGGAGGCGATGCCCATGTGATCGGCAAAGACCATCCTGGCTACATCCGGGCCTTTGATCCGAAGACGGGCAGCCAGGTCTGGGAGTACAAGCACGACTATCCGATGGTGGCTTCGGTACTGACCACAGCGGGGGGCCTGGTGATCACCGGTAAGCCGACCGGAGAAGTGATTGCCCTGAACGCCCGCACGGGAGAACTCCTGTGGCAGTTCAATGCCGGCAGCGGCATCCATAGCAATCCCGTCACCTACAGCGTCAATGGCAAGCAGTACATCGCCGTGCCCAGCGGCTGGGGCGGTTGGATCGAGGGGTTTGCCCCCAACCTGATTGGCGGCCCACGCGGGAATGCGCTCTTTGTCTTTGCTCTCCCCTGATTCTACTCCGTCAGCGTCCTCCTCAATCGCGGTTTAAGGCAGAAGGATGAAGCAAGCACGCGCCCATTTCATCCTTTTGCCTTCCTCTACATCCTTGCCTGGTGGCAGAGCTGTCTCTATTGCTAAAGAGCTTAGCCCTGTGAGCTGAAATATAAAAAAAACTATAAAATCCTGATTTTTTGTGCTTGACTGCGTGACATGCCCACCACTGCCTGGTAAACGCTTTCAAGGGGTAAGCGTTCGATTCCGATAGAATGCCTGTCTTCCCGAATTCAGCGCCCTGTCCGACCTACATTGTCTACCTAAAAAGAGGAGGTGGCTATGTTGCAAACTACGAAGTCACGCACCTACGTTCTGTGTGCCTGCCTCAGCCTTGCCCTGCTGCTTTCCGCCTGCCTGTTCCGGGTGAAAGCACAGGGGCCGCCACACAGCCATGCCTTCGACAATGCGATCCTGCTCAACGCAGGCCGCATGCTCGCCGATGGCAGAAGGACCTTCCGCTTTGATACCTTTGGAGACGAGGCGTTCTGGGGCGACACGCTCAAGCTCCACCAGGCTATCGAGGGTCAGACCTTTGGAGGGGTTGGCCCTGGGGTCAGCCCCCGACAGGCGCTGGCTCTGGGGTTGAAAGTAGATGTGGATGCCCTGCCAGCCGACCTGATGCAAAAACTGAGAAACAATCAGGTTAACCTCGATGATCCGGCGAACACGCTGGCCCTGATGAAGCTCAACGCGGTGGTGGGAATCACCGGCTTCTTTAACCCCGATGGCAGCCTGAAGTCTATGGGTATCCAATGTGCTCTTTGCCATTCAACGGTGAACGACTCCTTTGCTCCCGGCATCGGCCATCGGCTGGATGGCTGGGCCAACCACGACCTTAATGTCGGCGCGATCATCGCCTTGGCTCCCGACCTGAGCGCGCTCGTCAACCTGCTCAAACTTGCCGACCCGACCGTTACCACGGCTCAGCTCAAAGACGTGCTCCTGGGCTGGGGACCCGGTAAGTTCGACGCCGAGCTGTTCCTCGACGGCAAAGCCCTCAACCCCGACAGCCCGATCTCCGGCAAGTCCGCCGCCACGCTCATTCCCAATGCCTTCGGCCTGGCCGGCTTCAACCTGCACACCTGGACCGGCGGATGGGGCACGGTCACCTACTGGAACGCCTTTGTGGCCAACATCGAAATGCACGGCAAAGGCACCTTCTTTGATGAGCGGCTGGATAATGCAATCCAGTTCCCCATTGCCGCTGCCGCCGGCCTGGGGCATCTGAAAACCGACCCGGACAGCGACCTTATCACCAAGAAGCTGCCGGCGCTCCAGTTCTACCAGTTAGCCATTCCGGCCCCGAAGCCCACGCCCGGCGTAGATTTCGACCCGGCAGCGGCGGCACGCGGGGATGAACTCTTCGGCGGCAAGGCCCAGTGCGGCAACTGCCACATCGAGCCGCTCTGGACGGAGCCGGGCTGGAATACGCACAAACCAGAAGACATCAAGATCGAGCGTTTCCAGGCCGACCGGTCGCCGGATCACAGCTACAAGACAATGAACCTGGCCGGTCTCTTTGTGCGCGAGCGCGGCCTGTTTATGGATCCGGCCAACAAGGGCCGCTTCTATCACGATGGCCGCTTTAAGACGCTGCGGGATGTCGTGGATAGTTACAACGTCCGTCTCAACCTGGGGTTAACCGATCAGGAGAAGAGCGACATCGTTGAATACCTGAAGTCGCTGTAGATATGAGTGAAAGAGCCTGGAAACGGTTTCACCGCCCGTTTCCACAACCACATGAAAAGGAGCCGATAATGGGCCGCAAGCTGCTTCTTCCCTGTATCGGTCTGCTCGTTTGCGGATGGTGCCTAATGAGCGTCCTGCCCTCGCAGGCACAGGGGTTATTTAGCGTCCATCTCGACACGTCGCCTTTGATCGGTGCCGCCACAGGCTCCTTCTCGCTCGACTTCCAGTTGATTGATGGCAGCGGCATAGGGGATGGCAACAACACCGCCACGCTCAGTAACTTTCAATTCGGCATGGGAGGCGCTCCCTCCGGCAGTCCCAGCCTGCTTGGGGATGCCACAGGAGACCTCGCTTCGACTGTAGGGCTGGGGGATACGACAGCCTTCAGCGAGTTTGCCCAGTCCTTCACGCCGGGGGATGCGCTCCGGTTTGGCCTTCAACTGACCAACAACCCGGATATGAGCGGGATCTCCGACCAGTTTGCGTTTGCCATCCTGGATGGCAGCGGAACGGCGATTCCAACCGAGGGACCGGGGAATGCCTTGTTTACTGTAGACCTGGCCTCCGGGGCCGTACAGGCCTTCGGCACTTCCGCTGCTGCTGCCGTTACGCTTGCTGCGCCCACCGTGCGCACCGTACCCGAGCCGAGTACGCTGGCCTGGCTCCTGGCAGGCCTGCTCGGATGGGCCACCAGAGGACAACGCCGACGCAGATATCCCCAGCGAGTCCGCTAATCCAGCAGCCCCGCAGCAAACCGGATTTTAGATTGAGCCTTCGAGAGGCAACCACGCCTTAGAGCCTATCCCGGCAGGCAGGCTTGCGAGAAAGCAGCCTGGCCCTACGGAGATAGGCTCTTATTTTAGTATTCCCGGTTAGGCGGAAGAAACAAAAAAGGCTTGCAATCCCGTGCCCATCGGCGTATAATGGGACAAATCATGTGGAGGTTTGTATAGGTTGCGCGCTGAAGTCGTCTCTGTTGGAACCGAGCTGCTACTCGGCCAGATCGTCGATACCAACGCCGCCTATCTGGCGCGCGTTCTCTCCGACCTGGGTATTTCCCTGTACCGCCGCACGACCGTCGGCGATAACATGGAGCGGCTGGTAGCGGCGCTGCGCCAGGCGCTCGCCGACGCCGACGTGGTCATTACCATCGGCGGCCTCGGCCCCACGATGGACGACATCACCCGCGACGGCCTCGCCGAGGCGATGGGCGATACCCTGCATACCGACCCAGAGATCGCCGAGCGCCTGCGCCAGTTCTTTACCTCGCGCGGGATGACGGTGCTGGAGAGCAACCTGCGCCAGGCGCTGGTTCCCGCGCATGGCCGCGCCATAGACAATCCCAACGGCACCGCTCCCGGCCTCCTCTTCGAGAAAGAGAGCAAGATCGGCATCGCCCTTCCCGGCCCGCCCAACGAGTTCATCCCGATGGTAGATAACCACGTCGTCCCCTACCTGCGCCAGAAGACCGGCAACGTCGGCACGATCCGCTCGCTGGTGCTGCGTATCGCAGGCATGGGCGAAAGCCAGGTCGAGGACAAGGTGAAGGATCTGATGCTCGACTCCAACCCGACCGTCGCGCCCTATGCGAAGGTGGGCGAGGTGCATCTGCGCGTGACGGCGAAGGCCGACACGGCGGAAGAGGCCGACCGGATGATCGCCGCGCGCGCCGCTCTGGTGCGCGCCCGGCTCGGCGAGGCCATCTATGGCGAGAACGACGACCCGCTGGAAAAGGCGGTCGTGGCCGTCCTCAAGGAGCACGGCAAGACGGTGGCGACGGCGGAAAGCTGCACCGGCGGCCTGGTGGCCCAGCGCATCACAGATATTTCCGGCAGTTCGGCGGTCTTCCTCGGCGGGGTGGTCGCCTACAGCAACGCCGCCAAGACGGCGTTTGTCGGCGTGCCTGCGGAGATGATCGCCCGTGTGGGCGCGGTCAGCCCGGAGGTCGCGCAGGCGTTGGCAGAGGGCGCGCGCAGCCGCTTCGGCGCGGACTATGGCATCGGCATTACGGGCATCGCCGGGCCGGAGGGTGGCACCCCGGAGAAGCCGGTCGGCCTGGTCTATATCGGCATCGCCTATCCCGGCGGCTGCGAGGTGGACAAAAGCAACTACATCGGCTCCCGGCAGATCGTCCGCTACCGCGCCTCCCAGACCGCGCTCAATATGCTCCGCCTCCGCGCGCTGCGGGAGGGATGAGGCCCTGCTCACGTTCCCCGCACGCTTTATCGCTCTGTCCCCGCGCGCCAGGGGAGGGATAAAAACGGCTCCATGAGGAGGGCAGTAAGGAGATAACCGTATGGCAACCAAATCACGAGCGACCATTGACGACCTTTACAACGTGCCCGACAACGGCAAGGCGGAGATCGTCAACGGAGAACTGATATTGATGAGTCCTACAGGCAACAGACCGGGCCGAGCCGCTGGCAAAATATTCGCCAGTCTGAACAGATATGAGGAGGAACACGGCGGCGGCGATGATTATGGCGATAATGTCGGCTTTATCGTCCATCTGCCAACCGCGACTCCTTCAGTCCCGATGCGGCCTGGTACACCGGCAAGGTAGATGCAGAGGATATGAACTTTCTGGAAGGCGCTCCCATATTCGCCGTCGAAGTTCGCATCAAGGGCGATTACGATCCGAAGGCGGAACGCGCCATTAAACAGAAAATCGCCGACTATTTTGCCGCCGGAACGCAAGTCGTCTGGGACGTGGACCTGCTCAGCGAGGACGTGGTAAAGGTCTATCGTACCAGCGCCCCCGACCATCCTGACATCTACCGGCGGAGAGAAATAGCCGAGGCGGAACCCGCCGTTCCCGGCTGGAGAATGCCCGTAGACGATCTATTCGAGACTAATGGTGCTTGAACTTAGCGGGTATGCGGTTGCGGTCTGTCGTGCAGATAGCGGGAGAACGCTGGCCTTGAGCATATGCTGTATGCGTGAAGCACTTTATAGCAGAGAAAGGGAGAAGCGGATATGGCAGAGGAACTGGGGCCGGTACTGCGGGAGATTGCGGATCTGCTCAAACAGCGCGTGGAGCATGACCGAAAGGTTCTTGAGTTTCAGCAGGAGAAGGAGCGGCAGCAGCGAGAACTGATGGCCCAGGCGTTTGGGAAAGTGGCCGACTTGAAGTCCGAGGCTTCCGAAGCCCATTCTGAGCGCCCCGAACTGGCTGGCATTGCTCGGATGCGAGAAGAAGCAGAAAAGTATAGGCAGGAGACAAGGGCACAGATGGAGCAGGAACGGCAGGAACGACGCGAGTTCCGGATGCGGCGGCTGGCGGAGTTGGAACGGCACAACAACATGTTGGAGCGCATTCTGGAGAGGTTGACGCGCTGATGCGGCTGTTTTTTGCGGTGCTGCTTACCGAGGAGGCGCGCGAGGCTGTCCGCCGCGCGCAGCAGGCGTTGCGCGCCTCTGCCGGCGAAAAAGGGATCAAGTGGGTGACGCCGGAGCAGTTCCACTACACGCTCAAGTTCCTGGGCGAGACGCCGGAGGAGCGGATGCTGCTGGCGATTGAAGCCGCCCGGCTTACTGCCACGCAGAGTGCGCCCTTCTCGTTCACGCTGGCCGGCGTTGGGGCTTTCCCGCAGCCGCGCCGTCCGCAGGTTTTATGGATCGGAGCCACGGAAGGCGTTCCGCTTTTGGCAGGGCTGGCGGAGTCCCTGGATAGGAACCTGGCGGAACGCGGTTTTGCGGCGGAGACGCGCCGCTTCAGCCCGCATCTGACCCTGGCCCGTGTCAAGTCGCCGGAGGGACAGGAAGCCATCGCAAAGGCGCTGTCCGCCCAGGTCGCCGAACTTAATAGCGTAGACAAATTTGGCGTAATTCCGGTCGAATCGTTCGTAGTAATGAGAAGTGAACTGCGTCCTGGCGGGCCGATTTATACCGTCCTGGAGACGTTCGCGCTTACCCGATCAGGAAATGGGGAAACGCGGCAATAAGGAAACGGTTACGTCCTTTCCTTTCCCCGTTCCCTCCTTTCCTGCGTACTTTCCCGTTGTTTTGACGCCGGAGGCCACTCGCGTCCCCGCCGGCAGTGCCGGCAAGCCGCGCGCGTCGTTTGCCGCTGCAAATCCATAGGCAGCGCGCAGGCGGCGGCGGGTGGGACGCCGCTGCGCCCTCACGAGACGCGCCCACGGGCGCAAAGAAAGGATGAACTGACGTGGCTACTGAAGAGCTTGACAGCAAGATTGACCCCAAAAAGCAAAAAGCCCTCGATATGGCCCTGACCAATATCGAAAAGCAGTTTGGCAAGGGCAGCGTCGTGCGGCTTGGCCAGTCCATGCGCCTGAACGTGGACTCCATCTCCACAGGTTCTATTGCCCTGGACATGGCCCTGGGGGTCGGCGGGATCCCGCGCGGACGCATCACCGAAATCTACGGCACCGAATCTTCCGGTAAAACCACCATCGCCCTCCAGGTTATCGCGCAGGCCCAGAAGCTGGGTGGCGTCTGCGCCTACGTGGACGTGGAGCACGCCATTGACCCCGAATACGCGCGCAAGCTCGGCGTGGATGTGGACAACCTCTTCATCTCCCAGCCGGCTACCGGCGAGGAGGCCCTGGAGATCATGGACGCGCTCATCCGTTCCAGCGCCATTGATGTCTGCGTGCTCGACTCGGTGGCCGCGCTGGTCCCCAAGGCCGAGCTGGAAGGCGAGATGGGCGACTCACATGTGGGCATCCATGCCCGCCTGATGTCGCAGGCCCTCCGCAAGATCGCCGGCAGCATCAATCGCACCAATACCGCCGCCATCTTTATCAACCAGATCCGCCAGAAGATCGGCGTTATGTTCGGCAACCCAGAGACGACCCCGGGCGGCCTGGCCCTCAAGTACTACGCCTCCGTTCGCCTGGAGGTGCGCCGCACCGAGACGGTCAAGAGCGGCACCGATGCGGTCGGTGCGCGCGTCAAGGTCAAGGTCGTCAAGAACAAGGTCGCCCCGCCCTTCCGCCAGGCCGAGTTCGATATCATGTTCGGCAAGGGCATCTCCCGATCCGGCAGCCTGCTGGATATGGGCGTGGATCTGGGCGTCATCAGCAAGAGCGGCGCCTACTTCTCCTATGGCGATATCCGGCTCGGTCAGGGACGCGAGAACGCCCGCCAGTTCCTTGAGGACAACGAGGCGCTGATGGAGGAGATCGAGGGCCGCATCCGTACTAACGGCGCGGACACCCCGATCCTGACCGCCGCCGTCGTCGAAGAAGAGGAATAGACCCTCTCTGTCCGTCTTCCCCTCTTCCTGCTTCAGGGAGAGGGGAATTTTTTTCCGGCCCGATTCACGATCAGGGTATAACGAAGAGAGTAATCGAGAGGAGGCACAGAAATGGCCGTCTTACCCAAACCGGACAAAAAGAAGCTCTTCGTCACCGGCGCAGAAAAGGAAGCCTTTCGTAAATTGGCGCGCGAAGTGAACGAGCGGATAGAAATTACCTACCCTCCAGCCATGACCATTGAGGAGTTATATGCGAGCCAGGTTGCGCATGGGATCCGCCCTGAAGACAACGGGGCCTCTCGCGAACTGATGCGAATGCGCTACGGAGATGATTACAAAGAGGATGACGAACAGGAGTAATTCATGCCGCAACTATTGTGGGACGCTAGCGCACTGGCGAAGCGGTACTACAAGGAAAGCGGAAGTGATACTGTGCTCGCTCTATTCGCTGCTGTGCCTACCGTGCCAATGATTACAACCTATATGAACTACGCAGAAACCGCTGCCATTCTGAAGCGTGGGCTGAATCCGAGCTTTCTAACTCTGCTTGAATTTAACACGGCGCGTGTTTCTCTTGAGGATGAGGTTCTCACGAGCGCCGACTTTGCTCTGCTTTCTGTGGACGATGCCGATGTCCTGGCCGGTATCGCTCTTACCGATGCGCATAACCTGAATTCGACCGATGCGGCGATATTGGCGGCCTATCTCCTCTATGCGCTGAGCCTGGCGCCTTCTGAGCCGCCCTGCGTTCTGGTAGCTTCCGATTTACATATGCGCCGCGCAGCGGTGGCCGAAGGATTACGGACACTGAACCCCGAACAATTAAACGTCGCGGATGTTCCCGCCTTCCTGTCTACATGAAAGCCGTCTGGCCGTCGGCACGCAGTATGAGTTCAGGACCTCCAGCCTGTGCCGCCGTTGGCGGACAAGGCGGAGCAGAGACGATTTCATACGTTCTGCGTACTGAGGAGAGCGGGGAGAATCGAGAACAGCTATGGATACAGAGGCATTGGAGGCGGCCCGCGCGGTCGCCTTTCGATTTATAAGCTACACGCCGCGCAGCCGCGCCGAGATCGAGCGGCGGCTGGCACGGGCAGATTTTGACCCGGAGATCATTGCGGCGGTCGTCGCCGAGTGCGAAGCGCTGGGCTGGGTGGATGATGAGGAGTTTGCCCGCCGCTGGGTGGATGACCGCGCCGACCGCAAGAAGTACGGGCGGACGCGCCTGGCCGCCGAGTTGAGCCGCAAAGGCGTGGATAAAGAGGCGGTCGAGGCGGCGTTAAGCGCTACGAGTGAGGAGGATGAGCTAAGACGCGCCCTGGCCGCCGCCCGCACCAAATGGCGCCTGCAAACCCTCGCGGATGTGGACGAGGAGACGCTGCAAGCCGAAAAACGCCGGCTCGTAAATTTTTTACAGCGGAGAGGCTTTTCCTGGCACCTGATCACGCAGGTATTGAGCGAACTAATGGCGAATAAGGAATAACCTTCTCTTGTTTTTCTGGAAACAGCGTGGTTTCCAGCTAACCTGCCAGTCATCGGCAGGGCGGAGCGGAGATAATCGTCGGCGGCAGAGGCCCGATACAGCCCTTTGCCCTCCACGAAGGGAAAACTCCTTTTCGTAGAGGGAGCGGGCGTGGCCGCTGCCGTGGTGGCAATCCCGCCATGCCGATACCCTCGCTCAACCTCGGACAAGGCTGACTTGCATTCAAGCCGATGTCTGGAGGTGAGAGAGTGCCAAATCAATTCTACTTTGTTCTGGAGTTCATCATAGTCGCCATCGTCGGCTTGATAGCCGGGGCGGCGGTTGGCTACAATTACTTGATTCGCCCGTTAGATGCGCGAGAAAGGGCACGCATCAAGGAGATAACCGAGGCGCAGATTGCCGAGGCGCACCGCCTGAAAGAGGATGCGCTGAAAGAGGTGGAAGCCTCCAAACGGCAAGCGTTGTTGGACGCCAAAGAAGAGGCGCTCCAACTGCGTACCGAAGTCGAGAACGAAAACCGGGAGAAGCGAGCCGAAATCCAGAGGTTAGAGCGAAGACTGGCACAGAAAGAAGAGAGCCTCGACCGTCGGGCCGAGGGCCTGGAGCTTAAAGAGCGCCAGCTACAGGCACGGGAGGCGGAGGTGGCCCGCGTGCGCCAGGAAGCCTGGGAGTTGCGAGAGCGCCAGGAACAGGAGCTCCAACGGCTCTCCGGGCTGACCGCCGAGGAAGCCCGCAGCCTGTTCCTGAAGGCCATAGAGGACGATTGCCGCCATGAGGCCGCCAAGCTCATCCGCGACATCGAGGAGGCCGCCCGCCGTGATGGCGAGCACCGCGCCCGCCGGATCGTGACGGATGTCATCCAGCGGTGCTCGGTAGACCAGACATCGGAGACGACGGTTTCCGTCGTTCCCCTGCCCAACGACGAGATGAAGGGCCGGATCATCGGGCGTGAAGGCCGCAATATCCGCGCCTTTGAGACCCTGACCGGCGTAGACCTTATCATTGATGATACCCCCGAAGCCGTGGTGCTCTCCGGCTTTGATCCCGTGCGGCGCGAGGTAGCCCGGATCGCGCTGACCAACCTGATCGTGGATGGCCGTATCCATCCGGGCCGCATTGAGGAGGTGATTCGCAAGGCGCAGATTGAAGTGGACAGTCGCATTCAGGAGGCGGGCGAGCGCGCTGTGCTGGAGACCGGACTGACCGGGCTTTCGCCGGAGATCGTCCACCTGCTGGGCAAGATGAAGTACCGCACGTCCTACGGCCAAAACGTGCTCAATCACTCCATTGAGGTGTCCCTTATCTGCGGCATGTTGGCGGCGGAAATTGGCGCCGATGTCTGGGTCGCCAAGCGCGCGGGGCTGCTGCATGACCTGGGCAAAGCGGTGGATTTCGAGATAGAGGGCCCCCATGCGCTGATCTCCGGGGAAATCCTGCGGCGCAACCGGGAGCCGGAAGCGGTCGTCCATGCGGCGGAAGCGCATCACTATGATGTAGAGCCTGCCACCGTGGAGGCCATCCTGGTCATCTGCGCCGACCAGATTTCGGCGGCACGGCCCGGAGCACGGCGCGAGACGCTGGAAACCTACGTCAAGCGCGTCAAGAAGATCGAGGAGATCGCCGACGGCTTCCATGGTGTCGAGAAATCGTTTGCGGTGCAGGCGGGGCGTGAGGTGCGCATTATCGTCAAGCCGGAACAGGTTGACGATCTTGCCGCACTGAAGCTGGCCCGTGAAATCGCCAAGCGCATCGGGGAGGAGATGGAATTTCCTGGCCAGATCAAGGTTACGGTCATTCGGGAGACGCGCGCGGTGGACTTCGCGAAATAAGCCCTCGTCTCTAGCAGACCTCACCCCCGGCAGGCTAAACCCTTAGGGGGCCTACGGCCCGCTGCCCGCGCAGGCGGGCAGCGGTATGGAGAGAAGGGAGAGCAGAAGCCGGGTCCCCCCTTCCCTAGCGAGGAACGAGCGAGTAGGATCGCGAGGCGGAGCCGTGTCGCAAGGTATCGCTAGGCGGAGGCAAGGGCCGTAACCTTGCCGACCCTAGCAGTGGCCCCAACCATGGCAGGGCCGACCCTTGCAGTGGCCCGAACCATTGTAGCGCCGACCCTTGCAGTGGGGGACGGGGGTTAGGTCAAGAAGGGGTCTGGATGAACGCTTCCGGCGTTTATCCCGTCTAAATAGGCAGAGAAATCGGGAGGGGACGCCGCTGCTTCCCTCCCTTAGAAAGTCAACGTGCTCCCTTGCGAATACTGTTCGTCGGCGATGTGGTCGGCAAACCGGGACGGCAGGCTATCCTCGATTGGCTGCCCGACTTGAAGGCCCAGCATGCCGCAGATTTCGTCGTCGTCAATGCGGAAAATGCGGCAGGCGGCGTGGGCATCACGCCGGAGATCGCCGAAATGCTATTCCGTGAGGCCGGGATAGATATCATCACTCTGGGCAATCATGCCTGGGGCAAGCGCGAGGTCTATCCTTATCTGGACAGCCAGCCGCGCATCCTGCGTCCCGCCAACTACCCGCCGGGCACGCCGGGGCGTGGCTACGGTCTCTTTCCTTGCCCTGCGGGGCTGATCGGGATCGTCGCGCTGCAAGGCCGCACCTTCATGGACCCGGTGGACGATCCGTTCCGCGCTGCCGATGCCATCCTGGAAGCGCTGCTGCCCAAGACGCGCCTGGTATTCATTGACTTCCACGCCGAAGCTACCTCGGAAAAGCAGGCTTTCGGCTGGTATGTGGATGGACGCGCCAGCGCGGTCATCGGCACCCATACGCATGTCCAGACCGCCGATGAGCGCATTCTGCCCAGCGGAACAGCCTACCTGACGGACGTGGGCATGACCGGGCCGATAAACTCGGTGATCGGCATGCGCCACGACGTCATCCTTACTAAATTCACCACGCTGCTGCCGGCGCGCTTTGAAGTCGCCGAAGGCGAGACACAACTGTGTGCCGCACTGGTGGATGTGGATCCGGTAACGGGCCAGGCTGCCGCCATTCAACGCTTACAAGTTCCGGCGCATATCCGGCAGAGGAGCGCTGCATCGGTGGAACAGGCCGGCCCGGCCAAACCGAACGCTTAAGGCGGAAGGGGAAGCCGGAGCCTGTCCCAGATGCGGCCAGAGATGGAGATTCAGGAGGAATCCTTACGATGAGGAGAAAGCAGCTTTTCGCGCCTGCGCCGCTATCGCTGGCTCTGGTCTTAGGGGCGGGCCTGGCGGTTGTCGGGTCCATCGGGTTCCTGCGCCCGGCCAGGGCCGCCGGCCAGAATCCCGCCGAGACGGTTCTCTATCGTGGCGATAGCCCGCAAGTTTCCGGCATCCGTCTGGGTAGCTGGGGCAGCGGCACGGTCGAGCCGGATACGCGCATTGCCTATAGCGGCAAGGAGTCGCTGCGTATCGTCTCGCAGGGTCCCTATCAGGGCGTGCGGGTGGAGCTTTCCCAGCCCGCCGACCTCAGCCCTTACATTGACAATAAGTTTGCCTATCTGCAATTCGCCGTGCGCATTCCCTCGCTCGGCACAGGCGGCACAAACTCCCGGTTTCCCGGTGGTTTTCCCGGCGGCTTCCCTGGCGGGTTCCCCGGTGGGCCCCGGGGCGGCTTCCCCGGCGCCGGTCCCGGTCCCGGCGGCCCACCGCCCGGCATCTTTATGGGCTATGGTGGTCGGGGCAGGGGCGCGGCCCGAAGCCAGAACGTGCGGTCGCAGAAGCAGCAGACGGTGGAGAATCTGCGTGTCGTGCTCGTCACGGCGAACGGCAAGCCGCTGGAGTTTTTCCTGCCGGTGGATGCGGCCAGGCAGGATAACCAGTGGCTGCTGCTGAGCATCCCGGTCGCGGGCATTCCGGGCATCAAGCCGGATAATGCCCAGATCCAGGAGGTCCGCCTCTTCTCCGACATACCGACGACGCTGTGGCTTGGCCGCATTGGGGTGGTTACCGATGCGACGCCGATTACGGTGGAGCGGATGGAGGAGAAATATATTCCCCGCAACACGCCGTACCGCTTTACCGCGAACGCAACCGGGGGCATCACGCCGCTGAAGTATAGCTGGGACTTCGACGCTTCCGACGGCATCCAGGATGAGGCGGAAGGTCGTTCCATAACGCATACCTTCTACAAGACCGGCGACTATACCGTCACGGTGACGGCGAGTGATCTCTACGGCCTGAAGCCGTCCGCTAAGACGACCTTCCACGTTAAGGTGACGCCGTAACCTTAACCTGACTCCCATCCCCTCAAAAGGATAGGTATGCACGTTCCTTCCTTCCCTTGACAGCCGCACACGTTGAGAGAGGCTGGGTGAGCTTACCTATCCCTTTGAGTCTCAGGCAAGGGATGGGGGGCAGGTCAATGCGGCTCTGTTTGCCCGGATTTGTAGGCTACTTTCAGGCCAGCAGAGTCGCCTCGATTGGGCAGCCTTTCCGCCACGAAATCGATCCTGGCCACTGCGGGCGCCTGTGGATTGCGCGGTGCCTCCACCTTCTGCTCCACGCGAAAGCTAATATCCGCAGGCGGGGCCGGCAGCTCCGACCATAGTTCCATGAACAGGATCTGGAGCAGGGCCTGCTGCTGCGCCGGGGACATCTGGGCGAGCGGCAAGCCCTGTGGCGAGAGCGCCTGGCGCTTCTGTTCCTCGTTTAGCTGCGCGTAGACCTGGAGATAGCTATAGGCTCCCCGCGCCAGACTGTCGCCGCGGAGCCGCTCATAGGCTTCGGGGTCTGTGTAGCTGAGTTTCAGGCCGCCCTTATCCAGGGCGGTGAGCGCGTTCAGTCCTTCAAGCTGCCGGCGCGTCAACCGGCTCAGGGCGTCGAGGGCCTGCGTATCGAATTGTCCGCTGGTTTCCAACTGTCTTCTCAGCAGCGCCAGCACGGGCGGCGGGACTTCATATTGCCGCTCGATAAACCAGGTGCGGTTGCGGAAGAACAGCATGCCGTCCTCGTACCACCAGAGGTAGTGGTAGCGGCTGCAGAGCGCATCCAGCCCTTCTGCCAGAGAGAGCTTGCTCAGATCGGGCAGGTTCGCGCTGTCGCGTTGGCGCGGCACGAACCGGAAGGTAAACGCATCGGAGAACAGCGGCAGGGATAGATGCCTGGATAGCTCCGCCACGACCTGTGTCCAGGTCGTGGTCTTGTTGGGGTCAAGCTTGAACTCTGGCGGAAAAGGAGTGCGCTCCAGGTCGGGGTAGGCGGGCGGTTGGGTTCCGCGCTGCCGCTTATAGGGGTAGCCGCGCACGGGCAGCAGGTCCGTCATGGGAAGCGCGCCCTGCGGCGAGACGCCCGCATAGTTCATCCCGCCCAAGCCATAGCCGAATCCGATCCAGGCGTCGGTGGCCGGGTCTATCTCTGCGTGCAGCACCAGCCCAAACTGCTTGAGCCATTCCACGCTGTCTTCGGCCCTCTCCCCTTTTCGGAACGGCGCAATCCCTTGCTCAGCGTTATTCTGCCTATCTTTGCCGATATTGAGCGCCAGGATCTGAGCTAGCTCCCGCTGGCGCGGCGTCATGGCGCTCCAGGGCAGGAAGTAGCGCTCGTCTGACAGCAGGGAATAAAGTTGTTCCGAAGAGAGCGTCAGCGCCAGTTCCAGTGCAGCCCGAGAATCGGCATGGCTCAGGTACCAAACGTTGCCGTCTCGCAATTGCGGGTCCTCCGGCTCTTGATGATTGGCCTCAAGCGATTGCTCCAGACGCTTGAACTCTTCCGGCGGCGTCTTCAGGTAGCCGGCCAGCTTGAAGAGGGGCGTGGCCCGCTGCTCCAGGGTCTCCCGCCAGAGCTGTGCCTCGTAGTCCTGCGCACGCTGCCCCTGTATCAGCGTGTATTTGCCGGGAGGTGGGGCAGACGCCTCTTCCATCCAGGCCGCGTTGAACAGCTTGCTTAGCCCGGACTGGAGCCGTCGTAAGGGAATTCCATGCGCAAAGACCGTGGCGCGATCCCATTTCAGCGCCCGTCCCGCCTCCAGTTGCGGCCTGCCCGGCGCGTTCAATCCACGCACCAGCTCTTCCAGGGTTTGCTCGCGTCTGGCAAGAGTAACCGCTGCCGCCAGCGGCTCGGCTTTGCGTGTGGATGGCTCTTGCGCCGCTGCCGACAGCGTCAGGCCGGTTCCGAGCAGTACAGAGAGCCATCCGAGAAAGGCTGTACGTCGCATGGCATACCTCCGTTCACCTAAGGTCGTCCTTTGTGCGGCAGGCTAAACCCTGCCGCTGTGAGGCTCTGCTAGGGTCGGAACTGCGCACGCTCGACTGCCAGGGACGCCGCTCAACGGTCCGCGGCTCTGCCTGGCGATCTCCGCCTGGCGAGGCCCGCTGCCTGCCTACGCAGGCAGAGAGCCTTGCCCGCCTGCGTGGGCGGAAAGATCCCCCTCCACGAAAGGGCAGACAAGAAGCCGGAGGCACCATTAAGACGGCGGCGGCGTGCATAACGTTACAGCGCGGGACTGAACTGCTGCTGTGGGGCTGGAGAGGGCTGTTTGCGCCAAAGCGGAAGGGAATAGGGTTTCTCAGTCAAAGCGGCAGTTCAGGCGCAAGGCTCGCTGGAGGTGGCCATAATAGACGCGGTGAGGTATCTCGATGGTTCCGAAGCGTGCCAGGTGCGGCGTCAGATATTGTACGTCCAGCAGGGCAAAGCCGCGCTCTTTCAGGCGCGCTACCAGGGCGGCCAGCGCCACCTTGGAGGCGTCCGTTTCGTAGTGGAACATACTCTCGGCCATGAACGCGCCTCCCAGCGCCACGCCATAGGTCCCGCCGACCAGCCGCCCGTTGCGCCAGGTTTCCACGCTGTGCGCCTTGCCCATCCGATGCAGCGCGCCGTAGACCTCGATAAACTCTTCGGATATCCAGGTATCTTCCGCGCGGTCGGCGCAGCCGCGCATCACGCCCTCAAAATCTGTGTTGAACCGCACCTCAAACACGCCCCGGCGAATCGTCCTTGCCAGGGAGCGGGAGATATGGAACGACTCCAGAGGAAGGATCGCGCGTGGGTCGGGCTGAAACCAGTAGATGCGATCCGTCCTTGGGTCGTGCATGGGAAAGATGCCGCGCCGGTAGGCGAACTCGATTCCGATGGGGGTGAACATCAGATACATAGCATCTTCCAGGCTGTTGACAAGCTGGCACGCATCTTGCGACGAGGTATTCGGCGTCGGGAGCGTTCCCGTCCGGGGCCGGGAGGGTGCGAAATCGTCTTTCGGCGCTCTCCACCTGGCTAAATTGCGTATCGAGGCGCAGAACTCCTGCTCCTGAGAGAAAGTGGAGCGCCCCTGGAATTTCCCTGCGCGTTAGGGTAGACTAAAGCACGCTTTGAGCGGGCCTGCGGCAAAAAGGGAAGGAGACGCGAGCCGATGAGTTTCAACACCATCGAAGAAGCTATTGAGGATCTGCGCCAGGGAAAGATGATCATCGTCGTAGACGACGAAGACCGGGAAAACGAAGGGGACTTCATCGTTGCGGCGGAGAAATGCAGCCCCGAGATCATGAACCTGATGATCAAGTACGGGAGCGGCTTTGTCTGCGCGCCGACCACCGCACAGCGGCTGGTCGAGCTACAGATCCCGATGATGGTCGAGCGCAACTCCTCCCGGCTTGGCACCGCCATGACCGTCACGGTGGATGCGCGCAAGGGAACCACCACCGGCGTTTCCGCCCATGATCGCGCCGTGACCGTGCGCGCCCTGGCCGATCCCAACACCCGGCCCGCGGACCTGACACGGCCCGGCCATATCGTCCCGCTGCGCGCCGAGGAGGGCGGCGTTCTCAAGCGCGCCGGTCATACCGAAGCGACGATAGACCTCTGCCGGCTGGCCGGGCTCTATCCAGTCGGCGTGCTGGCGGAGGTGATGAACGACGATGGCACCATGGCCCGCGTGCCCCAGCTGCTTGAGATCGCCCGGCACCTTGGCGTCAAGATCATCACGATTGCCGACCTCATCAAATACCGGCGGCGGACAGAGCGGCTCATCACGCGCGTCGCCACAACGAAACTGCCCACCGGGCGCTATGGCGAGTTCACCGTCCATGCCTACGAGGCCAGCGTCGAGCCGCATCATGTGGTCGCGCTGGTCAAGGGCGATGTCACAGGAGGAGAACCGACCCTGGTGCGCGTACATTCCTCCTGCGTCACCGGCGACCTGCTCGATTCGCTGCGCTGCGACTGCGGCAGCCAGCTGCACCTGGCCCTGCAAAAGATCACAGACGCGGGGCGGGGCGCGCTGATCTACCTGGAGCAGGAGGGACGCGGCATCGGCCTGATCAATAAGATCCGCGCCTATGAGCTACAGGAGAAAGGCGCCGATACCGTAGAGGCCAACGAGATGCTGGGCTTCAAGCCCGACCTGCGCGATTACGGCATCGGCGCGCAAGTGATGGTGGATCTGGGCCTGAAGAAGATCCGCTTCATGACGAATAATCCCACCAAGGTCGCCGGGTTGGAAGGCTACGGCCTGGAGATTACGGAGTGGGTGCCGCTGCCCGTCCAGCCCAACCCGCATAACGTGAAATATCTTGAAACCAAGCGGGACAAGATGGGCCATGTCTTCACGGCAAACGACTTGACTCTGGAGGGCCAGAAGTGGATGGAGGCAGCAAGGGCCGAGCCTAACTCGGACCAGACTCCGCCGGCACAGGCCGCACAGCCGCCGGACGGGCAGGAGAAGGAAGGGGACCGGGCCGATGCTGCATGAGGTGGTGGAAGGCAAATTGACGGCGGCGGATCTCTCGTTTGGCATCGTCGTCAGCCGATGGAACGACTTTATCACGAGGGCGCTCCTGGAAGGCGCACTGGACGCCCTGCGGCGGCACGGCGCCGACGAGAGCCGCATCACCGTCGCCTGGTGTCCGGGCAGCTTTGAGATTCCCATCACTGCCAAAGCGATGGCGCAATCGGGACGCTACAGCGCCATCATCGCGCTCGGCTGCGTGATACGCGGCGCCACGACCCATTACGACCATATCGCCTCCGCCGTCACCAGCGGCCTGAGCAGCCTGGCGCTGGAGGTCGGCGTGCCGGTCACGTTTGGCGTGCTGACCGTCGAGAGCATCGAGCAGGGCATCGAGCGCGCGGGAAGCAAGGCAGGCAACAAGGGGGCCGAGGCGGCGCTGGCGGCGGTGGAGATGGCTAATCTCCTCAAAGAGCTGGGGCATATCCCCGGCCCGCGGCAGGTCCATTTTAAGAAGTAGAGGCCACAGGTAGTGTCCCTCTACAGAGTTGATAAGGTCATCGGCGACGAAGTATCAACTCTCTATGGGTACACTACCAGGCCACAAGCCGATAGTGATACTACCGTTTATCCTGAGAGTGTATACGATAGCTTCTGGCAGCCCACCCGTAAACGAGTGGGCTGCGGACGGCAAGCCCCATAAATGGGGCTACGAGAGGTCGGTTAGCCCCCTTCCGAGGCTACCAGAGGGAAGGGCAGCCCCCTTGCGGGGGCTTGCCGCCCACAGCCCGGTCCTTTAGGGCCGGGCACAGCCGGGTTCCGTAGACACTCTCAGTATATGGGTTGGTCTGGCAAGGAGCAAGTGCAAGATGGGAGTGCGGCGCATCCTGGGATTTGGGCTTGTTTTCGGTCTGGGAATTGCGGTCGGCATGCTCATGCTGCGGACTACGGTCGTCCGACCGGCGACGCTGGCGGAGGCACAGCGCCACGCCCTACAGATACTCGATCAGCCGCCTGTCGGCTTTCGCGTCAGCGATAATAAGATCGTCAGCGCCGTGCAGCGCATCGAGCCGGCGGTCGTCAATATAGATACGGTGGGCCGCATCCATACCGACGACGACACCGGCGTGCCCTGGATGCTGGATCAGGAGGTGCGCGGCAAAGGCTCCGGCGTGATTCTGACCCCGGATGGCTATATCCTCACCAATAACCACGTCATTGACGGGGCCAGCCGTATTCGCGTCACCCTGCCCGATAACCGCTGGTTTTATGCGCGGCTGGTCGGGCGGGACCCGCAGACCGATCTGGCGGTCGTGCGCATCGAGGCCAGCAACCTGCACGCCGCTGAGTTGGGCGACTCTGACCAACTACAGGTAGGCGAGTGGTGCATCGCCGTCGGTAACCCGCTGGGCCTGGGCTCGACGGTCACGGTTGGCGTTATCTCGGCGCTCAACCGGCGCAACCTCCAGATAGACGAGAACCACACCCTGGATGGGGCCATCCAGACCGACGCAGCCATCAATCGGGGTAACTCCGGCGGCGCGCTCGCCAATATCAACGGCCAGCTGATCGGCATCAACACCGCCATTCTCAGCTCCGGCCCCAACGGCGGCAACATCGGCCTGGGGTTCGCCATTCCGGTCAATACCGTGCGCCGCGTCGCCCGCGAGCTTATTCAGAACGGCAGGGCGCGCACGAATGTGGTCAAACATCCCTGGCTGGGCATTCAGTATGGGGCGGTGCCGGAGGAGGTCGCTCAATCGCTGGGCCTATCTCCGGATCGCGGCGTGCTCATTCGGCGCGTGCTGCCGGAAAGCCCGGCCAGCCTGGCTGGCCTGCATGATGAGGATATTATCCTCTCCATTGACGGCAAGATCATCGGCGACGAGCGCGACGTCAAGGAGGCCGTCCTGCAACGCAAGATCGGCGACAAGGCGCTGGTCCATATCCTTCGGCCTGCCGACCGGCATGAGCGGGATGTCCGCGTCACGCTCCAGGAAGGCCCAGAGCACATTCCGCCCGCCCCATAAAGCAGGGTAGACACCCCTAACCGTGTGGATCTCTCCCAAAGGATATGGCTCCATCTTTGCTCCCACCCACTGAAAACGGGTGCTTCTCGTAGGCGGCGACGACACCGTAAACAGGCATAAGCGAATTAAAGAACATTTTAACGCTGCTTTGGTGCTACAGCAGGAGAATCCAGGAAGAGCCTCGAAAAAGCCCACGCGTTCGGCTTTTTGAATAAAGGAGCACTATCCATGAAATCCTTCGTTTCAGCCCTGCTGTTCGTGGGCGCGGCCCTGTGGCTTATGTCGCCGTCGCCTGTCTACAGCCAGGGCGGTCCCGGCAGCAGGGTGATCGTGCCCGACTCGAGCATCGAGCAGCCCTGGGATGTCGGCCACCGTGCCCACACCAATCACCTGATCTACAATCACGTGCGGTTCGGCAATCCCCAGGGAGGTCTGGGGCCTGGCGGCGGGATGACCCCGGCCCAGATTCGGTCCTTTTACAATCTCCCTTCTACCGGCGGATCGAAGGCCATCGCCATTGTGGACGCCTACCACTACCCGACGGCGCTGAACGACTTTAACGTGTTTTCGGGGCAGTTCACCCTGCCCAAGGAGACCTCTGCCAATCCGCTGGCTTCCACGAACCAGGTCTTCCAGGTCGTCTATGCCAGTGGCAGACAGCCCCGCACCGATAGTAGCTGGGCGCTGGAAGCGGCGCTCGATATTGAATGGGCGCACGCGATGGCCCCGAGCGCCAAGATCGTGCTGGTGGAGGCAGCCTCTAATAGCTTTGCGGACCTGCTGGCCGCCGTGGACAAAGCCAGCCAGATTGTCCGGAGCGCGGGCGGCGGGGAAGTCTCCATGAGCTGGGGCGGCAGCGAGTTCTCCGGCGAGACCGGCTACGACTCGCACTTCCCAACGAAGACGGGAGTCGTCTATTTCGCCGCGAGCGGCGATACGGGCGGCCAGACGATCTGGCCCGGCACGTCTCCCTACGTCGTCTCGGCGGGCGGCACCAGCATCACAACGGACAAGTCCGGAATGGTGGTGGTCAGCGAAACGGGCTGGAGCGGCAGCGGCGGCGGCCCCAGCCTGTATGAAAGCATACCCTCCTACCAAGGCGTGATTGCCAATATCGTGGGAAGTCAGCGCGGGGCTCCGGATTTCTCCTTTGATGCCGATCCCAACACGGGCGTGGCGGTTTATGATACGACTCGATACCAGGGCTACAAGGGCTGGTGGGTTGTGGGAGGCACCAGCGCCGCGTCGCCTGCGCTGGCCGGCATCGTTAATCTGGCAAGTACCTCCTCTGGTCATTTCTCTTCAGATTCCTACGACGAGCTGACTACCATCTACAGTAATCTTGGGAACAGCAACGATTTCCGAGACATCACGTCCGGCTCGGCGGGTAGTTATACCGCAGTGGGCGGTTGGGACTTCGTCACCGGCGTGGGCAGTAACCTGGGGCTGAATGGGAAGTAGCTTTCTCCGAAACCATCTTCTTTCCCTTCCTTCTCCTCTGGCTGGCCAGAGCTGAATGGGAAGTAGCTTTCTCCGAAACCCCGATTGTGCCGCACGCAGCCGAACGCAAACAGCTTGGACAGGACAGAGGGGGTAAGCCGTTCGCTTGCCCCCTCTTGCAGTTTCAATAACTCTCCTCACCGACCGCTCCCTACGTTCCGGGCGCGGAACGCATAGAACAAGCGGTTAGCAGCAACGCGGACTCTGGAGGCAGGCGATGTCGGATCGCCCGTTGGTAGCGTTGGCCCTGGCTTTTGCGGCGGGGATCGCCCTGGCATCTCTGGCCGGGCCGCTGGTGCTGGCGTGCCTGCTATGCCTGTTTCTGCTGGGCGTCGGCTTTGCCATCACCCGCCGCCCGATCTGGGGCCTGGGCGTCCTGCTTCTGGCGTTCGCGCTGCTGGGCGCGGCCCGCTACTATGCCGCCTCCTGGATTGCCCCCAACGATATTTCCCGCTTGGCGCCTGCCGTTGTCACCGTGACGGGCACGGTGCAATCGGAGGTGGAGGTCTCGCGCCCCTTGCCGCGCGCCGGACGGCAGGTCGCACGGCTGACGCTGGCCGTGCAGAGCCTGGCCTGGGAGCCGGAGAGTGAAAGCACGCAGCGCGGGCGGCTTCCTGTCTCCGGCAGCGTGGCCGTGCGGCTGCCGCTTCTGCCGCATTCTAATCCTGCCCGGCACATTCCCCGCTACGGCGACACGCTCACCATCTATGGCCGATTGGCGCAGCCCGAAGGCCCGCGTAATCCCGGTGTCCTGGATTACCGGGCCTACCTGGCCCGTCGTGGCATTTATGCCATGCTGACGGCACGCCGCCCGGAAGACTGGCGGAGAGCGCCGAGTTCGGGAGGCAATCCGGCGCTGCGCCTGGCGTTCGCGCTGCGGCGGCGCATCCTGGGGCACGCGCAGAGCGCGCACGCGCCGACGCCTGCGGGCGCGCTCAATGGCATCCTGCTGGGCGAGCGGGCCGACCTGCCCGGCGCGCTAACCGACGACTTTGAGCGCACGGGAACCGTTCATATCCTGGCGACGGCAGGGCTGCATGTGGGCATGGTGGTCGGGCTGCTGCTCAGCCTGCTGCGCTTTTGCCGGGTGGCGCGGCGTCCGGCCCTGACCCTGGCGTTGCTGTCGCTCTTGCTCTACGCGGTGATGGCGGGCGGACGTCCCTCGGTGGTGCGCGCGGCGGTCGTGGCGGGCGTCTATCTGCTAGGAATCCTGCTGGAGCGCGAGCCGGATCTTCCCAATGCGCTGGCGCTGGCGGCGCTGATTCTGCTGCTGATCAATCCCTACCACCTGTTTGATCCCGGCTTTCAGCTCTCCTTTGCGACCGTCATCACCATCCTCCTGCTCATGCCGCTGGCGGAGGAGGCGCTGCGGGGCCTTCGCCGGGAACCTAACGGCGCCTGGCCCGGCGGGCGGTGGGCGCGCAGCGCGGCGGCTGTCCTGGCGACCTGCTTTTGCCTGGCGGTTGCCGCTCAAATCGGGGCCGCGCCGCTCGTCGCCTACTACTACAACGATCTCTCTCTGGTCTCTATTCCTGCTAACACCCTAGTCGTGCCGGTCATCGCGCTTATCCTGGCCCTCGGTTTCCTGGCGGCAGCGTTCGGAACACTGGCGCCCCTGCTGGCCTTTCCGCTCGACTGGCTGCTCTCCGGGCTGCTGGCGTATGTGATCGGCGTCGTGGAGTGGTGGGCGGCCCTGCCGTATGCCAGCCTGCCCCTGGCCTCCCCTTCGCCCTGGCTGATTGCCGGCTATTATGGGCTGGTGTGGGGCCTGGCATGGCGCTGGCAGGCCCGTAGGAAAGAGGAGATTGCCGGGTACGCATCGAAAAGACTGTAGCATTTACCTTGCTTTTGCGTCTTATTAGAGACGAGCGCGCCACAACCCCTCGGCGCGCATCCTGGAAAGGAGAAGGAAACGGTTGTCAGGAAAAAACAAAGGGGCTGCGCTGCTACTGGCGGGCCTTCTCTCTGGATCGCTATGGATGACGACGGCCTTTGCGGCTCCGCCGAAGAAGAAGCCTATCAAGAAGAACGATAAGGGCAACACGGCGCTGATCGCGCAGGGCAAAAAGGTTTTTGCCGCCAATGGATGCGCCAACTGCCATGCTATCAAGGGCAAAGGCGGCACGAGCGGCCCTGAGCTGACCAAGACCGGGGCCGATCCCAAGCATACGGTCAAGTGGTTTGAGGAGAAAGTGACGAACCCGAAAGCCGCCAATCCTGACTCGACCATGCCGGCCTTTGCGGGCAAGATCAAGGGCAAGGACCTGACCGCCCTCGCTACCTACCTGGCCAGCCTGAAAAAATAGCCCCTTGCGATCCTTCCCGCTGGTGACGGCACAGGGGCCTTCCGTTCTTGGTAGCGGGCGAATAAATTTGCGGCAAGCCCTCACCCCCTACCCCTCTCCCACGCTGCGGGAGAGGGGAGAGACCTCGCCCCCTGCTCCCTCTCCCACGCTGCGGGAGAGGGGAACGGAGAAGCCGGGTCCCCCCCTTCCCTAGCGAGGGACGAGCGAGTAGGGAAGGGGGCCGGGGGGTTAGGTGCCTTTGTTGCTGCGGCTTTAGCCGCCCGAAAGGAAAGGCGGCCCACGCCCATCGCATTCTCTCTGAAGAAGGAGCGGCTCATGTCGCAGCCTGTCCCTGCCAATATCACCCTGGACGCCGCTACCCTGCGCGACGATGCCGCCGCCCTGCGGCGCGAGTGGCTTGTGACCAACGGACTGGGCGGCTACGCCTCCGCCAGCGTCGCCGGAGCCAATACGCGCCGCTATCACGGCCTGCTGGTTGCCGCACTGCGCGCTCCCGTCGGGCGTGCCGTCCTCCTCTCCAAGCTGGAGGAGACGCTGGAGGTCACCCTTCCCGACGCGCAAAGCCCGCAATCCTTCCCCCTCTCAACCAACCTGTATCCGGGCGTCCTGCACCCGCAGGGCCACTATCAGCTCGAATCGTGGACGGCCTATCCCGCGCCGACCTGGGTCTGGTCGCCCGCGCCGAGCGTGCGCTTGGAGAAGCGCGTCTGGATGGCGCGCGGCCACAACACGACCTATATCGCCTATCGGCTGCTGGAGGCGCCGCCGGGCAGCACGGCTCGCCTCTCCCTGGTTCCCCTGCTCGCCTGGAAGGACTACCACAGCGAAATGCACGCCGGCGACGTCCGCGTGGATGCCGCCTGGACGTCGCCGGCGGAGGGAGCATCAGAGACGGGCCTGTTGCGCGTCACACTGCCGGGCGTCTGGGGGATAACGGAAGGGGCGTTCTCTCTGAACCTGTGGGTAGCAAAAGCGGACGGCGCCGCCTATCCGGGCGCTGCGTTCACGGCGCAGGCAACCTGGTACTACCGTTTCCAGCACCCGCGCGAAGAGGAGCGCGGCCTGGACCATGAGGAAGACCTCTACACGCCCGGCACGCTCACGGCCCCGCTGGCGGTCGGCGAGAGCCTGGTGGTGGTCGCCTCGGCGGAAGAAGGCCGCGCCCCGGCGCCACAAGCCTCTTTGCAAGCCCTGGAGGCACGCCAGACCGAGCTGCTGCAAAAGGCAAGGGCGCAGAACGAATTCATGCAGCTACTGACGCTGGCCGCCGATGCGTTTGTGGTGGAGGTGCCCGGCGTCCGTACCTCCGTCATCGCGGGCTACCACTGGTTTGCCGATTGGGGCCGCGACACGATGATCGCGCTTCCGGGCCTCTGTCTGGTCACCGGGCGCCCGGAACTGGCCCGTGAGATCCTGATATCGTTTGCAGCCTACGTGGATCAGGGCATGTTGCCCAACCGCTTCCCGGACAAGGGCGAAACGCCGGAGTATAACACGGCAGACGCCACGCTCTGGTACTTCAACGCCATCTACCATTACATCCTGGCGACCGGCGACGTGACGTTGCTGAAGGATGCGCTCTGGTCCGTGCTGGAGGGAATCGTCGGCTATCATCGGCAGGGAACGCGGTATAATATCCATGTGGACGCCGATCATCTGCTCTACGCGGGGCAGTCCGGCGTGCAGTTAACCTGGATGGACGCCAAAGTCGGCGATTGGGTGGTGACGCCGCGCATCGGCAAGCCGGTCGAGATCAACGCCCTCTGGCACAATGCCCTGCGGATCATGAGCCACTTCGCCGGTCTGCTCGACGATGGGGACGCGGCGGCGCGCTACGCGGCGGAGGCGAAACAGAGCGCCGACAGCTTCCTGGCCCGCTTCCCCCGCCCGGATGGCAAAGGGCTTTACGATGTGCTCGATACTCCCGACGGCGGCGCGCCCGATCCTGCCGTGCGCCCCAACCAGGTCTTCGCGCTGAGCCTACCGTTTGCGCCGCTGGAGCCGGAGGGACCGGTCGCCGAGTCCATTATCGCCGTCCTGCACGATAAGCTCTGGACCTATTTCGGGATGCGTACCCTCGCGCCGGACGACCCAAACTATCGTCCGCGCTACGGCGGCGACCAGTGGAGCCGGGATGGCGCCTACCATCAGGGCACGGCCTGGCCCTGGCTGCTGGGGCCGTTTGCGGAGGCGTACTATAAGGTGCATGGCAACAAGGCGATAGCCCTGGCGATGTTCGAGCCCCTGCGCGAGCACCTCTCCGAGTTCGGCCTGGGCTCCATCGCCGAGATTTTCGACGGCGAGGCGCCCCAGCATCCGAACGGCTGCATTGCGCAAGCCTGGAGCGTGGCCGAAACCCTGCGCGTCTGGAACGATCTTTTGAAAGGGTGACGACGGCACGCGCCCTGATGGGCGCGACCTGTAACGGATGCCGCTGTATCCCCGGCTGAGAGCCTTTGCCCATAGGCCGGTTTTCCCATCCTGGCAGAACGCCGAAGGGGAGAGGCGCTTACAAGGTGGAGGCTTTAGCGGCATGGAGATAATAAGCAACATGGCCGAGACCGAAAGCATTCGCGTCCAACTCGACTACCCGCTCGAACGGGTGACCCAGCCGATCATCTATCATCTGGTGACCGACTACCACCTCATCCCCAATATTCGGCGCGCTAACATCGACTCGCACGCCGGCGGCATGATGGTCCTCCAGATCGAGGGCACGCGCGCGGACCTGGAGGCAGGCATGGACTACCTGCGGCGCCTGGGCATTACTGTCACCGAGGTCGGGCTGGAGCAGCCATGGGCGGTCTGAACAACTCCAGGGCGTTCGCCTCGCTTCAGGGCTGCTGCGGCAAAGTCGAGCCGCTGCCGCCCGCGTCGGCGCTGCACAACGAGCCGCTGCCCCGGCTGTTCAAGGCGGTGGAGCAGGCGTTCCGGCAGCAGGCGCTCCAGCAGATGCGCGCCGAAGGCATCGCCGATGTCTTCCCCGGCGCAACCCCGCTGATTCTGCACCTGGGGGAGGAGGATGGGCTGACGCTGTCGGAGCTGGGCAAGCGCTGCGGCCTGGAAAGCTCAACCATCACCCCGCTGGTGGATGAGCTAGAGCGCCATCAGATCGCCGTTCGCGCCCGCGATCCCGCCGACCGGCGCGTGGTGCGCCTCTACCTGACCGAATATGGGCGCTCTCTGGCCCCACGCCTGCGCGGGCTGCTGCTGCGCTTGCAGGAGGTCGCTCTGGCGGGCATCTCGGAGGAGGAGCTGGCGGCGCTGCGCCGCACTCTGGAACGCATTGCCGCCAATTTGAACAGCCTGGATAGCTCCGAGTAGGCCCGTCGCGCGCTTCGCCCAAAGCCGCTCTCTTTTTATTTTGCGTCGGCCCGGCAGGAATTCTCCGCGCCTCCGAAACGTATCGAAGAAGAAATCGGCCTCTTGCCTGCCTGGGCTCTTAGCTTCGGGCCCTCACCCCCGGCGCTGCGGGAGAGGGGAGAAAGACCTCACCTCCGGCCCCTCTCCTTCTAAAGGAGAGGAAAGCAGCCCTCACCCCCCAACCCCCTCTCCCACGCTGCGGGAGAGGGGGAAGTCGGGTTCTAGCCTCCTCCCCGGCCCTTCTCCCTGCCAGGGAGAAGGGGGAAGAGAAGCCGGGTCCCCCCCTCCCTGCCGCGTCAGCGGCGAATCAGGGAAGGGGGCCGGGGGGTTAGGTCAAGAAGGGCAGGGGGTGAGGGCCGAAAACAAAAGAATCCGGCGCGAAAATCTTCAGTTTGGGGTATCCTGTTATCATTAGCTCGGTACAGAAACTTTTCGTTATCTAAAGTACGTGGCGTTCGGCGCTTTGGGCGGCAGGCAGGCGCGGAGCGCATTCTCGTTTCGCTCAACGGAAGGAACCTGCGCGGCGCGCGTGGTTGGAGGAGAGGTCATGCAGAAATTAGCGGAAGTCTGTGTGCGGCGTCCCGTCTTTGCGACCGTCATTATCCTGGCGCTGGTGGTGATCGGCCTCTTCAGCTACACCCGGCTCGGCGTGGACCGCTTTCCCAAAGTGGACTTCCCCGTCGTCGTCGTCACCGTGCGCGAGGACGGCGCTTCCCCGGAGGACATCGAGACCAACGTCGTGGACAAAGTCGAGGAGGCCGTCAATACCATCAACGGCATTGACCAGCTCTCCTCCGTCTCCTATGAGGGGCTGGGACAGGTCATCGTCACCTTCCAGCTGGAGAAGGACATCAACATCGCCGTCCAGGAGGTCCGCGATAAGGTCAACACCATCCTCCCCGACCTGCCGCTGGACATCAAAGCTCCCATTGTGGATAAAGTGGACCCGGACGCCGCGCCGATCCTCGACATCGCCCTCTCCGCTCCCGGCGACATCCGCGACACCACCGAGTTTGCCGATAAGGTGCTGCGGCGGCGCATCGAGAGCATTCAGGGCGTCGGGCAGGTCAACATCATCGGCGGGCGCAAGCGCCAGATCAATATCTGGCTCGACCCGCAGCGGATGGAAGCCTACGGCCTGACCGCCACCGACGTCCAGTACGCCCTCCAACGGCAAAACATCCAGATCCCCGGCGGCAAGGTGGACCAGTACAGCCGTGAGCTGACCCTGCGCACCTATGGCCGCGTGCAAAGCCCGCAGGAATTCAACAACATCGTCGTCGCCAAGCGCGGCGGCACGCCCATCTATATCTCCGACATCGCCCGCGTGGACGACAGCACTGAGGAGGCACAGACGGTGGCCAAGCTAAACGGCGTGCCCACCGTCCTGCTCTCCATTCGCAAGCAGTCCGGCCTGAATACGGTCGCGACAGTGGATGCGGTCAAGGCCCGCCTCAAAGAGATCGAGCAGACTCTGCCGCCCGGCTACAAGCTGATTATTGCGCGCGACCAATCGCTCTATATCAAGGCCTCCACGCACGCCGTCCAGGAGCACCTGATCCTGGGAAGCGTGCTGGCCGCCGTCGTCGTCCTGCTGTTCCTGTGGAATATCCGCACGACGATTATCTCCGGTATTGCTATCCCGGCCTCGATCATCAGCACGTTCGGGCTAATGTATGCGATGGGCTTCACCCTCAACGGCCTGACGCTGCTGGCCCTGGCGCTTTCGGTAGGCATCGTCATTGACGATGCCATCGTCGTGCTGGAAAATATCTACCGTTTCATCGAAGAGAAGCGGATGAATCCCTTCGAGGCGGCGATTGAGGGCACGCGCGAGATCGGCCTGGCCGTCATGGCGACGACGCTGTCGCTGATCGCTGTGTTCCTGCCGGTCGCCTTCATGTCGGGCATCGTCGGGCGCTTCATGAACTCATTCGGCCTGACGATGGCCTTCGCGATCTTCGTGTCGCTGATCGTCTCCTTCACGCTGACGCCGATGCTCTCCTCGCGCTGGATCAAGACGCCGCCGCATCCCGCCGAGGAGCCGGAAATGCCGGAAAACATGCCGGTCGGCCTTCCGATGAACGACACCGAGGCGGCAAGCCAAAGCGAAGCGGCCAGAGGGAGGCGAGAAAAGCCGGGCGTGCCGCCGGCGCAGGAAAACCATGCCCCGCACGCTGGCTCAAAGCAGACCGGGCTGTTCAAGCCGATTGACGCCTTTTACACCTTCCTGCTCAAATTCTCCATGCGGCACCGCTGGCTGATCGTGCTGGCCTGCCTGTTTACGCTGTTCAGCATGAAGTGGATCGTGCCGGCGGTGCCCAAAAACTTCCTGCCCGACGACGATGAGTCTCAGTTCCAGATCAGCGTGCGCGCGCCGGAAGGCTGGAGCCTGGCGGCTACCGAGGCGCTGGGCGGGCGCATCGCCGCCGACGTGCGCCAACTGCCCGGCGTGGCCTATACGGTGCTGACTATCGGCAACAACGACCAGCGCACGCCCAACCTGGCTAACATCTTCGTCAAGCTGGTAGATGTGGAGAAGCGCAAGGGGCTATCGCAGCAGGACCTGATGCAGCAGGCGCGCAGCCAGATCCTGCCGCGCTATGGCTCGCTGCGCACCAGCGTCGGGCCGGTGCCGGCCATATCGGGCGGCGGGGGGCCGACCGGCGCGATCACCTACTTCATCGCCGGGCCGGACCTCGATAAGCTCACCGAGTACTCCCAGCGGGCGATGGCGGAGCTGCGCAAGGTGCCGGGCGTGGTGGATGTGGATTCAACGCTGGTGGTCGGCAAGCCGGAGCTGGGCGTTCACATTGACCGTAAGCGCGCCGCCGACCTGGGCGTCTCCGTGGAGGATATTTCCAATACGCTGCGCCTCCTGGTCGGTGGGGCTAAGGTGAGCGACTACTTTGAGAAGGGCGAGCAGTACGAGGTGCATCTGCGCGCGCCGCTGGAGTACCGCAACGATCCGGACATGATCGCGCAGATGGCGGTGCCCTCTTCGACGCAGCCGAGCGGCACGGTCAAGCTCAGTCAGGTGGTGGACTTCACCACGGGCACCGGCCCCTCGCAGATCAGCCGTCTGGATCGGCGGCGGCAGGTGACGATCTCCTGTAACGTCCTGCCGGGCATCTCGCAGCAGGCCATCCAGCAGGAGATCAGCAAGATCATCCAGGGGCTGCATATGCCGCCGGAGTACACCTCAGGCGTGACGGGCACCTCGCGGGAGCAGGTGCGGGCGTTCGTGGCGTTCATCGCCGCCTTCGCGCTCGCCGTCGTGTTCATGTACCTGATCCTGGCGGCGCAGTTCGAGTCCTGGGTCCACCCGATCACGATCCTTATGGCGCTGCCGCTGACCATACCGTTCGCGCTGCTGGGCATCCTGATATTCGGGCAGTCCCTGAACATCTTCTCGATGCTGGGCGTGCTGGTGCTCTTCGGCGTGGTCAAGAAGAACGGCATCTTGCAGGTGGACCACACCAACCAGTTGCGGGCGCACGGCATGAACCGCTACGATGCCATCATCACGGCCAACCGGGACCGCCTGCGCCCCATTCTGATGACCACGATTGCCTTTGTCGCGGGCATGATCCCGCTGGTCCTCTCCAGCGGCACGGGCGCGGCGACCAACCGCAGCATTGGCTTTACGGTCATCGGCGGGCAGACGCTCTCGCTGCTGCTGACCTTGCTGGCGACGCCGGTCTTCTATTCGATCTTCGACGACATCCTGACTACCTCGCTCTGGGGCCGTCTCAGAAACGGCGTCGGGCGCATTACCACACGCTTCCGCCGCCGCGCTTAGCGCCGATGGCTCTGAGCAGGGAAACGAATAGAAGAAACCGGATGCCTCCTCCCTGGGGTATCCGGTTCCACATTTGGGATAAAAATGATTGGCAAATTTGGAATTTTCCTGGCTCTGCGCCAGGTTTGATGACGCCCGCCCGCTCGCTTGAGCGTTTTCTGGAAACGCCATTGTGGGAAAATCCTCTTTGCTCTCTGAACTCTCGAAGTAAATCTACCTACTTCGGGAGGGGCAAAATGGCTCTCTCTATCCCACTTCCTACGGGCGTACGTCTGCTTCGCACGGAAGAACTGGACCCTAATGAACCGGCCTGTTTTATCCTGGTAAGTGTTTCGCGGTCTGCGGCTTGCCCCTTGTGTCAAGTGCCTTCGCGTCGGGTGCATAGCCGCTATTGGCGCACGCTGGCCGATCTGCCCTGCGGAGAACTGGAAGTCTCGTTGAAAATTAGTGCGCGCCGCTTCTTCTGTGGCAATGCAATGTGTCCGCGTCGCCTCTTCTGTGAACGGCTGCCGCAACTCACGATGGCCTATGCGCAGCGAACCAACCGACTCAAACAGGCCCAGACCCGGATCGCGCAGGCCGTGGGCAGTCGTCCGGAGTGCGCCTGGGCTGTCATCTGCGGATGCCCGCCAGCGCCACCACGCTGTTACGCCTGGAACGCACTGCATCGCCTCCTGACTTTGCCACTCCGCGCGTACTGGGCGTAGACGATTGGGCGTTTCGACGCGGCCATCGCTATGGTACGATCCTCTACGATCTGGAACACCATTGCGTGGTGGATTTGCTGCCTGACCGAACGCCCGAAACCCTGGCCGACTGGCTCAAGACGCATCCTGGTGTCGAGATTGTCAGCCGCGACCGCGCCGAAGCCTACGCCAGCGGCATCCGTCAGGGCGCTCCCGAGGCCAAGCAGGTGACAGACAGATGGCATCTGGTCAAGAACCTGGGGCAGGCGCTGGAACGGTTGCTGGAAGACAAGCGCACCTTGCTCAAACAGGCGACGGCTCCTCCCACTCCCGCCGAAACCGAGGGAACAGAAAATGAGCGTTCGTCTCTCTCCGTTCCGCCGCCCATTATCCCGCTGAGCCACCAGCAAGCGCGTCTGGCTCAGGAAAAGTTCTGTCGGCGTCAATGTCGGCTCGAACGCTATCAGGAAGTGCGCGCCCTCTTTGCTCAAGGCTGGAACATCAGCGCCATCGCTCGCCATCTGGACTTGTCGCCCAAAACCGTGCGTACCTTTGCCTATGCGACCACGTTCCCGGAACGCAAAGAGCGCGCCCCGCATCCCTGCCGAATAGATGCTTTCACCGCCTATTTGCAGCAGCGCTGGCAGAAAGGCTGTCATAATGCCGCCGCGCTCTACAAGGAGATCCAGGAACGCGGCTACCAGGGCCGACATACGCTGGTGCGGGAATACCTGCATACGTTGCGTCAGCCTTCCACCAACGCACCTGCCCGCGAGAAAGTCTCGCAGAGGCAAGTGGCGATGTGGACACTGCGTCGAGAGACCGAGCGCACAGAATGCCAGCAAGCCCTTCTGGACCGTCTGTCCGAAGTGTGTGAACCCTTCCGTGCCGCTTTCGGACTGGCGCAACGCTTTCTGGCAATGATCCGCCAGAGTCCGCGAACCGATCAGGCTGAAGCCCTTCGTCAATGGCTGCAAGATGCCCTGTCCAGCGAGAACGCTCCCTTGCGCGGTTTCGCGCTCAGTCTCAAGCAAGATCAGGCGGCTGTCGAAGCCGGATTGTCGTTGCCCTGGAGCAACGGGGCCGTTGAGGGAAGCAACAACCGCCTCAAGTTTCTAACAGGTGTGGGCGTCCGGCATCGGGCTTGAGCCAGAGAGGCAGAGACGTGGCGGCGCGCAGCCGCACACAGATCGGCAGCAGCCTCGCCGCGCTCTCTCCGCAGTTGGCGCCTATCCCGTCCGCTCCGGCAGCAGCCAATCTTTCCGCGGCCTGCTCCGGGGTAACACCCATTATCGTGCGGTCGCCGTTGCGGCCTGCGCCGTAGACCATGCCGGCAATGACAGGCAGGCCAGTCGTGCGGGCTGCTGCCACTGCCAGTTCCGCCTCCGCCAGATCGCTCATAGTCTCGATCACGATGGCATCCGCCCCGCCTTCCGCCAGCGCCTCTGCCTGCTCTCTGAAGGCGAAGAATACCTGCGCTTGCGAAACCACGCCCCTCCCCAGCACCTGCCCGGTCGGTCCCATCAAAGCAAAGACTTTCGCCTGCCCGTTGGCGGCGCATCGGGATATTTCCACGCCTTTGCGGTTGATCTCGGCTGTCCGGTCGGCCAGGTCGTGCCGGGCCAGAGTCAGGGAATTGGCCCCAAAGGTATTGGTCAGGATGACCTGGCTGCCCGCCTCTACATAGGCATGAGCCACGGCTTCCACGTAATCCGGCCGCAGCAGATTCCAGATTTCCGGGTATTCCCCGACGAGCAGGCCGCGTACCTGTAACTGCGTTCCCCACGCGCCGTCGGTGAGGACCAGACCGTTCGCGCACATCTCTTGCATCAATCTGCTCATGATAACTCTCGTCTCCTGCCGAGTTCACATCCGGCAAATCTGAGTGGCAGAAACTATAGCGCGGCTCTAGCGGGGAACCCCGTTATTGCGTTGAAGTGGGTGACGACCGTATGCGCGGCAGCGCCCACTGGCTGATCGGTGTGAACGATGAGATGCCTGCTGCGCTCCTGGTCCACGAATGCCGGCGGCACGACCGGCTCCTGGCAGAGGCGCTGCTTCTCATACACCGCTAAGTCTGCATCGGAGGCGCCGGGGTGCGCGCTGCGTGACCGAAGCCGCTGTCGTATTATCGGGTCGGGGCACCGACATTCGAGCAGCCAGAACTCCGCCCCATACTTCTGAGCCAGTTCTGAAACCGCATTGCGCTCTCGTGCCGAGAGAAAGGTCGCATCCAGGAGGACATGCTCGCCGCGCTGGAGATGCCTGTACGCTCTGCGCCGTATCTCCTCATACACCACACCACGCTGCGAAACGGTATAGTGCTCCGCTTTGAGCCGTGCCGTAAGGGCAACCCCGGCCAGTTCTTTGCGCACCGTATCTGACGAGATCAGCACGGCGGGCAGACGTCGGCAGAGTTCCCGCGCCAGCAGCGATTTGCCCGATCCAGAGAACCCCACCGTAATTAGCAGCGCTGGCCTCTGATGTCGTCTGCTATAGCACCAGGCTATATCATAGGCGGCTTCTGCGATCTCTCGCTGCCTCTGGCGTTCGGAGGCGGGAACCTCTGTCTCGGCGGCTGCAAGCAGAGCGATGTTGCCGCGCACGCAGGCACGGTAGGCTTGATAAAACGGCAATACGTCCCGGAGGCTCCGGTCTTCTGTCGCACGCTCATAGGCATCCACCAGGCATGCGGAGAGCATCGCCCGGTCCTGCAGTTGGCGCATACGAACCGCCCATTCTACGGGCACGCCCTCACCACCAACGCACACTCGTCCATCCCTTAGCGTTAAGGGCACGATTTCTAGGTAGATTTCCGGGCACAAGCGTCTGTTCAACAGGAGTTCTTGCCCGCAGTAGTGCTTGCGCAATTCCAGCGTACTGTAGTTCAAAAAGCCGAAATCTACCGGCTTCTTGACCTTGTAGGCATAGTCGCCTGTCAGAAAGACGCAAGAGACATGGGTTTGAATGGTCCGGACGCTAACGACGGGATGAGAATAGGCGGCTGGATCGCTCAAATCCTCCAGAATCTGCTTAATATCAGGATGGAAAGTGCTCGGCGCCATGGTGATTCTTCCCAGGTGTAATTCGCATTGACGGCCTGATTCGGTAAATATCCGGTTCGCCGTACTTGACTACTCCCCATACACAAGCACGCCGCCGATATGGCCGGCATACGAGATAAGTAACAGGCCGGCGGCTGCCAATATGTAGTAGACAGCGCGCAAGGGCCAACTCATCTTTTCATGGCGATGCACGCGCAGCGCGACCATAACCCACATAAGGACGGAGGCAATGGCTGCCAGGATGATATGCTGTCGAATCAAGCCCGTAAACGGCATGTGAAGCAGCACGAGCGCGATATAGCCTGTGCCTAGAGCCGCCACTGCGCTGATGGCCGCCAGCACGAGATTGTACCAGCCCGCGAAGAGCAGGGTGCGGCGCTTGCCCACCAGGCCAATGAAATCCAGCAACAACCCGGCAATGAACAGGCCGATAGGGAAATGCACGATGGCGGGGTGGAAGGCGTATTTCGGAAACCACGGCTTGCTCGGTGGCTGTGTCTGGCTTGAGGCCGGTTGGGGGCCGCTCACCGCTTTGCCCGTTCCGCCGCTATGCGGGTCGCCCGGCGCCGTTCCCGCCTTGATCTCCTCGATATTCGTTGCACCGTCGTTGTCCGAATCGAGGTTTTCGATCTTATGCAGAATATCGGGGGTCAGCTCTTTGTTGCCGGTAGCCTCCATCTCAATGGTCATCTGCTTGCCGTACGGATTACGCGCGAAATCGGAGTTGGAGACATGGCAGTTGGCGCAAGAGCGATCCTGTAGTTTGGCGGCATACGGCTTGTACGTATTGATAAGCACGTCCAGGTATTCTGGTTTCGCCTGGGCCCTAGATCCACCAAGCCCGCAGAGGAGTACGGTAAGCATCAGCAAAAGCCGTGGTTTCAAGGAAAGGTCTCCTTTCCCTACGAAGACAAGCCCAAGAAGCGTGGATGGTCGTCCAGAAACCTGACAGGCGGGCAGACCTGTGATGGCCTGCCCGCCTACGGAAGGAGAGTCTATTTGGCAGCAGGCTGCGGGCTGGCAGTCTCCTCGGGATAGGCGAATTTGGCGCCTATTTTCGCCAGGGCTTGCTCAAACTTGGTCGCCTTGTCCCGCGTCCAATCGTCTTTGAGATGGATGACAAGCTGCTTACCGTCGGCAAGCAGTTCCGCTTTCGTGCCATCGAAGGGTTTGACCAGAGCCAGCAACTGTTCCGGGGTCTGGCCTGCCAGGCCCTCGACTGGTAGAAGGACGGTTCGGCGGTCTGCAATCAAGCTCTTCAGGCCGGATTCGGGCTTGTCCGCTTCCTTGTAGATCGCCCGCAGGCCAATCCCGCGGGGCAGCGCCCGAAACATCGCTTGCCAGGTGGAATTCTTCAGGTTTCTCCAGGCAATGCATATGGCGTTCGTCTTATCACAGCCGCACATCTCGCATTTTTTCGGTGCCTCGCCCGCCTTAAACGGTTGATAGAGCAGGCAGTGCTCGCACATTCCCCCGATGGTCGTATCCGGGTTCATCGTGAACTCAACCGGTTTCGTCTGTCCGGGCAGCAGCAGCGACAGCTTGTTCTCGTCTGTGGGAGGCGCGGCCAGCGCCGTCAGCGCCCCGGTCGCCTTGATCTTCTCGGCTGTATCCTCGGCCCGAACCGATCCTGCGAAACCTACGGCCACGAGCGTCAGCGACACAACTCCGAGTCCAATTCTTCCTACCTTTTTCATTGCTTTTTCCTCCGGCAGCCTTGCAGGGCTGTCCCTCAAAATTCTATACATTCTCAGGGGGAGGGAGTGCTCTGTTGGCTGTTGTCTGCCTTATACGCCGCGCCCTTCCGCCCTGTGGTGTCCGTATCTTGTGAAGAATTGTACAATACGGCAGAATCCAAAACATCCGCTAAATGGCCGATTGTGAAAGCGACTACACAAGAAAATTGGTTGCCGTTAATAACCGAGGGACGGTATCTGCGTTCGGAGCTTCGCCCGCCTGCGTGAATGAAATTATAATGGAATAGGTTTCCACAATCGGCCATTTAGCGGATGTCCCTTTTCTGCAAATCGCTTAAACTTCATCGTGGTGAACTTCCGAAGAACGCACCTGGCAGTCATCGGTGAGCCAGACACAAAGCTTGAGGAGGAGAATCGTGGAGCGATCAGGATGATACCTCTACCACAGCAACACAAACGCCTGCTCCCCCGTGGGTGGTGGCTCGCTCTCGGGCTGGCAGGAATCCCGGCTCCCACTGTGGGCTTAGCCTGGAGACAGTACCCCAAAACCTGGGAAGAAGCCGGCGTCTATTACGCGCAGACGACACCAGATAACCCCATAACCAGGCTGCAAGCCAAGATTGACGGCGGCAAACTCACGCTGGCTTACCAGAAAGGCCGGGGCTATCTGCCGGCGGTGCTCAAAGCCCTGCACATCCCCGTCTCTTCCCAGATGCTGGTCTTCTCCAAGACCAGTGTGCATGGCGCCCTGATCTCCCCGCAAGCGCCCCGCGCCCTCTACTTCAACGATTCCACCTATATCGGCTGGGTGCCCCGCGCCCCGATCCTGGAGGTTGTCACCGTGGACCCCCAGCTAGGAGCCGTCTATTACGTTCTGCTCCAGCAGCCAAAGGCAAAACCGCGGTTTTTCCGCAATGTCGTAAGCTGCCTGGAGTGCCATGCCGGCCTGATCGCCAAGACGGTGCCGGGACACCTCCTGCGTTCGGTCTATGTGGATGCAGGCGGAACGCCGGAAAAGGAGGCGCCTAGTTACCAGACCACCGATGCCAGCCCGCTTAGCGAGCGTTGGGGCGGCTGGTATGTGACGGGCAGGCACGGCAGCCAGAGACACATGGGCAACGCCTGCGCTACACGCCAGGGCGACCAATTCGTGGTAGATAGGGAAAAGGGGGCCAATCTTACCGATCTTCATGGACTGGTGGATACGAGGCCGTACCTGAGCCGTTACAGCGATATTGTGGCGTTAATGGTCCTGGGGCACCAGACGCACCTGCAAAACCTGATTGCCAAGGCGAATTACCAGACTCGCATGGCGCTCAGCCAGGACAGGGCACAGGATAAAGCCTCTGGGCTTTCGGCAGACCCTCGCTCCAACACCGCTCCTGTGGACATCCAAACTGCCTGCGAACCGCTGCTGAAGGCCATGCTGTTTGTGGGAGAGGCACGGCTGACGGCCCCTATTACCGGCCTTTCCGGCTTTGCCGAGCAGTTCTCGGCGCAAGGCCCGCAGGATAGTAAGCACCGCTCGCTGCGCCAACTGGACCTCAAGCGCAGGCTCATGCGGTATCCGTGCAGCTACACCATCTACTCAGAAGCCTTCGATGCCCTGCCCGGCGTGGCTAAAGAGTATATTTACCGTCGGCTCTGGGAGGTGCTCAGCGGCCAGGATCGCCGCCTGGAGTTTGCGCATTTATCGAGAGCCGACCGCAAAGCCATCCGGGAGATCCTGCTGGAGACGAAACCGGCTTTTGCTGCCTGGAAAGCCCGGCATTCAGCAGGACAGCAAGCGCAATAGCACAGGCAGGATTCGCTATTGGATTCGCTAGCAGGTCAGCATCCGGTGAAAGCGAGATCAGGACGGCAAAGATTGCCGTCCTGATCTCGTCGAGGAGAAAGAGCACGCCCTTGCTGCCGTTTCCACAGCCAGACGCCCTCGCCATTCCCCTACTCTGTTGATGGGGCTGGCTTACTTTTTGAGGCTGACCATGTAGGTTGCCAGGGCACGGAGATCCTTTCCCTTGATTTTGTCTCCGTAAGCGGGCATTTTTGCATCGGCCTTATGAGACTTCGGGTTCTTGATCTCAGCTTCAAACCAGGCCAGCGAGTGGGCGGGGTTAGCTCCCGTCTTGGTCAGGTCCGGTCCGCTCTTGCCTCCCTTGCCGTGAATCATGTGACAGTTGGCGCACTTGTTCGCCTCGTACACTTTCTTCCCCTCGGCGATCAGGGCCGCACTGCCGCCAGCGCTCTTCTTGGTCGTGGGTTTGTGCTTGGTTTTTGGAGGGCTGGCAGAAACGGCTGTCAACAAAAGCGACCCATAGATGGTAAGTCCAGCCACCGCAAGCACGGCAGCTCTCTTTTTGCCAATGATCACCTGTGTGCTCCTTTATCGTAAGAATTACTGCCTGGTAGGATAGAGAGAATCGGCTAGGACACTCTCTTGCGCCGGTATTGGGGCAGCCGCCCTCCCTCCTCAGCATTGCGCCCATGAGCGTAAAGCGCTATCTGCGTGCGGCCTTCCAGGCGCAGCTTCTTAAGGATGCTGCTGACGTAGTTCTTGACCGTGGAATAGCCCAACTGCATCTCACTGGCGATCCGTTTGTTGGAGTAGCCCAGCCCGATCAATCTCACTACCTGACGCTCACGCAGCGTCAGGCTTTCCAAGCCGCCCTGCTGTGTTGTCGCTGAGGAATGCCTGGAGGACAGAAACGGCTCTGCCAGGCAGGGGGCAGAGGCAGGTTCTCTCCAGGGTTGGCTTGCATAAACGCGGCGTATTCCTTCGGCAATAGGGCCGAACCCCTGCGCTTTGCGCAGTATCCCATGCGCGCCAAGCGTAAGCCGGCACTGTAGGCAGTTCTCCACCGTGTCGTTGAGCATCCCTGTTTCGCAGAGCGCCTGCGCGCTGAGCGCCGCACACCCGACATGGTTACAATTGACGGTCACCAGGATACGCGTTGCGGGACTGATAACAGTCAACTGGTTTAGAAGTTGTGATCGGGAATGTTCCGACAGCCCGCTATCGAGCAGAAGGACATGCGGTCGGAGCCGACCGATGGCTGACAACGCCTCCTGGACCTGTCCCCATGCGCCGACACACTGGAATTCCGCGACCGTGTTAAGCAGCGCCACCATCCCCTCGCGCAGGAGCGTATCGGTCTCAATCAAGCCTACCTTGATCCGGTGCGTGTGGGACGGGCAACTCCCGATACTTGCTTGTGTGTAAGACATGGCTGCCCTCCTGACGATACGGTCTGGCAGATCAGCCTTATCTGTCCTCCTGCCGGACGGAGCGGAATTCATTTTCGGGAGTTCGCTACGCGCCGACCATGAAGGCTGCCAACTTGGCATCAATACCCGCTTCCATTCCTGCCTTTACAACTTACTGCTGCCTATCTACACTCTCGTACAACCCTACTCTACTAGATTTATTGAATCAAATTCATCCTCTAATTGACGGATTTTGCTCTGTTTCACCGGCGAATGCTGCCGTCCACAGTACTTTTTTCCTAATTGACACCTCGCTTCGTGTGTATTATGCTCAACGTTACAGTAACATAGGACCAACGCACCCTCTGTGAACGAGGATAACGCCTTACATAGGCTCGCAACGGTAGGCGCTTACTATCCAATGCACACTCTACGGACGAGGACAACGGGCCGAGGACATGCTTTATGCGACAGGCAGAGGAGGGGTTATGAGACGAATGCGGGCCGGGCGTCTGGGGTTCCTGTCCCTATTTCCGGCTTTGCCGCTGCTCGGGCTGGTGGCGATGTGCTATGTTCTGCCTGCACCACCCAAAACCCAAAAGCTTCCCCCCTTTCCTCTCAGCCTGTTCGCCCAGGCCACCCCGGATGACTATGTGGATGAGAAATCATGCATACGGTGCCATGCAAAATCTCATAATACGTTCGTTCGGTCTCCGCACGCGCCTTTCGTCAACGATACGCGTGATCCGATAGATAAGCACGGATGCCAATCCTGTCATGGCCCGGGCCGTCCTCATATTGCCCATCTGAAAAATCGCGCCGAGCTGTATAACTACGTGATCAGTTACACCAGGGCCACGCCCATACAGGGCGCCATGGCTTGCCTGCGGTGTCATGCCGATACGATGACCCTCGCGCACTGGCGTCGAACCGGCCACGCCCACGCCGATGTCGGCTGCAACGCCTGTCATCAGATTCACCAGGACTTGGAGGATACGGATAAATCTGCCCAACACTCCAAAGCCAGCACCCAGTTTCCCAGAGCGCGCGTATTCGTGGCGGCGGCAGAACCGCGTAAGCTGCTCAAGGCCGATGAGGCCACTCTCTGCGGCCAATGCCATCCGCGAGAGGTCAACGAGTTCCGGCAGAACTTCCATCACCCGGTTCCGGAAGGGCGAATGGTCTGCAGCGACTGCCATGAGATCCATCCCCGCCACGAAACGGAAAGGCAGGAGGCGGCCCAACCGCGCTTCGGCCGCTCCCAGCTAGATCGAATCCACCTGCGGGGAGCGTCGGATATGTGCGTCACCTGCCATCCAGAGACCGCCGGGCCGTTCGTCTTCGAGCATGATCCGGTGACCGGGCTGTCTGGCGACGGGTGCCTGGAGTGCCACCGTCCGCACGGCTCACACAATCCCAGGCTGCTGACCCTCTTCTCACGTGGGGCATGCAACCAATGTCATACCGATAAGGCCAACAACCACTTTCCGGGACGCACCTGCTGGCAGACCGGCTGCCATGTCGGTGTCCATGGGTCCAACACAGACCGGTTCCTGCTTCAACGCTAAGCGCGGCCCGGGAAGCCGCCGGAGATGAAGACGCACATGCGATCTCTACTGGTCCTTCTCATGATCATCGGGCTTGCGACGGCGGCGGGCGCCCAGGAACAGCCGGACGGAAAGGAAGGATCCAACGGTAAGACATCCGGCTCGCAACAGAAGCCTGCCGGCGAGCAGAAGCCGGCGGGAAACCAGGCGCCTGCCGGAAAAGGGCAGCCTCCCCAACAGCCAAAGCCCGCCAGGCCAGGAGAAGAGGAGGAGGAAGAGGTCCCGGAAGAGGAGGCCGCGAAGCCACCCCCCCGCGTGTTTCCCTGGCGCCTGGGATTAGGATGGGTGAACTGGTATCTGTCCGGCAACGAGACCAAATTTCGCCAGTATGCCACGCCGCCCCGAGGGTTTTTCCTGTATGATTGGCGTTACAATTCCCTGTCTATCGCGCATGGGAATTCCGGTTTTCTGGCGCTCAATGGCCCGGGGACAGACGACTACCGAGGCGACGCCGATCTGGCGTTCTTCTTCGGCAGAACACGCCTGGAGGGCTGGTTTACGCGCAACCGCTTCTTCGACCCGACGCCGACGTTGGTGCCCGAGAGTGGCCGCAACATACAGGATATCGCGCTGCGACAGTTCCTTATCCGGGACTTCTCCCTGGCGTTCCGCTTTCAGCAAAATAAGCAGAACCAGTTCTTTGAGGCGCCTCACATTCCACTGGATCAGCGCACGCGCTACATGGATGCCATCGCCGCCGGGCGGCTGGGCAACGGACAGTTGCGCCTGAGCTACGCGGACCGCGTTTTTACCGACTATACGGGCACCTATCCGGAGACCGACATCGGGCGCGTGCAACTGCGCTATCTCTGGCAGCCCACGCTCAACTTCGGGCTGGAAGGCACCGTGGCCCATTTCGATATTCACCAGGCGGGCGCACCCAGAAGCCGCGCGGATGTGCTCTCGCTGGCCGGTTCCTGGGCGCTCGGCCCTTCCAGCGACCTGGCCTTCCTGCTGGAGCGGGATCGCATGAGCCTTCCCGTCGTGCAGAATGCCCAGATGCGCGAGCAGCGCCTCGCCACGCTCCGGTTCGCCCAGCGCTGGCGGCGCTGGGCACTGCAACTGGGGCTGCAGGAACGGGAGGTCGAGCGGGTAAACGCCGATCAAACCTTTGTAGACGTGCCGCGATGGTTTACCTTTGATGGGCGTCTGTCGGGACGACTGAATCGGCAGTGGCGGCTGACCCTGCGCGGCTACACGGAGAACCTAAACCATGCGCTGACGATGCTTACCCAGGACCCGCGCTCCCTCTACTGGGACAGCCGCGATTTTGTCCAGGCCAAGCTCGAGGGCGGCCTTCCTAACTTGAGCGGCTATATGATCTGGTCCTACCGTCACTGGAGCAATGATGCCCGGTCATCCAGGGTGACCATGAACGCCTTCCTCGTGGGAGGCAACTGGCAGGTCTCGCCCAGAGGGAGTCTGTTCCTGGAGTACGGTACCGAAGCCTGGGGAGGACACACCGATATCCTGGAGTTTCCGACGCTGGGCAATTTCACGCCCAGCAACCGTACCTTTGCCGCCGGAGCGAGCTGGGCGATTGGCGCCAGTGGGACTCTAGCCCTTAACTTTACCGATTTCAGCACGCGCAACGACAACCCCCTGCTGCTGCGCGATGGCAACACGCATGGGCAGTTCTTCACCCTCAGCGCCAGTTACCGGTTTCCGCGAGGCCAGGAACTGGGTATTACCATCTCTCCCTGGACTTATCAAGACCGCGTCGTAAGCACCATGGATTATGATGCAACAATCCTCATGTTGACGGCAAGCGCCCGCTTCTGAGAGGCAGAGCGGATAGGCTTTTGCATATATTCGATACGGCAAACGTCCTGCTCTTGGTACATAGCAGTTCCATCGGTGCGTTGCAGGCCGAAGGAGGGATCCGGGAATGCATAGGAAATGGCTAATTGGGTGCTGGGTTGCGCTGATGGTGTTGACGGTGGCGCTGGGATTGCTGGCCGGCTGTGGAGGAGGCGGAGGCCCTAACATCCCGCCGAACCAGGCGGCCCCGACGCCTGTCTCTCCCTCGGCGGAATTCGTCGCGCTGGAGCCTGCCAGCCAGCGCACGGCAACTTACGTGGGCACCGCCAAGTGCGGCGGGTGCCACAGCGCCAACGCTGGCGCCCGCATCCAGCTTGCGGTCGCCAGGGCCAGGAGCGGCACGCGCCAAGCAGAGATCCCTAAGATTGACTTCGACGCATTCAGCCATACCATGCACGGCCAGAAAGGAGTGACGTGCGAACATTGTCATGGTCCCGGCAGCGCCCATGTGGCCTGGGCAACAAGCTTCCTTCAGAACCCGGCAGGGCACAGCCCGGACGAGGCGGACAACAATATCCTGACCTACCCCAACATCACGAGGCATGAAGTGTGCAACCAGTGCCATGGGCCCATCGTGGCGGACTTCCTCGTTTCTAAGCATGCCCAGAAGGTCGATGTAGCGCTGGAAGAGTCTGTGCAAAACCCCTCATTCCTGGGACACTTCTGCTTGCGGTGTCACAGCGGAGCAACCCGTGCCGAGTTTATTGACTATCCGTTTAGCACTGCGACAGATATAACGACCGCCCAGAACACCGCAAACGCCGCCATCAACGCCTTCTCGGCTGCCGACGTGACGGAGCATGCAGAGTCAACGGTCGAGACGGCGTCGTGTGGCAACTGCCACAACCCGCACAAGCTCACCGGCAAGTCGGTTCAGAAGGTGGCACAGAGTCCTAACGACGTGCAACTTCATCGCAGGGCATTCAATCTGGACCCAACACCGGTCACACCCGGCGCTCCGCTCAAAGTGTATTCGAACTTCGACCAGGCATGCGGCTCCTGCCATAACGGGTTCGGAGCCAATCCTTCCGACGCGAACTTGAAAGCCAGCACGAGTCTGCCCATTATGCATGAAGGTCCTCAGTACAGCATGCTTATGGGCTACGGCGGCTTCGAGGGGGCCGGCAACGTGAGCTTCAGCCGGCAGTCGTCGCATGCGGTTCTCAATACCGCCCAGTGCGTCCAGTGTCACATGCCGGACCATAACGGCTTTGCCAGCCACACGATGACCGTTATGGTGGACGTGAGCTGTGCGCCCTGCCACAGCACAGCCGACGCCAGCTCGCGGGCCACGGCTCTCAAGAACGACATCGAGAACGAGTTGTTCACCCTCCGCAGCCGCATGGCGAACTGGGCGCAGCAGACGCTCGGCAATTCGGCCTGGTGGGATTATACCAGACTCATCTCCGAGAGCGGTGGGACGCCTCCGTCGGCAACTCAGGAGGCTTCGATCCCGCTGGGCATTCTTCGGGCGCGCCATAACTACTACTTCATCGTCCGCGATAATAGCTTCGGGATACACAACGCTCCCTACACCCGACTGCTGCTGGACGCGGCCAACAGGGAGCTTGACCCGCTGGTCGGCCGCCCGGATTCGCAGCAGGGCGGGGCATCCAGAGCGATCATCGAGAGCGTGCTGCGCCAGGATCGCGCTCGGAGCAAGCGGGCCGAGCGCTACTTCCGGCCCGGCGCGATCTAATGGTAATCCCCTTCCCTTCATGGTCAGGGATGATAAGTAACTCAAGTTGCTACCTTGCCTCTTCGAGAAGGCAAACGGTGATGCAAAAGCCGGTTTCCAGAGCGATTCTCTCTCAAACGTGTTCCTAGGTAGCAACTTGGGTTAAGTACTTTCTCCAGGCGGTACGGGTATACGAGCGAGTACCCGTGCCGCCTGTTTCTTGCAGCCTGCGGTCCGCGCTTTTTTGCCTCCTGTCCGCAATCGCAGGCGCTGAAAAGCGCCTGAGAACGGATCTGCTAATGACGTCGCCCTCTGAATAAAGTAGGCAAAAACGCCCCCTAAAATCCGCCATTTCGGGGATGTACGCCGCCTTAAGGAACGCTATACTGAGGATAATAGCGTGATAGAAGCAGAAGAAGGAGGTGAGCGATTATGTATCCGCAGTGGATGCGTAAGATCGCACTCTCGTTGGCCCTGCTGTGGGCTTGCGGGTGGAGCTTCTTCGCGGTGGCTTCCTCTATCGGCGAAGGCTATACATGGCCGAAGCTGCTGCCCGGTATCCTGGCGGCGTTGGTGTTTGTAGGCAGCCTGCTTCTGGCCTGGCAATGGGAGCCTATCGGCGGCAGCCTGCTGATCCTGGAGGGGCTGCTGGTCTGTACCGCCTACGCGACCGGCTTTCTGCATGCCCGGTCCGCGAACACAATGTTCTTCGTACTCCTCCTGCTGGCTGCTCCAGCAATGGTATCGGGACTGTTGCTGTTGGGGAACTGGTGGAAGCGAACGCGGAGTCTAGTCCCTCTCTCCGGCATGTAGCCGGAGTAAATGCCTTACCGCCCAAGTAAGGAGGTAGAGAGATGGTTAAGCTCAATGGCGAGCGAACGACGCGCCTTCGTCCCATCGAGGGCGAGTACATCCGCTTTAATCCGTTCGAGGAATTGACGGCTATGGAGCAGCGGATGGAGGATCTGTTTGGGCCTCGGTTCAAATCCGGCCCGCTGGAGTGGGCGATTCTGGATGAGCCGTACCCGTACGAGCCTGCGGTGGATATTATCCAGACCGAAGGCTATATCGAGATGTTTGTGGCGCTGCCGGGGTTCCCGATGGAGGCGATCCAGGTAGACGCCGCACCGGACACGATCACTATCGTAGGGGATCGCGAGCCCTTGTATCCGGAGGATGTGGTGGTGCATACCCAGGAGTGGGGTGTCACGCCAGTAAAGTTCCGGGCAAACTACATCCTGCCCACCGAGGTTGATCCGAGACATGTCAAGGCGACATTCCGTAACGGCGTGCTGCATCTCCAATTGCCGATCTCGGAGACGGCCCGGGTCAAGACGGTGCCTGTGAAGGTAGTTCCTGCATAGCGTATTACCTGGAAGGCTGCTACCAGCGCAAGCACGCGAATCTTTAAAGTAGACACTAGCAAAGCCTTCACTACCCAAGAAAACTATTCAGCAGGGTAGTGAAGGCTTTACTCTAACGTGTGCGGCGGGCAGCCGCGCTGCTGTCTCCCCCGCCTTCTGTTTCAGCCTCGCTTCTCGATGAGCTCTCCGGCTATCCATTAGGCGCTGAGAGGGTCTAGGGAAACCTTTCGCCCGCGGTGGACCGCGGGCGAAAGGTAGCGAAAGCCGCTACCGCGTCCTCAAGCAGAGCGCCCCGGAGAGCGCCGCGCGTCTGCTTGGTGCGGCTCAGGAGGACATCCGCGAGCGCTGGAGCGTCTACGCGCGGATGGCGGCATCTTGAGAGTGAGTGATGGGGAAGCCTCAGCGCTCTAACCCTATTCTATCGGCAGAGGTTGCTTTAAAAGGAAAGTAAGGTGGTCCCATGTTTACGCACATCCTTGTTGGCTGCGATGGCTCCGGGCAGGCTATGAAGGCTGTCCGTATTGCCGCAGAGCTAGCCAGGCAGTTTGAGGCCCGGTTGATCGCGGTGAATGTCTACAATCCCTGGATGATAGCTCCTATCCAAGAAGAGCAACCCCTGGATATGGGCCTGGTAGCGCGCTATGTGGAGCAAGTACAGCAGGATATTGAAAAGCAGACCTGCTGTAAAGCCGCTGAACTCGGTGTAGAGTGCCGCTTTGTGCGCGCGTTAGGCCATCCTGTGGACAAGATCACGCAAGTTGCGGAGCGCGAGAAAGCAGATCTCATCGTGCTTGGCAGCCGGGGATTGGGAGTCTCCGAGGCAGCATTGCTGGGCAGCGTCTCCGATGGCGTGCTCCATCACGCGCATTGTCCCGTGCTCATCGTGCGCTAAGTACCGCAAGTGCACGACAAGGAAAAGTAAACGAGGGTGATGTTGGCGCCCAAGCAGAGAGGTAAAGGAGAGTTACAATGGGTACAGGAAGAACGGAGCGGCCCCCGACCATGCGCTTACTGGCGGGCGTGACAGGCGGAGCCTTGATGCTGTATGGCTTCCAACAGAGCGCTTTCCGCGGGACAGTCCTGAGCGCCCTGGGGTTGGCCCTGCTTGCGCGCAGCCTGACCTGTTTCACGGCAAAAAGCCAGCCTCAGGCGTCTAAGAGGCATTCCTCAACTGAAATCCATGCGGACATCCTCGTTCAGGCTTCTGTCGAGCGTGTCTTTGGTTTCTGGACCAGCTTTGCAAACTATGCGCGCTTCCTTACGCATGTGCTGTCGGTCACCGATCTCGGCCACGGTCATCTGTGCTGGCAGGCTCTAAGCCCGAACGGCATGCCGGTGGAGTGGGAAGCCGTGATCACCAAGTTTGTGCCCAAGCAGGAACTGGCCTGGATGAGCGTGCCCGGCGCGGTGGTGGAACAGATCGGGACGGTTCGCTTCCAGGCTCTTCCCGAAGGAGCAACACGGGTGGATGTGCATCTGACATTCTCCTCGCGGCCAGGAGCGGCTGGACAGGGCAGGGGATTTTATGGGCCAGACACCAACAGGCAATTGGAGGCCGACCTCCGACGAATGAAGGCGCTTATCGAGTCGAAGTTAATGCTGAAGAGTCTCGGGGCAGTCTCTACCGCATGGCGCGGGTTCGATCCGATATCTGCCAGGAGGTGATGCCATCGCGCTCCGGTTACAGATATGCGGAAATTACGCCGCTTTGAGGCTTGTGACACGCTGGCCCCTGTCACAGTAGGAGCCGGTTACAGATATGCGGAAATTACGCCGCTTTGAGAGTTGAAAGACAACGATTCCGCCGGAAAGGGGAGGAGCTTTCGCAGGAGGAAGCGCCGGATAGGACGATGTGTTGGAGACATGACAATGGATAAGCGGCTACTGCCTATCATCGTGTGTCCGGCATGTCAGGAGAAGCTGACCTTCTCCGGCGAAGAGTCCGACACGCGCCTGCTTTGCGGCCAACTACGTTGCGTTGGCTGCCGGCAGGCGTTTCCTGTGATAGAAGAGGTTCCTGACCTGGTGGTGCCTGGAGCCAATCTGGATGGCGCCTTTAAGCCGGAGCAGGCAGAGCAAGTGGCCGCATGGGGGTCCAGAAACTTCGCCGCCATGCAGCAGGGAAGCCTCTCACCCATGGAATGCGAATTTGTGGAGGCCGTTCGTGCCGTGGAGGGACCGGTGATAGACGTCGCCTCCGGGCCGGGCGGCTCCTATGGTGTTCCCGTGATGCAAGACGGCAGGACAGACCGCCTGCTGGTGATGAGCGATTTAGGCACACCTGTCATGCCCGCCTGGCGCAGATGCCTGCGTGCGGCGGGCTGGGGAGAGCGGTGCTCAACGCTGACCTTCGACGCGCGCTGCCTTCCGTTTCGGGATGCAAGCGTCATGGCGATTACCTCTGTAGGTGGCTTCGATAACATCCTGGATAACCACCGGGCATACGCAGAGGCGGCCCGCGTCTTACAGGCAGGCGGGCGCTTACTGGACATAGCAAGGTTCTACGAGCACGGAGGCCCCACCTATCGCTTTCTGGCAGAACAGAGACAGGCTGCGGCGAGTCGAACCGGCTATATCGCCTTGCTGGAGGGACTGGGTTTTGCCATAGAACGATGGGAAATCCCGAACTCTGGCTACGGCAAAACCGACCCTGCCGATGGCCTGCCGTTGCGCGATGAAGAAGCCTGGGAGAATGTGGTTATCTTTGCCCGCTGCTCGGCGTGAGCACTCGCACGACAATCCGCCATTTAGGGGATGTGTCTTGATGGCAAATCCATGATAATGGGGACGAAGCTACCCAAACGGAAAGGAGTTCCTCGCAATAGCCATGAACAGAACGTCTCCCTATACGCAAGAAGACTTCACGCACAGCCCCTTCGTGATGTTTTATGAGGTCACGCGGGCCTGCGATCTGCTCTGCAAGCACTGCCGGGCCTGCGCCCAGCCGAACCGTCATCCCTACGAGATGACGACGGAACAGTCCAAAACGCTCATCGCCCAGATCGCCGAGTTTCCCAAGCCGCCCGTGCTAGTGTTTACTGGCGGCGACCCGATGAAGCGGGAAGACATCTACGGGTTGGTGCGGCACGCCGTAGAGGTCGGCTTACAGGCAGCGATGACTCCGTCGGCTACACCGCTGGTGACCGCCGAGGCCGTCCGCAAGCTCCAGGAGGCCGGGCTAAGCCGGCTAGCGCTCAGCCTGGACGGCGTGGACGCGGAAACCCACGATGCCTTTCGCGGCGTACCCGGCAGCTTCGAGCGCACGCTGGAAATCCTGGCCGATGCCCGCGCCATTGGCCTTCCCCTCCAGATCAACACCACCATCACCCGCCGCAACGTGGACCAGGTGGATGCGATGGCGGAGCTGTTTGGGTCTCTGGGGATCGTGCTCTGGTCCGTCTTCTTCCTGATTCCGGTAGGGCGTGGGCTGGCCGAACAGCGGATCGCGCCGGAGCAGTATGAGACGGTGTTCGAGCAGCTATGGAAGCAGGCGCAGAAGCAGCCCTACGGCATCAAGACGACCGAGGCGCATCACTATCGCCGGTTCGTCCTGCAGCGCCAGGGCAATCCGCAGTACCAGCCGGGGGCCTCCATTGCCGGACGCATTCAGCGCGCGCCCATCGGCGTCAACGACGGCAAGGGCGTGATGTTCGTCAGCCATACCGGGAGCATCTATCCCAGCGGGTTTCTGCCCATCAACTGCGGCAAATTTCCCGACGATTCGGTGGTGCGGATCTATCAGGAATCGGTCGTGTTCCGGGCGCTGCGCGATCCCGACCGGCTCAAGGGCAAGTGCGGCGACTGCGAGTTCCGGCGCATCTGCGGCGGCAGCCGAGCGCGGGCCTACGCCCTCACGCGGGACCCCCTGGCCGCCGAACCCGACTGCGTCTATGTGCCGCAGGCATGGAGGGAGAGGGAAGCATGCTTAGTGTGAGCAACCTGCTCTGCGATCATCGGGCGGGCAACGAGGCACTCCGCTACGGACACGTGCGTGAGCGGCGGCAGGGGCGTGAGCCGGAAACCACGCCCGCCGATCCGTTTGACGGAGCGCCGCGCCCGGTGGTGGTCTGGGCCGTCACCAAAGCCTGCAACCTGCGCTGCGTCCACTGTTACGCCTCGGCCAGCCCGGAGGCAGCTTCCGGCGAGTTGACCCATCAAGAGGGCCTGGCGCTGCTGGAGGACCTGCGCGCGTTCAACGTGCCTGCCGTGCTCTTCAGCGGCGGGGAGCCGCTCGCCCGCCCGGATACGCCCGCGCTAATTGCCTACGCGCAGTCGCTGGGCCTCTCCTGCACGCTCTCCACCAACGGCCTGCTGATTGACGAGGCGATGGCCGACCGCCTGGCTGCGCTCGGACTTAAGTACGCGGGCATCAGCGTGGACGGCATCCGGGCGCGGCACGATAAACTGCGGGGGCTGCAAGGCGCGTTCGAGGGCACGCTGGCTGCGATTGACCGCTGCCGCGCGCGGGGTATCAAGGTCGGCCTGCGCTTTACGGTCCACGCGCTTAATCAGACCGACCTTGACGCTATCTTCGATATCTGCCTGGAACACGACGTGCAGCGCCTCTGCGTCTATCATCTGGCTTACGCGGGGCGCGGGGGCAAGATGCAGAAGGTGGACCTGGCGGCGGAGCAGACGCGCGCCATCATGGATCGCATTTTTGAGCGCACGCGCCGCTGCCATGCGGAAGGCTACGCGCTCGAAGTGCTCACGGTCGGCAATCACACGGACGCCGCCTATATCCTGTTGCAACTGGAAGAGAGCGACCCGAAGCGCGCGGCGGGGGTGGCGGCAAAACTCAAAGGCTCCGGCGGCAATCGCTCCGGCTGCAACATCGCCGCCATTGACCCGCTCGGCAATGTCCACTACGACCAGTTTAGCTGGCACTATAATTGCGGTAATATCCGGGAGCGGCCCTTCAGCCAGATCTGGGCCGAAGCGGCGGACCCACGGCTTAACATCTTGCGCGACCGTCGCGGGGCACTGCCGGCCCGCTGCCAGGCGTGCCGGTTTGTGGAGGTCTGCAACGGCAACCTGCGCACCCGAGCCGAGGCGGCCACCGGCGACTGGCTTGGCCTGGATCCAAGCTGCTACCTCACAGAGGCCGAGAGAGCAGGGGATCTGTAGACGACATTACCAGGCCCGCTCGCCTAGCGAGCGGGCCGGTGCAAGACGGAACGACTTCCTTCTTAACAAGCCCTGCATGGCTGCCTAGCGCACGACCAGCACCGAGCAGGGCGCATGACGCGCCACCCGCTGCGAGACGCTCCCCACCAGCAGCGACTTCCAACCGCTCAATCCCCGGCTGCCCAGCACGATCAGGTCGTAATTGCCTTCCGCAGCCACGCGCACAATCTCCTCCGCCGGATGGCCGTCTTCCTCACGAAAGGCATAGGGAATACCGGTCTGGCCCAAAATCCGTCCTGTGCGCTGCTTTACAGCCGCTTGCATACGCTCCCGGTAGGCCTTCAGTTCCGTGTCAGCGACCGGGACGCCCAGAAGACCCCGAGGAGGAGCAACCACGTGAAGGGCCGTCAATTCCGCGCCGAATTTGTCGGCCAGCAGCCCGGCCATTGCCGCCGCTCCCAGCGCGTTATCCGAGCCATCGGTAGCCAGCAGGATCCGATTGAAGCCGGTCGTCTCCTCCGATGCCTTCTCTCCCCGCACGATGAGCACCGGACAGGGGGCGTGCAGCAACACGCCCTCCGAGACGCTGCCTAATAAGAGCGCCTGCCAGGTGCTCAGGCCCCGGCTGCCCAGCACGATCAGATTGGCGTGTTCTCGCTCGGCCACCTGGGTAATCCGATCGACGGCATGTCCTATCTCCCGCAGGGCCTGACATGGCACGCCGGCCTGCTGGAAAATCGGCAGGGTACGGCATTCGACCTCTCCCTGCGTCTCCTCCGCCAAGCGAGCCAAGTCGCCTGGAACCGTGATCGATTCCCACGCTCCCAGATAGGCGGCGGTCAGCGTATCGTCAAAGACGCTAAGCAGCCGTATGTCGCTGTTGAATTGCCGGGCAATCGCGGCGGCCTTGTGAGCCGCCTTCAGCGCCCCCCGGGAGCCATCCGAGCAGACAAGAAGAGTCTGAAACATGGCCTGGTTCCTCCTATACTCTCTGCTTTCTGGTATCATCACCATTGGACAAGAAGAGTCGCGTCCGCATCCTCCCTGATGCCCAAGACCGTCGCCGACCTCCGGCTCCAGGAAAATGCCACCCGCTCGTAGAGGGCCACACGGCCATTGAGGCTGGCCGGCAGATAGTCAGCTTGCTCCAGGCGAACCTCACGCTCGGTGCCTAGCTGCCGATACCGGCCCGGCTCAACCCTCTGCCCCCCCAGCAACAACATTCCGGTCCAGGGCTGGCTTTGGCTCCTGACTTGCTCTTGTCCCTTACTCATGGTTCTGGTCTCCTGTCCTTGAGTTAGCTACTTGGCCGCCTTTCACTCAATCTTGGCCCTGTGCCCCAGGACGCAGGGTGGACGCAATTTCTTCGAGCTTGTTGGCTGGGCGACCCTCGCCGGAAGGCCATTCCGTCAGAGACATGCCGGAAAGCGCTATGAGGTGTTGGTGGGCACAGTACGGGCAGAAGTGACGTCCTCCTCCCTGGCTCAGAACAAACAGCCAGCCTTCTACTGCCTGCCCGGCACTCTGCCCTGATAGGAGGCGGGAGCGCAGGGCGACGGGAATAGCCGCCGTGGCGGTGCATCCCGGTCCATCGCAGGCTATCTTTTTGCCGTCCTGTCGTAAGCTCATCGGCCTCCCGAGCCTCCTTTTCAGATTGCTGTGCTATTATAAGCCGCTTCTCAAAGGATAGCATCCCCGAAATGGCGGATTGTGATGGCGAAAAATGCAAACGGCGGCGCGGCGCTTTCCCGCTCACAATCCGCCATTTAGAGGATGTTTCCCGTGCGGCTCCCCCGCCATAATAGTTGGGCAAGGAAGAGCCAGTGCGGCTGTTTGGATCCTCTGTCCCGAAAAGGGATACCGATTAAGAAGAGGGGTAGCGCCCTGCTCAACCATGATTTAGGATTGAGCGTTCAAGAGGGTATCACCATTTCCTGTGGGGCTACCAGAAGAGGGTGAATCGTTGGAGAATGTGTTTATCATAGACCCGGCCCGGTGTATCGGCTGTCAGGCGTGCGTGCAGGCGTGCGCGGAGTGCGGCACGCACCGGGGCACTTCCATGATCCATCTGGAGTACATCAACCGCACGGAGACGGTTCAGACGACGCCGCAGGTCTGCATGCATTGCGAGAACCCGACCTGCGCCCAAGTCTGCCCGGCGGACGCTATCAAGCAGACCCCGGATGGCGTCGTGCAATCGTCCCTGAAGCCCCGCTGCATCGGCTGCCAGAACTGCGTGCTGGCCTGCCCGTTCGGCGTGCCCAAATACATGACGGAAGCCGACCAGATGATGAAGTGCGATATGTGCTACGACCGCACCTCCGTCGGCAAACGGCCCATGTGCGCGACCGTCTGCCCATCCGAGGCGCTCTACTTCGGTCCGCTGGAGGAGTGGCAGAAGCGGCGGCGCGGCACGCCGGTGAATACCTTTCAGTTTGGCAAGCAAACGGTTAAGACGAAGGTGTACATGGTGATGCCGGAAAAGGCCGAGAGGCCGGAGGATGGGCATCGCAACGGAGAATTGAGGGTGGATGTTCGGCTGGGAGATATTACCTGCCGGACGCGAGAGGAAGCGAAACGATGAGCGGCGAGACAACGCCCAAGTGGCGAAAAGATTTTCCTATCGAGTGGGGCGCGGATAACTACGTCACCCGGCGCGAGTTCACTAAGTTTCTGGTTCTGATTTCGGGCGCTACCTTTGTCGGCAACGGCTACTTCGTGCTGCAAAAATATCGCGAGCAACGCGAGCCGTTTCCTTCGCTGGAAGTCGCCGCCGTGGACGCGATCCAGCCGGGGCAGGTCAAGCTATTCCGCTATCCGACCGAGGACGACCCGGCGATGCTCATCCGGCTTGCCAGCGGCGAATTCGTCGCCTATAAGCAGCGCTGCACGCATCTAAGCTGCCCGGTGCACTACGCCGCTCAGCGCAATCGGCTGGAGTGCCCGTGCCACAACGGCGCTTTTGATGCAGCGACCGGCGCGGTGCTGCAAGGCCCGCCGCCCCGCCCGCTGCCTAAAATCACGCTGCGCATCGCGAACGGCAAAATCTACGCGGAGGGGGTACAGGGATCATGATTTTTCGCGACCCGCGCCTGTCGAAGCTGGAGCAGCGCTCGCAAGGCATTCTGACCCTGATGATCCTGATCATGGTCATCCTGCTGGTGCAGCTCTGGCTGATCACCATTGCGTTGGAAGAGTATCTGGCGGCGCATACCGCGCTGGCGATCCCGACTTTTATCGCCTCCGGCTTCTGCTTCCTGCTCAATCTCTGGCTGCTCAAGTATCTCTATGCCCTGGATCGCAATGACCAGTAAGGGGAGCGTGATATGGCTATCCTGACACGTGGTCTGGCAGAGCGGATCGAGCGCGCGAACGCGGGGATGTATCCCGGCTATTTCGCCCTGGTGATGGCGACGGGCATCGTCTCGACCGCGCTCTTTCTGGAGGGAGTCAGAGTCGTCTCCCAACTGCTGCTCTGGATCAATCTGGCGGCCTACCCCGTGTTGATCGCAGCAACGGCGCGGCGCGGCGTGCGCTATGGAGCCAAGCTTTGGGCCGATCTGAGCAACCCACAGACGGTATTCACCTTCTTTACCTTCGTGGCTGCCAGCGATGTGCTGGGCGTCCAGCTCTTTCTGCGCGGTTATCGAGCGCCTGCGCTGGGCCTCTGGCTCGTCGCGCTCATCGCCTGGCTGTTCCTGGGCTACTTTAGCTTTGGCGTGCTGGTGTTTACCAATACACGCTCGGCGACCGAAGTCCTCAACGCAAGCTGGCTGATCGCCGTGGTCGGCACGCAATCCATCGCCGTCCTCGGCGCGCTCCTAGCCCCGGATTTCGGCCCCTACGCGCAGCCGGTTTTCATGGCGGTGTACGGCCTCTGGGGAATCGGCATCGCGCTCTACGGTATCTTCATCACGCTCATTGCCTACCGGCTCTTCTTTGCGCGCCTGGATCCGGGCGAGATGCTGCCGCCCTACTGGATCATCCTGGGAGCGACGGCGATCAGCGCCCTAGCTGGCACGAACCTCGTGGCTGCGGCCCCGCAGATGCCGTTCCTGGCCGCTACTCGCCCCTTACTGATGGGCGTAACCCTGCTACTGTGGGCCTGGAGCAGCTGGTGGATCCCGATGCTGGCGCTGTTTGGCCTGTGGCGGCATGGCGTGCATAAGGTGCCGCTCACCTACCACCCGGCGTACTGGAGCCTGGTCTTCCCATTAGGCATGTATACCGTCGCCACCTACCGGCTCGCCGCCGTGCTGCACCTGCCCGCGCTCAAGAGCATCCCTGCGGTCATGGTGTGGGTGGCTCTGCTCGCCTGGGGCCTCACCGCGCTCGGCCTGATTCGCTCGTTTGCGCGCGGCCTGGGCCAGGGAATGCAGATCGGCGGGTGCGCTCTTGTGACCGGCCAGACCAAAGGATGAGATAGAAGATGGGCAATCAACTGGACCGTAAAGCCATTGTGAATGGACTTATCGCTTCGCTGCTGCTGATAGTGGCGATCTACCTGGGATCGGGACGGCTCAAGCATTTCGACCCGGCGCTCATCGCCTATACCAGCGCCGTCGTGTTCGCCACCTTCGGGATCGTCTATCGCTACTCGGTCTGGCTGCAAAAGCCGCCGACGGGCCTCTACTGGCGGCGCGGCTGGCAGTTGTTCCTGCGGCCTGCCCAATTGCCGCGCAACCTGGTCTGGCTGGCGGGGCTGCTATGGAGGAACATTATCCTCCAGACGTTCATCGAGCGGCGCAGCCATCTGCGCTGGGCGGCCCACTTCCTGATGTCTTGGGGCTGCATCGTCGCCGTGCTGGTCACGTTCCCGCTGGTGTTCGGCTGGATCCATTTCGAGGCCGACCCGAACAATTCGGAGGCTTACCAGGCGTATCTGTTCGGCGTTCACGCGGGCACGTTTCCGGCAACCTCCATCGTGGGCTGGCTGACCTTCCACGTCCTGGACTTCTGCGCGGTGGCCGTCATCGTCGGCATGGCGCTGGCTTTCAAGCGCCGCATGTACGATAAGGGCGCGATGAGCCTACAGCAGTTCTCGATGGACTTCCTGCCGCTGATTCTGCTGTTCGCGGTCTCCATCACCGGCCTGATGCTGACGGCTAGCGCCATGTGGATGCACGGCCACTCCTATAGCTTCCTGGCGCTGCTGCACGCCTTCAGCGTGATCGTGACGCTGCTCTACCTGCCGTTCGGCAAGTTCTTCCATATCTTCCAGCGGCCCGCCAACTTGGGCGTGCAATACTACAAGCGCGAGGGCGCGGCAACCGAGTCGGCGCACTGCAAGCGGTGCGGCCAGACGTACGCCTCTCAGATGCATGTGGAGGACTTGAAGACGATACTCGACCAACTGGGCCTGAACCAGCGCTTTGAAGATGGCACGCACTATCAGGAGATCTGTCCAAGCTGCCGCCGCCGCCTGCTCGCGCTCAACCAGTTGGAAGCCATCGGCGGACCCGGATTTTTATGAGACCTAACTCCCTGCCCCCCTTTCGAGGGAAGGGGTAACACAAATTGCCAGAGCGGACATATTGGATGACATGCGCTTTCAAGCTTCGAGTGAGTTGGAAACTAGTCTCTGTGATTGGATTGTATTTGAGCACCGCGCAGGGGTTGGCGCAGACCACCGCGCCGGCGCCCTCCCGATTCGGGCTGAGCCTGGAGCCGGAGGAGCGGTTGCGCTACGAAACGCGAAGCCGACCGAACTATACCGTGCCCGGCGCTAGCGACCCGCAGGCGGAACTGAGCCGTCTGCGCCTGGGATTGCGCTGGAAGGATAGAGCCGGCTGGAGCGCTTTCCTCCAGCCGCAGTATTCCTACTCCCATACGCACGGCGTTGCCGGTTCAACCGGAACGACGCACGACCTGGAATTTCATCAGGGCTATCTGGACATCCAGAGAAAAAACAGCCGATGGCGGCTGGGGCGTCAGGACCTGATTTACGGCGACTCGCGGCTGCTCGGCAACGCCGACTGGAATAATTTGGGCCGCTCCTGGGATGCGGCCAAGCTGACCCTGACCGATAGCCGCGCCACAACCGACCTGTTTCTTGGCAAGCTGGGGCAGTCGCCCAGCAAGACTTCGGAGCCGGTGCTGGCCGGTATCTACTCGAAGCGGACGCTGAGTAAGGCTCATGCGGCAGACTTCTACTTGCTCTACAAGAGCGACCGCGTGAGCGGCGTAACGCAGGATGTCTGGACGCTGGGCACGCGGCCTCATTTCGTCTTTGAGCAGGGCTGGGATGCGACGGTGGAAGCCGCCTATCAACTTGGGCGCAATGGCGTGCGTCCCATCTCCGCATGGGCGACGGCAGCCGTCGTCGGCTACGCGTTTCCTGGTCCATCTCAGTTACGGTGTGGTCTGGAGTACGACTATGCCAGCGGCGGCAATCCCACCGGCGCGGGAGGCTTTCATACTTTCGACCAGCTCTACCCGACCAACCACGCCCACTATGGCTTGCTAGACTACGTTGGCTGGCGGAATATGCAGGAGGTGCGGCTCTCGGCGCGCGTCAAGCCGGGGGCGCGCTGGCTGGTCACGTTAGACGGCCACTTTTTTACCCTGGCGGATGCCCGCGATTTCTGGTACGCCGATAACGGCAGGCCCGTCGTGGGCACCGACGGCAAGCCGCTGCGCGATCCGACCGGCGCGGCAGGGCGTGACCTGGGAACGGAGTTCGATGCCGTCGTCAGCTACACGCTCAGTAAAAGCGCCAACCTGTCCGTAGGCTATGCGCGCTTCCTGCCGGGGGATTTTGTCCGCCGCACCAACGGCGGTCGTGCCGACGATAGCGACTGGTTCTATGCGCAGGCGTATTATACGTATTAACCCAAGTTGCTACCTAGGAACACGTTTGAGAGAGAATCGCTCTGGAAACCGGCTTTTGCATCACCGTTTGCCTTCTCGAAGAGGCAAGGTAGCAACTTGAGTTATTAAGGAAACTTGGCTCTGCCCGGCCCTAAAGGACCGGGCTGTAGGCGGCAAGCCCGCGAAAGCGGGCTACCAGAGGTGGGTTAGCCCCTGTGCCCTTGATAGGATCCAACCCACCCTACGTAGCCCCGGATACGGGGCTTGCCGTCCGCAGTCCACCCCTTTAGGGGTGGCTGCCTCTCGAAGGCTCCCTCTTAAGCCTCGACTTAGGGGAACGCTATCAGGAAGGGAAATCATGGCAAAACTACCGCTGCCTGTTGAAGAGATTATTAAAGAATACGGCCCGCATGCGCACTATACGCCGCCCGGAGGCTGGCAGTATCAGGGCGAGCCGGATAAGCTGGTTGCCACGCACTGCTGCTTCTGCGGACAGCAGTGCGGAATCAACCTCAAGGTCAAGGATAACAAGGTCATCGGGTTTGAGCCGCGCGAGGACTTTCCATTCAATCGGGGCAAGCTCTGCCCCAAGGGCGTCAAGCGCTACATGCAAAACGAGCATCCTGACCGCCTGCTGCATCCGCTCAAGCGCACGGACAGGGGCTTTGTCCGCATTAGTTGGGACGAGGCGCTGGATACGACGGTCGCCGAGATCCGGCGTATCCAGCAGCAGTACGGCAAGGATGCCTTCGCCATGCTCTCCGGCGTGTCGCTCTCCAACGAGAAATCCTATCTGGTGGGCAAATTTGCGCGCGTGGCCTTGCAGACGAAAAACCTGGACTACAACGGGCGGCTCTGCATGGTCTCGGCGGGGGCGGGCAACAAAAAGGCATTCGGCATTGACCGCGCGGCCAACTATTGGGACGATATTCCTCTCGCCGACGTGATCTTGGTGACCGGGGCCAACGTGGCCGAGTGCGCCCCGATCACGACCGATTATATCTGGCGGGCGCGCGACCGGGGCGCGAAACTGATCATGATTGACCCACGCGTAACCCCGCTGGCCCGCACCGCCGACCTGCATCTTCCGGTACGTCCCGGCGGCGACTCGGCCCTGATGAACGGCATTCTGCACGTTGTCATCGCGCGGGGCTGGGTAGACCAGGAGTTCATTGACAACTACACGACCGGCTTTGAGGCGGTCAAGGAGACGGTGGCGAAGTACACGCCGGAGGTCGCGGGGCAGCTCTCGGGCGTGGACCCCGCGCTCATTGTAAAGGCCGCCGAGATGTGGGGGCCGGCAAAGACCAGCTTCCTGCTCCATGCGCGCGGCATCGAACACCATACGAAGGGCGTGGAAAATGTCCTCTCCTGCATTAACCTGGTGCTGGCGACTGGACGCATCGGGCGGCCCGGCTGCGGCTATGGAACGATTACCGGCCAGGGCAACGGTCAGGGCGGGCGCGAGCACGGCCACAAGTGCGATCAGCTTCCCGGCAACCGCGACATCGAGAACCCGGAGCATCGCAAGTATATCGCCGAGGTTTGGGGCATCGCCGAGTCGGAGTTGCCGGGCAAGGGCAACACCGCCGAAGAGATCATCCAGTTGATGCACTCCGGCGAGATCAAGGGCCTGCTCTCCATCTGCTTCAACCCGGTCGTCTCCCTGCCGGACGCCAGCTTCACCAAAGAGGCGTTCAACCGTGTCGAGCACTACACGGTGATTGACTTCTTTATGAGCGAGACGGCCCGCCACGCCGATATTATCCTGCCAGGTTCGCTGCATGAGGAAGACGAGGGAACTTCGACCAGCGCGGAGGGGCGCGTCATCCGCATTCGCAAGGCGGTAGACCCGCCCGGCGAGGCGCGGGTAGATTGGCATATCCTGCTGGACTTGGCCAGGCGTTTAGGACGTGGGGCGTACTTCCCGTATACGTGCGCGGAGGACATCTTCAACGACCTGCGCGTGGCCTCGAAGGGCGGCACGGCGGACTACTACGGCATCACTTACGAGAAGATTGAGCAGAACTACGGCGTCTTCTGGCCCTGTCCGAGCCTGGATCATCCTGGCACGCCGCGCCTGTTCGAGGATAAGCAGTTCTATACGCCGGACAAGAAGGCGCACTTCAACGTCGTCGAATATCGCCCGCCCGCCGAAGTGCCGGATGAGGAATATCCCATCGTCCTGACAACCGGGCGCGTGGTGAGCCAGTATCTGAGCGGCACGCAGACCCGCCGTATCGGCGGTCTGGTGGATCAGTACCCGGAGCCGTTGGTGGAGATGCATCCTACGCTGGCGGCGAAGCTAGGGGTAAGAACTGGCGACCGCGTTACGGTGGAGACGCGCCGGGGGCAGGTGACGCTCAAGGCCAACGTCGTGACGACCATTCGCGAGGATACGATCTTCATCCCCTACCACTGGGCGGATGACAAGTCGGCCAACCTGCTCACCATCCGCGCGCTCGATCCGGTCTCGAAGATTCCAGAGTATAAGACCTGCGCGTGCCGGGTCCACAAGGCGTAGAGAAGGGGAGGGGCCAGGCTTCTAGGGTTCCTGATTCTGGCCCTTAACCCTTAGAGCCTAATTCGAGGTCGGCCCCAGGCCATGACGCGCCGCCCACACGGCCGCCTGCACCCGGTCCGAGACGCCCAACTTGCCCAGGATATGCTCGACATGGGTCTTGACCGTACTCTCGGCGATAAAGAGCACCGAGGCGATGTCCCGGTTGTTCAATCCGGTCGCCAGCAGACGCAGCACCTCGGCTTCTCGCTCCGTCAGCGGCTCGATCAGGTCCTCAGAACCCGCCGCCTGCTCGCTTAGGCCTCGCAGGGAGCGCACCAGGTCCTGGGCATTCAGCAGCATCTCGCCATTGGCGACGGCGCGCAGCGCCTCCAGAAGCTCCTCCAGCCCGACGCCTTTGAGCAAATAGCCCGCTGCCCCGCCGGCCACCGCCCGGGCCATGAAGGTAGGGTTATCGTAGGTGGTCAGCATAATGACCGCTATATCGGGGTGCTTTTGCTTGAGCGCTTGCAGGGTATCCAATCCATCGCTGCCAGCCATGCGAATGTCCAGCAGCACCAGTTGGGGGTGCAATGTATCCACCAGCTCCAGCGCTTCCTTGCCCGAGGAGGCTTCACCGACGACCTGGAACTCTGTATCCTCCAGCATGCTGCGCACCCCGCCCCGCCAGATGGCGTGATCATCTACCAGCAGCACGGTGATGGGGCGGGCCTGCGCCCCGGCGGCAGAGGTTGGCTCGCTCATCTGTCGTCTCCCTCCTTACTTTGCGGGGGCGATGCCAGCACCGGAAACACTGCCCGGATGGTGGTTCCCGCATCGGGGGCGCTGTGTAATTCGTAGGTGCCCCCCATCAGGCTGACACGCTCGCTCATGCCCTGCAGGCCGACACGGCCATTTTCTCCGATCTTCTCTTCCGGCACGAAACCGCATCCCCAATCGCGAACCTCCAGGACGAGTTGGGCCGCCCGGGGCCGCTCTTCTTTTTGTAGCAGCAAGAGCACCCGCACGGCGGCGGCTTGCGCGTGTTTGCGCGTATTGGTGAGGGCTTCCTGGGCGACCCGGTACACTGCCGTCTCCAGGGTCTTATCGAAGCGTTGACCTGCAATATTATGGATCAGATCGGCGCTCTGCCAGCCCGCGCGCTGCTTTTCCTCCGCAAGCAACTGTTCCAGCGCGCCCGCCAGCCCCATCTCGTCCAGCGCCAGCGAGCGCAGGCCGTTGACCAGCCGCCGCGACTCGACGACCGCCTCTTTGAGATATTGCAGCCCCTGCTCCACCTCTCGCGCCGCTTTGGCCTGATTGCCCGCCGCATACGCCCGACGAAACGCCTCCAGATGGGCATGAGAAGCCATTACGAACTGCGTCAGGCCGTCATGCAGGTCGTAGGCGACCGCCCGGCGCTCCTCTTCCTGCGCGGCGATCAGCCCGCTCACGAGAGCGCGCTGCCGGGAGATCATGTGCAAATTGTGAATGGCCACCGCTGCATAATCGCCCAATGCCTGCACTGCAATTTCATCGGCCTCAGTGAAGGGACCGCCCCCCTCCTTATTCGTCAGATAGAGGCTGCCCAGCACCGTATCACCGCGTCGGATAGGCACCCCGAGGAAACTCTCCATCGGCGGATGGTTGGGCGGGAAGCCTGCGGAAGCCGGGTGGTCTCCGAGACGATCAATGCGCAGCGGCTCGGTCCGCTTCAGCAGCAGGCCCAGCACCCCGACCCCTCTGGGGCGTGGGCCAATCGCGGCTTCTTCTTCCGGCGTCAGGCCTACCGTGGCAAACTCCAGCAATCCCTGTCCATCGGGGCGAGCGACTCCCAGCGCCGCATAGCGCGCCCCGGAGAGAGTACGCGCCGCCTCGGCGATATGGCGCAAGGCCTCCACCCCGGTCTGGCTGGAAAGAATGTCCAGGGCGACGCGGCGAGCCGTTTCCATCACCAGGGAGCGGCCCTCTTCCGCCGCCTGCAGTTCCGTCAGCGCCTTGTTGGTCCTTTTGCGCTCGGTAATATCGGCAAAGATAACGATCGTGCCGCGAATCTCCCCATCCTCCACGATGGGGCGGCAGGTATATTCCACCGGGAAAGAGGTGCCATCTCGCCTCCAGAGCACCTCGGTATCCCCCTGGCAGCCCTGTCCCGTCTGAAAAGCGCGCCAGACCGGGCACTCCTGCTGCGGATAAGGAGAGCCATCCGGGCGGCTATGGTGGGTGAGAGCGTGCATATCCTGGCCCAACAGTTCTTGGCTCTTGTAGCCGAGCATCTGCGCGGCGGTTTGGTTAATGAAAGTACAGCGGCCTTGCCGATCCACGCTATAGATCCCTTCGCCCGCCGACTCCAGCAGCAGGCGGAAGTGGTCGGCCAGCCGCGCCGATTCTGCTTCCGAACGCCCAGACCGATCAGGCACGGGCATTGCAATCGCATTCGCGGGCGAGTCGTTCCTCATGTTTTTATCTGGCATGATTTCTCCGGTTAACAGGCGCAGAGGCGTTATGGAAGCGCCATGCCCACTGTCCGCCGCCTGATAGCCACCACTAGCGGCGCTCCGTTGCCCGTTTTCTCCCGTCATTACTACGTCTGTCGCCTGGGCTGCAATTCCCGCAGGGTAAAATACCTATGGGTTAGGCACCTCCCCGAACAAGCGAGGGACAACGTGACCAAAAGACTGCGGCAAAGGTTTCGGCCTGAACGTACCGGCATCAATGCGCCGTTAGGCCAGTTGGAAGAGGCCGTTATGCGCTATGTCTGGGCGTGTGGGGATGCCGGTTGCCTGGCCGCTGATGTGCAGCAGGCCTTCGAAACCGAGCAAGCAGCCGCCTTGACGACGGTACTGACGACCCTCGACAGGCTTCTGCACAAGGGAATTGTACGCCGAGAACGCGAAGGGAAAGCCTACTGCTATTGGGCGGAGGTGCCCGAGCCAGAGTTGGAGCAGCGGATCGTCGCCGGTGTCCTCGACAGCCTGATCGCGCGTTTTCCAAAGGCTGTAGCGACCTATTTCTCCCAGGCTGGCGGGGAGAGTGCCAATCTCCAAGACCTGGCCCGTCGTGTCGAAGAACTGCAACGACAGAGACAACAGGAGGAGAAGAAGGATGCTTAATCCCGTTCGATGACCCATCCTCTTCGGTGAGGCGAAGAGTGCGAATTTTCATGCCTCCTATTTTATAGGATTTCTATCTGCTTTGTCTATAAGCTCAATCCATGACTTCGTTTAACTATCAGCTTTCAAGTATTTCTTGAAGGCTGAGAGTTAGGTAGACACTCCCAGCCGTGTGGATCAATCTCACGCAGCCTGCTGCTGAGGAGATACGTCAACACCGTTGGGAGCGATTACCTGATGCCGCGTTAACAATTGGAAAACGACAACAACTCCCCTTCCCCGATTTGCAGGGAAGGAGGGGCGCGAGGATCAAGCAGGAATAAGCAGGGTGGGAAAACGATGGCTGACGTATCTTCCCTTAACGAATTCTGGAAATCAATTGCGCCCGGCGAGCGGATTTTTGAACGCGGTCAGCTGGTGGGTCTTCCCGACCCGGCACGGCGCTATTTGGAATATGCCATCGCGCCCGGCACCCGGCTCGCGTCGGCGATTCGGCTGCGAATGCAGGGCCAGATCAAGTTAAGGCGCTGGCTTCCCTTCACGGCGGAGCAGGTCATCGGCTGGAAGCGTGGAATGATCTGGCGCGCTACCGTACGCATGCATGGGATACCTATCCGGGGCTTTGATCGCCTTATCAACGGCGAAGGGGAGATGCAATGGAAGATTCTGGGGCTCCTGCCTCTCGTGAGCGCGGCAGGACCGGACATCACACGCTCGGCGGCGGGCCGGGTCGCGGCGGAGACCGTCTGGCTGCCCTCCGTGCTCTGCCATGAAGAGGTGACATGGACGGCGCCGGACTCGTCCCATGCACAGGCCCACCTCACGGTCGAAAGCGAGAGCGTGGAGCTTTCCTTTGGCATCAACGGCACCGGCCAGCTTGAGAGCGTCACGCTGAAGCGATGGGGCAATCCGGAGGGCGGCGCATATCATTACGCGGACTTCGGCGGCTTTGCCGAGAGGGAAGGCACCTTCGACGGTTATACTATTCCAACCCAGTTGCGTATCGGATGGTATCCCGGCACCGAGCGCTTCGAGTCGGAAGGCGAGTTCTTCCGCTGCCAGATTGATCATGCCGAGTTCCGTTAAGCACTACCGATGGGAAGAGCACCCATCCTGGAGAACGGCCCTTCGTCCGCATCCGAGTGCAGAGCGTTCGATTGAGCGCAATTGATGGGCGAAGGGAGTCCGAAGTGGATCTTCCAGGATTCAGGCTCACTGCCTTCCTCTTGAGCCAGCGTTCACAGGGTCGGAAGATCCTGCTCCTTTCCTCTTGGCCGCTTCCTGCACGAACGCGCGTTCCTCAGCATCAAGCTGGGCGAACAGCGGTCCCTCGCGCAGGTCGAAGCAACGGCGAGGCCGTCCATCCGGGGCCGAGCGTGTCGCGCCGTTGTGGAAGCACCAGCCCGCCGCTCCGCCCGCCCGCGCCCCCTGTAAGTCGGCGGCGAAGTCCCCGGCGCGCATCTGCCACGCGCTATACCCCCGACGAAACGGCTCCTGATAGTGAATGGGAACCTCACGCCCCAGCGCGCGTATCCACCCTTGAACCTCCTTCGTCCGGGCCTCTGTCTGACCGGGAGATTGAGGGTCGCGCGGTCGGTGCGGACAGAGGAAGTCAAGCCGTGCCTCCAGCAGATAAGCCCGAACGTCCTCACGACCGAGGTCGCCTCCGTGAGAAGCCGTAACAAGCCGACCGGGGTCCAGCCGCTTTACCACATTACGCAGTTGTGCCAGATCCGCCACAGGCGTATGGCGCTTGTCGGTGATATTGCGCTCGTTGGCAAGGTCCAGATACCAGTTGCGCCAGGGCTTGAGCGCAGTCAGAATCGTTTCCACCGCCCGCCGATGCGCGGCCAATGTTTGCAGGACGGGCGTGCCCGTTGCGCTCTCGCCGCGCGAGAGGGTGACGTCCACAACCAGGTCCCGCCGGTCGCACTCGGCCAGCAGCGCCTTGAGCTTGCCCAGATACGGCTCGCGTGGGCGGCCCTCACCGTCCACTGCGGACACGTCGCTGCCAAAGGCGTTCCAGGTCGCCCAGACGCGCAGCCAGTTAAAGCCGCTCTGCTGCATCCAATCCAGGTCTGCTTTCCAGATCTGCTCGGAAGCGCCCAGCGCGCCATAGTAGCTACAGCCATAGAGGAAGGTTGGCTTGCCGTTGAGAGTGAAGAGCGTGCCCTGAATGCCCAGCGCGGTGGATCGTCTCTGCGTGGGCGCAGCAGGGGTAGGACTGCTGGCGCTGGATTGCAGGGCCAGTATACAAACCGCCGCGACTATGGTGGTGAAGAGGCAGGACAGAGAAGTCATGGAGCTTGTGTCCGATCCGGTCGGTTTTGTTGATAATCGGCTAGGCTTGCAGCCACTTTGATCGGCTACGTCCGCGCATTCAGGGGACGCTAAACAGCCCCCTTTCCATCGTAAGAGCCTCCGCTGCCACGCCCACGAGCTCAGGAGGCCATCTATTGCCTGAGAATAGTCGCCCAATCCGGAGCGGCAGGCAGGGGCGGGCAGCCTGCGGCGCGCAGGGCTTCGTTGCCGTCGCGTCCGCCTGGAGCGACGAAGACAGGGCGGCCTAGCTCCTGCGCGCGAAGACATTCGCGGACCATGTTGCCTCCTGCGCGCACATCCAGCCCAATGATGAGGTCAGCCAGGGCGAAGACCAGGCGGTCGCGGCGGCGGTTGTTGGCGCCGAGCCCGTGATCGTCGAGGCGGAAGGGCGAGAGGGCCAGGTCGCGCTCCGGAACGAAGACGGCCTCTCGAATGCGGGCGGCGGAGAAGGGTGGGCGGTCGAACTGCGGTCCGAGCGCTTCCCGCAGGCCCCGGTCGAACACGTAGAGAATAGGCCGGTTCTGGCGCTGTGCGGCGAGGGCGAGGCGCTGGTAGGGCAGGCGGTCGTGGCCGGTGACGGGAATGCCTCCGGCTTGCACCAGCGCGGCGGCGAGCTCTTCCAAGCGCGCCAGCGTAGGCAGTGGCGCGCCGTTGGAGACGGCGATGGTGAAGGTGAAGCGCGGCGGATCGGCGTCCTGCGTATCGAGCAGGGGCAGGCAGCCGAGGGCGTAGAGGACGGGCGGGGGCGCATCATCGAAGCGCTCGATTCGGTGAGGATAAGCGGCGCTAGCGAGAGGAAGCAGGTGCAGCGGATAGAGGCGGAGGAGGCGGACAAGCTCGGCGCTGTGGGCCAGCAGCCGGGCGCGATGCCGGCAGAGATAGGCGGCGGCCTGTGGGCGCAGATCGTAGCGCCGCTGCCACTCGGCGGCGGGAAGAGTCAGGCACTCTTCCGGGACGAGGCGGCGTTGGGCGTGCAGGTGGAGCAGGCGGGCCAACGCTTTCTCGCCGAGGTGGGGCACGCTGTGCAACAGAAGGATAAACTGGGTGGTGCTGAGGGGCTCTGCGGCGTCGCGGTTCATGGCCTATGCCTCGTCCTGGGATTTGAAATGAGCGTCTCTCTATAATGCTGCAAATTCACCAGAGAATGCTTGCCTTCCTGCTTTGGCGTGGAGCGTTGCCGGTAGGCGCAGAGAGCCGCTTTGGATGAGTATTTCAGGCAATGGAAACAAGAACGCTTTGTTGTGTAGTATTATACAATAGAGCTAATGATTCAGGCATCGTTAGCTTTCCCAATCCGGCGTATGCCGGGAGGGATCGGAGCGGTGAGCAACCTAGGGAACGCTTGAATTACCAGTTTTTGGATAATTCTTTAGTCAGGATGACACTCCTGGCCACTCTGACCTTGAGTTAGGTGGCCAAGTAGGGTAAACTTCCTGGGGATATTGTAACAAAATTGGTTCTGTAACGCCCTAATCCATTGGGAGCGGACAGAAAGCGAAACGAAAAACGCTTGCGCACGCTAGAGTCCGATTGCATACCGTTCCGCAAGGCCAAGAGAACGGTGAGAACAACCGAGCATCAATGAGCTTACAGAGAGGGATGGTACCGCGTGGAAACGACACAAGAGAAACGAAGAAAGTATATCGGGGTAGGGGGCGATGATGTCCCTTCCCTGGGAGTGCTGGAGGGAGATATCCTCCGGCTGCTATGGGATGCAGGCGAGCCGCAGTCTTCGGTGCAGGTCTATGAGGCCATGCATTTTTCCCGGCGGCTAGAGAAGCGAGAGATGCAGTCGCCATCCACGATCGCGGTGACGTTGAGCCGCATGGTGGAGAAGGGCCTGCTGACGGTGGAGCGCCGGCCGCGTGGAGGCAAGGGCTATTACGGCCCGACCCGCTCGCGCGCCGAGGTCGTCGCGGCAGTCATGGACGACGTGAGCCGCCGGCTGACGGGGCAGCCACTGGGGTATCTGCTTAAGCGTCTGCACTCTAATGAGACGGCTGCGCACAACGATGGACTGGATGATCTGGTAGCAGAATTGCGCCGGGTCGAGCAGGAAGATTGTGCCCCGGCCCCGCCAGAGAATGAATAAAAGACAGGGCCGTCAATGACTATCTGTCAACGATAAAGCAGGGATTGCGGAAGGAGCGCCCGGCCAGCACACTATGCTGGCCGGGCGCTCCGGCGTTTGGAAGTAAGAGGAAGAATGGGGCGCAAGCATATCAACCGGGTTTGGCGCGGCGATTGGAGGTTCTGGCTTGCGGCATGGAATAATCCTGAGGCGGGCAGAAGAGACCGCCCGCGATGACTACTCGGCCAGATTCAGGGCCGCACCGTTTGGCCCGGGACCTTCAGCTCTGCGTTTCAGGAGGGACACCTGCAGGATGCGCGCGCCAGCTTCTATCCGGCGGTTTCGCTCCGACGAGCCGAGTCCGGTCGGGAGGCGAACGGCGCCTAAGGACGATTCCATGCATACACTCGATACGACGCTAACCACTATAGATATGCTGACGCTCGATGGGCTGCTGACGTATGCGGCCGCCCAGAACGCATCCGATATTTTCCTCAAGGCGGGCGCGCCGCCCGGGCTGCGGGTGCTGGGGCGCGTTGTGAAGACGCCTTTTCCATCGCTTTCGCCCGAAGAGACGCTTCGGCTAGCCTACGAGCACGCAACATCTGCCCAGCAGAAGCACTTTGAGCAGACCTGCGAGCTTAATCTTTCGTTTACGGTGGAAGGCGTGGCGCGCATCCGGCAGAATATCTACCGGGAGCGCGGCGGCGTGGCGACCACCTGCCGACTGATGCCTTTGCGGGTGCGCTCTCTGGAAGAGATCGGAGTTCATAGCCAGGCCATTCGCCAGATGACGACCGCCTCCAACGGCCTGGTGCTGGTCACCGGGCCGACGGGTTCGGGCAAGACGACAACGCTGGCGGGCATGATTGACTTTATTAACGCCAACCGTCCCGTCAACATCATCACGATTGAAGACCCCATAGAATACCTTTACACGGACAAGCTGGCGATGGTCAGCCAGCGGGAGGTCGGCCTGGACACCCTGAGCTTTCAGGAAGCGCTCAAGCAGGTGCTCCGCCAGACTCCCGACGTGATCCTGATCGGCGAGATGCGGGACATGGAGACGCTGAACGTGGCGCTGCAGGCGGCGGAGACGGGCCATCTGGTATTTGCGACCCTGCATACCTCCAGCGCGGCGGAGACTCTGGACCGCATCTCGAATATGTACGCCCCGCATGAGCGCCCGATGCTGTGGCTGCGCCTATCGGTCTGTCTGCGTGGGGTGGTCTCGCAGAAGCTGGTCAAGAAGGCCGACGACAGCGGCCGGGTGGTGGCTCAGGAGATTATGGTGGTGACGCCGACGATCTCGAAGCTGCTGGAGGAGGGCAAGTCGGAGGACCTGTATGCGGCGATCCGGCAGGACGGGCAGGAGGGCTATTGGGGCATGCAGACGATGAACCAGTGCCTGGAACGCCTGGCCTGTGAGGGGGTAATTACGGAGGCGGACGCGCTGGCGAAGGCCGGCAACCTGAGCGAATTGAAGCAGATGCTGCGGCGGAGCCTGGGCAGCGGCGAGGCGCACCGGGCCGCATAAGGGACTCTTTTTTCGACGGGTTAGAAACCCTTCGCTCTAGAGCTCTGCCAGGGTCGGGCCTGCCATGGTTGGGCCCTCTGCCTTGCGAGGCCCTTGCCTCCGCCTAGCCACACCTGTCGAGGCTGGGTGTCCCTCCGGGACACAGACCGCCTCCCCTCTCCTTGAGAAGGAGAGGGGCCGGGGGTGAGGTCGTCCTGCCAGCAGGGACACACGGCGCGTAGCGCCCTACAACGAAGGGTTTCTAACCCGTCGCAACTTCATTCCGTCGCTACAACCGATCTGTCCGCCCCTGTCTCCGAATTCGGGGGCGGGAGCACCCTACTCTCTTTTTCCTCGCGTGCGGGGGTTCGGGTCCTGGGAAGTGCCGGTAATGTTGCCGCTCGGCCCCTGAACATCCTCCTCACCGACCACTCCAGAAATATTCTCCGCGCTGCGGTAGCCGGTAGGCGTGGGATGCTGTTTCCCGACGCCGTAGCGGTGGGCCTTGCCTTCTGTTTTCCCCTGAGGGCGTTGCGTATGGCTCTGCTGTCCTGTCGTATCCTCGGCAGGCAGGCTGCTGATGTTCTCGTTTTCCCGATCTGGCTGTTCCATAGCGCGCTCTTCCTCGCAGGCTGAAACTGCGGATACGACTGCCGGGGTCCCGCCGGAGTTCCCTTATTTGGTTTCGGCAAGCCCTTCCATGCGAGGTAGCGGGCGAATAAATTCACAGCAACCAAGCACAAAGTCGCCCTACAGCGACTAAAGACCTCATCCCCGACCCCTCTCATTCAAAAGGAGAGGGGAGAATGTGAGTAGCCAGGCCCCTCCCTTACGAAGGAGGGGTGGCCGTAGGCCGAGGTGAGGTCGGAGTCCGCGGAAACGGACTTTGTGATCTTGTTGCTGCGGCTTGAGCCGCCCGAAAGCAAAGAGGATTTCAAGCGTATGCCTGCCAATTATCCGCTGAACGTGTTTGCCTGCTTCCGAGGATACCGGACGGCAGAAGAGGGCTGAAGGAGGGCGAGATGGTGGAGCAAAGGCTGGAAGAGCGCTTGCTGGAATTGGAGATTGCAGGCTATACGGTTCTGGAGGGCATGCTGACGCCGGAGGAGTGCGCGGAGGCGCGGCGGGAACTGGACCGCATTTTTGAGGTAGAAAAGGACTTACCCGGCGCTCCTCACGGCCCCTATGCCGCGCAATCCTATAACCTGATGAACAAGGCGCGCATCTTCGAGCGTCTCTATCAGTTGACGCCGCTGTTGCGGCTGGTGCGCTTTTTTCTGGGCGAGGATGCGGTGCTCAGTTCTGTGCAGGCGCATCGCATCCTGCCGGGCGCACCGGTCCAGCAGCTCCACTACGACGGCACGCTAACCGGGCCGTTCAAGTCGGTGGCCGAGGCCGATAAAGGAACGCGGATCGTCAGCCACGTGCTGGGGTTCAATGTGGTCTTCTGCATCACGGATTTTACGCGCACCAACGGGGCGACGCGCGTAGTTCCCGGCAGCCATCGCTATCCGGGCCGAGAGGTTCCGCACGAAGCGCCGGTTCCCAACGAGAAGATCGTGGAGGCGCGGCGCGGCTCCGTGCTGGTGTTCAATATCGCCACATGGCATGGGGCCTCCGCCAATACGAGCCAGGAGATCCGGGATGCGATCATGACGCCCTGGCGGCGCAGCTGGATACGCCCGGAGGCCGACCTGTCGCGCGTGGTTTCGCCGAAGGTGCTGGCGCGGGCAGGCGAGGAGGGACGCCGGATTTTCGGGTTCTCCTCGCGCGCGCCGTATGTGGAGCGCTGGCAGTGGGACATGGCGCAGGGCCGGCCCACGGACGCCTGGCGGCATCTGGATAGGGATGCGGTATGATGCACGGGAAAGGGCCGAGCTATCCGCGCGACAGCAAAAGCGGGAGAGGAACAGAAGAGCGGGAGGGACGTGATGGGTGAGTTTCGCTGGCCCCAGGGGAAGCGGGCCGCGGTGAGTTTAAGCTTTGACGATGCGCGTCCGTCGCAACTGGAGGTGGGGCTGCCGATCCTGAATGCCTATGGGGTGCGGGCCAGCTTTTATGTGACTATCTCGCAGATGGAGCGTCGCCTGCAAGATTGGCGGAGCGCGCTGGAGGCCGGGCACGAGATCGGCAACCACACGCTGTCGCATCCCTGTTCGGGTAATTTTCCCTGGTCGCGCGCCAATGCGCTGGAGGACTATACGCTGGAGCGGATGGAGGCGGATCTGCTCCAGGCCACGGCGCAGATCACGCGGCTGGTGGGCAGGGCGCCGCAGACCTTCGCCTACCCTTGCGGCCAGAAGTTTGTCGGGCGGGGCCGGGAGGTGCAAAGCTACGTGGGCCTGATCGCAACGCACTTTATCGTGGGGCGCGGTTTCCGCGAGGAGGCCCCCAACGATCCGACCTTCTGTGACCTGGCGCAGGCCGCCGGGGTGGATTTCGACGGCATGACGTGGGCGCAGTGCCAGGGCTGGCTGGAGCAGACCCGCCAGGTTGGGGGCTGGCTGCTTCTGGCCGGGCATGATGTGGGCGAGTCGGGCCGGCAGGTAGTGCGCACGGAGACGCTGGAGGCGTTATGCCGGTACTGCCAGGACCCGGCCAACGGCTTCTGGATAGATACGGTGGCCGAGATCGGAAGCTACATCCGGCAGGCGCAGACCGAAGGCTATCATCCAAAGCGATAAATGCTCTCCGCTGAGAAACACGGGCAGCCTCTCCCGCGTCTAATCGGCGTGCGCACCGTGCCGTTAAGCTATACCAGAATAGGGATATTCGTATGGCACAGGGGCAAAAACGATTACAACCAACGGAGCTTCAAGACAGTCAGCAACGACACCATGAACCCGAACCGGGCACCTCAGAAGCGTTGACGCTGGCCCAGGCGGAGTTACGCGCACTCGCAGACGATGGCTTTGAGCCTGACGAACTCGATTGTCTGCTTGCCGAAGTCGAGGAGTAAACTGCGGACGGCGTGTCCCTTAATGAGGCTGCTTGACCGGGATTTCATGCCGCCTATCGCGCCTGGCGACCGCAGTCCACTCCTTTAGGGCCGGACGGAGTTCCCTGAATGGGACGAGAACTTTGCGGCTCTCTACCGTATCTTGCGGAGCATCTTTGTGCCGGTGGTCGAGGTTGTCGTCACATAGAGGTTGTTCTGCGTGCCGTTGGTGGCTCCATTGGTGCCGATGGCCACGCCGGCCCCGATGATGTAAGTTATGCCGCCTGGGTGGGTGTATGTGGAGTTCACCGGATCGGTGACGTTCCATGTCGTAGCGGCGCTGCCATCAATGGGAAACCGCTGCACGTAGCCGACATTGTTGCTGGTGGAGGCGACCCAGACCGCAGCATCGTTTGCATCGAGGGCAGGCAGTTGGCCGCCCGTTCCGATGAGCGTGCGCGTGGCCGGCGTCCAGGGCAGGGAGCCATCGGAAATCCTGCGCTTGACCAGCGTCCGTCCATCTGCCATCACATAGTAGACGCCCTGGTTCGGGGCGGCTACCGCGTCAATAGCAATGGAGTAGGGAGTTGGCGAGGCTGGATTTCTCACATCATAGACCGATGGCGGCGTATTCACATTCGTGGGAATGGCCGGCCAGAGGATGCTAGCCGTTGCGGTCGGAACGCTAATGGAAAGACACGCCGTCCCATAGTAATCCGTATCAATGAGATTGGTCCAGTGCCATGGGATGAGGAGCTTGGTGCCATCAGGAGATAGGGAGGGTGCCCCATTAGGAAGATATTCGGGCTGCTGGCCGTGCTGCCCATCGCCCGCCGGGAAGTCGAAGGTTCCCACCGGAGCTGCAGCGTTTCCATCGTCCCGGAGCACCAGAACGCGGATGGTTAACTGGGTGCTTCCACTGCCTGCCGCAACCTGGGCCCGCCCGACTAAAACCAGGTAGGTCGTCGTGCCGGAGACATACAGTATCGGCTGCTCCAATAAGGCAGGATAAGGAGTGGAATAGCTCCATTTGGTAATCCCGACGTTGCTGCCATTGTTCTTGAATGCCCAGACTACTGCGCTACCCGAAATGTTATGCGCATCAATGCAGTAGACCGTATTATATGGCCCGTCCGGCCCGACTACCGGCGCGCCGGATATGGTCGGGACATTTGCCGGGGTGTTAGTGTGCTTCACACTCCAGAGCTCCTGATAATTCTTGCCGGGCATTTTGGTGGGATTTAGCTTCAGAGCAACTAAGCTATTAGTCCCGCCTGAGTTGGTATCGCCACAGGTGACGTAAGCTACATCCACGCCATTTTCGTTGCTTATAGTGGGCGGATAGGGGGTCGGAGTACCGTATGTACTAGAAAATAAGGTTCCGGAGGTATCCCACAACTTCGTTCCGAGGTCATAGGAATACCCGCCGACGGTCCCGCCGGACACAACGACCTGCCCATTGGTCGTGCCGCCGGCAGCGGCCACGCTCGGAACGCTGTTTCCGACTGTCGCCGCAGAGGTAACCGTGCCTGTCGTCGGTGGTCCACCGTTCGGGCTTCTGCCGTTGCTATAGTTGTTGCCCATGAAACGCAGCCAGGGGATCTGCGCCCGTCCCGGACTCTGGACAGATGCAACGGCTACTCCCACCAATACGATGGTTGTGAGACGCGCGAGTTGCAACTTCATTGTCTTTTCCTCCTTTGAATGGCCTCAACAGAGTGATGATGGGCAGACCTGCTGATTGCTTCCCTTCGAGCAATCAGGCCAACATGTCAGGATGCAAGGGCAACTATCGTACTATTCGACCGGTCAACACATTTTCCTATCCCTGGCAGGGAAATTTGAAAACATTTGGACACGCTTTTTCGTCTAAGCGATGAGGCAGCTAAATACGCCGTTCGCTTTTCCCACTTTTTCACGCAAAGGCTGTTGACATAGAGCCGAAAATCACGTTACAATGGAATTATGGCGTGGAATGTGCCTGCTATCTTACAGATAAGGGGGTGAGGCATTTGAAGCAACAGGTCAGTCCGGGGGTGGTTGCCGTAGTAATCATCGTGGCAGTAATTATTGCCGGGTTCTTCATCTGGCGCGGCATGAAAGGTGATGTGGGCAGCAAACCACCCGGCGCAGTCGGGAACCCGAGTCCCTTCGCACCGGGCGGAGCTGCTCTGGGCAAGCAGGGCGCTGCCCGACCGGGGCGCTAAGGTCGCGCTCGGAAAGTCCCGGCTATAGCGACGCGGCGAACGCGCGCTATCCGCCAGCGTGTCCCTGTTATCCTCGCCTGTTGCATCCGCATCTTGGTTTGCATAGGGCATCTTCAACGGCGGTATCAGGAAGTCTCCCTTACGCAGTCAGCGTTTTGCTTCTGCCTACTTAGCCTGGCGCAAGGCAACGCAGTCTCGCGTTAGGTCCGTTCGTGTGTCCTAATCTACCTTCATAGAGGAGAGTGCCATGTTTCTTATGCAGCCAACCCCTACGGCTCGGGGACGCCGTAGGGCGTTCACTCTGATAGAATTGCTCGTCGTCATCGCCATTATCGCGATTCTGGCTGCCATTCTGTTCCCGGTCTTTGCCAGGGCGCGAGCGCAGGCGCGCAAGGTCGTCGGTATCAGCAACCTCAAGCAGTTGGGCCTGGGCACCATGATGTACGTCCAGGACTACGACGAGAAATTCCCTTACTACAACTGGGGGTGCATGTCCTGCAACGAATCGGGCAACGGCACCTGCACTGACCCCGGCCCGGGTCATCTGAGCGGCGACGACCCGCGTTTTGCGTCCTACAGCGCCGCCGCCTGGTGCAACTCCGTTCAGCCTTACGTCAAGAACCTGGGCATCTTCCAGGATCCGAGCGACAAGCACCAGTGGCAGCCAGGCTACTGCATCAACTTCCCGCAGTCCATCTTCCAGCCGGGCGCCAAGTCCTGGCTGAAGTCTACCTACGTCAGCTACGGCTGGAACGAGAATGCCTCCGGCCAGCCTCTGGCAGCCTATCAAAACCCGGCCAACGATCTGCTGTGGTCGGACTATATCGGCGTCCTGGTAGATACCTGGAGCCTGTTCCAGGGCGTTACTGCCAACCCACCCTGGGTCGGCGATGTCTACGTGCGCCGTGCCATCTTCAACGACAACGACTGGGAGAATCCCGATCCGCGCGACCACAGCGTTCCGTGGTCGCAGCAGCTCTATGACTCCCATGTCCGTGGCATCCGCCATGAGAATGGGGTGAATACCACGCTGATGGATGGCCATGCTAAATTCCTGCCATCGCGGACCCTACGCGAAGTCGGGCCGGATAATGGGCAGGTCATCCCAGGCGCAGGCAGCATTACCCCGCCCAACTAAACGCACCATCTCCTCGGTGGCGGCATGGAGGGCGCGGATGGCGCCTCCTCTGCCGCCACCGATTGTCTATCGTCTGCTGAAAGTATCCATGTCTGAACTGACGCCGGTGCCTGTTCTTTCTCCCGATCCACACGCGCTCTCCCGTCAGCGGATGGCGCGATTGCGCCTCTTATTGGCGGTCGGCGCGGCGCTCATCGTAGGCGCGCTGGCCTATCTCCGCTACGATTCGTCCCATGCTGCGCCGGCGACGGTGCGTCAGGCCTCCATCACGCCAGGCCCCTCCGCTCCGCCCTCCAGCGCGGCGATGTCCCTGCCGTCTGTCGTTCCCACGCCGCCGCTAGCCTCTCCGGCCCGGCCCGGTTCAACGCCCGCCGCCTCGGACCCGCTGACAGCCCTGCTGGCTCCCTCGACTCCCCAGGCGCCTGCCGCTCCCAGCCAGAAGACGATTGCGCAGCTCCGGAAGCGCGTGCTCCATCATCCCGAAGACACACGCGCTCACATCCAACTGGTAGCGCTGCTGGACGCGCAGGGTGATGCCGGCGGCGCCGAGGATGTCATCCGCGCGGCGCTACAGCGCGGGCGGCGTGACCCACAGCTTTATCATACGCTGGGCCTGCTCTATATGCACCACAAGCAGTATGGTCCTGCTACCGATGCCTTCAAGATCGAAACGGTGCTTGCGCCCAGCAACTTCGAGGCCTTTTTTAAGCTGGCGCTTGCCGCGTCGCTGTCCGGCAACGTCAAGGAGGCCCGCCGCGGATTCGAAAGAGCGGCAGCGCTGAACCCTAAAAATCCCGACGTCTACATGGGATTGGCATTTCTCAACAACACCTCCGAACGCTATCAGTACGCGGAGCGCTATTTACAACGGTATATTCAAACCTCACCGAATCCCGGCCCTGGCTATATGCTGCTGAGCCGTGTCTATCTGAGTATGCGCCTCTATGATAAGGCGATTGAGGCCGGCAAAACGGGGGTCACCATTATGCCGGAAGAGGCCAACATGTGGTACAATCTCGGCCAGGCTTACTCGTACCGTCCGGATACGCGATATCTCACCGAGGCCGCGCAGGCGTTTGAGCGTGCCGTGCAGATATCGCCCAACTGGGGCAAGGCGCGCTTTGAACTGGGCCGCATCTATATGCGCCTGAACCGCATCCCGGAGGCGATTGCCCAGTACCGGGAGGCCGTGCGGAGCGAGCCGCTCTCCGGCCGAAATCACTACCAGCTGGCCCAGCTCTTGATGCGCCAGGGACAGATGGAAGAGGGCAAGCGCGAGATGGCGGAAGCCCAGCGGCTGATTCCCCTCAATCAGCGCGAGGATCACCTGCAGGACAAGATCTCAGTCGTGCAGAACGATCCGCGCAGCTACTTTGAGCTGGCCCAGGTCTATAAAGCCTACGGGCAGTACGACATGGCGCAGCAGTGGCTTGACGTAGCGCTGCGGCTCTCCCCAAATTACCCACAGGCTCGCGCGCTGGAGGCCGAGATTCGCCAGTTGGTGGCCCGGGGTCCCTCCAGGCCCTAGTTACTATGAGCATTCTTATGCGCTGGCTTCCTCCACTATGGGTTCCATCGCGTCTCGTCCGGGCTGCGCTCGCGGTCGCGGCCCTTGTGCCCGCCGTCGGGTTGGGCTGCGGCTCCCGGCAGACCGCGCCAGCAACGGCGCTTCCGGCGCAGGCGGCTGCCGTAACGGTTCCCCCTGCCCCTACCCTGACAGCCGACCAAGTGCGCGCGGCGCTGATCCAGGCCGTCCAATCCGTGCCGGACGATCCGCAGGGCTGGCTAGAGTTGGGGATGTTTTATCGCAACACCGGCGACCTGCCCGCCGCCGAACGCGTTCTGCGCGCTTGCTGGCAGCGGTTTCCCCGCTTTGCCCGCGCGCCCTATCAACTGGGCGTGCTCTACCTGACGACCGGACGCGAGGGGGACTCGGTCGCGCCGCTGCGGGCCGCCGCAGCCCTCGCCCCCAAAGACGCCCTGATCCAGGTCAATGCGGGCCTGGCCTGCTTCCACCTCGGCCAGGAGGGGCCGGCGCTGCGCTACACGCAGCAGGCCATCGCGGCGGATCGCCAGCGACCCGATGCCTACATGCTGCTGGCCCGTCTCTACGACCATCACGGCACCGCCAATCTGGCCCTGGCGAACCTGCAGAAGTACCTGGAGCGCAGTCCCAACCCCGCGCCCGGCTATTATCTCATGGGCCGCATCTACGCCCGCCAGGCCAATCGAGAGCAGGCCGAAATCTGGCTGCAGCGTGCCGTCGAGGCGGACCCGAACAACGCCGAGTTCTGGGTTACGCTGGGCCGCGTCTATTACGAGACGGACAATTCGGCGCACGCAGCGGACGGCATCCGCTGCTACCAGAAGGCGCTGGAGCTGGACCCGAACGCCTGGGACGCGCATATGTATCTGGGCCGCGCGCTGGCCGGGCAGCGTAAGTGGGAGGAGGCGATCACTCATTTCCAGGCCGCCCTGCGCAACTCTCCCGATCCGGGGCAAATTTACTACGATCTGGGCCAGGCGCTGATGAAGGTCGGCCGCGTGGAGGAAGGTCAGAAGGTCTTATCCAAATATCAGGCGTATCGCGAGTATACCAACGGCGCCGCCAAGCTGCAGAGCGCGGTGGAGGCCGCGCCCCGGGACCGCGCCCGCCGCTACGCGCTGGCGCGCTTTTGCCTGAAGTATCGGCAGTACACGGCGGCGCTGGCAGCGCTGCGCGAAACGGAGCAGAAGCTGGGAACGGATGCGACCCTGCGCCAGTTGAAGACGGAGGCAGAGGCAGGCTATGCCAGCGCCCGCGCCTCCCTTCCACAGCCGCCGCCATCGGGCGCCGCCGTTCCTGGCGTGCCGCTGCCCGGATTAGCTTCCGGCACGGGCTCCTCCCCGCTTCCCGCGCCCGCCCCGACCGCAGCCGCGCCCCTGCCAGGAGGCTCCGACAATGGCCGCTGAGGTTCCGCACCCGCTGCGCGCCCGCGCCCGCACGCGGCTCTACTGGCTAATCGGCGCGCTGGGCGTGGTGCTGGCCGTCTATCTGTGCCTGCCGAAGTCCTGGTTCGAGGTTCCCGACACGAACAGGCCCTCTGTCGCTGCGCCGACGCCCGCTGCCGCGCCGCTGGCCTCCCCGCCTCCAGACCAATCGCTGGAGGCGCTACGCGAGGCTGCCGCCAAGAGCCCGCTTGACTTCGGCGCGCGTTCTCGCTACGGCATGGCGCTGGCAGCCGCCGGGCGCGGCCCGGCGGCGCTGGCGGAGTTTCGCGCGGCGGCGCGGCTGGCCCCCGAGGCGCCGGGCGTATATCATAACCTGGGCGTCTACTATCTGAACGCCGGCCAATTGGACCTGGCCGATGCGGCGTTTTGCCGCCAATTGGAGACCGCACCCGGCGACGGGCGCGCTCACTACTTCCGGGGAGTAATCCTTGCGAAGCGGCTGCAGAACGCGCGGGCCATCGCCCAGTTCCGGCTGGCCATTGCGCTGATGCCCAACTTCCCGGATCCCTACCTCGCGCTGGCGATGCTGCTGACCCGCCAACAGCCGGAGGAGACGCGCCGACTCGTAGATCGCTACATCCAGCTCACCGGCAACAAGGCGCTGGCCTACTACGTCCTGAGCGGGGCCTACAAGACCCGGGGCCAGTATGCGGAGGCGGCGCGCTACGCCGAGATGACGGTGCAGTTGGAGCCCAATAACTACGGCTACTGGCACAACCTGGGGCAGATCTATTCCTATGCCCGCCGCACCGACGACGCCGAGCGCGCGCTGCAAAAGGCGCTCTCGCTGGCAAAAGATCCGACGACGGTACTGATCGAGTTGGGCATGAACGCCCAGAACGCGGGCCGGTTCCCCCAGGCGGTGGACTATCTCCAGAAGGCGCTGGCGGCCAGCCCACAGACTGGCAACGTTCATCTCTACCTGGCGCGTATCTATCCCCGTATGGGCGATCAGGCTGCCGCGCAGCGCGAAGAGAAGCTTTTCCGGGCCTGGCAGCGGGAGCAGCTTGCCCGTCAGCTCGCCCACCAGCTTGCCCGCCAGTCCAGACACGGCGCCGTTCCGGCTGCCATCCATCCGGGGCAGAGTGGGCCAGAATGACCCGTCCGATTAGCACCCAGCCGGGCAATAAATTACCCGCCTGTGTGGCCTGCGGCCAACCGTCCTCGCGGACGGAGCCTCTGGTTAGAGGCGCGTCCGCCAGGACGCCTGGCGGCGTAGCCGCCCACGAGACGGGTCATTCATGGCCCGGCCTGCCCGTATAGATAAATAACCTATATGAAACAAGGTCTCTTCTCTTACATTCGCCCTTCTCTGCAAGGGCTTCCTATCCTGGCCCTCGCGGCCCTGCTGGCGCTGGCTCTGCTGGCCGGCTGTAAGGGGCAGCCCGAATCGGGGCCGAAACACGTCGTGCCGGCGGGTGGAGTGCAGCCGGCAGCTTCCGTTCTGCCTGCCACCCCGGATTCCGTTAAGTTTACGGATATTACCGAGCAGGCCGGCATCCACTGGACGCACTTCAGCGGCGCGCGTGGCAAGAAATATATGCCGGAGGTCGAAACGCCCGGCTGCGCCTTCATTGACTACGACGGCGACGGCAAGCCCGATATCCTGCTCCTCAACGGCGCCGATTGGCCGGAGGTCACCTCCGGGCGCAAGCAGAGCCGCTGCGCCCTCTACCATAACGACGGCAACGGCCACTTCACCGACGTGACCAAAGGCTCCGGTCTGGGCGGCGAGATGCACACGATGGGCGTGGCCGTCGGCGACTACGACAACGACGGGCGCGACGACCTCTATATCACCTGCGTCCTTGGCCCCAGCCATCTGTTCCACAACGACGGCAACGGCCACTTCACCGATGTCACCAGGCAGGCCGGCGTGGATGATGGAGGCAAATGGGGCTCCAGCGCCGCCTGGGTGGACTACGACCGGGACGGCAGGCTCGATCTTGTCGTGGGCAACTACTGCAAGTGGACGCCGAAGACGGACGTGCGCTGCTCGGTCTACAAGGGCCTGAAATCCTACTGCACGCCCAACGTCTACGATGGCGACTCCGTGCGCCTCTATCATAATGAGGGCAACGGGCGCTTTAAGGATGTCAGCCAGCAGGCCGGATTGGTCTACAAGCCCGGCAAGACCTGGGGCATCGCCATCCTCGACTACGACGACGACGGCTGGCCGGATATCGCCCTCGCCAACGACATGGAGCCCAACTGCCTGTTCCACAACGAGCGCAACGGCACGTTCAAAGAGGTCGCCCTGGTCGCCGGCGTGGCGCTGGGGGAGAACGGCACGGCGAAGGCAGGTATGGGCATTGATGCGGCGGACATAGATGGCAGCGGCCGCCCGAGCATCCTCACCAGCAACTTCAGCGGGGAGGGGCTGTCGCTGTTCCAGAACCTGGGCGGCGGGCAGTTTATGGAGGCGTCGCACGCCTGGCAGATGGGCGACGTCAGCCTGCTCAAGATGGGCTGGGGCCTGTTCTTCTTCGACTACGACCTGGATGGCCGCCTGGATGCCCTGGTCGTCAACGGCCACCTGTACGATAACGTCCACGAGTTTCAGCCGGACGTGACCTACAAAGAGCCGCCGCTGCTGTTCCATAACGAGGGCACGACGTTCCGCGAGGTCGCCGCCAGCCACGGGGCCGATTTAGTCAAGCCGATGGTGGCGCGCGGCACCGCCTACGCCGACATAGACGGCGACGGCGACCTGGATGTGCTGATCATGCAGTTGGACGGCAAGCCGCGCCTGCTCCGCAATGACGGCGGCAACGCCAACCACTGGCTGCGCGTGCGCACGGTCGGCACGAGGAGCAACCGGGACGGCATCGGGGCGAAGGTGGTCGCGGAGGGCGGCGGCAGCCGGCAGGTCCGCTGGGTCAAGAGCGGCTCCAGCTTCCTCTCCGCTCCTGAATTGACGCTGACGTTCGGGCTGGGGCAGTCCAGCTTCGTGGATAAGCTGACCATCACCTGGCCGTCCGGGCAGGTAGATACCTACACCCACGTGCCCGCCAACCAGACCTTGATCGCGACCGAGGGCGCGACGCACAGTTAGAATGTCTACGGTACTTTCTGGCAGCCACCTCTAAAGAGGTGGGCTGCGGACGGCAAGCCCCCTGAAGGGGGCTAACCCACCCCTGGTAGCCCGCTTGAGCGGGCTTGCCGCCCACAGCCCGGTCCTTTAGGGCCGGGCAGAGCCAGGTTCCGTAGCTCCTCTTAGGAGCGTATCTTCCGACGTGTTCGGCCAGCCGCTTTCCCAACGGGCGCAACGCCTGCTCCTCTTTCTGGTCTCGCTTACCGCCGCCGCGGCGCTCGCGGCGGCGTTCGTGCTGCTGCGGGCCGGGCCGTCCACGCCCCCAACCCCGCGAGCGGACGAGAGCGACATCGCCGATTACGTGGGCAACGAGGCCTGCCGCCCCTGCCATGCCGCAGAATACGCCCAGTACCAGGCTTCCAGCCACGCGCATACACTCCGCCGAATGAGCCGCGCCGAGCTTGGCGATCAGACGCCTCCGACGGGCCGCATCAACGGCTCTCAGTATGCGTTGTTGGAGCAGGACGATCAGTTCTACTTTGAGGTCAACCCGCCAGGAATGCCGGATAAGTACCAGCTCTGGCCGCTGGATTACGTGTTCGGGTCGGGAAAGTCGGGCCTCTCATTCGTCAGCATGCTCGAAGGCCGTAACGTCGTCGAGATGAAGATGAGCTACTTTCCGCGCGAGCGGGTCTGGCGGGTGACGCCAGGGCAGAAGCTGGACAATCCGGCAGCGGCAGGCAATCTCGGCAATCTGGACCAGTCGCGCCGCTGCCTCGGCTGTCATGTGATCGCCATGTCCCGCAACACCTTCGTTCCCCGGCGCGAGTTCTTCGGGGTCGGCTGCGAGTCGTGCCACGGGCCGGGCCGCGCGCACATCGCCGCCGTCCAGGTCCATGCGTCTGACCTCAAAATGGCGCGTCTGGCGCAGATCGGCGCACGGGAGCTGAACACGCTCTGCGGCAAGTGCCACCAGACCGAGAAGGACGTGGCCTCTTCTCCCGTGCTCGCCAAAATGACCTACCGCTTCCAGCCCTACGGCCTGATGCTAAGCCGCTGCTTCCGGGAAAGCGGCAATCGCCTCTCCTGCCTGACCTGCCACAGCGCCCACGCGGATATTTCCATCGGCCCGGCCTCCTATACCGGTGCCTGCCTCTCCTGTCACTCCCCCGACAGCGTGCCGCCCCCCAACGGTGGCAAATCGGGCAAAGTCTGCCCGGTCAACGCCAAATCGGACTGCACTACCTGCCACATGCCCAAGCGCGACATGCAGTTTGGCCCGCATAATTCGACCGGCATCTTCCTGACCGAGCACCGCATCGGAATCTATCCCGCCGCCGACAAACGGGTGTCATCTGTTGTCCCTCCCACGCAGCCATCGTTTCGACCTTGAGACGATAGATAGCAAGGAAGCAAGCAAAAAGCACTTCTCCTCTGTGGAGCGCCGACGCCATCAAGTTCGGCGCAAACCGCATAGCGAAGCGAAGGTGGGGCGACAATGGCTTGGGCTGCGGGGAATGGCGGGAAATCAGCGTCCTATAGGCACGGGCCGGTACGCATCAAAAAGCCGAAGTAAGCGCCGATTGAGTGGCCCTTCCATTCCTTGACGTACTAATTCCGGCTTCGCCGTCTGCATCGAAAGGGACATCCCGAGGTGGGCCACCGTATTCAGCCAGAAACGAAGGCTGATTTGCCCAGCTTCCGCTTTCATCTGTGCTGCCGTGGCCGATTGCGGAAACGGGCGCAACGCCACGAGCAGAGTGTAACCGGTGGGCTTTGGCTTGACCACACGCCACCAGATTTTCTTGTCGTGGGCTAGCTTGACGCCATGCCGGTCCAGGTAGGAAACAAATGCCACCACGCGAGGGCCATCCGCCTCTTTGTCTTTCGCCGCGACCGGGTTAGCCACTATAGCGAGGGCAGCCGCGGTCAATAGGGAAGCTAGGAAACGCATGGATAGTTACCTCTCACTCGGGACCTCGGAGTGTATCACCCTACAGCAAGATTTACCATAAGACGTACTATCCTCAGGAAAAGTAACTCTTGTGCCGACGCTCCCCTTCGCTCCCTTTCTTAGTTTCCTCGTGCGCTATTAACGCTCTGTCCGTTCGTAGCGCCTTCCCTGGGCATCCACACGGACGAAGGGATAGTCTATTTCGTCTGAGACGAGCAGGCGGTATCGGTGCGGACGCCGAAAGGCATTGCCCCACGTCTCCCGTTGCCGGTAGTCCCGCAGCTTATCCAGGTCAAACGGAGCCAGAAAGAGCCCTTCCTCCTCGCCTGCTTCGATGAGAAGCATATCCCTAGAAGCCCCATCGGCAAAGGCTATCCCGTCAAAGGCGATAGAATGGCCGAACCGAGGGCCGGCATAGTTGGCCATGGCGAACCCGACCATGTTTTCGTACGCACGCGCGCGGCACTGGCTGAGACGGTTGATCTCCATGTCGCAGGCGTTGGGGTTGAGGATGATCTCGGCCCCTTTGAGCATCAGAATACGGGCGCTTTCGGGAAACTCCCGGTCATAGCAGATCATGGCGCCGATTTTGACCGTTCCCTGCTCCGTATTCAGGTCACAGACATAGAAGTCTTCGCCCGGTGTTAAGGAGGCTTCCGGCTCATCGAAGTCACAGGTATGCACCTTCGCATAGGTCATCACGATCTCACCATGCCGGTCAATCAGAGACATGGAATTACGCGGCGCTCCCGGCCAGCGTTCCAGGTAGGTAATGGCAATGGCCATATTGAGTTCACGGGCAAGCTGCCGGAAATGAAAGATGAACGGGCTATCCTGAGAGACCGCCTGCGCTTGCCAGCGCATCCGAGCTGCCAACTCCTCCGGAGTGTGTTCATAGGGCCTCATACCTCGCTGACAGAGTTCTGGCGCTAAGAACAGGTCGCTGGAACCTTCTGCCTTTAAGCCCTCGCAAACATATCCGATTTGCCACATCTCCGGAAACAGCGCGATGTCCGCACCCATCTGCCTGGCACGCCGACAATACGCCTCGCCTTGGGCTTGATTGGCGGCCTGGTCACCACACGCTGCCATTTGAAGCAGTGCCACATGTAGAATGCTCATTTCCCTTTCCCCGCCAGGATGAACCTGCTCTACTTGCTCGGCCCCTTATTCCGTTAATCCTCTTCCTCCGGTTCCCTGGCGGCGGCAGGAATGCGAATGGGAGGCGGCGCAGGCTCGCCGCGCATCTCTTGATAGAGGCGTGTGAAGAGCGCACGCAAGTCCGCCGTCTTGTAGGGAGGCGTCAGGCACACGTCGCACAGCTTCTCCGGCGCGGAGTCGGGGAAGCCTTCGGGCGGCGTCTCGCAATCGTCCACCATCCCGATTAATTTCATGCCCCGACTGCGCCATTTCTGTACCGCCCGGAAGATGGCGTAGTCTCGCTGCCGCCCGAAGTCGCCGGAGAGGATCAGCAGGTCGGGCGGGCGCGGCGGCTTGGAGACCGCGCCCACCGCATCCTGCTTGTTGAGCAGCGCCGTCACTTCCCAGCCCACCAGCGCGGCGGCGCGCTCGGCGCGTACCCGGTAGCGCGGGCGATGCACCGCGATGAGCACCCGGAACGCGCTAGGCTTTTCCGGTGCGCCTCCGCTTTCGGCGGGCGCGGCGGATCGGTCCGGTCGGCGCTCCACGATGCGAAAAGTGTCCTCGGCGTTGGGGCGTGGACGGCCCGCTTGCGGGCGCGGCCTGCTCCCGGCTTTGTTGATGGGGCGCGATGGCCGGCTGTCGCGTTTCTCGCGTCCGCCGCTCCCCGGTCGTTTTTTGTTCACTGGCCTATCTGCCTTTGCTCGTTCTGCGGCTGGCCCTCCGAAGGGCGCAACAGGATCGCCGCATCACCTTCCCATTTGGCGGCTTCCAGCAGCTTCATGATATGGATGGAACAGATCGGTACCAGGAGCCGCTCACCGTTATCTTTGGTCAGCTCCACCCAGGTCTCATCCCTATAGTCAGCGTGCCTGTATCAGTGAAACCGCTTTTATCTAGGTAAGGAATGGTAACCCGCGCCTGCAAGTAACGCCGCAGATACGCGGAGGGCGTTCCCTCCGACGGCGCGAAAGCGACCACGCTGGCTGGAAGCTGCTGATTCTCGGAAGCCTCCATCAGGTTCCTTTTCCTCTTTTCAGTGCGGAGGCAGCGCCGGCCATCGGGCAAACTCCCGCACGAAGGCGACGACCTCACCCACCGCCGCCGCAAGCAGCGCCTCGCCCTTCTCCGCCGAAGCGATCTCCGGGTGGCCGAACGCCCCCGTCTGGCTTAGCTGATCGAAGGCGCGCGGAATATCCACGCGGCTAGGCCGATTGAAGTCGGGATGATAAAACGCCGACTCGAAGGCAATATTGGCCCCGCGCGCCGCCTCCATCTTTACCAGTTCCGGGCGCAGGCGCAGGATCATGCTTGTCTCCTGCTCGCAGGCGTGCGTCACCATCTCCTGCTCCACATTGGTCAGCGCCGCCACCTGTGGGGCCGCAATCGTCCACCAACTGCTGAAGGCCAGCCACAGGTCCGGCTTGTCCTTGTGCCGTAGCTGCACATCATAGATCGCCATGCGGCCCGGCGTGATATTGCCGCCGTGCGCGTTTAAGAGAAAGATACGCCGGAACCCGCTGCCGATCAGGCTCTCCAGCATATCTATCAGCACGCGCACATAGACGCCATTACTGAGGCTGACGGTTCCCGCAAAGGCGCGGTGATGGTGCGAGGCGCCTACCCAGAGCGTCGGCAGGAATAGCGCCGTATCGCCCAATTCCGCCTCCGCCCGCCGCGCGACCTCCGTGCCGATCATCGTGTCGGTCAGCAGGGGCAGGTGATGCCCATGCTGCTCCAGCGAACCCAGCGGCATCACGACCACGCGGCCCGCCAGGTCTTTTACCTCCGTCCAGTTGCGTTCTCCCAGGAACATATGCCTCTCCTCCCTTTATAGGGCCTTTCCGCTTTCTTTGCGGGCGGCTCAAGCCGCAGCAACCAGAGCACAAAGTCCGCCCTCGCGGACTCCAAAAGGAGTGTCCCTCGCTGGGCGGTACGCCACCCAGCGAAGGGCTTTAGCCCGTCGTCGAGATAGACCGGGCAAGCCTACCTATCCCTCTGAGCGGCCCTTTCCCGGCGCTGCGGGAGAGGGGCGCAATACGAGCTGCTAGCTCAGGGCTTGAGATTGCCTTCGTGCCAGTCCAGCCCATGCATGATCTCCTTCGGCGCGTGCAGGGTGACGCTGTGCCCATCGGCAACGGATACGGCCAGTAAACCATCCCGGAACACTCCCCCATACTGCACAATCCACCACTGTCCGTCTTTAGACCAACGGCGTACCGAGGCAAAGCCCGGCAGCGTGGTCACCAGCCGTAATTTGCCTGTGGCCGCCTCCAGGACGTAGAGGCGCGTCGGGCCTACCCCATCCTCCCAGTGCATGACGGCAACCCGCTTCCCGTCCGGCGACCAGCCCCAAGCAGATAGAGCAGGCATGTTGCGATTGGAAACACCTACCAGCACCTTGCTCTGCTTGCGTGTCGCTCTCTCAAGCAGATACAGGCTATCGGCGCGATAACTGTGCGAACCTTCCATGTACTCCACAAAGGTAACGAACTTTCCATCGGGAGAGGCATCATAGTCCGTCCGATTGTCCCGGCCTATAACAGCTATCTGTGGGCTGCCTCCATGAATAGCCACCTTATAAAGGTCATTATCGCCACGCCATTCCTGGAATAGAATCGCCTTGCTATCAGCAGACCAGTACAGAATCATCACCCGGTCGGAAGCGCGGGCAACCCGCCATTTGCGCAGCGTGCGGGCGTCAAACACATAGATATCATCCGGAGGAATATCCTGCAATGTGCCGCTACGCGAGGGGTAAACGGCGCAGAAGTAGCGCCCGTTGGGGGACCAGCTTACCTGGTTCCAACCTAAGTTGCCTCGGGTCACCGGAGTAATCGCTCTGGTACGCAGGTTAAGCAGCCAGATATTACGGAAGGTATAAGGGAAGGGAGAGGTATCAGTATAGAGGATGCGCTGCTCCTCCGGCGAGTCGGCGTAATCCGAGAGGAAGCGGATCTGCTCTCCATCGGGCGAAAATCGGGGTTCGGTGATGGCCCCACCCAGGTTAAGCTCTGGATGGGCGCGGTGGTCGGTCAGCCGGAGGGTCTTCCCATCGCCGGTTGTCTGGAGGAATAGGTCAAAGCGTCCCAGCGTACTGGTGTATTCGCTGGCATCTACCTGCGCGCTGTAGACGATCAGGCCGGAGGGCACACTTGCTCCCTTGCTATTTGGGGGAGACTGGCGCTTTGGGGAGGGGACAGGAAGTCTCTCCCAGGCTAGTAATCCCTGGGTAACAATAATGAGCAGCGCCAGCGCCAAATAGAAGCGTTGCATACAAGCGCCTCCATCAGTTACAGGAATAAGGCAACAATGTCAGCATTCTTACGATGGAAAACAAAAGGCTACTGGCCGCAGGGCTCTTCCCAGCCAGTAGCCTTTCAGGTTTATTAACGCCGGTCGATAATGATGTTGATCTCCGCTGCGAATGGTGCAATTGTCGTCCAGCTAACTATGGCGTTATTGAGTGGGTTAGAACCGTTCTCGTTCGTGAAGCCAGCAAGCCAGTTGCCCCAATTCCCATTTGCATCTCGCACCTGGCCTGCGTTCCACCCAACGAATTGGATAAACGAACCCGTTCGGGGATAGGTATTGGGAGCGGTCTGTGGTTGTGCTATCGCATGTACTCGTTTTACACGTACTAGCTCACCGGCCATGGCCCGCGAAGCTACGCCCAGGGTCTTTTGAAAGAGATCCCCGTTGATGTCATTCCCTGTAAATCTGATTAGAGAAACCGTATCTCGTGGGACAGCCGGGTCTCTAGTTCGCGCAAGGTAAGTTACCGTAATATCCTGATCGAAGCCATATCGCCTTGTCCCGGGAGGGTTGTTGATAATGAAGCGTTCCCCCCTTTGAGTCGAAATGTAAGGGTTCCAACCCCTTTTTACTCCTTATGGCATCCTGAGACCATTGTAATCCTGCATCGACTTCACGTGTTCCAGAGTGGCCCAAATATATATAGATACCATCGGGTACGCTCCTTTGTTGCCCCCTAACAATAATGTTCCTTGAGCCAATCTCTGCATCTGCTGCTGTTGGCACGTGAAAGTTTCCCATTACTCCGGTATACATAGCGACGGTTCTGACGCGTCGATATGGGCCACCTTCGAACTCTAAATTGGCTGGTGGGTTACCATGCTGATAAGCCATCAACTCACCGCTAGCCAGTTGGAAGGTACTCGACGCGCCATCCCACGTACCATCCGGCGGTAAAACTTGAAGTTGCCCATCCTCATAAATGCGCCCATCAGGCCCTGCTACTCGCAATTGTCCTAGATTAGCAGCATCTGGATCGTTTTGATAATGCGCTCGGATTACGTTGAGGGCAACGCTCGGATCGGAGTTATCCCAAGGGATTCCATTGAGATCAGGAACCGTACTGTCTTCATTCGAAGGGCCGCTGGACACCCCACTATACAGTGCTTTAACTGTATAATAGTACGTGACTCCATTTGCCAGCCCGGTATCGGTGAACATATAGGTATTGCCGCCAGAGTAGCTTGGTGTAATGATCGGAGTCCCGTTTACAGGAGCAGCGTAATTTTCCCCGCCAGCAGTTGTACCACGGTAAACATTGTCGCCGGTAGCGTTAGGGACACCGTCCCAATAAAGGGAAATCTTGCCGCTGCCTGTCGAGTAGGCACTGAGATTAACGGGTGGGTTGCCTCCGCAGCTATGCAAGACGGTCACATTGCCTGCTGTATCCATCTTGTAGGCTGTCCCGTTGCCGAAGTTGCCTCCGTTGAAGGCCGTCGAGTAGAAGAAGCCATCGGTGCTATTATAGAGCAGTTCAGCATCCGGGTACTTGCCGTCGCTATTGTTGAAGGCGTGCAGGGACGTGACGTTGCCCGCTCCATCCACCTTGAAGATATTGCCAATGCCCGCTGCCCCGGCAAACAGCGTCACGCCGTAGTAGAAGGAACCGCTGGCGATCAACCCCACCGGAGGATTGGCCCCGTCTGTGCCCGTGAAGGAGTGCAGGCTGGTAAAGCTGCCGGTCGAGGTAAGGCTAAAGACCGTGCCCTTCCCACTGGCTCCGCCGTTCTGCGTGACCCCATACAAAGTAAGCGGGTTGCTGTTGACCTGGAGGAGCGCTCCGTTGGGACCGTCCCCGTCGGTGCCGGTGAAGGAGTGCAAGAGGGTGTAGGCGCCCGCTGTAGTGATCTGGAAGACGACCCCTTTGTTGTTGGCTCCGCCGCTATAGGTGCTACCGTAGAGCTTGCCATCGCTGGCTAAAAGCAGGGCTGCTGCCGGGTCGTTGCCATCAGCGCCGGTGAAGGAGTGGAGGACGGTGACGGTGTTGGTGGCCGGATCGAACGCATAGACCACTCCCTTGCCGTTGGCTCCTCCCAGGCCGGTCATGCCATAGAAGAGGCTGCCGCTTTTGATCAGGGCCGAGCCGTGTTCGGGTTCCGAGCCATGGGTGACATCGAAGGAATAGAGCAGAGTGAAAGCGCCGGCAGAGGTGATTTTGTAGATGACGCCATGATTGTTGGCTCCGCCCCAGCGGGTGACGCCGTAGAAGGTGCCAGGGTTGGCGCTGTCCTCGGTCAGAGCCGAGATGGGCTGGGAGCCATCGCCTCCATTGAAACTATACAACACGGTGACTGTGCCGGCGGTATCCATCTTGTAGACCGCGCCTAGGTTATAGCGCCCTCCGTTGTAGGTAGTGCCATAGAAGAGGCTACCGCTTTTGATCAGAGGAGAGGCCGGATTGGCTCCATCTTGAGCGTGCGCTGGCAGGGCCGTTAAGCCCGCCAGGGCAAAAATTAAGGCTAGAACACGCGCGATAATCCAGGCCAGGCTTGCATTTTGCTCCGCTTGCCTGGCAATTACCAAAAACCGGCCAAGTACTCCCTTCATGGTCCTTTCTCCTTTGTGGGCAGGCGTGAAGCGGTAGCGGGGCTTCACGGGTCGAAGAGAGGCGAGACTGGCACTACTTCCGCTGGGTTAGAAACCTCTCCCCTCAGGCACGTTGCCGAGAGGGGAGAACCTCCCTAGCGGAAGAGGCTCTAAGGTCGCCTGGGTCGTCTTGCCCACCCTGTGACAGGGTAGGTAACTCAAGTTGCTACCTTGCCTCTTCGAGAAGGCAAACGGTGATGCAAAAGCCGGTTTCCAGAGCGATTCTCTCTCAAACGTGTTCCTAGGTAGCAACTTGGGTTAGGTATCAAAGGACTTACTGAGGGCTGTTCGGTTTAACTTTGGATAGAAGCGATGGTTAAGGTATCTTTGCTAGCTTGATTGCAGGCCTGTTTGCCATTTATGTCAAGAGGTTTAGCAACAATATGGCGGTTATAGCGAAAAAGCGAACAATATTTTGCCGAAGTTTGCATATCTGAGCGTAGCTTTGGACGCGGATTGCCCAAAGGCAGGCACTCTGGCGGCTCCCAAAGTAAAAAGACGGCGGCCCGATGTTATGACCGATCAGGCTGCCGTCTTGCTTGCGGGGTATTGTGTGGAAAGAAGGCGCTCAGCGGGGGAAGGCTTCGCGCAGCCCGCCGTCAATGGGGATCATGGCTCCGGTGGTCTTGGCGCTTTTGTCGCTGGCCAGCCACAGCGCCGCCTGGGCCACGTCCTCGGCGGTGACGGCCACCTTGAGCAGGTTGCTCTGCCGGATGCTCTCCTCGAACTGCTCGATAGGGATGCCCTTGGCGCGGGCACGCTCGGCCTTGAGCTCGGGCGTCCACAGGCCCGCTTCAAAAACGGCGTCGGGGTTGAGCAGGTTGCAGCGGATGCCGTACTGTCCGTTCTCGACGGCCAGGATGCGGGCCAATTGGGCCTCCGCCGCCTTGGCGCAGGAGTAGGCTCCGAAGTCGGCGCCGGGCGCGGGGACGTTCTTGGTGACGTTGAAGATAAGGCTGCCGCCCAACCCCTGCGCCCGCAGCATCCGCACGGCCTCGCGCGCCACCAGGAAGTGCCCCGTGGCGTTGACGGCCAGGCTCTTTTCCCAGGTCTCCAGCGATAGGTTCTCGATGCGGCCCGTCGGAGCGATGCCCGCGTTGGAGACCAGGATATCCAGCCCGCCAAAGGCCCGCGCCATCTCCGCAAAGCCGCGCTTCACCGCCGCCTCGCAGGTCACATCCATGCCAATGCCGAGGGCGCGTCCGCTGCCTTCCCGCCGGTTGATGGCGTCGGCAACGGACTGGCACGCCTTTTCGTTCAAATCGCAGATGACCACATGGGCGCCTTCCGCCGCAAACCGCTCCGCTATCGCCTTGCCGATGCCGCTGGCCGCGCCCGTGACCAGTGCGATGCGCCGAGCCAGCTCCTTCTCCGGCGGGAGCAGCGTCAACTTGTAGAGCTCCAGGCCCCAGTATTCGGCGGAGAAGGCGTCGGCCTCGTCGAGCGTCTTGTAGGCCGAGACCGCCTCCGCGTCGCCGAGGATACGGACGGTATGGCGATAGATGTCGGCGGGAACGAGCGCGGTCTTGCTGTCCTTGCCGCAGGTCCACATTCCCAGGCCGGGCATAAGGACGACGCGCGGCGTTGGGTCGAGCATAGGTTCGGCGGCGTTGGCAGGGTCGTGATGACGGTGATAGTAGGCGGCGTAGTCCTCGCGCCACTGCGCGGCGGCCTCATGGATGCGCTGCGCGACATGATCCCTATCTTCAGGCCGCTCGAGAGGCACGAACAGCGGCAGAACCTTCGTGCTGAGGATATGGTCGGGCGTGGCCGCGCCGATCTGGGAGACGCGCGCTGCCGCCTCCGAGCCGACGAACTCCAGCACCTCCGGCGAGTCGTCGTAGCACAAGATCATGCGCTTGGGCGCGCTGACGGCTCCGCGCAGGATAGGAGCGATGGCAGCGGCAGCCTCACGGCGGCACTCCTCCGGCAATGCGGCCACTTTCACGCCGCCAAACACGGCCCGTCCCCGACGCCGCTCCGCCAGGTAGCTCTCCGCCTCGGTCGTCAAGGCGATATGGGCGTCATAGGCGGCGCGGCAGGTATCGCCCCAGGTGATCAGCCCGTGGTTCATCAGGATCAGGCCCTCGGCCTGCGGCTGCGCCTGGACCGCCTCCCCGACCTCTTTGGAGAGCAGAAAGCCGGGCCGACGGTAAGGAATCTGGATCACGCGGCTGCCGAAGACCTCCCGCACCGCCTCCGACCCGCGCGTGTTGTTGGAGAGGGCGACGATGGCGTCCGCGTGGCTGTGGGCGACGGCGGCGGCGGGCAGGAAGGCGTGCAGCAGCGTCTCAATGGAAGGGCGCGGATCGGCCGGGGACATCAGCGTATGGGCGAGGTAAGCGACCATCTCCTCATCGCTCATATCCTCGCGTTCCCTCAACGGCAGCACGTCCTCCATGCGCACGCCGCTGAAGTGCTTGCGCTCTATGGTCTTAAGGTCGGAGCCGCTGCCCTTGACGCGCAGGATGTAGGTATCGCGCCCGCGAAAATCTGGCTCCCAGACTTTGAGCGAGGTGTTCCCGCCGCCCCAGACCACCAGATCGGTCTCCGCTCCGATCAGGCGCGACATGTAGATAAGCTGCTCTATCGGGGACAGACACCCCGCTTCCGCCTCGTTCCACCGGTTCTGCATGACTACTCCCTATATGCTTCCGCACAACAAGATGGCGCTATTATCGGCGCATGGGCCTACTTTGTCTCAGAAGCATAAAACGTGCCAACATTCTCTTTTTTGCCCTGGTATACAGGCGCGTACTGCTAATCGGCATGCGTGCAGAACAGGCGGGACGTGAGAAGCTACTTTATCGGGGCGGCGGTCCAGAGTTTGGCGGTGGCGTCGTCGCTGCCTGTCGCCAGGGTGCGACCATCCGCAGAGAATACGAGGCAATGGACGGCCCGGCTGTGCCCTCTGAGGAGCGCGACTTCCTGCTTGACGGCGGTGCTCCACAATTTCACCACGCTGTCCCGACCGCCCGTTGCCAGCGTCTTCCCGTCGGGGCTAAACGCGACAGCGAACACGCCGCCTGCGTGCGCGATAAAACGGAAGGAAATCGGCCTGGCGGCCAGCGTCCATAGCTGGACCGTGCCATCCCCGCTGCCGGTCGCCAGCAACCGACCATCGTGAGAGAATGCCACGCAAGTCGCCTCGCGGTTATGCCCGGTAAGCGTAGCGAGTACCCGCTTCGTGGCAAGGCTCCATAGCTTGACCGTGCCGTCGCTGCTCACAGTCGCTAAGACGGTGCCATCGGGCGAAAAGGCCACCGCGTTGACCGGCCCCGAATGTCCTTTGAGGCTGGCCGTTTGCCTGCGCGTCGCAACATTCCAGAGCTTTAGGACGCCATCCCAACTTCCGGAGGCCAGCCGCTTGCCATCCGGTGCAAAGGCCACCGAGTAAACCCAGGCCGAATGCCCTGAGAGCGTGGCGATCTCCCGGCGGGCGGCAACGCTCCACAGCTTGATGGTGTTGTCATGACTGCCTGTTGCCAGGATCTTGCCATCAGGAGCAAAGGCGACCGCATTAACAAAGTCCTGATGACCATTTAAGACGCCAACTTCCCGCCCGGTAACGGTGCTCCAAAGCCGAACGGTATGATCCTGGCTGCCTGTCGCCAGCAGCTTGCCGTCGGGGGAGAGGGCCACGGACGTTACCGGCTGGGCATGTCCTTTCAGCGTGACGGTTCCCGATTCGCCGACACGCCACAGCTTCATCGTGCCATCCCAGCTGCCGGAGGCCAGCCGTTTGCCATCCGGGGAGAAGGCAACGCTCACCACCGAGCCTGTATGTCCCTTGAAGGTCGCCAATTCCTGCTGGGTGGCCGGGTTCCACAATCTTACGGTGGTGTCCTCGCTGCCTGTCGCCAGGATTTTTCCGTCAGGAGAGTACACGATGGAGTAAATGGAGCTCCTATGCCCGCGCAGCGTGCCGACCTCCTGGAAGGTATTCAAGCTCCATAGTTTCACCGTGCTATCCTGGCTCCCAGAAGCCAGGGTCTTGCCATCGGGAGAGAACCGGAGGGCGTCCACTTCATACCGGTGTCCCCTAAGGGTGGCGATCTCCACAGCGTCGGCAGACAGCAGTTTCACTATGGTATGTCCCTTAAGTGTGGCAATCTCCTGGTGTGTGGCGACATTCAGCAGTTTGACCGTGCCGTCAAAACAGCCGAAGGCCAGCGTCTTACCGTCCGGGGAGAAGGTGACGACATCCACTTCGCGGCTGTATCCACGATGGCTCCAGAGCTGCTTGAGGGGAGAGAGGCTCCAGATTTGAACAGCGCCATCCCAACTGCCCGTAGCCAGCAGCTTGCCATCCGGGGAGAACGCCACGGAAAAGACCCAGCCGGAGAATTCCGGGAGCGTGGCGATCTCCCGGTGGGTAGGTACATCCCACAGCTTGACCGTGCTATCCTTACTTCCCGTCGCCAGGATTTTGCCGTCGGGAGAAAGGGCCAGGCAATAGATTCCGCTCTTGTGGCTGGTCCGCAGCGTGGTCGCCTGTTTGGAAACGAGGTTCCAGAATCGAAGGCTGCCGTCCATGCTGCCGGTCACCAGGGTTTTGCCATCGGGAAAGAAGGCGACGGCATGGATGCCCTCAGTATGGCCTTGCGGTGAGAATAGGTCTTGATGCTTGTCGAGGTAGACAGGGTCAGGCTGCCACAGGCGCCTGTCCTGCGCATGGCCTTGAAATGTGAACAGGTCTTGATGGCACAGCCGATAGAGATAGCCCCACTCGAAGCCGCGCACGTCTTCCTGCCCGCGAGCCGGTTTTTGCGCTGCCAGCAATTCCTGCACGCGCTCGATATTGTTGGCTTCCCATGCCTGCTGGGCCAGGTTCATCTGCGCGGCATATTGTTCATGGCGCGCGATCCGCTCTCCCTGCTGGGCGCGGCGGCGCTCCCGCTTTTCCCCTGCCGCCGCGATGCGCGCCTGCTCTGCTGCCTCGCGCTCCAGGAGGGCGGCTCTGCGCGCGGCCTGGGCATTCTTTTTGGCTTCAGCACTGCTGCGTTGCGCCGAGCCCGCGCTCATCAGAGCCCTGAACTCTGCCAGCCGGGCTATACGCATCACCGAGCGGGCTTTGTCTCGCTGCTGTTCCGCATCGGCTTTGGCCTGCTGGGCTTCCTCGGCTTTGCGCGCCGCCAGGTGCGCTGCCTGCGTCTCTGCCAGCCTGGCTTGATTGGCCAGAGCCAGCGCGCGCTCTTTGGCTCTGGCCTGGAGGAAGCTGCTCAGCGCCAGGCTGCCGATAATAAGAAGGATCACGCCGGAGACGGCAATCGCGCGCAGCAGACCTTTACGGTAGGCGGCACGCTGGCGTGCCCGCTCCGCATCGGGCATGCTGGAGGCGACCCACTCCCGGTCGAAGACCCGGAAATAGATGCGGTTGCGCACCGCCAGGGCGCCCTGAGCCACCCGGATGATCCCCGACAGGCGCAGCAGGCTGATCAGGGGATTGGTTTCATCATCCTTGATATGCTTGCCGCTGCGTACCTTGTCGTAGAGATCCAGCAGACTCGCCAGATCGGCTTCGCTTCTCAGCAGGCGTTCGCGCACGAACAGGAGGTTGTCGTCCCGTTCGCGCGCCCGCGCGGAGAGGAAGAGCTCGGCGCATAGCCTGTCTACGTCCGCAGGCGTGTTGGCGTGGGCGTCTTCGGCGACGGCCTGGCAGAGCCGCTGAGTCAGGTAAGGATGCCCGCCCGTCCAGTAAAGGATGCGTTGCAGGAGAGCCTGCCCCTTCGCCGATTCCCTCTGGGAGGAGGCCGGGGAACCATCCACTCTCTCCTGCTGTGATAGGAGGGTAGGAGAGGAGCTTAAGCCTGCGGCCAGCGGCGCCGCTTCGGCCTCCGTGAAGTCGTTAAGCTCGATACGCTTGCCGATGTTAAAGGGCGTGGTGCGGGTGTCCCGGATCAAATCCGATGGGGAGGCCACTCCCAGCAGGCAGAAAGTCAGCCGGTGCATCTCCGGGTCTTCGGTGCGGCGGTTGTAGCATTCCCGAATGCCCGCGAAGAACTCATCCGTGGAGAAGGGAAGAGAGCGGACGGCGTCTATCTCGTCCACAAAGAGCACGATCCGGCCCGGCACGCGCGCCAGCACGACCTCCCGGAGAGCGCGCATCCAGCGCTGCAAGGGGCCGACCCGCTCATTCTCCAGCCAGAAGTCCTCCAGTTCGTCTTCCAGGTGCAAATCCTGCCCGACCTGGCTGAGCAGCCCGTCGTACCACTGCTCAGGCGTCAGGTTCTGGCCGATGGCGGTCAGGTCGAGAATGGCAACGGCGATGCCCTCCTCGCGCAGCCGGACAGCGGTGCGGATCATCAGGGAGGACTTGCCCATCTGGCGGGAGGTGAGCACATAACAGAACTGGCCCTGGCGCAAGCCTTCCAGCAGGTCGGTATCGGCTTTACGAAGGACATAGGAGGGGGCGTCGCGGTGCAGCGTGCCCCCCGCCACGTAGAAGGAGGAGGCAGGGAGCGCGGCAACATGGTGAGCCATCGCAGAGTCTCCACAGCGGTTCAATTTCTCCGGTGAGACTCTACTATAACACGTATTGCATTAATGCGCAATTCCAATTTCACAGCCAGGATGTGATGCGCAGCACAATTTGAGCGGGCCGGAGAGACATTCCCGGCCCGCATGGTCTGCCGGAAGATTAAGGTCAGAAGACCGCTTCTTATTTGCCCTTATCTATGAACACTCTCAGAGGAGCGCCATCTCGCCCCTTCAATTCCAGGACGCCGGTCTTGACCTTATCGGTGTCGGGAATGTGGAGTTCGGTCTTTCCATCGGCTCGATGGACGTAGGTGCCCACCGGTTGGCCGTTTTGATACAGGGTGCCCTGCAGCAGTTGGTAGATTGCCGCGCTGACCGTTCCTAGTGCCATTAGCGAGAGAACCAACCAGAGGGCCAGCGTGACTGTGTGTTTCATCCGTTGCTCCTTTCTGCTTGCTAACGCGAGGCGGCGTTCGTGGTCGCGCCTCAGAGAAGCCAGGCGTTCCTCAAGCGCTTCTGTTGGTTCGCCTGTTATCTGGAAGGCTGTCGCGATCAGCGCATCCATTTGTTGATCCGCGTTCATGAGAGGTCGCCTCCTCTCGCAAAATAGTCCCCTCCGCGCCGCCGGAGCGTTTCGCGGGCACGTCCCAAAAGACTGTTGACGGCAGAGGGCGACTTTCCGAGCACGATACCGATCTCGGTGATCGAAAGATTCTCCACCACCTGTAGCAGCAGCGCCTCGCGCTGTAACTCCGGTAAAGAGAGCAGGAGAGCGCGCACCTGCTGCTGCGCCTCTTTGCGCAAGACGGCGGCTTCCGGACTTCCCTCGCGCCCGGGCAGCACCTTCGCCACCTCCAGCGGCGTCTCCTTACGCCGTTGGCGCCGTCGGATCTCATCGGCGATCTTGCAGCGTGCGATCCGAAACAGCCAGACCTTGACCGCCAGGTGCCGATCAAAACGCTCCAGCGCACGCAGGGCGTCGGCGAAGGTCTCCACGGCGATGTCTTCCGCCGCCGAGGGGTCCTCCAGGCGACTCAGGGCATAACGAAATATGTCGTTACGGCAGAGGACCGACAACGTTTCGGCGGTCGGTAGCTCCTCCACATTGGCTTTTTCTCGCCAGAATAGCCGCATGGTATGCAAAGGGTTCATCTACCTCATTTCTTTCACTCTGCCTTATAAATCGCGTCCCTGGGACAAATCTCTCGGTATCTTGCGTAAAATACCACATCCAATCTGGAGCCAATTGGTATGTTATAATGGAGATTGAGGGGAGGTGTCAGCGATGGCGATTACTCTGGAATTACCTGAAGAGATCGAGCAGCGATTGCAGGAGGTGTGAAATGGCGATCTGCCGCGAAAGATTTTGGAGGCGGTTGCTGTGGAGGGCTACCGTCAGGGGGCGCTTTCGCGCGGACAGGTCAGCGAGCTTCTGGGCCTCTCCTTTCAAGACACCGAAGCCTTCCTTAAGGAACGTGAAGCCTACTCGCCCTATAGCATGGAAGAGGTAGAGCAGGGGCGCACGGAGCTTGAGGGCTTGCTCAAGAGATGACTGCCGTCTCAGACACAAGCCCTATCAACTACCTGGTCCTCAGTCAGACGATATTTCGTCCTCCTCTAGAAGAAACCGGCCCTCCGCCTCGCTCCAACGCAACTTGTCCTCATGAGCCTCTACCCAGGCAATGATCTCCGAGCGGTCATATTTTAGGGAGAGACGAGAAGGCCAAGGTACCAATGCTGATATAGCATTTTCTAGGAAGTCTGTCGGATATTCTGGCCCTAGGTTGTATATTAAGATGTCCGCAACCGCGGGTAGACACTCCCAGCCGTGTGGATCAATCTCACGCAGCCTGCTGCTGAGGAGATACGTCCACACCGTTGGGAGGGATTACCCAACCGCGGACAAGCAACCATAAGTCGGTAGAACAAGGCCCCAAATATAGATTCTGACGCGGATATCCATTAGTGTCTTAGCGTCTCAATTTTTCCCTTTAAGATGGAGTTCAAGCTCTTTTTGGCCTGGGGGTATTCTCGCTCGGCAAGATGCAAGAGATATTCATCTGGATCGGCTCCCTCAGGTAATCCGCGTAAAAAGAGCTTTTCACTCATCAGGTAGTGTACCCATAGAGAGTTGATACTTCGTCGCCGATGACCTTATCAACTCTGTAGAGGGACACTACCACTCATCAATACTCTGCGCCACTTTTGGGCAGGTGTCGAAATAGCCATGTGAATTCCCTCCAGTAAGGCATTCTCCTTGCCCGTGATTCTATTGGCCGGTCACGGAGAAGAGGATCGGGGCGGCGCAGGGGTTGTCGGCGCGGAACTCCAGGCGGGCGATGGCGACCTGTGGGCGCGGATTGGACCAGCGCAGCAGGCGCAGCGTGCGCGGCGCGGAAGGATTGCCCCAGGAGAGAGCGGAGGTCGTATAGGCGGAGGGGGCGCTATCATCCAGGGCGCGAATCTCACTGCCATACCGTAGCGGGATTTCTACCTTCTGGCCGTCTGCGTAAATCACCATGTACGTCCCCACGCGCGTGCCCGCATCCACCCCAAAGGCAGTGGCGTGCAGGAAGGCTAGCGACTCGGCGCGGGCCTGGACGGGCAGCGAGATCGCCTGCGGATAATGCATGGCAACATCGCCGCCCAAACCAGGCAGCGTCGCCGGATTGATGGCCCCCGCAAGCATCACCCCGCCCAGGCTGGTTCCTGCGACCCGAATGCCAGTATCCGCAACGGTGGGATATTGGGAAGGCGACAGCGGAATATCCAGCGTTTCGGAGTTAACATCGGAGACCGTCTGCGGATAGGCCGATATCGGCAGCGCGTCCGGCCCCTGCCCAAACAGGGTGATATTGGCCGCGCGGCGCAGGCTAAGATACCAGCCGGGCTTAGGGGAGGCCAGCGGCGGCACGGCCCGGTAGGCGCGGGTAAAGACGACGGCGGCATCGTAGGGCAGGGCATCCTCTGCCGCCGGTTTGCCCGGTTCGCGTGGGTGCAGGGGCGTGCCGCTCCAGGCGTACTCCGCCGCCAGCACGAACGCTGCAAACTGGCGCAACTCGGTATTCAGCAGGTCTTCGTTGCTGTCGTAACCGGCCCAGGTGGTTTGCAGCAGGCCGAGCGCGCCTTTCTGAATGGCCTGCTGCGCCCAGCCGCGAATGTTCTCCGGCTCGAACCAGGGACAGCCGAGCGTCGCGAAGCCCGCCTGCTTGAAGACCTGAAGACCGTTGCGCTGCTCCGAACCGGGCGTGTAGCGCCAGTCGGCGATGACGGCGTCGTTGGGCAGCAGGGCGCGGCGCTTCTGCGCCTCTTCGGGCGTGGGTGCGTTGGCGGCTTCCGGCGCTTCCGAGCGATCCAGGAGCATATCGCCCCAGAGCATCGTGCGCACGCCGCGCGCCCGCAGCCAGTCCGCAAGCCTGTTCGTGTCGTCGGTAAAGAGCTTGGTAATGCCCTTGCGGATGTTTTCCGGGCGGGCAGGATACTTGCCGAAAACGTCGTCGCCCAGGATCTTGACTTCATCGTGGCCGATATGGAACAGACGCGGGCGGAAGATGTCGAGCGCCTCCTGGTAGATGTCGAAGATAAACCGGTAACTTTTGGGATTGCTGGCATCGTAGGCGTGGGGCGCGCTCACGTCCTCCGCCAGGTCGAGATGCTGGCCGTTCTTGAAAATCCACTCGCTATGGCCGAGCGAGTTGACGAGCGGAATCGGCTCTAAGAAGTGGTCGCGGGCATAGGCGACGTCGGCCCGGAGGTCTTCCGGGGACATACTGTAGGGAACGTGTATTTCCGGGTGCGACTTCCAGCGGGTATACTCACACTCGATGACCATCGCGTTGAGCTTGTAGCGGGCAAAGATGCGGTCAATGAGCTTCCTGTGGAAGGGCAGGGCGTTGCGTCCGACGAAGATATGCGCGCCCCGAAAGTGCAGGCTCGGCCAGTCGGCGATGTCTGCGCCCGCAAAGGCGAACGTCTTCTGCGGCGTGACGCGCAGCAGCTGGCGCAGGGTCTGGAGGCCGTAGAAGGCCCCGGCGGCGTCCCTGCCGATAACGGCGACATACCGGGGCGTGACGCGCAGAGCGTAACCTTCGGCCTGCGTGGGAGCGGCCAGATGGTTGGCATCTAGCCATTGCTGCGCGCTTTTATCGCTACCGGCAACGGCAACAAGCAGGCCGCTGCCGTTCCAGGCGTCCGAGCCGGGCAGCCATTGCGTGCCCGTGTCTCGGTGCAGGTCGTCGAGCAGGTCGTGCAGAGCGGCGTTGACGCGGCGGCCCGTCGCATCTTGGGGCAGGGCGGTATAGAACCGCAGGCTGCCTTGCAGGGGGAAGTCGCCGGAGGGAAACGCGGCCTGCTTGGGCTGCGGAATGATCAGCGGGTGACCGCCAGCGTCCAGCAGGGGTGGCTCCGGCCTGCGCGCGTCGGGAATGGCGACCGTCTGGACGGCGGGCGTCTCCGGCGCAGGGGAAGCGGTCGCGCCGGGCGGGAGAGGTGGGGCGGCGTTCCGGGGCGTCAGCGTCAGGGTGATCGTGTGGACGGTCTCCTGGTCGGGCGGCATCTCCACGCCGAGATAGCCGCACCAGAAGACTTTATCGTCTTTCAGGTATTGGTCGGCGCGGCCATCGAAGACAACGGGGCCATCCTTATCGTCCAGCCCGGTGAGGCTGATGTCGCCCAGGGCGGTATGGCGTAGAGCCAGATGCTTGAGGGGCGGAGCGAGGCGGCTTTCCGGATACTTCGCCCCGTGCGGGCGCAGCCCGATCTTGCCGGAAGCCAGGACAACGTTATCGCCCCGGTCGGCCTCATAGGTCGCACCGACAAGTGGATAGGCCCACAGACGCGCGGCGTTCCACTCCAGCAGGGCGGTGTCGGGGCCGTCCCAGCGGGTGCGCAGGGTAAACGTAACCGTATTTTGCGGGTGAACTTCGATGCGCTGCGTGGCGCGGAACGTGTAGCCCTCGCCCGCATGATGGAAGTTGGCGAGGTAGGCCCGTCCGCCGTCGGGAAGCGTTTCGACGGTGGCGGCGGGCGGATTGGAGCCAGAGCCGTAGTAACCGCGCGCGTAATCTTTGGCGAACACCTGCACCAGCCCGCCTTTGATCAAAGGCACGCCGTCAAAATCGAGATAGAGCCCGCCGCGCGCAAAGCGGGCCATCCACCTTCCGATGGCAACGGGAGTGGAAGCGTCCTGAGGCGGCCTGGCCTGGGATTGCGCGGGCGTGCCGGGGAAGAGGCTAAGAGCGAAGAGGGCGACAAGAAGCGAAAACGCGGTCAGCATCGTATTTCTCATAAGGCAACATTCGGCGGCGCGGACGGCATTTCCTGTATTGCCGAGCTTGTTCATCCGGTCAATCCAGCCGGGCCATGAATGACCCGTCTCTAGGGCGGCTACGCCGCCAACCGACTGCAAGGGACGGCGCTGCCACTGCTAGGGTCGGTGCTCAACGGTTCGCACCTCCACCTAGCGACACTCGTGCCTTTGCCTTGCGACTACCGGACGGAAAACCCGGCTTTACTGTGCGTCCGCTAGTCGCAAGGCCGAGCCGCGAACCGTTGAGCGGCGTCCCTTGCAGTCGCTTGGTCGCAGGCCCTAGAGCCGGGGGTTGAAAACCCCGGTCCTAGCCGGGCATGGAAAATACCCGGCTAGAGGGCGGCTGCGCCGCCAACCGTCCTTCGGACGGAAACTCCTGGCTTGGCAGGGCGTCCGCCAGGACGCTTGGCCGTAGGCCCTAGAGACGGGTACTTTCAGTGCCCGACTTACGCAGGCGCGTTAGGAAGTTGTGAGTATGCAGATAGCGCAGAACAAATGGCTGCGGGCCGCGTTCTGGGGGACGGTCCTGCTGATCTTTCTCTTTTGCTTGCTGTTTCCCGCCTGGTCGCGCCGGGCGCTGAAACAAGATCGCGCGGGGGCCGTGCCGCAGCAGGGCGTCGCCACGGTCGCCATGCTGATTGACGCCAAGCCAAGCGTGACCGATAAGCCTTCTCCCGCGCAGGTGCTTGTGCGCTTCCATGGACAGCTCTGCTCCGCCAAAACCATTGGCGGCTTCGATCAGCTACGCGAGGGGCAGCCCGCGCGCATCCTCTATCGCGTCGGCAGGAGCGGGCGCATCTACGTGGACCGCGTGGAGCCTTTGCCGGCTGCGTCCGCCGCCTCCAGGAATACGAACGACGCCCATTGAGCGTTCCCACAACGAACGAGGAGATACGAACAAGTGTGGGAATAGCAGGCAAGAGAGCCTTCGGGCTGGCTTTAAGGGAGAGGGCGGCTGTCCTGAGCAGGACGGAGGCGGGCAGGGCTGCGCAGGCACAGAGGACGCCGCCTTATGTCTGGGGCATTGCCTTACTTGCCATCGCCCTCCGTATCGGCATCGCCTGGGCCACCCACTTCACCAGCGAAGACTACCTGATCACCCTGCGCTACGCCGAGAATCTGGCCCACAGACGCGGCCTCGTCTTCAATCCCGGTGAGCGCGTGCTGGGCACCACAACGCCCCTCTATACCCTCTTTCTGGCCCTGACAATCAAGCTCGGCCTGCCCGCCACCCTCTGCGGGAAGGGCGTCAACATTCTGGCGGACGGCCTGCTATGCACGCTGATGTACCGCTGGCTGAGCGTCGTTGGGCAGCGGACGGCGGGGGTGGTGGCGGCGTTCTGGGTCGCTATCAACCCGCTGCACATCCAGTGGGCGATCTCCGGCATGGAGACGAGCCTGGTGACGGCGTGCGGCCTGTGGGTCTGGCTGGCCTACGCGGAGCGGCGCACCCTCACCGCTTATCTCGCGGGGGCCCTGCTCTTTCTCCTGCGCTGGGATAGCCTCCTCCTGACGGGCGTGCTGACGGCGGCCCTCCTCTGGCGCGAGCGTCGGCTGCCGCTGCGCGCGCTGACGGCGTATGGCCTGCTCATCGCACCCTGGCTGATTTTCGCAGCATGGTACTATGGCAATCCCATTCCCGTCACCGCCGCCGCCAAAGCGACCGTCTACGGATGGCGTGCCGATCACGAGCCGGCCTGGCTGCTCCGTTACCTGCCGCGCCTGCCCGAAGTGCTGCATCGCTTCCTCGGCATCAACGAGCCGGCGTTTCGGGCCTTTCTGCTTGCGCCACATCTGGCCGACCTGCCCCGCGTTCTCTTCGGAGCGCCCGGTTACGCGCTGATAACCCTTTTCGCGGCCCTCGGCCTGGCGCGCGTCGTGCGGGAGCACTGGACGATGTTCTGGCCGCCACTGGCCTGGTTTATGCTCTACTGGATCGCGTTCCTGCTCTCCCGCGTGCTGCTCTTTCCCTGGTATCTCGTGCCGCCGCTGCCGGTGTATGGCGCTCTGGTCGCGCTGGGCCTGACGGCGGTTGCGCGGCGGATAGGGGAACGGTGGCCGCGTTCCCTACAGACGACGGCGGCAGCATCGGCGCTCGGCCTCAGTGCCATCGCGGGCGCAGCCTCCACCCTCCAGCTTGCGCACAGTGCTCAATGGCCAGAAGATAGAGTGCGGATTCCGCTCGGCCTCTGGCTCAAAGCGCATAGCCGGCCCACGGATCGCATCCTCTTGGAACCAATCGGCTATATCGGGTATTATTCTGAGCGTCCGGTGCTGGACATCGTCGGCCTGGTGACGCCGCAGGTATTGCCGTTTTACCGCCCGGAGAATCCCGCGCCGGTATTGAATATCGCGGAGGCATTCCGGCCAGAATGGTGCTGCGTCCGGGCGAGCTGGAGCGGGTGCGGCGCGCGGCACTGGCATCCGGGCGTCCCTGGGAAGCGCGCTACGCGCTTATCCAGACCTTCTCCCGCACGCCCACGAGCCATATCTACTATATCTACCGGCGGCGGGAAGCGGAAGTCCCTTACCTAACCCGTTCTGAGGTAATCCATGCCAATTTATGAGTTTGTCTGCGCGCAATGCAAGCGTAGGTTTCGCAAATTAGTCGGAGTGGTGGCGCAGTCGGAGCCGCTGCAATGTCCGCGCTGCCAGTCCACACAACTTAACCGCCAGATCTCGCGCTTTGCCCGCGTCCGCAGCGAGGACGAGGCGCTCGACTCGCTGGCCGATGAGATGGAATCCATGGGCGACACGGACGACCCAAAAGCGTTACGCCGGTTGATGCGCGAGATGGGCAAGGAGATGGGCGAGGATCTGGGCGACGAGTTTGAACAGATGATGGAAGAAGAGGCCGCCGGTGAGGGCGCCGGGGAAGGCGGCGCGGAGGAAGACGCCGCCGCAGAATAGGCGCAAAAAACGGCCCGTACAAAACACAGAACAATTTCGGGTATACTTACGTCAAAGCCGCGTGCGGCGGCAGTTGACGAAACGTTCGCGTTTGTGATAAACTTCACAGTAATAGCCCGATCGTTAAACGCTTGCGAGTGCCGGTTTGTGCGGGCGAACAGACCGCAGGCAGCGCGCAGGCCCGGGCGGAGATGACCGCGATGTTGAGTAGTTATATCCCCACCTTCGTCATGATCGGCGTGGCGGCCCTGCTTGCGGGTGGCATGGTGATCGGCTCTTTCTTCCTGGGGCCCAAAAAGCCGACCCCCTACAAGTCCACCTCCTACGAGTGCGGCATGACGCCGGTAGGATCGGCGCGTGAGCGCTTCCCCGTCAAGTTCTACCTCATCGCCATGCTGTTTATCGTCTTTGACATTGAGACCATTTTCCTCTATCCCTGGGCCGTGACCTACGGCGGCCTCTCCAACGCGCTGAAAGTGTTCAACCTGGTGGAGATGGCCGTCTTTGTGGCGATCCTGTTCGTTGGCTACTTCTATATCCTGGGGAAGGGCGCGCTGGACTGGGATGAGGCCGAGCAGGTACGCAATCGGGATATTCTTACGCCCGAAGTGCTGGCCCCGCGCCCGGCGCTCCGCTACGGCAACGAGAACTCCGGCCCGGTAGACCTGTCGAAAGTCGGCGCGGCCAACCCTGCCCTGACCTACGGAGCCGCCGCCCAGGAAGAGTATCAGCGTGTTCGGCGCTAGAAGAGGTTGGCTATGACACAGCAGCCGTCCCCACCGCCCACCAACGAGGAGCGGCTGGAGGTGCAAAAGATACGCGAGGCGTTTCCCGACGCCATTCTGGATGTCAATACGTTCCGGGGCGATACGCGCATCATGGTCAGGCGTGAGCATATTGTGGACATCTGCCGCCTGCTGCGCGATGACCCGGACCTGCAATACAACTTCTTTTCCGAGTGCCTGGGCGTAGATTACCTGGACTATCGCGAGGACTACCGCTTCGAGGTCGTCTACAACCTCTACTCGCTCCAGTACGAGAAGGATGGGCAGGTCTACGGCAAGAACCAGCGCATCTTCCTGAAGGTTCCCGTGCCCGAGGACGATCCGGTGGTGCCGAGCGTGGTCTCCATCTATCCGGGCGCGGGCTTCCCGGAGCGGGAGATTTACGACTTCTTCGGCGTGCGCTTTGAGGGCAACCCCGACCTGCGCCGCATCTTCATGCCGGATGATTGGGTCGGCTATCCGCAGCGCAAGGACTATCCGCTCGGCGGCGAGCGCGTGCAGTTTCCCGGCGGCAAGTACGGCCCGGCGGTGGGCGAGGTGCCGGTGCAGCATCCGGGCGAGTCGTTCTACGGCAAGACGGGCGACACGCAGGGCGAGCCGTATCGCCGAATGCGCGTGCCAACCCCGGATCGCGGTCCGGGAACCCTCCTGCCGCCGCCGCGCAAGGAAGAGCCAACGGAGAAATAATCCACAGATTACAAAGACAAAAACCTTTGGACAGGATTAACGGGATTTACACGATTAGGGAAAAGACAGAGAAGCCCTGTGTTCCTGTATGGTTGAAATCCGGCTAACCCCGTTAATCCTGTCTAATAATCTTGGCCTTTCATCTGTGGATTCGGAGAGAATGCAGCTATGGCTATTGACAGCAGGCGCCTGGACGAGCTAAATACCTCTGCCACGCTGGCGCAGGGCGTGCAGGTGGATGCGCTCGACGACCAGACGATGGTGGTCAATATGGGGCCGCAGCATCCCAGCACGCACGGCGTCCTGCGTATTGTGCTGGAGCTCGACGGCGAAACCATCGTCAAGGCGACGCCCTACATGGGCTACGTCCATACCGGCATCGAGAAGGAGATGGAGTACCAGACGTACCTGAAGGCGGTCACGCTGACCGACCGGATCGATTATGTCGCCTCCCTGATCGAAAACGCCGCCTACTCGCTTTCGGTCGAGAAGCTGTTCGGGATCGAGCCGCCGCCGCGCGGGCAGTACCTGCGCGTGATGCTCATGGAGCTGGAGCGGATCGCCAGCCACCTGGTCTGGCTGGGCACGCACAGCCTCGACATCGGCGCGATGACCGTCTTCTTCTATGCCTTCCAGCAGCGCGAGAAGGTCCTGGATATGAAGGAGATGATGTCGGGCGTGCGCATGATGTCCTCCTGGATCGTGCCGGGAGGGCTGCGCGGCGACGCCCCGGAGGGCTGGTTCGAGAAGGCCAAAGACTTCTGCGACGACTTCCCGCGCGCCGTCGAGGAGATCGAGGACCTGCTCAACGCCAATCCCATCTGGCGGGAGCGCACGCAGGGTATCGGCGTCATCAGCGTGGAGGACTGTCTGGCGATAGGCGTCAGCGGCCCGACGCTGCGCGCCGCCAACGTCAAGCACGACATCCGCAAGGCGGCGCCCTACAGCAGCTACCAGGACTTCCGGTTTGAGATCCCGACGGGCCAGTACAGCGACGTCTACGACCGCTACCGCGTGCGCATGACCGAGATGCTTCAGAGCCGCGAGATCATCAAGCAGTGCATCGAGAACATGCCCTCCGGCCCGATCAACGTCAGCGACCGCAAGATCGTGCCGCCGCCCCGCGCAGAGCTCGACAGCAGCATGGAGGCGGTTATCCACCACTTCAAGCTGTGGACGGAGGGCTTCCACCCGCCCATCGGCGAAGCCTATGTGCCGGTCGAGTCGGGCAAGGGGGAGATGGGCTTCTATATCGTCAGCGACGGCACCAACCGGCCCTATCGCGCCCACCAGCGCCCAGCCTGCCTGATGAACTTGCAGGCGCTCTCGAAGATGTGCGAGGGCCGTCTCATCGCCGACGTGGTCGCCATCATCGGCAGCATTGACATCGTTCTGGGCGAAATTGACCGTTAGCGTCTGGCCTCCATCCCCTGATCCCTTCTCCCAATCTTAGGAGATGGGAACCGAGAAGCCAAGTTAGCGACGGAATAGAATTCCTTCGCTGGGTGGCGTTCCGCCCAGTGACTGCAAGGGTCGGCGCTGCAATGGTTCGCGCCTCCGCCTAGCGACCCCTGCGGGGACACCAAACAGCCTCCCGAAAGGGGGTGTCGGCGTAGGCCGACACTTAGCCGAAGGCTACCCAGCGAAGGGCTTTAGCCCATCGAAAACAAGGGTCCGCCCTTGAAGTTCTTGGGGGAGAGGGACCGGGGGGCAGGGCTTAAGAAGGATACGTCTGTATGGCTACTTCTCCGCAGCATCCGGTGGCCGGCGGCACGCGTGAGCCGCAGCCGCCGCCGCCAAAAGAGTACCGCTTTTCGGAACAGGCGATCGCCGAGTTAGAGGAGATCGCCTCCCATTATCCGGAGCGCAAAGCGGCCTGCCTGCCCGCGCTCTGGATAGCGCAGCGCGAATACGGCGGCTACCTGACGCCCGCCGCCATTCAGGAGGTTGCCGATCGCGTGGGCCTCTCCTACGCCGAGGTCGAAGGCGTCGCTACCTTCTATACCATGTACAACCTGCGCCCGCGCGGCCGGCACCACCTGGAGGTTTGTACGTGCCTGACCTGCGCCATCAAGGGCGCCTATGACGTGGTTCACAAGCTAGAGCATGAGCTGGGCATCGAGGTCGGCGAGACGACCCCGGATGGCGCGTTCACACTCTCGGAGGTGGAGTGCCTGGACTTCTGCGGCGCGGCGACGGTCATGCAGGTCGGGGACAAGTACTTTACCAACCTTACGCCCGACAACGTGATGGAGTTGATCGAGACGCTGCGCAACAGCGACGACTATACGCCCGCCAAACTCGCCGACGCCATCGTCAAGATTCATATTCCCGGCACCAGCCGAACCGGCGGCGGCAGCTATAAGCCGTAAGGGTTGCACATCTATGGCTATCCTGAACCTTCTGTTTGAGCACCGCGACGTTCCCAATATCGAAGAGATAGACGTCTATGAACAGCACGGCGGGTACGCTGGGCTGCGCCGGGCCATTTTGTTGGAGCGGCAGGCGGTCGTAGACGAGATCAAGACCTCCGGCCTGCGCGGGCGCGGCGGCGCCGGCTTCCCCACCTGGATCAAATGGAACGGTTTGCCCAAAAACTACGATAAACCCCATTATGTCATCTGTAATGCCGACGAAGGCGAGCCTGGCACGTATAAAGACCGCGAACTGATGCTCAAGCTGGCCCATCTGCTGGTGGAAGGCATGATCATCGCCGGATACGCCACCTACAGCAAGAAGGGCTACATCTATATTCGCGGGGAGTACGTGGAGCCAGCCTGGCAGGTCCGCAAGGCCATTGATCAGGCCTACGAGAAGGGCTACCTGGGCAAGAACATTCTCGGCGTCGAGGGCTTCGATTACGATCTCTATATCCACCTGGGCGCGGGCAGCTACGAGTGCGGCGAGGAGTCGGCGCTGATGAGCAGCCTGATGGGCGAGCGCGGCAATCCCCGCCTCAAGGCCCCGCACGCCCCTCTGCCGGTCGTCGAGGGCGTCTGGAAGGCGCCGACGCTGATTAACAACGTGGAGACCTACTGCGCGGCGACCTGGATTCTGGCCCACAGCGGCGCAGAGTACGCCAAGTACGGCACAGAGAAGAGCAAAGGCTCCAAGATCATGTCCGTCAGCGGGCATATCGCCAGGCCCGCCAACTACGAGATCGAGTTGGGCACGCCACTGATGGAGTTGATCGAGATCGCGGGCGGCGTCACGGGCGGCCAGCTCAAGGCCGTCATTCCTGGCGGGTCGTCCGTGCAGATCGTGCCCGCCGAGCAGTGCCCCAACGTTAATCTCGATTATGAAAGCTGCCAGGCCAACGGCACGCTGCTCGGCTCCGGCGGCTTCATGGTTCTCAACGATAAGACGGATATCGTGCTGCTGATGAAGCGCACCGCCGAGTTCTACATGCACGAGTCCTGTGGGAAGTGCACGCCCTGCCGCGAAGGCACGCGCTGGATGTATAAGATACTCGACCGCATCACCTCCGGCGGCGGGCAGCCCGGCGACATTGACCTGCTGCTCGACATCTGCGGCCAGATTGACGGGCGTTCCTACTGCGGCCTGGGCGACGCGGCGGCCTGGCCCATCGTCGCGGCCATCAAGCGCTTCCGCCCCGAATTTGAATACTGGATCGAGCACAAGCGCTCGCCGGTCGGCCCCGGCCATGTCCCACCGACCCCGGAGGTGCTTAACCCGCTGCTAACGCTGACGCCAGCGTAGCTTTTTCCCGGCGCAAATACGGTAAACTTATACGCGAAACGGGCCATGCAACCTCCGCCCGCCTTATCACGAGGTAAAGCCTTCTATGTCCGCCAATAGACTGACGCAAACCGAGGCATCGCTCAATCCCGAGTCTCCTGATCTGGTCACCGTTAAGATAGATGGCATCGAAGTCAAGGTGCCTAAGAACGAGAACATCATCGAGTCGGCCAAGCGCGTCGGCATAGATATTCCCTTTTTCTGTTACCATCCCCGCCTTTCCAAAGGGGACGCTGCCAACTGCCGCATGTGCCTGGTGGATGTCTCCATGCCGCGCAAGAACCCCGATGGCAGCGTCGTCCTGGCGAAAATGCCCAAGCCGCAGACCGCCTGCACGCTCCCGGCTGCCGACGGCATGGTGATCGAGACTGAAAGTGAGCAGGTCGTCAAAGACCGGCGCGGCGTTCTCGAATTCCTGCTCATCAACCACCCGCTGGACTGCCCCATCTGCGACCGGGGCGGCGAGTGCCCTCTCCAGAATAACACGCTCTTCTACGGCCCGCCCACCAGCCGCTACATCGAGGAGAAGCGCCACTTCCCGAAAGCCTATCCGCTCTCGGATTACGTCGTCTTCGACCGGGAGCGCTGCATCCACTGCGCCCGCTGCACCCGCTTCACCGAGGACATCAGCGGCGACTCGCAGCTTGGCTTCCTCAAGCGCGGCGCGGACATGGAGGTCGGCACCTTCGCCCAAACCGCCTACAAGAGCAAGTTCAGCGGCAACGTCATCGAGCTTTGCCCGGTCGGCGCGTTGCTCTCGCGCACTTACCGCTTCAAGGCCCGGCCCTGGGACCTGCACACGCAGCGCTCGGTCTGCTCCAAATGCTCCAACGGCTGCAATATTAAGATTGACTACCGCCTCAATGAACTCCAGCGCGTCAACGCCCGCCTCAACGAGGAGGTCAACGAGGAGTGGACCTGCGACAAGGGCAAGTTCGGCCATGAGTACGTCTCCTCCGCCGACCGCCTCCAGAGGCCCATGCTCAAGCGTAATGGCCAGTTCGTGCCTATTGACTGGACGCAAGCCTACGACCTGATCGTGGAGAAGCTGCGCGCGGCAGGCCCGAACGTCGGCGGCATCGGCGGACAGCGCTGCACCAATGAGGACAACTACCTCTTCCAGAAGCTGTTCCGCGAAGTGCTCAAGAGCAACAATATCGACTCGCGCCTGGGCCGCTACCAGGGGCCGACCGACCAACCGCTTTATGCGCGCTTCGGCTATCACGGCATGGGCAACGCGATTGCCGACCTGGAGAACATGAAGACGATCTTCGTCCTCGGCTCCGACCTGGTGGACGAGCAGCCCATTATTTTCCTGCGCGTGCGTAAGGCGTGGCGGTTCAAGGGGGCGCATGTCGTCAATGCGGTCACGTACATCGAGGAGGACACCACCCGCGTCGGCGACTTCGCCGAGGTGGAGATGATCTATAAGCCCGGCACGGAGATCGCCCTGCTCAACGGCCTCTTGAACGTGCTCTTCGCGGAGAAGCTGCTGCCGGAGAACCCGACTGCCGACCTGAGCGCGCTGCAAAAGGGCGTGGCAGACTGGACTCCGGATCGGGCGGGGCAGGAGACGGGCGTGAGCGCCGATGCCATCCGGCAGGCGGCGCGCCTCCTGGCAAACGGCCCGATGGCGATCCTGGCGGGCGCGACGGTTACCGAGCATCCACAGTATACGGACATCGCCGCCGCCCTCGGCAACCTGATCGTGGCGACGGGCAACGTCGGTAATCTCAATATTCCCGGCCTGGAGTGCAACACGCAGGGCGCGATGGATATGGGCGTCCTGCCCGATTGCGGCCCCGGCTACCGCCCGCTGGACGCGCCGGGCATGAGCACGCAGCAGATGCTCCAGGCCGCCGCGAACGGCCAACTGCAAGCCCTCTGGATCGTCGGCGCTAAGCTAGTGGAGAAATATTTCGATCCCGACCTGGCCCGCCGTGCCCTGGAGAACTGCCCCTTCGTGGTCGTCAACGAATTGACGCTGACCGAGACGGCGCGGTTGGCCGATCTGGTGCTGCCGGTGGCCAGCGTCGCCGAAAAGGACGGCACCTATACCAATTGCGAGCGGCGCATCCAGCGGATTTACAAGGCGTTCGACATCTCGCCGGAGATCAAGCCGGACTGGCTGGTCTTTGCGGAGGTGGCCGCGCAGATGGCGCGCAGCACGCCCTACTTCTCGGCCCGCGACATCCTGCGCGACATCGCCGCCAACGTGCCGATCTACGCGGGCATCACGCCGCGCAACCTGGGCGAGTCCGGCATCCGCTGGCACTATCCTGGAACCGAGGCCAAACAAGGTTAAAAGCCAAAAACCTCAACCGGATGCACAGGATTTCTCAGGATTTACAGGATGAAGACAAAAGCCTTGAAACAGAGGAAAAGGGGAATAGGTGCTCGGTTGGATTGGTATTAGAAATCCTGTTTTGATCCTGTAAATCCTGTTGGAATAATGGGAGCGATTATGCTCGGACAAGTTGCCATTATCTTTCCCGAATATTGGGCGGGCATCCACCTGCCTAGCCTTGTGCCCTACGTGGCGCTGCTGGGCATCATCGTGTTCATCCTGGCTATCGTGCCGGGGCTGATCTGGATCGAGCGCGTGGTCATTGCGCTGATGCAGGACCGTTCGGGGCCGAACCGGGTGGGGCCGCGCGGCCTGCTGCAAACCATCGCCGACGGCGTCAAGCTCTTCTTCAAAGAGGATTTCCGTCCCCGCAGCGTGGATATCCGCATCTACTACCTGGCGCCGGTCATCTCCATGATCCCGGCACTGGCGGGCGGCGCAGTGCTGCCCCTACAGCGGCTCACCTTCGAGCGTCCCGACGGAACCACCTATCAGATGCCGCTGATGGTGGGCAACGTCAACATCGGCCTGCTCTACATACTGGCCATGTCCTCTCTAGCGGTCTACGGCGTCGTGCTGGCCGGCTGGTCGTCCAACAACAAGTACTCGCTGCTGGGCGGCTTACGCGGTTCCGCTCAACTCATCAGCTACGAGCTGTCTATGGGGTTGTCGCTGCTGTGCGTGATCGTCATGGCCGGCTCGCTCAACCTCGACAGCATCGTGGCGACCCAGAACGTGCTGCCGCCCGGCATCCATTCCGGCTTTGAGTGGCTGCGCGGCAGCATCTTCTCCTGGTACTGGCTGCGCAGCCTCTTCGTCCCGGTCAGCATCTTCACCATCGCCATGATCGCCGAAACCAACCGCGCCCCCTTCGACCTGCCGGAAGCCGAGTCGGAGTTGATCGCCGGGTTCCATACCGAGTTCTCCTCCATGAAGTTTGCGATGTTCTTCATGGGCGAGTACGCGGCGATGCTGACCATCAGCGGGCTGAACGCCGCCATGTTCTGGGGCGGGTGGCTGCCGCCGCTTAACATCGTGCCATTCACCTGGATACCGGGCTGGATCTGGTTTGTCGGCAAGGTGATGTTCGGCATCTTCTTCTATGTCTGGCTGCGGGCCACGCTGCCGCGCCTGCGCTACGACGCCCTGATGGCCCTGGGCTGGAAGCGGATGCTGCCGCTCGCGCTGGTCTGGCTGTTCGTCATGGCGGTCGTGACCCTCTATTTCCAGCCGATTAACGCGACCGCCGCCCGGCCCGTGCCGCCCGTACAGGCGCAGGCGGCTCCGGCCCCGCGCGCCGCCTCCGCGCCCGCGCCGCTGCCGACCCTCAGCGCCGCCGCGCCGCCGGCAACCAAACCATGAGGATAGCAAACGCCTATGATCGCTGAGCCTATCATCTTCTGGATCATGGCCGTGATCTCGGTGGTCGCGGCGATCCTGATGGTCGCCAACCGCAATCCCGTCCGCAGCGCCCTCTTCCTGGTGGCGACGTTCCTGTGCGTGGCCGTCCTGTACCTGGCGCTAACGGCGCAGTTCATCGCCGCCATCCAGATCATCGTCTACGCGGGGGCCATCATGGTGCTGTTCCTGTTCGTCATCATGCTCCTCAATCTGGGAGCGCCGCAGGCCCTGCGGGAGCGCGGAACGATCCAGCCTTTCGCCGCCGTAGGGTTAGGTCTGCTCTTTATCATCGCCCTGCTCGGCTCCGAGTCGCTGATCCGGGTGCCGCGCCCGGCGGCCCCGGCCAATCCCGACCTGGGCACCGTCCAGAGCGTGGGGCTGAACCTCTTCGCGCCGACGCTGCCCTGGCTGTTTCCCTTTGAGGTGACCTCTATTCTGCTGCTGGTCGCCATCGTCGGCGCGATCATCATGGCCAAGCGCAGGGTGTAAACGTTAAGGACGTCTCAACCATGGTTCCGACCTCTTACTATCTGGTACTCTCCGGCATCCTGTTTACCATCGGCGTTATCGGGGTGCTGATCAAGCGCAATCCCATCGTCATCTTTATGTGCATCGAACTGATGCTCAACGCCGCCAACCTATCCTTCATTGCGCTCGGTCGCCATTTCGGGCAGGTCAACGGCCAGATGTACGTTATTTTTGCGCTATCGGTGGCGGCGGCGGAGGTTTCAGTGGGGCTGGGCATCATCGTCGCCATCTTCCGCACCAAAGAGACGATCAACATAGACGAAGTGAACTTGATGAAATACTAGTACTCCTTCAAGGTAGAAAGTTTGTATGAGTAATGAGATAAGCCTAGCATTCCATCTATCTCAAGGCTATGCCAACGTTCTACCTGGATGGACTACTAGAGTGAACATCGCCCTCACCCCCTTCCCCTCTCCCACGCTGCGGGAGAGGGGAGAGGCATTCTCATGCGGGAGCGTGCCCCATAGGGGAATGGAGGGCTGAGGAGCGCGCCCCGATGTCGTCCCTTGCATGGTTAATCGTCTGGCTGCCGCTGCTGGGCTTTCTCTTCAATGCCTTCCTGGGCAAGAGGGCCGGCAAGATGGCAGTGGCGTGGGTTTCCTGCCTGGCCGTGCTGCTCTCGCTGGCGGTCACGCTGCTCATCTGGCCTGCAGTCTATACCGCGCCGGAGCACCGCCTCATCCTGCCGCTGTTGCCCTGGGGCTCGATAGATACGCCCTGGATCAAGTTCGGCGGCTTCCAGTCCAACTTTGCGCTCTTGATCGATCCGCTTTCGCTGCTGATGGCCCTGATCGTCACCGGCGTCGGCGGGCTGATCCATATCTACGCCACCGGCTATATGGGCGACGACCCCGAACAGCCCCGCTTCTTCACCTACTTTAACCTGTTCATCTTCATGATGCTGCTGCTGGTGCTGGGCGAGAACTTCCTGCTAATGTTCGTGGGGTGGGAGGGCGTCGGCACCTGTTCCTATCTGCTGATCAGCTTCTGGTACGTAGATAACGAGAACGCCAAGGCGGGCAACAAAGCCTTCATCGTCAATCGCGTCGGCGACCTGGGCTTCGCGCTGGGCATGATGGCGGTCTGGAGCGTGTTCGGCACGCTCTCCTTTTTCACGCACGATGGCCGGGGCGTGATGGACCTTGCGGCAAAGCATATCGCGGCCAACGGAATGCCTCTGTCGCTGGCCCCCAGCTTTTTCGGCATGCCGGCTGTCACGGCCATCTGCATCCTGCTCTTTATCGGCGCGACGGGCAAATCGGCGCAGATACCGCTGTGGGTCTGGCTGCCGGACGCGATGGCCGGCCCCACGCCCGTCTCCGCCCTCATCCATGCCGCCACGATGGTCACGGCGGGCGTCGTGATGGTGACGCGCTGCTCCTGGCTGTTCGTCCAGTCTACGACGGCGCTGGAGGTGGTCGCCTGGATCGGGGTTTTGACGGCCTTCCTGGGCGCGACTATCGGCCTCGTGCAGAACGACATCAAGCGCGTGCTGGCCTTCTCGACCATCTCGCAGTTGGGCTATATGTTCCTGGCCTGCGGTGTCGGCAACTTCACGGCGGGCATGTTCCACGTCACCACGCACGCCTTTTTCAAGGCGCTGCTGTTCCTGGGCGCCGGCGCGGTCATCCACTCGCTGCTCGGCGAGCAGGACATGCGCAAGATGGGCGGCCTGAGATACAAAATCCCGAAGACCTGGCTGGTGATGATCACCGGAACCTACGCCATCGCCGGGATTCCGCCGCTATCGGGCTTCTGGAGCAAGGACGAGATCCTGCACAGCGCCGCAAATGCGCCCTGGGGCGGCGGGTCCTCGGTCGGCCTGGTTCTGTGGCTCATCGGCGTTGTCACGGCGTTTATGACGGCCTTCTACATGAACCGCCTGATGTGGAAGACGTTCTATACCGAGCCGCGCTATAACGAGGATGAACTGGTGGCCCATCCTCACCACAATTTTGCCGACGAGCACGAAGGGCACGACACGATGGTCGGCCATGAGGAAGAGACGACCGGACAGGCCGCCCACCATGATCAACTGGAGCATGGGGCAACGCGCATCCATGAGTCGCCGCCCTCGATGATGATCCCGCTCTTTATCCTGGCGATTCTTTCGGTGGTGGCCGGCGGCCTGCTCGGTCCGACCGGCTATTTCGAGCGGTTCCTGGAGCCTTCCGTCGCGCCGCTGTCCCTGGGCGGGCTGGAGGAGGGACACGGCCCGATAACCCCGGTGATCGGGTACGTCGTCTCCACTCTGATCGCCATCGCTGGCGTTGCCCTGGCCGCGATGCTGTACCGCCAGCACATGAAAACGGGCAACCTCATTCCTGAGGAGAGGAAAGTACAACTTGAGCGCAACCCGCTTTCGCCCTACACCTTCCTGCTGAACAAGTGGTGGTGGGACTGGCTGTATAACACGATCTTCATCACCATCGGCGGCTGGCTCGCCACGAACATCCTGTGGAAGGTCATTGATGTCGGGATCGTGGATGGCCTGTTCGTGAAGGGCCTGGCCGGAGGCACCGCCTACATCAGCGGATTGACTCGCCGCCTACAGACCGGCTACGTCCGCAACTACGCGCTGGGGATGCTGGTCGGCGTGGTCGCCCTGGTCATCGGCCTGCTGGTGGCCTGGAATAACCTGCCGCATTAACCTGCCTAACCCCCGGCAGCCACCCCTAAAGGGGTGGACTGCGGACGGCAAGCCCGCTCAAGCGGGCTACGAGGGGTGGATTAGCCCCCTTCAGGGGGCTTGCCGCCCACAGCCCGGTCCTTTAGGGCCGGGCGAATCTAAGAGGTAACGATGTATCAAACACCGATACCCCATATTTTAAGCTGGGTCACGTTCCTGCCGCTGCTTGGCGCTATCTTCCTGATGTTTCTCAAGCGCCCGCAGGATCTGCCGGAACATCACGGCGACCACGAGCACGAAGCGCACGGCGTGCCCGATGCGCCCTCGCCATTGGTCGTCCGGGACCCGGCGCGCAACGCAATCAACTGGGTGGCGCTGGCGTTTGCGCTGGCGACGTTCGTGTTGTCGCTGGTGATGCTGGCCGCCTTCCAGATCGGCTACGTCAATTCCGACACGCGCAATATGCAGTTCCTGGAGAGCGCGAGCTGGATACGCATCGGCACGCTAGCCATTGACTATCGGATGGGCGTGGACGGCATCAGCCTGCTGCTGATCGTGCTGACCACGTTCCTGATGGTGCTTAGCGTGCTGTTCTCGTTCGGGATCAAGCAGCGGCTCAAGGAGTTCATGGTCTTCCTGCTGCTGCTGGAGACCGCGCTGATCGGGGTGTTCTGCGCGCTGGACCTGGTGCTGTTCTACGTGTTCTGGGAGGCCGTGCTCATCCCGATGTACTTCCTCATCGGCATCTTCGGGCATGAGAACCGCATCTACGCGGCCATCAAGTTCTTCCTCTATACGTTCGCGGGCAGCATCCTCATGCTCGTCGCCATCGTGGCCGTCTACCGGGCGACCGGCACCTTCAACGTGCTCGCGCTCTCCAACCAGGCCGTGCCCGGCAGTCCCGGCGCAAAGCTCTATGCCCTGAACAGCGCCAATCCGCAGGCGCTGATGTGGATGTATGCCGCCTTCGCGCTGGCCTTCATGATCAAGGTGCCGATGTTCCCGTTCCATACCTGGCTGCCGGACGCGCACGTGGAGGCGCCGACGGCGGGCAGCGCGATCCTGGCGGGCATCATGCTCAAGATGGGCACCTATGGCTTCCTGCGCTTCTGTCTGCCGCTCTTCCCGGAGCAGGCCCATGAGACTGCCGTCCTGTTTATCGTGCTAGCGATCATCGGCATCATCTACGGCTCGATTGTCGCCGCCGTGCAGCCGGACGCCAAGAAGCTCGTCGCCTACTCCAGCGTGGCGCACCTGGGCTTTGTTATCCTGGGCATCTTTACATTTACGCCCGTCGGGATGATGGGCGCGCTGGTGCAGAACATCAACCACGGCATCTCGACGCCGATGCTCTTCTTCCTCGTCGGTATGCTCTATGAGCGGCGGCACACGCGCCTGATCAGCGAGTTCGGCGGGCTGAAGCGGGTCGTGCCGGCGCTAGCGGCGATGACGCTGCTCGCCACGCTCTCCAGCATCGCCGTGCCGTTCTTCAACGGCTTCGTGGGCGAGTTCCCGATTCTGCTGGGCTCCTGGGTCTCCGCGCAGACCAAGCCGGTGGGCGGCTACTGGTCTACGGCGCTGGCGGCAACCGGTATGATCCTGAGTGCCGTCTATATGCTCTGGTGGTTCCATCGCATCATGCTCGGCCCGATCACCAAGCCGGTCAATCGGCACCTGCCCGATCTGGACCTGAACGAATGGTTCGTGCTGACCCCGCTGGTGGCGATCATCTTCTGGGTTGGTCTCTGGAGCCAGTTCTGGACGCAGCGCATGGATACCTCGGTGCGAATGCTATTGCCCGCCAACGAGCGGCGCCTGGAGGATACGCTGCCGATCACGTCGGTGTTGGAGCGGGAGTATTCGCAGAGCGATCTGGCTCCGCTGGGCGGCCTGGAGCGACGCCGGCGCCAGGCGCCCATTGGGAACCCGGCCCCGCCGACCGTACCGCCTGCCGCAGCGCCGGGAGGAGGCGCCGAGACCACATCGGGCGCGGCTCCCTCCAGCGCTGCCCCAAGCGAAGTCGCGCCCGCTCTGTCGCCAGAGTCCAGGCCGATCCCTCCCATAAGGCCGCCGTCGGGTGCCGCTCCAGGCACGGTCCTACCCGCGCCGTCGCCGGGAACGCCGAACTCTCCTGCCCCGACGCCATCGGGCACCTCTGGCACGACCAACCCAACATCTCCCGGAACCCCGACGCCTGTCGCTACGCCGCCTATGGGTGGCCTGCTTCATGGGCCGCAAAACCCCGCCGGAACCGGCAGTCCGGGAACGGGAACGAGCGCTCCGGCGCCCGCGCGCCCGGCCAATCCGAATGTACCTTCCCTGGCGCCTCCGGTAAGACCGCGCGGCCCGCGCACTTCCAGTATCAACGGCCTCGGCAGGGCCGACGCCACGCTCCATCGCACAGGGACAAAATCGTAAACGATGAATACTCTGGCTAATCTTCACGGCATACTGCCTATCCTGATCGTCACAGTCACGGGGATGATCGTGCTGCTGGGCGACGCCTGCATCCCGGCCTGGCGGCGACAGAGGACGCTCAGCGCACTGATCAGCCTGCTCGGCGTGGTCGCTGCCACGCTCTTCTCGGTGCGCCTGATGGGCGAGGACAACCCCGTCGCGCTCTTTAACGGGGCAGTGACAGGGGATGCTTTTGCGCAGGCGAGCAACGTCGTGCTGCTGGTGGCCGCAGGCATTGCCATCCTGCTTGCCATGACCTATCTGGAGAACCGACGGCTCAACCTGGGCGAGTACTACGTCCTGGTGCTCTTCTCCACCGCCGGCGCGATGCTGATGGCCGCAGCCACCGACCTCATTGTGCTCTTCATCGCCCTGGAGACGCTCTCGGTCGCGCTTTATGTGCTGGCCGGTTTCGCCCGCACGGAGGAGCGCAGCGAGGAGGCGGCGCTCAAATACTTCCTACTGGGCGCCTTTGCCGCCGGGTTCTTGCTCTACGGCATCGCCCTGATCTATGGCGGATCGGCGAGCGCCGTCCATCCGGGAACCACCAACGTCATTGCCCTGACGACCTTTCTGCGCGAGTCCGGCGGACCGCCTCCGGTAATGCTGATGGCGGGCGTGTCGCTGCTGCTGGTGGGATTGGGCTTTAAGGCGGCGCTGGTGCCGTTCCATATGTGGACGCCCGATGTCTACGAGGGCGCACCCACCTCGGTAACGGCCTATATGGCTGCGAGCGCCAAAGTCGGGGCCTTTGCCGCTATCCTGCGCGTTTTCGACGCTCTGGCGCCCATCGCGCCCTACTGGCTGATCGCCATGCAAGTGCTGGCGGTGCTGACGATGTTTGGCGGCAACATCTGGGCTGTCACGCAGGATAACGTGAAACGTATGTTAGCGTATTCGTCCATCGCGCACGCCGGGTACCTGCTGGTGGCGGTGTCCGCGTCAATCAGCACGAAGGCGCATGAGGAGGCCCTGGGGGCCGCCGCCTTCTATCTGCTGGCCTACGCGCTGATGACGATGGGCGCGTTCGCCATCTTGATCCTGCTGTCGCGGCGCGGGCGCGACGTCCAGACGATGAACGACCTGCGGGGCCTGGCGCGCACCGATCCGTTCGCGGCCTACATGATGCTCATCTTCATGCTTTCGCTGGGCGGCATTCCGCCGACGATGGGCTTTATGGGCAAGTGGCTGATCTTCAACGCGGCCCTGACCGCCGGGCAGACCGGTATGGCAATTGCGCTGGCGCTGGCAAGCATCATCTCTGTCTACTACTACCTGCGGGTCGTCTGGATGATGTGCTTCCAGGAGCCGGAAACCACAGCGGCCACCGAGCGCGCCGTGGCGCCAGCGGGCGTGACGGTCTCCATTGCCATAACGGGAATCGCCTCGCTCTTGTTTGGTATCCTGCCGAACCTGATGAATATCGTGATGGATGCAGCGCGCGCGCTGCCATAAGGAGAGCGGCAAGGTGAACAAATCGCGCTGAGATGCGTAAAAAGAAAGAAGAGGGAGCCTCTGTAAAACGAAGTGGCCCGCCCTTCAACCTGTGGGGCATGGGCCGGTCGCCAAGCGCGGAGCAACCTCAGCCTTGCGATCTCGCATCGGAGAAGGGCCATGCAAACTTCCGTGCCTCCTCCCGCTCCGGCAGGCGTAGAGAGTGGAAAGGACCACCCCAAAAGAGAAGAACTACCGGTGCAAGGAGCCTCCACTATGAGTGCCGGCACGCGCAGCGACCTGATCGGGCGGATCATCGGTATGTTGGTGTTTCTGCTCGGCGTGGCGCTGCTTGTAGTCGTTTTTTATATGGCTTATGGACTCTACAACCAGCCTGCCGCGCAGGCGTTGGGCCTCAAATTCACGGGCAATCCGAAAACCGATCCGCAGGCGACGACCATCGGCGTCCAGTTTGGCACGCTGCTATTTCGCATCGCCTACCTGTTTATCATGAGCATCGCAGGCTCGCTGGTGGCTAACAAGGGCATCAACCTCTACTTCAGCGCCTTGCAGGGCATGCCCGTCACCCTTGCCGGCTCCAGGAAGACCGTTTCTTCGCCTCCCACCTAATTTTCCCGCCAGCGAAAAAGCCCCGCCATAGACGAAATTCCGTCTATGGCGGGGCTTTTGATTGCCCTCACTGCCTGTTTCTCTCCACTGTTAATTCGGGGCAGCGTCCAACTAAACCACGGTTTGAGATTGAGCCTTCGAGAGGCCGCTACGCTTTATGGCCGTGCCGCCTGATTGGGAGCCGGTTTCAGGTATTTATCGAACCAGTCCGCGATAACGGTCATGTCCTGATCCAGGTGGGGCCAGCCGTGCCCGGCCCCGTGCTTCACCACTAACTCTGCCGGAACGTTAACCTCCTTCAGCTTGGCGATGATCACTTGGGCCTGCTGGATCGGCACCAGCGTATCCGCGTCCCCGTGGATGATCAGCGTCGGCGGGGCTTCGGCGGTGACATGGTAGAGTGGAGAGATAGCGCGCGCCAACTCCTTGATCCGATTCTCGTCGGTGATGGGCACGAACGATTTGGTGCCCATATCGAACTCATGGAAATCGAAGGCAGCGTGGAAATCCTTCAGGATGCCGCGCCCGATAGCGTCCTGGCCCGGCTGACCGTAGTTGAGGAAATCGGTCGGCGGGAAGAAGCAGGCGACGGCCTGGATACGGCTCGACATGCGCTCCACCGGATCATTGGCGTTCGGGTTGCCTTTATTGCCGGCCATGCCCTGCATCAAGGAGAGGTGCCCGCCCGCCGACGCGCCCGTGATGCCGATACGATCCGGGTCTATCCCATACTCTTTGGCGTGATAGCGGATGAAGCGCACGGCCCGGTGCATATCGCCCAGTATCTCCGGGATGGTGTATTTGGGCTGGCTGCCATGCACGACCGCAAAGACGGTATAGCCGCGCTTGAGAAGCTCTTGCAGGAAGGCCGGGTTGATGGCCTCATGCGCGGAGAACCATCCCCCGCTCACCACAAAGATCACGCCCACTCCTTTTGCATGCTGCTTGGGCGTGAAGACGTCCATCGTCAGGGCGGTGCCGTATTTGCGGCCATAGATGACATCTTCCTGGCGGGTGTAATCCGGTTGCGGGGCCGTCTGCGCCCCCACGCCGAGCGCCGCCATGATCAGCCACCCCAATAACATCCAAAAGCGCTTGCGTCTCATTTTTCCTCTGCTTTCTTCACGAAGTTTTAGAGCAATCCCTTACGTTTGCGGAGGAGCCATTCCAGGGCCAGCGGCGTGATGAAGAGGATCAGGAACAGCGGCGCGTCCCAGAGCTCGATTTCCTGCTCGCTGCGGATGGTCAGCGGGTTATTGGGTAGGGATCGCGCCCATTGGAGTAGCTCGTCCGGCTGGTAGTATTTGCCGCCGCCCGCCGCCGCCACCCGCTTGAGCAGCGCCTCGTCCAGCTCCGGCTTCTGCTTCTCCAGCGCCAGGCTCTCCACGACGAAGACGGCGCTGGCTTTGGCCTTTGGATTGATCGGTGAGGTCAAGGAAACCTCGTAGCGCCCGACGCGATCCGGCTGGAACTGGGCGGTGTAGAGGCCGGGCGAGCCGGGCGTGGCTTGCAGCGTCAGGCGCTGAGTCTGGCCGCCCTGCCCCTGGATAATCGCGGTGACCGACCTGGCCTTGATAGGATGGTAGAAGGCATCCAGCAGGCGCGCGGTGAGCAACGCCCTGTCGCCCAGGAGGTAGCGGTTGCGGTCGGCGTTAAGCTGGACGAAACGGCTGTTGCCGGGCAACTCCTTGGGCGTGAGGGTGCGCAGCACCTGGCCCCAGTAGCGATAGAAGTAGCGATCTCCCACGCGCCAGCGCCACAGATAGGTGCTATCCACGAGTTGGATGAAGCATTTGCCCGCGCCGAACGGCTGGGTCGCCACCAGCACGCGCGGGCCATCGGCGTTGCTGCGGGTCGGATGCACGGCCAGCACCGTCGCGCCCGGCTTGGCGCGCGGCACGCCCGCCGCCCAGTACATGCCAGGCAGCGTCGCCCAGACGCGCGTGTTGAGGGCCGGATCGTCCTCCAACTGCGTGATGGGGCTGCGCCGGCCCTCCGGCGTCAATTGCCACTGGAAGGGCTCTTCGGTCAGAATCGGATCGGGCGCGGGCGTGATGACCACCGGCAAAACGGCCTCCAGCGGCGTCCCGGCATACTCATGGGGCATGTGCTGATCGCCGGCAATGACCAGCAGGCTCGCGCCCCGGTCCTCGACAAAGCGGCGCAGCGCCTGCAATTGGGCGGCAGTGAAATAGGAGCGGGGCACGTCGCCCAGAATCACCATGTCGTAGTCGAACAGGGCCTTCTCGGTGGGCGGGAAAGCGTGTATCTTCAGGTTGCCCTCGCCTCCCTGCGCCGTATAGTCCGAGGAGAGCAGCAGGCAGGCGAAGTCCAGGCTGGTATCGCGCAAAATGGCGTTCTTAAGGTAGCGGTACTCGTAGCGCGGCTCGTTTTCGACATAGAGGATCTTGAGCTTTTTCTGGATGACCGTTTGCGGAAAACGGCTCTTGTTGTTCTCTAAGGTGATCTCCCCCGGCTGCGGGGCAATCGAGACGGTATAAGTGAAGCGGCCCGGCTGCTCGGCGACGTAGTTGAAGCGGACCTCCTGCTTCTGCTCATCGGGGCCGAGGACCACCATCTCCCGTCCGACGACCTCGTTGCCGCGCTGGAGGGTGACGGCGACGGTCTTTCCGGCGTAGCCGCGATGGGTGAGCGCCGCGTAGACCGTCACCGTGTTATGGGTGCGTACCACGTCGTCAGCCAGGACGCTCAACAGCGCCACGTCTTTGGTCTTGGTGGGGTCGCCGAGGCCGACCGTGCTGACGGGAATGCGGGCCTGGCGGATCTGGGCCGCCACCGGAACGGGGTCTTCGCCCAGGTTGCTGCCGCCGTCGCTGAGGATCAGCGTTCCGGCCACGGGCTGCCCGGCCAGGTCTTCCAGGGCACGGCGCAGGGCCGCGCCCATCTGCGTGGAGTTGCCGTTTCGGGCGTCCGGGGCGAGGGCGAAACGATAGGCGGCCAGCTTTTTGGAGTCGCCGGGCAGGGGAGTGGCGTGCGGGGCGCCAGCGAAGGTATACAGGCGCACGTTATAGAGTCTGGCGAGCGCGGCCAGGAGGTGAGAGCGGTTGAGCAGGCCGTTGGCGCGATCCAGGCGCGTCATGCGGGGCACGTCCGCCGGAGACAGGCCCAGGCCGGCAGCCTCCTTTTGCGCGCGGGCCGTCGGCAGCCTGGGATCGGTAAAGCCCATGCTCTGCGAGTTGTCCACCAGCAGCACGACGGCAGGACGCACGCGAGACACCTGCTGCAAGCGCAGGGTCGGCTGGGCAAGCATCACCATCAGCACGGCGACCGCCAGCAGGCGCAGCACCACCATCGGCCCCTTGAACCACCAGGAGGGGCGGGTTCCGTCCTTCCAGTAGTGATAGGCGAACCAGACGGCGGCAAGCGCGATCAGCCCGACCGCCAGCGCCAGCGGCCAGCCCGTGGCAAAGGCCAGCCGCATCCGCTCGATCTGTCGGGCGCTTTCCGGCGTCAGGCCGAGCAGGCGGTAGTACAGCGCCAGACTGCTGACGGCAAGAAGGGTAGAGAACATCTTACTAAGTTGTACGGCTAAGAGCGCCTGACAAACTCCCGGATAGCCCTTTGCTTTGAGAGGAACCAGGCAGGTTGTGTTAGGAGCGCTAAAGGACAGAGAAACCTTCGGATAACTATTGGGACGCTCTAGAGCGCAAAGAGTTACGCCCGTCGCCCTGCTCTCATTATAGGCTACCAGCGAACCGGCGTCAAGGCGCGGCCCGATCAGGGAATTTCTGCGCTAGAGCCTTGACAAAAGGCCGGTCTTGTCTTATAATATCAGTGCATTTCCGGGGCGTAAAGCGGCTCTGGGGATATCGTCTAGAGGTTAGGACGAAGGATTTTCAGTCCTTAAACCGGGGTTCGATTCCCCGTATCCCTACCATTTGCTATGCGCTCCGGGAATGCCTTTGCGCCGAGGTGGTGGAATTGGCAGACACGTACGCTTGAGGTGCGTATGCCCAACGGCTTGCAGGTTCAAGTCCTGTCCTCGGCATATAGGGTGCGAATTTGTGTGGGAGCAACCTAAGCTAGGTTGCTCCCTTTTGTTTGTGGCTCCCATTCCCAGCCGCCCGTCATCCAGAGAGGCCGGGTCACCCCCTTCCCTTGTAGGGAAGGGGGCCGGGAGGTTAGGTAGCTCAGTCAAAAGCTCATGAGGTCGAAGGCTTCGGGCGTAATGGCATAGAGCGGGCGCTCGCCGCGCAGGAAGCGGGCCAGATCGGTCAAGGCCATGCGCGTCAGTTGCGGGTACTCATCCTGAGTGGGCCCGGCGACATGCGGGGTAAAGAGAACGTTGGGCAGCTTGGGCAGGGGATGGTCGGGCGGCAGCGGCTCCGGATCGGTGACGTCAATGGCGGCGAAGAAGCGGCCCGTCCGCAGGGCCTCCGTCAGCGCCTCCGTATCTACCAGCCGGCCCCGCGCCGAGTTGAGGAAGATCGCGCCGTCCTGAAGCAGCGCCAGTTCTTGCGCCCCGATCATGTGGCGGGTCTGGGGAATATCGGGCGCGTGGAGCGAGACGACCTTGGAGGTCCGCAGGAGCGTCGGCAGGTCGGTAAGCTCCACTTGATGCCGCGCGGCCTCCTCCGGCGTCATGTACGGGTCGTGGACCAGCACACGGCAATCAAAAGGCCGCAGCTTCTCCCGAAACAGCCTGCCGATGCACCCAAAGCCGATAAGCCCGACCGTCTTATCATGCAGGGTCTCGTTGTAGGGGGTAGAGCCCTCCGGACTGAAGAAAGCTTTGCGGGCCGGATCAGAATCGAGGTAATAGAGGTAGCGGCGCAGCAGGATGCAGGCGTTCATCAGGCAGAACTCGGCTACCGTGCGCGCGATGGCGGCCCGCGCGGTCGTGATGACGATGCCCTTCTCCAGCGCGTAGCGCGGAAACATGCGCAGTGAGCCTGCCGTGTGGCTGATGATCCGCAGGTTGGGGGCGCGGTCCAGCATGGCGGGCGTCGGGGGACGAACGCCCCAGCCCGTCAATGCCGCGTCCGCCTTCGCCCACAGAGCGCCATATTCCTCTTCACTCATCTCCCGCGCGTTCGGGCAGTAGATAACCTCTCCGAGCGCACGCAGTTCTGCTTCCAATTCGGGCGTCATCATGCGCCGGTAGGTGTTTTCCGGCATGGCACAGAGAATCGTCGGCATGGTTGTCCTCTGGATTTTATTTTTTCGCTGTCTGTGGGCTGGGTCGTGTCAGCCCCTTGCCCTCGGTGATCTCAACGTAGGCGTCTAGCGGCACCTCCCGCAGCGTCTCGGTCTTGCCATTTGGCCAGCGCACGACGATCTGCTCGATGCGGCGGGCCTGGCCTAATCCGAAATGCAGGCGCGGGTCGTGAGCCGAGATGTAGCCGCCCGCCAACTGAGCATCCTGGGTATAGGTCTTGCCGTCAGCGGTGACCTGGACGCGCGCGCCAATGCCGTCCCGGTTGCTCTGAGTGCCTATCAGGCGCACGCCTAGCCAGTGGTTAGCGGATCGGTCTTCGTTGTGCAGCAGCAGCGCCCGGCCCTCCTCGTCTACCACCAGCATATCCACCCGGCCATCGTTATCGTAATCCCCGAAAGCCGCGCCCCTCCCAACGATGGGATGCGCGAAGGCCGGGCCGCCCTGCGCGCTCACCTCGGTAAACAGGCGACCCTGCTCGTTGTGAAAAAGCATCATCGGCTGCGCGTAGCTCTTATCGGGCTGCACCTGGTGGACGTTATCCTGGGAGTGGCCGTTGGTGAAGAAGAGATCGGGCCAGCCGTCGTTATCGTAGTCGAAGAACTTGGCCGTCCAGGCCACATAGGCGGAAGTGGGGGCCGCGATGCCCAGTGTCGCGCCGACCTCCGTATACATGTCGCCACCGTCGTTGCGATAGAGGCTGTTGGGCTCGACCTGGAACGTGGAGACGGCCAGATCGGGACGCCCGTCATCGTTGAAGTCGCCCCAATCCACGCCCATGCCGCCCTGCGTCAGGCCGTCGCGGTTGAAGGCGGTGCCGCTGGAGGTGCCGAGATTGGCGTACCGGCCTCCTTTCGGCACAAACAGATCGCCCGGCTCCTCGTCGTTGGCGGCATACACGAGAGAGCCGCGCCCGCCGTCCGCCGCGCGCACGGCTACGCCCAGGCAGCGCCCATGCGCGCTGTCAAAGCCCCACGCCTGGGTCATGTCCCGGAAAGTGCCGTCCCCGTTGTTACGGTAGACTCGTGGGAAGTCGGGCGTATAGTTTTTGACGCCGCAGCCGGCGAGAATGCCCTGGTACTTGCAGAAGCGGATAGTATCGGGCTTGAAGACGATATAGCGGCCCGCGAACAGGTCCAGCCTGCCGTCTCCGTCCAGATCCACAAACGCCGCCGCCGTCACCACGTCATACGGCCCACGCGCTCCCAAACCGGCCTTCCTCGTCACGTCCTCAAACACCGGCCCACTCGCCCCGCCTTTCCCTCGGTTATGGTAGAGCGCGCACTTGCCGTAGCCCGTAACATAGACATCCGGGTAGCCGTCGTTATCGTAGTCGCCGACGGCCACGCCGAACAGACCGCCCTCGAGGGTCAGTCCGGAGCGTGCGGTCACGTCCTGGAAGTGGCCGTTTCCCAGGTTATGGTAGAGGGCGCAGCGGCGGTTGCCGACCAGGAGAATATCGAGGAAGCCGTCCTGGTCATAGTCGAGGAAGGCGCAGCCGTGACCGAGGGTTTCTAAGATGTTGAGGGGAGATTTCCCACCGTGTCCCCAGCGGTAATCCAGGCCCGCTTCCTGGGCCACGTCCCGAAAGAGGCCGGGGACGGCGGAGGCACTGGCGGGAGTGGTCCGCACCGCAGACGGAGCCTGGGCCGCGCGGCAGCCGGCCAGGAGGGATGCAAGCAGCATAACGAGCAGCGATGAAAAACGCGGACGAACGCTAGGACTCAGGATAGCCTCCCACGAAACCCTGTTATTGCAGATGCGGCGCAACGAAATCACGCTGCTTTCTGTTCGCCCTGGACTGTGCCTCTTCCTGCAACAACTGATTGAATTCGCGGCGCACTGCGTCGTCCGGATGCTGACGCAGATAGACGGCATACTGTTCCACCGCCTGTTCAGATAAGCCCAGGTCGCGATAGACGCGCGCCAGGCGCAGGCGGTTTGCGGCATCCTCCGGGACGTGGGAGAGACGGGCCTCCAGGCTCTCCTTGAGCACGTGCCGCTCGCTGATGAACCGGAAGCGCTTCTCCGTTGCGTCCGCCGATTTGGTATCGCCGAGCCGGCGGTACGCCTTGGCCAGGATATAGTAGGGGCGCTCGTCGCGGGGATCTATCCGGATGGACTGCTGCAACGCCTCCACCGCCTTTTTGAACTGGCCCTTCTGGATATAGAGCTGGCCCAGGTCAAAATAGACATCCTGAGGATGATAGGTGTCGAGGCGGGTCGCCTTCAGCAGCAGCGCCTCGGCGCGGTCCAGGGAGTCGAGCCCCGGCATCTTATGCATGTAGAGGCTGCCCATCAGGCCGCAGGCCGGGCCGTAGTCCGGGTTCAATTGCAGCGCCCGCTCGTACTCCTTGCGGCCCTCGTCTACATTGCCGCGGTAGACCAGGAGCTCGCCCAGCGCCGTGTGGTAGCGCGGACTGGCCTCGTTGCGCGCTACCGCCTGCCGCATGGCATCCATCGCCTCGTTGTAGCGCCGCAGCTGAATATAGCAGATCCCCAGGCCGTACCACGCCTGATCACTGCGCGGATCAAGCTGGGTGGCGCGCTTGACATGGGGCACGGCTTCGGCCAGATTGTTTTCCAGCCAGGCGATTTTGCCCAACATATATTCAGCCCAGGCCAGATGACTATCCTGCTGTAGCGCCTGCGCGAGCTCGCTCCGAGCCTGGCCCATGTCCCCCAACTCAAACAGAGTCAGGCCCAAGCCGAGGTGGGCGCGGGCAGAGGAGGGGTCGAGGCGCACCGCCGCCGTATAGGCGTCGCGGGCCTCCGGGAAGCGGCGTTCGAGATAGTAGCGCTTGGCGAGATAGTACTGTGCGAGGGCGTCATCGGGGCGGGCGCGCACGGCGGCTTCCAGGTCCGGCAGGTCTTTGCCGCGCAAAGCCGTCTCACGCACCCAGCGGCTGGAGCGCACGCCCCAGGCGGTGCCGATCAGCACCAGACCGACCAGCAGCAGGGGAAGCAGCCGAAACGCAGAGGCGCGCGCCGGCAGAGCGGTCGCGCGCCTGGATTGGGTAGAGGGATCGTCGAATTTGCTCTTAGAAGGAACGGACATTTCAACCCTCGCCCGTCCCGCAGGGCGGGCGCAGTAAAAACGAATGCACGGCTAAAATAGGGGCCGTGGTTCAGAGGTCAGAGCGGGCAGGGTCGGTGGGTACGGCAAGGCGACCCTGCGCTCTGATGCGGAGATCCATACTTCCGGATCAATACTTTGTGGTGGCTCCAGGGTGGGTTTTTTTCCACTCTTGAATTTGCTTCAGCTCGTCCGCATTGGGGCCGTGCTGCATCGTCGCCATCGCCTTCCTTACCTCTTCCGGGCTGGCATGGGAGACAGGCGCCGAGGGAGCCCGCCATACCCACCACATCACTGCAACGGCAATGAGGACGACGGCAGCAACGATGCCAATGAACATTTTCGGGCTTACATTCTGGTTCACGATGCGTACCTCCTGCCAAAAAGACACACATCTCTCGATTTGGTTGGCGCGTGCTTTCTCGCGTTGAGCGGAACGCAACTTCTGTGCTCTGTATATACTAGATCGGGCGACAGCAAGGTTGCGTTCCGCTCAGCAAATTAGCCTATGAGGACGGCCAGGAACCCGGAACTAGACCGGGAGGGCGCATCAGTACTCGCGGATGAGGATGCCTTCCGGCGCATGGCGGCCATCTTCCCAGTCGTCGCCGCTGGTGATCTGATTGCCATTGCGCCACTTGGAATGGCCATCGGCGTAGGTAATGTTGCTGCCCATCTGATGGCGATAGACGGACGGGTTCTTGCGGTTACTCGCCCAGGGCTCTTGAGTATCGGCTGTCGTGCCGCCACCAGGCGCAGAAGTATTATAGACGCGCGTGTAGTTGGCGGCCTTCAGGTTGTTGACCCAGTATTCCTCCATCGTCTCCCGGCCATAGTCGGCCAACATATAGGTGCTGGCCGGAGTCGGCACGGAGGCCATGCTCTTGGGCGCGAAGCCCCAGTCCGGGATGAAGGACCCATCGCCGAGGCATCCGTTGCTATTCTGGTAGCCGCCGTAGCCGAGCAGGTCGCTGCTGGAGGCGTAGCTGATGGGCGTCGGGATGCCCCAGGCATCATCGCAGGTCGGGTTGGGGTTATTGTCCCAGCCGGACCAGCCGTTCTTGGGATCGGGGTCGGACGGACAGACCAGAATCTGGCGGTTCTTGACGTAAGGCTGGACCTTGAACATCCAGTTGATGGCCGCCGGGAAGTTCGGGTTGTGGGAGTCGGTATCCGTCGTTCCGAGGGGCGGGCAGTCCCAGGAGTTGCACGGATACATCTCATCGTAGTCCTGGACGTACTGCATAATTCCCAGGCCCATCTGCTTGGTGTTGCTCAGGCAGGAAATCTTACGCGCCGACTCACGCGCCTGGGCGAAGACCGGGAAGAGGATCGCGGCAAGAATGGCGATAATGGCGATGACGACGAGCAACTCGATCAAAGTAAACGCACGCAACGTAGCTCTGGTTCGCATACAAGTTCCTCTCTGCTTTCCCCGCTGTCTATGCGACGTAGGCGGGGCTGGTATGAAACGAAAACGATAACAGGGCAATGCGGTTCACGCTCTGCCACGCCGGAAGAACCGCATCTTACGGCGGGCAAGTCCTGGCACAACAACCGGGCGTATGGTTAGAGGATAGAAAATGAGATGAGCAATGCCCCTCCTTTCGTCATGAAATATAGGTTAAAAGTCGGAGCGTACCGGTTGGGACTCTGCTTCCTTACGATGGCCGGGTCGCTGCATCGGCAAGAACACAAGAACAAATGAGTCACATTGACGCAGACGCCTAAGTGCCGCCTCAATACAATCTATGAGGATACTCTGGCTATGAGGATACTCTGGATATTAACACAACCTATGCAATTTGTCAAGCAGACAAGAATTTTTAGGCAGCGCCCCACGGAACGGTGACAAGTTGGGCGGTTCCGTTCCGGGTTCTCCGCTCAAGCAAACTCTTTGGCCTTCTGCGCGCGTCATCAGCAACGAAGGATGCAGGAGGAGATAAGAATGCGTATCGCGACATATCTGAGGGCTATTGCTACACTTGCAACAATACTGGGATCTTCCGATTGCCAGGTGGGTCGGGCACTGTCCCTGCCTGTCCCGGGACAGGCGCAAATTAAGAAGCCAGGGCCCGAAAAAGAGCCCACCTTTGAGGAAACAAAGCGTTTCATTCTCAAGTACACGCGCAGAAAATGGCAGGAAAGCCCTGGCAACCGAGACAGTTACAGCCTGACTTTTGTGAACAAGCGGCTAAAATACATCCACACGTTTACCTCGGAGTTTATGGTGGGGTTCGTGGAGAAAATCGAAGTGGTGCTGAGCGACCTGGACCCGGAGCAGGTTGGGGCAAGAGACGAAGAGGCCCCGCTCCTTTCGTTAGCCACCACCAATGGAGAGCGCAAAATCCGGGTCGAAGTGACGCTGTTAGTCCCCATTGACGGCGCCGCCGACCGCAAATACACGGATCGGCTCCTGTGGGTGCCCGGTTCGGATCAAGAGACCTTAGAGGCGCAAGATAAAATGGACGAGCGCCTGAAAAAAGCCTGGGCGCATCTGATCAAACTCTCGGGAGGAAAGCAAAGCCAGGACGAGCCCTTCTGAGAGGAACACGGATCGGACGGATGCCACGGATAAAACGGATCAAGGGAAAGGAGGATTGCTTATCCGTGTTTTCGATGAAGGGCTTATGTTCGCCTGGCCCTTCTCTCTCCCTCGTACAAGCCCTTAACGTAGTTGATCTGTCCGGCATGATAGAGGTCGTGCTCCGCCATAAGACGGAAAATGTCGTATGCCGTTCGAGTCTGGCCTCCATAATAGGGGCAGAGCGCCTCCATCTCCTCTTCCCGCTGCCCTGCCAGGGCCGCCAGGGCAGCGGCCTGTCCCTCCTCGGCCAGCCCACGCACCACAGCCAGGTTGCCGCCCAGAGCCTGGAAACGCTCCTGCACCTGGGGCCAGGCGACCGAGCCGTCCCCGAAGGCCAGGCTGGACAGGACCAGCTTATCCCCTGCCGCATGGAAGGCGATGGTCAGGATCGAGCCGTCCATGTGGGGGAAGCCCCGGTATCGCTCCGGTTTCCATTGGGCCATGCGCTCGGTGACCCCCTCAAGGCTGGCCAGAAAGCTGTGCTCGCGGCTCTCCTGATAGGCTTCGCGCAGCCGACGGGCTAACATGGTTTTGTCTGGCATGACATCTCTCCCTCCTGCGTTACCGGCACGGTCTATTCTGCTATTCACACCCAAGCGCCATGATCCCTGCAACTGCAACCAAAGTGGGAAACAATTATCCACCTCAGCTATGAGAACCCGGTCGGCTTCCCTAACGTCCATAGCAGGATTGACAATCGTTGCCCGACAAACACATTGCGATTGAGAGATGCCGCAGCAGTGGCCATTGTGCCGCTTCCATAAAGGAGGAACATGGCACGGCGTGACATTCTTGTAATCGGCGGTTCCGCAGGGAGTATCGAAGCGCTGAAGGTTCTGGTCGGCAGCCTACCTGCAAATCTTCCCGCCGCCGTCTTTGTGGTGATCCACACTCCGCCCTATGGTGAAAGCGTCCTTCCCTCTATTCTGAAACGGGCAGGCCCCTTACCCGCCGCCCATGCCGTTCATGGGGAGCCGATTGTTCCAGGCAGGATCTATGTCGCCCCGCCGGGCTATCACCTGGTGCTGGAACAGGACAGAGTGGTCTTATCACGAGGAGCGCTTGAGAACCATACCCGCCCGGCCATTGATCGGCTGTTTCGGTCCGCGGCGCGTGCTTTTCAGGGCCGGGTCATCGGCGTGCTGTTGTCGGGAGCGCTGGACGACGGCACGATTGGCATGATGAGCATCAAACGGCACGGGGGCATTACTGTCTGTCAGGACCCGCAAGAGGCGCTGTTTCCCTCCATGCCACACAGCGCAATCAAGAGCGTCGGCGTTGATTATATCCGCCCGGTGACCGAGATGGGAAGCCTGCTCTGCCGGTTAGTAAAGGAGCCAATGCCTTCTACCCGCCCGGAGGAAAGTAGCATGGCGAGTGAGATAGACAGAGTGAACACCATCATTGCCGGAGATATGGCGGCACAGTCGCACGGGCAGCGTCATGGCATGCCTTCGATCTATACCTGTCCAGACTGCGGGGGCGTGCTCTGGCAACTGAACGAGGACGACCTCGTCCAGTTTCAATGCCATGTCGGCCACACCTATTCGATGCAGCATCTGCTGGTATGCCAGGCCGAAGCGCTGGAGAACGCACTCTGGCAGGCTATTCGGCTCATGCAGCAGAAAGCCGTCATCGTGCGGCAGATGTTAGATCGCAGCGAGCAGATGGATCCCTACGTGCAGGAGCGTTTTCGGGAGCAGGTCGAAGCCGCCGAAGCGAATGTCGAGATGCTGTGCAAGCTGGTGGAAAGCCCGCTCTTCAGCGCCGAACAAGAGGCGTTGACTGCAGAACGGCTGTCGGGAGAACCTGAGGCATGATAGGGACGCTGAGGTTAATTTTACAGCCGTCCTTTCCAGGGAAGAGCCGCCTTTCCGTCCTCTGGTTTTGGCTGGGATTTCCCAGTGTACAACCAGCTAGCCGGGGGTGAAGGCGGCAACCATCTCAGGTTGGGTCCCTCCCTTCCCTTGTAGGGTCGCTAAGCGGAGGGCTGTCGCAAGGCGGAGGCAAGGGCCGTAACCTTGCCGACCCTGGCAGTGGGGCGAACCGTTGCAGCCCCGACCCTGGCAGTCCGTTGAGCGCCGACCCTGGCAGTGGGCCGAACCATTGAGCGCCGCCCCTAGAGCGTGTGATGCATTTGGGTCCTCTTGAGGAGATAGGCCAGCCGCTCATTAGAGGCTTGATGCTCGCTAGAAAGCGAGCATCAAGCGGTCATCAGCCTCCAAGTCCTCTCTCGAAGCAGGCAAAAAAGGGCATAACACCCTCTAGCAGTGGGGGACGGGGGGTTAGGTCTAAAAGGGCCAGGAATGAGGGCCGGCGCTAAGATGGGCGGGCATAGAGCAGCAAGAGGAGCGCACCGGTAGCCGCCAGCGCGGCCCCCAGGAAGAAGGGCGCGGAGACGTTCCAATCGAAGAGCCTGCCTGCGATCAGGCTGGCCGGGAGCAGCGCCAGGCCCACGACGGTATGGTAGGCGCCGATCTGCGTGGCGCGCTGCGCCGGGTCGGCCAGGTCGGCGGCAAAGGCGCGCTGGACGCCCTGAGTGAGGGTGTAGTAGAGGCCGTAGAGGAGAAAGAGCGCCCAGAGCGCCGCCTTCGAGTGGGCCAGCCCAAAGCCCAGGTAGACGCCCGCAAACACGAAGTAGCCCGCAATGATCAGAGGCCGGCGCCCGACACGATCCGAGAAGCGCCCCGCCGCATACCCCAGCGCCGCCTCCACCACGTTGAACGCCGCATAGAGCAGCAGAACCTCCTTTGCTCCGAAGCCCACCGTGCGCGCCCGCAGGATGAGAAAGGCATCGCTGGAGTTGCCCAGGTTGAAGATCAGCACGGCCCAGAGGAATCGCCGATAGGTAGGCTGTAGATCGCGCCAGCGGGGCCGCGCAGGGCGCAGTGCCTCGCGAGTCGCCGCAGCGGTCCCGGAGGCGGTCGGACGCTCGCGCACGGCCAGCAGCAGCGTGAGGATGGCCAGCAGGCCCGGCAGGCCCGCGAAGAGAAACAGATGACGCAGGTTGCCGGGGGAGATATAGGTGAGGAAGAGGTAGCCGAGCAGCGGGCCGAGGATGGCGCCCGTGGTGTCCATGGCACGGTGCAAGCCAAAGGCGCGGCCCCGGATGGCCTGCGGCGTGGTCTCGGCGATCAGGGCATCGCGGGGAGCAGTTCGGAGCCCTTTGCCCAGCCGGTCGAGCACGCGCAGGAGCAGCACGACCGGCCAGATGGTAGCCAGGGACATCAGGGGCTTGGAGATGGCCCCGAAGCTGTATCCGAGCACCGTCAGCGGCTTGCGGCGCCCCCAGCGGTCGGAAAACCAGCCGGAGACGATACGCAGCAGGCTGGCCGTGCTCTCCGCCAGGCCCTCGGTCAGTCCGACGACCCAGGCGGGCGCGTGGAGGACCGATTGCAGAAAGATCGGCACCTGCGGATAGGCCATCTCGCTCGACATATCCGTGAACAGGCTGACGAAGCCGAGCGCGATGACGGTCTGGCTCAGGCGCAGCGGCGGGGTGGCGCCCTCTGGCGGGGGGGCTTCCGCTACGGTGGCGCTGTGGCCCGGTTTAGTGGTCATCTCTCCTGCATCTACCACCCAATCGAAGTTTGCGCGCCATGCCGGCGGCACTGTGCTAGATTACGGTCACAGGCCAGGATTTCCTTCCGTATTGTCAGATATGCCCTGGTATAACCCCCTGAGGGCTCACTTCCAAAACGCAGAGAACGCCTGCGGCGCCTTGCGGTTCCGCAGACGAAACTCCTGCGGCGCAGCCCCCATATACCGCCGGAACAGGCTGCTAAAGGAGCCTACACTCTGAAAGCCGACCGTAAAACAGATGTCCGTCACGCTCCTATCCGTGGTAGTCAACAACTGCCGGGCCCATTCCAGACGGCGGCGCTTCAGGTACTGATGCGGGGTCTCCCCAAACACCTGTTTGAACTCACGCAGAAAATGATACGGCGAAACCCAGGCCTCCTGGGCGATCTGGGGGATGGTGAGAGGCTGGTCCAGCCCCGCCTCCATAAAATCCCGGGCACGGTGCAGCCTGCGGTACAACTCGATGCGGGTGGCAGCCCGTACCGGCGGCAGCGCCTCGATCTGTTTGCCGATGTTGCGATGCTCCTCCAGCATGGCGGTGAGCAACTGGTAATTGAGCTCTTCCCAGAATCCTTGCGTGGCCGCCACGTCGTCCACGGCCGCCCGCAGCCGGGCCAGCAGCGAGGCAAGGCGCGGGGAGTGGGGGTAGAGCTGATCAAAGAACCGCACAGGCTGAGTCGGGGCAGCTTGCGGGCTATCCAGCAGGCGATCCTGGGGGGTGACCAGACTGCGCAGCACCTCTTCGGCCACGCCCGGCCAAAACCCGATGGTGAAGGACTCGGCGGGGGGCGCAAAGTCAGGAAGGCTGACGATGGTCTGTCCCAGGTTATGGATCAGATAGCCGCTCTCGTCCACGACGAGGCGTCGCCCATCGATCTCATAGGCTTGCCGCCCTCCCACCGTAAACAGCAGCGACAGCGGGCCTATATGCGGGGCGGTGTCCTCAAATACCGGTTCGTTCTCGGCGGGAGGGCATGTTCGGATGACCACATTAGTCGCTTCAAAGCCGACCAGGTCCTGCTGATAGGCCACCAACCCACCGGGCTTATCCGTGCGAACGGTCATATATCCGGGAAAGCGCTCCGCCTCCACCGGCTTGAGTTGGGAGCGGTCCGGCCGCTGTGAAACCACCCTTTGTTGTGTCATGGCGTCTTAGTGACTCCGTAGGCGATGCAAGACCGTGCAGAGAGGCCCGAGAAAACGCTATGTGTTTGTGATAGGCTTCTACTGCAACAATAGACGCCTTTACGGAAAATGCGTTCTGGTAAATTGTCTATCGGTGGCTTCCTGGAGCGGCTGCCAGCCGTATCGTTGGCAGGAAAGCAAGTTCCAGAACCGCTACCTACGGAAGGAGTAACTTCAAGGAGGTTGTTGGCGGTTCCGGCAAGGCGCGGTGGGGACGAAGGCGTTACGGTTGCGCCCCATACTCAGTATTATGCTATGATTATAGACATGAAAGGAAAGGAATCTGCGCTGCGCGCGGCGGCGTCTGTCCCGACTGCGCCCTCGATGGAGCAGGAGCGCCGACAGGAAAGTGCGCTCGAATTTGGCGAAGCGGCAGCCCAGCATGGGATCACCTTCCGCTCCCTGCTGCTTGGCCTGCTGCTGACCATCCCGAACACCTACTGGATTACGGTTGTCGAAGTCCGCTGGTATACCTTAGATGGGACGAGTCTGCCGCTGTTCATCACGCCCATCTTCTTCCTCTTCTGGCTGGTGCTGCTGAACCTGGGGGTGCGCCGCCTGCTGCCGCGCCTGGCGCCCCGCCTGGCCCTGTCGCAGCCCGAGCTGCTGACCGTCTATATCTTCCTGGTGGTCGGCACGCTGCTGGCCGGGCACGATATGTTCCAGAACCTCTTCGGCGCCATCGGGCACGCCGACCGCTTCGCCACGCCGGAGAACCACTGGAAAGAACTCTTCTTTGCGTTCCTGCCCAACTTCTGGCTGGTGCGCGATCCGGCCGCGCTGAAAGGCTACTATCAGGGCAGCGTCTCGCCGTATGACCCGCGTTTCTGGGGGCCGTTTGTGGGGCCGCTCCTCTGGTGGGGGCTCTTCATCGGGACGCTGATAACCGTCTGCCTCTGCCTGAATATTCTGATCCGCACGCAGTGGAGCGATCACGAGCGCTTGAGCTTCCCCATCGTCCAGCTTCCGATGGCGATGACGGAGGAGAGAGGCGGGGCGGGCACGCAGGGCGCGGGCCTGTTCTCCAGCCGCATGATGTGGGCCGGGTTCCTGTTTGCGGCGGCCATTGATACGATCAACGGCCTGCACTACCTCTATCCCTCGCTACCCTACCTGGCCTTCGTCAAGCTCTACGACATCGGCCAGTACGTCACCGTGCGGCCCTGGAGCGCCATCGGCGGCACGAACATCTCTATGTATCCCTTCGCTATCGGCCTGGCCTTCTTTGTGCCGCTCGACCTGTCGTTCTCGTGCTGGTTCTTCTTCGTGGCGCGCAAGCTGTTTCAGGTGTTCGGGGCGGCGACGGGACTGGAAGGGGCGGGCAGCCAGGGCTTTCCCTATTTCGAGCAGCAGGCCAGCGGCGCCTGGATAGCCTGGGGCCTGACCATTGTGTGGGCGCTGCGCGGGCAGTTCCGGCAGACCTGGGCCATCGCCTTCGGGCGCGATAGGGCGGCGGCGCTGGCCGAGTCCGGCGCCGAGGGGCGCTCGCTGGCGCGTCAGTACCGAGGGGCCTATGTCGGCCTGGGGCTTGGCGCCCTCTCGCTGGCCTACTTCTCCTGGCGCATCGGGCTGACGCCCTGGGTCGCCCTCCTCTTCTTTGGCCTCTACTTCCTGCTGGCGATCACCATTACGCGCGTGCGCGCCGAGCTGGGCACGCCGCACGAAATCTACTTCGTCAACCCGCGCCTGATCCTGGTGACGCTCTTTGGCAGCCAGGCCATCGGCCTGCAGAGCCTCACGGCCCTTTCTGTGATGTACTGGTTCAATCGCGGCTACCGCTGCCATCCCATGCCCAACCAGTTGGAGGTGATGAAGATGGGGCAGGGGGCGCGCATCAAGCAGAGCTCCATCTTGTGGCTGTTGGGGATCGCGTTTGTCTGGGGCACGCTGGCGGCCTACTGGGCGAACCTGCACGTCACCTTCACGGAGGGCGCGACGGCCAAGGCGGTCGGCTTTAAGTCCTGGGTCGGCGGGGAGAGCTATAACCAGTTGCAGAGTTGGCTCCAGACGCCCGCGCGGGTCAATCTCACCCAGCTTTTCTATTTGGCGGGGGGCTTTCTGCTGGTGCTGTTCCTGCGGGTGATGCGCGGAACGTTCCTGTGGTGGCCGTTCCATCCGGCAGGCTATGCGCTGGCCGTCTCCTACGCGATGGACTACTTCTGGTTCTGCTTCTTCATCGCCTGGCTGATAAAATCGCTGATCGTGCGGTTTGGGGGGATGAAGGCGCATAACACTGCCATTCCGTTCTTCCTGGGGCTGATCCTGGGTGATTACGTGATGGGTTCCGTGTGGGCGATCTACGGCCCGCTCCAGCACTTGCAGACCTACAAGATATATATTTGATCTAGCCCTGCACACTGATGATATTTGACAACCTAAATCGGTAATGCCTGGCTTATCCGGCAGGCTAAACCATGCCGCTGTGGGGCCTGCGGCCCGCTGCCCGCCTACGCGGGCAGAATACCGATTTAGAAAATCAAAGATCATAAGTGTGCCGTCCGCCAAGACCGAGGGGAAGTCCAGGAACTGGATCACTCTGGGACGACGGCTCCCGGCAGGCTACTCGGTGGGGTCATAGCCATACATAGCTCCGGCACGGGCCTCTCTCAAGAGGCGCTGGGTCGTGGAGTCGTCCGTAAACGGGCGTCCCTCGTTAAGTTCGGCAATCTTAGCCAAAGCTGCAAGCATCTTCTCGTTGGGTGGAAACGTTTTCATAATCACTTATCGCTACGACGCGCGGGCGATTTGCTCGCGTATCTCTTCTTTTGTTCGGTAATCACCCGGAAGGGCAAGATGTGTGGGTAACACGGGCAGATGCATCTCCGTATCTAAAAAGTCGTTATACCTGTAGCGAGAGAAGTGCGTAATCTCAAATAAGCGCTCGTCCGGTGGCTCAGAATCGAGTGCCATGACGTATCCAAACGGCGGGAAGGAAATCTCTGAGAAGAGCGAATGCTTTCCTCTGTCTATTCTCATGCCTGCCGTAATGCCAGCGTAGCGGTAGCAGCCTTCGATGTTGTAGTAGACGAAGAAGCGAAATTTCGGAGGTAGGTACCTCTTCTCTTTGCAGAGGACGAAATCCACTAACGCTGGATACTTCGCTGCCATCTTCGGTGAGTTCACGGAGCAGAACATAGTCACGATCTGCTTTATAATCCGCAACGGGAAGGCATGATACAAGTAGATGAGCGACGGTCTTCCGTTAGCGCGGATAAGAATGTCCATTCCTTGATAGCACCAGTCCACAAAGGCGTTTCCATACCATTTGCCCGTATTGTTATTGCACTGCCCGCAGAGGGTATACATGCTCGCACCGCCCTGCTGCTGCTTACCATCCTTTAGGGTAATCTCCTCATCGGGGCCTAGACTCATCGCTCGCTCAAAGTTCACCGTAATAACCGCACGGTCATTGAACGCCGCTTGCGGCGGCACATGCTCTTTAGACAGGGGGCCTTCAAGGCCGCAGATGTGACATATTCCTATTTGCTTCCGTTTTGCCATTGTCGCTAACTCCTCGTTCGCACTGTCATCAATTTGGTATACATACTTACAATGACAAGAGACGGGCATTAAAAGTTTCACAAGGTTATGAAAAGAGGGGATTGAAGCTATGCAGCGCGTAAAGCCGATGACCTGAACGCCTGCCTTATGCTGCCAAAAAGGGAAAGCGGCGGCAAGCGGTGAATAGAGGATTACTACCGAAAAGGAGGCTGCCGAGCGATGTATCTGTCCATCCGTGATGAGATTGTGTTTGCCGCCGGGTATCCGACGCTGGCCGAGGGCCTGCGCGACCTGAACCTGCCCGGCGTAGAGCTATTCGTCCGTGAGGATGATACGGTTCCGGCCATCGCGCCGGAAGGCGGCAAGGCCCGCCTGAAGCTGACTGATCCCGCCGACCTGAAGGCGCTACAGGCGCAGGCCAGGGCCGCTAACGCGCGCATCAGCGCGCTCTGCATGGGCAACGACTTCAACGCGGAGGATAAGCAGTTTCAGGTGGATTGGGCCGTGCGCACCGTCCGGGCGGCCAAAGAGTTAGGAGCGCCCGCCGTGCGCATTGACGCCATCATGCATGGCGAGCGGGATTTGCCGCTGGAACAGCGGTACGCGCTGGTGGCCGACGCGGTCAAGCGCATCCTGGCGCAGACCGAGGACACGGGCATAGACCTGGGCATCGAAAACCACGGCTATCAGGGCAACGACCCGGCCTTTCTGCGCGGCCTGCTCGACGCCGTTGGGTCGCCGCGCCTGGGACTGACGCTCGACTCCGGCAACTTCTACTGGCGCGGCTGGCCGCTCTCGCGCGTCTATGAGATTTACGAGGAGTTCGCGCCCCACGTCAAGCATACCCATATCAAGAACATTAAGTATCCGCCGGAGTTACGCGAGACGCAGCGCGAGATCGGCTACGAGTACGGCAAGTACGTCTGCCCGATCCACGAGGGCGATATTGACCACACGCGCTACTTCGCCGCGCTGCGCAAAGCTGGCTACGACCGCGACCTCTGCCTGGAGGATGAGTCGCTGGGCAAGTACACGCCGGCGCAGCGCCAGGCCAACCTCCGCGCCGCCGCCGACTTCTTCCGCCGACTGATCGTGTAAGGGGGCCGTCACAGAATGCCATTGCCATTACGGTTGCCGCGCGCAGGCTTCGCGGGAAAAGGCTGGCGGCTGGCGCTGCTGTGTCTTTGCCTGCTGGGGATAAGCCTCCGGGCGGGCGCGATGGAAAAGGGCCTTCAGGACGGATGGGCCGTAGACGACTCCGACCACCTGCTGCTGACGCCCGCAGCGGCCCGGCAGATGCGCGAGTCGGGGGCGCGATGGGTGCGGCTGCATTTCCGCCTGAACGCCCGACACCGGGCCTGGGACGAAGACCTGCTGCGCGCCTATGCGGAGGCGGTCGAGAACCTGCAACGGGAGCGGCTGGCCGTGCTGGGGCTGGTCACGTACGAGTCCTGGCCCGGCTCGCAATCCGACTGGATCGCCAACAACCATGAGGTGGCGGGCGGCAGTGGAGACAACGCCTATCTGCGCGGGCTGGCCCGCCAGGCCTTTCCACTGCTGCTGCGCCGCTTCCCTTCCGTGCGCCATTGGGAGATCTGGAACGAGCCGAACGCCTGGACGACCAACCCGCCGGGCAGCGCCGAGAAACTGCCGGGCGGGTTCTATATCTATCCTTCCAACTTCGCCTGGCTGCTGCGCCATGCCTTCGAGGAGAGCCGCCGCCTGTCCAGGCCGGTCACTATCGTCTTCGGGGGGATTCTCAGCGCGGATTTCACCGGCAACCTGGATGCCGACATCGCCGCGCCTTACCTGCGCGATACCTGGAAAGCGGGGAAAGCGTGGGCCGGATGGGAAGGGGTACGCCGGCGTTACCGTTCCTGGCCTGTGGACGGATGGGGCCTGCATCTCTACATCAAAGGCGGCAGCCGCATTCAGCCGGAGGACCTTGCGCCCTATCCGACGGCCTTTGCCAAGCTGATGGAGGAGTTGGAGGGCCGCAAAACAGCCAAGCGCATCTGGATTACCGAGATCGGCTGGCCGACGTCCAACAAGCCGGGCAGCCTCTCGGAAGCCGACCAGGCGGCCAACGTGACGGCGGCGCTCGTGGCACTGCGCGGCGTTCCTGCCGTCGGGCCGGTGTTCTGGTTTAAGCTCCACGACGAGCCCGCCGCCGACCTCTATTTCGGCCTGCGCCGCGCCGATGACAGCCCCAAACCTGCCTGGTACACCTACCAAAAAGCCAGATGAATCCACCGATTAACACCGATTAAGGAAAAACCTAAACACGGATGGGACGGATCAGACGGATAACACGGATTTGCAAGCCCCTTTTCCCTTATCCGTTTCATTCGTGTCATCCGTCCCATCCGTGTTCTTCTTGGTCTTTCGAATCGGTGTCAAACGGTGTAATCGGGGGATTCTTTATTTAACGCCGAGCAGTTCGACCTCGAAGACGAGGGTGGAGTTGGGCGGGATGGGGCCGATGGCCCGGTTGCCGTAGCCCAGGCTTGGCGGAATGATCAGCTTGCGCTTGCCTCCAACGCGCATCCCAGCGACGCCCTCATCCCAGCCTTTGATGACCTGGCCCGCGCCCAGGGTGAACTCAAACGGCCCGCCGTGATCGCGCGAGGCGTCGAACTTCTGGCCGTTTTGCAGCGTGCCGGCATAGTGGACGGAGACTTGCTGACCCGACTGTGCCTCCGGGCCGCTGCCGACAACAATATCCTCGTACTCTAACCCCGATGGTGTCTTCACAAGTTGCTCCTTTACTGCAGTGGCCGGCTTGCGCTGCTCCAGCTTGAGCGGCACGCCGTTGCGGTCGGTGATGCGCAGGCTGCACGCCCACTGCGCGCTTCCGTTTAAGACTTTCATTAAGATGCGGTTCGGGCCTGCCGTCAGGTGAACCGGCACCACGTCCTGATCCACGTTCCAGCCCCGGTCGCCCAGGAACTGATGGACCTTCTGGCCGTTCAGCCAGCAAACTACGTCGTCGTCGCTGCCGATCTTGAAGAGGGCGTCCTGCTCGGCGGGGCTGTTCACCTCCGCGTAGACATAGGCCGCGACGTTATCGCGCCGCGCCACCGCCTGCTCCAGGTCCAGCATTCCGCTCGGATCGTCGAGCGGCACATACTTCCAGCGATAGCTCTGCCCGCCGACGGTCATCTCCGCCTCCGTGTCCGGCGCGGCATCGGTCGGTACGGCATCTTTCTCCTTCCACTCGTCGCGGCCCGGTATCGGCCCCAGCACCCACCAGTTGCCGATAAAGCCGAGTTGGGAGACGACATCCACGTTGACGCCCAGCCCGCGCAGCTTGCGCGCCGCCTCCCGCACAACGGAGGGGTCGCCTCCCTGCTCCAACGCCTGCCGATAGAGCGCGATGGCCTCTTCCTTGCGGCCCGCCTGCGCCAGTTTATCGGCGATGGGCAGGGTAGCCGAGAGGATCTCCGGCTTGATGTGGCCCTGCGCCAGTTCCGCGCGCAGCACGGGCAGCGAGGACGGGTCGCCAATTCGCGCGATGCCGGCCACGATCACCCGCCGCTCGTCGTCGGTCTGGGCTGCCGGCAGCGCGCGGTGGTAGAGGGCCAGCAGCTCTTCTGCGGGCATATCCTTGCGCCCGGCAAGCGCCTGGAACGCCGCGCGCCGCACGCCCTCGTCTTTATCCTGCGCCGCCGCCATCACCGCCGCGCGCGCTGCCGGGCCGGAACGCCGCCCCAGAGCGCCGATGAGCAGCGCGCGGGTTTCCGGAGTGGCCGACTTCAGTGCCCGGATCAAGCCTGCCGTCGCTTCGGGCGCGGGCGAGTTGGCGAGCGCCTGCGCGGCGATGCCGCGCACCTGCGGTTCCGGCGCGTTCAGGCTCTGCAACAGTAGCGGAACAGCCGCCGCGCCGCCGGACTTTGCCAGCCCCGTCAGCGCCGCGCACTTCTCCGCCGTACTGGAAGACTCCGCGTAGAGGCGTTGGAACATAGCCGTCGCCAGGGAAGGACGGCGCTGCGCCGCCGCTTCTGCCAGCCGCACGTAGGCGTTGCGCGCCGCCCGGGCCTGCGGCGTGCTGCCGTTTTTGCCGATCTGCCAGATCGTTTCCGCCGCGCCGGTATCGCCCAGACGCGCCAGCGCCTCGATAGCGGCAGCGCGCACCGCCGGATCAGGAGCGTTGAGCAGGCGGCGCACGGTGGGAGCGGCGCTGGCGTCGCTGCGTTCGGCCAACCCTCCCAGCAGCGCGACCTGAAATTCCGGCTCGGCGTTGGGCAGCGCGGCCATCAGGGCCGCTTCCGCCTGCTTGCCGGGCGTCCGCACGAGCACGAACCGCGCCATCTCCCGGACGTCGTTCTCCTTGAGCAGCGCGGCCACGCCCGGCACATTTTCCTCTCCCGCCACCAGCGAGAGCAGTTCCAGCACGGCGTTGCGCGCCGTCGTAGTCCGCCCCGCCGATGCCTGCGCCTGGGCCAGCAATGCGGCGGCGACCTCCCTCCGTTCAGCCTCAGCACCGGGCCGGGACGCCCGCCAGACCATTTCGCGCAACGCCTGCATCGCGTTGCGGTGGGCGGTCCAGTTCTCGCCGTAGAGCAATCCGACCAGCGGCGGGATGGCCGCCGGGCCGCTCTGTGCCAGCTTCTCCACCGCCTGCTGCCGCGCCGCCGCATCACCGCCCTTAATGGCCTCTACGAGCGCCGTCACGTCCTGCGCCCGCGCGCCCATCGGCAGCGTAAGCACCATCAGCAGCGCCACGATCCTCCAACTCTTCATCAACCTCACTCCTTATCACAAGTGCCAGGGGGCGCGGTAGGGCCGGAGCAGCCAGCGGTTGGCCTCCTCGTCGCCGACGAACCGCTCTTTGGCCGGGTCCCACTGGAGCTTGCGGCCCAGGCGGATGGCGATGTTGCCCAGGTGGCAGACCGTCACCGACCGCACGCCGATCTCCACATCGCAGATGGGCTTTTGGCGCGAACGGATGCAGTTCAGCCAGTCCTGATGGTGGCCGGGGCTTTCGTAGAGATGCACGTCGTTGGGGCCGAGTTTGATCTCCAGCAACTCTTTGGGCGAGGCCTCCAGGAAGCCCCGATCCACATGCACCCAGCCGTCGGTGCCCTCGAACTTCGCGCCGTGCTGGTCGTTGCGACAGATGAGCTTGACGCCGTTGGGATAGGTGTAAGTGATGTCGTAGGTCAGGACGGTATCGAAGGCACCCTCGGTCGGGAAGGTTCCCGTGCCCTCTACCTCCGTGGGGCCGCTCAACTCGTAGCCCGTGCCCCACTGGGCGATGTCGTTGTGATGCGCGCCCCAATCGGTGAGTATGCCGCCGGAGTAGTCGGAAAACCAGCGGAAGTTGAAGCCGAAGCGATCCTTCTGGAAGGGCGCGACGGGAGCCGGGCCCTGGTAAAAACTCCAGTCGAGTCCAGACGGGGGATCGGTGGGGGTCGGGTCGCCGCCCTGTGGCCCGCCGCCGAAGCCCGTGCGTACCGTGTGCAACTTACCGATCTTGCCGCTGCGCACCAGCTCGCAGGCGTAGCGGAAGTTGGCGTCAGAGCGCTGCTGGCTGCCGACCTGAAAGACGCGCCCGTAGCGGCGGACGGCGTTGACCAGCGGACGGCCCTCGCCGATAGTCAGCGTCAGGGGCTTTTCGCAGTAGATGTCTTTGCCCGCCTCGGCGGCGCTCATGGCGATGCGCGTGTGCCAGTGGTCGGGCGTGGCGATAACGACGGCGTCAATATCTTTCCTATCGAGCAGTTCGCGGAAATCGTTGTAGGCGGCGCATTGGGTGCCGACGCGGTTTTGGGCTGCCGACCGGTTCGGCTCGTAGACGTCGCAGACGGCCAGAATCTCTACCTGCCGGTCGCCGCGGAAGGCGTCCAGGTGGCCGCCGCCCATGCCTCCCACGCCGATAAAGCCCAGCGTAATGCGCTCGCTGGCCGGGACTTTCTCCTGCCTGCCGAGCGCGCGGGCCGGGACAATGCTGGGGAAGGCCAACCCGGCGCCGACGGCGGCGGCCCGACCGAGAAACTGCCTGCGTGTCAGTAAGGTAGACATCGGGATTCTCCATGGAATAAAGAATGCGCGCAGAGAGAGTTACACGCACTTTTCCGCGCGACTAAGGCATATTCCTGCGGTTTTCGCTGCCTCAAGGGGAGAGTTCTTGCCGGGCAGACGGAAATGTGACAAAATTTTCGCCCGCCCGGATGCTTTTGGCATGGTCTATGCAATAGCTACAACAGACCATGCGCTGGATATCGGCACGCTGCGAGAGATTCGGTCATCGCGGAGGAGAGCGGCGGCATGGTCAAACGGAAGCGTGATTGTGTCTCAGGTGCTACAGCTTCCTCTGGCTGTCTGGTGAGGGCAAAGCCAGCCTGCTTTGCTCTTGTTTCCACCTGCACTGAACACGTCGTAATGTTGTTTCCAGTTGAAGGAGACGTGCGCAGATGGCTGTCCTTGACGGTAAGAACCCCACGCTTGCCTCGTATCCGGGCGAGCAAATCGCGTCCAAAACGCTTTATCCCGCGCTGTGCTCCATTTCCCCGACCGATCACATGTCGATAACGCCCCTCCAGCCTGTCCCTTATGCCGCCGCCAAGCGTGGCCTGGATATACTGCTGGCGCTGCTCTTGTTGATCGCTGCCGCGCCGCTTATGGCGCTGATCGCGGCGCTGGTGAAATTGACCTCACGCGGACCGGCGATCTTTAAACAGACCCGGATCGGCCTGGGCGGCAAGCCCTTTACCTGCTACAAGTTCCGCTCGATGTGCGCCGACGCCGAATCCCGGCGCCAACATTTGCTGCACCTGAACGAAGTCTCCGGGCCGGTCTTTAAAATCAAGAACGACCCCCGTGTCACCCCGATTGGCCGCATCCTGCGCAAATACAGCCTCGACGAACTGCCCCAGCTCTTTAATGTCCTCCAAGGCGATATGAGCCTGGTAGGGCCGCGCCCGCCCGTTGCCCAGGAGGTAGCGCAATATGGCGAACGGGAACGGCGGCGGCTGGCCGTCAAGCCGGGGCTGACCTGTCTGTGGCAGGTCAACGGGCGCAGCCACATCGCCTTTGATCGCTGGGTGGAACTGGACCTGCTCTACATCGAAACCATGTCCTTCTGGGGCGACATTAAGATCCTGCTCCAGACCATTCCCGCTGTGCTCACGGGCCGTGGGGCGCACTGAGGCGCACAGGGAAGGCACGCTCCTTCCTCACGGCAACGCGGGCGCGGCAGAAGTCGTTGTTATGGACTCGAAACTCCATTATAGCCCGCCGGCTGCCATCAGCCCGCTCGATTTAGGGCGGATACTCTGGCGGCGTCTCTGGGTCATCGCGCTGATCCTGACGCTCTGCGTCGGCAGCGCGTATGTCGTCTCCAAGCGCACGCCCAAGCGGTGGCGGGCCACCGCGCAGATGGTCGTGATCCAGCGCGCCGCGCCGCTGGTCGCCAGCACCCAGGGCGGCTCCTCCGGCCCCCTGATCGAGTCCACCGATACCCAGGTCGCCATGCTGCAAAGCAACGCCATGGCGAAGCGAACGGTGGATTGGATGCGCAATCTGGCGCTCGACCCGGAGCGAGCGCGGGAGTTCGCCCGGCAGCCCGAATCGTTCCGACAACTGGCGGAAGAGTATGTGCGCCTGTCGGCCCCGGAGCGCCAGCGCGCCGCCGACGAGCTCCAGCAGGCCATCACCGCTGCGGCTTCTAAAGATACCAACCTGCTTAACGTCTCCGTCGAAGCCAACAGCCTGGAGCGCGCGATCACCCTGGCCAACGCCATCTGCAAAACATTTGTGGAGTGGAAGAAAGACCTGTCCCAGCAGAGCTACAAGGAGACGATGGAGAGCCTGGAGCGGCGGGCGCGGCGGGCGCGCGCGCAGATGGTGGAGGCGGAACGGCTGGAGACGGCGTTTAAGCAGCAGCATCAACTGGTGGATGTCAGCGCGCAGGAGAAGGCGGCTCTGGATCGTTATCTGGCGCGGGATGCGGAGGTCGGGGCCATCAAGCAAGACCTGATCGCCCAGCAGGTGAACCTGAAAGCGCTCGGATCGCGCCTGCAGAACGTAGCCGCCGAGATCCGAAACGGCACGGGCGTGCGCGACGACGCCCTGGTGATGGGGCTGCAGCAGCAGCTCAACCAGCAGGAGATCGCCTTCGCCAACGACCGGCTGACCTTCACGATGGACTATCCCGGGATGCGGGAGAAGGAGATCGCCATCCAGCAACTGCGTGAGCGGCTGGATAAGGCCGTCCGGGATACCCTGGATAACAAGAAGCCTTCTCTCCAGACTCAGGGGCAGCTCTTTGAGCAATACAAGCAGGCGCAGGTGAACGTCCTGCTGACACAGGCAAAACTGGCCGCCGCCGTGAGCCTGCGCGATCAACTCAAACGACAGACGCAGCAGTGGCCGCAGGCCAGCATGGAGTATGCGCGGCTGGCACAGAACGCGGCGATGGCACGCTCCCTCTATACCTCGCTGCAATCGGCGCTGAATGCGGCGCGCGTGGACGTGGACACGGCAGGCAGCAACGTCGCGATTGCCCAGGAAGCCTACGGGCCGGAGCAGCCTTTTCGCCCCAACCGCGCCCGCGACCTGATGTTTGGGGGAGCGCTGGGCCTGCTGCTGGCGCTGGTGGCCGTGTTTGTGCTGGAGCAGTCCGACCGGCGCGTGCGCAGCATTGAGGACATCCGCCGCGTGGTACCGGGGCCGATTGTGGGGGCATTGCCCCGGATGTCGCGCGCACAGTTGCGCGGGCTGCTCCAGGGAGCGCCGCCGCCGCAAGCGCAGGAGGCCTACAGCCTGGCGCGCGCCAACCTGTCGCTGGCGCTGCGCGCCGCCGCGTTGGAGGATCCCGAACGGCATCCCGTGATCCTGATCACTAGCGCGCTGCCGGGCGAGGGAAAGTCCGTCTCTGCGGCCAGCCTGGCACGGGCCATCGCCCGATCCGGCAAGCGCGTTATCCTGGTGGACGCCGACCTGCGCCGTCCCGCGCAGGCCCGGCTATTTCGAACGGAGGCAGCGCACGGTCTGGCCGAAGTTCTGACCGGCAGCCGGATTCTGGAGGAGGCGCTGACGGCCTCAGACACGCCGAACCTGACCCTGCTGCATAGCGGGACCGCGCCCTGCAATCCGACCGACCTGGTATCCCAGCCGCAGATGGCCGCCTTGCTGGATCAACTGCGCCGCTTGGCCGATGTTGTCATCGTGGACGCACCTGCCTGTTCGGTAGTGGCGGACGCGCTGTTCCTGGCGCCCTATGCCGACTGTATCTTCCATGTCATCGGCGCGGGCCAGACGGACGCGGATATCGTGCGCGATACGACGGCGGCGCTCCACGCGGCGACGCCCAGGACGATGGTGTTCTTTGTCAACCGCGCGCCCAAAGACCGGGGCCACGCCTACAAGCATTACTATGCCTATGCGGGCGGTCCCCGAAATTCAGAACGCGCCCTGGAAGAGTGACCTTATGGCCCCCACCCCTCCCACAAGAACAGGGGAGGGGAACCGAGAAGCCTTGTTCTCCCCTCCTCCCCGGCCCTTCTCCCTACAAGGGAGAAGGGAGAGCAGAAGCCAAGTCTTCCCTCTCCCGCAGCGTGGGAGAGGGGAAGGGGGTGAGGGCTGGAGGAGAGCAGGAGCCGGGTACCCCCACTGCCAGGGTCGGCCCTACAATGGTTCGGGCCTCCGCCTAGCGACCCTAGCGAGGTATGAGCGAGTAGGGAAGGGGGCCGGGGGGTTAGGTGAAAAACGGAGAGAACGATGTTTTCCCTGGCAGTGAAGCTGACGCTGGCGTTAGGGCTGCTCCTGGGGCCTGCCGGCATGGAACCGGCGAAAGGAGCGGACCCGCCCGCCAAGACGGCTCCGGCTCCGTATGTGCTGGCCCCGGAGGATGGCCTGAGCATCAGTGTCATCAATGTACCGAGCCTGTCTGCGCAGGTGGTCGTGCCGCCGGACGGTAAGATTTCGGTGCCGCTGTTGGAGCCGTTCTCTGTCCTGGGCATGACCATAGATGAGGTCAAGCAGACGCTGACCGAGAAGTGGCGCAAGTACGTGGTCAATCCGGCGGTCACGGTCTCGCTGACGCAGAAACGCAAGGACAGCATCCTCTTCTACGGCTTTGTCGCCCGCGTGGGCACGCTGGAATTTCGGCCCGGCGTGCGCCTGCTGGCGGCGCTGGCGGAGGTCGGCGGCGCACAGCCGCAGGGCGATCTGAGTCATGTCACGCTGACCCGCAGATCGGGCGAGAAGCGCACCCTGGATCTGAGCCACCCGGAAACGAAGGGCGGCACGGACGCCGACATCCCGCTAGAGGCGGGCGATGTCGTCTATGTCCCGGAGCGGCGCACCCAGGTCACGGTGCTTGGCGAGGTGAGCCGACCCTCCAGCATTGACTACAAAGAGGAGATGACGGTCCTGGATGCGCTGACCGCCGTCGGCAGCCTCAAGGAGACGGCGGACCGGGCGGCCGCCACGCTCACCCGCAACGGCAAGGTCCTCCCGCTGAACCTGGAGGCGCTGCTGACGCGCGGCGACATGCGCGCCAATCTAAAGCTACAGGCGGGCGATACCCTGCTCGTGCCTGAGATCCACAACCGAATGTATGTTTTCGGGGCGGTGACGCGGCCTGGCTACTACGTGTTCAAGCCTGGCGACCGCATCCTGGATGCGCTCAACGCCAGCGGCCCAACCCGCGAGGCCGACCTTGCCCGGGTAAATATCCTCCACATGGACCGGGAAAAGAACACAACTCGCGTGGAGCAGGTGAATCTGGAAAAGTTTCTCAAGAAGGGCGACTTAAAGTATAACCTGGCGCTGGGGCCGGGAGACGTGGTCTTCATCCCCGACAAACGGCGCGGCTTCCAGCTCCAGGACCTGTTCGGCTTGCTGACGGGCATTAATCTCATTGACGGAGTCGCGCGCCTCTTTTCCGGCGGACTGGGAAGATAATGAAGGTAGCGATTGTTCACGACTTTCTAACACAGATGGGCGGGGCGGAGAAGGTGGTAGAGGTGCTGCATAGGATGTTTCCCGAGGCGCCGATCTACACTTCGGCCTACGATCCCGAGGCCATGCCCGCCTACTATCGGACGTGGGACATCCGCACCAGCTTCATGCAGCGCATCCCGCTGAAGCGGCTGACCCACCGGCTGGCCCTGCTGCTCTACCCGCTCGCCTTCGAGTCGTTTGACCTGAGCCAGTACGCGCTGGTCATCAGCTCGTCCTCGGCGTTCGCCAAAGGGGTGCTCACCCCACCGGACACGATTCATGTCTGCTATACGCACACGCCCATGCGATTCGCCTGGTCTTCGCGGGCCTATATGGCGAACGAGCGCGCCGCCAAGCCGCTGCGGATGCTGCTGCAGCCCGGTTTCCACTATCTGCGCCTGTGGGATGCCGCGGCCTCCGCGCGGGTGGATCAGTTTGTTGCCAATTCCAGCGCGGTCGCTCGGCGCATTCAGAAGTTCTACCGGCGGGAGTCCGAGATCGTCTATCCACCGGTGGAGACCAACCGGTTCCGCATCGCTGAGGAGGTGGGCGATTACTATATCCTGGTCTCCCGCTTCGTGCCCTACAAACGCCTGGATATTGCGGTGCGGGCGTTTACGGAATTGAAGCGCCCGCTCAAAATCGTAGGGGAGGGACGTCAGCGGGAAGCGCTCCGGCACCTGGCGGGGCCGAACGTCGAGTTTCTGGGCCGGGTGGACGACGTCACGCTGCCCGATCTGCTGGCGCGGGCGCGCGCCTACGTCATGCCGGGCGAAGAGGATTTTGGGATCGCGCCGGTAGAGGCCAACGCCTGCGGACGTCCAGTGATCGCCTACGCGGCGGGCGGCGCGCTGGACACACAGGTAGACGGCGTGACCGGCGTGCTGTTTAGGGAACAGTCCGTCGAGGCGCTTTGCGAGGCGATCTGCCGGGCGGAAAGGTTGGATTTCGACCCCACTGCCATACGCAACTACGCCCGGCGCTTTGATACAGAGGCGTTCCTGGGAGGGATGCAGCGCGCTATTGCCCGTGCGATACCGGGAGCAGGGCAGGCGGTTGTGGCGGTACGCATGGAGGACGCGCTTACGCGCCGATAAGGTAGGGGCCTCTTCCCTAAGTGCCCTCACCCCCTTCTCCTCTCCTTGGCAAGGAGAGGGGAGAGCAGAAGCCCTCACCCCCAACCCCTCTCCCACGCTGCGGGAGAGGGGAGAGCAGAAACCGGGTCACTCCCTTCCCTGTGAGTGAAGCGAACGTATTAAAGGGGGACGGGGGGTTAGGTTAAGAAGGGTGAGGTATTTCGTGGCCCGAAAAAAAATCTCGCGAATATGCCGGGCCGTCTGGCACGCCGCATGAATAGATAGGATTCTCAGAATGGATGGTTGGCTGACCCGCATGGAAGGATATTGTCTGGTTATTCGCCCGACTTCGGGCTGGCAGGCGCTGAATCTGCGCGAGCTCTGGCAGTTCCGTGACCTCTTGATCACGCTGGCTATCCGCGATGTCAAGCTGCGCTACCGCCAGACGGCGCTGGGGGCGCTCTGGGTCGTGCTGCAGCCGCTTATCGCGGCGGGAATCTTTGCCTTCGTGTTCGGTCGGGTCGCCCGGATGCCCAGCGATGGCGTTCCCTACTTCCTTTTTGCCTATGCCGGGCTGCTGGGATGGAACGCCTTTAACAGCACGCTCACCAAAGCCAGCAACTGCATGGTACAGAACGCGCAGTTGGTCTCGAAGGTCTATTTCCCGCGCCTGATCTTGCCGCTTTCGACGGTTGCCTCGACCCTCATTGATTTCAGCGTGGCGCTGGCGATGCTGGCGGTGTTGATGGGGCTGTATGGCATTATGCCCGGAATGGGCCTCTTCCTGTTGCCTATCTGCCTGCTGCTGCTGTTGCTGCTCTCGCTCGGCTTGGGGCTGTTCGCCGCCGCCCTGATGGTCAGATATCGCGATGTTCAGTACGTGCTGCCGGTAATGGCCCAATTTGTGATGTATGCCAGTCCGGTTGCCTATGCCGTCTCCGCCGTGCCGGATCGTCTGCGGAGCCTCTACCTGATCAATCCGCTTTCCGGCCTCTTGGAAGGGTGCCGGTGGGCCTTGCTCGGCAGGGGTGCGCTTCATCCAGGGTATTTTGTCTACTCGGCGCTCACGGCGATCCTTGTTTTTGCGTGGGGTGCCCTGGCGTTCAAGAAGATGGAGCGGCAGTTTGCCGATGTCATCTGAACCCCGGGATTATCGGAAGGTAGCTTGCAGGTTGCGCAGACGCGTTTGTGAGGATGGAAGCATCCACAGGAGGAAGGTTTGAGAGTTCCACTGGCCGACTTGCCCACTCAGTACCAGCGCCTCAAGGCAGACATCGATGCCGCTCTGCTTTCAGTCCTGGAGAGCGGACACTTCCTCGACGGAGAGCCCGTCCGC